>Ga0210407_10000082_pt1 | contig 125417 bp, 105 predicted proteins | sample IncBWC27MmetaG_FD_150860 | JGI IMG/M metagenome (GOLD analysis project Ga0210407, IMG submission 150860) | Forest soil microbial communities from Barre Woods Harvard Forest LTER site, Petersham, Massachusetts, United States - Inc-BW-C-27-M | ecosystem: Environmental > Terrestrial > Soil >...
CCTTCAAGTACAACTCGGCCAATTCCCGCGCCCGGCTGAGGGCTGTCCCGTTTGGTACAACTTCGGCAACCACTCCCCATTCGTGTGCGGTGCGCGCCGTCAGCGGCTGTGGGTTCAGCAGGAACGCCTCCGCTCGTCCCGCTCCAGCGCGATAACTCCAGGTGGTAAAGATTCCGTCCCCGGGCGCAATGCCCGCGGAGAAGTGGGCCACATCCTGGAAGGTCGCGCTATCCGCCGCCACAATTACACTGGCAAGTAGCGCGTAGTCTGAATGCACATGCGCGCGTCCCTCGATCGCCGCTATGACCGGCACACGTATGTTGGCTATATTTTCCAAAACCTGAGCGCCTTCATCATGAACTTGGCTCCACACGCCGGGATCGGTGACGTCGCCAAAGGACGACCAATCGACATCAGTAATGAACTCCCCGCCTGCGCCCGTCAGGATCACGATCTTGTTGGCTCGATCTTGCGCAATGCGGTAGAAGGCATCGACGAATGCCGTGTGAGCTGGCGCGCTCATAATGAACGGCCCGCCGTTGCCGTGGAATTCAGCAACCAGCACACCCTTTGCGTCGCGCGCCAGCTTTAGGTTGTGATAAGCACTAAAGTAATCAGCTTGCAGTGTTTGCATCGTTCTCCTCCTTGATTTGCCTGCTCAGAATAATCCGCCACTCTAGACTGAGCTTTCGGTCGTCGCCGCGTCAGAAACGGCCTCCCTACATACAACAGCAAACCCGCTGCCAAGACATAGGCTCCCACGGAGGCTTGCATTCAAAGGTCTTACCAGATGGCGATCCCGATCGTGCCCGGTTACGCGTCGAATCTCCTCCATCTCCTGAACCTGTATTTCTGAGAACTTTCCCTCACCCCATATCTTGGTCTCGATGATGGTGTGCATCGAAACCACGCTGTTGGGCCGACGAACTAACTGTGACTTCGCTCCCCCGTGATCCACTTGCGGATGTAAGCAGGGCAATTCTCGAGCGTTATGCTGCCCGCTTCGCGGCGTGTAAGAAAACCGACAGCGTCTTGATCCACAAGCTTTAGGTCTTCTAAGTCCAAGACGATGCGGCGACCCTTCGCTTCCTTGCTAATCATCGTTTTCAACTCGCCCGCGTTATCTGCTTCCATTCGACCAGCCTTTCTATCGCTGGCCTATGCCTCCAATGCATCACTTCAGCCAAACGCCCTCTAGCTTTAGATTGCTGAAAAGAGTAGCGTTACCTTCCCGAGTGGGTTTCGAAGTCAAGAATCGCTGTCAACATGCTCGCAATTGCCAAGCCTTTGACGGACTTGAGGAAAGTCAACTCAATCAAAGGAATGTCCCTTCGGATTTGGGCAGCAGTCAACAGCGTGCAGGGTCAAGAAGTGGCTTAGGCAAGAAGGAATATAATGCCCGACATGTCTTCCCCAGGGCACAAGTCGGAGTCGTTGAATATTCAGCTTCTCGTCGACTCGATCCCTGCGCTGATTCACACCTCCAGGCCCGACGGTTACCTCGATTACTTCAATAAACCTTGGCTGGAATACCTGGGCGTCACTTTGGACAAGGTGACCGGCTGGAATTGGACGACTTTCGTTCACCCTGAGGACGTTGAGGGGATTTTGGCCAAGTGGCGAACCTGCCTCGCGTCAGGAGAAGTCTTCGAATACGAAACTCGCGTCCGCCGGGCAGATGGGGAATACCGCTGGATGTTCCATCGGAAAGTGCCGCTTCACGATGCAAACGGCAACATCGTCAAGTGGTACGGATCGAGCTTGGATATTGAGGACCGCAAGCGGGCCGAGGAAGCCCAGCAGCGCAACGAGTTCTATCTTGCCGAAGGGCAGCGTCTTGCCCACATGGGAAGCTGGGCCCTCGATCCCGACGGCTTCTACTATTGGTCTCCCGAATTATTTCGGATGCACGGACTCGATCAGGCCAGCAAACCGCCGAGTGTTCAGGAATACCTGGATTATGTCCACCCACAGGACCGCGAGTCCATGGCGAACCTGATCAAAGGAGTTTTGGCGGAAGCTTCGCCCTTCGATGCCACCAAGCGCATCGTGCGTCCCAATGGTGAGGTCCGGTACATTCGCTGCGTCGGTGCTCCGGTTCTAGAAAACCAAAGCCTGAAAAAGTACGTTGGCAGCGCCATAGACGTTACCGAGCACGAGCTCTTGACCGAGGAACTCCGCAGGCGCGAAGCGTACCTGACGGAAGGTCAAAGGCTCAGTCACACGGGCAGTTGGGCCTGGAATGTGCGCACCGGCGCTCTGTTCTGGTCGGAAGAAATTTATCGCATTTATGGCTATAACCCGCAAGAAGTCGGTCCCACCTGGGAGCAACTCCTGCAAAGGGTTCATCCTAAGGATCGGCCGCAGATCGAGCAACGGGCAAAAATGGAGGCCACCCGGAACGAGTGGATCGACTCGTATGGTGATTTCCGAATCGTTCTTCCAGACGGAACCATAAAGTACCTCCATTCCGTTGCTCATCCTGTTATCCAGTCGGGTGAAGTCACGGAAGTCATCGGCACCGTGATGGACGTTACGGAGCACGAGCTCTTAACTCAGGAATTGCGGCGCCGCGAAGCCTACCTAGCCGGAGCACAAAGACTCAGTCACACAGGCAGCTTCGGATGGAAGCCTGACACTGGCGAGATTGTCTGGTCAGATGAAACCTACCGAATCTTCGAGTACGACCGCTCTGTCGAGCCAACCATAGATTCAGTGGTGCAGCGCGTCCATCCCGAGGACCGCGCCGACTTTAAAGTGGTCATTGATCACGCCTTTGCGGGAGCACCGGATTTTGTGCATGCCTATCGCTTGCTACTGCCTGACGGACGAGTCAAGCACGTCCACGCCATAGCTGACGTTTTAGAGGATGCATCAGGCAATCGCGAGTTTGTCGGCGCGGTAACCGACATCACCGGGCGAAAGACGGCCGAGGAAGCCCTCCGGAGCAGTGAAGCGTACCTGGCAGAAGCGCAGAGACTCAGCCACACTGGCAATTGGGCCTGGAATCCCGGCACCGACGTGAGGTATTGGTCGGAGGAATGCTACCGCGTTCTGGGTTTTGATCCACGGGATGGTGCGCCCCGAATCGAAGAACTCATCCAGCGAATTCATCCCGACGATCAAGCGGCTTTCCGGGAATCTGCCAAGAAGGCCAAGTATAACAAGACAGACGAAGAAGTGGATTATCGAATTGTGCATCCGGGTGGTGCCGTCAGGGACATTCACAGCATTGGACATCCTGTTTTCAGCCCGTCCGGCGATCTCATCGAGTACACCGGTACTGTGATCGACATCACTGAACGTAAACGAGCGGAGGAGGAACTGCGCAGAAGTGAAAGGGAGCTCCGGCAGATGCTGGACCTGACGCCTCAAGTTGTTGCGGTGTACGGACCCAACAACGAGCGCCTTTATGCCAACCGCGTTGCGCTCAACTACCTCGGCATTAGTCTTGAAGAATGGCGGCAGGCATCTGATCGCAGTGCGTACTTTCATCCTGATGACCGGAAACGGGTGCTCGAATTTTTTGATCGTGCTTTTTCCAGCGGCTCCGTTGAGGAGATGGAGCTGCGACTGCGCAAAGGTGATGGAACTTATCGCTGGTTCTTCACCCGTTGTGTCCCATTGCGGGACGAAAAGGGACAGATTAACCGTTTTTATGCTGCCTCCATAGACATCGACGATCGCAAAAAAACAGAGGAAAGCCTGCGCCAGGAAAACGTCGCTCTGCGTGAAGAAGTCGATAAATCCTCCATGTTTGAAGAGATTGTCGGAACATCTCCCGCTTTGAAACGCGTACTCTCGCGTATCTCCAAAGTCGCACCAAGCGATTCTACGGTCCTTGTCACGGGCGAAACGGGAACGGGAAAAGAACTGGTTGCCCGCGCTATCCACCGGCGATCCAATCGCAAGTCGCGCGCATTCGTTAGCGTGAACTGTGCGGCAATCCCCCGTGACCTGATCGCCTCCGAGTTGTTTGGGCACGAGAAGGGTGCGTTCACGGGCGCGACTCAGCAGCGCACGGGTCGGTTTGAATTAGCAAATGGAGGCACGATTTTCCTCGACGAAGTCGGAGAACTTCCCGCCGAGACACAGATTGCCCTTCTTCGCGTTTTACAGGAACACGAGTTTGAGCGTGTGGGTGGTACCCGTCAAATCCGCGTTGATGTTCGGGTCATCGCAGCCACTAACCGCGACTTACAGACTGCCATCGGTGCGGGATCGTTCCGGAATGATTTGTTTTACCGCCTGAACGTTTTTCCGATTGACATCCCTTCTCTCCGAGAACGAAGAGAGGACATCGCCCTGCTGGCTGAATACTTCATCGATCGCTACGCGCGAAAACTGGGCAAGAACATTCGGGAAGTCAGCAAGAAGACACTCGAAATGCTTCAGTCGTATCCTTGGCCGGGCAACATACGCGAATTGCAGAACGTGATCGAACGCTCCGTCATCGTGTGTGAAACCGAGGCCTTCTCGGTGGATGAGAGTTGGCTCTCTGTCGAATCTTCCCACACTCACCCCGGAAGCCGATCATTGGCCAAAAAGTCAGCGGCTCAAGAACAGGACCAGATAGAGGCCGCATTGGCGAAAACCGCAGGTAGGGTGTCCGGGCATTCGGGCGCAGCTGCCTTGCTGGGTGTTCCTGCGTCTACTCTGGAGTCAAAGATCCGGTCGCTGAAAATTAACAAGTTTCGCTTCAAGACTGAACAGCCTTCCAAGAACGGCTAGTGGGCCGTGCCAGTCAATTCCCCCGGTTTCAGTTATGTTCCTCATTGTGATTCCTGCGAATAGGCATCCGCTCTTGTTCCAGACGCTGAATTACGGCTCGCAGCCAGCATCCTATCGTTGCTTCGATCAAGTCAAATTTGAAAACCTCCAACAAGTCGCGCGCATCCTCTTGCAGTTTGGGCCTCCCGTTCAACTCAAAAGATGCACTTAGCCGAGAGGGGCCGCTGTGACCCTCCTCACATAGCAGCGTGACCGCCGTCACACTTGGGGCGACCCCAAATCCTCACTGCGTCTCGCGGGAGAACTCGCTTGTTGGCCCAGTGGCTCGCTGTTAGAATGCGTCCTAAATCCCAGCGGATTGTGTGGACTCCGGGAAGCCAAACGCTGATCGGGTCGCTACGTTCCAGAGGTAGCAGCGACCCGAATGCCATAAATCACGCAAATGCCGGGGGGCGATTTGTCTTCTGAAGTCGTGAAACGTTTCGGCCCGGATACGGAAGGTCCTCCTCATGTCAAGCCGCCCGAGCCTGACCCTACCGGTCGACGTCTAAGTTCAGCTGCCGAAGAAGTATCCGACTCGTGGCGGCGATGTATGGCCGACTATCGCGTCGACTCGAGGAGCCCGGCGGCGCCCAACATCATCACCCAAGACGAACTAAGTGTTTCTTCGGAACCGCTCGCTGGCATCATCGTACATGCTCGAGAGGAGATCGATCGTCTCTACGCGATTGTCCGGCAGCAAGGGTATGTCGTACTTCTGTGCAACAACGACGGAGTTGCAATCCATCATCGCGGCGATGAAGCTAGAGCCGAAGAGTTCAAACGTTGGGGGATCTGGCTCGGCGGCGTCTGGTCGGAGCAAATCGAAGGGACAAACGGCATAGGGACTTGCATCGTCGAACAACGGCCTGTCCTTGTCCACTGCGGCCAACACTATCGCTCTCGGCATAGCAAACTGAGTTGCGCGGGCGCTCCGATCTTTGATGCCCTCGGTAAATTAGCTGGCGTGCTGGACATTTCAACTATCAGTTTCGAGGGCGCGGACCGAACGCAACCGTTGGCTCTGGCCGCCACGATTGCCTCCGCGCGTGCCGTGGAAGAACGGCTTTTTCGGGAATTTTTCCGGCATGCATGGATCATCGCCACTCTACCAGCCGACGAAAGTGGCCCCGCGTTACTTCTTGCCGTTGATGATGACCAGCGCATTGCAGGTGCCGATCGAGTCGCCCGCGTCGCATTCTCTCTCAGCGACAAACGCCTTGTCGACGGTGTGCATTTATCTACCATCTTCGATTACTGTCTTTCGATTTTCCGGCGGGGTGGCGGGCAGGACATCCCGCTGTGCCTCTCCCGGGCTGATGGTGGCGCCCGGTGGCATGTGTTGATTACTCCGCCCCTCGCCAGATCAAGAGTATCGCGTAGTTGGCCAGAGGCAGTCGTCCACTCACAGCCGCGAATGAGCTTGCTGGGCGACTTACCGATGCCGGAGGCTCCGCGCTTTAGCCGCGGAGGCCTTTCACCCGCACTCAAACACCGCATATGCGAATACATTGACTCGCATCTCGACGAGAAAATAAGCCTCCGCGATCTGTCTTCCATGGCAGGCCTTTCTGCGCACCATTTCGCACGTGCTTTCCGAGAATCAGTTGGAATCCCGCCGCACGGGTATTTACTGCAGCGGCGCGTCGAACACGTCGAACAGATGCTCCGTGGCACTCGATTGCCACTAGCCCAAATCGCCCAGGCCGTCGGATTCGCCGACCAAAGTCACCTCGCGCGGCACTTCCGCCGGCTGACGGGCATGCCCCCAAGTCATGCTCGCTGCAAGGAACGATAGCGCCGGATGTCTGGGAATACTGAAGCCCCCCTTAAATCCCTCGCGGATTGGGGGGTGAACCGGACCAATATTCAATCTCTATCTCAGTAACTACTTCATGGACATAGCGTTATCCCCCAGACGAGACTCGAAAGCGATCCACACTGATCTAGAAATTCGACCCCTAGAGAATTGAGCAAGATCGTACTGACCGGGGCCGATTCGTTCAAGACGGCGCTCTTTCCTCCAGGCAGTATCCACGCATGGCCTGGCAGAATGCTCAACTCGGGAATGCGTCCTCTACGACAACTGGGGCGTCAATCGTGCTACTGGCAGCGAGGCCGGAGGTGAAACGTGAAGCCAGTCTCCGATGTAACGGCGCAGCATGCACAGCCCCGCTCAATGGCCGACCCGCGTGGTTGTTCGTGAAATATTCGCGAATTCACGAAATTCGCGAACCATGGATTAATGAACTCCTGGTTTTTCAGTGGCTTACAATTGGTGGCCAGATTGCTTTGGCTCTGAAGGTCATGTTGAAAATACAGAGGTCACAAAATGGGAAGGTGGTTTTCACGCTCAGCGGCCGGATCGAGGCCGAAGATGTGGCCGAGTTACAACGACTCTTCGCTCTGGAAACAGCGGAACACCACCTCGTCTTAGACCTCAAGGACGTAACGCTTGTAGATCGTGGAGCAGTGAAATTTCTGGCAAAATGCGAAGCGGACAGCATCAAGCTCGAGAATTGTCCGCCTTACGTTCGTGAATGGATTGGGCGAGAAAATGGGCGGCCGAGGCGGAAAAAAAAGTGAACACCCGCACGGACAGACTGGGCAGAAAGGAGCAAAGCAATGAGCTTGAATAGTCTCACCTATCCTCTGCAGGACCCGGGGCCAATAACAGATCTCGAGACCACTCTGCATGTCGACCTATTCGACCGGCCGGTGAATTTGGAAACCCGCTTCGATCGCATCATTGGAAAAAGTTCCGTCCTTCGCGGTGTGCTCCAGATGGTTGAAACCGTGGCCAGGGGAGATTCGACTGTCCTCTTGCTGGGCGAGACCGGCACGGGCAAAGAGCTCATCGCGCGCGCTATTCACGGCCTCAGCCCTCGCACGGATCGGCCATTCGTCAAGCTCAATTGCGCCGCCATCCCTACCGGGCTGCTCGAAAGCGAACTGTTTGGCCATGAGCGGGGAGCGTTCACCGGTGCAATCGCTCAGAAGATCGGCCGGCTCGAGCTTGCACATCAAGGTTCGATGTTCCTGGATGAAATTGGCGACATCCCTCTCGAGCTCCAGCCGAAACTGCTTCGCGCTTTGCAGGAGCGGGAGTTCGAGCGCCTGGGAAGCACGCGGACACAAAAAGTTGACGTCCGCATTGTGGCCGCCACTCATCGCGACCTGGAAGGGATGATCCTGGAGAAGCAGTTTCGCAGCGATCTTTACTATCGCCTGAATGTTTTTCCTATCCGTGTCCCTCCTTTGCGGGAACGTTCGGAGGATATTCCGCTGCTGGTGCAACATTTTGTGCAGCAAGCCACCGAACGCATGCGCAAGACGATCGATACGATTCCATCGGAAACAATGGACGCCTTGATGCGGCACCGGTGGCCTGGAAACATCCGGGAACTGGAAAATGTGATCGAACGCGCGGTGATTTTGAGTCCCGGCCCTGTGTTGCGGCTTTCGCCCCGGGATTTGAATTCGCGGGTCTCGCCGGATCAAAGCGCAGACCGCCATCAAACTCTGGAAGAGGTCGAGCGCAACCATATCCTCAGGACCCTGAAAGAAACCCGGTGGATACTTTCCGGACCAAGCGGCGCAGCATCCCGTTTGGGATTGAACCGCTCGACCCTGTATTTCCGGATGAAGAAGCTTGGGATTTACCGGAGTCTTAGCGCGAGCATGGAGCAGATCAAGAACGACGCCGAGATTCCCATGCTCGAAGCTGTGTAGCCGAGGGCCGCATATGACCATCAGAATATCAGCCGTAACCATATTCGCGCTTTGTCTCCTCTCCTTCGCCAAGGGGCCGGTGCACGCTACGGACCAGCCTGCCGAACCAAGCAACTTCTTTCGCGAGTACGTCGGGCTGAGCGACGAGCAGATCAAACAGATTCGCAGCGGAAAAGCGATCGCGAAAATCATCGAGTCGCGGACGCCGGATGAGGTCTTCGTCTTCGGCTCCGTTTATATCAAGCGGCCCCGGAGCAGTACCTGAAATTTGCCCTGGACCTGGACTCTCTGCGCAAGCTTCCCAGCTACCTCGCGATTCAAAAGTTCAGCGACCCGCCGCAGCTTGCCGACCTCGACGGTTTCACTCTGGAAGCGGAAGACATCAAGAAATTGAAGGATTGCAAGCCCGAACATTGCGAGGTGCAACTGCCGGCTGAAACCATGGAGGCGTTCCATCAGTCGGTGAATTGGTCGGCGCCGGACGTGGCCGACCAGGTGAACCATCTCGGCCAGCAGATGGCGCTGGAGGCTCTCCAGAAATACATGCAGGGAGGAAATTCGGCGCTGGGAACCTACCGCGATAAAAAGCACCCTGCTGCAGTGGCGGAGACATTTCAATCTCTCTTGAGCCGGTCCAAAGCTCTCCCTGTTTACCTTCCGGATTTCGATCGTTACCTGCTCGACTATCCCGATATCCATTTGGACAATGTTCAGACGCAGTTTTATTGGGAGAAGGTTAACTTCGGTTTGAAGCCGACTCTCCGGCTTGTCCAAACCATCGTGTACCGCGGCAAAAATCCCAATGAGCCGGCGTACGCGGTTGCGGAAAAGCAGCTGTACGCAAGCCACTACTTCGAAACGGCTCTGGATCTTTCTATCTGCGTAAATGACTCCGAACAGCCGGCGAAGCGCGGCTTTTATTTGATTACTCTGAAAGGTTCGCAACAAGCGGGGCTGACCGGTTTCAAAGGCGGCATCGTGCGGAAGGTTGCGGTAGACAAGACCCGCTCGTCGCTCGAACGCGCCCTGGTGTCCATCAAAGAAAAACTGGAGAGCAAATAGCCGGCAAGTGGGTTCGCCGGCAGGAGCGTCATGTCGATTTTTGATCGTCGTACCGCAAGCATATTGTCCACAATTCTTGTGTTCTGCCTGGCCCTCGCTTTTGTCTATGCCGCTCGAAGGGTCATCATCATCTTCTGCTTCGCCATCCTGTTCGCCTATTTGATTGACCCGCTGGTCCGATTTATCCAGCGCCATTCTCTGCTCTTCAAGAATTTGCGGGGACCTCACGTGGCAGAGGCTTATCTCGCGCTGCTCATTTTCATCGCGCTCATTTTTCATCTTCTTGCGCCAGGCTCCCTCGGCCGTGGCGTCAAACTGGTGCAACGGCTCCCGGCACTGAGCGATCGTCTGGCTACGGGCGAAATTGCCGTGGATATCGGTAACCAGTACCATTGGAACGACGATCGGACTCTTCGTTTGAAAACATTTCTCATCCAGCATCGCTCCAACATTGAGAAGATGACCGGCACAGCAGAGCGATTGGCGACGACGGGGATTGGCGCCGTGGTCGTGATTCCGATCCTGGCGCTCTTTTTCCTCAGCGCCGGCGAAAGCCTGGCAGACCAGGTCATTCACATGGTTTCGACCAAGGAGAATTACGCAGACCTTTGCTCCTTGGCCGCTGAGCTCAATACCATGCTGCGGCACTACATCAGAGCCAAGGTGACGCTCGGCGCGCTTTCTCTCACGTACGTTTCCATCGCGTCTCTGACCCTGCGTTTTCCCCATCCTCTGGCGCTGGGCGTCTTGGCGGGACTCTTGGAATTCATTCCCATCGCCGGGTGGATGATCGCCGCGGTGACGATCGTCACCGTGGGCGCTCTTACTCACGCCCACTGGATCTGGATGGCCTTGCTTCTCGGCCTCTGGCGAATGCTCATGGACTATGGCATCGCACCGCGAGTCATGGGGCACGAACTGGAGATCCATCCGCTTCTTGCGATTTTCACGTTGATGGCCGGGGCCGCGGTCGGGGGATTTGTTGGAGTCTATCTGGCCCTGCCAATAGTCGCTGCGATGCGCGTTGTCTGGCGCAGATTTGCGACACACGTTGGGGACTTGGGGCCAGATACCCAGAAAGCAGATCCCTCGCTGCACCCTGCTTCCCCTTGACTTCGCCCTGCACCATTCGGTGCGGGGCTTCGCTCGGGACACATTCGGCACGCTCAGTGCAGGCAAGCGTGACGCTGACCCTCGCCGCGTCGGGAAACCCCAAATGCAGGTCCCTCGCTGTACATCGCGTCGGGAGAGCCATCCTCGTCGGATGGCTCGTTTCGCCTGGGGTTCGCTTTTGGTTAGCATTTAGGCACCCCCCGGGGGGTGTCTTTTTGTTGCGATTAGAAAGTACCGCCTTCGTTTGTTTTGAATGGGTTACAGCGATTCCGGTTTCCGGATTGTTGCGATTAGAATGATCGAGTGCGACGACAGGGGGTAACCAGGTCGCCACTCCCAGGGGGGAGAGCTTTTTGTATCGATTAGAAAGTACCACCGCCGTTTGTTTTGTAGGAGTTACGGTGGATTCTATTCGCGCGGTGTAACGATTAGATTCTGGAAGCTGGACGCTTGAATCTGGAGGCTGGATCCCTGCTAGATCGGCCTGTGCGCCGACAAGTCCGCCAGCCTGGCCTCCGCACTCTTGGCGGAGGCAGGCGGCATTCCCGATTCGGGAAAGTCTCCGTTCTGATTGTTCGCCGTCCTTCACCCCAGAATTCTCCCACGCTAACTTGGCACGGCGGAACGTCGAGGGCAATAGTACTCAGGTGTGGATTTTAGGTTAGTACTTGAACTTGGAGGCGAGAGGGATTGGGCCGAGGGCAACGTCAAAGGCCTCCCGCCCTTCGCCAACGGCAGGCGAAGGACGGGCCACCCGGAATTGCAAAATCAAGAGCGAAGGCCCACCAACTAAGCGAAGGGCTGACCCACCCGCCCGATTGAAGCCGTGAGGATTCAGTTCAGACCGGCATCTTGAAGCATATTTGCGGGCATCGCGATACCACGCGTCTTCGCGTCCTTCAGAATTGCTTTTTCATCTAGCGCAACCTGGTGTTCGCGCTCAAGCACGGGCTCAATGTTGGTGTTGTAGAACTGAATCCTCTGCTTCTCAGACATACCGGGGAGTTGTTTAGCATAGTCAACCTCTTGTTTGTAAATCTTCGCCCCCTCCAAGTCCTTCGCCAAAATCGCTCGCATCACTCCCAGCATCGGGAGCATCGCACCATAACTGCCTTTCGGTTTCAGTTCAGCGATCTGACGCTGCATTTGAGCCAAGAGATCGTCCATCTGCTGTTCAGAAGCCGAGTAGTCATTGATTACATGTTCCAGTTCAGCGCAGCGCTGTACATATTCCGGCAAAGTTTGCGGATTCTCCCGCGTAAGCTTCATGAACTGTTGTTTCTGTGGTGCGCCCCTTGCAGCTACGTCGCGCGTTTCAGCAAGCAGCGATTCCAGTTTTGCGGTTTGATCAATGCGAATTTTGAAGAGAACGCAAACCAGGACAGCGCTAATCACGACGCCAGACAGAAGAAGCATCTTAGAGCGCGGGGGCCATTGCTTCACGGCTTTCCACGCAGGGCCAAGCAGGAAGGCACCAGCGAAACCCCAAATTGCGCCGAGGTATTCCGATAACTTGATTGTGTCAGGATTGCTGCCGTTCGTAAAAATATAAACTATCAAACAAGCCCAAGCGACCGAGTCCGCTGCCCACACAGCGAACAGGACCTTTTGTTTCATGCGGCGGATTCTATCACGCCGCCAAAGCTCTCGATTACGCCAAGGCGTCGCCCGAGGACCAGAAGGGCTATTTGGCTTACGTGACGGAGACTAACCGAAGGAAGAAATAAGTGCCGTGGTAAAATCCCCCCACGGATGAAATTGTGGGCAACTATTTCGGCTGGGCTAATTCCCGCCTTGTTGTTTGCGTACCGATGGTTCTTGCTCAAAACTGATGTCTTTGTGGGTTACGGCTGGAAGTGCGACGACATTACGGGGTGCTATCCCCGGTTTGACATTCGAAACCGTTCAGGGTCGAAAACGTACGTGCTGGGGAATATCGCATACACGAGAGGCAATGGAGGACAAATCCTAGCCATCGACAACAAGTCGATTTGGGGCAAAGAGCTAAAGCCCGGCACGATAACACATCTGGATGGCGCGCCCGTCCCAAGCATCACCTGTCTTCAGCAATGCCCGGCTGTCGAGGTCAGAGTCCGCCTGCAAAACGAACGCGAATTCAAAGGGCAAGGACCGGGCCAGCTCTACAAGGGGGTTCGCAAAATTGCCTTTTCGTTACGTCAGAAACTCGAAAAGGCGTCGATGCCACTTACCCCCTAACTCGGGTTCACAACCTGTCCAGCCCCGTGCTTCGATAAGAATCAGCGCTGACTCACCGTTTGAGCGCTGTCTCGGTTGAGGGGCGGGTGGTGCGGCCTTTGTGATCCCTCACTCCCGCTATTAAACTCACCGTGCGAGCGCCGATGGCACCGAAGTAGTTTCCTGCGGATGACTTGAAGTTGGTTTGAAGTACAGGGTGCCCTTCGAAGTTGGAGGGTGGGCCTCCTCAGGGACTAAAGCCCACGGAAAGGACTGGCATTTATGTCGGAGCTAAAGCTCGGACCCCCTAAAAAAGCAGACTGCTTCCGCAGCTTGTAAAGGCGTGCCCTGACGAAAAGCTATTTATGAAATGACTTCGTGTGACACTCGGCTGTCAGATGTTGCCCGGCTGCCACCAACAAGGTCGCAGCGACAATTCACTCGGATCCTGCCGATGGCTTGAAATCCTTTGCGCTCGACAACTTACGGAGTGATCTCGCTCAAGAATGAATTGGCATCGGGAGTGCACTGCCATCCAGTGAAGCAGTGTTCGAGAGGGAGCTTCGATGGGTGCATTGCAAACATCGCTAGAGGTCGCGTCCACACGGACGGTCGGAGCGCTTTTCCCTGCACCACGCCGCCGCCGCACACTAACCAGACCGGTCTTGCAGATTCGAAAATCCCAGGCGCCTGATGTCAAGGCCTCTTCAACTCTCATCGGAAAAGATTGGGATCTGGTCCAGCTGGCCATTGCGGGTAACGCGGAGGCGCAGGAACGGCTTTTCAAGTCGTACACACCCAGGCTTTATCAGACGGCCTATGCCGTGTTGCGGAATAGAGAAGACGCAGAAGATGCGGTGCAAGAGAGTTGGTACAAGGCATTCACGAATCTGGACTCGTTTGAGGGCCGATCCGCTTTCTCGACCTGGCTTACCCGCATCGCGGTCAATTCAGCTTTGATGCTGCGCCGAAAGAAAGGCGTCTGCCCGGAATCTTCCTTGGACGAGGTTCTGGACTCTCCATCTGGATCGCTCATTGATGGAATCGCGGCGGAGGGGCCGAATCCCGAGGAACTCTGCGCGGCTAGCGAAATGAACTCTCTCATCGAACAGCAAATCCGTGAGCTCCCGCCAGGAACTGAGGCAGCATTTCGACTTCGTGAGATGGAAGGATATTCAACAACGGAATCAGTCCAGGCCCTGGGCATTCATAAGAACACATTCAAATCCAGAGTCATGCGGGCCCGGCGCAGATTGGCCGACGCATTGAAACAATCAATTTGGAGCCCTTCCCAATATAAACGTTGAACGGCATGGGCAGGTTGCCATCGACTGCCGGCACACTGCTTCGCGTGCCCCGCCCGGATTAGAGAGGCTTGAACAGTGAATACTAGTGTCGCTGAATCACGAATGCAAGAAGAGGACAGGATCGTAGGCGTAAGCGGCCAACCACGAGGCTGCGGCCGGGCGCGATTAGCCAGAGAACTCTTTGCGGGAGTCTATCGCCCTGGGCAAGTCCTGAAGCTGCGCGAGATCGGAGAAAGGTATGAATTGGGCGAAGACACGCTTTTGAATGCCTTCGGTGACTTGGAATCCCTCGGGGTGGTTAAGCTCACAGAAAACCATTCCGCCACCGTGCTTTCACCGAGCCTGAAAGAGATGAAGGAGGCTTATGAAATTCGTGCGGGTCTGGAGGAAATTGCAGGACGAACCGCCGCCGCCTTCCTCGAAGGCAACACGGCAGAGCTTCGGGGGGAAGTAGACGCGATGCTTGCAGCCGTCCGCAGTGACGACCTGGACGCTTACGCCGAGCATGACATCAAGTTTCACAGAATCATTCTGGAAGCGTCTCACAACGGCGCCCTCCGTCGGATCTGGGACACTCTGGCTATGGACCTGCGCATGCGCGCGGCGATACCCAAGGTCACTAGGGACCTATTTGATAGTGCAGAATCGCACCGGCCCATTGCGAACGCACTGGAAGAAGGCAGAGGACGGGAAGCGGGTCTCCTGCTGCGGAATCACGTCGAGACTATTTTGGAGTATCTCAAGAGATCCGAATCGGACTCCGGGGTCCAGCGGGTGTTCCGCAGGGATCTAGAAGACGCCAAGGAGGTTCAACAGGCGTTTTTCCCCCGGCAGACCATATCGATCCCCGGCATCTCCTCCGAAACCTTCTACCAACCGGCCAGAGGGATCGGCGGGGACTATTACGACTTGCTTTCTTTGCAGAGAGGCCGTTGGGGGATTGCCATTGGCGACGTCTCAGGAAAAGGAATTGGCGCCGCTTTGATTATGGCCAGTCTTCAGGCCTCTTTGAAATTCCAGGCCTTGCAACCGCATTTGAAACTTTCGACGCTGATTGGCGACGTCAACCAGTTGGTCTATGAATCCTCGCCGAAAAACATTTTCGCGACGCTCTTCTATGCGGAGTATGAACCGGCCAAACGCATGCTGAATTACGTTAATGCAGGCCATAATCCGCCGCTTGTCCTTCGTCCGAAAAATGGATCATGCGAAATCTTCCAACTGCCCTCCACGGGCATCCCAGTGGGGATTTCGGCAGATCCTGAATTCGCTTCTGCAGCTTTCCAATTCGAAATTGATGATGTCCTGGTTGCCTACACCGATGGAATCACGGAAGCGGAAAACCGCCAACACGAACTCTGGGGTCAGCAGAGACTCGAAGCCCTCTTGAAGTCTTGCAGCCGCAAGCCTCCGAAGGAGATCATCAACGCGATCTTGGAACAAGTGTCCACGTTCGCGAACGGCCAGCCGCAACGCGACGATGTAACCCTGCTGGTCATGCGGGTGCAAGGGGGCTGCGACGATTCAGCCACAAGCGCTCGGCCCAGCGACTAATTTCCGTTCCCTAGGGGCGAATTGCGATAACCTGGGGAGGAACTATGCTGGAAATTAAACTCATCCATTGTCCCATTGATTTCTCTGAGTTCTCAATAAGGGCCTATCACCATGCGCTTTCGCTGGCCGAGCACTATCGAGCCAGATTGGTCGTGCAGCATGTCGTAGAGATATGGCGACACCCTTCCGCCAGCTTTGCTGCCACGACGCAACTCTATGATGAGTACTGCCAGTCACTGCGGAGGATCGGCGCCGAGCAACTGCAAGAATTCGTGAAGAACCACACACACAATGAAGTTCAGCCGGAGCTGGTTGTGGACGAAGGAACAGCTCCAGACTCGATTCTGTCGTATGCACAAGCGCAGAAAGCGGACCTGATCGTCATGGGAACGCACGGCCGGCGAGGCTTTGATCGCCTGATGCTGGGGTCGGTAACCGACCGGGTGATGCGAAAGGCTCCCTGCCCGGTGGTGGCAGTACGGGAGGCAACCCACGACTCCATTGCTGCGGGTCAAGGACGGCACCACATCCACCACCTGGACCGCCTTCTCGCTTGCATTGATTTCTCCGAGGATTCAGTGCGGGCTTTGAACTATGCAATTTCTGCGACAGCGGAGTACGACGCCGAGCTCACCCTGCTGCACGTGTTGCACGAGATTCCAGGAGCGGCCAAGACAGAAGCGGCCATCGCTGCGGCGACCGAGCAACTCGACAAACTGATTCCAGCGGAGAGACGAAAGACTCTGAAGATTAAGACCGCGGTGCGTATCGGGAAACCATATGGGGAGATCATTCAACTCGCGCTCGAATCGCAAACCGACATGGTAACCATGGGAGTGCGCGGCCGTGGTGCCTTGGATTTTGCGGTGTTCGGTTCGACAACTTATCGGGTAATGCAGTTGGGACCCTGCCCCGTTCTCACCGCCCATGTTTGATCGTTGGGCCTCGGTTATTTCAAACCATTAGAAATCGGAAATGGCCAGTAAGAAGTTGTGGGTCGCGGGGCTCGTCGCTCAGCTAAGAGAGCGGCTGCCTTGGAAGGGGCAACAGGCTGGGGCGCTAAACGGAATTTGGATATTGATGGTATCGGATCGCCGCTCAAACTTGACGCTCTCCTGGGGCAACGTTAAAATCGAAAATGGAATCCGACTATTCATTGGGGCCGTGTGCATGCTCGTCTCCATGGTTGTAGTTCGTCGTCCAGTCTTCACGTCCCAACGACTTTCACGGCACCTCCCATCGGGGGATGGGTGGAAGCGCTTCTTCCGCGATAAATATGCTGGATTGTGGCGGGAGAGGATTGATTTGGTCATACTCGGGGGACTCTAAGGAGCACAAAGTTGCGTCATCTTAGCCGCACTGTTTTGTCAGTATTCATCCTAGCCACATTCGCAGGCCTGTTGACACAATCCGCTGTGGCGAAAGAGAAAACCATACTTCCGCCGCATTACAAGGAATGGCTGGAGCGCGACGTGGCCTATCTTATCACGCGCGGCGAGAAATCCGACTTCCTGAAACTGAAAACCGACGCAGAGCGCGACAAGTACATCGAATGGTTCTGGGCCATCCGCAATCCCGACCCCAGCTCGCCGATTAATACCTATAAAGAAGAACACTACAAACGGCTGGCGTATGTGGAGGATCATTTCGGCATCGGAAAACGCGTCCCGGGATGGGCCACCGAACGGGGCCGAATTTACATCGTGCTGGGCGAGCCGAAGCAGATGGCTACGTATCAAGGGATGGACCGCGTCCGGCCCATGCAGATTTGGTTTTATGAAACCGTGAGCCCGGCGCTGCCGCCATTCTTCTACGTCGTGTTCTACAAGAAGGACAGTTTTGGGGACTATGTCACCTACAGTCCGTATTTCGATGGACCGCGGGAACTGATCACCGAACGCGGCGTGAATGACATCAGCGCCATTAAGATGATCCAGCGGGATGCTGGACAAGAAGTGGCCCGCACTTCTCTGACGTTGCTTCCGGATGAACCGGTCAACACGCAAAATCCGCAACCTAGCATGCAATCGGACGTGATGATGTCGGTGATCCATGACCTGGCGAACAGCCCCGCCAACGTGGACCAGCTCCAGCGCCGGGCGGCGATGATGCAGGTGACATCGCGCCTGCTCGTGGGGGGCGAGACCCTGGGAGTCCTCACCGCCCCTCTGCGCGATGCAGAAGGAAATGTGAAGGTCCATTACTTGTTGCGGCTCAAAAGGCCTGAGGATTTCACCATCGCCAAGAACGCCGACGGCGTGTACTACTTCTCGGTGGAGGCTCGCGTCCAGGTCTATGGCCCCGACGATAAACTGATCTTCACGCAGGAACGATCCATTAAGCACACCGTGACTCAAGAAGAAGTGGATCAAATGAAGGCCAAGGTGTTCGGTTACGAGGGATGGCTGCCGCTGCCGGCGGGGAAATACCACCTGAAGTTTTTGCTGACCAACTGGGTCAACAACGTCGGATACCAGGGCGAATCAAACATCGTGGTGCCGGATGTCCCGTCAACGGGAATGGTCATCACGCCCCTCATTCCGTTCAGCTCGCTATCGAACATTCAGCCGGAGCTCTCCGGGCTGGTTCCCTTCAGCGTCGCGGGGATGAGATTTTCCCCACTCTTGATGCGGGAACTGTATCTGAGTCCGGCGGCAAGTTTGCAGGTCTTCTATCAAATCTGGGCGGGACGCGGTGAACTCTTCAAACCAAACACTGGCGATATGGAGGCCCATTATGCGTTTGGCCGGCCCGGGGCTGTGGGCGAAGCGAAAGTAATAACGGACCCCGTGTCTCCATCGCAATTTGACCCCACAGGAACGATGCTTACGGGCAAACGAATCCCGCTGGGCGATTGGCCGCAAGGCAATTATCTCCTGACGCTTTCTTTGAACTCTCCCGATGGTCGGCAAAAAGCTTCCGGAACGCTTGTATTCCACCTTGTGGCGGACCCGGGCACGAATCCCGATTGGGATGTCTTCGACGGAGAAGGAATTTCCAAGGACGTTCGCGACGGGACATCGGATTATCAGCGCGCCTTATGTTACCAGGCATTTAAGGACAAGGACGGCGCGATCCAGTGGTTCCGCAATGCCCTGGCCAAAAACCCGCGGCAGGAGGAAGCCCGGACATCGCTCGTAAACATTGAATTCGGCCGGCAGAATTACGCCGCCCTGGCCAAGCTGGCTCACGACGTGCCAATCACCGGTGACACCGACGACGAAACAATCCTGCGTCTGGCCGAGGCTCTGGACAAGACCGGCAACACCAATGGCGCCATTGATCTGCTGCAAACAGCCATCAAGATGAAAAATCCGGATGGCCCGATCTATCTCACCCTGGCCACCTACTACCGGCAAATTGGCGACACGCGAAAGGGTGACGATTGGGAGAAAAAGGGACGCGAGATCGTCAAGAAGACTCCCCCTCCCGCCGCCCCCACTACCAAGGAGTGAGCGTCCGCTTCGCCCCCTCCTTTCCTCCAAAATCATATTCGATTTCGTCCGGATTTTGGGGACCGAGTCACTTTCGACAGGGGATTCAGAGGGAGCACCTTGGGCAACGACCTCCGCAGAAAACTTTAAGGATCGAACTTCCCAGCTGGTTGAGACACACTCGGCCTCCTGAGGTCCCGCCGAGCAAGAAAAAAAATCGCGATGTAGTAGACCAAATTAGCAAAACAAGGAACGATCAAATTTCTTGACCATATGAACAACCCTCCGAGCATAAGGCCGATTGTCATTTCCGCACCAGCGCTTGCTACCCCAGGCGCTATCCGAGAAGGAAGACCACTCTGGTGCGCTACTGAAAATGCGAATGCAATCAACAAATTTGCCACAAGTACGGCATGGCCATTCTGCTCGAATGAAAGAATACAAAGGGCTCTCCATAACTCTTCGGTGAAAGCCCCGACCACAAAGATCGAGAGCCACATAGAGATTGACCCATTGAGGAAATACTCATTCATTTCGGACAAAGCCGCACTCGGCGTGAGCGACGAGAGGAAATGCCGGAAGATCGCCATTGTCCCGCCACCAGCGATTCCGCAGAGAATCGAGATAAACAAGCCTTGTAATTGAGCTGGTTTGTTGGCGAGGTGCCACAATCCACCTCCATCAACAATGCGGAGTAAAAGCAATAAAATGAAAGATTTCACAAGAAGCAGGGGCCGCCCCGCTTCTTCGCGTTTTCTTTTCAGCTCAGGTGGCAAAACAAACGAATGGTGCTCGCTTCCCCAACCCATATTCCACCAATCGAACACAAAAATACCTATAAGGGGGTAGGCAGCGATAGTCAGGTAGGCACCGAGTTCACTCAAAGGTATCCTTCGCCGATCAGATGTGCGCGTTTTTCAGAATCAATACTCGGCACACTTTGCTACAAAGCTAGCTTAGAACAAAATGGGAACTGTTGTCACAATGGCGGGTGGCCCGGCGTTTCGCATCCGCACTCTCCACAATTGACCTCGCCCCGCCGCCGATGATACCACTCGGGTAATTCATCCTGCAGTTGTTTTGTCTTGCTTGTGGTTTTGCCTTTGTCTTTGATTTTGTCGTGGTATTTGAATTTGCCCTTGAATTGGCGGGTGCCCCAGTCTTCGCCGTTTTTGCGAAGGCTGGGTGCCTTTGACGTTGCCGTTTCTTGAGCTCTTGAATTTTTCGTCATGCCCACGGGACTCGAACGCCGCTACGGTCAGCGTCACCTGCACTTCATCACCTGCAGTTGTTACCGCCGCCTCCCGCTTCTCCGCTCCGTCCGCGCGCGTAACCTCTTCGTCAAAGTCCTGGGCGAAGTTCGTGCTCAATATCACTTCGCGCTCGTCGGACTGGTGGTCATGCCCGAACATCTCCACCTGCTCATGAGTGAACCCCCGTCCAGCACGCCCTCCAAGGTGATGCAAATCTTGAAGCAGCGCGTCTCCAGAACTCTTCGCCAGAAACGCTGCAAGCGGACTTCCCCCGCACAATTGCGCCTGTGGCGTGAATCGCCTAACGATGGCCTGCGCAGCTTCTGGCAGAGCCGCTTCTACGACTTCAACGTCTGGAGCCGCAAAAAGAGAATCGAGAAGCTGCACTACATGCACATGAATCCAGTCAAACGCGGTCTGGTGGCCCATCCCAAGGACTGGCGATGGAGCAGCTATGCCTCCTACCAACGGCGCCCCGATGCGTTGATTCAAGTTGATTTCGTGGATTGAATTCTGACCACGGAATAAGACCCAAGAGAGAGTCAAAACCTCCCACCCTTCCAAACTTCGAAGGGTAGGGCACCCTGAACTTCAAACCAACTTCAATTCGACTGCAGGAAACTACTTCGCTGCGATCAGCGCTTGCGCGATGCGTTTAATAGCGGGAGTGAGGGAGCACAAAGGCCGCGCCACCCGCCCGCCTGCCCGCACTGCAAAGGAATAACTGCGCGGCCCGCGCAGTCAGCCAACCAGTCCAACAGGCCCTACCTGCCGGTTCTGCAAGCAATAGAGAACCAGTTCGACGCGGCTGGAGATGCCCAATTTATCGAAGATCCTGAACAGGTAGTTTCGGACGGTGTGTTCGCTCAAATTGAGCTGGCGAGAAATTTCGCGATTCGTCAGCCCCTCGGCCACCAGTCGAACAACATCCTCCTCGCGCTTCGAAAGCAAACTCATGCCACGAGCATCCTGTATGTGCAGCGGCATGGACGTGCTCAAGGCATCGAGCAAAAAGCCAAGTTGCTGGCTATTGGCCCACACCTGGCCCTGATGGACGACATGAATGCACTTGCAAAGGATTTCGAGCGGCTCGTCACGAAAGATCACGCCTTGCGCTCCGCACCGAAATGCGTCAACCACCAACTCACGGTCCCGGGAATCAAGCAGCATGATCGCGCGCGTCCGCGTGCGAGCGGCGCGGAGTTCACGCAGGACGTGATAGCCCTCGAGCGGCCCCTGCTGCAATTGCGCGCTGATTACCGCCACATCCGGTTGAAGTTCTTTCAGGAGAGTGAGAGCGTGCAGAGAATCCACCGCGCTGGCTACGACGGCCACGCGATACCGTCGCGGCCTCAAAGCGCTCGCGACGAGTTGGCAGTTCATCTGATTCGCTTCCGCGATCAGAATATTTACAAGACTCCGGGAAGCCAGCCCCTTCTGCATGATGCGCCTTCGCCAGCAACGGGAGTCTGGAAGGGTGAGCAGATTCTAAACGCGTCCTCCATTCGATCGCGTGGACTGAGAATAACCCGACAGCTCAATTCCCAGAAAAAAAGAGAAACGAAGCCAACCCGAGAGACGTGTGAGTTAGAGTGAACACCCGCACCCTTTGCCCACCGCGCAAAGGGATGCGGCACCCACAACTTCAAATTCCAGGAAAAGCAAATGCTAGGCTGCCCCCCGCCTTCGGGACACCGACCTTTGTCGGGTCGGTGCTTTCGCCGGAGAAGGAAAGGCGAATGAAATGTTATAAGTTAGTACCCGGGGGGAGGGGGGCTTTTTGTATCGATTAGAAAAAATTAAGTGGTTGAAGGGAGAGGGGTTAGGGCGATTTCTATTAATCGGTGTACCGATTAGAATTTCCAGGACGGGAGGGCGAAACCGATTAGCCAAGGAGAGCGTTGCCGGGTTGGAGTAACCAATCATGCCGCGCCGATGCTATCATGGTAGTTACCACCTTGTCAAGGGGAAACAAGTCGCGGCGGATGTGCGGGTTGAAGATGCCAAGTCTTAAAATCTGGGAGCGCCTACTTCGACGTCGCCAAGGGTTTCGCCACCCGCCATGACCGGTCTTCCTCCAGGTGAATTCCCTCTCATTTCACCTGGGACAAAAATGCCCGGTCAGGTCAATCAGTTCGTCGGAGGGTAGCAAACAAAATTGAACTTAGCCGTTCCAGGGCTCGCCAGCGTTACCGTCACGCCGGACGGTGAGCTTGAGACATCGTAAGTCAGGGACGCAGGTGCAGGGGATGTCCCAGAGGGCGAGACAACGCAGTTCGGAGCAAAGAGATATGGGGCCGCGAATGTGTAGGTTCCACTCGTTGCACCGGAGATCGAGATTGAACCGGCACTGATCCCGGAACTGCCATCCAGGGCGATAGTCCCGCTGGCATTTGGTTCTGTCAGGGTTTGGTTCGCCGTGAGTCCACCGGGCACAATGTTGTCGCTGTATGGTCCGTTGTAGGTGGTCAGTTGCGGCCCTCCTACCCCATTTCCACTAATCCAAGACGAGCCGTCCGTCGGATAGTTGTTGGTTGGAACTGGCCAACAACATTGGTCCGTGGATTGAGTATAGGAAAGGCCTGCGGTGGTGATTTGTCCAATACATCCATTTCTTGGCGTGAAGCAGCGGCCCTCGGTCGTATACATGATGTATCCCTTCGCCCCTTGGACAGGTGCGGCGAGGGTAACCGTGATGGTCTGATTTCCGCTTGTGGTTTGGAACTGGGTACAAGCGGGGGCACTCCATCCTCCATTCCACCCCACGGCGTTCACACACAGAGTTCCAGACTCAACGGGGAAAGTCCCTCCTTGGCTGATCGTGACGCTGCTAATGATCGGCTGCGCTAAGCCAACAGCGAACTCATTTGTGTTCGACTGAGTTCCGGCCGTGACGGACATAGGCTGAGCGCTTACGTTCACATATTGACCGCCGCCAGTAGGCAGGACGTATGAGGAAGGCAACGAGATGCTCACGGGAGCATTACCTGTAATAAAGGGGGGCGTTCCGCCAGTGTCTACGGACAGGCCAGTAGGGCCAGCGTAGACAATTTGAGGAGTGTTTCCGCCATACGGGACATATTCCCAGGTAGCCATGAGGGGCTGGGGAGATGAATCCTGCAAAAAGTTCGCGAGGTATAACGGAGGCTGCACGGAGCTGTTCACATTCTGCGTTGCTAAGAGCGGCATGAGCCCACCCTGCGCGTAGGCGTCGGACATTTGAAATTCCGAATTGGCGTTCCCACCTTGTATCAGGACGTAGGCGGTGCGGCTATTAAAGGACACGTAGTCTTGGGACACCGAGGCTACGGCCAAATTGGGGTCCCCACAGAAGTATTCTTGGGGGGTCCATGACTGGTCCACGTTATCTTGGATACCGCTGGGGCCCCCAATTATCGTTACCTTCTGCATTTGAAAGAAGTAAGCGCCGGTGCGTACGATTAAGCCAATACCAGAGTAGTCCGTTCCTCCAATCCCCGTCCCGATGTTTAGGTTATTGAGCTGTCCTCCTTGGCCGCCCCCATCCCAAATCATGACGTACGCCTGGTTGCCTCCGCCCGCTAGTTCGACTCCGTCAACATATGGAGTCCCGCCATAAATGTAGAAGCAGGGAGAGACGTGGCAAAAAATGATGGGAGTAGACTTTTGCGAAAACGCCATCGCGCTTGCGGCGGTCGAGGGCCCTGTCCACTGAGTCGGCGCCTGAATCGTCTCGCTGGCGTCAATAAAGCCGCTGTGGATCACGCTCGTACCCACAAGCATGTTCGTGTATGAGTTAATCCGAAAGTACGCGCTGGGCTCGGTGGGCGGGGGGACGAACACGGCCTCGCGGTGGCCCGCAGCGAACTTGGCTGCCGCACGGAACGCTGGCCCGTCGTCGAACAGGGCTTTCGTGTCGTTCGTTGAGTTGGAAGCAGCATCCGTAACCACGAGCGAAGTTGTCCCGGCACCACTGAAAATGGTCGTCGAGAGGTAGTCAGCGGTGGGCGAAGTGTTCGTGCAAAGTGAGTCGGTCCAATAGGCGGGCATCGTAGGAAACGTTGTGACCCTTGTTCCCCAATCAGTAAAAGTAGTAGAGGAGGGCAGACCCTCTACGTAGGGGAGGCTAATGCCAATCAGGTGGTAGGAGCCGTCGCCGGGGCGCTCGGCGCAAATCCCATAGAGCCAGGTTCCCCGTTGACCCGTCCAAGTGAGTTGGTTTCCCGTCCAATAAACTAGTGTCCCGCCTTTCGAAGCCATGGTGCCCGAAAGAGCTAGGTTTTTGAACACGGAGGTTGTGGGGTTCGTCACACTCGACACCTGAATCCATTGATCCAGCGCTGCAAGATTCGAGCCGTGTATGTGGACGAGCGTCCCCGGCAAAAGATTACAGGGCGCGGACGTGACGACCGTAAGCGTCGAGCCGGAGAGTGACTCTGAGGATACGGGGCAACTGTTCTCCCCGAGCGTGGCTGGTCCCGTGTTGATCGTCGTCGGAGTGCTCACCGGTGAGAACCCTCCCGCGTTGTCCGCTGCGATGATCTTGTAACTGTAGCTGGAGAGGCCTGCGGTGGGCACGAGTACAGCGTTGGGGACAGTTTCTGTAACAGAGTCTCCGGTGGTGACGGTTGGCGGACCTGGTTGCGACAGGGCGGCTGTCGGTCCACAGGCCCAGAGAGTAAGCCCGTCCCCGTTTTGGAAACCGGGGTCGGAAGCCAGAGTTACGGTCGTCAAGCCCGAGGCGCAGGTTGCTGGTGTGGTGGGTACGCTGATTACGGCTCGGGCCCCAAAACTTGTAACGGCAATCCATTGGCTCACGTTATTAGCGTGGGGAACAGCCCCAACTGTAATTGTTGCTGATGCTGACCGCGTGCCGTCAGCAAGCGATGTCGCAGTAATTGTCACGGTCGGGGGATTGGGGATGATTCCCGCTGGGGAAGCATAGATGGCGGTTTGCGAAGTGGATCCGATGATGGAGCCGCACGCGGGGGCGCACGCAGCGCCCGATTGCGTTAAGGCCCAGGTAACGCCCTCGTTCTGACTGTCATTCTGTACGGCGGCAGTGAACGGTTGAGTCTGCGAAAGAGGAACAGACGCCGAGATCGGCACAAGCGAGACGGAGATCGCCGAAGGCGCTTGAGCGCTCACCGTGATTTGCGCCGAAGCCGATTTCGTGCTGTCGGCAAGAGAGGTCGCAGTGAGGACGACAGCAGAACCTTGGGGCACATTCGCGGGGGCATGATAGGTGGCGGTCGTCGCCCCTGTTGAAACCATCCCACAAGCAGCGTTGCAGGAGATGCCGGATTGCGTTAAGGTCCAAGTGACACCTTTATTTTGACGGTCGTTCTGTACCGACACGTTGAATTGCGCAGTTTGCGAGACGGGCACTGAGGCTGAGGACGGCGTTATGGATACGACGACTGATTCTGGGGTGGCCGCTGTCGTAGTTGAGCCGCACGCGACCAAGCTTCCAAGCAACCCCAAAATCAGGGCCAAGCCAACCCTTGGAATCCACGTTACGTCTGCAACGACGAGAGTGGGGATGACCAATCGAGCTGACTTCATCTTGCCTCCGCATGGAGCAATATTTGATTTGCCATTTTTCTTTGTGGCGGATCGATGCTTCACATCGAAGGCATGTTTCATTCCAATCGCTGCGTTGCGGGAGGATGGAGGAAATGCCTTATTTTGGTTCAGATAACGGAGACCGAAACGAAGATAGTGATCTCATTTGTGCTGGTTTGGAACTTCCGACGAAGACTTCATCCCAAAATGGAGTCGCGTTACTCATCGCCCGGAACGATGCACCAGAAAGGACAATCTTGTAGCTGCTAATAGACATCCCGGACAGGTGGGGTAGCTTCGGGGTGGGGGCCTAGGGGCTCACTTTAAGCGCATCTCAAAAGCGTTTCCCAGCAAACCATAAGCCCGGCACTGAAATTGGAGGCCGTGGCCTCAGAGGCATTACCAGAGAACTGTCTGAAAATGACCGCCTTATAGTTTTCCATGTATACCACAATAGATCAACAACGTCTGCCCGTCTGCGATCCAGCCTTTCAAGGAGCCCGAGGAGCAATTCTCGATAGCCGTCATACCATTCCGGCGGAATCCGATTCCCCGCTTCCTCCAGTACCGCGATGTCAAACTCTGTCTCAAGGCGTTCAATCCAGGGCTCAAAATTCCCGAATCTTCTCACGGAGCTGTAAACCAACTCATACAGCCCGAGACACCAAATTGGATAATCCGGAAAATTCCAGTGAACTCCATTAAAGCAGTGTCCTTGATCAATCATAACTGCGCGGTAAGTCGTACTCCCCTCGTCTCGGATAAAAATCGCTTGCCGGTCGTCGGTATTGTATGTCCATTTGTCAAAAACCAGCATTCCGGGGACATCCAACACATTCTCGATCCAGCTCGAGTCGGCTCTTGCACGTACGTCAAGTACCTGCGTCACATCAACCTTCTCCAGATGTCTGCTGTCCATTGGCAGACGAGACCCGAAACATAGTCCTGGATGAAGGGGGGTGCGTCCACGCGAACACTGAACGCACATGTCTTCATACCGATTAATGAGTGACTCCGGCACCTCGACTACCGCGGGGTCACCAACAGGGAGGCCCATCTTCCTCGCAAGAATACTTCCAAGCAGGTCATTGGCAAGTATCCTTTTCCCTTGCGGATTGTTTTGGAATTTCACGACATAGTATTCGCCGTCTGAGCACCGCAGCAATTGGGACTGCGAGCCCCCAGGCATGCGTCGGACGTAGTCAACAGCAATGATTCTCCCGGGACCAGCGGCGGGATTGGCTGATCTACAGCGAACTCCTGCAGTATCGGGCGCTGTCGAGACGGCAATCGTGTTCTCGATGGCTGGAAAAATCGCTTGATGACAAACTCGTGCTGGTTTTGGCATTTGAGTACCCCGGCTGGAAGGGGGACGCAATGCCCTACTTGCGCGAATTTTCTGAAAAGCTCGAACTTGAACTTCTGATCCCGTCTAGCTCGCCCTGGACCCGATGATTCATATCTACTCTATGCTCTTACCCGCTCTCGGCCCTCGGTCGTCCGATTGAGCAAGACTTCGCAGGGCCATAGATCGCACAATTCTAGTTAGTGATTTTGCAAGAATTTGATAAAAAATTTGTTGGCACTTTCTGCATGACACGGTTAGGCGTGTTCTGTGGCCAGAGCGAGGGCCACCACAGCTGGGGCACATGGAAGCGACCACTGACCCAGACTGTCTGGTTGGGACCGCTGAAATGCCTTTTGGCACTGGTCGTGGCGTTTGAGTTTTCTTAGCCGAGGCCGACTGTTTGTATACATGGAAAGCATTCATGGACATTTTGGCGCCTCGGTAGCGGGAAAAGGTGTCGTAGCGTTTAGGCCATTTTTAAGACCTTGTCTATTCGCATTACTACGGAACTATAACGGCTAGAACCAAGTACGTGCGTGGGAGGGTCTCTGCGGGTGTACCCAACGGCTCCGCCTTCCCATGTATCTACGGCGCGAGACGTTTGACGTGAAAGAGACGGCTTCCCGGATAGCACCTTCCAATCCAGAAGGGGAAAGACCATGAGCAGAAATTTTGACATTTTGCAGAGAGCCGAAGGCCATCCCGCGGGCATCCACACGCCACCGGCACCGCCGCCACACAGGAACGGGCATTCGGAGCTAGACGGCCGCCGCTCGGTGGTAAACAGCGAAGTGATGAAGTTGATTCAGCGGGTTTTCATTCTACCCGGAGCAAACAAAGCTCCTGGTGCGGTTGGCTTCTGCGGAGTGTATGCCGGCGACGGGTGCAGTTGGGTGTGCGCTCATGCCGGAGAAATGCTGGCGGATCATGGCGGAGGCTCGGTTTGCATTGTGGATGCGAATCTGCACTCGCCCTCGATGCACGACTACTTCAAATTCGACAACGGTCCGGGATTCGCCGACGCCGTAAAAGAATCAAGGCCCATGCACGAATACGCGCGTCGCGCCGCGGGCAGCAATCTATGGCTGATCACCGCGGGAACCATCGGGCGTGAACCAAACGGTTCTCTGAGCCCGGCACGGCTGAGGGCTCGCGTCGGCGAGCTGCGCGGAGATTTCGACCATCTGCTGATTGATACGCCGCCGTTGCATTCCTTTGGCGATGCCGTGCTGCTCGGCCAGTTGACCGACGGAGTGATTCTGGTGGTGGGCTCCAACTCTACGCGGCGCGAGCCGGCGCGAATCGCCAAACAAAGTTTAGAAGCAGCCAGGATTCCTTTGCTCGGGGCAGTCCTCAATAAGAGGACATTCCCCATTCCGGAGGCGCTGTACAGGAAACTGTAAAGCCGGACCAGGTATCTGCGCCGAGCCCATTCACTGAGGCTCGCCTGAAAGCATAGCGCCTGCAAACGATATCAGCGGGATCGGCAGTGCCCGCGAAAAGACCGAGTAGCTTGCGCAAGGTCCCCTTGGGACTCAGAGGGCGGAGCTACGCACGGGTGGAACGAACCGCATGCGATTAGAATCCCGCGGGCGTCCCGCGACCTTGCAGGCCGGGCCTGGTTCCAATTACAAAAAAGAAAGAGTAGGGTCTACTAATGCAAACCCTCTCCGTTGCGCAAGCTACTCGGCACCTTTATACGGCACGGCATTTTGACGGCGTATTTGCAGGTCGCGTCCGGGGCGCGCGCATCTGCAAGATTGCGCTCGTGCTGTCGCTGGAACTCACTCTGGCGGCGCTCTCTTATGCGACTGCTGTCTTTGCCCTTGCGGAAGCACGAGGGCCGGCATGGCCGCAAGAGGTCCTTGGCTCGACCTTCGGCCTGCTGATTCTATTCCGGCTCGCGGGCATTGCCAGCGCACGTCTTTATCGGCGGTCGCTGCGCTACGCATGCCTGGCAGATCTGATCTCCATCACAAAAGCAGCCACGGCCAGCAGCGTAGTGTTTTTCGCCTTTGTTTCCTGGCAATTTCCGCGCCTGCACGTTCCCCTCGCGCTATTTGCCATGGACTGGGCATTTCTCCAATTGCTGTGGGGCGGCTTGCACTTCGGGTTTCGAGTGGTAAGGACGCAGCAGGCATCCTGGTGGCCCTCCGGAAGGCGGGTAGTGATTGTCGGCGCGGGAGAAGCCGGATTGGCGCTCATCAAAGAGCTGGCCCATGACACGGCGTCTCGCTGCCGCCCCGTCGCTTTTGTGGATGATGATCCAGACAAATTTGGACGTGTGATTCACGGAGTGCCTGTCGCCGGCCAGATTGCGGAGTTGGCCAGCATTGCCGGTGCGTTGCGCGCCGAGGAAATCATCATCTGTATTCCCAGCGCCACTCCGAGGCAGTTGCGCGCCATCCTGGAAGTCTGCCGCGCCATCTCGATTCCCGTGCGTTTGCTCCCGTCGCTTGCGGAGTTGGTGGGAGGTGAAGCCTCGCTCCGGGATTTGCGGCGCCCGCGAATTGAAGACCTGTTGCAACGCCAGGAATTTCGCGTGGATGTGGAGGAAACCCGGCAGATCGTGGGCGGCAAAGTGGTACTCGTCACCGGCGCGGGAGGAAGCATCGGCTCGGAGCTTTGCCGGCAGATAGCTGCCGCTGGTCCACGAAAGCTCCTGCTTCTGGACAAGTCAGAGAACAGCCTTTTCTATGCCAACTTAGCCGCCGCCGAAATGCTGGGCACGGCGAACGTAAAACCATTTCTTACGGACCTGGTGTACAAGGACCGCGTGCGCGAAACCATTCGCGAGCACCGCCCGGAAATTATTTTTCATGCGGCGGCTCACAAGCACGTGGGCCTGCTTGAACTGCACCCGGAAGAAGCGATCCGCAACAACGTAGTTGGATGCCGCAATCTGGCGGAGGCCGCCCGCGAATGTGGCGTGGCCCGCTTCGTGAATGTCTCCACGGACAAGGCCGTCAACCCCTGCAACTACATGGGCCTTTCCAAGCGGTTGACGGAAATGTGTATTCAGGAGTTTGCCCGCGCCGGTACGACGCGGTTCATGAACGTGCGCTTTGGAAACGTGGCCGGCAGCACCGGAAGCGTGCTGCGCCTTTTCCAGGAACAGATTGAGAAAGGTGCGCCCGTGCGCGTCACCGACCCTCGAGCCATGCGCTATTTCATGTCCATTCCGGAGGCCGTGCACCTGATCCTGCACGCAGCGGCCCTGGGCCGGGGTGGCGAAACCTTCGTACTGGAGATGGGTCAGCCTCTGAATATCTACGAACTGGCAAAAACAATGGCGCTTTTCGCCGGCTTCCGGCCGCACCAGGATGTTCCCATTGAATTCACGGGGCTGAACGCAGGTGAAAAAATCACCGAGGACCTTTGGGAAGATTGGGAGCGTCCGATTCCCACGCTATCTCCGCGCATTCTGATGATCCGCGAGCAGCACCCGGATTCGCAAGGGATACTGGACCGGGTTCGCAGAATGGAAGCTTACCTGCAGCGCGAAGATCGCGCCGGCTTGCTCCAGTATCTGCAGGATTTCGCCCCTAACTTGCAAGGCGGACAAAACGCAAAAGAGCAAGTGCATGCGGGCCTGCTCGAAGTGACGTCGTCATCTGGCGCGGAGGCCCTGTGAAAATCCCTCTTTGCCGCCCCGACATCACAGAGCGCGAAATCGAATACGTCACTCGCGCGCTTCGCTCCGGCCAACTGAGCCTTGGTCCGCGGCTGGCGGAATTCGAGGAGCGATTTGCCGCTTACATCGGTGCGCGCTACGCGGTGGCAACGAACAGCGGCACATCAGCGCTTCATCTATGCGTCAAGGCGCTGGGTATCGAAGCGGGAGACGAAGTGCTGACGACGTCATTCAGCTTTGTAGCTTCGGCGAATTGTCTCCTCTACGAACGCGCGATCCCAACGTTTGTGGATATCCATCCGGTGACGCTGAATATCGATCCGATGGAACTTCAGCAATGGATCGAGCGCCATTGCAGTTGGGAACGAGTCCAAAAGCGCCTCATCGACAGAAGCACCGGGCACAGGGTGAAGGCAATCCTGCCCGTGCATGTTTTTGGGCTGCCCTGCGACATGATGCCGATTCTCGGCATTGCCAACAGATTTAACCTTCGCGTGATCGAGGATGCTTGTGAAGCCGTCGGTGCGGAATACTATGGCCGGCGCGTCGGTACGTTTGGCGATGCCGCGGCGTTCGCCTTCTATCCCAACAAACAAATAACCACAGGCGAGGGCGGTATGGTGGTGACGAACGACGAGCGAGTTGCCGACCTCTGCCGAAGCTTGCGAAACCAAGGGCGCAATCCGGATTGCGAATGGCTGTCGCACACGAGGTTGGGCTACAACTACCGATTGAGCGACTTGCACTGCGCACTGGGCCTTGCGCAGTTGGAGAGAATTGATGAACTGCTGGCAGCCCGCGCCCGGGTGGCCGCGGCCTACACGCGTGCGTTAATGAGTGTGCCGCAGATTGTTCTGCCGCATTCTTCGCCCGAGCTGATTCGAAGCTGGTTCGTGTACCCGATTCAATTGGCCGGCCCGGCAAGTGCCAACACGCGAGATCGATTGATGCAGCAGCTTCGCCGCCGCGGCATTGCCTGCCAGGCCTATTTCCCGGCCATCCACGAGCAGCCCTACTACCGCGAATCGGCTCCCGCAGCGCGCGTATCGCTGCCCCACACGGAGGCCGCGTCTTCACGTTGCCTGGCCTTGCCGTTCTATGGCTCGATGACCGAGCAAGAAATCCTCGCAGTCTGCAGCGCCGTCCGTGAAATCTTGACGGAAGCAAGCTCAACGCCCGATCAGCGTTTGCACCAGGCCGCGCTCGCGGCCCACGCCGGAAACTAGCGTCTCAAATTTTCGTGTCTTCCACTAACCAGGTCCGTGCTTCGCGGCTGGCCGGCCCGCTTCCAATTCCAGCGGCCGAGCCGGCTTTTCTGGATGCGCCCGTCTGCCCGCTCTGCGGGCATTCCGAAACGGAGAAGGCATTCAGCGACAACGGGTGCGTGCTGTACGTTTGCAAAGTCTGCGACCTGTTCTTCGTGCATCCGTACCCGGCACGCTCCTCTCAGCATCAGCGCGTATCGTCCGGGACCAACGGGCAAATCGAATTGCTCGACCTCCGTCGGCGATACCAGGGCGAACGCCTATTCTACGACCGTCATTTCGGTCTTATCGCTGAGGAGATTTCTGGAGCTTCGTCGCTGCTCGATGTGGGATGCGGGACCGGCAACCTGCTCGAACGACTGGAGGCGCAAGCGAACCTCCATCGCGCCGGAATTGAGCTGAACGCCCAGGCCGCCAGGTTCGCGCGCCGCACCGCGGGTTGCGCAGTCTGGGAGATGCCCTTCGAGGCCTACCATGGCGGCCGGCAGTTCGACGTCATCACACTGATAAACGTCCTTTCGCATATCCCTACATTTGAAGGTCTTTTCGCATCCCTGCGAACCGCTCTTCTCCCCGGCGGGAAAGTGATCATCCGTACCAGTGAAATGAGCCGGAATGTCAGCCGCTGGAACCAGATCCACTGGGGAATTCCCGACGATCTGCATTTCCTGGGGCTGGGAACGCTCGACTACCTCTGCAAGAAGTATGGGTTTGTCGTGACCCGTCGCGTGCGCACGCCGTTTGAATTGGAACTCTTCTGTCGCTCGCGTTGGGAACAAATGGGCCGCAGCAAGCTTCAAAATATAGTGAAGAAGCTAGCGACCCGCGTTCCGCTCGCGCTCCCAGCGCTGAAATCACTCTATTCCGCCGTGCTGGGCCGGCGGCTGTTCGTTTCCTTCATCGTGCTGATGGCATTGCCGTCGAACGGCGACGCCGATAGGCCGGGAGCATCGGCTTCACCGGGGCCTCGAGCAGGATTTGATGAGGAGAACGCCAGAACATGAGCCGGCAATGGATGGCCTCGGGACCACGCCCGCCGTTTATCGTGCGGGCGCTTCGCAGGGAGCCGCATATCTACAGCGCTATCTGCAAAGCAAGACTGTGTTATTCCCGCCGGATTGCCGGTGCGGAGGCGCAGCGCCTGTTCCGGCAAAACCGGCAACTGTTTGCCATGAACGCGTTTGAGGCTCGGCAGGTCGAATGCCTTTGGACACGCGGCTACGCCCTGGTGGCGGATTTCATTCCCCGTCGCGTCACCGAGCAAATTTATTGGCAGGCGGACGCGCTGTTTCGTGACCTGAAAATTGACCTCAAGCGTGCATATTCCGTTCAAACGCACGAACGCGCGACGTTGGAGGGGCTGAGCTACGAACAGATTGCCTCCACCGAGAAAATGATCGCCTTGTGCGATCCTCTGATTCAATTGCCCGAGCTAATCGAGATTGCCTTTCACGAGAGCATCCTGAAAATTGCCGCAAATTTTCTTGGCTCCGTTCCGCCGCTGTACCGCGTCACGCTGGTCCGCGACTTCCCCCACAATCCCCCGCTGCACTCCAGCAATTTTCACAAGGACAACGACGAATCCGACTCGTTGCAGATTTTCATTTACCTGGTGGATATTGATGACACCTGTGGCCCGCTGGTCTACATCCCCCGGTCCAATCGGTATGACGTTTGCTCCTGCCGCCCGCGCCTCTCGCGTGACCTTGGCATCGCAGCCAACGACGGGCGCCTGAGCGATGAAGAAGTCGAACGCATCTACCCGCGTGAAGAGTGGGTCACATTGCGGACGGGGCGAGGAAGCCTGGCGGCGATCCACGGAAATGGAATCCACAAGGGGCCAGCGTGGAAGGACCCTGGAAATCCGGGAAATAAGCCGCGCACGGCCATCAAACTCGACTTGCACGGCTACAAGGCCGGAGGCGTGCGCTGCTCTCGCGAGAACACTATGCGTCACGCCGACTTCGATCGCTTGAGCGAACTTCAGCGACTCTTCGCTCACGCCACGCTTGTCGAAGTGCCGGAGCGGGTCTTGGCCCACTCCGTCTGAACTGGGCACGATATTCCAATGCACCTCAGCTACACCGCTTCCCGAGCCGCAGTGCTTCTGGCGAAGCGTCCCATCCTGTTCGGCCGTGTCCTGCTGGCCAAATTGAACACGGCGCGCCGATTGCCGTCGCTGCCGGCGCGAAAACGAGTGCGCGGTGTAGTGTTCGAGTACGATCTGGCGCGCTACCGTGGAACGGCTCCGATGTACTTTGGCTCATACGCACCCCTGGTCACCGAGGCGATGAAGCGGTACCTGCGGCCTGGCAGCGTTTTCATCGATGTGGGAGCAAATATCGGCTATTTGTCGGCACTGGCCGCGGGGTTGGTGGGCAAACGGGGGCAGGTGCATTGCTTCGAACCTGTGCCGGCATACTTCGAGCGGCTGGAAAACCTCGCCAAGCTCAATCCCCATCATTCCATTCACCCGAATTGCTGCGCCGCGGGGGATGCTTCCGGGATCTGCACGATTTACGTCACTCGCGAAGCCGGACAGAACACCATGGTCCCCTCGTATCAGCCGGCATTCGAAATTAATTCGACCATGGAAGTTCCGGTCAGGCGCCTCGACACTTACATTGAACGGCAGGGCATTGACCGCATCGGGTTGATCAAGATTGATGCCGAAGGGTTTGAATTCCCCGCGCTGAAGGGCATGCAAGGTTATTTCGAGCGTTCGCCGCACCGCCCGGCGATCATTTGCGAGATCGCTCCACGCGCGTATCCGCTGATGGGCAGCAGGCTCAGTGACTTCGCAAGTTACATGGAGCAATACGGCTACACGGCGCGCGACCTCATCGATTGCGCGACTCCTGTGGATCTCACTTCCATTGAGCATGTGGACGACGTGCTGTTCCTCGCGGGTGAGCGAACTTAGATGCAAACGTCCCTGCCGATTCCGGGGCTAGACACCGGCCGCCCATTTTCTTCCCCCTGGGCGCTGTTGGTGCTGGCCTCGGCCACACTTGGGTTTCTTTTATTCTCATTCGACTCAGCACCACATGTGCTTCTCGCTCTTGCAGGGCTGGTTTGTGTCGGCGTGCTCCTCATGTATCCGGAATTGGCGCTGGCGCTCTACGTGGTGGTGGGCGACGTGAAAGGTGACCCCCGAGTCGGTTCGCTCGTGCCAGTGGATCTGACCGTTGCCCTGGGAGTGATTCTTGTCGCTGGAATGGGGCTCAATTTTCTTCGCAAGAAACGCATCATCACAATGCCGCCTGTATATTTCCTGTTCCTTGCGCTCCTGGTCTGGATGGCAGTCAGTCTCAGCTACACGCCCGTTCTCGATGCCGGAATTGAAAAGCTCGCGCGCTTCCTCACCGTCACCGGAATTGTCATCGTGGCTCCCTTTTTCGTTCTGGGCACGCCGGAGACGATGAAACGCTTTCTACTTGGCTTTGGCATTGCGGGTTTCGGCATATGCGCGTATTCGCTGGGCAGCCTGGGAGGCGATGAACGGCTGGTCACGCCCAGCAGCAATACCATCGGCCTTGGGCATATCGCCTGCGCCGTGATCGTGCTGATCTGGTTCGGGCTGGTGGTGCGCTGCTCGTTTCCCAAGAGAATGTTCACGTACGCACTGCTGTTAGTGCCTGCAGTCGCTCTGCTTGGCTCTGGTTCACGCGGGCCGGCCATCGCACTCGCAGTGGTTATCTTGGCCAGCCTCTTTTATTACCGCTGGCAGGTGATTGACGTTTGCTGCGTGGCAGCAGCCGGGCTGGTTGCGTATCCGTTCCTCCACATACCGGCCTCTTCCATCGAATATCTGGGCAGTCTTGTCCGCAGCCGCAGCGCCACGGCGCTCCTGAGTTTTCGAGGTGAATTGTTCGACTACGGCTGGCAATTGCTCCAGCAACATCCGTTGATTGGGGCCGGCCTGCAAGGCTACCGGTACTATTCACCGAACGCGGGAATTTACAACTGGCCGCACAATATTTTCCTGGAAGTTGGCTGTGAGCTCGGCATCCCGGCAGCTTTGGTTGTGCTGGCGATTTTTGTCACCGCAGTTCGCGATGCAGTCATGCAATTGAAAGACGGACCCTCTCCCGTTGCCACGCTTTCTCGAGTAGCCGTGGCTCTCCTGGTGATCGGCATTATCAATGCCACGAACACCGGTGACATTAACTCTGACCGCTCGACGTGGCTCTTTGTCAGCCTGGTATTCACCGTCAGCGGTTACCGCGGCAAATCAACAGCGGCAGAGCGATCCCAAGTGGTGCCCATGCGAGCTATGCCGGCATGAGCGAGCAAGCTACGGCTAGAGCCCCTGTTCAAGCGCCGCCAATCACCCACGACTTTCCCGTGGTGGCTGCGACCGCGCAGCATTTTCCAGTTGTGGCAGCGAACTGTGCCTCGCCGATTACCATCTGCCATTTCTCGACCGCCCACCTGGAACTGAAGAGCCGCACGTTTCATCGCCAATTTCTGCCGCTGGCCGCTTTTGGATTTAACGTTCGCTACGTCAGCCCGGCAGGATGGACTGGTCCCCAGAATGGCATCAACTTTATTCCGCTTGCTCGCGGCAAAAACCGTCTGCGCCGCATGATTGCGTATCCTTCCTTGCTACGCCACCTCCGAGCACAGAAGGCAGACATCTGTCACTTTCAAGACCCAGAACTTTTGCCACTCGCCTTCGCGCTGAAGCTGATCTATGGCCAGCGAGTGATTTACGACGCGTACGAAGATTTCCCGTCAGTCGCAGCCAGCCATCGCCGAATCCCGCGTTTCCTGCGTCCGCTTGCCTCCAAATTTGTGGCCGTCGCTGAGTGGTGCGCGGCACACTGTTTCGATGGCGTGATGACCGCCGATCCATTCACCATGCGGCGGTTCGCAGAGGGCGGCAGGAGCCGGAAACTTGTCTTCCATAACTTTCCCAACCTTCAATTCTTCCCACTTCCGCGTCCAAATCGCAGTGCGACTTTCGATTTTGTCTACAGAGGCGGAATCTCCGAACGCGCCGGCGCTTACCTGCTGCTTGACGCTCTCCGCATGCTCGCCGATCAGGGGCGCTCCGCCAACCTGCTCCTTCTAGGATATTTCGATTGTGCGGCGGACCATTTGGCGCTTCTCAATCGCATCCAGAGCTTCGGACTGGAATCCCGCGTCACCGTGAAGGGCAAGCTTCCGCACGAAGAAATGGCCAATGCGCTGGCTACGTGTCGCATCGGCATCAGTCCTCTGCAAGACACGCCCAAATTCCGACTCAATCTCCCGGTGAAGGTCTTCGAATATTGGGCCTGCGGGATGCCGGTGATCGCCTCCGATTTGCCGCCGATTCGCCCTTATTTCCGCGGGGTGTGGGCGGGCCTGCTATTTCCAGCCGGCGACGCGGTGGCCTTGTCGCGCGCGATGGCCTGGATGCTCGACCATCCCGAGCAAGCTGCACTTATGGGCAGACGCGGGCGCGCTGCCGTCGATGCACGGCTCAACAATGAGAATGAAGTTCGAAGGCTGCGTGAATTCTGCCAGCGCATCGTGGCAGCGGATTGAAATCCACCACCTGGGACCACGCTCCAGATGTTTGAGCCATTTATCCGAGCTAATCTGCCTCGCTGGCAATCCATCTACGACCTGGCCCCGGCGCCGGCCCGGCACGTGCTCACATCGGCTCGAGGCTGGCTGCTTTCCCGGATGCGATACAGAAGGGAGACGTTTGAGTTCCTCGAGCGGCTGCGCAAGAACGAATTGTGGACTGCGCCCGAAGTTGCCGAGTATCAGCTGCAGGGTTTGCGCGCCATCATCTCCCATGCGCGCCGGACCGTTCCCCACTATGCTTCCTACCCTTCGGTCGAAATTGAATCCGTTGAAGACCTTCGCAGTTTTCCTGTGATTGCCCGCGAAACGGTGCGTGAAAATCGTGAGAGTTTTTTCTCGCAAGCAGTCCCGCGGCACCGTCGGGTGCGGACAGGGACCACTGGAACTACCGGCGCAAATCTTACCGTGGCCTATACCGAACAGTTGGCGCGGGAGAATTGGGCTTTCCTGCTGCGTCAATGGGCCTGGGCGGGAATTCCGCCGCGCCATCCACGCGTCACACTCTTCGGCGCCCGCGTCGTACCCTCGAAACGAACTGCCCCTCCCTTCTGGACCTACAACATTTCAGAACGGCAGACGCTGATGAGCATTTTTCACCTTTCGGCGGATACCGCGCCAGCCTATCTCAACTTTCTCCGCCGCCGGCAAGGAGTGATTCTCGAAGGATTTCCGTCAGTGTTGAGCCTGCTGGCGGATTTCATGCTCGTTCGCCGCGAACGAATTCCGATGCGGGCGGTTTTCAGCACCGGCGAACCGCTGTTCCCTGCTGCACGGGCAAAAATTGAGGAGGCATTTCAGACACGCGTCTTCGATAGCTATGGAATGACGGAATATTGCGGGCTGATCCAGGAGTGCGAGTTTGGCCGTATGCATCTCGCCCCTGAATATGGCTACCTCGAGATACTCGACGACTATAACCAGCCGGTGGCGCCAGGCGAGGAAGGCTATTTTGTCTGGACCGGATTCTTGAACCACGCAATGCCCCTGATTCGCTACCGGATTGGCGACCGCGGCCGGTGGCACACTGGCTCGGAGTGCGCCTGCCGCCGCGCATTCCCGCAGGTGGTCCCGACCATCACGCGCGACAGCGACATTCTGCGAGCAATGGACGGGCGGTTGTTTTCTCCGCGCGCGCTGAATCAACTATTGAAGCAAGCCTCTTCCTTGCGCTTCTGCCAATTCATTCACGACCGGCCGGAGCGAGTCGTGGTTCGGGCCGTGGCAAGCAACGGCCGTGCCACCGAGGAACTGATGCAGATTCGCGCCGGTTTGCAGGATTTGCTCGGCTTGAACATGAAAGTGATTGCCGAGCTCGCGCCTGCGCCGATTTCGCGGCCGGGCGGAAAAATTCCTCTGATTCTCAACCAGGTGCGGTCATGAGCGGAATCCGGCTGATCGTCAACGCCGACGATTTCGGGATGAGCCGGGGGATAACCGATGGAGTCCTGCTGGCGCATCGTTACGGTTTCCTGACCAGCGCCTCGTTGATGGTCAATATGCCTGCTTCCAACTACGCAGTGGCGCAGACAGGGCATGCGCCGCGCCTTGGCGTTGGAATTCACCTGAATATTTGCCAGGGCCGGCCGGCAATGCCGTCATCCGGGGTGCCCACGCTTGTAAATGCGTCGGGGGAGTTTTATCCCGCTCCAGCCGCGATCAGGCGCCTGTGGAAATGGCAGGTCTCGCCTGGCGAGCTGGAGGCAGAATTTCGCGCGCAAATTCGCTGGATGAAGGATCGCGGCGTTCACCCCACGCATGCGGATTCCCATCACCACCTGCATTTGTACCCGGCAGCCATTCTTCCGTTTGCGCGCGCTTTGCAGGCAGAGCAGATTCGCTGCGCCCGGGCATCGCGTTGCAGCCAGTGGCCAGAAGGCCATTCACGCGGAGGCCCGCACGAAGGCTCGCTGGCGCGCCGGTTGTTAGTCCAGGCGTATCGAAGCTGTGTGCAGGCTACTCTCTTGCGGCGCTTCCAGTCTCCTGAGAGCCGTATCTCGTTTCATAGCCGGGACCGCCACAATTTCACCGTTCTCGGACAAAGATGGTTAGCCGCATTTGCAAACCTTCCGCCTGGAATATTTGAACTCGCCTGCCATCCCGGTTTCTTCGAAAAAGGGGTTTCCGAGTGCGATCCCATCCACCTGCAACGCGAAGAAGAGCTGCACTGGCTGACCAGCCGCGATTTCCGCAAGGCCATCGACCGCAGCGGCATTCAACTGATCTCCTACGCAGACCTCGTCTGCGAAAATGCCACGATGCGAGTAGCCCAGCACGCCGCCGCCACGTGAAGGCGATACAGCAAACATGGTGACAGTCTTCTGCGTTTGTCTCGCCGTGGTCGTCTACGTCTACTTCGGCTATCCCCTGCTGTTGCGCATGGGGGCTTTCGGGGCACGCCGCGAATTCGCCACGGGGAATGAACAGCCGCTGATCAGCGTCCTGGTTGCCGCGCACAACGAGGAACCAACCATCGAAACAAAACTCAAGAATCTGCTGGCTTGCGACTATCCCCGTGAGCGCATGGAAATTCTCATCGGCAGCGACGGCTCATCCGACCGCACCGAAGAGATTGTCCGGCCCTATGCGGCCGAAGGAGTAGGCCTGATTTCGTTTCCAAGACAGCAGGGAAAGAGCGCCATGCAAAACGGGCTGGTCGCAGCCTCATCCGGCGCGATTCTGGTTTTCACCGATGCCGACTGCTTTTTCGCGCCCGGGGCCATCCCTCGCCTCGTCGCAGCGTTCGCCGATCCAAGCGTCGGTCTTGTCACGGGTCGGCCGCGCTATGAAAACGAAAGCGAGAGCCGCATTTGCGCGAACGAGAGCTTGTACCTGCGATATGAAACATGGCTGCGTGAGCAGGAAAGCGCGCGCGGCCTCCTGGCCATGGCTTCCGGCTCGCTCTTTGCCATGCGTCGTTCGTTGTGGAAGCGGCTGGACGCAAATGTCGGCGACGACTTTGTCCTGCCATTGAGAGTCATCGAAGCCGGGTATAAAAATATTCTCGATCCGCACGTTATCGCCGCCACCCGCCTCGAACAATGCGAATCGGATTCCCTGCTGGCGCTCAAAATCCGTATCATTAGTAAGGATTTCAAGGCTCTGTTGACCCTTCGCGAACTTCTCAATCCCCTGCGCTATGGTGCGGTGGCGATGGGTCTCTGTTCGCACAAACTCCTGCGATGGCTCATTCCCCACTTCCTGCTCACCCTATTGGTGGGGAATTTCTTTCTTCTGGCCAATCCTCTCTTTCGCATGGCCCTCGCCATTCAAGGCGCGGCCTTTGCGCTGGCTTCCATTGGGGCCATTTTCGGAAATAAGAGGCAGGGCATCTTCGCTCACACGAGTCAGCTTTGGTCTCTACCGCTCTCATTTTGCGTCGTGAATCTGGCCGCCTTGATCGGCACCGTCAAATGTCTTGCGGGGTACACGTCCGGCCAATGGAAGCCTGAGCGGAAACACTCACCCGCATGAAGATCCGAAAAGTTATCACCAACGCTTTCACCACTACAGCGCAGGAGTTTGGGAGCGCAGCGGTTTTGTTTCTTCTGTACCGCTATCTCTATCGGGCGATCGGGGCCGAAGGCCTGGGAATCTGGTCACTCGTCCTTGCCAGCACCTCTGTGATCACGCTTGCGAATCAGGGATTTTCGTCGAGCGTGGTCAAGTTCGTCGCTAAATACGCTGCGCGGGAGCAGGCCGATGAAGTTTCCATACTGATCCAGACTGCGTTCCTGTCCATCAGCGGCGGCCTGGCGATTGCTTGCCTTGCACTTTATCCTGCGGCTGTCTGGATTCTGAAGCTTGTAGTGCCACAAGAGCATCTTGAAACAGCCATTGCCATCGCCCCATGGGCGCTGCTTTCTCTCTGGATCAATGTCGGCAGTGACGTGCTCCTGGCCGGACTTGCCGGGCACGAGCTTATTTTGCAGCGAAACTACGTCATCTTTGGCGGCTGCCTTCTGAATCTCGTGCTCGCCCTTCAATTCGTTCCCCGATTTGGATTGCTTGGCCTGGCCTATGCACAGACCATCGAAGCAGCTGGAAGTTTCCTTGTGACGTGGCTTCTGTTACGAAGGCAAATTCCTCAATTCCCTTTTGTTCCCAGACATTGGAACCGAGCCAGATTCCGCGAAATGATTGGCTATGGCGCTGAATTTCAGCTCATCACCATTTGCCAGGCAGCGCGTGAGCCGGTAACTAAGGCCCTGCTGACAAGGTTTGCCGGCCTTGCCGCCACAGGCTTTTATGACATGGCCTCACGCTGGGTGGTGACGTTTCGCGAGCTCATCGTTCAAGCCAATCAAGTCCTGGTCCCCACGGTAGCAGCTCTCCAGGAGCGCGACCCCGATTCCATCCTCAGGGTTTATCGCGACTCCTACCGGTTGATTCTCTACCTGTCCGTTCCGTCGTTTGCGTTCTTGCTGGCCGTCAGCCCAGTGGTATCCGTTGTGTGGCTCGGGAGTTACCAGCCGATGTTCGTTTGCTTCGTCGCCCTCTTAACCGTGGGTTGGCTCGCAAATATTCTCGGCAATCCAGCTTACGTTGTGGACCTCGGAACCGGGGCATTGCGCCGGATCACCGCCGGCTGTCTGACCACCTGCATCCTGAATTTCGCGCTTGGACTCGCCGGTGGAAAGTTTTTTGGTGGCACCGGTGTAGTCGCTGCCTCCGCGTTTTCGCTGATGCTCGGATACGCCCTTATCCTCATTCAATTTCACCGAGAAAACCGGTTGCCGTTCAGCGTCCTCTTGCCCAGAGAGAGCCTGAAAATCATTTTGTCGAGTATTCTCGCCGGACTCCTTTTATTTCCATATCTCCGCAGAGTGACGGTGATCATCCCCTTTTCTCGAGGGACAGCGGGGCTGCTGTTGGGAGTACTCCTGATTGCGATTTTGATTCCCATGTGGGCACACCCGCTGCGCCGGCGTGTGTGGCGCTGGGCTCTGTCGCGATCCTCCGCCTGATTGTTTTCCGGTCCGCCGAATGAACCCTCACAGCTTGACCATCTGGGAATCATCGCAAGCCGGCCCAGTCGCCGCGAGAATTGCCATCGCCGGAGACTTTCTCCCGGCGGGTAATTTGGCCATCTCAAGAGATAGCAATTGGCGAGGTATGGCTCTCCCCTTGGACAAGTTTTTCGAGGACGTTTCCGTTTCCTTCGTAAATCTCGAGTCTTCGCTCGAAACCTACCACTTGGAACCGCGGCAGCTCTACGGGCTCGGGCAAATCGTTTCCGCTCCGGAGTCGTGCCTTGAATATCTTGCGGCCATCCGCTCCCCTGCCGTCGGGATTGCGAACAATCACAGCTATGACTTTGGGCAGCCTGGTGTCCTCCAAACTCGGGAGATCGCTTCGCGTCGGGGCATGATCCCGCTGGGAGCGGGACACACGCTTGCAGATCCACCGGAGGTCTTTGTGTGGCAGGGCCAGGGCGACATTCGTGTCGGTTTCTGGGCCGCGGCAAAGACTGCCGTGGAACTCTCTACAGTCAGGACGCCGGGCGTCGAGCCTGCCTCGGCCTCTCGAGCGCGCCGCGCCGCCCAGGCACTCAAACGCCAGGGCGCCACAATCTGCATCGCGCTCATTCACGCGGGCTGCCTTCGGACTAGCCATCCGGACCCTGAGGATGTGCGACGCCTAGATTCCATCGCTCGATGCGGGTTTGACGTGGTAGCCGCATCCCATTCGCACCGGATTAGCGGCTGCCGGCAGGCTGAAGCCGCCTCCGGCCGGCCATCCTTCAGTTTCTATGGATTGGGTACGTTGGTTTCGGGCTACGTGTCAGCGCCAGCGGAGCGCGAGGGCCTGGTTGTGAACGTCGGGCTTGACGCCAGTGGAAGACTAGCCCGCGTCGAGGTCCGCCCGGTTGTGCTGGACGAGACAGGATTCGGCACGATTCCCACCACGGAAGCCGGCGCAAGGATTCTCAGCCGCTTCCAACACCTCTCACGGGAACTTATCGATGGCTCCTATGAAGAGCGTTTTTATTGCGATATGTCTCAGGGACTGCTTCGGCTTTACGCGCGCGACATCCGATCGGCTTACCAGCACGCGGGATTCAAGGGGCTTGTCCGGAAAATGAGACGCGTGCGCATTCGGCATGTTCGTCGCCTGGTTCATAAGGTGGTGGCTTGATACGAGTGGGATGCATGGCATTCGCGGTGGCGTCTGGCGTCGTGCTCTTGCTCATTCCGGCCGTCAAGCATTTGTGCACGCGATTTGACCTGCTGGATCGCCCCGGCTCGTTGAAGATTCACTCTAAGCCGATCCCTCGGATAGGAGGTGTGGCAATCGGGCTTGCGTTGCTTTCCGCCGCCGTCCTTGCAAGGAACATTCCTGGCCGCAACTCGATGGCGTTTGTTGGCGCGTTCGCCCTCATTTGGCTGGCGGGCTTGACCGACGATCTCCGCAAGCTCTCCCCTGCCATTCGCCTTACAGCACAAATCATTGCGGCCACGTTGTTATGGAGAAGTGGCCTTCGGGTGGATCTTGTCGAAAACACGGCATTGAACTTTATTGTGACGACTCTATTCGTCCTCTTTTTCGTCAACGCCTTCAATTTTCTTGATGGCATAGATGGCCTTGCCGCCGGCACGGCGGCTATCCTCGCGATTGCTTGCGGAACGATTTGTGCCAGTGGGATGAGTCCAGCCGGCCTCGTTTTGGCTTGGAGCCTGGCGGGGGCGTGCGTCGCCTTCCTCACATTCAATTTCCCCCCCGCAAGTATTTTCATGGGGGATTCTGGCAGCACGGTGCTTGGATTTTCAATAGCAGTGATGAGCCTGGATTATTATCGAACGGCCGACACCCGGCCCAGTTCGCTCGTGTTTCCAATCCTGATTGCGGCTGTTCCACTACTTGACGCCGGCCTGGCGGTTTTGCGCCGGTTGCGACGACACATCTCGGTTGTTACAGGTGACCGCCGCCATCTGTACGATTTAGTCGCAGCACGTGGATATTCACCTCGCGATGTTGTGCTGACTTTCTATGCGCTTACGACAGGATTGGTGGGCGCGGGCTGGATCAGTTTGAGGATCGCATCCAGCGCGGCGATCCTCCTCGCAACCGCCTGCTGGGTGGTGTTAGGGTTTTGGGCGATTCACCTGGGGGCGCTGCGTTCCGGGAATGATGCAAATCCTGTGCGGGCGCGTGCAGCCTTCGAGCTGTAGAAAAGCGCAGAGATTAGGTGGAGGAAGACAAAATGGTGCGGCCGGTGCGTTTGCTGCGCTCTTTTGGCGTGCTGTGCTTTTGCACATTGCCGAGCTGAACCAGCAACTTGCGCAGCTTGGCGCGCTCTTCCAGGTCAATGTCAACCACCTCAAATGCGCGCGCCTGTGTATTCGCATCACGAACAATCGTGTGCGCTTTCACGGATTTTTGAGCCGGATTCAAGCGGAAGCCGACGATACTGCCCGGGTGCAAGCTCTGTTCGCACACCGCCACGCCGCCGCCGAGCGTCATTTCCGGAATCTCCACTTTGCAGTTTTCCTTCAGATTCGTGGTTGTCGCCGGAACGGAATGCTCCAGCCGCAATCGCGGGTAGCGCCGCTGGCGGATCGCGGAGGAATCCGGGTCCGGGTCGAGCGGTTCAATCGAAAACTCCGCCAGGCTCAAACCGCTGCGCGGCATGAAATTGCGAACCCATTCCGGGTCGATTTTTTCCATGGCCTGAGCCGCCACCACTCTCAATTCACTCTGATTGGCCCACCGGAACGTCTTTCTCGCTTCCGCTACCTTCCTCAATACTGCTTCGGCGCCTGCGGTGCGCAATCGTCCGAGTGCCTCGATGGCCTTTAGGCGAAGATAATCCGTGCCATCCTTCGGCAAATCACCTTCCGCCATTCGGAGCAAGCGCATGTCGGCGGATTGTTCGCCGCTCATGCCGATTTCGTCCACTGCCAGAGGCCGGATCATCGCGTCGATGTTGTCAAACAGGTGCAGAAGCAATCGCCCGCGTTCCACCGCACCACTGGCAGCAATTTGCCGGATCAGCCGGTCGTGCGCCGTTCGTTTCCATTCTTTGAGCCGGTCCGGGAGGAGTTGCTCGAGCGTCTGCAGGTCCATTCGTGCCAGGATTCCGACCACATCCAGTGCTTCGTTCGGATTTCCGTGACGAAGTTGCTCGCGCAGATGCTCCAGGCCTGCCGGCCCCAGAACTTCCATCATGGACACCAGAAGGTTGCAATCTTCGCGAAACCCGCTTCGACCGAATCGAACGGCCAGGTGCTCGGCGGCGGGTTGCGGCATCCTGCGCATCAGGTCGGCAAGTCCGCCGGGAACCTGGCCGGACTTGACCGCCTCTTCAATGAATTCCGGCAGGCGGTTTTCGACCGCAATTCGGGGACGCAGATTCTTCCCCAATCCAGGACGCTCTGCTTCCACGTATTCCAATAGTTCAACGGAGCGCTGAATTGCCGGGAACGACCGCTTGCTGGCGGCTTCCTGTGAAAGCCGGACGAAGGCCGCCCCTACCAGGCTCTGCATTTCCGAATCACGCTCTTCAGCCAGCTGCACGCCCACTTGGCGGATCACTTCGATAAAAATCTTCTCTTCGCACTTGGAATAAACGGAAGCGAGTTCGGCAAGCCCCATGGCTGCCTGCCGCCGTTGCTCGTCGGACTTATTGGTTATGCAGTTGGCGTAATTCCGCAGGACCTTTTCGGCCTCCTCGATTTCGCCCTTCTCCCGAAGGCCTTCTATGAATTCTCGGATTTTCGCCGGTGGAACGCACCAAACGTCGGCGGATTCCAGGACGGCTTTCTTCTTCTCCTCCGAGACTTCGGACCAGAACTGTTGCGCCAGGATATCCACGTACGGCTTCACTTCGATGCCCGCGCGCATCATTTTGTCTTCGTACACGCCGAGGACTTTGCGCAGGCCATCGAGTTCGTTACTCATCTCGCCTAGCAACTGGCGGACGGAATTCACTTCCACGTCGCCGCGTTCGTAGCTTTCGAGCGCGAATCGGATGGCGATATGCTCCGCAAGTTTCAAGAGCGTCGGGCGGTCGGAAGATTCCGAGGGAGCTTGAGCCGCAAGCGCAGAGAGAGCCTGGCTGACGGTGAAACGCGCACGCCGGGGGAGTGTGGATAGGCGCGATTGAAACGCACTTGGATCCAGCCTGTCCTTGCCGGATTCTCCAGTGCGCGCAATCTGCGCCAGCACCTGCAGAATTCCCTGCAGTTCGTCTTCTTGCAGCGTCATCAATCCGGTTTCTACGGCCATGGAGCCCTGACCGGCGCCGGTCCGTGCGGGACGGCTCCCGCGGATTCCAGCGGTAGCATTGCCCCAGCGGCTGGGTGTGCCGCCTCCGGCATCAACCGGAGCAGCCTCCGGGACTTTCCATATACGCTTGTTTGAACTGCCGCCCGCGGGAGGAGCAGAAACTCCCGACCCGCCGACCGGAATTCCACCCGGTCCGGTTGATCCCGACGCCGACGATTCACCTTTGCCGAACCAGAATCCAGCCGTGTGTGGATCGAGTTGGGCGCCACCTCCGCTGCCGCCTACAATATTCCAAGTCCCGGATCCTTCGGCCCCGCTCCCTCCAGATCCTCCAGGTGCGCCCGCTGAGAAGTTCGAACTTGTTCCGCCCGAAATGACACTGCCACCGCCGCCGGAGCTGGCAGGATTTCCTGATTCGGTCTGCCCGGCGGGCCCCGAACCGGCATTCGGACCGCCAACAGATGTTCCGGGCACTGATGCGCCTGAATCTCCTTGATTGAGCCAGAAACCACCGGCGTTGGGATCGAGCGGCGTTCCACCGCCGCTGCCGCCCACGATGTTCCAGGTGCTTTGAACGCCTCCGGAAGATCCCGGGCCGCCGACTGAACTCACGCCGCCTGTAACTGCGGATCCTCCCGAGCCTGATCCCGACCCGGCGCCGCCCTCGTAATATCCACCGCCGCTTCCGTCATGCCCTGAGCCGTAACCACCGCCTGGGCCATTCCCTCCGCCACCCGGTCCGCCACCGCCTGGTCCGCCGCCCGAACCCTTACCCTTGGTTCCCTCTGCTGCGACAATCAGTTGCAATAGCTTTTCCGGGTCATTGAAGAGTTCATTGGCCGCGTCAGAATCCATTCCCAGAGTGCGCGCGGTAATGTGCGCGGCCACCGAGGACCTCGCTATCGAGGAATCGGCGGGAACAAAGCAAACTTCGTTCACGTGAATGTGCGGATCGCCCTGCAGGGCGGCCTTCAGCTGCTCGACCAATTGAGCCGGTTTTGCGCCCGTGCCGGTGGGAAAGCCGCGAACAAATCGCGCCAGACTGGCCTGCGTTACTCTTGGCGAAAAGTGAATGCTGGCGATGCCCGCAGCAGAAAGCATGCGCGCAAAACTCTTCTCAGCCGCCGCCGATTCCAGCGCCACGCCGTCGAGTAGAAGTTGATCCCCGGAAACGGCCAGCAGCAGGCCCGCCTCATTGTCACCCAGGGCCGTCCGAAGTTCGCTCCACGCCGTCTCATACTGCTTGGCCGTGCGAGGGTGCCCGAAGTCATACATGCGGGCGAATTTGAGCAGGATGTTTAGACTGCGCACGAAGGCGCGTGCAGCCATTGTCCGAGCATTGGGATTCATTGGCACGGTCTGGGGCTGGTGCCCCGCCTCATCTAGCAAATATGAGGGTTACGGGCGCAGCGGACAATGGTACTGGTGTCCTTTTTAGTACTACCACTTAGTCCCATAGGGCGGGTGGGAAGGAGGTCCTGGACACAGGAGGCGTTTTTTCAGCGCTCGATCCTGGGCGCCAGTTCCTCAACGCTGCTAAGAATCGCAAGGGCCCCGAGCCGCCGTAGTTGGGCACCGCGCAACCGCCGCTCTTGAGATTGGCGCGGTAAAACCCCCAGAAAAGGCATACCCGCAGACCGGGCAGCCAAGGCGTCGTCAATATTGTCCCCCAGATAAACGGCCGATGCCGCGTCGCCAGCCCCCAGGATTTTGAGCAAGCCCTCCGGATGTGGCTTGGAATGTTGGACATCCTCGACCGTGACGATCTTGCGGAAGTACTCGCGCACCTTCCAGCGATCCAGCGTGTAGTCCAGTTCGCGCCGGATGCGCCCAGTGAAGATGGCTAACTCAGCGCGGCCAGAGAGGCGCCGCAATTGAGCACGCGAGAGAAGCCACCGTTCACCGGATACGTAGCCGCGGCCATTCTGGCCCCAGTAAAGTTCAACAAATTTCGCTTTGACTTCGTTGTAACTGAAATTCCCCCCCAGTCTGCGAACCCACTGGTGCGATAGCTTCCAATCGTCGTTAAAACCGGGCTTGTTTTTCCAGCGATGCCACTCCGCGCGAGACACCCGCTTCCCGCTGAAGTGCCGCACCGTCTCCAGTGTCGTCCGCTGAAACGAGTCGCGCGTGTCCACTAGGACCCCGTCCACATCGAAGATGATAATCGCGAGACCCAGATTCAATTTCGCAAATGGATTAGAGGCTGGCACTCAGGGCGTCAGGAAATCAGGCGTGAGGTTCTTCACTCCCGTGCGTATCTTCCGCGGCATGACCCTCGGCAGAAGCAGGTTCCGTGGTGTCCTCGAGCGTGTCAGAGGACCACGCTTCTCCAGGCGGGACCGGAGGGATGGCGGCCTGGGTGTGAACTTCTGGAGCCACGCTTTCAGGCTGCTCGGAAACGCTGGAAGCATCCGGAACAGGAGCCGGTTCGGAACGCACCGCCGCCGCGCCAACGGCTGCCGTCGCGGCCTTCAAAGTTTCCAGCCGCTTTTCAAGAACAGCCGCAAGCAAATCGATAATAATTTTCGCGCCCGACCCATCCGGATCCTTCGTCGGATTGTAAGCAGTGATCTCCATGGCTGCCATGTGCTTTTGCTGTGCGAACACCATTAATGCGTCGCGGACTTCCTCCAGGCTCAACCCGCCAGAACCGGGGTAATTCGTAGCCGGGAAATCGGCGATCACATCCACGTCGAAATGAAGGACAAAATCGTGAGTCCCGGCATGAATCCGCTCGATGGCCGCCTGCGCCGCGGTCGCCGCTCCCTTGCGCTTCACATCCGCCGCCAGATAACTGCGCAGAGGCAACTTGCGGAGCAGTTCTTCTTCGGCCGGATCCAGACGATCCACACCAAATAGCGCCAGGTCCGGGTCGCGCACCAACGGCGGCTCGCCCCAGAAACGCACCAACTCCGCGGCGCCGCGCCCGGTCAGATGCGATACGACCATGCCGTCCACGCATCCCGAAGGCGTTGTCGCAGGAGTATTCAGGTCTGCGTCGCGATCCATGTAAATCATGCCCACATTGCGGAAGTAGCGCCGCGCTCCAGCAACGGTGGCAAGGGCCACGGAGCAATCACCGCTGAGAATCACCGGCAGCGCGCCCGATTTCACCGCCAATTCCACGCGCGGCTTCAGGGCTTCCAGTGCTGCCAGTATGCGAGGGAGATTTCGAGCGCGCGGACTTTCTTCGTCAGGTTGATAAAGCTGGGGGGGATCATCTCCGCCATCGTGCACTTCGTAGCCGATGGTGCGAAGACGCTCAACGATGCCTGCAACGCGCAAAGCGGCAGGTGCACCTTCGTGTCCCGGCGACATTGCCGCCGCGCTGGTGGGCGCGCCCAAGAGCGTAATTTTATTGGGCTGGCGGACGATTCTCACCGCCACGCATAGACTCCTTGAAGTGCGATCTCATCGGCACAGGCCTGGCGAGCATCAATGCGCCGCTCCCGTCTGGCGCGCGGCCAATTCCGGCGGCAGAGTGAAGCGCACATCTTCACGAATCAAATCCAGATCGCGCTGATTGGTAAATCCAAAATTCGACAGGCGCTGGCTGACCTGTTCCACCAGAATTTCCGGAGCCGAAGCGCCGGCCGTCAATCCCACTGTTTTCACGCCTTCCAGCCACGATGCATCGATCTCGTTCGCATCTTCGATTAATCGCGAGGCCACTCCGGCGCGCTGTGCCACCTCCACCAGACGGTTTGAGTTCGAGCTGTTCGCCGAACCCACCACCAAAATCAGTTCCACTTCGCGAGTCAACGCCTCAACCGCTTCCTGGCGATTCTGCGTGGCATAGCAAATGTCATCCGACGCCGGTCCGGCAATAGACGGAAACCGCTGCCGCAACCGGGCCACAATCTCTTGCGTGTCATAAAGTGAGAGCGTCGTCTGCGTCAGGTACGCCAGGCGGTTCGGATCCGGAACTTCCAGCGAGTCCACTTCCTCGACGCTGCCGACGACCACCGTCTGCTCCGGAGCTTCGCCGGACGTGCCAACAATTTCCTGGTGGTCGCGGTGGCCAATCAGAATCAACGTCCGGCCTTCGCGCGCGAACTTCAGAGCCTCCAGGTGAACTTTTGTCACCAGCGGACATGTAGCGTCAATCACGCGCAGCCGGCGTTCCTGGGCTTCCAGGCGTACACGAGGTGGCACGCCGTGGGCGCTGAACACCAGAACGGCCCCTTCGGGTACCTCTTCAATGGTTTCAACGAAAATAGCGCCGCGCCGCCGCAACTGGTCCACCACGTAACGATTGTGGACGATTTCGTGGTGCACATAAACCGGCTGGCCGTAGGCTTCCAGCGCCAGATCCACGATATCCACCGCGCGGACCACTCCGGCGCAAAATCCCCGCGGCCGCACGCGCACCAGCGTCTTGGCCCCGTTGGTCGTGCCTTGTATATGAGTTAGCGTCAAGCGATTCTCCGAGTACCATTCTATATTACCTGAACGGCTCCCTTTCCCGCCAGTTCGAATGCCCATGGGGTGCCCTCTCCAGACCGGTTTCCCCGGTGCCCAGGCACAGGAGGTATGATGCAAAATTCACGGCAGCGGTACAGGCGGTACACTGCAAGTTGTTGATAAAAAGTCATCTTGTAAGGAGCCTTTCGTCAGGGCACGGCTTTAGCCGTGCGGAAAAGCAGCGTGATTTCAGGGGTTTCAACCCCTGAGGTAGGTGAAATCATCAGCCAAGGTATTTATAAAGTAGCTGAACAACAAATGACAAATGGAAGGATGGATTTCTGTTGACGCTACAAAGTCGGAAGGGTTGCGCCACGCGCAACCCTTCAGCAGAGGTCAATTACAGAGCGGTTTCAGATCGCGGACGGCGAATTGATTTTCGGCTGATTTCTTCCAGGCCGGCATAGCCGCGGCGCGCTGAATCTGCGATCACGCGCACGCCAACCTCAGCAAAATCAAGCCCGCGCTCACCGATGGCGCCGACGACATATATGGTCGCGCCGATGGCCAGCAGCGCACCGAAGCCGGCGACAAACAGCAATTCCGCGGCCAGCAATTCGCGAACGAAGTAGAGCTGCAGGCAGAAAACTAGAGCAACGAACGCAGTCACGCCCTTGCGAACTTTCGCTTTCTCTACGATCGAACCGACACTTCCCTTCAGTTCTCTCAGGAACTTAGTCATGACCCTCACCTGTCCTCGCTATATGTGATGCAAGGAAAAGGCCAAAAGGACAGGTGCTAACTCATTGAAAAATCAGGTACATGAAAATTCTCAAAATGGGAAGTACAGGCGAAAGGTGAAATCCGTTTCCTCCCCGAGGGGAAATCACTGGCGCGCGCACGGTGACAATTTTTGTCGCCGTTGCGTCACGTTTGCTCAATCAGAGTGGTGGCCCGTGGTAAGCGCTCAGAACCAAGAATGGGCCATCCTTGTGTGCGAGCTGAATGAGTAGCCCGGATTGCGACAGCCAAGCAAAGCTAGTGCTCTCTGGGTCATCTGGGCTGGTCGCGGACCGCAGCCGAAACTTGTGAGCTACAATCTTTTGGTTCAATCGCTCTAAGCTTTCGCGGCCCATATACTCTACCTCGTCGCCATCTTCGGACACTAATTTCAGACTACTTCTATTTTCTCCCTCGGCGAAGCCAACGACGGGTACAACGACTTTTTCCCCCTCAGTGTGATCCACCTGCGCCAAATACATTTGGCTGGTCCATGCTAAATCGACAGGAAATGGCCCCATGATAGGCAAAAATGCATAAGGCATTTTTTGCTGAATGGTATCGGTGGCCGACATTTTGCCGACCACATCGTTGGCGTTACATTGCACCTGAACACTTGAAAATTTACACTCAATTTTCAATCGAACGTCTTCCGGTTGGCTCCGACTTACTAGTTCGATATCAAACGCAATGGGCCTGAGGTCGCTTGAAAGCGTTCGACGCTCTACAATCCTCTCCCGCCCTCTAGAATCGGCCTGTTCAATCTCCAGGGAATAGTTCCCGTCCGTCAACTTGTACAGGCGCCATTCATCCAATTTTGTCTCTTTCGGGCTGCTTGACCCCGTCTCGCTAATGCGTGAATACGCTCCTTCGCAGAACCGCAGTCGCTTCTCCTCGCCGAATGTGAGGGTGTTTGGGATCGTGAGCACAAGCGGTACAAATGCCATCAAACAGGCATGACAAACCAGTAACCAGAGATGCCAACTGCCGCTGGCGAAGATCCCGCACGACCGAGAGATTTTAATCCCGCGAGCGACCCGCCCTTTTGCATCCACCGTTCTCACAGTCGACCTCGGCGTACCGCCGATAATACCACCGACTTACATGACGCATCGTTAGCTAGGTCTTCGCGGCGGGTTCCGACTGTATTTCTTTAAAATTGCGAACTAGCGGGGGCCTGGCGCCGAATGGTGCACGGCTGAATCGAGGGACCTGCTTCTGGCTCTTCTCTGAAATTTCAAATCTGAAATTTGCAATTCTCTCTTTCCGTCCGCATGCCGGCTAATTTCCGGTCTGCTTCACCGCGTCCCAACTCCACCCCTGTTCCAACGGACAGGCGCACTACAACTGGACCAAATCAATCCACGCTCTGTACTTTTTCTGGCCTACTTCCCTATTCATTTCATGCTACCTATGGTCATGTCTACCTCGCGACACCCTCCCCCATTGCCCTCCGTCCGATCTTTCGAACCGCAGCCACTTGCTCACTCTTCTGCCCTCACCCCTATACCCGAATCCATAGCCCCCACACCCTCGATTTCTAATCGATACACGCCGCGATTAGAACCCCTTGCAACCCTCTCAAAACAAACGACGGTGGTACTTTCTAATCGATACAAATCGCGTGCCCCCGGGGGAATCCCTTTGCAGTTACCCGGGCGAAAACCAGGAGACCAGATTCGCCGTATTTTTCGCCGGCCCGCCGCGCCACTCCGCTGGCGGTTTTCTCCGGAATTGTCGTGGGCGCCGTTCGTAGACCCGGCTTGCCACAGGTGGGTACCGGCAGGAACACCCGAGAGTGTTCAACACCAAAGTCCAATGAGCCGGCAGGATGCCGGCGTTACAAACGCCAAGAAAGGGGCGAGGTGCTTAGCGGCCTTCGAAGGGGTAGCGGTCCTGCGCCAGCGTAGCGTCGGCCACGCGGCGGCGGAGCGCGATGGTGTCCACGGGATTGTGTTTGGCGAAGCGGCGCAGGACGGCGAGTTGCGTGGTGAGCGTGTCGCCCTCCGTCGTAGCGGCCAGAGCGGTGCGCGCTTCCTTCTCCACGCGGTCCAGCGCGTCGTAGATGAACACGCGGGCGGCGTCGCCCATCACCGCGGAGACATCCCCGCCCCGCGCGGCGGCGGCCTTCTGCGCGCGGCGCAGGCTCGATTCCATGGCATAGACGTCCATGACGATGTTCGAGAGCGCGGCGACGATTTCCTGGTGCTCGGCAAGCTGCTCGCGGAATTTCTGCACCGCAGTGCCGGAGGCGAGCAGGAAGATTTTCTTGGCCTGCGCCAGCGAGCGCTCTTCGTCCGCGAATGGCCCGGTGGGCGCGTCTTCAAAGGAAGGCCCGGCGAGAACTTCTTCACCAAGCTTCATGGCCGCGGGGATCAGTGGCAGGATGCCGGCCATGGCGCGCTTCATCAGCATCTGGATAATGAGCATGCGGTTGATTTCGTTGGTGCCTTCAAAGATGCGGTTGATGCGGCTGTCGCGATAGGCGCGCGCCACCGGGTAATCTTCGTGGAAGCCGTAGCCGCCGAAAATCTGCACCGCTTCGTCCACGCAGTAATCCACTGTTTCGCTGCCGGCCACCTTGCTGATGGAACTTTCAATGGCGTATTCCTCAAGCACCTGCATGGCCTGCTGCGTTTTGTCCGCGGCGGATTGCGGCGAACCGACGGCGGTTTCAACCATGCCCGCAGAGCGGTAAATCATGGATTCCAGCGCATAAATGGCGATGGTCATCTCGCCCAGCTTGGTTTTGATCAGACCGAAACTGCAGATCGATTTTCCGAAGGCGGTGCGCTCTTTCGAATATTTCGAAGAGGCGGCCAGCACTTCCTTGGCGCCCCCCAGGCAGGAGGCCCCCAGCGTGAAGCGGCCCACATTCAGGGTGTTGAAGGCCACGATGTGGCCGCGGCCGATTTCGTGCAGCAGGTTTTCTTTGGGCACCGGCGCGTTTTCAAAAAAGATCGGGACGGTGGAGCTGCCCTTGATGCCCATCTTTTTTTCCTCGGCGCCGACAGTGAAGCCGGGGGTGCCGCGCTCGACGATGAAGCAGGAGAATTTTTCGCCATCCACCTTGGCGAAGACCACGTACACGTCGGCGAACCCGCCATTGGTGATCCACATTTTCTGGCCGTTCAGGATCCAGTTTTTGCCATCGGGAGAAAGCACGGCGCGAGTCTTCGAGTTGAGCGAGTCCGAACCGGCCTGCGGTTCAGACAGGCAGTAGCAGGAGATGAGCTCGCCCGAGGCGATCTTGGGAAGATATTTCTGTTTCTGGGCTTCGGTCCCAAAGTACACGATGGGAATGGTCCCGATGCCGGAGTGGCCGCCATAGGAGGTGGCGAAGGATGCGTAGCCGGAGAGCTTTTCGGCAAGATAGGTGGCGGAAACTTTGTCCAGTCCGGCGCCGCCGTAGTTTTCCGGAATGGCGCCCCCGAGCAGCCCGATATCACCGGCTTTACGAAGCGTCTGGACCATCAGGCCCTGTTTATGCGCCTCGAGCTCCGGAATGATCGGGAAAACTTCTTTGCGCACGAATTCGCCGGCGGTCTGGCCGACCAGGCGCTGGTCGTCGGAGAGATCCGCGGGAGTGAAAACATCTTCGGGCACGCAATGGCTGATCAGAAATGCGCCGCCGCGATTAAGGACCTGGGTTGCCGGGGTGGTGGCCATTTTGATTCCCTCGCTGTGAGATTAGGGTGAGGCGGTAAAAAATGATTGTCTCTCTCATTTGTTCCGGATGCAATGGCCCAGTTGGGCAAAAAAGGACAGGTCGTCGGAGGCCTGCGCCGGTGCTATCGATTGTTTTGCGATGGCGTCTCACAGCAGGAGGTGCCATATGAAAAGCGTTGTGAAGGGATGGATTCCGGTTGCCGTCGTGCTGCTTGCTGCGGTAAGTGCATGGGGCGGCAGCGCAATCCTCAACCCAGATGAAATCACTTCCATCCGCAAGGTCATGGAATCCTACCGGAACGCCTGGCTTGCGAACGACGTAGAGGGCGTACTCGGGAGTTTCACCCAAGATGCCGTGTTGATGCCGCATCACGGAGTGGAACCAGTTGTGGGAATGAAGGCCATCCGGGAATTCTGGTTCCCTGGGACTGCGGCAAAAACCACGATCCTCAAATTCGTTCGCAATGTTGATGAAGTCGGCGGTGAAGGCGGCATTGCACATATTCGCGGGCACAGCGAAGTCGCCTGGAGAGTCGAAGATAAGGGGACGGCAGAGGAATGGCGCACGCACGGGACCTACCTGGCAATCCTCAAGAAACAAGGAAACGGAAAGTGGCTGATTACCCACCTGATTTGGGACGACGTTCCGAATGAGCGGGTCAAGTAAATGCCAGCGGCCGGGAGGACAGAAAGAAACAGCTCCATGCTAAGAGAGAGAAGCAGAGGCTTTAATAGCTTCGACGTAGTCGGCGGGGAGAGAGTGTTCCGCGGCACCGTCGAGAATTGTTTTCAGATAGTGGGGAGCGGGGCGAAGAGGCTTGTCCACCTTGGTGGCGATGAAGGCTTGCGCCGGGATGGTCTGGCCGTTCGCGTCCTGGATGGGGAATTCCAGGCGGCGGTAATGTTGCGGGGCGCCTTCGAAGCGGTCGAGATTGCGCAGGGCGGACTCGTGAATTTTGTAGAGCACGCCGAGAACATATTTTCCGGGGGCGGAGCGAAGATTGGCGCCGCCGGTGCCGCCGCGAACTTTCTTGTTGAAGACCAGTTCGTAGTTTTCCAGGCGGCCGGGGCGTTCTTCGAGAATCTCGCCGGCGCGCGAGCGCATCTGGGCGCGGTTCATGTTGCTTGCAAAGGCAAAGTGCCAAGCAGTTGCGGGCATTTTCCGTCCGGTTGTATATGATTCCGTGCCGCTTGAGGAAGTTTCATGATACAGGCAATAACTTCGGCGAGCAATGGCGCAAAAACAAACGGGTGCCCGCGGCTAGGCACCCGTGTGAATTGCAAAAAAAATTCCTCAGGCAGCCGCCTGGCTGCTGCGCTGGATGAAGGCCAGCAGCTCAGCGTTGATCTGGTCCTTGAGCGTGGTGCACATGCCGTGCGGCGCTCCGGGAAGTACTTTGAGAATTGCGCCTTTGACGATTTTCGACGACTGCATGGCGGCAGCACCGATGGGGACGATTTGATCGTCGTCGCCATGAAGGATGAGCGTGGGCACGTCGAACTTCTTGAGATCTTCGGTGGTGTCGGTTTCCGAGAAGGCCTTGATGCACTCGTAAGCCGCGGGGTATCCGCACAACATCCCCTGCAACCAGAAGGATTCGCACACGCCCTGCGAGATTTTTGCGCCCGGGCGATTGTAGCCGTAGAACGGCAGCGCCAAGTCCTTGAAAAACTGCGAGCGGTCGGCCTGCACGCCGGCGCGGAGCCCGTCGAACACTTCGATGGGAAGACCGCCGGGATTGGCGGGCGTCTTGAGCATGAGCGGTGGAATGGCGCTGATGAGCACGGCCTTGGCGACGCGGGCGGTGCCGTGGCGGCCGATGTAGCGAGCCACTTCGCCGCCACCGGTGGAATGGCCGACGTGGATGGCGCGAGTGAGGTCGAGATTTTCGACCAGCGTGGCGAGATCGTCGGCGTACGTGTCGAGGTCGTTGCCCTGCCATGGTTGGCTGGAGCGGCCGTGGCCGCGACGGTCGTGAGCGATGCAGCGGAAACCGCGCGCGGCGAGAAAAGACATCTGGTCTTCGAAAGCGTCGGCGGAAAGAGGCCAGCCGTGGCTGAACACGACGGGTTGGCCGGTGCCCCAATCGTTGTAATAAATTTCAGTGCCATCGCGGGTGATCACTTTTGGCATGGGAATGCCCTCCTGGGTGGTTGGGGACTGGGAGGAGAGATTATGCGGGAAATGGCTGGAAATTCCAGAGAATTTTGGGTTGTGAAAGATTCCGGTCGTAAGCGTTTTTGCGTGGGCTGGTCAAAACGAATTTCAAATTTGAAATTGGAGATTTCAGAGAAGACCAAGGCACAGAAGATTCCCCGCCTCCATTCGCAACCCCTCGAAATTGGCGTCACGGGCTTCTCAGTGCTACGCGGCGCGCTCGAAGATTCCGGCGGCGCCCATGCCTCCGCCGACGCACATGGTCACCAGGCCGTAGCGCGCGTTGCGGCGCTCCAGTTCGCGGATGATGGAGGCGGTAAGTTTCGCGCCGGTGCAGCCGAGCGGATGGCCGAGAGCGATGGCCCCGCCGTTGACGTTGACGCGCGCGGGATCGAGGCCAGCGGCTTTGATGACGCTGAGAGCCTGGGTGGCGAAGGCTTCGTTGAGCTCGATCACGTCAATTTGATCGAGCGTGAGTCCGGCGATTTTGAGCGCCTTGGGAATTGCGAACACCGGGCCGATGCCCATTTCCTCGGGCGGACAGCCGGCGGTGGCGAAGGCCAGGAATCGCGCTTGCGGTTTGAGGCCCAGGGAACGGGCGCGTTCGGCGCTCATGACCACGGCCGCGGCGGCGCCGTCGCTCATCTGCGAGCTGTTGCCCGCGGTGACCACACCGCGCGTGCTGAATGCGGGCTTGAGTTTTGCGAGCACGTCGAGCGAAGTGTCGGCGCGCGGGCCTTCGTCGGTGCGGAAGGTGACATTCGTGGTTTTGGGTTTGGCGCCGGCAGATGAGCCGTTCGCGCCGTTTTCAAGCGTGGTGTAGCTGACCTCCACGGGAACAATTTCATCCTTGAATTTATCGGCGGCGATGGCGGCGAGCGCTTTCTGGTGACTTGCGAGAGAGAACTGGTCCGCCTGCTCGCGCGTGATCCCGTATTTCTTGGCGAGATTTTCCGCGGTGAGGCCCATGCCCAGGTACGCGTCCGGGTAGTGGTCCATCAGCCAGGGATTGGGCGAAACTTTGTTGCCGCCCATGGGCACCAGGCTCATGGACTCGGTGCCGCCGGCGACGGCCACATCGCCCTGGCCGGACATGATGCGTTCAGCGGCGAGCGCGATGGCCTGCAGGCCGGAAGAACAGAAACGATTGATGGTCATGGCCGAGGCCCCGACGGGAAGTCCGGCGCGAAGCGAGGCGATGCGCGCGACGTTCATGCCCTGCTCTGCTTCGGGCATGGCGCAACCGAGGATGACGTCTTCGATTTCCTTGGGGTCGAGGCCGCGGGCGCGCGAGACAGATTCCTTGATGGCGGTGGCGGCGAGATCGTCAGGCCGGGCGGCGCGCAGAGTTCCCTTCCCTGCTTTACCAACGGCGGTGCGAACCGAAGAAACAATGACAGCTTCACGCATGGGCCACCTCTGCGGGCGATGCTAACAGTCTGAACGGCAATCTTACCATTGGATGCGCAGGAGGTGAAAAAGGACCGCGGCCGGGCGCGTCGAGCGGCCAGAGGCCCCTCGACTCGTCCGCCGCGGCGGACTCGCTCGGGATGGCAACCCTCGTCGGATTGCTACAGATCCCTCGCTGCACCCCGCTTCGGGAGAGCCATCCCCGTCGGATGGCAGAGGCAAGAAGCAGATCCCTCGCTGAACTTCGCTTCGGGACACCGACCCTCGTCGGGTCGGTGCTTTCGCCGGAGAAGGAAAGGCGAAGGGAAGTTTATAAGTTAGTACCCGGGGGGAGGGGGGCTTTTTGTATCGATTAGAAAAAATTAAGTGGTTGAAGGGAGAGGGTTTAGGGAGATTTCTATTAATTGGTGTACCGATTAGAAATTCCTGGGGCCGCAGGCGAAACCGATTAGCCAAGGAGTGCTTTGCCGGGTTGGAGCGGTTCATCACGCCATGTAATCATATCACGCTGATAACGAGTTAGTCAAGAGAAATCAAAGGGGAATTATATAGATAACTCCTTTTCCACCGATTGTGGAATCCGAACTCGCATCGCAAGAAAGAAAATAAAAAGGGCGGAGCCTGTTCCGCCCCTTCGAGCCGTCCCACGCCTCGCCTAATACGAGAACAGAAACCGGATAAGGTGGTACAAGCCCCACACATACACGATTTCTGCTACCAAGTCGTCGTGAAGACGTCTCATTTTTTCGGTTCGCATTGTTTGTTCCTGCTTCTGATAGGTAGAACAATGGGCACCCTTAATAGAGTGGCCGCTCGTATCTTACGCTCGGCTTTTGAGTTTCAACAATCGGGAGGAATTTTCTTATGCAGTCAGTTGATCGTAGATGATTCGTCGGCCAGCAACAGTGTCCACGAAGCTGTCAAACCTCTCTAGTGCACGCCGCTTTGCCCGCCGGACCACTGCTTTCAGCAAGAAGGATAGTCATATTGTAACGCTCTTCTTATTTTGCGCTCATTACCCGTAGATAGATCGTCGTCTCTTCTGGCCTAGCGACAAGGAATACATCTCGCCCCCAAAGGGTTTCGTTGTTAAGCGGCACGGGCTTATGGATATACTCCAATAATTCGTTGCATTGCGATTGGTCCTTAACATCCATATGGACATTGCTCGGCCCATCCAAGACATAGCCGAATTCTCGAAGCATGGTGGGATTGTCTGTCTTACTTACTTTCCGTTTAATACTAAAGCAGTTTGTCAAGTATGAAACTCCATCCCTCCTAAAAGTATATCCCTTGGTCGCGTCGTAGCTTTCGAGAACCCATTGACCGCTTGGTTGTGGGTTAGGATTATTTGTGGCTTGTGGAGGAGCTTTTGGGGGAGGCTGACTGCAAGATGTTAGCAACATCAGCAGCACTAGGTAAGCTCTCCGCATGTTGGGGAGGATGTTATCTCAGTGGGCAGGAATTTCAAACTGACCCATTACCCCCTTTGAGCCTAAAACCTATCAAATCGGGAGTTGAGGGAATCAGGTACATAGTTCCCAATCAAAGGGTTACAACCAAAAGGAAGGGGGCTTTTGGCCGAAGGCGGACGTACCCGGGACTGCGGGCCGGTTAGCGGCGGAATTTGATGGTGACCTGCATTTCGACGGCGACGGGCTGGCCATTCAAGCGCGACGGTTCGTAGTGCCAGCGGCGCAGAGCGTCGAGAGCCGCCTGGCGAAGCATGGGCGGGCCGGAGAGGACCTTCATGCCAACGACGCTGCCGTTTTTGTCGATGGTGGTGTTGACGACGACGTCGCCCACGACTCCTGCTTGGCGCGCACCGATGGGGTAGATGGGCAGGACGGAGGAGATGAGCCGGGGCTCTTTGACGTCGCCGCCGATCTTTACCGGGCCTTCGGGCTGGATGCTGGGCGCAGCGAGCGCCGGCGCCGGTGATGTGGCGATGCCAGAAAGCGCGGAGGAATCAGTTTCGGATGGGGCGGAGTCGCTGACCACGGGAGCGGCACCAGACTGGCTGTCATCGGCGCGCTGGGCCTGCGCAGGATGTGCGTTCAACGCGGAGGACATCATGCCCGTAGTAACCTTTGGAACATTAGGCTTTGCGGCCGCTGGTGTGGCAGCGGCGGGGGCGGAGGGCTTCGCGGCTGCCGGAGGCGCGGCAGCAGGAGCAGCGGCGGGGGCTGCGGATTTCGGCGCGCTGGCAACTGGATTAGCGGTGATCGCGGCTGGAGGCGCCGGCGCAGGATTTGATGGCGTGACAATGCTTGGCGCGGGGGTGCTCGGCCGAACCTGGGCGGGCACAGGCACGGCTGCAGGGGGCGCGGAATTCGAGGGCGCGATTTGCGGCACATCTATCTGCGCGGCCGGCGCCGGTTGAGAATTTTGCCGCGCCACTGCCGGAGGCTTGGCGGCGGATTCGTGATTGTCCGAGTAGCGGCTGCGGAAGTAGAGGCCTCCGCCGACGACGGTGATGAGCAAGCTGATGCCCGCAGCGACGAGCAACCAGTTCATGCGCGGCTGCGCGCCTTCGATTGGGGATGCACCGAAGCTGGAATCCAGGCGAGCGCCAAACGTGTCGGATGCGGAAGGCTTGGGCGCTTCGAGGGAGTCGTCACCCGAGAGATTGCCAAAAATGCTCTGGGAAGAAGCGACCGTGGGCGCGGGAGCAAAGGAAGATTCGTGCTCGTGCGCGCCGAGAGTATCCACGGCATCGGCTGCGCCGGCAGCCGTCTCGTGATCTTCGTCGCCGCGCAAGTCGGTCATGGAGAGAGTTGCGGGAGGAGCGGCGATGGGCGCGGGCGGAAGTTCGACCGGAGCTGGAGCACTGGGAGTCACGGGAGTCGCGGGAGAAATTTGCGCGCGCTTGGATTCAAGGAAGGTGGTGGCGGAAGCAGCCGGCTGGACGTCTTCCTGGGAGCCGATGAGAGTAAATGTTGACTTAGGCCTGGGCGATGGAATGAATCGCGGCGCGGGCGGCGGAAGCGGCTCGGAAGGCTTCGATTCTGTTGCGGCTGGGCTGGCGTCAACGGGAGGCGGCGCGGGAGCCCAAGAAGTATCCGGAGACGGCTTTTCGACTTTCGCCGGCTCGACGACTGCCGGAGCGGGAGTGGGAGCGGCGGCCTTGGGGGACGGCGCTTCGTCATCGGAGGGAAATGAGACGCCCCAGTATCCCGGTTGCGGATGCGTGAATTCGACTTCAACGTAGGCGGCGAGTTTGGGATTGGGACGGACCTTGATGACGCGGCAAATTGCGTCCTGACGAGTCTTGAGATTGGTGAGCACCAGCATCTGGCCGACGCCCACGTGCGTGTTCATGCGCAGAACTCCGCCGTGAGAAAAGATAATCAAGGTGCTGGTCTGTTCTTCGAAGGGCTCGGTGTGCGGTGTGGTGCCGAGGACCACGTCTTTGACTTTGGAGCCGTGCACGCGGACAGGAACGTCGAGCGAGACGGCGTCGGAGCGCATGTGGCCGGAAGCAGGTTTGCCCTGATTGGCGGATGGCGGAACAGATGTGACTGGCGAAGAATTTGCGACTTCCAAAGTGTCTTTCGTGAGAGGTGCCATAGTTGTGTCCGGCCGTGCGCCGCCCCCAGGGTATGTATGAAAACTGCCTTAAGTCCTGATTTTCGGAGGGGCTGACGAGGTGCGGCAATAGTACCTTCGTACTGCGGGATAACGCTTAGGTGCAGTGGGGAACTTAGCGATGAAATGGGGCGCAAACGGTTGTTTCCGCCCCCCAGGTGCCGCGCGCAAACCGAGCGCGAGTAGGACCGATGACCTAGAACTGAAAACGCGCGGCGAGTTGCACGACGCGCGGGCCGCCGCCGCCAAGTCCGGGATTGCCCTGGGCGACGTCAGGAGTCGAGGTGACCTGGCCGAAACTGGGAGATCCGAACGAATTGCCGGGCAAAGAGAATTGCGGATGGTTGAAGATGTTGAAAAATTCGAAGCGTACCTGGAACAGCAACCGTTCCGTCAGGTCGGTGTTCTTGGTGACGGAGAAATCCGCGTTCCAGAATCCCGGGCCATAAATGGCGTTGCGGCCGAGATCACCAAATGTGCCGTCGGCAGGCTGGGCGAAGGCGGCGGGATTGAGATAGCCGGTCATCGCATTCCAATGAGGAAGAATGAAGGGTTGACCGGGAACAATGTCGGGGCGCTGGTGAAAGTTTGAAGCCGTATCGAAAAACGGAAACTGTTGGTTCGCGGGACCGGTGCTGTTGTCGAAGGAATTCACGATCGGAATCGGCCGGCCGCTTTGGGCTGTGACGATGGTGTTGAGTTGCCAACCGGCGGCGAGTTTACGTGGGAGTGAGCCCCACACCGGGACTTGGTAATTCAACGCAGTGGTGAAGCGGTGCCGGTTATCGAACGTCGAGGGGCCGTGCTCCGCTTTCAAGTTCAGGGAATTCTGAGGCAGGGCCGCGGTGGCGAAATTGAAATCGATTCCATCGGAGGCATCGTCGAGAGACTTCGAGAAAACGTAGCCGGCGAATCCGGAAACTCCGTGCCAGGCGCGCACACGCGCGGACAACTGCAGCGCATGGTAGGTGGAATTGGAGATGGAGGCGAATTCGTCCATGAAGCGGAAATTGAGATTGGGGCGAAATCCCGTCTGCGTGTCCGGCTGGTTGATATCCAGCAAGCGCACGAGGTGCGTTCCCTTTGTACCGATGTACCCGGCTTCGAGACCAATGGAGTTTCCGACCTGCTGCTGAAGATTCAAACTCCACGTCTGCATATAGGGAGTGCTGAAATTGCGGGGAATGAAGAAGATGCTGTTCGGAGGCCCGCTGGGCGTGAGGATGGGCGTGGAAGTGTCGGAACCATTGAAGGCGTTTTGACTGAATTGAAGCCCGGTGACGGGCTTGGGACCGATGGGATTGGTGGAGACGCCGGCGGAGTTGGTGAAATTGTCAAGCATGATGTCCTGCGGCACGTAGTCGTAATAGATGCCGTAATTGGCGCGAACGACAGTGCGGGAGAACGGGCTCCAGGCAAAGCCGAGACGCGGGCCGAAGTTGTCCAGATTGCGATTGTAAAGATGGCTGAGTGTGGGGCTGCCGAGGACGACCAGGTTGCCGGCGGCGTCGAGATTGGAGAGCAGGTTGTCGTTGCCGGCGGAAAGGATGCCGAAATATTCCCAGCGCAGGCCGGCGGTAATCGCGAGGCCGGGGCGGACGCGCCATTCGTCCTGGGCAAAAAAGGAGAAGCCGTTGTTGAAGGTGTTGCGCTGCGTGTTGCCCTGGAGGGCTTCGACGAAGGCGTTGCCGAGGTAATACTGCGTCAGCAGATTGACAGCGATCGGCAGATTCTGCTCGGCGCAGGGCTTGCTGCAGGGACTAAATGAGAACAGGCCGCGCTCAAGATTGTCATTGAAGCTGTCCACGGCCACGCGACGGTATTCCCCGCCGAATTTCAACGTGTGAGTGCCGCGGATCCAGGTGAAATTGTCGAGCAACTGGAAATTCTGGCTGATGCGTCCGCGAGGAACGCTGAAAGCAGTGGCGCCGAGATTGTCGAAGGTGCCGCCAAAATCGAATTCGGGGAGGCCAAATTTTCCGGTGCCGAAATTGAGGCCGACGCTGGAGGGATCGAAACCGGCGTCGAGGGAACTGAACGAGGTGCGGAAGCGGGTGTAGCCGAACCGCGTTTCGTTGATGCGCGTGGGATCGAGTGTCGTGACAAAGCTGACGGACAGAAGCTGGACGCGGGTGGGGGAAGTCTGCGCGAACGCAGGCAGGCGCGAGCCGCTGCCGAATCCGCCGAGAGAGCCGAAGGGGAAGATCTGGGAGTCCTGACCGAAGGCGTAACGGCCGGAGAGAAGGTATTTCGATGAGAACAGGTGATCGAGTTTCAGGATGAAGTTATTGGAGTCGTTTTTGTCCTTGACCGCAAAAGGGAGCACACCCGTCGCGCTGGCTGGGAAGAATTTCGCGAGTATCGCGTCGGTTGGACCCGTATTGATAGCCGGATTGTCCAACTTCGCCTGGGCGATGGCCTGCGTGCGTTCGGCTGCAGTGGGGACGCGAAGAAGGAAGTCAGAGCCCTCGCGCTCGCGTTGGCCTTCGTAAGTGCCGAAGAAGAAGGTCTTGTTATGGACGATAGGCGCGCCAAAGGAGCCGCCGAAATTGTTGTTGATAAACTGCGTCTGCTGCGTGCCGACGGGATTGAAGAAATTGCGGGCGTCGAAGAACGAGTTGCGGTGATATTCATAGAGCGAGCCGTGAAGGTCGTTGGTACCGGATTTGGTGATGATGTTGATGACGGAGCCGCTGTTGCGGCCGTATTCGGCCTGGAACTGATTCTGGAGATTGAATTCCTGAATGGCGTCGAGGGGAAGCAGAGTGGCGGGCGCACCGGAGATGCCGACCTGGTTGAGCGCGGAATTGTTGTGGAAGGGATCGTTGTCATCGGTGCCGTCGAGCGTGTAGTTGTTGGAGCGGTCGCGATTGCCGTTGATGTTGAACTGGCCGGTGCCCTTCTCGGAGCCGGCGACACCGGAGCCTTCCACAGTGACGCCGGGAACGAGAGCGACCAGTTTGCCGAAATCGCGGCCGTTGAGGGGAAGTTCCTGGACGAGGCGGTTTTGGATGTCGGTGGAGAGCTGAGTTTCGACTGCATCGATGAGGGGCGCGGCGCTGGTGACCGTCACGCTGGCGGAGGCGGACCCGGGAGCGACGGTGATGTCGAGAGTCGTATCCGACCCGACTTCGACGATGGCCTTGTTGACCGGGGACTTCAGGCCGGTCGCTTCGGTGGCAACGGAGTAGTTGCCGGCGGGCAGCTCGGGGACGACGTAGCCGCCGTCGGCCACGGTCGTTGCATCGCGAGAGAACCCGGTGGCGTCGTTCGTGGCGGTGACTTTTGCGCCGACCACGACGCCGCCGGATGTATCGCGGACGACTCCACGGAGCGATCCACGAAAAGATTGCGCGCGGGCGGAGGAAGCGGCACAAGCAAGGAGAGCGAGAATCGCGAGAGTACAAAGTGACATGCGGAGGAAAATTCCAGCCAGGGACTGAATGCGGCGATTCCTGCGGCTTGTGCCAGCGGTCAACATAGGGCCTCCTCTATTCGCCCTTCCTCGGAATGAAAATGGGGACGGGCGGAGAAATTTTGTTGGCTTTTGAGAAGTCGCGCTCATTGAGGGCGATGCCCACGCGGCCGCGCGAATCGATGTACAGCAGCGGCTGGCCGACGGGGACGTCCATAAACGTTTTGACGTAGGGAGCGGAGAAAGGCTTGGCGTCAATTTTCATGGAAACTTTCTCGCCCAGTGCATAGCCGAGTTTTTTGAAATCGTCGCCCTGAATATTGGTGACCAGGCTGCCGTAGGGATCGTCGAGACCGATGACGTCGCCGAGGATGCCCTTCAGCTCGACCGTGGCGACGCGGGGATTCAGGCGCACGAGTTCGGAGGCGGTGGGGCCGACGAGAGTCCAATCATCTCCGGCGGCGAGATGCGCGGCGGCGGGCGAGAAAATGTCGCGGCCGTGAAAGGTGGAAGAGATTTTGTCGCCGATCATCCAGGCAGGATTGGAGATTTCGCGGGCGGCTTCCACGCCGTCGCGATCGGCGACGGGAGTGATGAGGCCATTGTCCGGCAGAACGAAAAACTGGCCCTTTTTCGATTTCACGACCACGGCTTTGCGTGACGTGCCCACGCCAGGATCCACGACGGCGAGAAAAACGGTTCCCGCGGGATAGTAAGGCGTGACGCCGGCAAGAAAGCGCGCGCCCTCTTCGATGGAGAACGGCGTGACCTGGTGGGTGATGTCCATGATGCGGGCGTCCGGGAGAATGCCGACAATCACGGCGCGGCAGATGGCCACGGCATCGTTGGCGGTGCCGAAATCGGTCATGAAGAGGATGGTAGGATGCGCAGCGGATTTCTTCGCCGCTTCCTGGGGATTCGTGTGGCTGCCGCAGCCCGCGGAGAGCAATACGACAATGGATAAAGCTCGGGCGACACGCAGCCGCGCGACCTGCAAGAACATGCTGACCCCCTCAGCAAAAACACCGGCCCCAGCCCCGTTTCGGGGATGAGATGCAACGGCGTTGAAAACGACTCCCCCAAATCGAAAACGGAGGGAAAAATTTGGACGGATTATATCGCGAGGCGCGGGCAATGGGAACAGGCGAGGGGTGACTGCAAGTCAGACCAATCGGTGAGGAAAAATTTTCAGGGCCCGCCATGACAGCGGGCCCTGGATCGAAACAGTTGATATTTTCGCAGCGGTTACAAACCTCAGAGGCAGCCTCAGAACTGGCGAGGCACGACTCCTGTGGCCACGCGTTGGCCATCAATTTCTATGACCAGCACGGTTTGATCGTCCACCACGTAGTAGGCAAGCGGGAACGTGGCAGAAGATGGCGCGGCAGACTGCAGATTGAGAGTGCCGCGGCCGAGCGGTCCCGGAGAGACGATTGTGCTGCCGGAGAGAACAAGATTGGAGAACAGAGAACCGGCGTTGTTGGCGTCGAGATAGCCGGTGACGGTCGTGTTGCCGGTGGTGGCGATGGCGCCGTTGACGTCTTCTTCGCCGCTGCCGACAGCGGCGCTGAGATTGAAGGCGTAATTGCCCACCGGCGGAGCGGCGGAAGTCTGTTGGAAGGCCACGCCGCTGGCGACGGCCACGCTGGTGTCGAGCTCGATCATCAGCGCCGAACCGTCAGAATTGGGATACACGCCAAAAATGAAAGTGGTGTTCCCGTCGGAAATGTTGACCAGAAGGCGATGAGAGGTCAGCGGGTTGACGGTGTAGGTGGAGTTGGCGCTGGCAACCGTGGCTGAGTGTACGGAACCGTTGGCGTTCAAATCCAAAGTGCCACCGGTGATCATGCCATTGCCGTTGGAGGTGAAGATGCCGCCCGCGGCGTAGGCACCCCTGGAGACGGAGCCTCCGACGGTGAAAGCGTTATTGCCATTGAGAGACAAGAGCGTGACGGAACTGGGCGCGGCGAACATGTCGCCGGCGAGAACCGGGAACGTATCGGTTTCGACGAGCTTCAAGTGCGTGTGGTCCACCATGTAGAACACGAAGGCCAGAGTGTTTTTGGTAGTGCTGGTGAATTCAAGCTGGCCGCGGCCGCTCGAACCGTCGAACGTGAGGATCTGCCCGTGGAGCGATACGTCCGCCTGGGTGACGGTGCCGCCATTGTTCACGTCCTGAACGCCTTTGTTGATGGGGAAATTGCCGTTGCCGTCCGCCTGGAGGTTTCCAGCAATGGCTTCGGAAGTGCCCACGGAGTTGATGCCGGAGATGCCGAAGGAGTAGAACCCGGCAATGTTGTTGACCGACAAGTCAACCTTGTTTTGAAGATCGAGAGTGCCGCTGCCAGTAGCAGTGGTGTCGAAGCGGACGAGCAAGGCGTGCTGCGGGGAAATGATGGTAAACAGGAATGAGATGGTGGCGGTGCTGGTATTGAAACTCGCGGTAGTGCGGCCGTCGGGCCCGACCTGATAGGTGCCGCCGGTGATGGGATTGGTGGCTATCGCGGCGGCGGTGTTTACGTCTTCGACGCCGCCGTTAAGGATGCCGCCGAGGCCGTCAAATGTGAGGCTGCCGGCAACGGCGAGAAAACCGCCGGCATCCTGGCCTGCATAAGAGAAAGCGTACTGACCTTTCAGCGAGGCCTCGGAAAAGAGGATGGTGACATTGGCGAAGCCCGCATTGGCCCCGGTGGAGGCGGAAATGACGACAACGCCCCCCGGAGGCGGGACCTGGGGCGCGGTGTAATTGCCGCTTTGATCGATGGTGCCGAAATCGACGCCCGGAGGCGGTGGTGGCAATTGCCAAGTGACAGCGAGGCCCCCTGAGGAGGCGGTGAAGTGTTGCCGGCCTTTCGCCGGAATGGCGACAGCCGCAGGAGAGACGATGACCGTCGTGGTGGAAGTGACATTGACAGTAGCCGTGGCGGTTTTCGTGCTATCGGCTTGAGAAGTGGCCGTGACGGTGACCATGCCAGCGGTGCCCGGAGCGGTCATGACGCTTCCGGCGAAGGTGGCGCCGTTGGTGGCGGTCCAATTCACCGCGTTGTTATTGGTGTTGTAAACCGTGGCAGTGAAATTGATGGTGCTGCCGACGGGCACGCTGGTGGAGCCCGGAAAAATCGTGACGGATATGGTCGTGGAAGGATTGAAGCCGCCGCCTCCACCACCGCCGCCACCACAATCGACCATGGGAAGAAGAAGTAGTGCGGCCAGCAGCGATGAAGAAAACAAGCGAGCAATTTTACGAGTGCGGGGAGACGAAATCATCACAGGCCTCCCTTCTGCATCGCCGCCGAAGGACCGGCACGAGGTACGATGGCGCGGGCGGGAAGGCCGTGCTCATTGCGAAGAATGAAGATGTGATTGGAAGTGCTCAGAACACGCGCGAGGAGCACCTCGTTTCCGTTTGATTCCACCATCATCCCGGTGAGACTGACGGCCTGACCGATGGAAAGGCCAAGGGTCTTGACGCTGGCGACGGCTCCGGAGCCAAGCTGCGCGTCAATCAAACCCTGGGCAGTAAGAACGCGGACATGCGTGCCGAGAATGCCACCCGCGTTGACCGTTTCAATTTTCTGAACGGCACCATGGACGGTGATTTCCTTGGCCAGGTCCCATGCCGGCGAATATGCGACGGGACCCGAGAGGGCGGAATTGTCCGCGGACTGCGCGCGCACAACATGCGGGAGTACGAAGGCGATGGCCAGCACGCCGGTGAACAACAAAATCCTGGAAGAAAAGCGGATCATTTTTAGCTCCTGAGAGGTACAGCTCTTATTGTAGGGACCTGGGCGAAAAGTTCCAGCAGTATGAGCATCACCTTGCCCGGTCCCTGTGAAAATTGCCCAGACAGCACCCGAATGCTTAGATGCAAAATCAGCCAAAGAGAGGTACACGGCGGGAGAGAAAAAGTTGTGCTTTGACGAAGACGCTATGGGGCATTCTATTGAGGTACACTGTGCCGTTCGACGGACTGAATATTGGCAGGTGTGGAAGGAGGTGCGCATTCATGAGAAGCGCGCGATGGTCGAGCCTGATTGCCATCCTGATGGCGGGAATTTCATTTTCCACAGCGGCACAGCAGAAGAATGGCTCGGCGACGGGGTGGGTGCAAACCAAGAAGACCGACCCGGGACGGGAAAACTCCTATGTCCAATTCACTTTGACGGGAAAATTTATTACACGCACGAAGGACAGCGCCGGCCCGCCGACGATCACGATAACCTGCCACCCGAAAGGATCGAGGGGGAGATTGATCGGCGCTTCCGTAAACCCGGGCACCCTGCTGACCATTCAATATGTCGAGCCGTCACAAATCACCGCGGGAATTTCATACTACCCGAAAGTGGATGTGCGGTACCGGCTGGACGACGGGAAAGAGGAAAAGGCGCAGTGGGCGCCGAATTCGGACAAGACGGCCATAACGTTGGCCAAGGATGACCTGAAGAGAGTGCTGCGAGCGCACACCGCGCAATTCACGGCGACGGAAAGTCATGGCGGCGAAGTGTCCATGCAGTTCGACATGGCCGACCCGACACAAGTTGAGACGGTGTGTGATCTGCCGGCGCACAAGAAATGAGCGCAATCCATCTCATAAATGCACGGCAGCAATTCGAGAGCTTGGCTTCAGGGGCTAGAGCCCTTATCTCTGAGGCCACTTACGGCGGGGCTGAAGCCCCGCCCTTCCGTACAACCATTCATGAGATGTCTCGCGGTCAATTGAATAGCGGAGCGGCAAGGTGAAAGGATGACGACGGATTCAGCGAGTCATTCTGTAGCGGGACTGCATCTGCGTACATTCCACGAGGAAGATATCGTGATCGTGGCGTGCAGCGGGAAATTGATGGCGGAGAGCTCGGCGCACTTGAAGGACCACGTAAAGGGTATGTTGCCGCGCGAGAAGCGCATCGTACTCGATTTGGTGGAGATTACGCGGCTGGACAGCGCCGGGCTGGGGGTGTTGGTTGGGCTGTACATTTCAGCGAAGAATGCGAATTGTGAACTGCGGCTGGTGAATTTGAGCAAGCCGGTGCGAGACCTGCTGGGACTTTCCCACCTGTTGTCGGTGTTCGAGGCGTGCGGGCAAGCGGGCACGCGGCATCCGTAGCACAAAGATCAAGAGTGATCCTTCGCTCGCGTGGCTCGCTCAAGATGACGATGCTCATCGCATCGTCAATTGCGCAGGGGTTTCCCTGTTTTCAGGGTGTGGGCGATGCGCTCTTGCGTCTTGCGTTCGCCGGCGAGAGAAACGAAGGCTTCGCGTTCGAGATCGAGGATGTACTGCTCCGGGACCGATTGCGGCGCGGTGATGGAGCCCCCGGCGAGGACGTAGGCAAGCTTGCGGCCGACGACGGCATCGTGTTCGCTGGCGAAACCGCCGCGGAGCAGCGAATGAATGGCGAGCTTGGCGGCCGCGAGGAAACTTTCGCCGAGGACGCGGATTTCGGCGGGCGCGGGCGGATGGTATCCGGCGCGCACCATGGCCAGTGCGGTTTGCTTGGCGTCGGCAATCTGGCGATCGCGATTCATGGCGATCAAATCGGCGGGGCGCAGGTAGCCAAAAGAGCGGGCTTCTTCGCCGCTGGTAGAAACTTTGGCCATCGCGATATTTTCGAAGACGGGCTTGAGGGCGTGGAATAGGTCCAGGTCTTCGCCGCCGGCGGCGTGTTCACCCGCGCGGATGAGCATCTCTTTGCAACCGCCGCCGCCAGGGATGAGACCGACTCCCGTTTCGACCAGGCCGATGTAGGATTCCGCGGCGGCGAGGATGCGCGCGCCATGAAGGCTGATTTCGCAGCCGCCGCCGAGAGCCATTCCCTGCGGAGCGACGACGACGGGGCGCGGCGCGTACTTGATGGCCATGTTGCAGCGCTGGAATTGGCGAATGCCCATGTGCACTTCGTCCCACTCGCCTTCCTGCGCGGCGATGAGCAGAAGCATGACGTTGGCGCCGACGGAAAAATTCGGAGACTGGTTGCCGATGACCATGGCTTCGAATTCCGTGCCCAGGCGATTGACGCCGGCCTGAATCATGGCCACCAGATCGCCGCCAATGGCGTTCATCTTGGAATGGAATTCGCAGCAAAGCACGCCATCGCCGATATCGATGAGGGAGGCGCCGGAATTGGACTGCACGACAGGCGTGTGGTCTTTGAGCGATTTGAGAACGAGGATGCCGGGCGGCTCCGGGACGGGCCGCAGCGAATTTGCCGCCAGATCGAAATAGAGCGTGGTGCCCTTCTCATACTCGTAGAAGGATTTCTTCGGCGAAGACAAAACTTTGGAGACCAGCGGCGGCAGTTGCTTTCCGTCGCGCTCGAGCGCCGCGGCCATTTTTTCGACGCCGATGGCGTCCCACACTTCGAAGGGCCCCATCTCCCAGGCAAAGCCCCACTTCATGGCGCGGTCCACATCGAGGACGGAGTTGGCAATTTCCGGAACGCGGCGAGCGGCGTACAAGCAATTCTCGCTGAGGCAGGCCCACAGGAAACGATTGGCTTTGTCGCCGCCCTTGCCATCGAGCGCTGGAGCGATGAGAGCGCGAAGACGCTCGCGGGTGTTCTCGATTGCTTTGCCCGCCTCGATGGAGCCGAACTTGGCTTTCTGCCGCGGACGGTAGTCCAGCGTTTTCCAATCGAGCGTAAGGATTTCGGAGTCGCCGTCTTTCTTGACGCGCTTATAGAAACCGCCGCCAGTCTTGTCGCCCAGCCAGCCGCGCTTCATCATTTCGTCAACGAAAGCGGGAACGCGCCACATTTCGCGGGACTCGTCGTTGGGAATGTTGTCGTAGATATTGCGGACGACGTGGACGAGCACGTCGAGGCCAACGATGTCTCCGGTGCGGAAAGTGGCCGACTTGGGCTGGCCGATGGCTTGGCCGGTGCAGGCATCCACTTCCTCAATGGTCATGTCGAGCGCCTGCATCTGGTGCAGGACGTTGAGCATGGAGTAGGTGCCGATGCGGTTGGCGATGAAATTGGGAGTGTCTTTGGCCAGCACCACGCCTTTGCCGAGGCGGAAATCGCAGATTTCGGTGAGCGCGCCGAGGACTTCAGGGCGCGTTTTGGGGCCGGGAATGAGCTCGACCAATTTCATGTAGCGGGGCGGATTGAAGAAGTGCGTGCCGGCCCAATGCTGCTGGAAATCGTCGGAGCGGCCTTCGGCGATCAGATAGATGGGCAGGCCGGAGGTGTTGGAAGTGACGATGGTTCCGGGCTTGCGGACAGACTCGACGCGCGCGAACAGGCCGCGCTTGATTTCAAGATTTTCGGCGACGGCTTCGATGATCCAATCCACCTGACCGCACCAGGAGAGGTTGTCGTCCAGATTGCCGGGAGTGACCAGGCGCGCTGTTTCAGGAGTGAAAAATGCAGCGGGGCGCGCCTTCCTGGCGGCTTCGAGGCCGGAGAGGACGATGCGATTGCGGACTGATGGGTTTTCGAGCGTCAGGCCCTTGCGCGATTCGTCGGGAGTAAGTTCGCGAGGAACGATATCGAGCAGAAAGCAAGGGATACCGGCGTTGGCGAGGTGCGCGGCGATGCGCGCCCCCATGGTGCCGGCTCCGAGAACGGCTGCTCTTTCGATGCGTCGGTGCATTGTTCCCCGCAGGGTGTATGAAAGCGAACGATGAGGTTACAAAACGGGTAACGCAGGGTCAACCGGAAAGGCGGTAGAGTGAGAAGTACGCTAAAATTGGGGATGGAATTGGAGCGTTCGATGGGCACGACCGCTAAGTGGCTTGGGAAGGCGATCCGCGGATTGCGGACCTTTGCTTACGGTCCCGGAGGCGATCGCCCGAAGTTGGGAATCGCGCTGGGAGGCGGGTTTGCGCGCGGAATCGCGCACATTGGCGTGCTGCGCGTCCTGGAAGAAAATGAAATCCCGGTAGATTTCATTGCCGGGACCAGTGTGGGCGCGCTGGTGGCGGCGGAATATGCCAGTGGGACGCCGCTGGACGAGATGGAACGCCAAGGATCGATCACACGATTCAGGGATTTCGGGCGGTGGACGCTGTCACGCATGGGCATGGCGTCGAACGAACGCCTGGAAGAATTTATGCTGCGGTTTACGACGGCGAAATACTTCAACCAGATGAAAATTCCCCTTTGCATCGTGGCAACGGACTTAATCAAGGGCGAGTCGGTGTATTTCACGGAAGGGGAAATCGGACCGGCAATAAGAGCCTCGTGCGCTTATCCCGGCCTGTTCCTGCCGGTAGAGTATAAGGGTCACTTTTTGGTGGACGGGTTTTTGACCGAGCAGGTGCCGGCGGCGGCGGCGCGGGAAATGGGCGCGGACGTGGTGATCGCGGTGCACCTGGAGCCAGGGCTGCTGACCACCAAGCCGCGAAATACCATCGAAGTGATCAGCCGGTCATTTTCGATCATCCAGGCGAATTCCACTCAGCCGTGGAGGGATGGAGTGGATGTGCTGATCGAGCCGGATGTGCATCACATACTGTGGGATGAATTTGTGAAAACGCCGCAACTGGTGGCGGCGGGAGCAAGCGCTGCAAATATGGCGCTGCCAAGGATTAAGGCGTTGCTGTCACGCGGAGAGCCGGGCGTTCAGCCGAGCCGTGAGGAGCATTCTGTCCACGAATAGATTCCAGTTGCGGGGTTTGTTACCCGTTGCTAACCATCGCACCGATTCGGCGTCGAAGCATTGGTGAGGAGCCGAACTCGCACTGCGATGACCGCTGCAACGCCCCAGTCATACGCAGAGTGAGTTCGGCTCTTCCTCCTAGCAGAAAATTCCCCACTACTATTTGTTCGCAGTAAATCCCGAAAATTGGAAGTGTCCCAGCACGCAGGAGTTAGGGGGCCGGCGCGATTTCCACAACCACGGGCTGGCCGTTGCCTCTGCCGCGTTTAGTAAACCAGTCGCTCATGGCCGTGGCGAGGCGCGCAGAGTCCACGTTGAGGCCGGCTTCGAGCAGGCCGTCGGCAGTGGGCAGCGTGTCGTCGAATTCGGCCGAGCCGGTGAAATTGCGCATGCAGAAACTGTCCAACCAGTCGAGGGGGGCGGGGCGGCGTTTACCGGCGATCAGAATGTCCGCTTTGAGTTTGCGCGCGTACAAGGCGCAGGAAGTATAGCATCGAGCCTTCGGAGCGGCCGCCGAGCGGGGCCCACCTTGCAATTCCTGCGGTGGTAACCTAAAATTTTGATGCTTGGGAACTGCTAGTTTACCTGCAGCTAAGTGTCCGGGCCAGGCCCCCCGGGCGAAGTCCCCCGCGCAAAAATCACAGGAGGATCGGTGCCAACGCCACTAGAAACCTGGGTGGAAGAATCCGCCCGCCTGACCAAACCGTCGAAAATTGAGTGGTGCGATGGGTCGAAAGCCGAGAACGAGCGGTTGATCGACGAGATGCTGCGCGACGGGACCTACCTGGAACTGAATCAGAAGACTTATCCCCGCTGTTACCTGCACCGCAGCAATCCAAATGATGTGGCGCGCACCGAAGGCGTGACGTTCATCTGCGCGCAGAAGAAGGAAGATGCCGGGCCGACGAATAACTGGATGGCGCCGGGGGACGCCAAGGCCAAGGTGCGGCCGTTGTTCGACGGGGCGATGAAAGGCCGCACCATGTATGTGGTGCCTTACATCCTGGGGCCGGCGAAATCGCCCTACAGCAAAGTGGGAGTGGAGATCACAGACAGCGCGTATGTGGTGGCAAGCATGTACATCATGTCGCGCATGGGCAAGGTGGCCACGGAGCGCCTGGGCAGTTCCGATGATTTTGTGCCCGGGCTGCACTCGCTGGGCGATTTGAATCCCGAGCGGAGATTCATCCTGCAATTCCCGGACGAGAAATTGATTTGGAGCATCGGATCGGGCTACGGCGGCAATGCCCTGCTGGGGAAAAAGTGCTTCGCGCTGCGGATCGCCAGCACGATGGCGCGCGAGCAGGGCTGGATGGCCGAGCACATGTTGATTGTGGGGCTGGAGGATCCGTCGGGAAAAGTGACCTACATGGCGGCGGCGTTTCCGAGCGCTTGCGGCAAGACGAACATGGCCATGATGGTCTCCGCGCTCCAGAGCCAGGGCTATCGTGTGTGGACAGTGGGCGACGATATCGCATGGATGCATGTGGGTCCGGATGGAATGCTGCGGGCCATCAATCCAGAGACGGGATTTTTCGGCGTGGCGCCGGGCACGAATGCGAAGACAAATCCGAACGTGATGAAGGCGCTGCAACACGATTCGATTTTCACCAACGTGGGATTCACGCCGTCGCGCGAGCCGTGGTGGGAAGGCATGGAAAACGCGGCGCCGGACGGAACCATTGATTGGAAGGGGCAAGCCTGGAAAGCGGGAAAGAGTCCGGCGGCGCAACCGAACTCCCGGTACACCGTGCCGGCGAAACAGTCGCCGTCAATTTCATCGCACTGGGAGGACCCCGAAGGCGTGCCGATTTCGGCGGTGATTTTCGGCGGAAGGCGCGCGCGCGTGGCGCCGCTGGTGTACGAGTCGTTCAACTGGCAGCACGGCGTGTTCGTGGGCGCGACGATGGCGTCGGAAACGACGGTGGCCATCACCGACAGCCTGGGCGTGACGCGGCGCGATCCCATGGCCATGATTCCCTTCTGCGGGTACAACATGGCGGACTATTTCGGCCATTGGCTGGCGATGGGGCCGAAGCTGAAGAAGGCGCCGAAAATATTCAATGTGAACTGGTTCCGCAAGGGAGCGGACGGCAAGTTTCTATGGCCTGGATATGGCGATAATGTGCGCGCGATGAAATGGATGCTGGAACGCATCGAAGGGCGCGCCGAAGCCACCGAGACGCCCATCGGGTTCGTACCGACTCCGAATTCGCTGACGCTGGACGGGCTGTCGCTGTCGCGCGAGACGCTCGATGAACTGCTGCGCGTGGATGCCACCGACTGGGTGGCGGAAGAAGAAGCCACCGGAAAATTCTTCGAGAAATTCGGCAAGCGGCTGCCGGAAGCGATCCGCGAGGAACACAAGGCCCTTTCCGACCGGCTGCAGGGATCTTCGGTCTCAGCGAAATAAGAGTTTTCAAGGCTTCCCTTCCGCGAGTCCCATCGTCTATCTGTTAGAATTTCCGCGCCATGAAGAGTCGCTCATTTACAAAATATTGGTGTCCTGCGGCGCTCATCGTTGCAGTGCTGGCTGCCGCTGCCACGAAGCTTCAATCTTTGCCTCAGGCCACAACGGTTGCCGCGATTTCGGCCAAGCTCAATGTTGTGCCGGACCTGGCGCAACGCGTGGCGAAATTCTCAAGGGTGAAGATGCCGTTTCATTCCGAGGGGCTGACGCCGCGCGAAAAAAAGATGGTTCAGAAATTGGTGGACGCGGCGGGGCTATTGGACTGCATTTATTGGAGGCAGAGCGACCCGGAGGGACTGAAGCTGTACCTCACTCTCGAAAAGAGCACGAATCCCCAAGACGTTCTGTTGCGCCGATATTTGAAGGTCAATGGCGGCCGCTTCGAGCTGATTAATGAAAACAAGCCGTTCGTCGGAACCGAGCCGATGCCGCCGGGTCGCGGCTTTTACGCGGTCACAGTCGATTACGAGCCGTGGGTCGTGCTTGGACCCAAGCCCGATCCGCCGACGGGCCTCGCAGATTTCCTGACGGATTACGCGAAGCGCGACAAGGCTGTCACGAACCCCTTCACGTTCGTCTCGATCAACGTGCCTAAGTCGAGCCAACTGCTGGCGCAGAGCGAGGTTCGCACGATTCCCTACCACGAAGAATACGCACAATTCCTCAAGCCGATGGCCAAGGCTCTGCGCGAAGCAGCCGATTTGAGCGCCGATCCGGCGTTCGCGAAATTCTTGCGGCTGCGGGCCGATGCGCTTCTGACCGACGATTATTACGCGAGCGACATCGCCTGGCTCGAACTGAAGAATCCGAAGTTCGACATTTCGTTCGCTCCGATGGAGGTCTACATCGATTCCCTGCTGGGCGTGAAGGCATCCTACGGCGCGTCCATAATGATTCGCAATGACGAGGAGACGAAGAAGCTGGCGGTGTACCAGCAGTACGTCCCGGAGCTGCAGGACTCGCTGCCGCTAGCGGCGGAGGATCGGCCGTCGAAACGAGGGCACATCACGCCGATGGAGGTGATGGACGCTCCCTATCGCGCGGGCGATTTGCTGCATGGCTACCAGGCTGTCGCGGACAACCTGCCGAACGATCCGCGTGTTCACGAAACAAAAGGCTCAAAGAAGCTGTTCTGGAAAAACTTCATGGACGCGCGCGTGAACTATGTGGTCCTGCCGCTGGCCAAGCGTTTAATGCGTCCCGACCAAGCGGAGATGGCGAGCGGCGAGGGCTACATGGCCAGCACGATCATGCACGAAATCTCGCACGAACTGGGGCCGGTATACTCGCGCACTCCGAATGGCAAAATGGACATCCGTGAAGCGTTGGGGCCCAGATTTTCGGGACTCGAGGAAGCCAAGGCGGACGTGGTGGGACAGTTTTGCCTGGCGTGGCTGGCGGAACACGGGGCTTATCCGAAGGAAAAGCTCCCCGGAGTCTATGCCTCCTACGTGGCTGGTATTTTCCGCACCGTGCGGTTCGGGGTAGCGGAGGCGCACAGCGCGGGCGAAATGATGCAGTTCAACTATTTTGTCGAACAGGGCGCCATCCGGCGTGATGCACCAACGGGGCGCTACGAGATTGATTTCGGGCGCATGCCCGCGGCGATGAACTCGCTGGCGAAGGAATTGCTCGAGCAAGAAGCAACAGGGGACCGCGCGCGGGCTGATGCCTGGTTCAAAAAGTACTCGGCGATGCCGCCGGAGTTGGCGGCGCTGCTGGCGGGCACGACGGACATTCCCATTGATATCGAACCGGAATTCGATTTCAACCCGCCAGTTCGTTAATCCTACCTGGGGAGAATCAAAAATCAGAGATTCGCGTTGATATCTGCATCAATGGAGACGTGCGTCTGGGGGAAGCCGTTAATCCGGTAGCTGGCGCCGACGGCGTTGCTGAAATGGATGTAACGGCTGATGTGGTAGTCCTCATCGAGGAAGGCGAAGACCTGTTCTGTTTCTTCGCGGGAGAGGCCGAGAGAGGCGAGCGGGACGGTCTTGCCGAAACCGCCCGAAGCGGCCAGGTATTTTTCCACCAGTTGGCGAAACGATCCGGTCATATCCACAGGTAGGCTCCTGAATCACCGTAAGGCAAATTCATATAAAAGAGATTGGCTTCGGGGATTTTCTTGAACGCGACGCAGAGCATGGCGGCGCCGTGTTCCGCGCAGAACTGTTCGCCGAGGTCGCTCGCGATGCGGTCGGCTTCATCGAGGCTGGGAATCCTGGCGCGTGAGAACCACAGCCAATTCGCAGCGCGGGAGCATTCTTCGCATTTGCCGGTTTCATCCGTGATTCTTTTTTCGATCGCGGCGGCAACTTCGTGCTTCAAGCCAGCGGCTTCAAAATCCGGCGCGGCTACGAAGAAATATTGCGAGAAGGAATCGGGGTCAGGCTCAAAAGCCACGACGCGGCCGGGATAGGACTGAAGCTCGCCGACGGCGGTTTTCAACAGGCAATCGCGGCAGAGGGAGACTTCCGGGCGGACAGGTTCGCGCTGCTGCGCTTTTTTTCCACGGACATACAACGTGTCCGGAAGCAGCGTGGCCATCCAGGGCTGCTCGTGATCCAGATGGATGCACTCAGCGGGAGTGCCCTTCAGTTTTGCCCACCAGTTGCGGCTGCTGGGCAAGAGCTGAACATCCGGATAAGCGGCTTCGTAAGAAATGCGAGCCAAGTGATTCAATCCGTTCGGCGCCTTACAGGGCGTATGGTAGCAGATTGCTGGGCCGGGGGCGCATCTGCTGGGTGGTGCGGAAGTTTGTCTGGTCGGACTGCTTCGGATATCATGGACGGGCGGGAAATTTCGCAAGGCAATATTCAAATTATTCGCGCGAGCGAACCAGGAGGATGAAGCATGGCGATTTCGGTGGGAGCAGCGGCGCCGGACTTCACGCTGAAGGATCAGGAACAGAAGGAAGTGAAGCTTTCGGACTTCAAGGGAAAAAAGAATGTGGTGATCGTGTTCTATCCGCTGGATTGGAGCCCGACCTGCACGAAAGAACACGTCTGCTTTGTGAACGAAATGAAGATGTTCGAGCAACTGGACGCGCAGGTGCTGGGGATCAGCGTGGACAGCGCGTGGTCGCACAAAGCGTACGCAGAAAAAATGGGGATTCGTTATCCGCTGCTGGCGGATTTTCAGCCGCGCGGAGCGGTGGGCGACAAGTTCGGAGTTTATCTGGCGGAAAAAGGAATTACCGGGCGGGCCATCGCTATCGTAAATCGCGCCGGGAATGTGGCCTGGTTCAAGAATTACGATATCCCCGTGGTGCCGGACTTAAAGGAAGTGGCGGACGCGCTGGCGGCGGTGAAGTAGGCGACGATGGGGCCGGACCTACCAAGAGGAACTTCAGCGGCTGAAGCCATCTTTCACTCGTGGCTCAATGTCGTGGCTGAAGCCACGCCCCACAAGGATTCTCGATTTTACACGTCCTGTGCCGCTCAGGATTCCGGATCCCACAGTTGTGATCTGATGTCCGATCAATGATTGCCTGGGGCGCCCGCTCCCGGCTTGTTCGCGAAGGTCCGAATAAAAGTCACCACCTGCCAACATTCCTCATCGGTGAGCTTGTCCTTGAATGCTGGCATGGGCAGGTGCCCCCGGGTGATTTGCCAAAAGAGCTCGCCGTCGGTCTGACGTCCCATTCTGCTTGCATCGGTAAAATCCGCGGGAGCGATGGAGAGTTCCGCAGCTTTCTTCCCCTTGCCGTCGCCGTTTTCTCCGTGGCAATTCTGGCAGTGGTCCATGTAGATCATCATTCCCGCGCCGACGGCGTCGCTACTTGTGGCGACGGGATTCGGCATGTTCTTCACTGCTGCAGGTATGCGCCCTCCGCTCTGGGTGTAGAGATACGCGGCGCCGGCACAAACAACAATCGCAAATATGATCGGAACCAGCAGGATGCTGCGTTGATTTTTGGGGGGAGCGGATTGATTGGACGGCATCCTGGTGTGCCCGGATGATTCTGAATTTTACTCCGCGGGAAATCTTCGCACGGAGCGTCGGGAATTCCCAGTGAAGATGGCTTTGCGCAACCAGATATTCATGGTGGGAACGATGCTGGTTGAGAGCGCGGCAGCGTCGAGTTGGCGTCAATGCGCAGGTTGCAGCGCGCGGAACACAGAAATCAGGACGATGACGAGCATGAGAATGACGTAAACGCGCAGACCCCACAGCAGAATGCGCACGCCGGTCGAGAATTTTCTGCGTCCGAAACGAGTTTCCTTTTTGGCCGCGACCACCTGATCGGCTTCTAGCAGCGAGAGAACGACATGCGGGTCAGCGACGTCGGCCTCCGTAGCATTCACGGGCAGCGATGTGGAGGCGGAGCCGGCGGCACCAAACTGAGCTGCACTTCCCTTTGACTCGCGAGTCATGAACGAACTCTCCTTGATAAGACAGAAATCCCAAACGGAATTTCAGTGAACTTATCCGCCCAGTAGTTTCGGAAAGACAGTAGCGAGACCGAAACCGACTCCGGCGATGATCAACAGCACGGTAACTGCAATGCCGGCCGCGTTGGCCCACTTGCCGTTTACATATTCCCCCATTACTTCGCGGTCGTTCACCAATAGCAAGAGGAACGCCAGCGCCGGAGGCATGGCCAGCACGGCAATGACGTTGACGGTGAGGACCACGAATTCCAAGGGAAAGCGCGGAATGAGGACGAGCGCGGCGGCCGCGGAGGCCGACCCTAGCAAAATTGTGTAGAACGGCCATGCCTCGCGAAGCGGGCGGTTCAAGCTATGACCGGTCTGCAGCACCTCGCCGAACGCGTATGCGGAAGATGTGGAGATGGCTATCGCCGCGACGATGCCGGCTTCAAAGATTCCGAGCGCGAAAAGTGCCGCGCCCGCGTGGCCGATCCACGGGCGGAGCGCTTCCGCGAATTGCGCGCCTTCAAATTCGGCGGCGTTAATGCCGTGATGAAACAATGGTACGGTGGCGAGGATGGTAGCGATGGCGCAAATGGTGGCGAGCGAAGCGCCGAGGACGGTGTCGAAGCGACCAGCGCGGATATCGCGCGGCTGCATGCCTTTATCTACCACCGCGCTCTGCTGAAAGAACAGCATCCACGGTGTGACCGTGGCGCCGATATCGGCGAGGATGAGGACGAGGATTTCGTAGCGATTTCCGGAGGGAAGCGGCGTCCAAGTGAGGAGTGAGTGACCAACGGCGTGCCAATCCGGACGCGCCAGCAAGGCTGCTGGAATAAACAACGTGTTGAAGATGGCCAGAGCGAGAGTGATGCGTTCCCAGGTCCAGTAGCGGCCGGTGGTGATGGCGGCAAGAACCAGAATAAGCGAGCCGCCGACGGCGAGGCTCGGACCGATGCCGAAAAACCCCAACCCTGCGCGGATGCCGATGAACTCGGTGACCAGGGTCAGGAAATTTCCGAGAATCAAATCACCCATGGCAAACAAGCCCCAGAATCTTCCAAAGCGATCGAAGATGAGTTCGGCGTGGCCGCGGTGTGTGACGGCGCCCAAACGCACGGTCATTTCCTGGACCACGAATCCCATCAAGAAAGTGAGTACGACAAAAGGTATGAAGAACCCGATTCCAAAACGCGCGCCCGTGGCCGCGTAGGAAAGCATGCTGGGAGCATCATTTTCACCGAGAAAGACGAGGATGCCCGGGCCGATGAGCAGCCAGAGCACGCGCAATCCCTTGAAGGACCTCGGCCGCGAGCTTTCGGAGCGCGCCCGAGCGACTTGCAAGCGATCGCGAGCGCGGTCCACGTCCTCGTGGGTCAGTAGACCGACCAGTTCAGCGGCGTCCGCGGAAGCAGCAGCAGATTCGGTTGTGGGGTGGGCGCTGTGGTGGATGAGCGGGCCAGAGGCCTGATTCCGATGGGGCATGGGTTAACTGCGCTGAAGTACCCAAGTAAACTACGCTTAACTAGGGCGAGTGTCAACACCCGCGCCGGCCGAGGTGCGGAAAAATCACCCGTGTCTGGTGGCGGCTTTGCTATAGTGAGCGGGTGTAGCACGCGAGGAGCGAGACGATGGCGGAAGCTTCGAAGCAACAGGTGCAGATCAAGGCGGATGAAAAGGAACTGCTGGGACAGTATTCCAACCTGGTGGTGGTACATCACAACGCGGAAGAATTCACGCTGAATTTTGTGTACGTCTTCCCTACCCTGCCGCAGGGAAAATTGGTGTCCAGCTTAATCCTGAATCCGACGCATGCGAAGCGGCTGTCGCAGGCGCTGCAGGAAAACGTGGCGCGCTACGAAGCGCAGTTCGGGAAATTGCCGGAGGGGTCGGGGCCGGCCTCGGAATCAAATGTCGGGTTCATTCAGTAGCGGGCGGCAAGCAGGTCTAGCCGAACTGAGAGTCGGCGATAACCCATCTGCCGGTGGGCTCGATGAATTCGAGGCCGACGGCGAAGCCGGTATCGGGCACTAGCTGGCAGTAAGCGACGCGGGCGATCGAACGGAACGACCCCGTAACTGTTGAGATGGTGAGCCGGTCGTTGATTTTCCAGCGGCGAATGCTGAGGACGCGGGCGCCCCGGGGGCTGACGTTTTCGGTGAAAGTGGTTTCCGTGCCCGGAAGAGCGGGATGCCCGGTGATATTGACGCCGACTTCCATTGGAATGCGCGTCTCGCGGCGAGGCGCGATGGTGTTCTTTGGGACCCCCATCCCAAATGGCATTTCCTCTGACCCCCTGATACTCACAGACAGGCCGCTACATGCCCCAAGCGGAATTTCTTTTCGCCCCGGCCTTTCATACGATACAGCGCGCGATCGGCGGCCCCGAGAAGTTTTTCGATGGATGTTCCATCCTTGGGATAAACGGAAACGCCCACGCTGACAGTAATAGGCGGCTGCTGGCCGTCGCTTTCCAGGCGTTCACAGATTCGCGCGGCGGCCTGAATGGCATCCTGCTCGCCGGATTCCGGGAGGACGAGTGCGAATTCGTCGCCGCCATAACGCGCGGGCGTGTCGATGGTGCGGCTGCTGGTGCGCAACGCGACACCCAGACGCTTGATGGCACGGCTGCCGGTAAGGTGGCCAAAAGTATCGTTGATCTTTTTCAAGCCATCGAGGTCGAACAGCAACACGGCAAAGCTGCGCCCGGTGCGGCCGGAGCGCTGAATTTCGGAGTCGAGGACCTCGAGCAGCCGGCGGTGATTCGCCAGCCCAGTTAATGAATCGGAAGCGGCCAGACGGCTGACCTGGTCGAAGAGCTGGGCGTTGTCGAGGAGCGTGCCGCCGAGAACGACCACGTAGCTGAACACCATGATGACGTGAGCGAGAGTGAAGGGCGCGTCGAGAACACGCTGCGATTGGCTGATGGTGACGTGGCAGACGACGTTGAGCAGCGCGGCGAGGAAGAGCGCGCGGTCGAGCGAAGTATCGAAGCGGCGAAGCCGCCAGGCATAGCCCACGGTTGCAGCCGTGAAAATGGCGGCGGGAAGCAAGTCCCAGGGACGAGGGACCAGCCAGCCGGGATGCATCCTCGGCGCATTCGGGAGCATGAAATAGAAGACGCTGGTCAAGTAAGCCACGGCGCCGACGAGTAGAGTGGCGCCGGCCATTTCCTTCGCCGGATCGCGCGACACGGGGATGCGGCGTTCAACGGCCAACGCGACCAGGAGCAAAAATCCGAGAAGCGTCCGGCCAGCAAGCCAGCCGATGGAAATGTGCAGCCCTTCAATTCGCATCACCGGCATGCCCCGATAAAACGTCATGCTGGAGCCGGCCTCGATCAGGCCTGCGAGGACGAAGCCGAGAGCCAAGATCAAGGAGATGCGGTCGTGCGTGCCGCGAAAGCGCATCAGCGCGTTCGCAGCGAAGGTGAAGGCGATCAGGCTGCCGGACATCTCCAGATACGTATCGAGGAAGGGGTCGGCCTGATAGCCGGAATCCCGGAGGATCCAGATGAGAATGAGGTACGCCGCGGCTGCAATCGCCCCAAGAAGGACGAGCCGAAAATTATGGACGTGCCCCCAAAATTTGCCCTGACGACCCACACTGCCCCCAGTAAACGGAGTGATGCCCGGGAATTATGGAGCAACTATTGTTCCTTTCCGGAACATGGTTTTAGTACCATATAAACCATTAACAATCAACGTGATACAGGACAATTGGGTTAAATATTCGGGCGAGATGACAGGATGAGATGCCGTAGGTTGGGTGAAAAGGTTACAAGCATGGAGGGAAATCACCCGCGGAATTAGAGCTTGGGTTTCGGCTCCGGCAGGTCGACGGCTTGAACGGTGCTCTCGAACGGAACCCGCTTATGGGAGCCATCGCAGAAAGGTTTGCGCTCGGAATGGCCGCAACGGCAGAGAGAGAGGCGTGTACGTCCCGCCAGGCCGAAGACTTTTCCCTGCTCATCAAGAATTTGCATATCGCCCTCGACGATTAGTGGACCGTTATTTGCGACAGTAATCTTGGTGGCAGCCATTCGAATTCTCTCCTGAAGAGGATTTCTTCAACGGCGCGAATTTTCGCCGACGAGCAAATCGAAAATTGAGGCGATCAATACTTCGGGACCGAGGGGTCGACATCGTCGGACCAGGCAAGGATACCACCTTTCAGGTTGAGCACCTTGCGAAAGCCCGCTTTGCGGAGAAATTCGACGGCTTCGGCGGATCGCTTGCCACTGCGGCAGTGGGCAACGATTTCGCGGGAGCTATCGAGCTCGTTGACGCGGCGGGAGAGATCGCCGAGCGGAATCAGATGACCGCCGAGATTGCATATCTGATATTCGTGCGGCTCGCGGACGTCGAGGATGAAGAGGTCGTCGCCGCGATCGAGACGGGTCTTGAGGTCGCGCGGCGAAATTTCCGGCACGTTGGTTTGCGGCGCGGGAGCTTCTTCGCCTCGGATGCCGCAGAACTCGGCGTAGTCGATCAGCTTGGTGACCGTGGGATGCGCACCGCAAACCGGGCATTCCGGATTCTTGCGCAGCTTCAATTCGCGGAAGCGCATGGCCAGCGCGTCAAAAAGCAGAAGGCGGCCGATGAGCGGGTCACCCTTGCCGATGATCAGTTTCAGAGTCTCCGCGGCCTGAATGGCGCCGACGATTCCCGGGAGCACGCCCAGAACGCCACCTTCGGCGCAGGAGGGCACCAGGCCCGGCGGAGGCGGTTCCGGATACAAGCAGCGATAGCAGGGACCACCCGGAGCTCCGAAAATACTGACCTGGCCTTCGAAGCGGAAAATCGAGCCGTACACGTTGGGCTTGCCAAGAAGAACGCAGGCATCGTTGACCAGATAGCGCGTGGGGAAATTGTCGGTGCCGTCTACGACTACGTCGTAATCCTTCAGGATGTCGAGCGCGTTTTCGCTGGAGAGGCGCGTCTCCAGCGTTTCAATCTGAATTTCGGGATTCATACTGTGAAGGCGCGCGGCAGCCGCTTCGATTTTCGGGCGGCCGACATCGGTAGTATCGAAGAGAATCTGGCGCTGGAGATTGGTGACATCCACGGTATCGAAATCAACCAATCCGATGCGGCCCACTCCGGCAGCGGCAAGGTAGAGTCCCAGCGGCGCACCCAGACCGCCGGTGCCAATGCACAGGACTTTCGCGGCTTTCAGCTTGAGCTGCCCATCCATGCCGACCTCGGGCATGATCAGGTGGCGGCTGTAGCGCAGCACTTCTGCTTTTGAAAGAGCGAGGGCCGGCGTGGTGGGAGCCGGCGGCGAAGAGATTCCTGGTTTTGCGGCCATAGAAAATTTCTCCCTGCTATCCAATTTGTGTGCCACCAGCGATGGACGGGACGATGCTTACAGTGTCGCCTTCACGGAGGCGGGTCTGATCCTTCTGGAGGTAGCGGATGTCCTCGTCGTTGACATACACGTTCACAAAGCTGCGCAAACGCCCGTCCTCGGAGTAGAGATGCTTTTTCAAATCGCCGAAGCGGCTGGTGAGCGCGGCGAGGGCCTCGGCAACCGTCGCGGCCTGCAATTCGACGCTCTCCTGCTTGCCCGCATAAGCTCGCAGCGGCGTGGGTATGATTACCTTCACAGCCATGCACATGCCTCCTGAATTACGATGACGCGGAGAGCGCCGTGGATTCAATGGGCTCGGAATCGTAGGCGGAGCGATCGTCGCGCAGCCGCCAGGACGTGGTGTCGCGCGGCTCGCGCTGCTGCACGCTCACATAATATTAACTGTACCAAGGCCAGGCGTGCTCGCGGTCGAATTCACTAGGCCGCGCCGGCGCATCGGGATGCGAGTGATACCAGCCGAGCAGCTCGATATTGTTCTGGCGTGCGGTCTTTTCGGCCAGGAGGACATCGGCGGGCGTTACCTCAAACCGATTGCGCGGCGAATCGTTACGGCGATTTTCGAGCGGCAGCAAATCGAGCACATCGCGCGAAAGGTCGCCGTCGCGTCCCAGGAGCGCCCCGCAGCATTCGTACGGATAGGTTTCGACGCCATGCGCATGGATGCGGCGCAGGAGCTCTTCGCGAATTTTCAGCACCGGAACACTCATTCCTCGCTCCAGAAACGCTCACTCAGATATTTCTCGCCGGAATCCGGAAACACCGTGACGATGACGGCATGCTCCGTGGCCGGCAACCGGCGGGCGACTTCAAAACAGGCGCATACAGCAGCGCCTGAGCTGACACCGGCAAGAATCCCTTCCTCGCGGGCCAGGCGCTTGACCATGCGGTGAGCGTCTTCGGTCGAAACGGCAAGATCTTCGTCGGCGACTCGCGGGTCGTAGATTTTCGGAACGATGGCGGTGGCCATGTGCTTCATGCCCTCGAGGCCGTGAAATCCGGAGTCGGGCTGAAAACTGATGCAGCGAATGGCGGGATTCAGTTCCTTCAGGCGGCGCGTGGTGCCGACAAAAGTGCCGCTGGTGCCAAGACCGGCCACAAAGTGAGTGAGCTGGCTGCGCGTCTGTTCCCAGATTTCGGGAGCCGTGGTGGCGTAGTGCGCCGCTGGATTCGCGGGATTGCTGTACTGGTCGGGATAAAAATATTTGTCGGGATCCGCGGCGTAAATTTCCCTAACGCGGCGGATGGCTCCGTCGGTGCCCTCGTCACCGGGAGTGGTCACAAGATCGACGCCGTAGGCGTCGAGAATCTGCTTGCGCTCCAGTGAAGCGCTCGAAGGCAGGCAAAGCTTCACGCGATAGCCGAGCGCGGCGCCGACCATAGCGTAAGCAATTCCCGTGTTGCCGCTGGTGGCATCGAGGATGATTTTGCCCGGACGCAATTCACCGCTGCGCTCGCCCGCGCGGATCATGGCATAGCCGGCGCGGTCTTTTACCGAGCCACCCGGGTTGAACCATTCGGCCTTGGCAAGAAATTGGACATTCGGAAATTCGGCGCCGATGCGCTCCAGGCGCAGCAACGGCGTATTGCCGATGCGATGGAGCAGGTGCTCACCCAGTCTTGCGGCAGTGCCCGAAAGAGCTGGGGCGGCGGCCGGTTTGTTGATTGCAGTCATGGAAATAGATGAAAGTACCCCCCGCCTCCTGGATATTCCGATTGCGCTGGCGAGAACTCGGCGCCTGGCTGCGAGGGAGCCTTTCCCGTATCCGACTAATTTAACAGAGTTTAGCAGAACGCGGCTGGCGGTGATAGACGCCGCCAATCTCTCCCGCTACCAATTTGATGCTGGAGCGCAGGGCTGGGCGCCCGATATTTAGCTTTACAGGGACAAGGCCGATTCTTATGCTGTTTGCCATGTGGTACGTGGACCAAGTTTTCAAACAGGCGCAAGTGGAATCGCTCTCCGCGAAGGGATTCCTGGTGCGCAGCTCGGGGGGCGTCGTGCGGATCGAAAAATACGAGTGTGGCGCGGAGCTCCGGCGGACGCCCGATGGCGTGTACCAGATGACGCAAATACCCTGCATTATGTGGCAGGGGCAATTCACCAGATTGTGGGATGCCGGCTATCAGAAATTCCTGCTGACATTTGACTCGAAGAAGCTGCCGGTAAACGTGAAACAGCTGTCCGATTTGCGGCGCTTCAACGAAGAGTTGCGCACCGCCCTCGGCGTGCCGACGTATTACAACGAAGCGCTTGGCTCCACCTGCCATTTCAGTGTGTACGACCGGGTGAAGGGCCGCCCGGGCGACATTCCGGATGATGTTGTCGGCGTCGAAGGCAAGACCGAACACTAATCCGCCGGCAACGATTCCCCGCGATGGTTTCCTGCTACGCTCTGGCTTCCTTGGATTGCACGCAATCCCCACACAAACCGAAGAGCTCCGTGCGGTGGCGGTCGATGCGGAAGCTTTCGCCGCGCGCGGCCTGGCGAAGCAGCGCTGACGGAAGCTTGAGCCAGACGTCCCGCAGCGAGCCGCAGCGATTGCAGACCAGGTGGTCGTGGCGCTCGACAATGGGATCAAAGCGCGCGGCCTGTTCGGCGAAGTCGAGGCGGGAGATAAAACCCCGCTGCTCGAGCCAGTTCAGCGAGTTGTAAATGGTGGCGTAAGCGACACCCGGACGCCGCCGGCGCACCACGCGGAAAACCTCTGCGGCGGTAGGATGGTCTTCCCGTGAGCGCAGGGCATCCAGGACGACACGGCGATAACGCGTTAGACGGACTTCAGATTTCATAACAATTCCTCCACTTCGGGACGCGCCAGCCCGTTTCCCTGTTTGATTCAGCTCGAATGGAAAAGTCTTCAGCCGACAAAAGAAATTCAGAGGAAAACTAAGGAGAATTCCAAATTTCAGATGCGCGTGAAAATTGCCGCAGCCAAATTGGACTACGATTTCACTTGGGCAAGCAGGTGGCGAAGGCGGGCGGGATCCAGTCGGTGCTGGGCAATCATTTGGGAGCCGAGAAAGATGACCGGGACGTCGTTGGTGTAGCGATCGTGGATCAAAGTGTCGTCGTCAATGTCCACTTCGCGAAGTGTGGCACCGAATTCGGACAGCAGCGAAAGGATCTGGGATTTGGCCTGATCGCAGAGGTGGCAGCCTCCGCGGGTGTACAGCGTGATCGTTTTTGGACTGACGACGGCGAGATGGCCGTCCTCGGTGCGTTCATAGAAGTCAGAGCGCTGGCTTTCTCGAAGGAGGCCCGCTCTAACAAGCTCAGCAACGTTATCGAGGACAGCTTCGCGAGCGGCGGGCGGATTGCCTCCAACGAACTCGAACAGCGTGTGTAAATCAACTGAATCGCGCTCCAGTTGATCAAACAGTTGGAGAATCCGGCGCGCTATGGGATCCAAAAGCTTCGGAGCAGGCTCGGGCATCATGGCTTGACGGTGTAGTAGCGCTGGAACGATCCCATGGAGGGATAGAAGGCGCGCGAGCGATATAGCTCTGTGATCTGGCGAATGTGGCCGAGGTCGTGGAAGGCCCATTCGTTCATGAGCTGGCCGATGGTGATGGGACCCACTTCGCCATGCTGGCCGGTACGCGCGATCATGGTGGCGGGAACGTAGCGCAGCCAGGAAAGGGTGCGGTCGCGTTCATGGCAGAATTTTTTCAACTGCTCGCGAGGCTTGGCGCCGGTGTATTTTCCCGAAGCGTAAGCGGCGTTCTGATCGTAGGGCTCGAGACGGGGATTGTCTTTGTCGAGCATGTGCTGGATGCGCCCGCGGAACCCGACAACTTCAACATCCGCCATGTGGGCCAGCACCTCGCCGATGGACCAGCGATCCATGGCCGGCTTCCAATTCATCTGCTCGTCGGTGGCGGCCCAGATAATTTTTTCGATGATGATGGGTGTTTGTTCCAGAACGGCGAGACCCGGCAACGTGTGCGGGCTCGGAGTGGCAGCCATACAATCCTCCCAGGATGAGTTAGCGGCGCCCCGCCATACATTATCACGGCTTCGTTCAGGAAAGCGCGGGCGGGGCAGGCTTGAATGGCGCGGCGGCGCGTGATACACCGAAGGCCGGGGGAAAAACGAGATGGCGGCAGTGGTTGCGCTGGTGGACGATCTGTTTTTCCAGGCGAAGATGATAGAGACGGCGAAGCATGTGGGAGTGGAGTTGCGCGTGTGCACCACTCCGGAAGCGCTGCTGGCGGAAGGCGCGAAGGATTCCACGCGACTCGCGATTATAGATTTGAACGCGCGCGCGAAACCGCTGGAAGCGGCGGTGCAAATGCAGGCGGTGGCGCCGGGAGTGCCGGTGATTGCGTTTCTCTCGCACGTGCAGACGGACCTCGCGGACGCGGCCCGGGCGGCGGGTTGCCGCGAAGTGATGCCGCGGTCGCAATTCACGCGCAACCTGGCAACCATCCTGGAGCGCGCGAAGTCACAGTCCTGATGGAACAACGAAACATCCAAGCGGCGGTTGCGGCGACAGTTCTGTTTGTCCTTTCGTGCGCCGGGTCCGCGCCGGCGCAGGAATCGAAGGACTCCGAGCCGGCTGCGGCGTTGACGGCGGCGTTGTCTGCGGCGTGCCGCGCCAATCAGGAAACATTTGCGAAATACCTGACGGCCGACAATGCTGCGGCCTTCCGCGCGCTGCCGGAAGAACAGCGGGCGGCGTTTCTGAAGCGGCTCTCGCAGTTTGACGACGCAGGCAAGACGTTGCTCTCCTCCGACCCACAGAAGCACACCGTGCTGCGGTGCGAAACTTCGGCCGGGTCGACGGAATACCGATTCGGGGATACGCGCGTGCGGGAACCTCTGGCGTTTATTCCGGTGACCATACCTGGGAGCAGGGCGTCGGAATTCGGGCTGGTACGCGAAAATGGCGGCTGGCGATTACTGTCGCTCGGGCTGCTGATGCTGGATATTCCACAGCTTTCAAAGCAGTGGGCGGAGCAGGACCTGGCGGCACGCGAAGACGCTGCGATTCGGACGCTGCGAGGGCTGGCGGAGGCCGTCGAGACATACCGGCGCGCCTGGGGAAAATTGCCGGAGTCGCTGGCGCAAATGGGCCCGGCGCCGCCGAACGAGATTTCACCCGAGCAAGCGTCGCTGGTGAACGAGCATCTTGCCACCGGGAGCCAGGGAGGATACTCCTTCAGATACCGGATTGTGCCGGCGCCGAACGAAAGTGAAGCGAGCTTTGAATTGGCCGCCACGCCTGATGAATTCGGAAAGAACGGTCGGCGGTCCTTCTTTCTCGACAGCAAAGGAAAAATTCACGGCGCCGATAAGCACGGCACGGTGGCCAGCAGCGCGGACCCTCTAATCCCCGGCGAAAAGTCGGAGTAACCGCACGCCTGCCGGAGTATAATGCGTCGCAGCAATTATCTTTGGGGCGAGAGCCCGATTTCCATATAGGGACGCGGATGGAGCGCTCGAGAGTTCTAGCCGACCGGTTTTTCCCCGTCGAAGGCTTGGCGGCCGACGCGGTGCGAGTGGTGGCAGCGAATATCCTGCTGGCGATGTGCTCACACATTGCCATCCCGCTGCCGTGGACGCCCGTACCAATCACCGGACAGACGTTTGGGGTGCTGTTGGTGGCAGTGCTGCTGGGCGCCCGGCGCGCGACGATTGCCGTGGTGCTCTACTTGCTCGAGGGAATGGCCGGTTTGCCGGTGCTTGCGCCATTCGGAGCGCCCGGTGCGGCGCGTTTCCTGGGACCGACGGCGGGATATTTGCTGGCGTACCCGCCGGCTGCGTACGTGACCGGTTGGTTGGCCGAGCGCGGAGCGAAAATTTGGTTCCTCCCGCTGGCGGGAATTCGGTTGGCGGCCGCACTGCTCTCCGGCGAAGCGATTATCTTTGTATCTGGCTGGTCCTGGCTGGCGCTTGGAGCCGCGCTGGGCGGGCGAAACGCATTTCTGCTCGGAGTGCTGCCATTTCTGCCGGGTGAAGTGATCAAGATGGCGTTGCTGGTGGCAGCCGTGCGTGGAGTGGAGATCGCGCACCAGGGAATTTGAGCGGCGCGACAGCGCAGATTGACGCGCCAGTTCGAATCGCGCGCGCCGTTTGCTGATTTTGTTTCTGTCTAAGATTTTTCACCGGCATCTAGCCGCCGGCTTTCGGGTCTGGTGATGGCCACGCAAACCGCGCCACAAAAACAAACACCTGAAGAAGAAGTTCGCGCCGCGAACCAGCGCTTTTATGCCGCCTTCGAATCGCTCGACATCACCGAAATGGAAGCCGTGTGGGCGCATGACGACGCTGTTGAGTGCGTGCAGCCCGGATGGGAGCTATTGCTCGGCTGGGATGAGGTGCGCGGCAGCTGGGCGCGAATTTTCGCCAATTACAAACGAGTGCGAATCGCGCTGGGCTGCATCTGGGTGCGCATTGAGGGCCGAGTCGCCTGGGTGGCCTGCACCGAGCACATCACCACGGCCTTTGCCGACGGATTTGACGAAGCCAACGTGCAGGCGACAAATATTTTCGTGCGCGGCGAGACCGGTTGGCTGCTGGTAGCGCATCATGCGTCGCCGCTGCCGGCTCCAGCGCACCCAACTGTGCAATAGATGTGAGAGGCCAAGGGTAGCTCCGTAGAAATACGGATGATTCATTCGCCTGGCGGACCTCGACGGTTTTTGCCGGCTGTGGTAACCTGTGTCCCTCAGTTCTGCGCGAAGAGCTGATCGCCCTCACCCCCAAGAACGCAACTACCGCAGCGGGATCGACGGCTTCTGCACCAGCGTCTCCCCAGCCCGGCGCGGCAAGCAGCGTCTCCGGTGAGCGCCAGGACGGAAAACGATGTCGACTCCGGTGGCCACACCGAAAACGACTGAGCTGCGCTTGGCACACTCCCCCGACAGTGACGATGCTTTCATGTTTTATGCGCTGGCGACCGGCAAGGTCCGTCTGCCCGGCGTGAAATTCACGCACGTCCTGTCCGATATCGAATCGCTGAACCAGGCGGCCAAGCAGGAAACCTACGATATTTCCGCGCTCAGCTTTTTCGGCTATTCCTTCGTGGCCGACAAGTACGTGCTGATGGATTGCGGCGCAAGTTTCGGCGAGGGGTACGGCCCCATCGTCGTGTCGCGGCACCCTATCAAGAAAAGCGAGCTGGCCGGCCACACAATCGCCATCCCGGGAAAGCTCACCACTTCCTACCTCGCGCTGAAATTGTTCGAGCCCAACGTGGAAACAGTCACCATGCCATTCGACAAGATTCTCGGCGCAGTGCAGGCGGAAGAAGTGGAAGCGGGACTGCTGATTCACGAAGGCCAGTTGATGTTCTCCCAAATCGGTCTGCACCGCGTGGTGGACCTCGGCCAGTGGTGGCAGGAAACAACTGGACTGCCTCTGCCATTGGGAGCAAATGCCATCCGTCGCCGCCTCGGCTCTGAGATGGGCCGGCAAGTGGCGCGCGTGATTCGCGAGAGCGTGACTTATGCGCTGGAGCACCGCGAACCGGCGCTCAACTACGCGTTGCAATTTGCGCGCGACATGGACCCGGTGCTGGCGGACAAATTCATCGGCATGTACGTGAACCGCTGGACGCTCGATTATGGCGAAGAAGGCCGCCGCGCCGTGCGCGAATTGCTGGCGCGCGGGGCCGCTGTGGGCCTGGTGCCATCCGCATTTAAGGTTGAGTTTCTCTCCGAAGCTGCTTGACACCGTTCCCCGTTCCGACACTCCTCGTGGGACAATTGTATTGAGATGAACCGGCTGATCCAACAGGGCTTGGCCCTGCGCGAACTGTTGCGGCAGCGCATCCTGGTGCTCGACGGCGCCATGGGCACCATGCTGCAGCAGGCCAATCTGACCGCCGCGGATTTCGGCGGGGCGCATCTGGAGGGCTGCAACGAACACCTGGTGTTCACGCGGCCCGACGTTGTGTCGTCCATTCACCGGAAATACTTGGAAGCCGGGTCGGACATCATCGAGACGAATACCTTCGGCAGTACGCCGATTGTCCTCGCCGAATACGGGCTGGGCGACCGCGCGCGCGATATCAGCCGCCGCGCTGCGGAATTGGCAAGGCAGGCGGCAGACGAATATTCGAAGCCGGTAAAGCCCCGATTCGTCGCCGGCTCCATGGGGCCGACCACGAAAGCCATTAGCGTGACCGGCGGCGTGACCTTCGATGATCTGAGAAAAAATTATCTCGAGCAGGCGCGCGGATTGATTGAAGGCGGCGCGGACGTGCTGCTGGTGGAAACCTGCCAGGACACGCGGAATATCAAAACAGCCATTCTGGCAATCCAGGAATTGAGCCGGGAGATCGGCCAGCCCATCCCGTTGATGGTGTCGGTGACCATCGAAGCCATGGGCACGATGCTGGCGGGCCAGGGCATCGAAGCGCTGTGGGCTTCGCTCGACCACGTGGACCTGATTTCGCTCGGCCTGAACTGCGCCACCGGCCCCGAATTCATGACCGATCATTTGCGCACGCTTCAATCGCTGACCAGCCGGTTCGTCTCCTGCTATCCCAATGCCGGATTGCCCAACGAAGAGGGCCGCTACCAGGAGACTCCCACGACGCTGGCGGAGCAGCTCGAGCGATTTGCCAATCGCGGGTGGTTGAACGTGGTGGGCGGCTGCTGCGGCACGACGGAGCAGCACATTCGCGCCATTGCCCAGATGGCCGAGGGCAAACTGCCTCGGCGCCCGGCCGATGCGCAACATCGCGCCGTCTATTCCGGGATCGAGATGATTGAAGCGGAGGAGAGCACGCGGCCGTTGATTGTGGGCGAGCGCACCAACGTAATCGGGTCCCGCCAGTTCAAAACTCTTGTCGCTGCGGAACAGTGGGAGGAAGCCACCGAGATCGCCCGCCGGCAGGTGAAAAGCGGCGCGCATATCGTGGACGTGTGCCTGCAAAGCACGGAGCGCGATGAGCGCAAGGACGTCGTTCCCTTCTACGAAAACCTGATTCGCAAGATCAAAGTGCCGGTGATGATTGACACCACCGACGCCCACGCCATCGAGCAGGCGCTGACCTATTGCCAGGGCAAGAGCATCATCAACTCCATCAACCTGGAGGACGGCGAGGAAAAATTGGAGCGCGTGTGCCCGCTGGCGCGCACCTACGGCGCGGCAGTAATCGTGGGCTGCATTGATGAGGACCCGGTGCAGGCCCAGGCTTTCACGCGCGAGAGAAAACTGGAAATCGCGGAACGCTCCTACCGGCTGCTGACGGAGAAGTACGGCATGCGCGCGGAAAACATCATTTTTGACCCGTTGGTTTTCCCTTGCGCCACGGGGGATGAAAACTACATTGGCGGCGCGGTGGAAACAATTGAGGGCATCCGGCTGATCAAGCAGAAAATTGCGCACGTGCGCACGGTGCTGGGAATATCGAATGTGTCGTTCGGGTTGCCGGCGGGCGCGCGAGAAGTAGTGAACTCGGTATTTTTGTACTACTGCACCAAGGCGGGTTTGGATCTGGCCATCGTCAACGCCGAGCGCATCGAGCGGTTTCCAACGATCCCCGAACACGAACGCTCGCTGGCGGAAAGTTTGCTCTTCAGCAGGCCGCCCGCCGAAGTTTCCGCTGCGCACCCGAAAGCCGAGTTGCTGCGTGCAGCTCCCGCAGACTGGCGCGAGCAGAGCCGCGAGCAGAAAGCGGCGGTGAATCAATTTCACATCGCCGCGATCACCGAGCATTTCCGGGGCGCAGGCGCTCGGAAGAAAGCTCGAGCCGCGGATCTTCCGCTCGATGAGCGGCTGGCGAATTACATCCTGGAAGGGTCGAAGGATGGGTTGGTTGACGACCTGAATAAAAAACTGGAAGAAGGCGTAGCGCCGCTCGACGTGGTGAACGGCCCTCTGATGGCCGGGATGGCGGAAGTGGGCCGGCTGTTCAATAACAATGAGCTGATCGTAGCGGAAGTGTTGCAGTCCGCCGAAGCCATGAAGACGGCGGTGAACCACCTGGAACAGTTCATGGAGAAGGCTGACACAGAGAAGCGCGCGAAAGTTGTGCTGGCAACGGTGAAAGGAGACGTGCACGACATCGGGAAAAATCTGGTTGAGATCATTTTGAAGAACAACGGCTACGAAGTGATCAACCTGGGCATCAAAGTTCCCCCGGAGGATTTGATCCGCGCGCATCGCGAGCACCGCCCGGATGCCATCGGACTGTCGGGTTTGCTGGTGAAAAGCGCGCAGCAGATGGTGACCACGGCGGCGGATTTGCGCGAGGCTGGGGTCCGCGTGCCTTTACTCGTGGGCGGCGCGGCCCTTTCGGACAAATTCACGCGCATGAAAATCGCGCCGCAGTACTCGACCGCCGTGTGCTATGCGAAAGATGCCATGACCGGTCTGCGGCTGATGAACGAGCTGAGCGATCCCGGAAAACGCGACACCGTGCTCCTTGAGCATACGCACGTGGCGACGGCTGTGCTTGACGAGCCTCCACCATCCGGGGCACCAACAAGTGGCGAAGAACGGTCGTCGCGCATTCGCAGTGACGTGCCCATTCCCGCGGTTGCCTATCTCGATCGCAAGCTGCGCGCGGTCCCGGACCTCGCCGAGATCTGGAGCTACGTCAATCCCTACATGGTGTTTGGCCGCCACCTGGGATTCCGCGGCAACTTCGAGAAAGCTCTGGCAGAGCGAGACCCGCGCGCATTGCAGCTCTCGAACGACATGGAGGAAGTGAAGCAAGCCGCTCTGAAGTTCATGAAGGTTTCCGCGGTATGGCAATTCTTCGAGGCCGAACGCCACGGAAATTCGATTGCGTTGTTTTCACCCGGGGCAGGCTCACCCCTTCACACATTCCACTTCCAGCGCCAGCGGCCGCCCGGCGATCTTTGCCTGAGCGATTATGTGCTGCCGACGAACGGGAGCAGCCGCGATCATGTGGCGATTTTCGTCGTGACCGCAGGCGCCGGAATTCGCGAGAAGGCCGAAGAAGCAAAATTAGCGGGCCGGTATTTCTATTCCCACGCCCTCCAGGCGCTGGCCATCGAATCAGCCGAAGCATGCGCCGAATGGCTGCACCGCCGCATCCGTGAGGATTGGGGATTCCCCGACCCGCCGGGATTGGCGATGGCGGACAGATTTACGTCGCGCTACCACGGAAAACGCTATAGCTTCGGTTATCCGGCCTGTCCGAACCTGGAAGATCAGGCCGGAATCTGGATGCTGCTTCGGCCGGAAGATATTGGTGTGCATTTGACCGAAGGGATGATGATGGACCCGGAGGCCAGCGTCAGCGCGCTGGTGTTTCATCATCCGGATTGCACGTATTTCACAGTAGGCGACCAACCGGAATCGCAATAACCCCACTGCCCTGTTGTTTCGATGTGACCGCCTCTATGGCTTTGCTTTTCTTTCGTCCTGCGTCAGCTTGACGCGCTCCAGGCAGGCGCGGATACTGCTGCCAGCGAGATTGGTTTATGACTCAGGTCGTTTTTCCCTCTCTTTCAGCCGGAATATTGCGAGCCGTGTCTCGCGCATTTGCGTTGACCTGCGCGATCGCGTTGCTCTGTCTCCCTCTCACGGATTGCGGGGTGGATTACTGCATTCAGGGCGTGATCAACAACGGGACGGCGACCGTTGGAGGCAACAACGCTTGCACGGTGAACAATAAAATGGGAAACGTCACCGTGCAACTCGCGGCGGACGCGGCCAACTCTTCCCCGGGACCAATGGCTCCGAATCTGCTGCACCTCTTTGTAATTGTGCAGGGTGTTGAGGCGAACGCCGATGCCAGCCCAGCCGACGATTCTCCCAGTTGGGAGGAGCTTGCGCCGGAACTTGTCAGTCAACCCAGGCAGATCGACTTGCTCGAGGTGGCAGGAAATTCGAGCGGACCGGCTTTGATTGGCCGTGCGGCAATTCCGGCGGGCGCTTACCGACAAATTCGCTTGCATCTTGCGCCGATGGACGCGGCCATGGGCACCGCGGTGACGCCCGATGGAATTGAGCATCCGTTGGTGCTGAAGGATAGCTCCACGTATGTCCGCATCGGGCCGGAGCAAATCGCCGGCGGGTTCTTTCACGTACTTACGGACACTGAAACCAAGCTGTCCATCGAATTCAACCGGTTCTCATCTTTTGTCGCGCCCGCGGGCGACGGCTTGCGCCTCGAGCCCCAATTCACGGTGGACTTCGCTCCCGCCGGCTCCGCAAGTATTTCTAGGCGTTGACATTATTGGTGCAGGAACTGGGCCCACCGACGCCCTCGAACTGGCTCTGTTTTTCCGCCCTGCAATTTTCGAAGCTCAATTCTCGATTTCTTCCTTTCCCTGCCATTTGCTTGCCCCACGGGCGGATTCCGGTTACGCTGCAAGTTTGGGAGGCGTATCTGAGATGCATTCGAGTCGGGGGAAAGGGAGTTCTAATCGATACAACCCGGAATTAAAACGCGGGTTAAATATATGACGCACAAGGACTTGAATATTTCTAATCGACACAAATTTGGCCTCGTCGAAATGCCGGCTACCGCCGTAGCCTGCCACTCAGCCGCCAAGGAAGCCGCATGAGCACGCCGGCCCCTGGACTCTATCTTTCGAGCACCGGGAGCTACCCGCGCGTCGGGGATACCCCCGATCTGCAAATCTTGCGGCGCACGATTGCGGCGCTCGACCGCGGAGACCGCACGACGGCGGATCTGTTGGACGCCGAAAATGAAATGACGCGCCGCGCCATCGGCGACCAATTGAAGGCCGGGCTGGACATCGTCACCGACGGGCAGATTCGCTGGTACGACCCGATATCGCATCTGGCCGGCAAGCTCGAAAACGTGAAGATTGGCGGCCTGCTGCGGTTCTTTGACACAAATTTCTATTTTCGACAGCCGGTGCTGGCTGGAAAGCCCGTTCGGCGCGGCGCGCTGGTGGTGGGCGAGTATAGCTTCGCGCGCAACGCGCTAGGCCATCTGCCGACGCCGGGTGAGAAAGCCGGCAAACTTTCCATCAAGCCGGTGCTGACCGGGCCATACACGCTGGCGAAATTTTCGCACGTCGAGCCTAGCGGAAACGGCGCGCCCGACACGCTGGCGTCTCTCGAACATCGCGCGATGGCATATGCGGAAGCGCTGGCGGCGGAAATCGCCGCGCTGGCGCAAGCCGGGGCGGAGTTGATTCAAGTGGACGAACCCGCGGCGATTAAATTTCCTGAGGACTGGAAAATCTTCGAGCAATCGCTTGGACCGATTGTCGCCGCGCGCGACAAAGTGCGAGAGGGCGGTCGCAACCTGGAATTAGCGCTGTACTTCTATTTCCACGACTGTACGCCGCTGTACGACAAGCTGGTGCAACTGCCGGCCGATGTGATTGGCCTCGATTTCACCTACGAGCCGAAGCTGGCGGAGCTGATCCAATCAGCAGGATCGCCGAAACCGCTGGGGCTGGGACTGGTGGACGCGCGCAACACGAAACTCGAGGATCCGGAAGTCCTGGCGTGGCAGGTGGAACGGTTGCTGCCGAAAATCGGAGGCGGCAGGGCGTACCTGGGACCCTCGGCGGGATTGGAATATTTGCCGCGCGACCGGGCTTTTGCCAAGCTCGAGTTGCTGGCCAAGGTTCGCGCAGCGATGAAAGATTTGAAGGGGCCAAAGGCATGAGCCGCAAAAAACTTACCGCGCTGGGAGTGAAGCTGCCGCTGTTTCCAACCACGTCGGTGGGGAGCTTCCCTAAGCCCGAATACCTGGCCAAGGCGCGCGGGGAATTCAATAAAGGCAAAATTGGCGCGGATCAACTGCAGGAGCTCGAGCGCAAGGCCACGAAATTCTGGATTGAGACGCAGGAAAAACTCGGCCTCGACGTGCTGGTGGACGGCGAGATGTATCGCGGCGACATGGTGGCGTATTTTGCCGAGCGGCTGCTGGGATTCACGCAGGGCGGATTGGTGCGCAGCTACGGAAATCGCTACTACCACAAACCGATCATCACCGGCGCCGTGGAATGGCCCGGGCCGGTGACGGTGGAATGGTGGAAGTACGCGCAGAGCTTGACGAAAAAACCGGTGAAAGGAATGTTGACCGGCGCCTACACCATCATGGACTGGAGCTTTAACGAGCACTACACGGACCGGCACGCAACTGCGATTGCACTGGCGGAAGTGATCCGCAAGGAAGTGGAGGCGTTGATCGCCGCGGGCTGCAAGATCATTCAGATCGACGAACCGGCGCTTTCCGTGCGGCCAGAAGAACTGGCCACCGCGATTGAGGCGATGGAGACGACCACAAAAGGGCTGGACGCTTACTTCATCACCCACGCGTGCTACGGCGCGTTCGAGCGAATTTATCCGGGGATGCTCGACCTGGCGGTGGACAATTTCGACCTGGAGATGTCGAACAACGATTTGAGCCTGCTCGAAGTGTTCCGGCATCACCCGTTCACCAAGGACATCAGCTTCGGAGTGGTGGACGTGCACACGCACACGATGGAGGCGGATGCAACTGTGCGGGAACGTGTGAAAAAAGCGATGGAAGTGGTGTCCAGGGATCAGATCTGGGTCGATCCCGATTGCGGACTGAAAACGCGCACGCCGGAGGAAGCCATCGAGAAGCTACGGCTATGCGTCACGGCCGCAAAAGCAATGCGCAACTAGCGAAACTGACAATAGTGGATACGCACCCCTCCCTGTTTTAGGGAACGCTTCACGCGCCGACCCTTACTAAAATTTTTTTATGAGACGAGGTGTAATTGATATCTCCGCGCCGACGCGCGAACCCGATTTCGACTCGCCGAGCATCCCACTTTCAAACGTGCGCCAGCTTCGTCCGCGCGCCGAGCGGTCGTCGGTCTGGATTGCATTCGCGGTCTTCGCCGGGGCCATCGTGGCGCTCGCCTTCGTTCTCATTCTGGGGAGCTAATCGCATACTTGTCGGCGGCAAGTCAGCGGTGTAGCATCCCCCTGATGGCTTCCGAGTTCACGGAATTCCCTCCTGAGCCTCAAGCACAGGCCGCATCTGGCCGCGGGACTCGCCCATCGAATCAATCAATCGGAGTAGACTTCGAGGATGACGATGTGCCGAATGTGCCTCCGCGAGGATTGATGCGGAAGCCGCGGCACATTGGAGTCTGGCTGGGGATCGCACTTCTGCTCGGCGCACTCATCGCTCTGCTGCTGGTTGGGATGGTTTCGGATTGATGGGATCGGGCGCAGCGATCGAGTGACGCCGCGCCCGCCCCTGACGAATTACTTCGTGCCGTCCGGTTGCGGAGCGGTATGCTCCTGCAAGCGACGGTTGATGCGCTGCTCCCATTCCTGACGCATGGCATCGGCCTTGATGCGTTGGTCGGGATTGAGCACCGTGTTGTACACCTGCGAAATGAAGCGCTCCTTTTCGACCAGAAGTTGAGCGATGGCCTGGGACTGCTGGCCGGCAATCGCTTTCACTTTGGCCTCATCGTAAGCGCCCTTCTGCGTGGCGTCGAACATCTGATTCTGCTCCGAGGCTAGCTGCTGGACGAGCGGCTGAACAGCGGGCCACTCGGCTTTCCCCATGGACTTTACTTGAGCGCGCTGCGCGTCGGTGAGGTCCAATTTCCACGCGACCATGGCCAGGCCGCGATCAAATCCGCGGCCGTCATGATGCCCGAATCCATGGTGCACGGTGTGAGCCCGGGCAGCGACGAGTCCTCCGCCGAGGAGTAAGATTGCTGCGGACACTGCAATGATGGTCTTCGTTTTCATATTCGGCTCCTTTGTTGCCTGCTTTCCTGATTTTGCCGAGAAGAAACATTCCTCAGCAAACTTTTATGACTTCGCAGATTCGGCGGGCGGTTCAAATGGACCGCAGCGGCCGCGCATCCCCTGCCGAAATTTTTCGCGCTCCTCGGGCGTCATTTGCTCCCAGCGCTCCATCATGCGACGCCGCCAATGCCCGGGCCCGCCGGGCCGGCCGCGGAACCCACCGAAAAGAATTTTGCTCAAGACCAGCAAGCCCAAAGCCTGCGGGAAGCTGATCATGCGCAGGCCGAACAGAGACGGCATCAGCCAGTTCCACAGCCCGTGAACCACGTAAGTGAGCGCGGTTGCAACCAGCAAAACGAAAAACGCAATTTTCAAAACTTTCAAGGCTCGCACTTCTGTACCCTCCAATTTAGCTACTTCGTAAATTCGTCATGAATCTCACGGAGGCGTGCACGCAAGTGAGTCACCGCGTAGTGCTTGCGGGAAAGCAGGGTGTTGATGCTGACGCCGGATTCCGCGGCCAGCTCCTTAAAACTACGCCCCTCCAATTCGTGCGCAATAAAAACGTCGCGCTGATCCACGGGAAGCTCCTCGAGGGCGGCTTCCAATTCTTCGAATAACACCTGGCGAGCGTACTCCGCGTCCGGACCTGCTTCCTGTGACGGGAGCAGATCTTCGAGCACGAGTGGCTCGCCAGCTTCGCCTGCAACAGGTAGATCGGCTTCGAGCGTTTCCGGCCGGCGCTTCCGGAACAGGTCGATGATGCGATTGCGGGCAACGGTGAAAAGCCAGGCGCCAACCTGCTCAATGGGCTTCATGGCGCGGTAGGCCTCGATGAGTTCGAAGAAGACTTCCTGAAGGATGTCTTCCGCGTCGGCATCGTCACGCACACGCCGGCGGATGAAATTCCAGAGCCGGCCGCGTTCGCGGGCCACCGCCTCGGAGATCCGCTGGTCCTGTTCGGCTCTCATCCAGTTCGCATTCAGCGCTGCGCCCATCTATAGATGTAGACGGAGGGGCGCGTCAAATATTGTATGGAAGCCGTGTACGGCAGCTCCAGGCCCGCTTGACGCATTTCCGAGATTTACATAGAGTCGAGGCAAAGATGAGAAATCAGTTCCATAAGACTTCGGTCGCAGCGCTTCTGCTCTTTGCGGCGACAGTCCTGGCGTCGCGGACAGCTCATGCTCAAGGGCCGCGAGAATCTGCGACCTCCCCTGATGTCAGACGCACAAACTGGACCACGACGCCGATCCGCGCGGCAAGAGGCATGGTGGTGAGCGATGAAAAGCTGGCGTCCGATGCCGGCATCGAAATCCTGAAAAAGGGTGGGAATGCAGTGGACGCCGCCGTAGCGGTGGCGTTTGTACTGGCCGTAGTGAAGCCTGAGGCCGGAAACATCGGCGGCGGCGGATTCATGCTGGTGCGTCTGGCGAATGGCCAGGCGAAATTTGTGGATTATCGTGAGACTGCCCCGGGAGCCTCAAAGCGCGACATGTATTTGAATGCCACCGGCGAGGTGGAACCGGAAGCGTCGCTCGTCGGATACCGCTCGGCAGCGGTGCCGGGAACGGTGGCGGGATTAGCGTTGGCACTGAAGACATACGGGACAATGAAATTGGCAGAAGTGATGGAACCGGCGATCGAACTCGCGGAAAAGGGATTTCCGGTCAGCGAAAGATTGTCAGAGCTCCTGAGCCAGTCGGGCACAGTGCTGGGGCGATTTGCGACGAGCCGGAGAATTTTTCTGAAGAAAGGATCGCTGTTCGAGCCGGGCGACATTCTTCAACAGCCGGAGCTGGCCGCGACTCTCAAGCGGATTGCGAGGAATGGCGCGGCGGAGTTCTACCGCGGACAAACAGCGCGCGACCTGGCCAGGGAAATTCAACGCGAAGGCGGACTGATTTCGCTCGAGGACCTGGAGCGGTACCAGGTGAAAATCCGCGAGCCACTCACGGCAAGTTACAAAGTGAACGGCCACGACTGGGATTTGATCACCAGTCCGCCGCCGAGCTCGGGCGGGATTTCCACGATCGAGGCGCTGAATATCCTGGCACCGATCGAATTGAAATCATGGGATGACCCGCAATCGGTCCACTGGGTGGTGGAGGCGATGCGGCGGGTATTTGCAGACCGGGCAGCTTTTCTGGCTGATCCTGATTTCGCAACCATTCCGGTGCGGGGAATGCTCTCCACTTGTTACGCGGACGGCCTGCGGCATACCATCAACCCGAAAGCGGCAACTTCCAGCCAGACAGTCCACGCAGGCAATCCGGCACCGTACGAGAAGCAGAGCGCTACGGGCGGCTGCCAGCAAGTGACGGCGGAACCGCCGTCGCAATGGAATGAGGCGGCGAGAGCAGTTGCGTTAGCCGAAGGACGACACGGCGGACACACAACACACTTCTCCGTAGTTGATGCGGCGGGAAACGCAGTGGCCAACACGTACACGCTGAACAACAGTTTTGGATCGGGAGTGACGACGTCGAGCGGATTTCTGCTGAACGACACGATGGATGATTTCACCGTGCGCGCCGGCTCGCCCAACCTATTCGGCCTGCTTCAGTCTGATGCGAATACAATCGCGCCGGACAAACGGCCCCTGAGCTCCATGATGCCCACAATTCTGCTCCGCGATGGGAAGCTGAGTTTTGTCACCGGATCACCAGGAGGCCCGCGAATCATATCGGCGACGCTGCTTTCGATACTCAACTGGATGAGGCTGGACATGGACGCGCAGGCGGCCATCAATGCGCTACGTTTTCACCACCAGTGGGAACCGGACGAAGTGGTGCTGGAGCCGAATTTTCCAGACTCTGTGGCCGAGGAGTTAGAGGGCCAGGGATTCACAATTGCGGACAAGCGCAAGTGGATTGGCCAGGTGGAGGCCATCGCAATCGATCCCAAGACCGGCGAGCGCCTGGGCGCCCCCGACCCGCGCCGCAACGGGGCAGCCGCAAGCTATTGACGCGGGCGCGGTTTCCATTGACCATGGTAATTCTGCATCCGTGGCGGCAATTCCATTCGCACTGGGGGCTGAATGCAACGCGTCCTCTCCACGTACCGCTATGTGAACCAGCCGCTGTCGGCATCGCTGCTCGGGGAAATTTCGCAGGCGGGCATCCCCGCGATTGAGATTTTCTGCTCGCTGCGGCATTTCAACTATCGCGCACCGGAGCGCGTGCGGGAATTGAGCGACATGCTCGCCGAGCACCGGCTGGAACTGCACTCGCTGCACTCGCCGACGGAACGGGATTCGGCGCCCGGGCGCGATAGCGGCGTGCCGATTTCAATTTCCGACACGGAGCGCATCCGGCGGCTGGACGCGGTTGACGAGGTGAAGCGCGCACTGGAAGTTGCGGAACAAGTTCCGTTCAAGTTTCTGGTGCAACACATGGGGCACGGCAGGCAGTCGGCCGACCCGCGGAACATGGACGCAGCGTTCAACTCCCTCGAGAATCTGGCGGTATTCGCAAAAGGTCGAGGGGTGATCATTGCGCTCGAAAACACGCCGAGCGAGATTGGATCACCTTCGTCGCTGCAGCAGTTCATTGTTGAGACGCACTTGAACGACGTGCGGCTGTGTCTCGATACCGGCCACGCGCACATGGATGCGGGAGTGGACGCGGCGGTGGAATTGATGCGCGAGGGGATTGCCACCTGCCACGTGCACGACAATCACGGCGAGAAGGACGAGCACCTGCTGCCGTTTGAGGGCGGAATTGACTGGGAGGCGACGATCGGCGCACTGGCGGCCGGCCCACTCGCGCCTGCCATCGTGCTGGAATTGAAGGACCAGAGCAGCGGCAAACCAACGCTCGAGCAAGTGTGCGCGGCGTTCGACAAGCTCGAAAAGATCTACGAGGGGAAGCGGCGGACGGTGAAATCGTAGCGGTCAATCGAGAAAATTGCCGGCGGACGGAACAATGACTCAGGAAGCTCAAGCGGCAGTGCCAAGTGTGACCATCGAAAAGGCCGGGCAGCATGCCGGGCGTACCGTGAAGATTCACGGGTGGCTTTACAACCTGCGCGAATCGGGAAAGCTGCTGTTTCCAATCTTCCGCGACGGGACCGGAATCATTCAAGGTGTGGTTTCGCAAAAGGAGAATCCCGCGGGATTTGACGCGTTGAAGGGGCTGACGCAGGAGTCGAGCGTGGTGGTGACGGGCAAAATTCAAGCCGAGCCGCGTGCTCCCGGTGGGTATGAAATGCACATCAGCACGATCGAAGTGGTGCAGCGTGTGGCGGACTCGCAACCCTATCCGATTCAACTAAAAGAGCACGGGGTTGATTTTCTGCTGGACCGGCGGCACCTGTGGATCCGCACGCCGCGGCAGGCTGCGATTTTGAGGATTCGCGCGGAGGCGGAGCACGCCGGGCGCAATTTCCTAAACAGCCAGGGATACACGTTGACGGACACGCCGATTTTCACCCCTGCGGCATGCGAAGGCACCACAACGCTATTTGAAGTGAACTATATCGACGATCAGAAGGCCTACTTGACGCAGTCGGGACAATTGTATCTGGAGGCCACGGCAGCGGCGCTCGGGAAAGTGTATTCGTTCGGGCCGACATTTCGCGCCGAGAAATCGAAGACCCGCAGGCACCTGACCGAGTTCTGGATGCTGGAACCAGAGGCGGCATACACCCACCTAGAGGAGATTGCGCAACTCGCGGAAGGATTGGTGAGCGCGATCGTGCAATCGGTGGTGAAGAATCGGGCGGCGGAGCTAGCCCTGCTGCGACGGGACGTTGCGAAGCTGCAAAAGATTGCGCCGCCGTTTCCGCGAATCAGTTACGACGAGGCGATCCAGGTGTTGCAACAGGCCGGGAATCCGGCGAAGTGGGGCGATGATTTCGGCGGGGATGAAGAGACGATCATATCCAAGGAGTTCGACAAGCCGGTCATCATCCATCGTTACCCAACAGCCATGAAGGCGTTCTACATGGCCACTGACGCTCAAAGGCCTGAACTGTCGCTGAGCTTCGACATGGTCGCGCCGGAGGGCTACGGCGAAATTATTGGCGGGGGCGAGCGCCTCGCGAGTTACGAGACGCTGCTCGAGCGGCTGAAGCAGCACAATCTGCCGCAGGAGCCGTTTGAGTGGTATCTGGATTTGCGCCGCTACGGAAGTGTGCCGCATTCGGGTTTCGGTCTGGGCCTGGAGCGCACCGTGGCGTGGATTTGCGGGACTGAGCACATTCGGGAAGTCATCCCCTTCCCACGGATGCTGTACCGCGTCTATCCTTAAGGGGTCCTACCGCGGTTCCGGGGTCGCGAAAGACATCTTCACATGCCGGAAAAGATACGCATCATCGGTGTGCCGATGGACTTGGGCGCCAGCCGTCGTGGCGTGGACATGGGACCTTCCGCATTGCGTGTAGCCGGACTGCAAACGCGCCTGAAGCAGCTCGGGCGGCAGGTGGAAGACATCGGCAACATCTCCGTGCGTCAGCCGGAGGAGCAGCACTACGGCGAGAAAAACGCGAAATATCTTGAGGAAATCTCCGAGACTTGCAAAGGGTTGGCGGAGATTGCGCGCAAATCGCTGGATGAGGACTTGGTGCCGCTCGTGCTTGGCGGCGACCATTCCATCGCCGTGGGAACGACGGCGGGAGCGGCGGCTCATTTCAACAAGAATTCAAAGCGCATCGGCTTGATCTGGCTCGATGCGCATGGGGACATGAACACGCCGGAATCGTCGCCTTCCGGCAATGTGCACGGCATGCCGCTCGCGTCCATCATGGGCTACGGCCCGGCGGAGTTGACGGAGCTGGCGGGCATCAAGCCCATGGTGGAACCGCGGAGCGTGGCGCTGGTGGGTATTCGCGAGCTGGACTCGAAGGAGCGCCGGTTGGTGAAGGAGTCGGGCGTGCATGTATTTACCATGCGCGACATTGATGAGCGCGGGATGCGCGAAGTGATGGCCGAGGCGCTGCGCTTCGCCTCCGACGACACGGCGGGAATCGCCGTGAGCCTGGATATGGACTTCGTGGACCCCACGGACGCGCCGGGAGTGGGTACGCCAGTTCGCGGCGGCGTCACCTACCGGGAAGCGCACCTGGCGTTGGAAATGATAGCGGACAGCAAGAGCATGGTTTCCTTCGAGCTGGTGGAGATTAATCCGGTCATTGATCTGCACAACACGACGGCGTTGCTGGGCGTGGAGCTGGTGCTCTCCGGGCTGGGAAAGAAAATCCTTTGATGGGCGCGGTGGAATTCGGAGTGCGCGGCCTGGTGTCTCGATGAGCGGGAAGCGATTGCGAATTGGCGTGCTGTTCGGCGGGCGATCCGGCGAGCATGAAGTGTCGCTGGCTTCGGCTGCCTCGGTGATTCGCGCGTTGGACCCGGAAAAATATGAGGCCGTGCCGATCGGCATCACGAAAGACGGACGCTGGCTGGTGGGCACCGGCGCGGTGAAGATGTTGCCGGAAGTGCTGAAATCGGGCGCGCGAGTGATGTTGCCGGCGGATCCAAGTGCGGCGGCACTGGTTGCTGTTGGACCGTCGAGCGGGCAGCCGAGTGTGATGGTAGATGTGATGTTTCCGGTGCTGCACGGGACGTTTGGCGAAGACGGGACCGTTCAGGGATTGCTGGAACTCGCAGGGCTGCCTTACGTGGGAGCGGGCGTGCTGGGTTCGGCGGTAGGGATGGACAAGGATGTACAGAAGCGGCTGTTCGAACAGGCGGGATTGCCGATTGTGCCGTTTCTTGCGGTGCGCCGGACGGAATGGGAACACGACCGCGCCCGGGTGCTGAAGGCCATCAAGAAGAAATTCAAGTTTCCGTTGTTTGTGAAACCGGCGACGCTCGGGTCGTCCGTGGGAATGACGCGCGTAAAATCGGCGCATGAAATATCTGCAGCCATGGACGTGGCCGCGGAATTTGCGCTGAAGATTGTCGTGGAACGTGGGGTGAACGCGCGTGAAATTGAAGTCTCCGTCCTTGGAAACGACGACGTCCGGGCGTCCATCCCCGGCGAGATAGTGCCGCATCGGGAATATTACGATTACGCGGCGAAGTACTTGGAGGGCGGAACAGACCTTCTGATTCCCGCTCCGCTGACCAAGAAACAGGTGGCGACATTCCAGGACTACGCCGTGGGGGCTTTCCGCGCGATTGACGGCACTGGCATGGCGCGTTGCGATTTCTTTCTGGAGCGGCGCACCAACAAGATTTTCGTGAACGAGCTGAACACTATCCCTGGCTTTACGTCCATCAGCATGTACCCGAAGATGTGGGAGGCGTCGGGGCTCCCGTACCCGAAATTGATCGACCAGCTGATCGAGCTGGCTCTCGAACTGCACCGCGAAAAAGGCCGCACGAAGTATTCCATTGAGCTGCCGGCGGGCACCGGCGGCGCCCTCGAAGCGTAGCACCCTTTCTCGCAGGGCCGAGTTGACACTTTGGCCGACCCATATTAAACTAACCAGTTGGTTGAATAATTGGAGCAGACCGGAACCGAACCAAAGGAGGAGCCCGGGATGCAATACCGTCGGCTGGGAAAAAGCTCGCTCGTGGTTTCGGCGCTCGGGCTGGGCTGCATGGGCATGTCCGAATTCTACGGCGGCACCGTTGAAACCGAATCGATCGCGACCATCCGGCATGCCATCGACCGCGGCATTACCCTGCTGGACACCGCGGACATGTACGGCAGCGGGCGGAACGAAGAGCTGGTGGCGCGGGCTATCGAAGGGCGTCGCCACGAAGTTACGGTGGCAACGAAATTCGGAAACGTGCGCGGAGAGGGCGGTTCGTTCCTGGGAGTGAACGGGCGGCCAGAGTACGTGCAGCAGGCGTGCGAGGCAAGCCTCCGCCGGCTGCGGATTGCGACGATTGATCTCTACTACCAGCATCGCGTGGATGTGAATGTACCGATTGAAGAGACGGTGGGCGCCATGGCCCGCCTAGTGGAACAAGGCAAGGTTCGATACCTGGGACTTTCGGAGGCGGGGTCGGGGACGATCCGCCGCGCGCATCGAACTCATCCGATCGCGGCCCTGCAAATGGAGTATTCGCTGTGGACGCGGGACCCGGAAGAGGGGCTCCTGGTGTTGTGCCGCGAGTTGGGCGTCGGCTTTGTTTCTTACAGCCCACTGGGACGCGGATTTCTGACCGGGCGATTCAAGACGGTGGAGGATTTGGAAGCCAACGACTACCGTCGACGGACGCCGCGGTTCCAAGGCGAGAATTTCCAGAAGAACCTTCCACTGGTCGAGCGAATTCATCAGATTGCAGCGGAAAAGCGGTGTGCGCCGGCCCAGCTTGCGCTCGCCTGGGTTCTGGCGCAGGGCGATGACGTGGTTCCGATCCCGGGAACGAAGCGACGCGAATATCTCGATGAAAACCTGGGGGCGCTCGAAGTAAAGCTGTCGGCGAGCGAACTCGCGAGGATTAACGAATTTGCACCGCGAGGCGCGACAGCGGGCGAGCGCTATCACCCGGAAGGCATGAAGCGCGTGGGAATTTAAGGCACAGAGATGAAGCGTGGACGAAAGAAGGCGGAAAATCCGGAGACGGCCCGGCGCATCCTGGCGGCGGCAGAAATTCATTTTGCCGAGCACGGACTGGCCGGAGCGCGCACGGACGAGATTGCCGCCGCGGCGCACGCCAACAAGGCGATGCTCTACTACTACTTCGGGAGCAAGCAGCGGCTGCACCGGGCGGTGCTTGAAAATTTGCTGAGCCAACTGAGCAAAGTGGCGCTTGCGCCCGTGCCGCCAGGAGCAAGCCCGCGGGGCCTGCTGCTGCGTTGGGCGAACGGCTATTTCAATTTCCTGGCTACGCATCCGAATTATCCCCGGCTGGTTCAGCGGGAGTCCATGGATGCGACCCCCGAGTTCCAGTGGATCGTGAAAAAATATTTCCGGCCGTTTCACCGTCACTTGAGCAAAGTGATTGAGGATGGCGTGGCCGCCGGTGAGCTGCGTAAGGTGGACGCACACCAAACGGTGTTTTCGCTGTTGGGAATGACGGCATTTTATTTCGTGGCGGCGCGGTCGATGGGAAAGATTCTGAAGCGCAACCTGCTGTCGCCGGAGGCACTGGAAGTACGCAGGCGCGCAGTGCTCGATTTTGTGGAGTGCGGACTGCTGCGAAAGGAAAAGGGATCGCGATGAGCGGGCGCAAGTTTTTCTCGTTTCTGGGAGTGGTGTTCATAATCGCGCTGGTCCTCTACCTGTTTTCGACGCCGCGCGGGAGCGACATCCCGCTGATTGGAATCGTGGATGGAAATGAAGTGATCGTCAGCCCGCAAATCACGGGCCGGATTGTGAAGCTGACGGTGGACGAAGGCTCGCAGGTGAAGAAGGGCGACTTGATCGCGGAACTGGACCGCAAGGAATTGGAGGCCAGCCTGGGCGCAGCAAAAGCCAATGTGGACAGCCTCGAATCGCAGGTCGGCGGGTCGCGGCACAACTATTCCTGGACAGACGAGCAGACGGACGCGGCCCTCGACCAGGCAAAAGCGGTGCTCACGTCCACGCGGGCACAACTGGACCAGGCGCGCGCGAATCTGTGGCGCGACCAGACGGACTACGACCGGATGCAGAAGTTGTTCGACAGCGGCGTGGCGTCGGCGCAGGACCGGGATCACGCCATCGCCGCGATGAAAGCGTCGCAAGCAAACGTGAAGGCGCTGGAAGATTCGGTGAAAGCGCAGCAGGGTGCGCTGGCCGTAGCGGCGTCTAACCGCAAGCAGCTGGACGTGCGCCGCAGTGAACTGGGGACGACGAAAGCGCAGCTCGAGCAGGCGCGGTCGGGTGCAGTGCAGGTTGCCACCCAGCTTGGGTACACGGACATTTATGCGCCGCTCGATGGAATTGTGTCCGTACGCGTGGCCAAGCAAGGCGAGGTGGTGCAGATGGGTTCGCCCATCGTCGTGGTCGTAGATATCGATCATTTGTGGGTGCGCGCCGACGTGGAGGAGAGCTACATCGACAGCGTGCAGTTCGGGCAAAAGCTGCGCGTGCGGTTGCCTTCCGGAGACATTCTGGAAGGGAGCGTGTTTTTCAAGGGCGTGGAAAATGATTTTGCCACGCAGCGGGACGTGAGCCGCACCAAGCGCGACATCAAAACGTTTGCCATCAAAGTGTCCGTGCCGAACCCAGAGCGGCGCTTATTCACCGGGATGACTGCCACGGTCTTGCTGCCACAGCCGGCAAAGAAGAGCTGGTTCGCGCGACTTTGAGGTCCACCAGGTAGCCAAACCATGAATGCAGTGGAAGTGGATCACGTAACCAAACAATTCGGTGACCTGGTGGCGGTGAACGATATCGTGTTCAACGTCCAGGACCGGGAAATTTTCGGATTGCTGGGCCCGAACGGCGCGGGAAAGACGACGTTGATCCGCGTCTTGACCACGCTCACGCCGCCCACCTCCGGCACGGCACGCGTCGCCGGTCACGACATTTGCACCGAAGCCGATGCCGTGCGCCATTCCATCGGTGTGATCCCCCAGGCATTCACCTCCGATCCCGAACTGACCGCCAATGAAAACATGTTGATCCACGCTAAATTGTACGGAGTGCCCAAGGAAAAGCGCGAGCGGTTGATCCACGATCTGCTGGACACGGTAGATCTGCTGAAATTTCGCGAGGCCCTGGTACGGACATTTTCGGGCGGCATGCGACGAAGGCTGGAAATCGCGCGCGGGCTGGTGCACTCGCCGAAAATCCTGTTTCTCGACGAACCGACGACGGGACTCGATCCCGTGTCGCGAGCGAATGTGTGGGAAATGATCCGGTCGCTGAGGGAAAAGTCGCAGCTTACGATTCTGTTGACCACCCACTACATGGAAGAAGCGGACAAGTTGTGCGACCGCATTGCCATCGTGGACCACGGAAAGCTCGCAGCGCTCGATACGCCCACAAACCTGAAGGACAGCGTTCCGGGCACCGACGCCGTCGAGGCGGAGTTTGAAAGCGCACCCGCCGACTGGGATCAACAGCTCGGCAAGCTGGCACAGGCGGCGGGCGTCAGCCACCGTGACGGCGTGGTTCACATCGCATCGCACGACGGGCCGGCAACCGTGGCGGCGCTGATGGACCTGGCGCGGGCACGGGGAGTGAAGGTGCGAAAAGTGACGGTGCAGAGCACGACGCTCGATGACGTATTCCTGCATTACACGGGAACAGAGTTGCGCGATGCGGCGCACGGCGGAGCGGGCTATGACATCAGCCACCTGTATCGTTAACCGCGCGGGAGAGGTGAGGCCATGAAATTTTACCGTGTGTCGGCGCTGATCGAGCGCGACATGAGGAAATTCTTCCGCAGCCCCGCGCTGATGATGGCTTCGATGATCTTCCCTCTGGTGCAACTGGTGGTGCTGGGTTACGCCTTCGGCGGAAAAATCCATGGCGCAGTGGTTGCCGTGGTGGATCACGACAATACGACGGAATCGCGGCGCGTCCGGGAAATGTTCAACGGCATCACCGCCGGACCGAAAACATTTCGCGTGGTGGAATATTCCTCCGCGGAGCGGGCCGTGGACGATTTGCGCGCGGGAATGGTGCATGCGGTGATCGAGATTCCGCAGGACTTTTCCCGGCGCTATTACCAGCACGACCGCCCGAAACTGGCCTTCACGGAAGACAACACCGATCAATTCATTGCCAGTTCCCTGCTGGAACGCGTGCAGCAGATGGCTGACGAACTGAATGCTCCGTCGGTAGAACCCCGGCTGGCCGGGCAAGTGGCCGTGAACGTGGTGGAAATTTATCCCTACATCGAATACATCAAGTATTTGCTGGCCGGTTCGATCGCCATGGCGATTTTTATCGTGGCCATGATCGGCGGCGGAATCGTGTTTATTGACGACAAGGCGCGCGGGCTGCATGAAGGTTATCTTGTGACGCCGATACAAAAGTCGGAGCTGGTCCTGGGGCTGATTGCATCCGGCGCGCTGAAGGGATTGATGGCCGGACTGGTGCTGACATTTGTAGGCGGATTGCTGGCGGGAATTCCGCGGCTGTGGGATCCGGTCCGGCTGTTCTATTTGTCCCTTGTGGTTCTGGCGGCATCGATTGCCATGATCAGCTTGATGTTTCTGGTGATGGTGCGGGTGGAGGATCCGCTGGTGCCGCGGGCGATTTTCGGCGTGCTGAATACTTTGCTGTTTTTCCCCTCGGGCGCGGTGTATCCGGTGGAAGCTTTTCCCACGTGGCTGCGCTGGCTTTCGAACGTGGACCCTTTCACGTACACGGTGCATGCGCTGCGGAATTTGACCCTGAAAAGCACCGGCATTGAAGGCATCTACAAGGACATGATAGTTTTGATCGGTTTCTCCGTTGTGACCATCACCTGCAGCATCGCACTGTTCAAGCGTCAACTCTAACTTGAAGGAGAGTTCGTGAGCGTCTTCGATTCGAGTGAGGAACATCCGCCGGCGAAAGTTCGACGCTACATCATCACCGGCGTGACATTCGTGATTCTGGTGGCGCTGGGAATTCAGTACCTGATGCGCTACCACACGGAGAAGAACACGGTCCGCAATTTCCTGACGACGGTTGCGGGGGGAAATCTGGAACAGGCGTACAAATTGTGGAAGCCCGCAGAAACATATTCCTACAAGGATTTCCTGGAAGATTGGGGGCCGAACGGATATTACGGCCCGGTAAAAAGTTTTCGCATCGAAGATGCGTCGGTGATGAAGCGCGGATCGGAAAGCGCTTCGGGCGTGATCGTGACGGTGGAAGTGAGTCCTTACTCGCCATTTCCGGCGAATAATGACGAAGCCAAGCAAAATAAAACGAAAGAAGTGCGGTTGTGGGTGCAGTTCAAAGATCAGTCGCTGGGCTTCGCGCCTTAGCTGCGGCCTCCTTTCCACACGCGCGAATTGGCGCATCTCTTCATTCCGCCTCGACGCGCGCTTCGTCCACCAGCATCACGGGAATATCGTCGCGCACGGGATAGACGCGGCGGCAGGTGGAGCACTTCAGACCATTTTTGTCCGGCGTCAATTTCACCGGCGTTTTGCACAGCGGGCAAACCAGAATTTCGAGCAACTCCTGCGACAAAGCCATGCGGTCCCTCCAACGCAATTCACTCTAGCAAAAATTCCCACGCAAACGAAATCGCGCGCGCGTTACGATGCCCCGGCGACCTTGAGCGCCAGGCGCCCCTTCCATTCGCCGCCGGGCGCGAGTTCCACGGGCCAGACGGCGATGATCTGCGAGCCCTGATAAATCCGCTCGAATCCTTCTTCCGATTCCGAAACGGTTTCAATGGGCGCGATCCAGAAATCGCGCGCGCCCGGCGCGGCGATGGTGACGGAAACATTCTGCCATCCGTCCACGACGCGCAATTCGGACGCGGGCACCGACGCGGCCCACCGCAGCGGATAGCGCTGGCCCGAAGATTCGAAGTAGCGGTCGGGTGCTCCAGGCGCGAGAAAATTCACCACCATCTCGATGCCGACGAGGACGGAGGCGGCGCCGGGCGCAGCGCGGCGGAGCGAGACGTCACAGGCGACGTCGAACCCCGCGGCGGATGAGCTGAAAGTAAATTTCTTTTCCGCGGGCCAGTCGGCGCTTTCCTCGGACGCAAGTCTCGCGCCGGTTTGTGAAACTTCCACGAGGCGGTAATTCCCTCCTGCCAGCGCGGCATTCTCTTCCAACTTGATAGCGGCGCAATCCTGGTACGTCTTCGCCGGACTGAACACCAGCAGGCGGAAGGCGTGGCGCGTCCAGCGATCATAATTGAGCCAGCGGTCGAGGCCTTCTTCTTTTACGCGCGTCTGCTCGTGAATGGACTGCACCCCCTGGGCCTGCACGGCGGAAAGGGTTTTCAGCTTGGCGTGATAGGTCTCCGGGCGGCGCTTGAGGGAATTGATAAGCGCGGCGTTGGAGCGGCGGCATTCGAGCGCGCAAATGGTGGCGCCGTCGTGAGGCGAGAGCAGCGCGGCGTAGCGGTCGGAGGTAAAATAAATCTCCTTGCGGCCATCGGCGTCGAAATCGAGCTGCGCGGATTCGGCAAACTTTTTGCCGCGCTGGGACAGGCGATCGGCGATGGCTTCCGCTTCGATCAGCGATTTCCATAGCGAAGTGCGCAGGTGCGGCGAGTAGAGGCCGCCGAAAACACCGTGCCAGAAGGCGTCGTTGCACTGGGAGCGCAGGAGAAGTGTGTGGGCGTGGTCGAATGCGGCCTGGGACTGCTTGCCGCGGCCGGGCGCGGACGCGAGGCGCCGCAATTTGCCGGAGACGTGCAGCATTTTTTTCTGGAGCAGATTCGACTCGGAATACTTGGTGAAAAAATTGCGCCAGATGCCGCCGCGAAGAAACGGCAGAAGCTCCGGTCGCGAGGAGAATTCCTCGGTGAGCGAGTGATAGCGATTGCGCGCGGCAGTAGGCAGCGACCATTCCATCATTTCCGTGTACGAGGCGGTGGGGAGGTCAGCGCGGCCCAGCGGCGCATGGGAAGCGACAGCGGCGGCGGGCGTGGCGGTTTCCAGCCAGTCGGCGTTTTTTTCGAGTTCGAGGAAGAATCTTTCCAGCCAGCCGTCGGTGTAGCAGTGTTTGTAGGTTCCCGGCCAGACGCCGAATTTTTCGAGGTCGTCGCCCATGGCGGCGTAGGCGTTCGGATGATTTGTGGCGGCGCGGCGGAGAAATTTGCTGGTCTCGGCGACCTCCTGGAAAGGAAGAAGATAGCGGAGCGCTTTGAGTCCAGGGAGAAGACTGACCGCGTGACCCTGGTCTTCGACGGTGTAGTGGCCGTGCAATTCTTCGAGATCAAATCCGGCACCAAGGAAATGATTGTCGTCCACCAGTGTGTATTCCACGCCTGCCGGCGCAAGCGAAGAGGGCAACTGCGGCTCCCAGACGCGCTCGGCGAGCCAGGCGCCGCGGGGGCGCGCGGCAAAATGTTTCTCGATGTAATCCGCGAGGCGCGTGATTTGCTCGTGGCGATCTTCGGGCGGAATGGCAACCAGGATGGGCTCGTAGAAGCCGCCGCCGACAATTTCCACTTGACCGCGCTTGACCAGCGCACGGAGAAGATCGAAGTACTCGGGGTGGGCGCGCTCAAGCCATTCGAAAAGCGAGCCAGTGTAATGGAGTCCCATGCGAACGGAAGGGTGGCGCGAGAGAACCTGGATGAAGGGCAGATAAGCCTGCTTGTAGGAAGATTCGAAGACGGCATCGAAATTTCCCACCGGCTGATGCGCATGAATGAGGAGGACAAGCTGAAATTTCGGCAATGACGGGCCTCGCGGAGACGGTACAGGATAACCTGAGTGGGAAGCAGTGGCTAGTGACCCGTTCGGCAAGCTCAGGGCAAGCGAGTGGCTGGTGCCTAGAGGAAGCGAGGTCTCCCGCGCGGGCATCCCGGAGACACATACTGTGAATGTGTGACGATTAGAAAAAGTTATGGGTTTTGTTTTCTTGGATTTAAGGAGAATTCTAATAACGGGATGTGACGAATAGAATTCTGGAAGCTGGCAGCTTGAGGCTGGATGCTGGAAGTCAAATATGTTGCGAGTAGAAAAAGTTATGAGTTTTGTTTTCTTGGAGTTAAAGAGAATTCTACTTTCGGGATGTTGCGAGTAGAAAAAAGCAGTGGCTGGTGACGAGTGGCTGGTGGCTAGAACAAAGCAGGTGGAGCAAGCAGAATCAGGTGGGGAGAGGAGCGTCTCTCTTGAAGGATCCCAGGGCCGCGAGCAAGGGCGCCCGTGCCGCGGGCGAGCTTCTCGGATTTTTCGGGCGGGAATAGGAGACTGGCGCGCGGCGGACATGTTTATTGGTAGCACAGGGCGGGAGAAGTGTGGGGACAGAATTGGTACAGAGTGCGGATTGATTTGGTCCAAGTTTGGTGTGCCTGTCCTTCCGTACAGGTGCGAGAAATTGGGTGCGGGGGGAGAAAAGACGAATTGCAAATTTGAAATTTGAGATCTCACAGTCGAGAGGGAATGTCAAAATCCGACAAAAGATGGATCACACGGAAAGTCTCAATGCTAACCTCACGGAGGGAAGGGCGGGGCGGGCTCCCGGATTCAAGCTCAATCCTTTCCAAATTGGATTTCAATGAGGGGAGAAAGCAAATGAAGAGACTCATGGTGTTGGTCGGTATCGTGGCGAGTTTTGTTCTCGGTGCAACGATTCGGTCCCGGTCGGTGCAGGCGCAATTGGGCGGCAATAGTGTCCACATCGATCGGGTGCGCGCCATTGTCTATGGCGAGAACCCTCCGGTTCCGATTCATGGAGAGGTTGTGGGGTTCTCCTGTGCATCCAAACATGACCCTAAGACCATTGGTGAGGTTGACTGCTTCATTCTCAGCAAGTAGGGCGGGGCAGCCGAGTGTGCCCGGCATGGACAACGCACAATTTCTCCTGGCCGCGAAGGTTGAGTCACCGGCCCGCACCGGAAAAGTCTTCACGGTACCTCTCAGATGCAAGGGGGTGCGACCCGCCAACTGATCTGTTCGGTTACTCGCAAGACCAGATGAATATCATCGCCCGCAGCTCCTCAGGGCTAAACGGTGCAGCAAAAGCATCAAAGTTGTAGCCCTGAGTTTTCAATTTTTCCAGCGTCTCCGCAGGAACAGGCTCGGTGATGAGCACGATCTTTGTCTTAGGTGAAATCTTAGAGAGGCTGATACCGGCTTCTACACCATTCATTGTCGACATTACAAAACCCAGAAGTGCGATGTCGGGTTGGAACGTTGCAGAACGGTAAACCGCGTCAAGTCCCGTGTACTCAACAGCCACCTCATACTCGCTCTCGCCTAGCATTTCGGCGATGGCATTGGCAATTTCCGGTTCGTCCTCGCCTACCAACACTTTGGTTTTGCGCAATGTCGATGGCGCGCTCCGTGTCCCTGCTGGCTCGGGATTCACACCTATGGGGTGTAATTCTTCTATCGTCGAAGGATCGGCTTCTATTTGGTTGACTGGCACGCCTCTTTCAAGCTGGCGCAAGACTTCCTTGTGACCCTTCACGGCGTCAGCCAACGTTTTGTATTCTTGTGTGAAAAGCAGGTTGCCGTAAATTTGGCCGAATTTGTTGCAGCGGCTCACAAAAGTTGCAAACGTCGTTGGGGCAGCTGTCACATCTTGGAATCGTTTGTTCGAGTTGATAGCCTCTGTCAGCCGTCCGAGAGCATCTGTCGGGTCACCACGACCGGTCGAGACGAAGTAATACCGTCCCGGCCACCAAGAAGCGACAATAGCCTGCCCTACAATAGGAAGTTTAGGATGCAGGTCTTGGGAGATCCAACGCGCACGCATGCTTGCGCCTCGCCACTAATCTTCGGTCTGGTTCTCGCGATCGTCGTCTCCAACGAGTTCTATCTCGCTTGGCACCTCGTGCCCTTCAAGACCAGTTACTTCGCGTCCGCAATCTGGATTAAGGCAGTGCACAAAGCGGCCTGCAAGACGATCTTTAGGTAAGTAGTAGATGGTCATGCTGCAATGTGGGCACGTTATTTGTTGTGTGGCCATGACAAGGATCTAACGTTTCACCTAGTTGGGTGCAGGCTGAACCGCATGTAGGTGGACAATAGCAAACGAAGGTACACGCCTCAAAATGTTTTAGAGGCGTGTGATGCATGAGTTTGTTCCTGACTCGCCGTTGAGTTCGTCCAGATGCTGGGCCGGAGGTGGGCCCATCCGCTGTAACTGAAAGGATAAATGTGCGTGCAACTCTGTTGCGAGGGGGATGGGGGCCGGTAGCATAAAGTTACAGGCGTCATTGCAGGGCAGGCCTCCCAGGAACATTGAGCGGACAGAGGAGAAGCGCATGAAACCCGGCGAGGCGCGCGAGCCGACCGGTGGGCGGATCCAGGCCCCGATAGTACCAGTTCCCTCCTAAACTGAAGTCCCGAAAGCGGATAGTACCCACAGGATCAGAATCCCAACTTGCGTTCCATTAGGGTCTCCTGCCGGATATGGGATAACGGAAGTGTGCCAATAAAGGGCACGGACTCGTAGAGAGCAGCGGTTAGGCCCCCAAATTAGGGTACGAGGACTTGGAAGGAAAATGGCAATGAAGGTTAACCGACTTACGATATTGGCCGCAATCATCTTAGTGGCGCCAGCCTCGGCCTTTGGCCAGCAAAAGGTGAACACAATACATGGTGCTCCCTCTGGCACGATGGCCGCTAAGCCGTTGGCCACTGTAATCCCTCAACTCGCGGGGAAATGGGATATTCTCTCCACCGACGCGGGCGGAGATCCGTACAACTCTTCCGGCGGGACTTATTTCGGTCCCATAGAATTCACCGTCGACTTTACCCAGACGGACGTTGTCCTGACGCAAGTCCAAGGTTTTACATTCACCAGTTCCGCCTGCTCCGCGGACGGGACTGCCAGTGTTACCGGCACGATTAATCCCGACGGCAACAAGGGGAACGCCGACGTGGTGTTCACCGCAACAGTGGACCAAGGTTACCTGTATCAGTTCCAGGGCAATTACAAAAAGCATACCCCGGGCGAGATCAGCGGCAGGTGGTCAACAACCGGCGGGGCTTGTGGGCTCCAGAACGGGCAATTCACGGCGTATCAGTACAACCAGCTCACCAATAGTTCCTTCGCCGGGGAGTTTACCTCGGATGTGAATGGAACGCAGGTGAACGGGGTGACTGTGAACTTGAAGGAAGCGAACAACTTCACTGTGTCCGGCTCGATGAGCGGCCCGGCGAATGCTTGTTTTAATGGTTTGACCATCGATTCCACGCAGAGTTTTGCGTCCGGTGGCAACGTGGAATTCTTCGCCACAAACGCACAGGGGGCCCAGGTGGGCTTCATTGCGAGCAACACAAGTGCCACGTACCAGCAATTGCCGAATGATCAGCCCCACGAAACTTCGCTGTACATCACCTATAGTGTTTACCAGAGTGGAGGCGGCTGTCAGGCTGGCGATAGCGGGCATGACGCGGTGTTTGAGCTGGTGAATCCGAAGCCAGTCAAACAGCCAGTCCATCCGCCCCACAGCAAGCGATAATCCAGCGAGCTAAGAGCCGCACGAAGTGTCGAGACACCGGGCTGCGACTTCCGAGGAGGACGCGGCCTTTTTGTTTTCCGGTGGCTGTCGCCGACTAACGCGGAAACGGGGGTCCCCCAGCGGTAACTGAATGGGTGAGGGTGCGTACAACTCTGTTGCGAGGGAGGATGGGGCGTCGGTAGCATGAAGTTACTGCCGTATTTGTAAGTCAGGCCCCCTAGGCAACTTCAAAGAAAATGAGGAGAAGCGCATGAGACCCGGTCCTCAGCGAGTGACTCGATTTTTTCAGCCGTATGGCGGAATTCTTCTGCTCGGGCTTCTGACTGGGCTTCTGCTCTGGCTTCTACTCGGAGTGCTGCCCTCGACAGCGGCGGCGCAAGCGAAGAAACCGCCTGCACCTGCGCCGGCGCCCGCTCCCAAGCCCGCGCCGAAACCTGCGGCTAAGCCTGCGCCGGAAGCGAAGCCTGCGCCAAAGCCTGAGCCTGAACCGAAGCCCGCTGCCAAGCCCGCGGAACACCCGACGAGTGGCGGGGGAAACGGTGGCGGCAACAGCAAAACGGCCGGCGGAGGCGGGTCGAGCGCGAATAAGACGAATCCAGGCGGCACAGGAAACAAGCCGACCGGAGGCGGGCCGGGCGCGAATCGCACGAATAACAATTCGAACAATCGCGGCAATATAGCTTCACCGGCGCCCAAAGGACCAGCGCCCAATGTCGAGACGGTGCGGACCGTGGGGCCGAATGGCGGAAATTCGAAGTCGACTGGAAACGGCTCGGCGGGCGCAGGCAAAAATGCGGGAATGGGGCGAGGAAATAGTTCTACTGGCGGGAAGGCGGGAGGAGCGGGCTTAGCCGGCAAGGGCGCGAATTCGAGCCACGTGAACAACACGCCGGGAACGCATCCGATGCCGAACGGCGGGTCGCGGACGGTGCACTCGAACGGCAGCGCAGTGGAAAAGAACAAGAGCGGGAAAATAACCGGCATCTCAACGTCCAAAGGCAATAGCGCGCGACTGGACTCGCATGGACATGCGGCGGCGATCCACGACGGCAAGGGCACCAGCATCAGCCGCGGGCCGCATGGCGAACGAAAAATACAAACCGTGCGCGGCGATGGCAGCCGGCTGGTGTCGAGCGGGCGGCACAGCGGATTTGCGGAAAAGCGGTTCACGCGCGACGGGCATGAATACGCGCGGCGGAGTTACTACGACCACGGGCACATGTATGCGCGGGTGTATGAGCCGCACTACTACATGGGCTATCCGTTTTTTTGGTACGTTCCTCCTTTTTATTATGGGCCGGCATATTACGGCTGGGTGTATGGCGCGTGGGCGACGCCGGTGGCGTACACGTGGGGATGGTATGGGTCACCGTGGTATGCGCCGTACGGATATTATTTCGCGCCGTATCCGGTATATCCGGCGCCGGCATTCTGGCTGGCGGATTATGCCATCGCCGCGAGTTTGCAGGCAGCGGCGGAAGAATCGCAGTCGGGAAGCTTGCGGAGCGAGGCGGGGTTTGTGCTTGCTTCGGCTGGTCGTGACGGGCAGGACCAGGGCGCGGCTGGCGCGGCGATCAGCAAGGAGTTGAAAGACAAGATCGCCAAGCAGGTGAAAATAATTATTGCCGACGAGAAAGCGGCGGCAGCGGCGCACGGGAATTTGCCTTCGGATGATGACCAGGCGGAGCGCGTGCCGCCGTCGCTGGATCCGCGGTTCACGCTGTTCATTGCTCCGGACGCGATCACGCTGGATACGGACGATGGAGCTTGCGCGCTGACCGCGGGAGATGTTGTCCAGCGCACCGAAGACGCGGCGGATGCGGACGCGACCGTGGCGGTTGCCGTGGTGAGCAGCAAGAATGGCGACTGCGCCGTGGGGACGGCGTCGCGCATGGCGGTGGACGACCTGGAGGACATGCACGACAGCTTCCGCCAGAAGATTGATGATGGAATGAAATCGCTGGCGGAAAATCAGGGCAAGAGCGGCATCCCCAGCGCGCCGCCTGTCGCTACGCATCCGGTTTCTGAGGGCCAGGCTGCTCCGGATCAGACGGTTGAAACGGATCTGAAGAAACAGCAGGAAGCCGCGGACGCGATGGAGAAGGATGTGGAGGGCTCTTCGGCGGCTGAGAGCGGGTCCACGGATTAATTTTGGCGCGCGGCTGGCGTGCCGGTTAGAATCACGTTTATCCCACCAGTAGATCATTAAAGGCGCGCGCGTGAAGGTGTGTTGCAAGCACGGTGCAAGCCCACCGCGAAGAGCCGGCAGGATGCCGGCGCTACAAAATCCAAGAGCAAGTCAACGGCCAGCAAGTCCAGCCTCGCCGTAACAAAGCGGTGTCGAGCCACCGCACTCCAAAAATACTTATGGCGCTCCGTGTGAAATTGAGGAGCGGGAGGACTGCGCGTTCGCGAATTGCGCGAGGCGATCGCGGAGGCGCGTCATGGCTTGTTCTAGCGCCCCATCGGGGGCGGCGGCGGGAGCATAGATGACGACGAGGATGTCGCGCGCAGATTCGGTGATCATGCTGCGCGTGGAATCGCTGATGGGGCTGCCGAAAGGGCCGTCGGAATCGGCTAGGACGGGGCGGCCGTCGAGATGCCAGGTCTGTTTGCCGATGCCTTCGTAGGTTTCGCCGGTCGAGCCGTGGCGGAAGGTGATGGGCGCGCCGATGCGGGCGCGGTCGTAGCAGCCGTAGGGCCAGGCTTGCTCGATGGAACCGAGGTTGCAGATGTCCACGACATTGGAGACGGGGTAGAGACCTTTGCCCTGGATGACGCGGCGGAGGAGCGCTTCGGAGGAGGGGCGATACTTCGAGGGGTCGAGTCCCCATTCGCGGAACATGGCGCGGACCAGGCGGATGTCGCGGGATTCGGCGAGAGATTCGAGCGTGAATTCGTGGCGCTTGCAGTCACAGATTTCGTCCATCAGGGCGGTGAGGGCCGGATCGACTAGGACGACGCGGACGGCGTCGGCTTCGACGAGGCCGAGCTTGACGCCGGGAAGTTCGATGCGGATTTCCATTTTGTCGTCAAAGCAGATTAGAGATATTTGAGTCCGAGAGCAACTGCCAGACAGGGGCTGAAAGTGTTGTAACACAGAGTACCCAGAGAAAAACGCGGAGGCGGCCGGAGAGAAGGCCGCTACGAAACTTATTTCATTGGCACCACGTCGGTGCTCCGGCGGCCCCAATGCGCGGCTGCCGGAACCGTTGTGGGGCGACCGCTAATTTCGGCGTGGAGCGTTTGGGCGCGCTCGAGGGCTTCGGCGATGCTCTTGCTGATGTTTCCCGCGCCGACGTGCTCTTCGAATTCGGATTGATGCATCAGGCGCGCGGGCTGCTCGCGGGCGCCGCAGAGAATCAGGCCGCGGCCGGAGGCGCGCACCACGTCGGCGAATTGTTCGAGAGCTTGCAGGCCGGTGGCATCGAGCGCGGTCATGTTGCGGAGGCGCAGGATGATGATGGGCGGGAGTTCCGGGAGCTTGTGAACGATGTCGTCGATTTTGTCGGTGGCGCCGAAGAGGAAGGGCCCATGAATGCGGTAGATGGTGACGT
>Ga0210407_10000083_pt1 | contig 125319 bp, 103 predicted proteins | sample IncBWC27MmetaG_FD_150860 | JGI IMG/M metagenome (GOLD analysis project Ga0210407, IMG submission 150860) | Forest soil microbial communities from Barre Woods Harvard Forest LTER site, Petersham, Massachusetts, United States - Inc-BW-C-27-M | ecosystem: Environmental > Terrestrial > Soil >...
TGAAACCCAGGATGAAAATCACAGCCTATAATCAACATGACGTTGGCTCCTCTCTCGAGCCTTGGTCTTGTTCATCGCATACCAATCTACTCGCTGCGATGGGCCAACGTCGTTATGCAATCAAGCGGAGTGGCGGCAAGCGAAGCGCTGCCGCCGCGCAGTCGAAGGACCCCGTGTGTCTCAGCCCTCACCACCGGCTCGACTCGGGATTCTCTGCGCAGAATCCAGACTTCGACATCAAAGACGACGATTCCACCGCCGTCCGCTCCATGGACTACCGCATCGCCAAATGAGGAAGCTGACGCTCGTCGGCTTTGATGCCGTGGCCGCCTACTTGTTCACGACCTGGCTGAGAACTGCAGATTTGGCGGAAGCGTAGTTCGCGTCCCCGGCGTAGGTTGCCGTGATTGTGTGTGTGGCCTGTGTCAAGGTGCTGGTTTCAAAAGTTGCGACACCGCCTTTCAGGTTTGTCGTGCCTAACACCGTGGCTCCATTCCTGAAAGTGACGCCTTCCCCATTCGGAGGGGGCCCGGCGATGGAAGTGATCTTAGCTGTAAAGGTTACGGTCTGCCCCACGACGGATGGATTCTGCGAGGAGCTCAGCGAGACATTCATCTGCGGAGACAGCAGGAACCCATAAGTAATCCGTGTGCCCGTAAGGGGATACGCCTGCACGGCGATCTGTCCGGCGTGGTTGACGGCAACACCGGTCTGGAGCACAAATTTCTGCTGGATATTCGCAGGCACCAGCAGATTCAGGTCCTGCATTCCCGCAGTTGCTGTCCAAACAAAAGCATGCACCGGACTATTCTCTGCCGTGGTCGTCGTTGAACTACCCACCACTATGCCCGACCCATTGATGGCATTAGCGTTACTCTGTGTACCGCCAAGGGTTCCAAGGTCGTGCGCGGTGCCTCCCTCCCAGAACTGTGCGTGGCAAACCGAAGCAGAACATGCCGTGCCTGCGATCACACCGGAGCCGTTGATCGAGCTGGCATTAGAGTATTGCGCAATATCTTGCATGCCGCCGCTTTGTGTCCAGGAGAAGGCGTCGATTTCATTTCCATTATGGACGTCGTCCCAACCGACGACCTGTCTCGAATCATTGATCCCTTGAGCGGTCGAGAAATAGCTCCCAGTCAGGGTCCCGAGGTCCTGCATCCCTCCTTGAGGCATCCACAGAAAGGCGTGCGAGTCCGTTGAACCGGCGACTACGGAGTCGCCAACAATCCCATCTCCTGTGTTGATCGCCCACGCTTCGCTGCTGAACCCGCTTAGCGTACCCAGGTCTTGAGTGGTTCCGTCGTGTTTCCAGAGAAAGGCATGGTAGAGGGGGGCACCGGAGAAACCGGCGATGTCTCCGGAGTTGTTGATCGAACTTGCGAAGCCCGCTCCCAGACTCTGGATTCCTGTCGCTTTCGTCCAGCGAAAGGCAAGCCCTGTTGACCCTTCCCCGCCAAAGACGTTCTTTGTGGACGCGCCTACCACTTCGCCGGAGGCATTGAGCCCAAGAGGAGTCGTCCAGTAGTAGGGCGGAATACTCTTCAACTCAGTGACGTCGTAAGCTTGCGCATTGGCGTTGGACGAAGCAACGAAAAGTATCGAGATCAGTGAGAGCAGAAAGCATACTGGGATTTTACGCATAGTTCCTCGCTAGACGGCACTAGGGAGCCGAACAACCAAGGATTGGACCATATTTCCGTGAGTTTAACCATCGGGGAGATCCCGTACACTGGCCGATTCGAAACAATTGGCCGGACGGGCAGTTCAATTTCAACCGACCATACCTTTTTGCTCAGGATGACAGGGCCTCGCCAAATGAGGGAAGCTGACGCTCGTCGGCTTGATGCTTGTGGCCGCCTACTTGTCCACGACCTGGCTGAGAACTGCAGATTTGGCGAAAGCGTAGTTCGCGTCACCGGCGTAGGCTGCCGTGATTGTGTGTGTGGCCTGTGTCAAGGTGCTGGTTTCAAAAGTTGCAACACCGCCTTTCAGGTTTGTCGTGCCTAACACCGTGGCTCCATTCTTGAAAGTGACGCTCTCCCCATTCGGAGGGGGCCCGGCGATGGAAGTGATCTTAGCTGTAAAAGTTACAGCCTGCCCCACGACAGACGGATTCTGCGACGAGCTTAGGGCGACAGTCATCCGCGGAGACAGCAGGAACCCGTAAGTAATCGGTGTGCCCGTAACGGGATACGCCTGCACGGCGATCTGTCCGGCGTGGTTGACGGCGACACCGGTCTGGAGCACAAATTTCTGCTGAATATTCGCAGGCACCAGCAGATTCAGGTCCTGCATTCCCGCAGTTGCTGTCCAAACAAAAGCATGCACCGGACTATTCTCTGCCGTGGTCGTCGTCGAAAAGCCCACTACCGTGCCCGACCCATTGATGGCATAAGCGCGACTCTGCGTACCGCCTCCAAGGGTTCCAAGGTCGTGCAAGGTGCCTCCCTCCCAGAACCCTGCGTGGCAAGGCGAAGCAGAAGAACATGGCCCATAACCTGCGATCACACCGGAGTTGTTGATCGAGTCGGCATAAGCGTCTTGCGCGATCTCCTCCATGCCGCCGCTTTGTGTCCAGGAGAAGGCACCATCGAATTCAGTTCCTTCGCTCCAGCCGACGACCTGCCCCGAATCATTGATCCCTCGGGCGGTCGTGAAATAGTCGCCCTGTTGCAGGGTCCCCAGGTCCTGCATCCCTCCCTGAGGTGTCCACAGAAAGGCGTGCGTCACCGAGGAACCGGTGGAACCGGCGACGAGGGAATCACCAACAATCCCATCTCCTGTGTTGATCGCCAACGCTTCGCTGCTCGAACCGTCTAGCGCACCCAGGTCCTGAGTGGTTCCGTCGTGTTTCCAGAGGAAGGCATGGTTTTGGGTAGGAGAGAAACCGGCGATGTCTCCGGAGTTGTTGATCGAACTTGCGAAGCCCGATCCCAGACTCTGGATTCCTGTTGTTTTCGTCCAGTGAAAGGCAAGCCCCTGAAAGGCAACCCCCGCCTGTGGTTCCACGCCAAAAGCCTCCTTTGTGGATGCGCCCACCACTTCACCCGAGGCATTGAGCCCAAGAGGAGTTGTCCAGTAGTAGGGCGGAATACTCTTCAACGCAGTGACGTTGTAAGCTTGGGCATTGGCGTTGGACGAAGCAACGAAAAGTATCGAGATCAGTGAGAGGAGAGAGCACGCTGGGATTTTACGCATAGTTCCTCGCCAGGCAGCACTACAGCAATAAGGCGGCGACAAAGGATTCCAGCATATTTCCAAGGAGTTCGACTATCGGGGAGATCCCGTACACTGGCCGATTCCAAACAATTGGCCGGACGAGCAGATCACCTCAACCGGCCGCACCCTAGTTCCGAATCCCCATCTCCCCCAAAATCCAGGCATAATCAAACGAAGCTTCCTTCAACCGGTCATATCTCCCCGAAGCCCCGCCGTGTCCCGCCGGACTCAAGTTCGTTTTCAAAATCAAAGTATTATGATCCGTCCGCAGCGCCCGCATCTTCGCCACATACTTTGCCGGCTCCCAATACATCACCTGGCTGTCGTTGAACGACGTTTTCACCAGCATGTCCGGATAATTCTTCGCCTCCACATTGTCATAAGGCGAATAAGTCACCATGTATTCGAACGCCGGCTTCTCCTTCGGATTCCCCCACTCCTCAAACTCCCCCACCGTCAGCGGCAGCGTCTCATCCAGCATCGTATTCATCACATCCACGAACGGAACCCCCACCAGCGCCGCATGAAACAGATCCGGACGCATATTCAGCACCGCCCCCATCAGCAACCCGCCCGCACTGCGCCCTTCAATCACCAGCCGATCCTTCGATCCATACCCGTGAGCCGTCAAATATTCCGCCGACGAAATGAAGTCGGTGAACGTCGTCCGCTTGTTCATCATCCGCCCCGCATCGTGCCAGGCCTTGCCCATTTCGCCACCGCCGCGAATGTGCGCCACCGCCGTCACCACTCCCCGATCGACCATGCTGAAAATATTGGCATTGAAAAACATGTCGATCGACAATCCGTACGACCCGTACCCATACAGATACAGCGCCCCTTTCCCGTCGAGGCTCGCACCTTTCAAATGCAACACCGAAATCGGAACCTTCACTCCATCCGCCGCCGTCGCATAAATCTGCTCCACCTGATATTTCGTCCGGTCATATCCCCCCGGCACGTCTTTCTGCTTCAGCAGCGTCGACGTCCCTTTCTCCATGTCATAGCCAAACACTGACGCCGGAGTAATCGGCGACTGATATCCATACCGGAACTCCGTCGTGTCATACACCCGGTTCACATACGAATACGCCGCATACGCCGGCTCCGGAAACTCGATCCGCTTCGACTTCCCGCTCCTCAAATCCGTTACCCGAATCTGCGGCAGCCCGTTCTCCCGTTCATACAACACGTAATAGTTCTTGAAGAAATCCACATCGTCGAGCATCACCTTCGGATCCTGCGCCACCACATCTTTCCAGTTCGCGCTCCCCGCATCATTCACTGGAGCCTTCACCAACCGAAAGTTCCGCCCCGTGTCATTCACCCGAATATAAAAAGACTCCCCATTGTGGTCGGGATAATATTCCACCCCCTGCTTCCGCGGCTCCAGCATCTTCCACTCTGCCATCGGATCGTTTGCCGAAATGTAGCGAAACTCCGTCGTCGTATGACTGACCGAACCCAGGAAAATGTATTGTTGGCTCCTCGTCTTGCCCGCATACACTTCAAAGCGCTCGTCCTTCTCCTCATACACCAGCGCATCCTCGCCAGCCGCTCCCGCCGTGTGCCGGTACAGCCGGTACTGCCGCTTCGCCACCGCATCTTCCTGCGTATAAAAAATCGTCGAGTTATCGTTCGCCCACTCCACCGACCCCACCCGCTCGGCATGGTCCGCCAAAGTTTTCCCCGTCCGCAGATCCTTCACCGCCAGCGTGTACTGCCGAAACCCCGTATTGTCGAACGAGTAAGCCAGCAAATTCCCGTCCGGACTCACCGCAAACGCCGCCACGCTCATGAATGCCTGCCCCTTTGCCAGTTCATTCTGGTCGAGGATCACTTCTTCTGCCGCATCCATGCTGCCTTTCTTCCGGCAGCGAATCGGATACTGCTTCCCCTCCTCCGTCCGCAAATAATAGAAATATTCACCCTCCTTATACGGAACCTCGACGTCCGTCTCCTTCACCCGCCCCAGCATCTCGTCATAGAGCTTCTTCTGAAATCCCTCCGTCGGCTTCATCACCGCGTCGGTATAAACGTTCTCCGCCTCCAGATAAGCCCGCACCTCCGGATTCGGCTTATCCCGCAGCCAGAAATAGTTGTCCACCATCTTGTGCCCATTCACCTCCGACACATGGGGCACAATCTTGGCCACTGGCGGCTTCGGCAGCGACCCCACATCCGCCGCCACCAACACCATCACCGACCCCAGCACCAACCCGCCCACCCGAATGCGACGCACCCAGCTCCGATTCATGAATCCCCCCAAAGTGTGAAATAGAAATACTGGAAACAAAAATGTCGCGATAAAAAATGCGACTGGGAAGTTGCCCCCGCACAATACTCCGCCCCCACCAAGCTTTGCAAGATTGGACCCCGTGCCTCGCGTTAACATGGAGGCAGGGAGCACTCCATCCCGCCGACGTAGGAATCAAGAGAGTAAACCCCGAGCTTCCCAACCCACCATCCGTCCCACCTCAAACATAAAATCCCCCTCCTACCTACAATCGGCCCCGCGAAACCGCGCCAAAACCGCGCCATCCTTCCCACCGCCCGTAACCATCTTGATTCCCCCCCCGATCTCATCCTCAAGAAGAAAGGCGGCCGTTAGGCCGCCCAAACTGACAACTGGACACTGGCAACTGCCCACTGCTCCTACTTCTTCCCCCGCAACATCTCCACCACCCGCTCATAGTCGTCCACCGTGTGATACTCAATCACAATCTTCCCCTTGCCCTTCCGGTCCCGGATCCTCACCCTCACCCCCAGCATCTGCTCCAGATCGGTCTGGGCCGCCTTCACATTCGGATCCACCCACCGCGCCCCGCTCGCCTTCTTCACCACTTCCCCCGGCATCCCCGGAAACGGATCCAGATCCCCATTCATCGACAACACCAGCCGCTCAATCTGCTCCAGCGTCAGGCCTTTCTTCACCATGTACAGCGCCGCCTTCGAAATCTGATCATCATTCGCCAGCGTCAGCAGTTCCTTCGCCTCGGCGAACGAAATCTTTTTCTCTGCCAGCAGTTGCATCACATCCCGAGGCAACTTCAGCAGCCGCATGTAATTCGTCACCGACGCCCGCGACAGCCCCACCCGCTCTCCAATCTCCTGCTGCGTCATCTTGAATTTGTTGCTCAGCATGCGGAACGCTTCCGCCTGTTCGAGCGCGCTCAAATCTTCGCGCTGCAGGTTTTCGACGATCGTCATCTCCGCCGCCTGTTGCAGCGATACGCGCCGCACCAGCGCCGGAATGGCCGTCTTCCCCGCCTTCTTCGAAGCCAGCAGCCGCCGCTCGCCCAACACTAAGATGTAGCGCCCGTCCTCTTCCCCCGGACGCACCATGATCGGCTGCACCACCCCATTGGCCTTGATCGAATCCGCCAACTCCTCCAGCGCATCATCATCATCGACATGCCGCGTCTGAAACGGATTCTTATCAATATCCGCAATGTCCAGGTTCACCACCAGATTCGCCGGCATCCGCGACTCCGCCTGCGCAAAAATCGTAATGACCTCGTCTCCTTCCACCGCCGGAATCACCATCGAGGAGGGAGAATGTGGATTTAGAGAATGCACGGAATCGGTTTGTGTGGGGACAGCCGCCCCCGGCTGTCCAGCCGAGCGAAGCTCGGCTTCTGCCGCGCCCGCCGCCTCAGCCACGGCATCCTCCGCCACCGCCCGAATGCCCCCCGGAATCGCCTCCCCAGCCACAACACCGCTCGTTCCTCCCGCAGCATTGTCATTCCGACCCTGCGCAACGCGCAGGGGAGGAACCTGCTGTTTGCCCGCTGCGCCGCTGCCCTGACCAGGAGCGAAGCCAGCAGCCGCTGGTCCCACCACCCGCGGCCCCGGCAGTAACGACTCCAACCCCCGCCCCAACGCCCGCCGCTTCTCTACCTTCTCCTTCTCCCGCCCCGCCACATTCTCCGCCGCTACAGTATTCGTCATGAAGTCTCCCTGATCTCCGGAACCATCCCATCCCTTGTCATCCTGAGGCGCCGTTCTTCGGCGCCGAAGGATCTATGCAATCTTTCGCGCAATATATATCGATGACAATCAATCTAATATATCGATGAATGTCAATATACGAAAAGGCCTGCTAAGCCGTCTTATCCATCTCCTCCGCTCGCTCTCTTCCGTGCTCCTCTGTGGCTACAGTCCCTTCGGGAGTAGCCGACGCATCAGAGCTGGCAGCCGCAGGCTGCCGCTCAATAATCTCCTTTGCCAGCCTGATGTAGCTCTCCGCCCCCTTCGACCGCGGATCGTAGACCAGCGCGGCCATCCCATGACTCGGCGCCTCAGCCAGCCGGATGTTCCGTGGGATCGTTGTCTTGCACAGCTTCTCGCCAAAATAATTCTTCAACTCAGTCATCACCTGCTGCGCCAGGTTGGTTCGCTCATCGAACATGGTGAGCACCACACCCTCGATTCCCAACTCAGGGTTCAGCGCCGCACGAATCCGCTCGATGGTATCGAGCAACTCGCTGACACCTTCGAGAGCAAAGTACTCTCCCTGCATCGGAATGAGAACCGCGTCAGCTGCGACCAGCGCATTCAGCGTGAGCAGATCGAGCGCGGGTGGACAGTCCAGCACGATGAACTGAAATCGATCGCGCACCTGGGCGAGCGCGTCACGCAGGCGAAACTCACGCCCTTCTGCGTCGACCAGTTCAAGGTTCGCGCCAATGAGGTTCTTGTGGGCAGGAATCAGCCATAGCTGCTCAAGCTCAGTCGCGAGCAGCGCCTCCTCCGCCGAGGCCGCGCCCATCAGCAGATGGTACGAGCTGACGCGGTCAGGGTCCTTGGCAAACCCCAGGCCGCTGGTGGCGTTGGACTGCGGATCGCAGTCGACCAGCAGCGTGTTCACTTCCGCAGCCGCAAACGACGCGGCCAGGTTGATGGCAGTCGTAGTCTTACCCACGCCGCCCTTCTGATTGGCAACAGCGATAACGCGTCCCATAAGATTGTGTGGAGAAGCAGAGCTACAGGGCAGCATAATCCGCGAACGCACTTCAAATCAATGACGATCTGCTGTGCAATCAGTGAATTTGTGTGCAAAACGCGTCCAATGTTCCTGCAGGAACATTTTTCTGCTGGGTTTGCGGCGACGACTTTCTTGAAGATGAAAGTCGAGGAATGTTCCTGCAGGAACATTGAGTCGATTGCGCCGAGAGAAAGGGATCCACTCGCTCCGCCTAGCCGGGTTCGGCCAGGCACACGGCCCAGGCGGTTTCCCACCGGTGAACTCGAGCGGTGGGAGGAAATGTTCCTGCAGGAACATTCCTCCGGATTTTCAAGCCGCTTCCATGCAGCAGTCTTTGGTTGAAGCCGACCCGCATGAGAGTAGCAACTCTGGAAAGTTACAAATCGGCAGAAATGTTCCTGCAGGAACATTGTGGAAAATTCGCCTCACGAAAGAGACGGTCCGGGCATTTACTGGCGATACGGTGACATGTTTCCCACTTATAACCTCGCAAGTGGTGAGGATTGGTAAAACAAGCTGCAAAACACCCCATGGTCTATTGATTTAGCCCACTTTTTATATTCTTGGTTCCTAATCCGAGAGCTTGGCAATACTCGAGTGGCTTCACAGCCGTGAACAGGGGAGTGGGCTGTCTATCCGACAGTGGATTTGTGGATGATCCATTCCACTTTACAGCACAGAAGCGGGCGATCCTAGATTTAAGATGCTATAAATCGTGCCAAAAGTTGACGATCAGTACCACTTGTTAACTATCTTGGCTACTGAGCTGAGCGGGCTATGAGCAAGATGCGGGAGCGGGAATGGGGGACCGGGGCTGGGGCGGACCAGGTGAAGCGAGGCAGCAAAGCGCGGGCTTGGTCTTGTTGGGCGGCGGCGATCAGGAGAGTGAGCCGGCCGGTGGGGGCGACTAGGGCGGCGGCGGTGGGGAGGATGGCTTGGAAGTGTTCGACGGCGCGGAGGGTGACTACGTCGAACGTTGACGTGAGAGTTTCGGCGCGGGCGTTTTGTATATTGACGTCGGTCAATGTAAGGGCGCGAGAGACTTCGCGGAGGAAGGCGGCTTTCTTGTGATTCGACTCGATCAGGGTCAGCGCGATGGTTGGTGCCCAGAGCTTGATGGGGAGGCCGGGGAATCCGGCGCCGGAACCCAGGTCGGCGAGGGTGATTGCCTCAGGGGCTAAAGCCCCAGCCTCTCCCTGGCTGGCGACGCGGCCCTGAAGGGCCGCTCTTCCACCAGGACCCCTTCCACCACGATCTCTCCCACCGGGAGCCCCTCCACCGGGGGGCACGCTTTCGCCAAGGGCTGCCCTTTTGCCGGCGTCCGTTCGCCCGCCGGGGAACAGGTGGCGGGCGGCGAAGAGGCTTTCGCCGAAGTGGCGGGGGATGATGTCTTCGGGGTCGCGGATGGCGGTGAGGTTGATGCGGGAATTCCAGCGGACGAGTATATCGATGTAGGTCGATATATCCTGTAGTTGAGCGGCGGACAGGACAGCAGGTTCCTCACCGGCCTTCGCCGGTTCGGAATGACAATCGGCGGGCAGGGTCGGAAGAGTGAGTGGGGCGCGGAGGAAAGGGTCGAGCAACTCGGCGATGCGGGCAGGGGTCATGGCGGCGGACTCAAGATTGTAGATGCGCGATTGGCGATTTGGGAAAGGGCGAACCTGGGCCAAACCTGGCTTGAGTGGGCCACCGCCTTCGCCGACGATGAGGAAAAAATGACCCTAGGTCCCTCCACTGCGCCGTCGCGTTCGCTCCGGCTTCGGTCGGGATGACAATTCGTGTAACGGGAAGTCAAAGGAGGGGTGAGGACGCGTTGCGCGGGCGAAGGGGCTACGACCTGCGGGTGTACTAAATTGGGAATCGGGTGGTAAGTAGGGGGCGTCGCGTGTCAGAATAATGCATCTAACTTTATTATGGGGAAAACCAAGGTGGCGATTTTTGACGAAAAATACCGGGTCATCTCCGTGGAGAGTCAGTGTCTGGTCATCCGGGGAGTACAGAGCGGGAAAGTGCTGACGATCATGAATCCCGATCCGGAGACTCCGCTATCGCCGGCCGAATATCCGCCAGGGAAGTTGATCGCGTTGAGCGATCCTTCGGCTGCGCCTTTGAATTAGGCGGGCGCTCGCCCTCCGAAAAGCAGGTCCCTCCACTCCGCCGTCGCTTACGCTCCTGCTCCGGTCGGGATGACAATCGTTTTTCTCTTTTCCTCCTTTCTCTCCATGGGCTGACGCCAATCCTTCAAGTCTTCATCTGTTTTATGCTTTCGGCAAGCCGCACCCTTTCAACACAAATTGTTGCACCCACCTCGCCACGCCGGAATGGCAGATCATCTTGTTCGCACACGATCGGGATGACTGGGGTTACTTTTTTAGGGCAGCGGGCCAGTTGGTCACAAGGGTGATGGAGGTGGATTTGGTGTGGTCGGTGGTTTGGACCACGAACTGTTTGGTATCGGGACTGACGTCGTAGCTGATGCCGGTGAAATTTGGGAGATCGAGCTGGAATAGAGGTTCGATGGAGGTCACGCGAAAACTGGGTTGCGTGACGGTGTGCGCGGCCATCAGGCGGTTCCCCATGGTGACGAAGAAGAGTTCGTTGTTGCCTCTGAAGATGGTGTTCCATCCGCCGGTGGTGGAGACCTGGGTTTTGGCGCCCTCTGCAAAAGGCACAACGTAGACTTCGGGCCGGCCGGATTCGTAGGAGAAGTAGGCGAGCCGACGTCCGTCGGGAGAGAAGCGGCCATCATATTCGCTGGCCGTCATCTGGGAAGTGGCGGGTGGCTGAAAAAGCTTGGGCTCCCCGGTCTTTCCGTCGCCGATCTTTTCGTCGACGGTCTTTTTTTCGACAATCAGGGGCAGAATCCAATTGGAAAAGACGCCATCCTTCGTTTCGACGTCGAGAGAAAGATATTTTCCGTCGGGCGACCAATCGACGGGTGATTCGGCGATATAAGCTTCGTTCTGATACAGAACTTCTTCGGGTTGGCTGCCGTCGAGAGAGCGGCGGCGGATCGAGGTCTTGCCGTTTTCATTGACCCCGTAGGCGATTTGCCTTCCATCGGGAGACCATACCGGCCAAAAATCTTGGGGTCCAAAGGTGACCCGCGTGGGCTGACCGCCAGCGACGGGAAAGATCCAGATATCGTCGTTTCCGGAGCGTGGATCCTTGACCGTGACGGCGATGGATTTGCCGTCGGGAGAAAAACGCGGATCCGAATAGATAGCGAGCGGACCGGGGGTGGCGATCAGGTTTCCGCTGCGGTCAAAAACCTTCAACTCGGATTGCGCCGAACTTTCGTGGTAGGCCAGCACTCCATTCTGCGAGACGGAAAAAGTGCGGGCTTCGCCAAGGATTTCAGGATCGCCGGAAAGCTTGAAAGTGCGCGGGTTGAAGGGCTGAGCCTCGATGTGTCCGGCGCGGACAAATAGCAGATGGCCGGAAGCGAACGTCGCACGATAACCAGGGCCAATCACAATCCCGTCGTGTTCGGGTTCGCCAAGTGTGGCCACTTTGATCTCAGACGCCCCTCTAGGTCGATACGAGACATAGAAAAAGTGCTTACCGTCGGGGAGGAACGAGGGAGTTGCATTGACAAGTTCGTCTTGCTTGAGTTTGGTAGCGGGCTCGATCGGACCGCCGGAGGCGGGGATTTGCGAGATTGGACCGAAGTTCTGCTTGCAGAAAAGGATGACGCCGTCGGGACTCCAATCGCCGCCGTTACCCGAGACATCTTCGGCGAGGGTCTGGGCCTCGCCTCCGGAAATGCTGATCTTTTTTAGTTGGCGATCGGCAATGAAGGCGAGGTAATGGCTGTCGGGAGACCAGAAGGGCGTGGCGGCGTCTTCGGTGCTGGGAAGCATGGAGGCTTGCGGGGCATCGAGCGGGCGGAGCCAGAGGTTGGTGTGGCCTTTGTCGTCGACGGCGGAGAAGGCGAGGGTTTTGCCGTCGGGCGAAATGACGACCGGGCCTGCGTCAAAGCCGGAGGCGCGGAAGGCAGTGCCGGGCGGGGGTGGGATGTAGGCGCGCACGGAAAGCGTGGGAGCGGTGGCGCGCTCGGAGAAATAGAAAAGGATCGCGGCGACGACAAGAAGAAGGGCGGCGGCTGCCAAGAGCGCGCGCGGGAGGAAGGTGCGCGCGGATGGCGCTGGCGCGAGTGCGGCGGGTTGTTGCGTGATGCTTTTCAGTTGCAAGCGGACATCGTGAGCGGACTGAAAGCGGTCTTCGCGGTCTTTTGCCAGACAGGACGCGACTAAATAGTCGAAGGCTGGGGGCGTGGAAGGCTTGGAGGCGCTGATCGGGTCGGGGTCTTTTTCGAGGATGGCGGAGGCGACGCTGATCTGGCTTTTGCCTTCGAAGGCGCGCTTGCCCATCGCCATTTCGTAGAGGACGGCGCCGAAAGCGAAAATGTCGGCGCGGGAGTCGGCCTCTTTGCCTTCGATCTGTTCGGGAGACATGTACTGAATGGTGCCGACGATGCTGCCGGCGGTGGTGAGCGGGGTGATGGGAGTGGGGCCGGACATGGTCCGCGCGGCGGATAGAAGTGGAGCTGAGCCCGAGCCCGCGGCCCCGATTGCATTCGGCTTCGCCAGACCAAAATCCATCAGCTTCGTTCCCGACTTGGTGAGCATGATGTTGCCGGGCTTGAGATCGCGGTGGACGATGCCGGCGCGATGCGCGACCTCTAATGCCTCGGCGACTTCCATTCCAATCTTCAAGACTTCTGGAAGAGGCAGCGCGCCTTTGCGCAGGCGGTCGGCGAGGGTTTCGCCGTCGAGGAACTCCATGACCAGGAAGTCGGTGCCATCCTGCGAGCCGATGTCGTAGAGATGGCAGATGTGGGGATGATTCAGGGAAGAAATGGCGCGGGCTTCGCGCTCGAAGCGTTGCTTGAATTCAGGACTGGCGGAGAGATGCGTGGGAAGAATCTTGATGGCGACGGTGCGGTCTAGGCGAGTGTCATTGGCGCGGTAGACTTCGCCCATACCGCCGGCGCCGAGGCGGGGATTGAATCTCGTAGGGGCCAAGTTTTGTGTTGGGGGGAAGGGGCATGGGTCGGGGCAATTATAGCTTGCATCTTGGCACGGGAGGGGAAAGCAGGTCCCCTTCGACTTCGCTCAGGGCAGGCTCTCCACTGCGCCGTCGCATTCGCTCCGGCTTCGGTCGGGATGACAAGCGTTTTGATTGCTCGCTTGGTGCGATCACACTGGGGCGAGGGCGGCTTCGGCATTTTTTCTTAGGGGGTCGAGGCGGGATTGTTCCAGGCCGTCGCGGTAGAAGAGGTTGTAGGTGTCGAAGGGGATGAGGCGGCCGTCGGGGTGGACGACGTGGACGCAGGTTTTCTTGACGCTGCGGACGTCGAAGGAGTGGGCGTCGATGAATTGCATGATGATGACGCGGAAGATGTTTTCGTACGTGATGGCGTCGGGGACGAGGACTTTGGGGAGGCAGCAGAGGAGTTCGCGGAGGGTGCCGGCGCTGCTGGCGGGGCTGTGGTTGGTAGCGAAGAGTTTGAAGAGGTTGTCTCGGACCACCGGTTCCTGTTCGTAGAGGATGGTGTTGGCTGCGCCGTTGATCAGGACTTCGGGAGGGATCATGCTGGTGAGGGGCGTGACTTTGCCGTTTAGTTTTAGGGCGTAGGCCATGGCTAGAGAGTCGGGGTGGCAGGGGACGGGGATGATGTCCTCGGGGCGGAAGACTTTGGACTGTTCGAGGATTTTGCGGCGGACTTCGGTGAGGGTCAGGCGGTCGGTGGCGGGGTTGAAGTTGCGGACAAATTTTCCGGATTTTGCGCCGGGCGCGGTTACTTGATCCTTTCCCACTGAGGGAACGTCAAAATCCCCACCCTGTCGCGAAGAACGCGACACGGGTGGGGCAACCTCATCTACCCAGGTTTCGAGGCGGCCGGCGTCCTGGATGGGTTGGAAGGTTACGCCTCTTACGCAGGGTTGCTGGAGGGCGAAGTCGATGGTCCTCCCGATTTCGTGGTCGTTTAGATTCTTCTTCAGCGTCACTACTAAATTTGTGGCGATGTTGTAGCTGTTTAGTTTTTCTAAGGCGTCGTGGCGGATGCGGCGGAGGTCGGCGCCGCGGAGTTGCATCAGGGGTTCGCGCTCGAAGGAATCGAACTGGAGATAGACTTCGAAATCATCTTTGTAATCGGCCAGGCGTTTGACGAAATCTTCTTCTTCGGCGATGCGGACGCCATTCGTATTCACCATCAGATGCTTTATGGGGCGGGCCTTGGCCATTTCTACAATCTTGAAAAAATCTGGATGCATGGTGGGTTCTCCACCTGAGAGTTGGACTACGTCGGGATGGCCTTCGTTGCGGACGACGGCGTCTAACATTTTCTCAATCTGATCGAGGGTGCGGAATTGCTGGCGCTCGGGGCCGCTGGCGGCGTAGCAGACGGGGCAGCGCAGGTTGCAGTAGTCGCAGATTTCAACCAGGGTCAGGCAGGAGTGTTGCTCGTGGTCGGTGCAGAGGCCGCAGTCGTAGGGGCATCCCCATTTCACGGGGGTGTTGTAGACCTGGGGCATCTCGGGGGGCTTGATGAAAACTTCGCGGGAGCGGCGGTAGTAGTCGACGTCGTCGGCGATGAGGACTTTTTCTGATCCGTGCTGGGGGCAGCGTTTTAGGAGATAGACGTTGCCGTCCTGGAAAACCGTCTTGGCTTCGACTTTGCGGTAACAGGTGGAGCAGATGGAGATGGCTACGTCGTAGAAGAGGTAGGGGCGGGTTTTGTGGGGCATGGGGCGCCTCGCGGGCGGTGCGACTCGAATGTTAGCAGGGGTGGGGGGTTGGCGATGTCGGCGTGTGGCGGTTTCGGGAGTGTCCCATTCGATCCCGACGGCGTCGCTTGGGTTCAAGCAAAGATCTTAAACACGGAGGAACACAGAGGGAACACAGAGGAAGAACACGGAGGAGACCGCTTCACCAGGGGATCGAGCGGTAGAGAAAGGGGGTGAGGACGTGAATCAAGGAGACGAAAACGAAAGCTACTAGCGCGGCGACGATCAGGGATGTGGGTTCGGGGTGCAGTCCGGTTTGTTGGATCGCTTTGTAGGCGAGCGCGATGATGACGATGTGGATCAGCCAGGCGACCAGGAGCAGAACAAATCCCAGGGGCTGGTTAACGTAAAAGCGTCCGATCAAGGACACGCTGAGCAGCGACTCAAGTACCAGCACGGCCGGGACGGCGATGGCGTAGGTGAATGCGCGGCGGTCGGGCCGTTTGAGGAGCACGTAGATCAGGATGGCGTAGGGGATGTGGTACAGGACGAAAGGCGCGAGCAGGTAGAGCGTCGAGTGAGGTGGGAAGGCTCGCGGTGCAGACCAGAAATGCAGCTGGCCGAAGAACCAGGCCACGGAGCTGATGATGATCTGCGCGGCGAGAGCGAACACCAGGCGGTTGATGGATTGGCGGCTTGACGGAGAGAGATGAAGCGGGACGTCCGAACGAGTGGGAGCGGTTGCTGCGGGCGGAAGCGCGCCTGCGGGAACACCGGCTGGCTCCGGCGCGGCGATCGACGATGAGCGGTAAATGCCGCGGGCCAGCCATACGATAAACCAGACGCCGAGCGCGAGGACGGTTCCGGCGGCGATGAGGTAAGGGACAACCTGGTCGGGATGCTTGTTGCCGCCGAGGTCGCCGTTCGCGGCGCACATGGAGAACAGCAGCAGGATCAGGCTGGTGATCAGGACGAAGCCGGCTGTCAGGATGATGCCGAGAGTGCGCAGCGTGTTGGCGGCCCAGCGTTCCATGAGTTATGCGTGATGCTTATCGGGAATGCGACGGGCGGAGCCAGCGGAGGGCATCCCGGGAATAGTAAAGCAAGAGGAGGACGCAGGCCCACTGAATTCCTCCCAGGCCGAGGAAGATGCGGGGATAGGGTTTGAGGAAGTCGCAGAGCAGGCGGAAGGATAGGTAGGCGACCATGAAGAGTTTGAAGGCGTCGCCGGGGAGGAACGAGTGAGAACTCCCTGCGAGGGCAGTGGTGGTGTCGGGGGACGCTGGGTCCTTCGACTGCGCCGTGACTTCGCTTCGCGGAGTCACGGCTCCGCTCAGGATGACAAGTTTATTTTGAAGAGAAAGTCTACTTAGAACTCGGTAGAGGATCAGGATCAGGGCGAGTAGGAAGAGGATTTCGTAGAGTTGCGTGGGGTGGCGGGGGATGCCGTCGCCGAAGTTGACTGCCCAGGGGAGATGGGTGGGCGTGCCGTAGGTGTTGTCGGAGAGGCCGGTGAGGAAGCATCCGATGCGTCCGATGGCGATACCGAGGGCGAGGGGGATGGCGTAGAGGTCGCCGGTCGAGTCGCGCAGTCCGATGTAGCGTTTGGTGAGTTCGACGCTGATCAGGCCGAAGACGAGTGCGCCGACAATGGTTTTGCCCCCGGCGAGGTAGGCGGGATTGTGCAGGCTGTGCAAGGTGAGTTGTGGGTCTTCGAGCCAGAACAGGATTTTGGCGCCGAGCGCGCCTCCGGCCACAGCGGCGGCGACGACGGCCCAGCGCAGTGGGGTGGCGAGGGAGTCTCCGAAGCGGCGGCGGAGTAGGAGATAGAGGGTAAAGGCGATGAGGTAGGCGAGAGCTTCGAAGAAGAAGTGAGGATGGATGACGTAGGGGCCGAAGTGGAGGTAGAACGGGAAGACTAGGGCGGGATGGAGTGAGGGGGCGATGGGGAATTATAGCTAGAGAGGTCAAAATCCCCACCCCTTCGACAAGCTCAGGGCAGGCTCTCTCGCAAAGGACGCGAGAAGGGTGGGGCAACCCTGGTCCCGCTTGACATCCGGCTGGGTATTCTGTATATTCAGTTTGTACTGAAAGAAACGTTATGGCCGAACTAACTGGAGTGCAGAAGCAGTACATCCTTCACTGGGGGGAGATGGGGACGCGGTGGGGGATCAACCGGACGGTGGCGCAGATTCATGCGTTGCTGTACCTGTCGCCCAAGGCGCTGCCGGCGGAGGAGATTGCCGAGACGCTGAGCGTGGCGCGGTCGAATGTGTCGACCTCGATCCGGGAGCTGGAGACGTGGGGGATCGTGCGCGCGGTGCATGTGCTGGGCGACAGGCGGGAACATTATGAGTCGATGAAAGATGTGTGGGAGATGTTCCGGCTGGTGATTGAGCAGCGGAAGCGGCGGGAGATCGATCCCACGCGGGAGATGCTGCGGCGGTGCCTGGCGGACCTGGATCCAAAAGAGGCGGGTGCGGATTATACGCGGGAGCGCCTGGAGGCGATGGCGGGATTTTTCGAGGCGGTAACCGAGCTGCATGACCAGATGAAGCGGCTGCCCACGGGAACGGTTCGGAAGTTGTTGAGGATGGGAACGAAGATGAGGAAGAAGGCGGGGTAAACCCCCTTTTTTGCCTCATATATTCTGTTGTTACCGAACGATCTGTCATTAGCGATTTTAGGCGAGTGAGTCAAGAACTTGAACCACAGGGGACACAGAGATTCACAGAGGAAGTGCGGAGGCGGCTTATGAATACGGGCTGGATGACTCGGGCGATCTGGGGAGCGGGGGCGGTGCATGTGGGGATCATGGCGGCCAACATTCCGTTGCCAGGGCGGCTGCGGGTGCGGGAGCGGCTGGCCGAGGTGCCGCGATTCGTGCGGCAGATTTTTTATGTGCACTGGGTCTATATCGTGATCGTGCTGGGGATGTTTGCCGCGCTGTGCTTTGGATTTGCGCCGGAACTGGCGGGAGCGAGCGGGCTGGGACGATTTCTGAGTGGATTCATGGCGGGGTTCTGGCTGCTGCGCATTGTGCTGCAGATCTTTTATTACGACCGGGAGATCCGGCGGGAGAATCGAGTGCTCGACCTGCTCTATCTAGGGTCGTTGATTGTGCTGGTGGTGATTTTTGCGACGGCGGCGGTGAGGCCGGTGTCGTGAGGGAAATCAAAATCCCCACTTCTCGCAAAAGACGCGAGAAATGGGGCACCCTGGGAGAGGTGGACTGAAAACTATGGCGCAGGTCAACGACGAAAAGCAGATTCCTCTCGTTGGTCGGAATGACAAGGAGGATTTATTGGCGGACGAGCGAGACTTGTGGGCGCGAGGGTGGGCTGCCGCGGGGGCGGTGGTATGGGCAGGGATGGCGGTGTTGGCGCGAATGGGGGTCGCACGAGTGGGCGCGATCGAGCTGTTGTTTTTATTTGGGCCGCTGGTGATTGTTCCGCTGGGGATGGAATTGGGGCGCGGCTTCGACGGCGGCGGGCTTGAGGAATTGGCTCGACGGCTGCAGCCTGCGGGCGCGGGGTTGGCGGTCGTGGCCATGGGGCTGCCTCCGGGACGGCGAGCCGCTGTCGCAGCGTTGGGATGGTTGCTGGTGTGTGTGCTCATGGCTGGAGGCGGATTCGTGAGTTTGGTTCGGATTTTGTGGAGAGACGCGGGCGGGGGCGCCCGCGCCACATCGATCGTGCTCAGGATCGTGATCAGCGTCGCGCGGATTGATCTGGTGGTGGGTGGGGCGTGGCTGGTGGCGTCGCGGTTGGGGATGCGTCCGATGGGAATTCAGGAACCGATCGGATTGCTGACGGCGGTGCACTTTCACTTTGCGGGATTTGCCACGGCGACGATCGCCGCGGCGACGCTGCAATTTGCGGAACGGCGCGGAGAATATCGCTGGTTGAGGCCGGTGGTCCTGATGGTGGTTGGGTTGCCGATTGTGGTGGCGGTGGGGTTTGTGATTTCGCCGGCGGTGAAGATGGTGGCGGCGATCTTGTTTTCGGCCAGTGTGGCAGCGCTGGCGATCGCGGTGCGGGCGAGTGGCCGGGAGGCGGAAAATCTCACGGCGCGGGTGCTGCTGCAGGTTGCGGCTGGCGCTGTTTTTGCTTCCATGGTGCTTTCTGGCGCGTACGCCTTCGCCGACTTCGCGGGGAGCGATCTCTTGACGATTCCGCAGATGGCCAGAACTCACGGGATTCTGAACGCGGTTGGATTCTGTCTTCTGGGATTGTTGGGGTGGCTGGTGGAGCGGAGCGAGGGCACTCGATTGGCCGGTTCCGCTTAGGGCAGCCTTTCTGCGAAGGACGCGAGTAATTCTAGAACCACCGAAGTCAAAATCCCCACCCCTTCGACAAGCTCAGGGCAGGCCCTCTCGCAGAAAACGCGAGAAGGGTGGGGCAACCGCGTCGTGGTGATGGGTGAGCAAAGCGGATTCCTCGCTCGCTCTCGCCGCTTTGCGGCTACGAGCGGCTCGGAATGACAGGTTCGGAGTGGGTACACGAGAGTACCCAGTAGCTGTGTCCGATGTGCGCAGTTTTCAGACGGAGGTGGAAGCGGAACCTGTACACTACTGCAAGCCCGAAATGAAAATGCCGGGGGCGATGCCGGCTTGTTTCCATGAAGCAGGAGAATCCTCAGTCGAACCCGCCCGCAGAAGCCGGAACGGCTTCCGCTTCCTCCTCAGGCACATCCTTCGCTGATCCGCCGGTCGAATCCTTTTCCGCGCACGCTTCCGATTCCGCGAACACCCTGACTGGTACTGAGAGCGCCATCAACAAGGAACTACGGCGGCTGAATCGGTCCCTGCACGCGCTGAGTGCTTGCAACCAGGCACTGGCGCAGGCGGGCAGCGAGCAGGAGCTGCTGCAGCAGGTGTGCGAGATCATCGTGAGCGGCGGTGGCTACCGGATGGCGGGCATCGCTTACGCGGAGCAGGACGAAGAAAAAACGATACGGCCGATGGCGCATGCGGGCCACGGCAGCGGATACCTGGACCAGATCAAGCTGTCATGGTCGGAGGCTCCGGCGGGCCGCGGTCCGGCGGGTACAGCCATCCGCGAGAACCGGATTTGCGTGATTGCCGATACGGCGAACGATCCCACGTTTGCGCCCTGGCGCGAAGCGGCATTGCAGCAAGGATATGCGGCGGTGATCGCGTTGCCGCTGCGGGTTGCGAATTCGCCGTTCGGGGTGCTGGCCATTTATTCCGAGCAGGTGGGAGCGTTCGAGAGCTCGGAGGTCGACCTGCTCACCGAGATGGCCAACAACCTGGCCTTTGGCATCACCGCGATTCGTTCGCAGGAAGAAGGAAAACGGGCGACGGCGGCGCTGCGCGAAACCGAGGCCAAGTACCGCCAACTGGTGGAATACGTGCCCGCGATTTCTTATGTAGCCGAGGCGGGAGTGCATGGACGCTTTCTTTATCTGAGCCCGCAGGTGAGCACGATCCTCGGGTACCGTCCGGAAGATTGCATGAAGGACCCGCTGTTCTGGTGGGATCACCTGAATCCGGAGGATTACCCGATTGCGCTGCTGGAGGACAGTTGGGAGGAGGGGCGTCCGTTTCAGGTGGAATACCGCATGCGGAGGCAGGACGGGCGCGAAGTGTGGCTGCGCGACGAGGCGGTGATTGTCCTCGACCCGCAGACCGGGAAACGCCTAACCCGCGGCATGCTGATCGACGTCACCGAGCGGAAACGCGCCGAAGAGGCTCTGCGCGAGAGCGAGGAGCGTTACCGGACTTTTGTCGAGCAAAGCTCGGAGGGAATTTTCCGCATGGAGTATGACCCCCCGGTTCCCGCGAATCTGCCCATCCCGGAACAGCTGGCGATGGGAATGAAGAACGGATATATGGCGGAGTGCAACGACGCGATGGCGAAAATGTACGGCCGGGCGTCGGCGAAGGAGCTGGAGGGGAAGCCGCTTGCGGAATTCCTGGTGCTCAACGATCCGGTGACGCGGCAATTTATGGAGGACTTTATCCGCGCTGGGTACCGAACGACGGATCAGGAGTCGCGTGAGATAGACGCCCAGGGAGTGAGAAGGATTTTTCGCAACACCATGGCCGGGCTGGTGGTCGCCGGGTATTGGGTGCGGACATGGGGAATCTCGCGCGACGTGACCGAACGTGTGCATCTGGAAGAACAGCTGCGGAACGCGCAGCAGATGGAAGCGATTGGGCGGTTGGCGGGGGGAGTGGCGCATGACTTCAACAATATTTTGAGCATCATTATGGGGCACGGCGAGTTGCTGCTGGCCGCGGTGGGCAGTGAGGAGCGCGCGCGCAACGGGTTGGAGCAGATTCGCCGGGCGGCGGACCGGGCGGCATCGCTTACCCAGCAACTGCTGGCCTTCAGCCGCAAGCAGGTGCTGCTACCCAAAGTTCTGGATCTGAACGAGGCGGTGGCCGACGTCCAGAAAATGCTGGCGCGCGTGATTGGCGAGGACATTGAGCTGGTCGCGAGCCTGCATCCGTCGCTGGTGTCGGTGAAGGCGGATCCCGGTCAGGTGGAGCAAGTGCTGATGAACCTGGCGGTGAATGCGCGGGACGCGATGCCGCACGGCGGCAAACTTATGATGGAGACCTCTAATGTGGAGGCCGGCGCGGAGCTGGCCCGATCGCTGGATCTTGCCCCGGGGCGGTACGTCATGCTGAAGGTGACGGATTCGGGACATGGCATGGATGCGACTACGCTGTCCCACGTCTTCGAGCCGTTCTTTACGACCAAGCCGATGGGCAAGGGCACGGGGCTTGGGTTGTCGACGGTTTACGGAATTGTGAAGCAGAGTGGTGGCAGTATTCAGGTCGAGAGTGAAGCCGGGCGCGGGACCGCGTTCCGCATTTACTTGCCGGTGGCCGAGGGCAGCACGCGCCGCCAGCAGAAGGCGATTTTGGGCGGGAGCGTGGCCGGTGGCACGGAGACGATTCTGATCGCGGAGGATGAACCGGATCTGCGCGAGCTGGCGCGCATTTTTCTAGCGGGATATGGCTACACGGTGCTGGAGGCAGCGAGTGCCGAGCAGGCGGTTCAGGTGTCAGATACGTTCACAGGCCCCATCGATCTGCTGCTGACCGACGTGATCATGCCGGGAATGAGCGGGCGCCAGTTGGCGGAGAGCATTCTGAGCAAGCGTCCGCAAACGAAGATCGTCTACATGACCGGTTACACCGACGATATGGTGGTGCAGCACAAAGTGCTGGAGCCCGGCGTGAAGCTGCTGCAGAAGCCCTTTGGCAAAAACGACCTGGCGCTGAAAGTGCGATCGACGCTGGATGGGAAGTAGGGCTGATCCGGTAAGATGCAAGAGATCTTCACCAGGACGCAGAGGAATCGCGGGGAAGGAATTAAGGATAGTGGCTTATGACGAAGTTGCAGGAGAATCGCGGCACCATGGACGAAGCGGGAGCAGTTGCGGAGCGAAAAATCTGGGTCACGCTGAAAGGTCTGCCGCTGACCATTCGGCTGGAGTGGCCGTTTCACCAGTCGACCTCAGGTGCGGACTTTTTTGTGCTGCATGGGGACATTCGGCTGGAAGGTTCCGAAGGTCTGCACGCGCCGGTGGCGGTGAACCTTTCGCAAACCGTCCGCGAGGTGCTGCCTTCGATGGAGCCGAAAGACGCGGAAGCCCCGGTTATCAATGCTCTACGAAAAGAAGTCGACCGGCGGCAGATTGAGTTCGTGAAGTCGGGGAAATTGTTGCCCGTGCCGTTCTCCAGCCGGCACTATGATTTCAAGCGGCAACAGTGGGTGTTCGGAAAGGCGACGGACGAGGTGATGACGGAGTTCGTGGAAAGGAAAGTTTATTGGGAGACGAAGCTGGGAGGGTCAGAGTCAGAATCCCCACCCTTCGACAAGCTCAGGGCAGGCTTTCTCGCAAAGGACTCGAGAAATGGGGCACCCGGGTCCGGAGATGCCCTCCGAGTTTGGATTGGTGATCCGACCGAGTCGCAGTATTTGCAGACCACGTCGGCGCACTTGCTGGAGATCGCCGCGCGGTTGGCGGCGCAAGGCTTGCTGGGGATTGACGGCGAGTGGGCTGAGGCAACTCCGGCCCTGATGAGCCAGAGGGAGCGATTCGAGAGCGCGCGGCTGCAGTCGGTGCGGGAGCTGGAGAAGAAGCACGCTTTCGAGCGAGGGTAGGAAGTAGCGAGTCGGGATTACCGCGTAGCGGTCTGGTTATGCGATTGTTAGCGAGAGTCATCGTGATCGGGATTGGCGTCGTTCTTGTTGTAGCTTGCGCCGGGCTTGGCGGGATATTTTTCTATGCCCACGATCTCCCCGACATGAAGGCGCTAGCGCAGTTTGCGCCTGCTAAGGCGAGGCATGTCTCCGACCCGTGCCTGGCCGATGCGTCCGTCGCCATCCCATACGAATCGATCGGGCAAAACCTACGAGCCGCCTTGAGCTCTGTCGAAGCCAACGAGAAGGATGCCGGAGCGCTTGGTGAGATGTATCGTGGGTTCAGAGATCAGAGCAGTCCGCACAGAAGCACGATTTCGCTCCAGATTTCCCGCAGCATGTTTTGCGTACCCGCCAGGGCATTGAACCGAGAAGTCGCGGAGCTGCGGACGGCAGTGCAATTGGAGCGGCATTTTTCCCGGCAGGAGCTGTTTACGATCTTCGCGAACCGAGCTTGGTTTGGAGATGGACAGGTTGGCGTTGAAGCCGCCTCACAACACTTTTTCCGAAAGGAGCCGAGTCAACTTCAGGTGGGAGAGGCGGCTCTGCTAGCCGGTTTGATCGGAGCGCCAGCCCGCTTCTCGCCGCTCGCGCACCCGGATCGTGCGGTGCAGCGACGGAATGAAGTCATCGACGCCATGATCGCAGCCCAAGCGATCGGCGCGAAAGAAGGGGAAGCGGCCAAGGTCGGCGATTTAGGCATCGCGGCAAAGTGATTGCCTCAGGGGCTTTCAGCCCTGATCTTTTGGACGGTTTTACGGCACGGCTGAAGCCGCGCCCTTCCCAAAACCATTCGCATCGTTCCGAAATGCAGCTGCGTTCTGTGCGAAACAAATCAGAAGGGCGGGCCCAGGTTCTCGCCGGGCTTTGGGCGATAGCCGCGGACGAAGTCTGGCGCGGTGGTTCGCTTTTTTCCTTCGAGTTGGATATCCAACAATTCGAGCGAGGTGTTGTGGGCGCAGCCGACTATGAGGCGATCGGAAATGACGCGCAACTCGGCCGGCGGGACTGCGTCGCTCAGCGGGCGTGCTCGGATTATCTGCAGATTCTTGCCGCGGAACTTTGTGGAGGCTCCGGGCCAGGGTTGGAAGGCGCGGATGCGGTTGTAGATTTCGGGGGCGGAGCGGGAGAAGTCGATGAGGCCGTCTTCTTTTTTCAGGATGGGGGCGAGAGTGGCTTGCGAGTTGTCTTGCGGGCGCGGATGAATGCCGCCAGATTGCAGGGCGCGCAGAGTGTCGACCATGAGATCGGCGCCGATGGCGGCCAGGCGCGGCGCGAGCGTCTCGGCCGTGTCTTCGGGTGCGATTGCGAGTTTCTGCTGCTCGAGGATGTCGCCGGTGTCGAGGCCGGCGTCGATGCGCATAGTGGTGACGCCGGTGACGGTTTCTCCGTTGGCGATGGCCCATTGAATCGGGGCGGCACCGCGATATTTCGGAAGCAGCGAGGCGTGCAGGTTGATGTTGCCGTAACGAGGGAGATCGAGCATCCACTGCGGGATGATGCGGCCGTAGCCGACGACGATGATGGCGTCGGGCTTGACGGCGGTGAGTTGGGCGCGGAATTCTTCGTTGGTCTTGATGCGGTCGGGCTGGGTGATGGGGAGATTCAGTCTTAGGGCGGATTCTTTGACCGGGGATTGAACGAGTTCGAGGCCACGGCCTTTGGGGCGGTCGGGCTGAGTCACGACGAGGTGGACGCGGAATGCGGCAGCGACCAACTTCTCGAGTGTCGGGACGGCGAAGCGCGGGGTGCCGCAGAAGATGAGATCTAAAGACATTGTGTAATTGGGTAATTGGGTAATTGAGTAATTGAGAAGCTGTTTGCGCGGCGATGATCAGGTTGCGGTTCGTGAAGAATCACAATCGCAGCGCCTAAAGGCGCATTGTATCTATTATGACGTGATGCGACGCCTGAAGGCGTCGCCTGATACAAATCTCAATCCTCAATTCAATTTCGATGCTCAAATTCAATTACTCAATTACTAAATCTCTCAATTACTCAATTACTAAATCTCTCAATTACTCAATTCTTCTACCATTCACCGGCTTTCATCATTTTTCGAATTTTGCGTTTCATCAGATCGCGTTTCAGGGCGCTGATGTGGCTGATGTAGAGTTTGCCGTTCAGGTGGTCGGTTTCGTGGAGGAAGGCGCGGGCGAGCAACTCTTCTCCGGTTTTTTCGTAGACCTTGCCCTGGATATCCTGGGCGCGGATGGTGACCTTGCTGGGACGGCTCACATTTTCGCGGAAGTCGGGGATGCTGAGGCAGCCTTCGCTCTGGGTGTGGCGGCCTTCGGTGTGAATGATTTCGGGATTGATGAGGACGAGCTTGGCTTCGGGATTTTCCTTGAAGGTGACGTCGATGACGGCGATCCGGCGGGCGATGCCGATTTGCGGGGCGGCCAGGCCGACGCCGTGGGCGACGTACATGGACTCGAACATGTCCGCGATTAATTTTTGCAGCGCTTCGTCAAAGACAGTGACTTTCTCGGAAGGCTTCTCGAGAACTGGGTTGCCGAATTTTACGATGGGATAGATCATTCGCGATTCGATTATTTGATTCAGTAGTTTTTCAATTGCTGGCAATAGCCCTGGAAATTTCTCAGGGTCTCGATCATGGAATCGCCTCCGAATTTTTCCAGCGCGCAGCGAGCCAGAGTCAGTGCCACCATGGCTTCTCCGGCGACGCCGGCGGCGGGGACGACGCAAACATCGGAACGCTCGTAGGCTGCTTTGACCGGCTCGCGCGTGGAAAAGTCGACCGACTGCAGAGGGCGGCGCAGGGTGGAAATTGGTTTCAGGTATCCGCGCACGCGGATTTCCTGGCCGTTGGAGACGCCGCCTTCGATGCCTCCGGCGTTGTTGCGGGTGCGGGAGAAGGCGGTGAAACCGGAACTGGCGGTGTAGCCGATTTCGTCGTGCACGGTGGAGCCGGGAGCGAAAGCGGCGGCGACGCCGGATCCGATTTCAACGGCCTTGACGGCTTGCAGCGACATGACGGCGGCGGCGAGCAGGGCATCGAGGCGTTCGTCCCACTGGACGTAGGTGCCGAGGCCGGGCGGAACCTGATGGGCCACGACTTCGAATACTCCGCCGAGCGAGTCACCATTCTTCAAAACTTTGTCGACTTCTTGTTTCATGCGCTGCTCGGCTTCGGGGTCGGCGCAGTTGAGCAGGACTTCTTCGCGAGAGTGAAGCGCGTGGATTTGTTCCCATGGAACCTGACCAGCGAACGACACATTGCCGGTGGCGACCACGTGACTGAGAACTTCGATGCCGAGTTCCTGCAGAAAAAGTTTGGCGATGGCGCCGATGGCGACGCGGGCGGCGGATTCGCGGGCGGAGGCGCGTTCGAGCACGTAGCGGGCTTCGGGGAAGTTGTACTTCAGGGCTCCGGCGAGGTCGGCGTGGCCGGGGCGGGGCGAGGCCACGCGTTTGTGTTTGGCGGGATCGCCTTCGCCGACGGGCAAGGACTCCTGCCAGTTTTTCCAGTCGCGATTTTCGAGTTGGACGGAGATGGGGGAGCCGATGGTCATGCCTTGACGCACGCCGGAAAGAATGTGGGCGGTGTCGCGCTCGATCTTCATGCGGCCGCCGCGGCCGTAGCCCTGTTGGCGACGCCAGAGTTCGCGGTCGAGGAAGGCCTGGTCGATCTTCAGTCCGGCGGGCATGCCGGAAAGGAAGGCGACCAGAGCTTCGCCGTGAGACTCACCGGCAGTGAAATAGCGCAGCATAAACGGTCGATTGTACCTGATGCGAAGTGGAATCTGAGTCCCAGAGCGGGAAGGCGGGTGTGTACGCTAACGAACATGCGTGGAAAACCGAATTTTCACGAGGCAAAGGGAGGCACGAACGGTTACAATGAACCCACGCCCCGTCCGTCTGGATTCGAGTTGGGTCCGCCGCATCGCAATTTTCTCTGGCCATGATAAAGGAGTTGCCGCTGTGTGTCCCCCCGCACAGATACAACGCGAAGAACTTGTTGGCAATCGAGAAATTCGTTGCCTTCTGGTGCACGACCATGTCTTGCTGCGCCAGGGATTAAGGCGCCTGCTGGACGATGAACTCGACATGGAAGTAGTAGCGGAGGCAGGGAATGCTGCCGAAGCACTGCGGAAAGTGTTCGAGTACCGGCCCGAAATCGTGATCACCGATGCGCACATATTCGAGTGCGCCGCCGATCAGATTGAATGGCTCATTCTGCAGGAATCTCCGTACAGCAAAGTGCTGTTCCTGACGACAGGCGAAGGTGTCGATCCGATGCGGGCAGCGCGAGACGACGGATCCAGTTTCGTGGTGCGGCAGACTTCGGCGGAAGAGCTGGTGGAGATGGTGAGAAGGACGCATGCCACCCGGAGGACGGTGTTTGGAGACATGCCGGAGAGGCGCCGGCCCTCAGAGGAAATACTTCCGCGCCAGCGAGTGCTGACGGCGCGGGAACGCGAAGTGTTGAAGCTGCTGGCGGAGGGCAACACGGTGCGGTCTGCAGCGGGCGTTTTGGGACTCAGCATCAAGACGGTGGATGCGCACAAGTTCAATCTGATGCGGAAGCTGGGGATTCATAACAAGGCGGAGTTGGTGATGTGGGCGATTCAGAAGAGAGTGGTGAAGCTTCCGATGAGCTCGTAGTTTCTTCAAGGTCCTAGCCTTCTGGATCGAACCCGCAACTGCCTGAATGCAACCTCCGCACTTACGAAAAAATAAACCCTAAGTCTATTCATGAACTGCTGCTGCGGCGAGCTCCTCCAGGCTGGTGACGGTGAGGTCGGGCTTGGCTTCGGCGGGCTTGACGGCCCCAACGCCGGGATTGGCTGAGGGACGGTTTACCCAGACTGTGGCCAGGCCGAGGGCCTGGGCGGGGATCACGTCGTGGAAGATGCTTTGGCCTACGTGCAAGACGCGATGGGCGGGAGCGTGGATGCGACTCAGCGCCAGCTCAAAAAGTTTCAGCGAAGGCTTGTAGGCCTTGGCTTGCTGCGCGGTGATGACCTCGTCGAAATCAACTTCCAGTTTGGGACGCGTTGAGGCGAAGAGATCGTCGTCCACATTGGAGAGGATGGCGAGTCGGTAGCGGGTTTTGAGCTGGCGAAGGGCGGCGACGGTGTCGGGCCAGGGTTTCCAGGTGGAGAGAGAATCGGGCAGCGAGCGGGCTTCTGCTGCGGTGGGTTCGAAACGAAGTTCTTTTCCGAACTGGCGGACCACTGACTCCAGGACCTTGCGATAGGGCTGAAACTTGCCTTGTTCGTAACGCTGCTCGAAATCTCCGTAGAGTTTAAGGAGGGCGGCGTCGTCGAGCTTTTTCTCGTGGGCGGAGAGAATGCGATGGAGCGCCGCGAGAATGCCCGCTTCCCAATCGATCAGGGTGCCGTAACAGTCGAAGGTGAGGATTTCGAAGCGGGTGAAATCAAGCATGGGAAGCGTTGTTCCTCAGGCGCTGCAGCGCCGAATAAGGAAGCGAGCCAAACGCTCGATTATTGTGTCGCAAAAGACGCGACACATCGCGCGGCTCGCCCAGATCCCTCGCTGCGCAAAAGGCGCTTGCTCGGGATGACAATCAAACCGCGCCCTTACCCGAACTGCCAGCGGGTGGCGTTGTTGGGGAAATCTTTTTCGGTCCAGGCCAGAACTACGCGCGGGCGGACGGAGTATAAGACGTTCTCGGGCGCGATAGGCATCGGCATCTTGTACTTGGCGCGGGAGGCAGCATCCAGTTTCTTGAGTTGCGACTTGTTGGTGAGGTCGACTTCGACGGCAGTACCTTCGAGGATGACCACATCATCGCCGGAGTCGAGATGGATGGAGATGGCCGGGTTGTGGGCCAGATTGCGAGCCTTGCGGGAAGAGCGCCCGGTGCCGAAGTAGAGAGCGCCGTCAATCCAGAAGCCCCAGACGGGGATGGAGTGGGGACGGCCGTCGGGGCGGGCGGTGCAGATCCAATAGTTGCGGGACTTGGTGAGCCGATCTTCGGCATGGGTGAACGGCAGGTAAGTTTTCCGAGGTTTCAATCCGTAATCGGACGGAATGTGGGGCAAGCCGACGCTGCAGCCTGGCGGGTCGGCGGGTTGCTTTTTTCTCGTGGACTTCTTCGGGGCTTTGGGCTTGGGCATCGGATGGACCCCCTCGAATCGATCAATTCCCACGTTTCGCAAACGAAGTGAGACGTGGGGCACCCTTCGGATGCGGTTTCAGATGCGGTTGACTACTTTACCGCCGAGGCTCGATGCCGGGCAAGGTGGGAGCCGGATCGGGGGATTCGTCGAGTTCGGGGTCGAGGGTTGCGGCAGGATCCTCGGGAGGCGGAGATTTTTTGGGCGCCAGGAATTTTTCGGTGTTCAGGAGCGGGCGGCCGAGAGAGGCGTTATAGCTGGTCCAGGGACTGTCGAAACCGGTTTCGCGCTCGAACTGGGCGCGCATGGCCTCCATCTTGGAATCGAGGTCGTCGAGATAGTGCAGCATCAGGGCTTCGGGGAACATGGGCAGCTTGGGCGATCCGAAATCGTACTGGCCGTGATGGCTGATGATCAGGTGCTCGATCATGGTCTTGAGTTCGTCGGGGAAATCGGGCTGCAGGGCGAGCTTGGCCTGCAGCATTTCCAGTTCGATGATCATGTGGCCGAGCAACTGGCCTTTGGTTGTATACGAGAAAGACCGGTTGTAGGTGAGTTCGTGAATCTTGCCGATGTCGTGCAGGAACGCCCCGGTGAGCAGGAGGTCACGGTTGATCTGGGGATAGTTCTGGCACATCAGATCACAGGAACGGAACAGAGAGACTACGTGATCGAGCAGTCCGCCGATGTAGGCGTGATGCAGCGTCTTGGCGGCGGGAGCGTTGCGGTAGGCGGCGGCGGTTTCGGGATCGTTCATGAACGACTGGACGAGCGATTTGAGATGGGGATTCTGGAACGAGGAGACGAAGCTCGCTAGAGTTTGCCAGAGGCCGTCAACGTCTTTGGTTGTCTTGGGAAGGTAATCGGCGAAGTCAATTTCGGATTCGCCCAGCTTGCGCAACTTGTGGATCGTCAACTGAAAACGGTTCTTGTACTTGTTGATAAGGCCCTTGATTTTTAGGAAGTCATCCTGCTCGAAGGCGTCGAGAACTTCCTCGACGTTGTCCCACATTTTGGCTTCGATCTGGCCGCTGCGATCGCCCAGAGTGAGCGCCAGATAAGGCTCTCCGGTCTTCTTGGGCTTGATCTGTTTCCCGACCACGACGAAGCTCGAGGTGATGATCTTGTTTTCGTGGCGCGCGCACTCGCCGATGTAGAAATCTTTCATGGGTGTCTGGGCATAGAAGATTCGAGTATAAAGCACGCGCCGCAGGCAACGATCGAACGATCAGAGGAAGCCGAGCTTCTTGTGCTTCTTCTTCCCCAGCTTCTTGGCGTCGGCTTCCCTGGCAGCGGCGGTTTCGACCGGCTGGGTCTGGTTGGCGCTCATACCGGTATCGACGTAGCCGTCGGTGTATTTGATGTAGGCGTCTTCGCGCAGCTTGGTGAGGTAGACGCGGAGCGCGGGCTGCAACTTCTGGTAGTAGAGCTGGTCCTGAATTCTGGGCAGGACATCCTTCAGGGAAGGAATGCCGGCCTGCTGGTGCTCGACGACCTTCAGGATGACGAAGCCCTGCTTGGTGCGAATCACATCTGTGATTTCACCCGTCTTCAGGGCAAAGGTCTGGTCCTCGATCTGCTTGGCGAGTTTGCCGCGCTCGAACGAGCCCAGGTTGCCGCCATCGGCGGCAGAGGGGCCGTCGGAAAATTTCTTGGCGATATCTTCGAACGCGGCGCCAGCGCGAATCTGTTTGAGAAGATCGTCGGCCTTGGCTTCGGCAGCGCTGAGAGCGGCCGCCTGAGCGGCTTCATCGACCGCAGCGTTGGGATCGTTGCTGGGCGGGGCGGCTGGCGGCGCGTTGGGGTCCGTTCCAGCGGCGGGTGCAGGCGCGGCGGTCTTGGGCGCGACCAGAATTTCGCTCAGGCGGATGGCCTCAGGCTGCTCCATATCGTTCTTGTGATCGTCGTAGAACTTCTGTTCTTCTTCTTTGGTGACAGACAGGTGGCTGCTGACTTCTTCGCCGATCACCTTCTGGGTGATGATCTGATTGCGCATGTTCTGCTTGAAGTCTTCCCAGGAGACGCCTTGTTTCGTGGCCTCCTTTTCGAGCTCTTCGAGGGACTCCAGCTTCATTTCCTTGCGCATCTGGTCCAGGCGTTTGATCAGGTCGGTATCGCCGGTAATGCTGAGGTCTTTGCCTTTGTCGAGCAGAAGATCCTGATCGATGAGGTCGCGGAGAATGTCTTTTTCGCGCTCGGCATAGGCTGCGTCGGGATCTTTGGAGTTCTCCTGCTTGACCTGGTCGCGGAGCTGGTCCTTGCTGCGCTGAAACTCGGACCGGGTGATGATCTGGTTGTTGACGCGGGTAATGATTTCTTCGACGGTTTGCCCGGATGGGGTTGGAGCCACTGGCGCCGGTGCCGCAGCGGGCGCTGCAGCTGGCACAACCGGGTGTGCAGGGAGTGGTGCGTCCGCCTGCCCGACGGCGAAGCAAGGCAAACAGATCAAAGCAACAGTAATCAGGGAAAGTTTCTTCATAGGATGCATTGGGCCGCCGCCCTTACTGGCTTGCGGGCAAGGGGTAGGCTCCGACCGAAGGGATATTTTACTCCTACGGAACGAAACTGGTGGTCCCGGTTATCAGATTGGACGCTGGAGCTGGCTGGAAAGTTGGCCGCCGGGGTTCAGGTGGTGCAGGCTAGGCTGCGCGGATCAAGGCCAGAGCGGTGCGGTCGTCGCACCGGGGGGCGTGGCCACTGAAAGCATCGGCGGCATTCAGGATGGAGGTGCAAAGCGCCTGGGCACCGCCCAGAGGCGCATCCTGGAAAAGTTGTCGAACGCGGGCTAGACCGAATTCGGCTTGGGTTTCGGCTCCCTCTTCCTCCTTGGACCGTTCGTGGCGACCCTCGCAGTTGATCACTCCGCGGGAAACCAGCAGCAGAGCGGCGCCTTTCTCAATCGCCACGGTCGGAGCATCGGTGGTGGCGTGGGAGAAAAGTCCCAGAGGCAGGCCGGTGGAAGGGAGTTCGAAAATTTCGGTTGCGTCGCGGAGGAGTCCGGGAGTGTGGCCGGCGTTTGTGTAGCAGAGGGTGCCGAACTTCTCATCGTAGCAGGCGATGAAGGCGGGGCAGGGACGAACACCCTTGGAAACTTCGATGAGTCCGCGATTGATGTGCAGACTAAGTTCCGTCATGGATTCGGATTCGTTGATGTCGGGGCGGGAGAAAAGCTCAGTTCCCAGGCCACGAAAGATTTCCTGAGCCGCAGTGAGAATGCCGCGGTTTTCTTCGCGGCGCCCGGCAACGTCGAGCAGGCCAAAGAGAATGCGATCGGGACTGACGCGGAGGGAGTCGTAGAAATCTCCGGCAACGCGATTGCCAGCGAAAACGGCGGCGATGTCCGCCCCCTCGATTTTGGGAAAAACGGTGGGGACGGGCTCGATGGTGAGCGCAGGCTCTGGGTCGCGGGAATGGAAGAGAGAGCACAAGCTAAAGGCGAAGCTAGCACAGGAATGGCGGGCGAGCAAACCGAACGGCGACACCAAGGTCTCAATCTATGGAATTCATTTATCGGTGAGTTGACCCTTCAGCAGTTCTTCGAGGTACTTCGCCATGGCGGATACGTCGAGCTTGCCATCATCCCAAGCGCGGTCGGCAGCCTCCAACGCGTCGTAGTAGGGACGTCGATTCTCCCGTATGCGCTCCGGCACGATTTTCCTGCCGGGAAGCAGTTTGCCTTGCTTGAGGCAAATCAAGTAGTAGCAGGCAGCTCGGGCGGTCCTCCCATTCCCCTCGACGAAGGGATGAATCCAGTTCATCCGCCACAACGCATAAGCGGGAAGCCACGTCGGATGGTCAACGATTGACCAGTTTTCGTGAATGAGAGAGAAAACCGATCCATCAGATTTGGGACATCTTTGAAATGCGGCGGGTTATGTTTGCCGACGTAAATAGGCTCTTCCCGGTGTCCGCCAAATTGAGCGATGTTGGCGACCGCGGCATAATTCAGCGCCCACAGGGTGTATTTGTCGAAAGCTTCAATCCCCTTCTCCAAACCGATCTCGACGCAATTTGACAGAAGGTCATACTGCCGCAACAGATTCTGGTCTTGGATTCTGCTGTATAGCGCGGGATTGTCCTTTTCGCGAACGGACATAACAATTAAGTGGAAGGGCGAGGGCCCACGAGCGGTCGCGATTCAGCTAGGGCAGCAGCCGTATGTGCTCGGATGCCTGCCGTACACTGTCCTTGGTGTTCTTAGCATTAGCCGGGGCATTGCCGAATGCAAAGCTAATCCTTTGCTCGCGCAACTCGTCCTCTGTCACTGGAGTTTGGCGCGATGCCTCGAGCGCTCTGAGTAGTTCGGGGTCAGCCTTGATCTCCCCAAAGAACTGCTTCCGATCTGCCATGACGAACCATCACTTTCTTCAGCAGTTTGTTCGACTGCTGAACACCGATAATAGTCCTTCGCGAAGCTCTGTTGATAGTGTACTCACGAACGTTTGTGAATCAAGCAGATGGCCATTTTTTCTGCTGGACCGCGCGCCCTACTGGCCGTACTTGTCGGCGAGATAGCGGGTCAGGTCGGATTCAAGCTGGCCGTAGTCGGAGTGGATAGTGGCTCGCAGGGCGGCTTCGGTGGAACTGCCCTGGCTGATGCGCTGCAGGATGTTTTGAATATCGCTCAAGCCGTAGGCATCGTTGATGTAGGAGACGGCAGCCAGCGATTCGGCGTAGGCGAGGTTGGCTTGATCACCGGATAGGCGCAGAAAACTGCTTTCCAGAGTATTCAGCGGAAGGTTGCGTTGCGCCTGGAAAAGGAGAGAGAGCCGGTGTCCTTCGCGCAGGGTCCTTGGCTCGAGCAGTTGCGCGACACCCTCATGCAACCAAGGTGGGCAGCGGCCTCCGGAAAGCTGGGTGATGAAAGAGTGAGCCAATTCGTGCTTCAGAACGTGTGCCAGTTGCGGCGTCAGGGAGTTCAGGCCGTTGATGGGGATGCGAAGTTTGCCGTCGTTCATGGCTCCTGACCAGGCCGGAGCCTGCGTGACGTCGAAGAAAGCCTGCTCGGTATACAGGGTGACAAGAATGTTGTCACGGGGCGGAGCGCCGAGGTCGCGAACCAGGTCCGCGTAGTCGGATTCAAGCGCAGCCAGGATTTGGCCGCGAAAGGCTTCAGAAGTCTGTTTGCCTTCATAGTGCAGGACGAAGTGACTGCTCTCGCCTTGGGCGAAATCGGATTCGACGGTCTGCTCGCGCTGGGCCTTGGCGAGCAATTGGGCAACTTTGGCATCGGGGCGCAATTGAAGTGAGCGCTTCCATGAGGCTACGGCGTCGCGGGTGTGGTCCAGGGCAAACTGGGCGTAGCCGAGCGTGGTGTAAGCATCGGGCGAATTGGGGGCAGAACGAACAGCGCTTTGGGCATAAGGCAGGGCCTGAGCCGCGTTTCCGAGGCGGAGCAGCAACGCGGCGTTATAGATAAGAATCGTCGAATTGTCGGGCTGGAAGCGGAGGGCGCTTTCGAAATATTCTTTCGCCTGGGCGACGTTGCCGTGTTCGAACTCGAATTTTCCGGCGATGAAATCGGCGGTCGCGCTCAACGAAGGATTGCCTTTGGCTTCGAGGCTGGCGAGAACGTCAGCGTTGACTTTGCCTTCCTTGATGATCCGGGCGACCAGGTCGCCCTCACTGGCGAGGCTGTCGGCAGGAGTGAAGGTCGGGAGATCGCTGATGTTCGCAGTGCTGGCGGAGGGATGAGTGGGCATTCCCCCGGCATCGACGTGGTCCACGACAGACTTGGGAATTGCGTAGGAATCGTCGCCGATATCGTATTCGAAGTGGCTGGCGGTTTCGCGGACCTGATCGGCCAGAATGGTGCGGCCATTTTTCAGGTGAATGGTGTCCGCCCGCGCACCAGCGAGGGCAGACGCCATCGCTATAAAGAGGATGGTGACACGCAGCCGCATTCAGGCGCATCCTAGCAGCAGAGCAGGGGCGTACTCACGTGACGAAAGGACTACTCAGAATGCGGGGCTTGCGGGTTGCGGCGGCGATCGGGCTTGCGGTTTGGGTATGCGGGACAACGCACGCGGCGGGCGAGAACCCTCAGGAGAAGCCAGCGGAGGCGCTTTATCTGAAGCTTGGAAACGTGGGGCTGGATCCGGCGCAGGTGTATCAGGTGCGGGGAGCTTCGCTGGAGCGGTCGGCAGTCCACATTACGCTGGAAGATGGCACGATTGCTTTCACACAAGACGTGATGGGGAGGATTACGGGAGCATTTTTTGAGGGCGAAGGCGAAGTGCTGCTAACGCCGCCGAGTGATGTTGAAAGAAGATCGATGAGCCTGTTCACCGGGATGGCGATTCTGGAAGAACATTTTGCCACCGCATACTTTCGCTTTAATGATGATGCGGCGGCCGAGTTGCGACCCGATCTGCGGGCAACGGATAACCAGCAGGAGTTCGTCCAACGCTGGGGTGCGACTGCGAAGAATCTGGCCAATGGGGACGCGACCCGGTTGCTCATGACGTTCAGCAAGATGCTTCCGGCGACCGGGACCTCGACCTCGACGTCCGCGGAGCCAATCGACCCCGCGCGGTCGGGGGAGAGAGATCGGTATCTGCACGCCCGTTTGCAAGGCACCAAGTTGGGTGTGTTCGACATCTACTTCGATTCCGAGGCGGCGGAGCAGGTGGAGGCAGGCCAGCCCAAAGCATCGGATGAGGGGGGGATGTTCTACGACGTCTGGACGTCATTTTCGCCGGACTACGTGGAGCCGGTGAAGACGACGCGGGACAAATCGCCGGGGCCGGAAAAAGAGAGAGTGCATGAGAGACGGTTCGAAGTTCGCCGCTACACCATCACCATCGAGGTCGAGCCTCCTAAAAACATTCATGCGCGGGCCCGCATGCAGTGTGACGTAAGAGTGGGCGGAGCACGGGCGTTATTGTTTGAGTTGTCGCGGTTCCTGCAGATTGACAGTGTCACGCTCGACGGAAAACCTGTGGAGTTCATTCACAATCCGGCGGTGGAAGGGACCCAGGTTTCGCGCCGGGGCAACGATCTGGTGGCGGTGATTCTTCCGGAGGCGGCGCGGGCCGGGCAGAAACTCGACTTTGAATTTCAATACGGCGGCGAGGTTTTGGCGGATGCGGGAAACGGGCTGCTCTATGTCGGCGCGCGAGGTACATGGTATCCGAATCGCGGGGTGGCGATGGCGGACTTTGACCTCGAATTCGAGTATCCCCAGGGCTGGACGCTGGTGGCAACGGGAAAGCCCACGGCGGGATCGTCCGCCGAGATGGCCGCGAAAGCGGCCGGTCTGCAGACCTCGCGCTGGGTGACGGAGCGGCCAATTCCTGTCGCCGGATTCAATCTTGGTAAGTACAAGGTGGCCACGACGCAGGCCGGCGACGTCACGGTAGAGACCTACGCTACGGCAGAAATGGAGCGAAACTTTCCCAGTCCGCCAATTCAGGTGGTCGCGCCGAATCCAGCCGACCCGGCTTCCCCACGACGCCAGGTGATCGTACCCACCCACCCTTCGCCCGTGCAAAACGAAGTCACGGTCGGAGAGTCGGCGGCCCGAGCCATCCATTATTACGCCGAGCGATTTGGCCCCTATCCCTATAGTCACCTGGCTCTGACCCAGATGCCTGGACCCGACAGTCAGGGTTGGCCCGGGCTGGTATTCCTTTCTTCTTATGCCTTCCTCGATCAACCGGAGCGCGAGCAACTACATTACGAGCCCTCCCGAATATTGCTGCAGGAGATAATTCCGGCGCACGAGACCGCGCATCAATGGTGGGGAGATCTCATTACCTGGACCAGCTACCGGGACCAATGGTTTTCCGAGGGACTGGCGAATTACTGTGCATTGATGATGCTGCAAGACAAGGATCCCGCGGGCTTTCGACAAGTGCTGGAGATGTACCGCAAAGATATGATCCAAAAGAATAAAAGTGGGGTCTCTCCGATGGATGCAGGCCCGGTGACTCTGGGTGCCCGGCTCACGTCGTCGCGGTTTCCGGAGGCGTATGAGGCGATCCTCTATGGCCGCGGGACGTGGCTGTTCCATATGCTGCGGACCATGTTGAGAGATGCGGCGTTGAAAGATGCTGCCGTGCAGGGCGGTGGACGCAAGGCGCAGAGCAGCGGCAGCCCGGACGAGCCGTTTGTGCGGGCGCTGCGGAAAGTTCGGCAGCGCTATGAAGGCAAAGCAATCAGTACCCGCGAATTGATAGAGGTTTTTGCGGAAGACCTTCCGCCCTCGTTGCGCTATGAAGGCAAGAGTTCGCTGGATTGGTTTCTGGAAGGCTGGGTTAACGGCACCTCGCTGCCGAAACTGGAACTCAAGGCGGTGAAATTCCTGGCACAGGGCGCGGGCACAGTGGTGACGGGAACCATTCTGCAGAAAGAGGCGCCGGAAGATCTGGTGACGTCGGTGCCCGTATACGCCGTGATGCCGGGAAAGCAGATGGTTCTGCTGGGACGAGTATTCGCCGACGGCGAGGAGTCCTCGTTCCGTTTGTCGGCGCCGGTCGGAACCCGCAAGATCGTGCTCGATCCGAATGAGACGATACTGACGAGCCCAAAGTAGCGCGTGCGATTGAACCGCGGGCACCGCGCTTGCGGTGCCGAATCGGTCCTCCTTTCCGCGCGCGAGTCCCGAATCGGATAAATGGGAATCCTAGCCGCGTTGGGTCGAAAGGACTCTGCTCTCGCAAGTGCTGCATTTTCTCCGCGGTGGAGTGCGCGTAGCCGGCGAACCGATGGCCGCTGAAGTGCTTAGGGAAGATGCAGAGTCCTCGAGAGATCCGCCATGTCCGAACCGAGTACCGAGATGCCGGGTGCCGCAGCATGCGTTTGGGGTTGCGGCGCAGGAGATGAAGTACTGGCGGCAACAGAGACGATCCTGTTGGTGGAAGATGAGGCGTTTGTGCGAGATGTGACCTGCGAAGTTCTGCGCTCTGCCGGATACCGGGTGCTGGCGGCTCGGAATGCAGCGGACGCGGTAAGCATGTACGAAGCTCGATCCGGCGAAGTAGAACTCTTGCTGAGCGATGTGGTGTTGCCGGGAGAGACTGGACCCGCAATGGCGCGAAGGCTGCGGCGGGAGCATCCGGAGCTGAAAGTCTTGTTCGTCACTGGATACGCGGAGCAGATGGGATTGCTGGAGGGGAAGCAAGAGGAATTCTTGGCGAAGCCGTTTTCCGCGGAGGCGCTGCTGAGGAAAGTGAGGCAAGTGCTGGATCGCCGGGGATTGCCGACTGGAGAGTTTGCTGAAAAACTCGTTTCCACGCCCAGGGCGCACAGCAGCGGCTGAAGGCGGTATTCATTTGGAACGATTTGCGGCGCGGGTAGAAGTGTGTGCGTGAGAACTTGTGCAGTCCCTCCGGGACTGGTGCTGTCCTCCCGCTTTACCCAGCGCTTAAGCGCTGGGCTAAGTTCGTTCGCCCCTCCGGGGCTAAATTCTCGGGCAGACCGTTTCGCCGGATTGTCCGAAATCTCGTTCTGACGCAAACACTAGAAGCCGCGCCCTTTCAAAGCAAGAGCCAAATTCGTTTTTTTCAGCAAACTTGTTGGATCGAGGAATCGGCTCAGGCACGCTTGCGGTAACGGGTGGCCAGCAGGATCTGTGCGGGAATCTGGGAGAGTGGGACCACCCGCGAGAGGATGCCCATCTCGGCGCAGACTCGGGGCATGCCGTAGACGGTGCAGGTGGCTTCGTCCTGGCCGATGGTTAGGCCGCCCTGGCGATGGATGGCATTCATGCCTTCGGCGCCATCGGAGCCCATGCCGGTCATGATCACTCCGAGAGCGAGGCTCTTGAAGCTTTCGGCCACGGAGTTCATCAGCACATTGACGGATGGAATGTGCAGAGCGTCGGCGGGCTGGGTGTCGAGACAAAGGATAGCGCGGGAATCGGACAAGCGCTTCACGCTCAAGTGGGTTCCCGCAGGTGCGATGTAGGCCACGCCCGGCAGAATGGGTTCGCGATGAGTGGCCTGGCGCACCTGGATGGAGCAAAGACTATTCAGGCGTTGGGCGAAGGGCGCGGTAAAGCCTGCCGGCATGTGCTGCACGATCAGAATCGGCACGGAGAGGTCGCGGGGAAAAAGGGGCAGGATTTCCTGAAGAGCTTTGGGGCCGCCGGTTGAGGTTCCCAGGGCGACGATTGCCGGGACGGCCAGGGAGCCCGCGCTGCGAGTTTCTGGCTGGGACGATTGCGGCGGCTTTCGGGTTGAAACGGCGGCGGCAGCAGCGTCCGCAGCCGGCGACTTTCGGGAATGCGCGGCAGCACGGATCTTACCGACCAGGTCGGACCGAATGTGGAGGATGTCGAGGGAGGCGGCCGACAGTTGTTTGGGGACATAGTCGTCTGCGCCCGTGTCCAGGCACTGCACCCGGTCTTCCACCCGGGTTCGCTGGGTCAGCACCAGCACCGGCACGCTCGGTTTTTTTGAGCGCAAGTGGCGCAGCACGCTCACTCCATCCAGCTTCGGCAGGTTCAGGTCGAGGATCACGACGTCATACTCGAACTCAGTTGCTGCCGCTCGGGCCTGTTCGCCATCCGGAAAAACATCCACCGCGTAATGTTCGCCTTCGAGACCCTGGCGAACGAAGCGGGCTAACGCTTCATCATCTTCGGCCATCAGAATTCGCATCACGTAAACCGTCCTTAATCCGATGACCCAAGTCTAGTTAGAAAGTGCTCAACCTCAGCAGAAACTAAGACTACCCAAAGGTCTGTAGGTGCAGGAATGGAGCGCCGTTTCAAATCGGGAGACGCGCTCTCAGCCTGCGCTCTTTCCGTTTTCATGCCTCTACGAACCTCCGCGGCCAATTCCTGCACGCCCTTCGAGCAAGCGATAATCCCCAAGGGAGTTTTTCCGCCCCGGAGTCCTCTCTTGCGCATGTGGAGCAAAACGACCCTCAAGTCGCTGCTATTGCCCGGCGGGATTCTGCTGTTGGGCGTCGCGGGGCTCGAGTATTCCGGCTGGCTGACATTGGCTCTTCCCGCTCTCAGCTTTCTCTACTATTGCGGGCTGATCGGCGGCATGCTGCTGGCTTGGCGATTCCATTCCAGCCGCACCTTCTTCGCCCTGGTGGTCCTGTTTCTCGGGCAAGAGGCGATTGCATTCTTTGGGGACGGGCACGCCACGCTGGGAACTCCAGGATGGACAGCGCTGCTGGCGGTCGCCCTGCTGGTGCCGCTGAACTTCGTGCTGATCGCGCTGATCGAGGAGCGAGGCTTCACCGTCGCTGCGGTTGCACCCGTTGGACTGCTGCTATTCATTCAATCCGTCATCGTGGCAGTGCTCTGCCGTGCGGCTGAGGAATTGCCATCTGCGCCTGCCCGCGCGCATCACGCAACCGGCGCAACCGCTTTGCCGGGCTACGCGCTGCTCGCGTTCGCGGCCGCGGGCACGTTCCTGCTGATCCGGTACCTGATTACGCGCAAGCCCGTCGACAGCGCTTTGCTCTGGTCGCTCTCGGCCTTTTTCCTGGCCCTGCGTTTCACTGCGACGACGCACACTTCGACCATCTACCTGGCGACCGCGGCCTGCATTCTGGCGGCGTCGATCATCGAGAACTCGTACCTTCTGGCCTACCACGATGAGCTTACGACGCTGCCGTCGCGCCGCGCCTTTAACGATGCCATCCTGCGCCTGCAAGATCCGTTCTCAATTGCTGTAGTGGATATCGACCACTTCAAGCGCTTCAACAACACCTACGGGCACGATACGGGAGATCAAGTCTTACGGCTGGTGGCGAGCAGTTTGTCGCGCGTAACCGGCGGCGGGCAGGCCTACCGTTGCGGCGGAGAAGAGTTCAACATTCTGTTTCCGGGGAAAACGACGACTGAAGTGGTGGATCATCTGCAGCAGTTGCGTGCGACCATCGAGTCCTCGCAGTTCCGCATGCGAGCCGGCGAACGGCGGCAAAGCTTGCGCGGCCCCGACCGTCGCAATGACCGGGCGCGCGGACGCGCCCGCAAAGGCCAGGCGATCCGGGAACTCGCGCAGGAAAAAGTTCCAGCGCCGCTCTCGGTGACGGTCAGCATCGGCGTCGCGACTTCGGCGGACGAAGAGTCAGACCCCGCTCTCGTCCTGCAGGCGGCGGACAAGGCGCTTTATCGCGCCAAAGCCAACGGGCGGAATCGGGTTGAGACCGCGGCCAGCCCCCGTCGGCGGACCCGCGCCAAAACGGCTGGGATTGCTTGAGCCGCTGACCGTTTGAACCGTTGATTCGTCCAAGGAAAATCGCCCGCAGAAAATCAAAGAAGAAAATCAAACCTGCAGATGAGCGCGCGGCGAATCGCAACGCACGGCCGGACCGTCAACCGTAGGACGGGAAGTATGACGGCCCGGTTCCGAACGTTTTCGCAAGCACCTCAGGCCGTGCGGTCAGCCCGCGGTCGTAGGAGGGATCGTAAGTTTCCGGCCGGTGCCGCCACAGACAGGGCATTTGGAGCGGATAAACGCAACCCCGTCGACCTTACCGTTCAGGTCCACGGGCTTCGCAACATATCCACTGCCGCCGCAGTTTGGGCAATCGTCCGGAGCCACTCCTTTTCCCCCCTCGCAGTTGATGGCATTGTCCACGACGCGGAGGCACAATTCACGGCAGACTGTTCTGTGTTACGAATCCCGAACAAGAGTCGCAGAGTCCCTGGAGCTGGAGAATCACGGGGGCGGCAAAAGTCACGGTGCGTACCAGTACACGTAGGTTCTTCCAATCTATCAAGTAGAATGCCTGTCTGCGCGGCGCTCTGAGTGGACCGTATTTCCGACGCACAGATCAAGGACATGACGACTCGTAGCTGCTTTAGCCTTGTAACAGTCGCGCTGGCGTCGGTGCTCGCCGGATGTGGGGCGCCGGTTCACTCATCTGATGTTGAAGAGCTTGTCGAAATGTTCCTCAGGGCGAACTCGCGTCTCCCTCGAAGGATCGACGATGTGCTTGGTCCGCGGCAGTTGAAGAAATTCGACGTTTTAAGACACAAAGCCGAAGTCAGTGTCGTGCATGATGGCTAGAGTTGAGTCGACAACACGTTCCACGAGCATGCCCTGGCCGATGACTCAAGGGACGCAGCACTATCCTGTACACGCGCAGGCAGGAAGTACGAAGCTCACTGCGCCTTCTTCGAGACGCGAGCTACCAACTCGTCCAATCTCGAAAGCAAAAGCTTGAGGATCGGAGACTGGTTTGACTTTTTGTAACCGAGGACCAGATCAACAGTTGGCACATCCCCCTTGAGAGGGCGGCTCGTTACAGCAGCGGGGAGAAAGTTCTGCGCGTAAGCAGGTAACAGCCCTACCCCGCGGGTCGACATTATTAAGGAAATTCCCATGGTGACGTGGTCCGCCTCGTGAGCTGGCGTGATATTGATACGCGATCGCTTCAAGTACTTGTCGATGATCGCACGCAGTACGGGAGCCGTATGGGACACAATCACGAATGTTTCGCCTACTAGATCCCTCGGGCTGATCGCTTTAAGCGCGGCGAGACGGTGGTCACTAGGCAGGATCACAACCAAAGGCTCCTTCATAAGAGGGCGGAACGCGAGGTCCGGCAGCGCTCGTTCCTTTCGAAGAAAAGCGGCATCGATTTTTCCGTTGGAAAGGCCTTCCGCAACTAGCGGAGAATATTGACTCGAGATCATCACGTCAATGTTCGGCAGCTCGTCGCGCAGGATCCGCAAGGCTTCGGGCATCCAGGTCAATTCGTGTCCGGTCAGAAAGCCCATCGAGAAGCAGGGCTTGGCGGGATGAACGGCTCGGCGCGCAGCTTCACCTGCCGCCTCTGCCTGCGATAGCACGACCCGGGCGTGATCGAGAAAGACGCGACCCGCCGGTGTCAGTGCGATGCCGCGGGCTCTTCGCGTCAAGAGTTTGGCTCCGACCTCGCCTTCGAGATCTCGGATCTGCCGACTCAGCGACGGCTGTGACGTGTGCAGCCTTTGCTCTGCTGCTACGGTCAGGCTTCCCGCGTCCGCGACCGCGACCAAGTAGCGAAGATGTCGTAATTCCATCCTTCACTTCCATGCTTAGAAAGCATCCGATCGCAGCTTAACAAAGTATGCTTCGAATGCGCTACCACTGGCTAAACAGGTAATCCAATCCAGTGATTGGGATGCCTCGGGCGAGCAATAGGGTTCCGGCCCATGCCTGATGAGCATAGAGCATTTGTCTAATTCAAGGAGATGGACCATGTCAAAGAAATTGGAAGGAAGGATTGCGCTGATCACGGGCGGCTCGCGCGGCATTGGCGCTGCAATCGCTAAGCGTCTGGCTGCGGACGGAGCAAAGGTCGCCATCACTTACACGAAAGGTGCCGACGCGGCGACGGCCGTTGTCAAAGCGATTGAACGCGCAGGCGGAAAGGCGATCGCTATTCAGGCCGACGCTGCGGATGCCGACGCCGGCAAAGCCGCGGTCGAAAAAACCTTTGCGACATTCGGCCGGCTCGACGTTCTCGTGAACAATGCCGGCACGGCGATCCCGAAAACGTTCGAGGAGACCACGCTGGAAGAGATGGATCGCGTGCTCGATATCAACGTGCGCGGTGTATTCGTAGCGACGCAGGCGGCGCTGAAGCACATGACTGAAGGCGGTCGCATCATCATGATCGGATCAGCCGTGGGCGAGCGGGCCGTTGCGCCGGGACTTGTGCCCTATGCGGCCACAAAGGGGGCCGTCAAGATGTTCACGCAGGCATTATCCAGAGAGGTCGGAAGCCGCGGCATCACGGTCAACAACATCCAGCCGGGTCCGATCGACACGGAGTTGAATCCTGCTTCGGGCGATTGGGCGATACCGCAGAAGGCCGCCACCGCTCTCGACCGCTATGGGCATGTTGACGAGATCGCCGCAATGGCAGCGTTTCTCGCGGGTTCGGAATCCTCTTACGTCACGGGAGCGAATCTTACCGTCGATGGCGGAATGAACGCCTGAACGAGCATCCCTTTGGCGAATAGCGGTCGGACTGAGTTGCTACGACCTTCTGATGCGAGCCACTAACTCGATTGCGGTGCAATTCCGCTGTATTTAATTGCGCCACTTGCCGTTGACGAATCGAACTGTGAGGGAAATAAAATGTCCACGCTTCAAAGTAAAACAGCACTGGTCACCGGGGGGTCACGCGGTATTGGGCGCGCGACGGCACTCGCGCTCGCCCAGTCCGGGGCGCGAGTCCTGGTCCACTATGGCCGTTCTGCGCAAGATGCGGAATCCGTCGTAGCGACCATCCTTGCACAAGCCGGACGCGCGGATGCAATCCGAGCAGATTTGGGAACGGCAGACGGGGCAGCACTGCTGGCAAAGGAAGTTCGTTCGATCGTCGGAGAGCGATTGGATGTGCTCGTGTCCAACGCCAGTATCTCCAAGGCTGCAACGATCAAGAATCATACGGTCGAGGATTTTGACAATCTGTTTGCCACGAATGTGCGAAGTCCGTTTTTCCTGGTGCAGCAACTCTTGCCCGTCCTCGGCGAAGGCTCGAACATCATTGTGATCTCTTCGATCGGGGCGCACGCCGTAGTTGGGAAGCCCGGTTTAGACAACCCTTCGATCCTCGCCTACGCCTCGACTAAGGGAGCATTAGAGACTTTAGTCAAGAACTGGGCCGCCATTCTTGGGCCGCAAGGCATTCGCGTAAACGCAGTCGCGCCTGGTGTGATCGACACAGACATGTCGAACTTCGCTAAAACTGAGGCAGGGCGCGAGGTCACTCTCGGGATGCAAGCCCTCAAGCGAATCGGCAAGCCGGAAGACGTAGCAGACGTAGTCGCGTTCCTGGCGTCCGACGCGGCTCGCTGGATTACAGGAGCGAGTATCCCGGTCGATGGAGGTTCGAAGCTGTGACTGACAACGTGATGAGCACAATGCAAATCGGAATACGCCGTTTGGACGTACGAAAATCCTTACAAGGCAGTCGCCGACATCAAAGAACACCTGGCGTTTTATCCCTCACGGGTTGATGCAGTCGAAGTGATCTCCTAAGAGCGCCTGACAAAACCTCCGCTCTCCCCTCTCGACCGGCAAGAAGGGTCGTCCCAAGAACATCACTGAAGCTTTGCGCACTCTCACTGGAGTGCATGCACAAGCAAAGCCGCCCCGAGACCGAGCGGCTTTTGCTGTGCTTTCCTGCTTTCCCCTTGCTACGCCTTCGGCTGCGGCGGTGTGGGGATTTTGCAGCGACGAACCGCTATCGATCTCGGCGTTGCATCGCGGCTTCCGCGTGGTAGCCGACTGCCTGCTCCGGCCCTGCTCCGAACAGCTCCGGATGCAAATAGTGTCCCTGGTCCTGCGCCGGCCTGTCTTCTTCTACCTGGATGCGGTGGGCGTTGGCGCCCTGGCGAATGCCCGTCACCTGCCAGGAAACTTTCACGTTCGGTTTGTCGAACACTGAAGGCTCTCAATTACTCGGGATCTTGGTGACGGATGCGCTGCCGTTGTTTGCGACCCAAATGTTGGAGCCGTCGAAGGCCACGCCCAACGGATTGTGACCAACGGTGTAGACACCTACCACGGCACCGGTGCTGGCAACCAGCTTGGTGACCGTGGTCAAGGCATTGTTTGTCACCCAGATGTTGGTACCGTCGAAGGCCAAGTCTCTAGGGCCACCGGACACAGTGTAGGTGCCTATGAGTGCACCAGTGCTGGCCAACAGCTCGGTGACGGAGTTGCCTACGGCACCCGCCACCCAGATATTGATACCGTCGAAAGCCAAGCCGTAGGGTTCGAACGCTGCCCCAGAAGAGTAGGTGCCTACCACGGCACCAGTGTTAGACAGCATCTTGGTGAGAGTGCTGTCTCCGAGGTTTGCCACCCAGATGTTGGTACCGTCGAAGGCCACAGCGTTGGGGGCGCTGCCCACAGTGTAGGCGCCAACCGTAGCACCGGTGCTGGCCAGCAAAGCGGTGACGGTGTTGTCGCCACTGTTTGCCACCCAGATGTTGATACCGTCGAAGGCCACGCCCCTAGGATTCTTCCCCACCGTGTAGGTGCCGACCGTAGCACCAGTGTTGGCCAGCAAAGCGGTGACGGTGTTGCCCCCACTGTTCGTCACCCAGATATTGGTACCGTCGAAGGCCACCCCGAATGGGGCGCTCCCCACGGAGTAAGTGCCGACCGTAGCACCGGTGCTGGCCAGCAGTGCGGTAACGGTGTTGCCGCCACTGTTTGCCACCCAGATGTTCGTGCCGTCGAAGGCCACCCCGATTGGGGCGCTCCCCGCGGAATAGGTCTTGGAATACCACTGCAACAGCGCGGCTCTTACTTCTCGGGGGCTCGGACCTCCGGGTCCCTGTAGCCCTTGCGGGCCCTGAGAGCCAGTCGGGCCTTGCGCTCCCTGTGCTCCCACCGGCCCCGCCGGACCGGCAGGTCCTGGCGGTCCCTGCACGCCCGAGCAGCCGGAGCCACAGGTAACTGTGCCCGCCACAGTCAGGTTGCCAGCTATGGTGGTAGTGCCGTTGACCGTGAAAGTTGCCGGATTGGACACGCTGCCGAAGTTGACGGTGGGCGGCGTCAGGCTTGGGGCTTCTACATCCAGAGTGAACTGAGGCGTGGCCGTCCCGATGCCGACCTTCGCACTCTGGCATGCGGGTAGACCGTTAGCGCTGCATCCGTTCAGGTTAGAGATGCTGCCGAGCACCAGGGAATTGTCCTGGCTGACCACGGCGTAGGCTCCGATGGCAGTGGAGTTATTAAGTGCGGTGGAGGCGGAGTCTGGCCCGGCACCAAATCCCAGAGCCGTGTTGCTGGTGCCCGTAACGTTGTAGCGGAGCGCATTCGACCCGCTGGCGGTATTTAAACCTCCCGTGGTGTTCTCCAAGAGCGCGCTTGAGCCAATGGCCGTATTGTTGCTCGAAACGCTGAAGCCGCCGCCGCCACCGTTGTTGTTCAACGCCCCGAAGCCGACGGCTGTGTTGAAGTCGCCGGGAGAAAACTTGCTGGTGAACACCCCCGCAAACCCGAGGAACGCGTTGTCGCCGTTACCCGAACCGGAGGCAAAGGCGAAGGGGTTGCTGGAGTTTCCGAAGAGATAGAGCGCCGTGCCGTAAATGTTCCCGCCCGATATCGCGCCGGTGGTGGTGAGGTTGGTCGCCGAAAGGGAGGCGGCGGTTGTGTTCCCGGTGAAGTTGTTGGTGCCCGTGAAGGTGTTTGTACCCGTCAGTTGTGGCACCACCGAGGTATTGATGGACAAAGTGCCGCTGCTGGTGATGGGACCGCCGGCGAGGCCGAGTCCGGTGGCCACATTCGTCACGGTGCCGCTGCTGCCACCACCACCGCCGCTGCCGGTAATCTGCTGCCCGTTTACGGTGAGGGAGCCAGTTATGTTGGTAGTGCCGTTCACGGTGAAGGTTCCCGGTGTAGGTGAACTGCCGAAGAAGTTGACCAACGGAGTCCCACTGGGGGCTTCGACATCCAATGTGGCCAGAGGCTTCGTCGTGCCGATGCCGACGCTTGTGTTCTTGGTCGCGTTGTTGAGACCGGCGATGCTGCCGAGCACCAGCGCATCGCTTTCGCCCACAACTGAGTTGGAGCCGATGGCGGTCGCGTTGGTGATCGCTCCGCTTGAGTTGGACCCAGAGGAGGCTTCGGCCCCGCCGCCGAGGAAGGTGTTGTTGTTGCCCGTCAGGGGCGAACCGTCCCCGGTTTGTCCCGCGAAGTTGCCTAAAGCGACGTTGAAACTCCCGCTGGTGTTGCTGTTCAGCGCCAGGTAGCCCGCGGCGACGTTGCTGCCGCCGGTAGTGTCGGCGGCGAGCGCATGCCAGCCGCTGGCGGTGTTGCCTGTGCCTGGATTTGTGCCGTTGCCGGCGAAGCCCAGAAACGCGTTATTCGAAGAAGAATTGCCGTAGTCGAAAGAAGTGCCGCCCAGGTTGTAAGCGGTGCTGGTGTTAACGACTCCATTGACATCGAGCGGAAACGCCGGCGATGCCGTGCCGACGCCGATGACTGGCACGGTCAACGTTCCGGTCATCGCCCCGCCCGCGAGGTGGAGGAAATAAGTGTCGGTGTAGTTAACCGTCTGGGTGACCGAGAAATTCTCAGCCTGGGTGACGGCCGAGTTGACGTCCGACAGGAACGCGACCACGTTGTGGTCCGCGGTCAGGGCGACGTTGCCGCCGCTAGTGGTCGCGATGATGCCGCTCAACGGAGCGGCGGTTACGCCGGTGATTCCCCCGCCGCCGCCGCCCTGGAAAGTCTGCCCGGGCGCGAATTGGATGATGCCGTTACTGTCGATGGACAATCCCGTTTCGACCGGAACCCGGCTTTTGAGGAAATCTCCACCATACAGCAGGTTCAGGGTGCCTGACGGATTTGCCGTGTTGTTTCCCGCCGGTTCCGACTGCCATTGAAAGAAGGGCTGACCGGCATAGCCGGTGTTGGACACCGAAACGCCCTGGAAGATGAGGGGGTCGGAGTTGCTTGCCGAGGTGGGAGATGCGGACGGGAGTGTTACGGCGCCAGCAAGCGAGCCCAGGAACTGACCAGAGAACACGTTGCCGCCGGACTGAGCAATAACCGGCGCGTTTATTAGGACGAGCCCTCCGGAGATTGTAGCTCCTACAGGGCTAAGGTCTATCGTCGACGCGCCTGCAGCAAGAGTCAGATCGTTAGTCCCAGGACCTCCGATGGCGAGTTGCGTTGATAAGCCAGCACCGATCGAGGACACGTTCAGTGGTCCGCTCATGGTGCCGCCGTGCAGTGGGAGAAATACGTCATTGGCGTAGACGACCGCGTTGTTCTGCGCCGTTACGGCAGCTTTGCTCGCGAAGGTCTCGGCCGTGGTGATACCGGCGGCGAGATCCGATTGGAAGGCGACCACGCTGTGGTCCGCGGTCAGCGTGACAGCGCCGGTGGTGGGGCTGCTGGTGATGCCGTTGGTTCCGGTTACGCTGCTGACGCCGCCGCCAGTGACCTTCTGTCCGTTCACAGACAGTGAGCCAGTTATGTTGGTGGTGCCGTTCACGGTGAAGGTTCCAGAAGTAGGCGAACCGAAGAAGTTGACCGACGGTGTCCCGGTGGGGGCTTCGACATCCAGGGTGAACAGAGGCGCGTTCGTGCCGATGCCGACGAGCATCGGCAAGGTGCTGTCTCCGAGCACCATGCAGTTGCTGCAATTCACCAAGGCGTTTGCCCCGAGCGCGGTGGCATTGTCTATTTCCGTGGATACTCCCGGGCCGGAGTCGTAACCCACGAAGGTGTTGCTCGATCCAGTCGTGTTGGCATTCGCGGCGGTTAAGGTTAAACCGGCGAGCGAACCTAGCGCGACGTTGTTGTTGCCGGTCGTGTTCGAGCCCAGCGAAGAAGCGCCTAAGCTAGTGTTGTCAGACCCGGTCGTATTGGAACTAAGCGAACTAGAATTGTTCGACTTATGCGTAGCAGGGTCGCTGTGGGGGGAGCCCATTGCGGTATTGCCGGAACCCGTCGTGTTAGAACCAAGTGCACCTCGATTGCCCGCGTTACTGCTATGTGGGGGCGGGGACCCCAGCGCGGTGTTGCCCTGGCCGCTGGTGTTGGAAGCAAGGGCGGAGGCGCCGATGGCAATGTTAAGCTCGCCTGTCATGGTGAAATTGCCGGCACTAGCGCCGAAAAAAGTGTTTTGAGAATTCAGGCCATTGACTCCATAAACATGCGCAAAATTCATTCCCCCAAACGTGAGCACGCCGGACGTCGCGATCCCCGAAGTTGCCGATGTTGCGGGAAGATTTAGCAGCCCGTTCAGAGTCATGTCGCCCGACGCGTCCACGGTCATCTCCGGCGTGCCGTTGATCTGCGCATTGAAGATGGTATTGCCCGGGAGCCCGTTGAATTGGAAGCCGGTGCAGGCAGCCCCGGCGCTGGCCAGGCAATTTGAGGTGACCGCCGGCCCTGGAGTGACGTCCATGTTGAACACCGACGGTCCACCGACGTTCAGCGTGCTGCCGATCCCGGCGATGTTCAGATTCCCAGTGATGGTTTGATTGCCCACGAAGTTGTTGCTTCCGGTCAAACTCGGAAAATTGTAGCCAGCCACTCCGTTGAGGGTGGTCGCGTTGACGTTGGTCAGCCCGGCGCCGTTGCCGGTGAACGACAAGGCTGCGATGTTGCCGGTAAACACGTTGTTCAGAGCGCCCAGTTGCGGCACCACATTCGGGTTGATGTTCAAGGTGCCGGTGGTGGTGATGGGACCACCCGTGAGACCGAGGCCGCTGCCCACGCTGGTTACCGTGCCGCTTCCCGCACCGCTACTGCCGTTCAGCACGATTTCCAGTTCGGGCTCGTGGCTGGTGAGCACACCTTCTTTGCTTTCAAACGAAAAGTAACCCTTCGTGCCGACGACCGCCAGGGCCACGCCATTGTTGCTGGAAGGATTGGCCAGCCAATTCTGCACGGTTGCCGTAATGTCGACGAGCACGAAATTGTTCATGCTCGAGGTGGAGACGGTGACGGGATTTGCACCGGTGGCCGACGATCCCAACACTGGTGGCGGCGTGTTGAAAGTCAGCGTGCTCTCCGACCAAGTGGGAGAGGCGGGCAAATTGTAGACGTCGAACTGCCCCCCGGTGGCCACCGCGCTCACGAATAGGCGCAACGTCGCCTTGTTCACCGGGGCACCGGCCGGAACGCCGGACAGATTGAATTTCATGTAAGTCGTCGAGCCCTCTCCAACCACGAGAAGGATGCTGGAGCCGAAGTTCTTGTTGGGCGAGCTGCTGTTCACGTAAGTATCGGCACTGGGTGGAGACTGCTGCGCCAGCACAGCGCCAGTCAGCAAACCTAGCGTAGAAAGCAGCAATACCGCCAACCGCGCCATTAACTTTTTCATAGTGCGCTCCAGTTTTTCTCTCGTCGGACATTCCCCGCGTAACTGTCTCGTGTCTCGGCCTGAGATCCTGCACCTTCGTTCGTCGTGAGTCTCCAGAGCTACATCGATAGGGCCCTGTCATCTGCTTAAAGCGAAATTCCGAGGAGAACTGGCCCATGAGATACGAAAATTTCTTGATGTCGAGCCCCGGCGAGTGGAAGACAGCGGTGCGAGCGCGGCGAAGTACCTGTTTTTTCAATGAGTTGACATTGGTGCTGGCTGCGGTTATCTTGCTTCCCAAGCTTGGGAGCGGGTTAGGGGGCTAGTTGCCGGAAATACCGTCCGAAACCGTCAGCAGGTTATTGGCGAACTGGTACGCGGGCGACGACAAGGCCTTGCGCGCTGCGGTTCCGCTTGTCTATGACGAGCTCCGTCGGGCCGCGCATCATTACTTAAGGAACGAGCGCCCAGGCCATACCCTGCAAAGTACCGCTCTGGTGCATGAGGCTTATATGCGCCTGGAGAAGCAAGGCGCGGCTCGCTTCCAGAATCGCGCCCATTTTTTGGCCATCTGTTCTCAGCTAATGCGCCAGATTCTGGTGGAGTACGCGCGCAATCGCAACGCGGCCAAGCGCGACGGCGGATATCGACTAACCCTCGATGAGAGTCTTGCATTCAAGATGCCGAGCGTGGACATGGTCGCTCTCGACGACTCTCTGAACGAACTGGCGAAGCTCGATCCGCAACAGTGCCGCATCGTTGAGATGAAATTCTTCGGCGGCCTTTCCATTGAAGAAACCGCGGACGCATTGAATCTCTCCCCCACCACCGTGAAGCGGCACTGGGCTACGGCCCGGCTCTGGCTGCATCATCAGATGAGCAAGGAATAAGCATGACGCCGGAGCGCTGGGAACAAATTCGCGACGTGCTGGAGAGAGTGCTGGAACTGGCGCCCGGCGAGCGTGCCTCGTTTCTGAATCGTGCGTGCTCGTCCGATCAATCTTTGCGGCGGGAAGTCGAAACCCTGCTCGCCTCCAGCGACGACGTGCGCTCCAGCTTTTTACAGTCCGCCACGCCGAGAGCCACGCTAACGCCGGGTACGAAGTTGGGAGAATATGAGGTCAAGTCGCTGCTGGGCTCCGGCGGTATGGGCGAGGTCTATCGCGCCCGCGATTCGCGGCTGGGGCGGGATGTAGCGATCAAGGTTCTGCCGTCTTCTCTCTCCGCTGATTCCGACCGGCTGCGACGCTTCGAGCAGGAGGCGCGAGCAGCAGCGGCGCTGAACCATCCCAATATTCTCGCCGTGTTTCAGATGGGAACCTACGAAGGCGCGCCGTATCTGGTCTCGGAGCTGCTGGAGGGAGAAACGCTGCGCGAACAGATCAAGCGTGGCCGGATCTCCATGCGCAAGGCAATTGATTGGGCAGTGCAGATTGCGCGCGGTCTGGCGGCGGCCCATGAGAAAGGCATCGTCCATCGTGACCTGAAGCCGGAGAACCTGTTCGTCACTAAAGACGGGCGAGTGAAGATTCTGGACTTCGGCCTGGCGAAGCTGACACAACCGCAATCGAGTTCAGAGCAGGACGGACCGACGCTGACCGAGGGGACGGAAGCGGGCGTGGTAATGGGCACGGTGGGCTACATGGCGCCAGAACAGGTGCGGGGACAATCGGCTGACCATCGGGCGGACATCTTTGCCTTCGGAGCGATTCTGTACGAAATGCTGGCGGGGAAGCGGGCGTTTCAGAAACCGACTTCGCCGGAGACGATGAGTGCAATTCTGAACGAAGACCCGCCGAGCATTTCGCAGGTTACTACGAATATTCCGCCGGCCCTGCAGCGGGTGGTGCATCGCTGTCTGGAGAAGAACCCGGAGCAGCGCTTTCAATCTGCGTCTGACCTGGCGTTCGCTTTGGATGCGCTGTCGGAGAACTCCAGCTCCGGGGCGCAAGTTCCGGCAAAGCAAGGAGGCGAGGCCGGACTGTTCGTCATTAGAGAGCGCAGGTTGATGGTAAAGCTCTTCTATGGTTTACCTGTCGCTTTGACTCTGTTCGTGCTTGGCTTTGGATGGTTTTGGTTCAAGGGCAAGCAATCCGCGCCACAGACGGCATTAAGCGAGACGCAGATCACGCATAGTCTGGCGGAGAACCACGTCGTGGAGGGTAGTATTTCGGCCGATGGCAAGTACGTCGCCTACGCTGACTCTAAGGGACTGCACTTAATTACCATCCAATCCGGCGAATCTCACGACATCGCGCTGCCAGGGGAATTGAGAACACACATCGACGAGGTGAGCTGGTTTCCGGACGGGGAGAGATTGATCGTCAAGGCTGACAGCGAATCCGAAGGCGCTGTTCTCTGGTCGATTTCTGTTTTCGGAGGTGCGCCGCGTAAGCTCCATACTCACAGCGCTTATGCCAAGGTTTCTCCGGATGGATTGACGATCGCTTTCGTCAGCGGCTTTATCAGCGGCCGTGGGCACGAGATCTGGCTGGTGGGAGCAGATGGAGAAAATGCAAGAAAAATCCAAGACACGGAAAGTTACGAATACGGGTCTCTCGCTTGGTCTCCCTCAAGCCACCGGCTTGCCTACGTCAAGCGATTCGAAAAGGCAGGTCTAAGTGAAAATTTTGGGGGCAGCATCGAGACGCTTTCCATCGATGGAGGATCGCCAACTGTTGTGGTCTCGGATCCGGGACTATGGGTTCAGGGCGGTATGGTCTGGCTTCCCGACGGGCGCCTGGTTTTTTCATCATCGGGCAGAGCCGACTTGGGAGGGCCCGTGAATCTTTGGGCGATCTCGACAAACTTGCAGACGGGGGTGCCTTGGGGGCGACCCACGCAGATGACAAAATGGGCCGATTCAGCCACGTTCGACCCGAGCGTCAGCAGTGATGGTAGTCGTCTCGCCGTAGTGAAGACCCGCTCGTGGAATGACGTCTACGTCGGCGAACTCAAAGACAACGGCACACATCTGGATACACCGAAACGCCTGACCTCGAGCGACAGCATAAACGCGAACTTTGGATGGACACGTGACAGCGGAACAGTTCTTCTCATATCCAACAGTATGGGCAGGTTTCAGATCTTCAAACAGCGGATTGACGCCGACGCACCCGAACTTCTGGTGAGCAGCCCAGATGATGAGATGTACCCTGCGTTTAGTCCGGATGCAGCATGGATTCTTTATTGGTCGACGGCGCATGGGGCAAGGTCTCAAGTCACTTCGCAGAGGTTGATGCGCTTTCCCGCTTCCGGTGGATCGCCTGAGCAAGTACTTGAGGCCCCGGTTGATCCCATGGATGCCTTCGACTGCCCTTCGCGGCCTTCTAGTTCATGCCTGATCAGCCGCGGGGAACGGGGCCAGCTCATTTTCTATGCTTTGGACCCCGTCCAAGGGCAAGGCAAGGAAATCATTCGGACTAAGTTGGAGCAAGCGAACGACCTGGCCTGGAGCATTTCTCCAGACGGCTCACACATCGCCATTGCGAGTTGGGCTCGGCTTCGCGAACAGATCCGGATACTCGATGTGCAAAATGGCTCTGAGCGGAATCTCGCATTGCCGAAGAATTGGCAAATCGAGGGCCTCTCTTGGGCCGCGGATCAGAAGGCCTTATTCGCAGGTGTTGGGGGTTCGAGTGACTTTCTTATTGCGCGTATCGATCTAGATGGAAATACTCACGTACTGTTCGATCGAATGGGGGTGTGGCTCGGAGGCCCTTATTCGTCCCCGGATGGTAGGCACTTGGCTTATTTCCAGCAAACTTCTGATGATAACCTTTGGCTCCTCAAGAATTTCTAACCACCACCAGAGGACACCAACGGCTCTCACACTGCCGACCAAGCTTTACTCACCCTCTGGAAAGACGCCGACCCCGACATCCCCATCCTGAAACAAGCCAAGGCCGAGTACGCGAAGCGGAAATAGGCTGTTGCAATCGCTCCTCTCTGTGCTTCTGTGCTCAGCGTTGCGATTGACCTCAACCTCGCCCCCACCTAACATGTCTACGCAGCGACCGCGAAGTTTGTCCTGCATCATCAGATGAGCAAGGCTCCAGAGGTATGACGCCGGAACGCTGGCAACAGATTCGCGAGGTGCTGGAGAAGGCGCTGGAGCTGCCGCCAGGGGAGCGCTCGGCGTTTCTGAATCGTGCCTGCTCGTCGGATCAATCCTTGCGGCAGGAAGTTGAAACCCTGCTGGCTTCCAGCGACAACGTGCGGTCGCACTTCTTGCAATCCTCCGTGCCGCGAGTCACGCTTACCGCGGGTACAAGGTTGGGCGATTATGAGGTCAAGTCGCTACTCGGCTCCGGTGGCATGGGCGAGGTGTATCGCGCCCGCGATTCGCGCTTGGGGCGCGATGTAGCCATCAAGGTCGTGCCCTCTTCCCTCTCCGCTGATGCCGATCGGTTGCGCCGCTTCGAGCAGGAAGCGCGAGCGGCGGCGGCGCTGAACCACCCCAACATTCTTGCCGTGTTTCAGATGGGCAGCTATGAAGGTGCACCGTATCTGGTTTCCGAGCTGCTGGAGGGAGAAACCCTGCGCGAGCAGATCAAGCGTGGCCGTCTGTCCATGCGCAAGGCAATCGATTACGGAGTGCAGATTGCGCGCGGGCTAGCTGCGGCTCATGAGAAGGGCATCGTCCATCGTGATCTGAAGCCGGAGAATTTGTTCGTCACCAAAGACGGGCGGCTGAAGATTCTGGACTTCGGGCTGGCGAAGCTGACGCAACCGCAACACAGCTCGGAGCACAGTGCACTGACGCTCACCGAGGGAACGGAAGCGGGCGTGGTGATGGGCACGGTGGGCTATATGTCCCCCGAGCAAGTGCGGGGACAATCGGCTGACCATCGTGCCGACATCTTTGCCTTCGGTGCGATTCTGTACGAAATGCTGGCGGGGAAGCGGGCGTTTCAGAAACCGACTTCACCGGAGACGATGAGTGCGATTCTAAACGAAGACCCGCCGGAGATTTCGCGGGTCACGCCGAACCTCCCTCCCTCATTGCAGCGGGTGGTCCATCGTTGTCTGGAGAAGAGCCCGGAGCAGCGCTTCCAGTCGGCTTCCGACTTGGCGTTCGCCTTGGAGGCGCTGTCGGATGCCGGCGCGTCGTCCTCCGCAAACGCAGCGAACGTAGCGACTGGCGCTGGGCAACGCTGGAGGATAATTGTCCCTGCGGCAGCGGCTGTGCTGGCATTGTCAATTGTCGGCTACTTCATTTTCTTCCACCACAAGGCCAGACTCACGGACAAGGACACAATTGTCCTCGCCGATTTTGCCAACAGCACAGGCGATCCAATCTTCGATGACACGCTGAAGACGGCGCTCAGCGTTTCCCTGCGGCAATCGCCTTTCCTGAATGTGCTCTCCGACAGCGAGGTTACGAAAACATTGCAACTGATGACTCGTCCCGCAGACGCGAAACTCACGCCCGATGTAACTCGCGACCTTTGCCAGCGTGCGAGAAGCAAAGCTTACATTGCCGGATCGATTGGCAGTCTGGGTAGCGAATTCGTCCTGGGGCTGAAGGCGATTGATTGCCAGAGCGGAGACACGCTGGGGCAAGAACAGGTGACGGCGGCGTCCAAGGAGAAAGTGTTGGACGCGCTGGGCGAGGTGGCGTCCAAGCTGCGCGCTAAACTGGGTGAATCGCTGGCTACGGTCCAGAAGTTTGATGTCCCGCTCCAACAGGCCACCACGTCTTCGCTCGAAGCTCTGAAGGCGTACAGCCTTGGCAGAAAGGCCCGTAACGAGAAAGGCCCTGCCGCAGCTCTGCCGCACGATCAACGTGCGATCGAACTCGATAGAAGTTTTGCCATGGGCTACGACGCCGTGGGCACCGACTACTCCGGTTTCAACCAGGCGGGACGGGCGAGCGAGTACCTGATCAAGGCATTTCAGTTGCGAGAACATGCCAGCGAACGGGAAAAGTTGGCGATCACCGCTGACTACTACCTGTATGTAACCGGAGAACTGGATAAAGCAGCGCAGACGTATCAAGAGATCATTGAGAACTACCCGCGGGAATCCGCAGCGTACAACCGGTTGGGTCTGGTGTACTCGTCACAGGGGCAGAATGAGAAAGCCTCGGAGGTCGGGAGACAAGCCGTGCGCCTCGAACCGGATAATTCCTCTTTGTTCACCAATCTCTCCCTCTACGCCCTTGCCTTGCAACGTTTCGACGAAACGCGACAGTTCATTCACGAGGCGAAGGCGCGAAAAGGAGACGAGTACCTACTCCACAATAATAGCTACGTTCTCGCCTTTGTCACGGGAGACCCCGCAGCAATCGTGGAAGAGCAACAGTGGTTTACAAGTAAGCCCGAATATGAAGACTTCGGACTGGCCCTGACCTCCGATACAGAGGCGTACGCGGGTCATGTCGGGAAAGCACGCGAGGCGACCAAACGAGCAGTGGACTCTGCGATGAGAGCCGACAACAAGGAAGCTGGGGCAGTATGGCAGGCGAACGCTGCCCTGCAACGAGCCGCATACGGAAACGCGGCAGAGGCTCGGCAGATAGCGGTGCAGGCTCTAAAACTTGCTCCCACAAGTCAGGGAGTTGAGGTCGAAGCCGCGCTTGCGTATGCCACGGCGGGCGATACGGCACGAGCCGAGTCTTTGGCACAAGACTTAAGGAAGCGCTTTCCGCTGGACACGCAGATGCAGTCGCTTTGGCTGCCTGCGATTCAGGCACAATTGGCGCTGGACAGAAAGGATCCGGCTGCTGCACTGAATGCGTTGCAAGTTGCTTCGACCATCGAACTGGGCAACATCGGGTTCGCCCCCAACATTTCCTGCCTCCTTCACGTATACGTACGCGGAGAGGCATACCTGGCAGCCGGACAGGGCGATGCCGCCGCCGCCGAGTTTCAGAAGATTCTCGACCACAGCGGTATTGTCGCGTATTGCTGGACTGGAGCGTTGGCGCGTTTGGGCGTCGCTCGCGCCAAGGCCTTGCAATCGAGAACTTCGCAAGGCGCCGATGCCGATGCCGCCCGCGTCCGGGCGCTCGCCGCCTACAAAGATTTCCTCACGCTCTGGAAAGACGCCGACTCCGACATCCCCATCCTCAAGCAAGCCAAGGCGGAGTACGCGAAGCTGCAGTAACTGGAGAAAGTCCTTTCAACCGTTTCTTGTTCGTCCAGAAACCGCCAGCAGATCAGAACGCAACCCAGAGCCAGGAACGCCTCATGAATGTCTGCCCGCATCCGGGTGAGAGGTGACATGATTACGCGATTCGGAAGATCGAAGTCTCCCATCCGATATGGTGTAAGTAGCGGCTGAGACGATTCACGCGCGTGTATGACCTTGGAACCGCCAGCTTCAGCCAGAAATACTCCTTCGCTCATTTCCATGCCCACCTTAAGTCACGATTTCGGTCACAAGTTGTTCCTTAGTTGGGATCAGTCCCTTTAGATTGCGATGCAAGCTCGCGGTAGCGCCCTTAACGCATACTTTGTTGAGCTGCGAGTCGATGCCTCTCAAGCATGGCAAACTCAAAACGAAGTGCCACGCCGTTAATATTCTGCGACCACACGGTCTCTTCAGGACTCTATTTTGGGAGAGACACTTGTCAGGATTGCAAAGAGAGGCTTATGACAGTGACATCGAACGAATTGTCAGTGCAAGTGGCGATTAACTCATGGCGGCTTGTTTTGGAGAGAGCGAACAAGGCGTTTTCAAACCTCACGGCCGACCAACTTTTGAAAGAAGTGGCGCCGGGGAAAAACCGCCTCATTTATCTATGGGGACACCTCACAGCCGCTCACGACGCCATGTTCCCAATTCTCGGCCTCGGAGAGCGACTGCACCCTGAACTCGATGCAATCTTTATCTCCAGTCCTGACAAGGCGGGGACACAGCTGCTCCCAGTGACAGAGCTTAAAAAATATTGGGAGGAAGTGAACGGCAAACTTCTTTCGCAGCTTGCAACTCTTTCCGAGAACGAATGGCTGCAGCGGCACCGCTCGATGTCGGACGAAGACTATGCCAAAGATCCGACCCGGAACCGATTGGCTGTTCTGCTGAGTCGAACCAACCACCTGTCCTATCACTTGGGCCAGATTACTCTGGCTCTCAAGTAACGCGACCTAATTCGCCTTGCTCGGCTAGAGATTCTTAGTGAGGCGCTTTAGAGCCGTGCTTTTTCATACGAAGAACGACTCCTCCTTCTTCAAAGCAAACTTCATCCATTAACGCTTTCATCATGAGGATGCCACGTCCGTGAACCGACCCAATGTTTTCTCGCACTGTTGGATCCGGGACAGTATTAATGTCAAATCCGCTTCCTTCGTCTTTTACAGCGATTGAGACTTCGTCAGGCTCACAGCGGCAGGTGACGTGGACGTGTTTTCGACGATCTTCATGATTTCCGTGAATGATGGCGTTTGCCAGGGCTTCCCGCAGCGCAATTTCAACGTCGCCCACCCCTTCAGGAACACAGCTGCAATTTCTGAGCAAGAGCATGAGTTTGTCCACGAAAGGAGAAATCGCAGTCACTTCGCTTGGCAAGGAGCACTCCAAAGCGAGGTGAGGGCCGCGGTGGGCTTTTTGTTTTAGATCGTGCGCTATCGTCATTCGGAAACCATTTTGGGCGATCGAAATAGCCCTTCTCTTCTTTATAACTGAGGCAAATTCGAAATATTCCATCCGCCCACATGGCTTTGATCAAGAGCACGTTCGCTTCGAGTCGCCGTCGCAGCAATGTCTGGGCAACGTTACTCCTTAATCCAAAGAGGATTGCCCGATCTTGCCTGCCCCCCAAACCGTCTACATGTACACAACTGCGCTGTACGACGTATATCGTCGAGTGCCCAAGTCACGCCACGGATCGATTTGGATTCGGTTGAGCCGGAGAGCGTGACGGAACGTTCCACTCGCGAGAGAACGGATGTGTGCAATTGTTCTGACCCCGAGTCCGCGATCCGCAAGTGCGGTCAGGGAGCGCGTTGCTTGGTGTGTCTGGTAATCCGTGAGACTCAATCCTGCGAAGGTGGCGGAAAGATGGCCTTCCCCACTTTTCTTGTAGCCGTGAATCGTCGAAGCCTTCGTGTTGCGCTCGATGTGCGGAAGGTAAACGGTCATCCAGAAGTCGGCGATCTTGATGTCAGCGTCAGGGAGCGTTCCGCCGTTGGCGTTCACGCGTCTCCATCACACCCGCGGCAAGTTGTTGAACGGGCTTGCACTTCGTACTGTGGTGTTTGTTGTCCTCCGAGCAGAGCCACTCCGACCGCTGCACCCGTTTAGGCTGGCCGTCGATGACTTCCGTGGTGTAATATCGAACGTGAAATGCGCTGTGTTGCTCAAAGACGTGCCCTCGTTGGTATCGCCCCATTGTGCCCTCCAGACAGCATTATGGATAGGCGATTGTGCAGCGTTCATGCAACTAATCTTTGGTAGCCAGCAAGCAAGTTGTTCTTCCTAAAGGCCGGAGAGGTGGCAGAGTGGCCGAATGCGGCGGTTTGCTAAACCGTTGTACGGGCTAACACCTGTACCGAGGGTTCGAATCCCTCCCTCTCCGCCATGTTTTCAATCACTTACGGTCTATCAAATCAGCCCACAAATCAGTTAGGCTCGTTGAAGCGCGAGTCTAACGATCTTCGTGTGTGCCTGTCGCATATCCGCCGTGGCTGCCGTGCCGTACACGTTCATCGTGGTTCTGATGTCCGTGTGCCGCATAAGCCGTTGCTGGACACCCACCGGAGTTCCAACAGAGTCGAGCCATGACCGGTGCGTATGCCGAAACGTATGCGAGCTGATGTGGCCGATGCCAGCTTTGATCGCGGCTCTTCGTAGCGCTCGCCACACTCCTGGATAGGAGAAAGGCAAGCGCCCGATTTGCACCGGAGACGCGAACACCCAATCATCCGACGCGGAGAATTGGGTTAGCTGTTCCCACATCTTGAGCACCTCCACAATCGCACTATCGACGTACATCGTGCGTTGTGACTCAGGTGTCTTCACGTCATCCACCACCTGATGCACAATGCCACGTTCAACGCAAAGCGTGCCGTTGAGCCAGTCAACATCGGACCAGCGCAAGGCGAGACACTCGCTAATGCGAAGCCCCAAGCAGGCGCAGACCAGAGCCATTGTGCGGAAGGGTTCCTCAAGTTGCTCATGAAGCCGTTGGAACTCTTCGATAGTTAAGCTACGTGTTGTCTTAATCCGCTTGGTTGCACCTTTGATCGTCACCAGTTCCATAGGATTGCGCTGCGTAGGCACGTCACCGCGCCACATCGCAAATTCCCATAAAGCCCGGACCAGTCCGCGAATGTGAACCTTGCTCTTTGGTGCCAAGGTGAGAGATTGAAGCCACAAGTCAATGGGACGCGCTTGCAGTTCTCGAAGAGTACAGTCACCCCACTTCGGAATGATGTACTGATTCAACCATGTGTTGTAGCCCTGCCTGGTCATCGCTCTCCGTGGCATTCTTTCGGTACGGTACTCCTCCACCAGAACCCGCACCGAAGGCACTCGCTGATCGCTTCTTTCTGATTGTTCTAGCGGCTTGCGCAACGGTTCCGCTGCGTGCCATGCAGACGCTTTGGTCGGAAACTCTCGTGAAGTGCCGATCACCTTCGAACGGCGGTGACCATTTTCACACCACAGAAAATTCCAAGTGCCATAGCGCCGGTTAAAAACAAGACTTCCTTGGTTTACCCGTGCCGCTCTTTTCAAGAAATCCCCCTTTCAGAGCGCACGGACAGCGGAATGGATGGTAGCACGGGGGATTCCAGAAGGGCTGCGTCCAAGTCGCTGTGCCGGAAGCGCCAAACCCGACGCTTCGTGCCGGACAGTGCAAAGGCTTTCACTTTGCCCTGGCGGACCCAGAGCAGGAGCGTTCGCACCTTCACCTTTAAGTATTGGGCAGCCTCGCCAGCCGTCAGCCATTCGTTAGGCTTGGTTTGGTTGGTCATTGCCTTTTCCGTCATTGTTCGATCCCTGTTCCAGGATGCGAAGGACAAGAGCGAGCAGCAAGACCCCGCTGATCACCATCAGAACTCCCATTACTGTGATTCTCATTTCGACTCCTCGCTCCATGTCGCTAGGCCGTCGCAGCCTCGCTCCGGGCAGCGGAAACCCTTAACGCTACCGTCAAAGATGCTGGTCTTAATCAGCTTGGGGGTGATCCAGAACTTGTGTCCGCAGTCTGGACAGGCAAGTCGGTAGCGTTGTTCCATGTGGGTGAGTCTCACGAGGAGCGGCTCTTCGCTTGTGCTTTGGAGCAACCGACTGAATTCCCTGATACCGGAAGGTCCGCGAACGAAGACCTGCACTCCGCACGGATCGCACGTTAAGTACGGTTTGTCCTTCTTGGTCAGAAGCACTTCTCTTGGTCCCGTACATACGGGGCAAGGAAACATCGTCTTTCCACTCATGAGCCTCCTCTAGGCGATTCGACGAACCAACCAATAAGAATCGCCGTTCTCGGCCTAGTCTAAGGCCGGTTTTCAGAAAGGCTGTGTTGTGACGATTGGAAGCGAGGCCAAGCGAGGGTCTGTTCTTCCGCTTAATTCAGAAGCATTTACTGGGAACCTTCCGTAAAATTCAGGAACACAATATGGCGAAAACTTCCGCAAAAGTGGTCAAGGAACAGGTAGCACAAAAAAAGACCAAGATTCAGCTTGACACGGTTTCGGGAAAACAGGGTCGAGGCCGTCCCCGGAAGATTCAGCCCTCATGGGTGCGCGGACGCGCCGACAACCTTCGCATGGTTTTCGATCTGTTTTGGCAACACGTCTGGCCGAGCCTCTCTAAGGCCGAAACCCAACAAGATGTAATACAGTCATTTTCACGCGCAGAGGTCGGTTCGTATGCTCTCGACCTTGTAAGGCTGTCCGACCTTATTCTTCGAGTCGTGCGGGACCCGAAATTCCCAAGACAACAACGCGAAGCACAGATCAACTTTCTAGCGGATTCTATCGCCGCTTATGGAGTGGTGACGCCACGATCCTCGCGCGACATTTGCGAGAGAGAACGTGCGCGGATCAAGAAGGTACATCGCATCCTTAGTTATGAGTTCTATATTGAATGTTCTTGCGGCTACACAGGCTATTCTAGAAAGCATGCCTGTCCGATATGCGAGGCGCAAATTCAGTTCAAGACAGATTTACTCTTCGACGAGGAGTTCGATTCTTGATTTTCGGCCTGGGCACGTAACGTACGTACGTAACGTTGGGAAATGCCATTCAGGTTTGCTGGGGATGTTTTCACGAAAACGAACAGGTCGCTCACGAACTAGCGGGAACCGAGCGCCAGTCGCAGAATCGGCGCGAGGTGTGCTGGGCCGTGCTTTGCCGTCACCGACGTGCGTGACCTGGAACCACTCGTTCGTTTTCTTGTTGACTTCCGCAATCTATTCCCATAGTGTCGTGCGCAAATCAGCGAACAGGATACGCCAGTTAAGAGCAACGGATTCTCGGTTCCGTCAGAAATCCTTCCTCGCTGCTTCCCCTTGAAGTGTTGAACGAACTACGCCAGCACAGTGCGGGCTGGGCGTGTTCGGATGTGCCGTGCCTTGGAGAGAGGGAACGACCGGGCATGGTGACTGTTCTTCACTTGAAGGAGGAAGGTATGATCACGTCTCGCAGGGCATCTTCCATAGCACGCTGCCTGCTGCTCGCTGCTGTTGCGGTTCTTCTCGCTCCAGCCCTCCATGCGCAAATGCCACCGAGCAGCAGTACAACCTCGACACCGGTTCCGGGTGCGGGCCATGATTATCTCGGTGAATTGGCGGAGACTGTGAATCCAGCAACGGGCTCCGTCAGCGTTCGTCTGAACGCAATGATGCCCCCAGGCCGCGGCCTCACACTGCCGTTCTCATTTGGCTACGACTCAAACGGAGTCAACTATGTCACTTTGAATCCCGCGGGGTCCTTGTCGTGGGCGGCGCCGCCGAGCACAGTCGCGTCCTCAGGGGGTTGGAGCAACAGCGTCCCTATGGTGAGCTTCGCTGAGATCAATTGGACGGCGTACGCGGATCAAGGAGCTAAGGCAATCCCCTGTTGGGCCTTTGTTAATTACGTCTACCAGGATGCGCACGCCGACCGCCATAACCTCGATCTAACCACCTACAACCAAGCGGGCACAGATGGGCCATGCACCTACTACACCCCGGCTCCACCTGGCTTCGGCTGGCAGGTGGTCACGCAGGGCGGAGACGGCGAAATCATAGCTTCGATACCCAGCAACGCGACCAGCAACCCCGGCCCGGTCACAGTCGCAGATCCTGACGGAACTGTTCTGTATTTTCCCCTCTCGATTTCCGACGCGACGATCGGCGCCATGGCAACTGCGGTTGAGGATCGAAACGGGAACCTCATCACAATCAACTCTGCAGGCCAGGGGAAACCCTATAGCTACGTGGACACCGCCGGGCGCACGGTACTTCAAGACTCGGGTTTCGGAGTAAGTCCTGAAACCGTAACCATAGCTGGTCTCAATGCCGCCTATACGCTTACGTGGACGCCGTTGTCGACACCTTCCTTCGTTGCTCCAGTAACCACTCTCACGGGCAATGCTTGCAACTTCGGTGGTGTGCACACCTGGGGACCGCAGGAAGCAGTTTCCAGCCTTAAGCTACCGAACCTAAAGAGCTTCTCGTTCACGTACGACCCGACCTACCAGGTACTCAACAAGATGACCTACCCAACAGGCGGATACGTTCGTTACGTTTGGGGAATGAACCCGCAGGCAGAATTTGGCCAATACATGAATTCGCAGCCCAATGACCAGTGTACGGCTTTATATGGAGTGCCTGTCATCACCGATCGCTATGTTAGTTTCAACGGAACGACAGAGGTTCTGCATCAGCACTTCGCCTATTCAACCACCTGGAATTCGGCCGCCTGGACAAGCAAGCAGACTACGGTCACGACGACGGATAACGTACGAAACACGAGCTACAATACGGTTTATACGTATCACCCCTTGGCGGCAGATGTTCCACCAAATACGGGCGGGGCACCTACGTCGTGGGACCCAGTCGAGTACAGCACTGCCTACTACGACACCAGCGGTACGCTGCTGAAGACCGTTTACAAGACCTGGTCAACCCCGAGCGCACCGTTGAGCGAGGAAACGCAGTATCCAAGCGGCCAAGCCGATGAAACGACTTGGAGCTACAACAGCAGAGAGCAGCAAATCGAGCGCGACGATTACGACTTCGGCACCAGCGGAGTTGGTTCATTGCTCCGAAAGACCATTACCAACTATCAGGCATTTAACGACACACCTCTGTACCCGAACGCGCCGTCCATCGTTGACCGCGCGTGCCAAGTCATCACCTATGACAGCACGGGTACAAACCGGGTCGCGGAGACCGACTACTTCTACGACAACGGAGCTACTACGACCGCCTGTGGTACGGCAGGAACCCCATCTGTAACCGGCGCAGGCGGGAGCAGTCTGACCGGCCACGATGAAACCAACTACTCAGCGAGTTCGACGTATCCGAGAGGCAATCTCACCGAGAAGACTCAATGGCTTAACACGGGCACATCGCCTGTTACCACATACACATACGACGAAACCGGACAAGTTCTCTCCATGACCGATGCATGCGGTAATGGAACCTGTAGTGACATGAGCGGTTCATCGCACACTACGACGTATTCTTATACCGATTCGTTCCTGAATACGAACTCAACCGGCTTTACGACTACCGGAGGTTCTCCGCCTAGTGGCAAGGTGACCAATGCATATTTGACGAAAGTAACGGATGCGCTCGCCCACGTTGAAAAGTTCTCGTACGGATATAACGATGGCGAATTGACTCAATCCAGCGACCAAAACTCTCAGTTGACGACCTACAAATACAACGATTCCCTGGGCAGGCAGACGGAAACCGACTACCCCGATACCGGCCAAACCACTCTTAGCTACAACGACTCCACGCCCAGCGTTACGACGACCAAGTTGATTAGTTCGAGCGTGAGTCTGAGCACGACTGCCGTTATGGACGGCCTTGGGCACGTGACCCAGACACAACTCACGACCGATCCGGACGGGACCACCTACACAGCCACGGTCTACGATGGCAACGGCAGGACCTACCAAACGTACAATCCGACGCGCTGCTCACCGCCCACCACGAATTGTGGGACCGAAACCACTTGGGGAATCACAACGTCTCTTTACGATACCTTGGGACGGCCGTGTCTGGTTGTTCGCCAGGATTTTACTGGTACGATCCCTTCAACGTGCCCAACAACCGGTCCACTTGGAACGGCTTTCACTTCGTACAGCGCCAATCTGACCACGGTCATCGACGAAGTTGGAAATCAACGGACGAGTCAGGTGGACGGCCTTGGCCGATCGACCTATGTCTGGGAAGCACCAAATGTCACAGGGTACAACTTCGAAACAATATATCAATATGATGGTCTGAACAATCTCACGAATGTGACCCAGAACGGCAGCAACTCTGCCAACGCCCGGAATCGTTCATTTCAGTATGATTCTTTGTCTCGGTTGACACAGGCAGTGAATCCTGAGTCTGGGACGATCACCTACAATTACGATGTAAACGGTAACGTTTCCACGAAGGTCGCACCAAAGCCTGGTCAGACTGGCACGATGCAGTCGACCACGACGTACTCATATGACGTTCTCAATCGGCTCACCGAGAAGAGCTACGCCAACCCATACAACAGTACGGATCAGTACGCCTATGACGGTGGCGCGCTGACTTGCAATATGACCAATCCTCCCACCTTGAGCGGAGCCACCAATCTCATCGGGCGTCGATCTGCAATGTGTGGAGGACCCAGCGGTTCCAGCTTCAGCTACGACCCCATGGGTCGGCTGGCTGTCGAAGACCGCAACAGCAAGGGAACATCTCTCGCGACGTACAAGATTTCGTATTTGTATTACGAAGATGGCTCCCTTAAGCAGCTTACGTACCCGAGCGGGGACGTACTCACGTACACGCCGGGAGGGGCAGGCCGTCCAATCGGAGTCAACGATTCCAGCACACATTATGTCGCTAACGGGACCGGTGCAGCCCGTGCAACCTACGCGCCTCAGGGCGCACTCGCAGGCATGGTAAACGGATACGCATCTCCATTCACGGGCATTGTGACATCGAATGTCTATAACGATCGCCTACAACCGATTCTGCTTTCTGCCTCTCTTTCCTCCGGTGCGATATTCAGTCTCTGCTATGACTTCCATACGCAGGTTGCAATCAGTAGCGGTCCGTGCAGCTTCGGCGCTTCGGCCGGCGACAATGGCAGCGTTTTCCAGATTCTGAACAACGTGGATTCCACACGAAGCTCTAAGTACATTTACGATCCCCTGAATCGCATCGCTCAGGCATATACCATCAATGGCACCAGTGGGAATTGCTGGGCTGAGACTTACGCCTCCGTGGCCACTGCTCCGGGTGTCCTTCCCCCTGTCGCCAATCTCGGCATCGACTCTTGGAGCAATCTGATCCAACGTTCCGGCGTAACCGGTATGGGAAGCTGCAAGACAGAAGGGTCTCTAGGTGCGACTGCCAGCACGAACAACCAACTCAGCATCATGTCCTACGATGCTGCTGGCAACGTCCTGAACGACGGGAATGGCAATCAGCCCACTTATGACGATCGGAACCGGATCTCCACCGACGCCGGGTATACATATTCTTACGATGCTGACGACGTGAGAATGGGGAAAGCGAACGGCTCCACAGGAACGATGTACTGGCCGGGTCCAGGCGGAGAGGTTCTGAGCGAAAGTGATCTCACCGGCACGATCAATGAAGAGTACGTCTATTTCAACGGCGAACGCATCGCCCGCATCGACCGCCCCACCGGGACGGTGAACTACTATTTCTCCAACCATCTCGGCTCGGCCAGCGTCATTACGTCGGCCACAGGAGTCATTCAGGAGCAGATGGACTTTTACCCATTTGGCGGCGTTGCCTACAGCAGCGGCAGCGATCCCAACCACTACAAGTTCACCGGCAAAGAGCGCGATTCAGAGAGCGGGCTTGACAACTTCGGAGCCCGGTATTTCACCAGCAGCCTGGGCCGATTTATGACCCCGGATTGGGCGGCGAGGCCAACCGCTGTACCTTACGCGGTCTTCGGCGATCCGCAATCGCTCAACCTGTATACATACGTCCGAAACGACCCGGTTACCCATGCTGACGCGAATGGACACTGTCTGGAAGACGCCTGTGTTATAGAAACCCTTGCCGGGGCCACGATTTTGGTCATGGCTACGCAGGCTTATTTTGCGATGCCCGCGTCACAAAGAGATTATGGCGCGTCCTTAAGTCAAACGGCTCATTCGCTCGGGACCACGATTGGCGGTTGGTTCTCACATCCGAGCAACAGCGGCGCGAACGCCTCCACCCCAGCGACTGTGCCAACGAATGTGTCGCACGGTACTCCCGCCTCAACTTCGCAGCAAGGAGCTGTTAACAACGGCCCTCTACAGAGCGTTAAGCCTAGTGATAAAGACGCTGTTCGTAACGCTGCGGGCGGACATTGCGAATACTGCGGCCAACAAACTGTGCCTGGCGAAAAATCACAACCGGGCGTCAGCCCTCCCGGCAATGAAGGTCAGACCGATCACTACCATCCTCAGAACCCCCAGCCAGGACAGCAAGCTGGAACCGACGACCGGTCGAACCTTGTGCACGCGTGTAGAGACTGCAACCAAGAGAAGTCCAATAGTCAGCCAGAGGGGACAAGATTTGAGCTGCCGCGCATGCAAACACCCTCAACGCCGACCAACCCTTCTAATTGATCTCTCAACAGCAGTTGCATTCTGAGGGCTGAAGACCGTATCGAAATTCTTGTAGGCGGGAGAATGAGCAAGAGAACAGAGTCCAAATCATGTACCATCACTAGAAAAGGAAGGAGACATGGGATCGACGCAATCCACAATATACCGAACGGTTCGGTGTAGCCGACACGGAGACAACCGTGAAGCTTTCATGTGCGAACACCTCCTGCGAGGGACTGTCCTGGGTTTCTTCTTCGATGTTGATGAGATCTCGAACCCTTATCCCGATGCTTGGTGTTCATTCTGCGAGGGAATAAGGAGTGAATCCGGTGAGTTCAGCAGTGAATATGCCCGCGCGACATTCAAGCTCGTCTGTGGGGCATGTTACGAAGAAATCAAGGCAAAGAATACTCCCGGACCTGAAGACTCGGCCTGCGTCCAATGAACTTCTTGTCGTGAATCGGTGGCTCAAATCGGGGACAAGCGGCTGGAGTGCACCCCAAAACTGAGACAGAGAAAATGGTGACAGTTCTCAACAAGGAGAACGCATGTCACAAAAGAAAGCGAAGCAGGCGGAGTATGGATCGGAGTTGAAGTTGGCGGCGGTACGGCGCGTGTTGGCCGGAGAAAGCGTGCGGGAAGTGGCGCAGGAGCTGGGGATTCGACGCAAGCGGTTGTACGTGTGGAAGGACCGCTACGCGGCGTTGGGTGAAGCCGGCCTGGCGCATCAGCGCGGAGGCAGACCGCGCAAGGAGGTTTCGGTCGCGGCCCATGGATCCGAAGCCACGGCGGGACGCGGCGAGCTGTTGGCGGCGCGGAAGCGGATCGCAGAACTCGAACGCAAAGTGGGGCAGCAGGAATTGGAACTGGATTTTTTCGGCGAAGCCTTGCGGCGCATAAAAGTGGGCGGGAAGCGATCTGCACGTTGATCGCGGAGCGGGCCGGGCAAGGCGGTCTCAGCGTGGAACGAATGTGCGAGTTGAGCGGGGTGAGCCGGGCAGGATTTTATCGGCATTGGGAAGCGTCGGCACCGCGGCAGGCAGACACGTCGGTGCGGGACACGGTCCAGCAAATCGTGGTGGCAAAGCGGTTCTACGGCTATCGGCGAGTGCAGCAAGAGTTGCGGCGACGTGGGTACTGCGTCAACGCCAAGCGGGTGTTGCGCTTGATGCGCGAGGACAATCTGCTGAGTCTGCGCTCGCGACGGTTCGTGCCCGCAACCACCGATTCACAGCATGGTTGGCGAGTGTGGCCGAACCTGGCGCGCGGCTTGGTGACGCGCAACCTCAATGAACTCTGGGTGGCCGATATCACCTATGTTCGACTGCGGGAAGAGTTTGTTTATGTCGCTGTAGTGCTGGATGCACATTCTCGGCGGGTAATCGGATGGGCGCTGGCACGGCATCTGGGCGCGAGTGTAGCGGTGCAGGCGTTGCGCATGGCGCTGGCCGAACGTCAACCGGCGCCGGGTTTGATTCATCACTCGGACCGTGGCATCCAGTATGCCTGCGCCGACTATCTTACCTTGCTGGCCGAGCACGGTGTGCAACCCAGCATGAGTCGCGTGGGTAATCCTTACGACAACGCCAAGGCCGAATCTTTCATGAAGACTCTCAAACAAGAGCAAGTCCTCGGCAATGCCTGGCGCGACCTCGACGCCATGCGCACCGATCTGGCGACCTTCTTTGAATTACCTACAACCACCAGCGGCTGCATTCCGCGCTGGACTATCAAACCCCAGCCGCCTTCGAGCAGCAGTTACTGTGTGCCCGACTGCCGAAGCTTCTACCGAGCTGGCTGCGGGCGGGGAGCTAACCGCCCCCTCGCCCCAGACCCCACTCCCCGGTTTACAATCTTGCACCTAACGCAACTGTCCCTAGTTTCTCTGTCTCACGCCAGGGGTGCACTCCACGGCACGTTCCCCAATTAAGGCAAAGCGGGGCTGTGCGGGCGATGGGCCGTCCTCGTTGCGGTCTCCACAAGGTTGGACACCACACGCACACACGACCTGGCTGCGCAATCAAGCGGGATAGCCAATTTCTTCGATGTCACTCGCAATGGTCCTTAATTCGCGCTCCGGGTTCAAGCGTAGGACAAACTCATCAGTGAGTGGGCGGTGCTCATAAACGTGTCTGATCAGCTCCAGACTGACGAACCGCTCATAGTAGGGTTCCGCCCAGGATTTGTATTTTTGCGGGTCGCCGTCGAGAATCGACAACATCCGCTCCGAGCCGTCCGGATCTTCATCCGATGGCCATTCGATGTGGCCGGTCCGCCATGTGTCGTCATCGGGGCCGCGCCAGACGCAGAAAGTTGTGTCAGCCATGGATAAGGCAGGTTCTGTCGTGAATTGGTTGAATTTGTCTGGTACTTCGTCCAGTACACCTCGCCACACGTGCGGCGGTTTTGTATTCCACGGAGACATCCGGGATTCGTGGTCGAATCCTTTGAGAAAAGCGCCCTCGTCACTAAAGACGCAGAACCACGCGTCGCCCTGTCCGTTACGCATCGAGGCCATCTCCTGACCTGGGCCCCATGTGCGCTTGAACGAGTAGTAGCGATAATCCCATTCCGGCATGATGATGGCGTCCAGGACCGCGAGGGACTTAGTGAGATAATTTAGTCTAGGGATCGATAGAAGGGCAGTCAAATCTCTTGTTGAGATCACGCAGTAATCTTACGACATCGGGATTATTGTTGAGAAATCGGCGGCCCGACCCAAGCTTGTTTGTCGAAGGCGTCACCAATACTGTGGTTGCCCCGTCCCTTACGTTCTTTGCAAAGGGCCGGAGCAGGAAACAGCGTGCGCAACGAAACACGATGAAGACGGTCCAATGCATCCTACACGAGAAGCCGGAGCGGGGCCGCCGACGATGTTTGGGCCATTCATGAGAAGAGCTATCCCTTGTAGTCTCCCAGCCAGCCTTTCAGGTCTTTGCGTGGTCGCTCTCTTCCTTGCCTTAGTGGGCTGCGGGGGCGGAGGTTCTGGTTCTCAAACGCCGCCTCCGCCACCTCCGGAAGTCGACAACGTAGCCGTGAGTCCCACAACGGCACAGCTCTTTACTGCGAAGAGCCAGTTGTTCACCTCGGAAGTCACGGGAACCGGCGCATTCGATGCCAGCGTGAACTGGGCGGTCAACGGCATCAACGGCGGCAACAGTACCGTCGGGACGATTGTTGCAGGGCAATACACGTCTCCCACGTCACTGCCCAATCCGAGCACCGTCACCATCACGGCAGCAAGTGTGCAGGACCCCGCGGTGTACGGCACTTCCACGGCGACGGTCTATGCTCCTGCGGCGTTGACTTCGATCAATCCGGTCTCAGCAAGTGCCGGTGAGCGAGTGACGATCACTCTTCAAGGCTTGTACAACGCCACGTCGGTGGTTTTCTCCGGTGCGAACGGCACGAGTATTTCCATGTCCGTCCTGCAGCAGATTTCGGCCGACCAGATCACGGCCACAGTTCCGTTCGGAGCGGCAACAGGGCCAGTCTCCGTAAACCTGACTCCGTTCACAGGCGCGAACGAGACGACCAACTCGGTTACTTTGACGCGCCTGCCGAACTTGCGGGTTCATGCCCCGAACAAGGACCTCTCGTCCGGCGAGTCCCTGCAGCTTGACTGGAGGCTTCTGGGAGCGAGCACACCGAGTGTCGTGACCTGGACAGCGGATTCAGGAGGCGTGAGCGCGCAGGGCTTGTTCCAAGCGCCGGTCGTGTCGAGCGAATCTTATTCGCGAGTCACTGGTTGTTTGCAGAGCACAAATTCCTGCAACACCGTCCTTCTCCGCATTCTCCCATTCCGCGTCGGCCCATCGAATCCGGTAGTAAACGTTGGGAGCACAGTTCAGCTTGATGCTATTCAGGGTGGGTCTCTTCTCGCACCTCAATGGTCGGTGCAGGCTGGGGGTGGGAACATTACATCGGGAGGACTTTTTACGGCTCCAACGACCGCTGCGCAGGCCGGTCCTGTGCCCATCGCGGCGACTGCGGGTGCGACAACGGAACAGACATCCGTCGCCGTTTCCGGGGCCTTCCCAGGAATGGTCAACCGAGTGTATGACTACGCCGACTTCACTAAGTACACACCTCCTGAGGCGACCTTCGTCAAGTCTGTGGCGGTCAGCGGGAATACCGCTTACGCTCTGAGCACTGGAGCCTACTATCAGCCCGGCGCGCCTCCGTATATGGCGATCGACGTATACGATGTGAGCAACCCGGACGAGCCTGTCTGGATTAATGCCGTCGAGGCCGCGAACAATTCCCCTGCGAACCTGTTCGTGTATGGGAACAGGCTGATTAGCCTCGACTTAAACTATCTCATCGTGTACAGCCTGACATCTCAAGTACCGTCCGTGACCGCAATTGCTCCTATTCCAGAGCCATTCCAATGGACGATGAACAACGGAGTATTGTATGTCCTTCCAACTCTCAACCCGAATGATGTGCTCCCGACGAATCCGATTGATGTCTACGATGTGAGCACGGGAACGCTGGTCCATACTCATTACGACTTGGCGAATCCTTCGAGTGGTCCTGTGGGCCAACTGTGGGGCATCTCAGGAAATGGGAACATCGTCTACGTTGTAGGAAATGTTGACATCAATAACACCCCAACGTTCACCATCGCGACCTATGACATTTCCCAGTCGCCGCCGAATCTGCGGTCAACGGTGGTCAGCACGAGCAGCCAGGAATATCATCTTAGCGTTGTGGGCAGTCTGCTGTTCGCCGATTCTCAGGTTTACGACATCTCGAATGTCACCCCCGCTCTTGTCACGACTCTGCCTTTGCCTATCGAGTCCGTTTGGGGAGTGCAGGGGAACAACGTTTTGGCGACTGTAGGCTCGGTACTGAATGGCCCTCCGGGCTATGCCGTCGTAGACATCAGTTCACCGACCAATCCAGTGGTACACGCGAATGTCACGGACCTTCTAAGTTGGGATATTTTTAACCCCGACACGGCAACATGGGCCACCAATGGCCGATTTTATGTGGCAGATGGCACGGGTGGCTTTGGTGTCTACAACGCATCACCCAGCGGTGGTCCGGCTACGATGACCGCGGAGTCGAGCTTCGTTTATATCTACGATCAGGTCATCGAGCAGCCGACGCTTTACGCGGCAGCCGTTTACGGATCGGGGGCGGGAGGATTGGCCTGCTTCGATGTCAGCAGTGGTACGCCGAATCTTCTCGGCACTCTGATGTATCCGAACGATTCGAGCTTTGCTGTGCAAGTCTCGGGGACGACTGCCTTCCTGGGACTCGCGGATAGCCTGAAGATTGTGAATGCGTCTAATCCACAATCCCCGGTCGAAATTGGCAGCGTTGCGATTCCGGTGAACGCATTGGCGCTGTCAGGCAATACGCTCTTCGTGGGCACTGGGGATGGACGGTTGGTCGTTTTCGACGTTTCAACTCCCGCATCCCCTAAGCAAATTGCCAGTGTGACGATGCCGTTGCCGTCTACCATGCGGCTCTCCGGAACCCTGTTGCTCGTGGCTGCAGCGCAAAGCGGGCTGCTGGTATTTGACGTATCGAACCCGAGCGCGCCTGCGATGCTATCCCAGTTTTCTCCCAGCGTAAGCGCGCCGGTGTGGGATGTGGCGTCCATAGGAGGATCGGCTGTCATGCTGGCTGCGGATAGTTCAGGTATCGTGACCGTTGACATCTCGAATCCGTCGAGTCCCAAACAGCTCTATCAACAACCACTTCCGTATCTCACCGCGTTCCCTCCCGGTAATGAAGCCGAAACAGGAATCTTGCCTGCTTTCAGCTTGGCAACGCAGAATGGTCTCACTTATGTGGGGACTACAGCCGCAGTCACGTTTGCATTTGATGCCACGGTGCCAGGCGTCCCCAGGCTGATGGCTCTCAACGTGGTGGGCAACGTTGACAACACAGTTTCGGTGATTACCCCTAGCGCTGGTAGCCTATTCTTGGCGGTTGAGGGCACGCTGGTGCAGATGGACAATTCAGTGCCACAAAACTCGATCGAACTGTATTATCCCCCTGCTGCGTTATCGTTAGCTTACCCGAACGATGATGCGGCTAAACATGGCGGGAGAAATGGAAATCCAAAGCTGGAGTGGATGTCGCGCCGGTCTGCTACGAGTGCAAAGAATCCGAACCGTTTCGGTGTTGTGCGACATGGGACGCGGGCAGGTGAAAATGGCAAGAGCCAGACAAATCACCTTCAAATCAGATAGCTGGTTCTTCATGTACTTGCATGTATCAAGTTTGCTGTCCGTGCGCGGCTAAGTCCTTTGTTTGACGGTTTCAGGCGGATTCGAATCCCTCCCTCTCCGCCATATCCTTCCGATTCTTGCGCTTGCAGACCGTTACTTTAGCGTGTTGCTGCCTGTTTTGACGCGCTCCCGTGCACGATAAAACACATTAGCATTTTTGCATGACACGGAATCGGATTCAGAAGGGCTCACTCACTCTCAGGTCCGGCAACTGGTACGTCAGATATTGGACGGGCCCGAAGTCGGACAGGAAAATGGCCGCGCACAAATTGGGGAAGAAGGACGACGTCCTCCATGGCAGGAGCTCGGGCCAGCTACGGAAGCTGGCCGAAGAGCACATGGCCAAGGTGAACGCCGAGGCAGAGGCGTTCGTCGAAGAAGATCAAACCGTCGTGGAGTTCTACGAGCGGACCTACCTGCCCTGGGTCGAGGCGAACAAGAAACCGTCCACCGTCCACAGCTACAAGCAGATTTGGTCGCAGCACTTGGAGAAGCACTTCGGCCAGCGGACGCTCGTCCCAATTTGGCTCGGAGTCGTCGAAGCAGGAAATGGTATCGAGGCGCGGAGTATCGGCACCGCCGCCGTCGATAACGGTACCGGCCATGCAGACTATCGACGAGGAGTCCCTGCCACCGCTGAGTTCGGCGAGGACTGGTTTGTCGGAACGGAGTTTGCGCTGTACGGCCTTCGCAAAAACAGTACGGAAGTGTTCTTCGTACTCTGCGTCGGTGCGATAACGGACTTTCTTATAGGGGTCGAAATCCCAATACTTCCTTACGGTGCAGCTTTCAGGTCGAAGAAGCGCGAACGAGGACGGTGGTACGGAATGAATACCGACGCATGGTGTTAGGTGAGCGGCCGGAAACATAGAGAGCCAACCAGCGATGTACTCTTCGTCGAGAGCGAAGGTTTTACCTGCAACCCGGACGAGCGGGTCGAGAATCGTGCTCCAAGTAACCTGATTGTTGTCGAACGAGTAGTAGAGATGGCGCGTACCGATTGGGTCCTTGGCCAGGACCAGCGAGCGATTATCCGGGTTCCAGATCGAGAGCGCCCAATCTCCGATGAGCTTTGCAAAGCAGTCCGCGCCCCATCTCTCTTGGGCCGCTGCGACGATGGCAACGTCAGTGGAATCGAAGGCCACAACATCTCTTAGCTCGTTGATGAGATCTGCGCGATTGTCCAGGCAGCCATCCCAGGTAATCACCGCGCCGGAGGAGGAAATATGCGGCTGCGTCTCGCGACGTGATTCCTTGGTGGTGTGGAAGGCACGGTACAGAATCCGTAGGCCCCTATTCGAATACGATTCGTCACTGTCGGGGCCGTAGGGAGCGAGCGTTGCGCTGACTTTCTCGATATATTCCGGACTAGGCGAGAGGCCTTCGAGATTCCACCTTCCAAACTGAACGCTCATAAAGTCGCCTTATGGCCAGAGTGTTCGACCCCTCATTTGTTAAAACCGATCTAAGACTGCGTACATTTCGGGTACATACGCTTTGTCGTTGACCACGCGACCATCCACCTCGACCCAGGCATGCGCCTTGAATGGCAACTGTTGTGCCCCGATTACCATTTGGGCGGATATTCCGTGGCTCTTGAGGAGACAACTCGTTGCTGCCGAGCGCTGCAAACAAAGCGCCTCTTTCCAGTACCAGATACATGCCATATCGACTGCCGAACAAATGCGTTTCCCTGCATCGGGAGGAGGCGTCGTCTTTTCCACCGGATAGTTGCGAACCTTGTCGTATAGCGCCGCGAAATTACCTCGCGCCAAGAAGAGATCGAAGTAAATCAGCTTCAAGTACGCTCTCAAAACAAGAAACGACATGGTGCACACCTCATTCATACCGTCAGCCGCAGCTGGCTCAGAGGTTCCAGCTCAAACAGCCACACCTGGTTCGTGTTCTTCGACGAGGTGAGACTGCTTCATGCTGTGTAGAAATTCCCGCACATCGTTCTGCGCAAGGTCCCGGCTGACGCTGAACTCGTTGCTGACCTGGTCGACGATCTCTGATTCGGTAGACCCAGTTTTGAGAAGTTCGAGGATTCGCGACCCGACAAAGTTGACGTTGAACATCTGACCGTGCCGAATATCCAGAACAATTGCGCCGTCCTGGTTGTGCGTGCTTCGCACTGTGTTGGAAAGCCTGTACATCGGAGGGCCCTCTTACTTGGTTGGCAGTTGGAATGTCTTGAGTGCACTCTGACACTCTTGCTCTGTTGAAAGCGAGTAAAAGGTGAAAAGTTTCGGTAAAGCAAAGATAGATGGCCGCATCTTGCGATGGGTCAACAACATGCCTTTACAATTTCTCGCGTCGGAGAAGTTAACGTGTCCGCTCTGAGGTCCTAATAACCCTCGTTGGGTGCATTTCGCGGCGCTAATCAGGAGGCGACTTGATTCGCATCGCTTGCCCGAATGTTTCATCTAACCAACCATGCGTAAAGAGCTAGCAGTTTCGGTACTGGATCTTGTGGGGATGCGAGCAGGAGAGTCCGCAGGCAGCGCGATCGGCCGATCGGTGGACCTGGCGCAGCGCGTGGAGAAGTTGGGATACAAGCGCTACTGGTTGGCAGAGCACCACTCCATTTCTGGACTGGCTTGCTCGGCCACACCGCTGCTGATTGGGCACGTTGCGGCAGCGACCAAGACGATTCGGGTGGGCAGCGGTGGAGTAATGCTGCCGAACCATGCGCCGCTAGTAGTTGCGGAACAGTTTGGGACGCTCGAAGCCCTGTATCCAGGACGAATTGATCTAGGCCTGGGACGTGCTCCCGGCGGCGACTCTCACACCATGCGGGCTCTGCGACGGGAGTTGCAGCAGACCGGAGATGATTTTCCTGCGCTTTTGGAAGAGCTGCAGACATACCTGGGGCCGGAAAAACCCGGGCAAACAGTGAAAGCGATTCCGGGGCAGGGAAGCAACGTGCCGATCACACTGCTTGGATCGAGCGGCTTCAGCGCACAACTGGCAGGAATGCTTGGGTTGCCATTTGCGTTCGCGGCGCACTTTGCACCAGAGTATTTGTATGCCGCAGCGCAGCTGTACCGCGAGGACTTCCGGCCGAGCGAGATCCTCGGGAAGCCGTACTTGATGGTGGCGGTGCAAGTGATTGCAGCGGAGACGGATGCGGCCGCCCGGTGGTTATTTACGACACCGCAGCAACGCTTCCTGCGGCTGATCCGAAACCAGCCGGTGGAGTTGCTCCCGCCTGTGGATTCGATGGAACCGCTATGGCAGGACGGGGAGCGCGCGGCAGTCGCGAACAGGCTGCGGGCAGCGGTTGTTGGATCGGATGCAACTGTGAAGGCGGGGCTGGAGAAGTTGGTGGGTGACACTGGCGCTGACGAGCTGATTGTGGTGACCGATACCTATGAGCATGCGGACCGGCTGCAGTCGTATCAGCGCGTTGCCGGAATTGCCGCCAGGATCGAAGTGAAGCCGATCGTGGCGGTGGGAGTCTAAAAGGGGTTTCGTGGGTTGAGTGCATCGTGTTCAAATTACGCACGATCAATTCGTAACCTTCGAGAACTCTATCACCAGATGCGACAGCGGTTTTCTTTCACCACAGGCTGGCCTGGCTTGCATGCGAATGCTTTCTCGAACTCGGGCAGGTTCACGACCAGGCCGTTAACGCGATACTTGCCCGGCGAATGCGGATCTGTGATGGCGTTCAGGCGCAGGTTCTCTGGCCGGTTGTTCTCACACGCCCACTGCGCGTTTCCGACAAAGAACCGTTGCTCAGGCGTGAGGCCGTCGCGGTTTTCCAGATGCGTGTTCTTTGTCTGGTCTTTCCATGCCATCCATGCCAGAATCAACCCTCCAAGATCGGCGATATCCTCCCCTTCGGTGAGTTTGCTGTTGATTTTTATTTCGTCTACAACTACGTATTGCGCATACTGGTCCACCACGCACTGCGCGCGGGCTTCGAAGTTTTGGTTATCCTGCGCCGTCCACCAGTCCTTCAAGTTGCCCTGGGCGTCGAACTTGCGGCCCTGATCGTCGAAGCCGTGGGTCAACTCATGACCGATGGTTCCGCCGGTGTTGCCGTAGTTAGGCGCGTCGTCCATCTTCGGGTCGTAAAGAGGGGGCTGCAATACGCCTGCGGGAAAATTGATGTCATTCATGCGCGAACTGTAATAAGCGTTGACGGTAGGCGGTGTCATCGACCATTCACTGCGATCGACCGGCTTGCCAATTTTATTCAGTCTGCGCTTGGACTCGAACACCGCAGCTCGTTCGACGTTACCCGAAAAATCGTCGCGCGAGATCACGACGGAAGTGTAATCACGCCACTTGTCGGGATAGCCGATCTTGTTCACGACGGCGTGAAGCTTGGTCAATGCATTCTGTTTGGTCTCGGGCCCCATCCAAGTGAGCTGCCCGATATCGGTGGCCATGGCCTGCTCGATTTGGCCGGTCATAGTTAGCGTCTTTTGCTTCATTTCCGGAGTGAATGTCCGGCTGACGAACTCCTGGCCGAGAGCTTCGCCGAGTTGCCGATCAACCAGTCCGACGCAACGTTTCCAGCGAGGGCGGAGTTGAGGGACTCCGCGCAGCGTCTTGCTGAAGAAATCGAAGTCCTCGTTCACAAAGGCGGACGACAGAAAAGAGGCGGCAGAATGAACCGTGTGCCAGCGCAAATAGTTCTTAATGTCATGGAGACTGGCGGTCTGGAGCTGGCTGTCGAGTTCCTTATAGAACGCTGGTTCAGTTACATTGAATGTATTTTCCCCATCCAGCCCGGCTTCCTTAAGGTATACGGTCCAGTCGAAACCAGGCGACAGCGCCTGCATCTGTGTCAAGTCAACTTTGTGGTAAAGGTTGTGTGGCTCGCGGCGCTCGACACGGGTTAGGGAAGCCTTGGCCAGCGCCGTCTCCATGGCCATGATCGAGACCGCTTCGCGTTGTGCCGCGTCCGGTGCATCACCCAACAGTTCGAGCATTCGCTGTACGTGAGAGAGGTATTTCTGGCGCAGTTCCGCCGATTTCGCATCGGTCTTCGTGTAATAATCGCGGTCGGGGAGGCCGAGTCCGCCGGCGGTGGCAAAAGCAATCACCTGGGTCGAGTCGCCGTAGTCCTGGTTCGACCCGAATCCGAAGAACATGCCGTTGCCTTCGGACCGCAGATGAATCTGCGCCAAAAGAGCCGGCAGTTGGCTCTTCGACGTAAGGCCATTGATCTGTTCAAGGTAGAGTTTCAGCGGATTGGCGCCAAGCTTCTCGACTGCGGCCTCGTCCATACAGGCGGCGAAGTAGTCCCCGATCTTCTGCTGGTTAGGGTTTCGGCCCGAAGTGTTCCTGGCCAGATCGTCCAGAATGCCCCACAGGAATCGTTGATTATCCTGAGCGAGCTTGCCGTAAACGCCCCAGCCGGGCTGGTCGGCGGGAATCGGATTTTTCTTCATCCACCCGCCGCAACTGTATTGGTAGAAATCAACGCAGGGGTCGGCGCTCTTATCCATGAATTCAGTGTCGAGTCCTGGAGTGTAGGGCATCGACGTAATCGGACTGTCGGCCGCCGGGGCGGAATTCGCGGCTGCTTGATCGCTGGGCTGCGATTTTGCGTCGGAGACTGTCCGGTTCGCCGGTGCAGCCTGGCCCAAGGTCGCAGCTGTAAAGGCGACTAAGACTAATAAGACTTTCGTAAAGCGCATGCGCATTTTTCGCTCCCATCGCGAAGCCGGGCGAGTGTAATACGGGGGAGCGCGTGAGATCAACTCCCCACCCGCGTGTTCTCGTAGCATTCGGCTGCAGGCGTGTCGAGGTGCCGCAGCAGGCTCGCTCGTAATGTGAGACCGATTTCTTGGGACACGGTCAACATCAAGTAGTTGCCCACGCTGGTGAGGGCCATCCTCCCCTCATAGCCCAGGAACATCAGCCCGACCGCCAGCAAAAGCAAGTCTTCGAGTACCGTGAAAACCGCGCAACCGATCTTGGGCAAAAGAGCGTTTCCCTCGCCAAGTCGCCCGGGCTTGCGACAAAGGGTATCTGCATCCGTGCTTCTGCCACCGCTCTAGGTCGAGCCGCTACGGCTTGATCGGTCATGATCGACTCGATCAAACTGGGTGTCCGACAACGTTGAGCGATGAAAGCGACCTCCACCAAATACTGTGGCAGTTTGTATGCGGAAACCCCACTAGTTATGAATTTCCGTAAAAGCCCTCAACATTCCGTGTCGGAGTCAATTCCGAGACGCGAGAGTTTCTGTGAACCAAGCCTGGTTTCTGCAGTGTTGGTAACAGAATCCCCAACGCTCGTCCCTTAGCAAGCACTGCGGGTTGATGTTGGACCTATGTGTGCAGTCTTATCGACGAAGAACGGGGTTCTCGAATCAACGCAGCGATGCAAGAGTCTCAGAGCGGTACCTCTTACCCCGAACCGGCTTCGAGCCGTTTTACTCTTGGCGGCAGCCCGGCGCTTCGTCGCCTGAACAAATGTCGGTGGCGCCGCCTGTTCGATGGTTTGTTTGGATAGGAGAGCATGATGAAATCCGCTGATCGCCCGAGCTTGAGTGAAAGCCCCCTTGTGTCGCCCCTGATTGCTAAGTTAAGAAGATTGTCCGGGCTTGGCCTGATGGTTCTCTTTTCTGCCGTCGTGGCATACGCTCAGAGGGGGACGATCGCCGGAACGGTTTCAGACGCCAGTTCGGCCGTGGTGCAGGGAGCGGAAATCACGGTTCGGAACACGGCGACGAACGAGTCACACAAGACAACGAGTGGGACCACTGGCTCTTATGCTGTGCCCGATCTCCCGGTTGGCCCCTACGAAGTCACCGTAAGAAAGGAAGGCTTCAAGCTGTTCCGCCAGCCCGGCATTGAGGTGACAGTGGCGCAATCGTTCATCGTCGATCCAAAGCTGACTCCAGGTGCGGCGAGTGAAGAAGTTACGGTTCATGCGGACGCCATGCAGGATGTGGATCTGGAGACTTCACAGATCAGTAACCTGGTGGATCAGAGAGAGATGGAGAGTTTGCCGCTGATCACGCGCGACCCGTACCAGTTGGTGTTGCTGTCGCCTGGAACATCGCAGACCGATAGCACACACGGCGGTTTTTCCGTCAACGGGGCCCGCGACCGCAACAACAACTTCCTCTTGGACGGCGTTGACAACAACGATACCTCCGTGCCGGGCGCTCCGAGCGGACTGTTGAGTGCCAATCCGGAGTCGGCAGAGGAATTCCGCGTCATAACCGACACCTTCAACGCCGAGTACGGCCGCAACACCGGCGCTATCATCGACGTGGTGACCAAGAGCGGCACCAATGCACTGCATGGGAACGTCTATTACTTCGGGCGCTGGAATGGTTTCGGAGGGGCGCGCGACTGGTTCAACCCAGCCGAAGGAATAAACGCACGTCCGATGAACCCCTACATTCGTCACCAGTTCGGGTTTTCGGTGGGGGGGCCTATCATCAAGAACAAGACGTTCTTTTTCTTCAACGACGAGATGGACCGCTTCCACACCGCTCTTACCGACCAAGCGACCGTGCCTACAACGGCATTCCTGACCGGGAAGTTCAACTACACCTACACCGACACGTCCGGCGCATCGCACACCGTTCCGATTGACTTAACCCAAGGGGGAGCAAACAATGCCGCCAACCTCCCTTTAGATCCAACCATGCAGAAGGTTTTCGCGCTTTACCCCACGGCGATTCAGTCGGTCAACGGCATCTCAGGCAGCATATTCTTCCCCACCACATCGAAAACCAGCACTTACAATCCAACCATCAAACTCGACCACCACTTTACCGACCGTGAGTCACTAAGTCTGCGTTACGCCTACGACCATTTCTACGATCCTAACCCGGCATTTTCCGACATCCTGCCGGGATTCGGAGCGTATGCGGAGAAGAGTATCAACGAGGGTTTAGCGGCGCAGCTCACATCGACCCTCAGCAACACCTTGGTCAACAATTTTCAATTTGGCTGGAATCACATCTACGGGTCATTCTACCTTGGGAAAACGACCACCAATGTGTTGGATGCTCCCGGAGGAGTGGACGGTTTTGGAAACGGCTGGGACTACGCACTGGATCCATTCACCAGCTTCGGGAGTGTTCTGGGAGGGTCGGACGGTCAAGCGCGCAAGACCGGTACGATCAGCTACACGGATAATCTGAGCTGGGTCCGCGGAAACCACACCTTCAAATTTGGTTTCGACTTCCGCGACGTGGGGGAGAGCGGGTACGATAACTTCTTCTCCCGGCGGCAGCTGACTTTGGATCCGGAGGCGGCATTTGAAGGCTTCGATCCAGGGATTGTGGCCAATGAGCCCCCGAACAATCCTGACCGGTCATTAGTTGACTCGGCAGACGCGCTTTACGGCTTTGTGATTGAGGACGTCCAGGACCAGTTCTTCAACAAAACCGCCGCTCGCCGCGCTTCGGACAACAAGTTTTTCAAGCAGCACGAATTCGACTGGTACGGGCAGGACACCTGGAAGATTCGACCGAACCTCACGTTGAACGTGGGCCTGCGTTACCAACTCAACGGCGTCCCCTACGAGACCAGCGGGAACTTTTCCAACTTGCTGCAGGATCCAGGTTCAGTTGCGACCGGTGCTCCGGTGATATTTAGCATCGTAGGTCCTGGCTCGGGCCACCAACTGTACCAGCCCGACTACAAAGATATCGAGCCGCGCATCGGGCTCAGTTGGGATCCGTGGAAAAGCGGCAAGACCGCGGTCCGGGCTGGGTTCGGCATCTTCCACGACCGCACCTTCGGGAACGCCTTCGGAAATGCCCGTGCCGATCCGCCATTTCAAGGGCAATTCAACGACTTCGATTTCGAGACAATTAATAACGCCTTGGGCTCGGGAGCGTTTCTCTCCCAGATCCCAACCCTGAATCCGCCACCCTCGGTATCCATCCCCGATGGCACGTTCGCGCAGGGAATCGTGGTTTTCGACACACACTTTCCCAATGCCGCGAGCAACAACTGGAATTTCGATATTCAGCGGCAACTGCCGGGAAATAACGTGATCGACGTTGCCTACGTCGGAGCGATGGGAGTTCATGTATACGGACAGCGGGATGGCAATCCGCCCGATCCGGCCCTGGTGCAGCAATTGCTTGCGTTCTGCGTACCGGGCAATCCAAACAACACCGGTTTTGCCACGCCGACCGGGCAATGCGACCCGACCAACGTCAGTGGTACGAGCCTGTATATTGGAGCCACGCCAGCGGCGGGCATCGACGATTTACCGTTCAACGCCGTCAAGAACAATGCCCTGCTCCAACCCGACTACCAGATCGACGAATTCAACTCCATCTATCACGGGTTGCAGACGAAATTCACCCATCGCATGAGCCACGGCCTGCAGTTCCAGGGGGCTTACACCTGGTCGCACGCTATCGACAACTCGGTGGATCCTCTCGGGCCCGCCATCGGCGCGCACACGTTCCCGCGAAACTCTCGCGATCTCGCGCAAAACTACGGCAATTCCGACAACGACACCCGGCACGTTGCAGTGATCAATTACATTTGGGAACTGCCATTGGGTCGCGGCAAGGGCTACCTCAGCAATGGAGTCATGGGGAAGATCATGGAGGGTTTCGAGCTGGGCGGCATCTTTACGGCACAGACCGGACACCCCTTCCAGGTTCGCGGAACTTTGGACACGCAGAGAACAGGTATCGCCGCCTGGGGCTACCAGGTCGGCGATCCGTTCGGTTCGGGGACCACCTGCGGGCTTACCCCAGCGCCCGGTTCTGGCCATGCATACTTCAGCAACGAGTGCGCGTTCACCAATCCCCCCTACGGACTCCCTTCCAACAATGAGCGCAACCGGTGGTATGGGCCGGGATTCTGGGATTGGGATGCGACCCTGGCCAAGAGGATGAGTTTGAATGAACGGGTTAAGGCTGAACTGCGCTTTGAAGGCTACAATATCCTCAATCACCCCCACTTCCTCAATCCGGGAACGGATAGCGCGGGCATAGGCAATTTGATCGGGCAAGGGCAATTTGGCGTCATTACCGCCACCTCTACCCAGCCCGACGGGACAACTTCGGCTCGCCAGATTCAGGTAGCGTTAAAAATCGTCTTCTAGCACTTTAATCCTCGATAAACGTGAGGCTGGACCCGACGGAAGAATCTCATGGTTGAGATGTGTGTTCATGATCTGCTGTAGGTGCGGATTCTTCTTCTGGTTTCCCGTCGGCTGCCGTCGCATTCCAGGCGCATGCGCCGTCTTTGGTACGCAGCGTCTGCGCCTCGCCATAGGCTACAAGCCGTCCCAATATCACTCTCAGCGAATTTTCTGGATGTCTATGACCGGCCAGCTGGACCGGAGATTTTATTTGGAGCCGTCTCATGATCTCGCCCAGGGTCAGAGGTTCGGACGTTTCCCTCAAGAGCTGGCGGCAAAGAGCAGTAAGTCCGGGACGGGTGCGGGCACGGGGGCCAGAATGAAGCGGCAGCAGGCCCTGCAGCTCTCCCTTGATCACTTCCGAGCCGCAAAGATCGGCAAGGCCAACAATAGTCTTCTTGATTATTCCAATGCGCTTCACAATGGCGGCTCGCTCGAGCTTGAGAACTTGCAACCGGCTTTGCAGCTGACCGATAACCGGCTCCAGCTCCTCATGCTTGGACGGCTGGACGGAAAGCGGCTCACTGCCGGATCCCTGGCGTTCTGTAGGATGGTTCATCAAAATCATCTGTGTGTGCTACGAGTTGTTCGCGCGTTCGCACATCGATTGTTTCTCACTTTCCAGCTTCCACATCTTGGTTTGGGATGAACACATGACATATTTCAACAAGTAGACACCGTCTCGGGACAACAATCAGTTGACTATCCATCCGCGGAATACACGCTGTCGGCTTTATGGGATTACGTTCCCCGGACGCTGTTTTAGAAAAACATCTCCCGCACTACGAGGCGGTTCGCCGCCAAGTCCCTCAAGATCCGATGCGGATCAAACCGCGAGTAAGAAGACGGATGCGATTACAAGGGGAGGAAGCGGTGAGCGTGCCAGCGTGAGCCCGCGAAGTGAGTTTGCGGGGCGTGGGCTCTCTGCACGGTCGCAAACGGGGTACTAATCCCCAATTGCTTGCGGCTGGTCACACCAGAGCCCGGTGACTATTCGTCCTGAAATATAGTATCGGCTTGAAAAGGAGGCGCATATTAGACACGCGACACAGAGGCGCATCTTGCTACTTCTATTGCTGGCCTCGGCGATCTTCCCCGCCTTGTCTGGCTCTGTTTCGAGCCCAGCCGCTGTCACCGCCGCTTTTGCACAACTACGCTCGCTCGCTGGTGATTGGGAAGGAAAGGACGGCGACGGGAATGCCGTACGAACCAGTTTCAAGCAGGTCGTTTCCAATACCGCTGTCCTCGAGACTCTTTCCATGTCTGACGCGGAGGAGATGATGACGCTTTACAGCATTGACACCGACGGAATCGCCTTGGTGCATTACTGTCCTATGAACAATCAGCCTCGCATGCGCGCGATACCTCCGGATGGAGAGATTAAAGAACTTGTATTCCTGTTTCAGAGCGCTGCCAACCTACCCGATCCTGCAGTCGGCCATGAGCAGAAGTTAGTAATTCAATTCGCCGACAAAGATCACATCACAGAACTGTGGACCTGGCGTATGAGTGGAAAGGATACGAGAATGGTATATCGGTTCGTCCGTAAGGGCGGCGCCTGACCTTCCAGTTCGCGCATGGGAACGAACGATCACCGGACGAGCGGGATAAGCTAGTCCACAAACGTGACTGCACACCCCACTGCGCCACCACCAGCCGACTGAACACAGGCCGATGACGAACCTCTTCTCTGCTAATTAAGCGTTCCGACCCCAAGACTGACCTACCAGTACAAACTCTTGCAAGCATGGTGATGAAGGACCGCGTGATTGGCATCCTGAGGAATCTTCATGTTCGTATCTTCGCGACGGGAGATCAACTGGAATCGATCGCCCGTCAATCAGTCTGCCCCTTTCTTCTGCTATTGAAGTTGGTATCCCGCAGTCCGTTTTCTACAACTTCTTGTAGGAAGACCAGAAATCGTCGTCCACGCGCGGCAGAACGCCTGAAACAAAACAGGGGACACGACGGTCGCTTCACACCGCCCGTCACGGAAAACAGGTTACCTGTCCCAAGCCAAGTCATTCACCAGCAAGTGGCATCTCGGATGTTGCGTGCTCGCTAGCTGCTGGGTGACCGACTGCAGCTCGTGTTACGGCCGCTCTCGTTTTGCAATGTCACACAAAATCCCGCGAATCTCGATTAGGAGGCAGCAATGCACACGCTCAGAATGAACTTGGTCCTGTTTCTCCTCTTCTTGGTAGGTGTGAGCAGTGCACTGCCCGCATGGGGGCAATCAACTTCGACCGGTACTGTTAGCGGCTCGGTCACTGACCAGTCGGGTGCGGTAGTGGCAGGCGCCACGGTTGCGCTGACCGATAGTTCCACCAATTCCGCGAGAACCGCCACTACCAACGCGACCGGGCGCTATCTCTATGTGGACGTTAACCCGGGCATCTATAGCATCACTGTCAGTAAGCCGGGGTTTGAAACCACGAAGACTGCAAACCAGGAGGTCAAAGTCGGAGCCACTCTCAACGTTGATTTGTCTCTACAAGTTGGTGGCGCGAATGTAGTCGTGGAGGTGTCAGCCGTCAGCAATGAATTGCAGACCATGAATGCCACCGTCGGCAACACGATCACCAACCTCACCATAGACAGCCTGCCGAGCCTTGGTCGCGATGTCAGCACGTTTATCGCGTTGCAGCCAGGGGTGAGCCCCGATGGCTCCGTTGCGGGAGCAGTTGTGGATCAAAGCTATTTCACCCTCGACGGCGGAAATAACACCAATGACATGGACGGCAGCATGAACGTCTACACCAAAAGCTTCGCCGGCGACCCAACCGGAGGGGTTGCCAACCAAAACAGCGTAGGGCCAGCGGTGGGCGGCACCGGCGTGGGTGGTGCCACTGGAGTCCTGCCAACGCCGCAGGATAGCGTCGAGGAATTTAAGGTAACTACGGCCGGCCAGACCGCCGATTTCAATAGTTCCGCTGGCGCGGAAGTCAGGATTGTCACCAAGCGCGGAACCGATGCCTGGCATGGTACCGGCTACGAATATTACAAAGACAACAACTGGTCGTCGAATAGCTGGCAGAATAACCACCATGCTGGCACTCCAGCGGATCCGATAACCCCGATACCCAGCTTCCATTACAGCCGTTATGGCGGGGCGATTGGCGGCCCGCTAATCCCCAAGACAGTTCTGGGCGGTAAGACTTACTTCTTTTTCAATTATGAGGGTTTCAGTTTCCCCAACTCCGAGACCATCGTTAGAAACGTCCCATCGCCATCGTTACGGCTGGGGCTATTGGCGGACGACACGACGGGCACCCTTTACAACTTGAATCCAACTTCCGTCACCTACAATGGCATCACCTACCCGGGAACGACCAATGACCCGCGTGGTATCGGGATCAACCCCCTGGTTCAACAGATATGGAATAAGTATGAACCGCAGTCAAATAGTTCTTCTTGCACTCAGAGCCTGTGCGATCACCCCGCCATCGGAGCCAACTCGAACATTCAGGGATTCTCGGCCAACCTTGCCCAGCCAACGACGAGCAGGTTCGCAGTGGGGCGCGTGGATCACGATTTTTCGTCCAAATGGCACTTCAATTCCAGCTACCGGTGGTTTCGGCTCAAGTCGGCTGCCGACGCTCAGGTTGATATTGGCGGCTTCTTTTCCGGCGACACCCTAGGTACTCCGGCCGCTCAGTCCAGTCTTCCGCAGCAAGCATATTTGTGGACAGCCGGGCTCACCACAAACATCGGTTCCAACCTTACCAACGATTTCCATTACAGCTTTCTGCGTAACTACTGGCAGTGGAACCGAACCGGAGATATCCCGCAGACGTCCACGCTCGGGGGAGCCCTCGAGATCTTTAGCGGCCAGTCGGCCGGACAGACTCAGGACCTGGGACCATACAACGTGAACACGCAGCAAACCCGCAACCGTTTCTGGGATGGACATGATCAGATGTTTCGCGACGATATCTCCATATTGAAAGGCAACCACCTATTCACCTTTGGAAGCGCCTACGAACACAATTGGGACTACCATCAACGCACCGACAACGGAGGAGGCATAAACAACCAGGTAGTCTATGAGCTTGGCAACGGAACGAGCGGATCGGGACTGGCGGCGGACATCCCACTGTGCTCGCAAACCGGCGTTACCATTAGTAATTGCAGTTCGCTCACCGCGGCGGCACTGGGCATCACTTCAATCTCGCAGGTCGCCTATACCCGATCCGGTCCGACTCTGACCTTGAATCCTCTCGGCTCCCCCGCTTTCGACAAGAGCACGATCCCTTTCTACAACGTCTACTTCACAGACACCTGGCACATGAAGCCGACGTTCACCCTGACTTACGGATTAGGTTGGACGCTGGAGATGCCGCCGGTGGAACTGGCCGGCAAGCAAGTGGAATTGGTGGACTCAGCAGATCAGCCAATTTCTGGTGCAGCCTACCTGAAGGCTCGCGAGCGCGAGGCGCTGCTGGGACAAAACTACAATCCCGAAATTGGTTTTGCTCTGGTAGGCAATACCGGCAATGGACTGAAATATCCCTACAACCCGTTCTATGGTGAATTCAGCCCACGTATCGCCGCCGCCTGGAATCCGCGCTTCGACAAGAATTCCTTTGCCGGCAAAGTCTTTGGCCACGAAGATACCGTCGTCCGCGCCGGTTATGGCCGAATTTTCGGCCGCCTGAATGGTGTGGATTTAGTGCTGGTGCCGTTGCTGGGACCGGGCCTCCTCCAGCCTGTTCAGTGCCGCACCGGCCTCATGGACGGTACCTGCGGCGCCACAGGAGCCAATACGGCGGCCAATGCCTTCCGTATCGGGGTGGATGGGCTAACCGCTCCACTCCAGCAGGCATCGGCGACGTTGCCCCAACCGTACTTTCCCGGAGTCAACGGTATTTCATCGGCGACCGCTTCGGTTTTGGATCCAAATTTCCGGCCCAACCAGGTGGATTCGTTCAACCTTACGATTCAGCGTCAGCTGTCCCGGAAAGTCATATTGGAGCTTGGCTACATTGGACGCCGGATCACCAACGAGTATCAGCCCATCAACCTTAACGCCGTGCCTTACATGATGACGCAGGGCGGCCAGAGGTTCGATAAAGCCTATGCCAATGTGGTACTGCAATACTGCGGAGGCATCGCAGGGCTGGCCGGCGGGAATTGCAATAAGAATGCAGCCGCAGTCACCCCGCAGCCGTTCTTCGAGTCCGCGCTGAAGCCGAGTTACTGCGCCGGAGCTACAAGCTGCACCGCCGCCGTTGTTGCGAATGAAGGTGGAAATTTGGCTACGGCACAAGTCTGGTCGATGTGGAGCGATTTGGACGGTGGCGTCTCTCCTAATTGCACTACGGGCACACCATGCGCCGGCCAGGGTTTCAACTTCGGGACAACCATGATGAACAACGCCAACCCGGCCATAGGAGCTACCTCGCCCCAGATGACGTCGGGGCCTGCCGTGAATGGCAGTTACGGCTACGGAAACTACAATGGCGGGTTCGTTTCACTCAAGATGGCTGACTGGAGAGGACTGACGATGCAGTCCAACTTCACTTATTCCAAGGCATTGGGGACGGGAGCGTTAGTCCAGGCAAGCAGCTCTTACACTCCAGACGATCCCTTCAATCTGAAAACAACCTACGGCTATCAGACCTTTAACCGCAAGTTCGTATACAACTTCTTCTTCGTATATCAGCCACCCTTCTATAGCGGGCAGTCAGGACTCCTGGGCCGCGTGCTCGGTGGATGGACGTTCTCGTCAGTATTCTCAGCCGGCAGCGGTGCGCCCTACGAGATTTACACGAGCACCGGAGATGGCCAGGAGTTTGGCGCGGGGGATAACAGCAACTACTTTGGCAACGAAAACGCCATCGCCATTGCGCCTGTCAAGAGCGGTCATGTCTATTCCCAGGGAGGCAATTTCCCCAATATTTTCGCGGCCGGGCCCAGCGCGATTAATGACTTCCGCAACCCGATTCTGGGATTAGATACGAGGGACTGCGGTATCGGCTGCATCCCCGGCCTGCCTTACTGGAACGTTGACTTGAGTATCAGAAAGAACGTTAGAGTCGCGGAGAGCATTAGCCTCGAATTTCAAGGCGTCATCGCTGACGTTTTCAACCATAATCAGTTCCTGGATCCGAACGGCTTTTTCTTATCGGGACTCTTCAGCGGGTCAGGGCCGGGTGGCTTCGGTACCCTGAGTGGGGGCTCGGCGCAGGAAGAACCGGGAGGCAACCGGCAGATCGAAGTAGGTGTTCGCGTTCGCTTCTGACTCACAGGTATTCGAGGCGCAGCGGAGTGGCACGTTCTTGCTCGACCGAATCGAGGGACCTGAATCAGGATTCGGAAAGTGCGAGTCGACCGAGCTGCTGCCAGGCAGAACGCAAACGTGCGTCTGGGAGGGCGGTGAATGTGAAAGTCGTCACCGCGACGAAAAGGGCCGCGCGTAAACGTCGCGCGCTCAAGCGTCAGGTTTTAGGCTAACGTGTTGAAAAACGCTACCGTCTCTGAAGCACTTTCAATATCGCCTTCTGCGCCCCCATCCCCGCGGGATCCGATGCATTCGCGCTAAGGTATGCCGCGAGTCCCCGCAGCATGTAGGTGTCATTCTCGAAGGTTTGCAGCAATTCGAGATGCGGCGGAGTATCTTTCCAAACTTTTTGGTCGGCGGCGTCCAGGGCACTGAGCCAGCTGTAAAATGCTGGCGCATCAAAATCCTTTCGCACTACGATCGTTGCCGCGAGCTCCGATAGCCGGTCTTGTTCTCCGTACGTGAAAATCTCGTGGGCGGAAGATAGACGGCGCGCGATCGCATCCAGCAAACGTCCCTGATCTTCATTCTTTAGCAAGGGATTAGCGGCCAATGCCGCCAGCAGATCGGCGCTATGGGCGGTCGCATGAATCCACCCCAGTGTTGGATCAAATCCGCGCAAATCGCGTTCATCCCTCAGATAGGCGAGCGCACTCGCCAGGAGTGTACAGTACCTCTCTTCGCCAAGGAACGGCATCTTCAAGTCTCGCTCCGCCAGCGCCACCAAAGACAGGGCTGAAAACGAACGTTTGAGGACGCCATCATTCCCAGTTTCACCGATCCCGGTCCGCAAGTTGGCCTGCCAGTCATTTAGCAGCGAGTATAGTTCGTCGGTCGAAATTTGCTTTTGACGCTTGATCCAGACGGTTGTGATGGAGTACGCGAGGTCGTCGCGAAGTTCGGGGTCCCGCGAACCGAGGTATCCACTTAACTCACGCAGCAAGGGAAAGACTGGCTGCCCGTCCGGGACCTCATACCGGTTTTTCGCGATGCCTCGCCAGAATTCGCGGTCGTGCAATGGCTTTTCTTGCGCGCCATCGGGGGATGCCTGAGACTGCGCTGGCATTGAGAAAGACATCAACAGTGCCAGAAACATCACCGTCCATTTCACTATTGGTCTCCTGACAGGTAATTGCGCTATATCTGATTCACCGACACTAGAAAGTTCAGATGAGACGCTGATGACGGCTGGTCGTTAGCACTGTTCTAGACTCAAACAGGATCGTCTAGGAACACTACCACCGCTGCAACAATGAGAATACGGAACGAATGAACCTTGTGATTACATTGACTCGGTCTCTAAGCTGAGAGGCCGAGAGATGAGAGAGTCAGAGCTCCGTGCTTACTTCCAATCCTGTACGAAACGGAATACTCACCCGTGCGACCGCCCCACCTTCCCGCAAGGTCAGCAACTCCACACTATGGCGCTGGCCATAGATCGTCTCAAGCCGCTCGCGTGTGATTCTCAGTCCTACCCCGCTTGCCCGGAAGTGGCTCGGCTCGCGAAGTCCAGGCCCGTTATCCCTCACTTCCAAGTTGAGGTCGCCATCATTGATGGTGGCTGAGATTCGAATCTCACCTCCAGCTACTAGCCTTGAAATTCCGTGCTTGATCGCGTTGTCCACTAAAGGCTGCAGCAGCAAGTGCGGAACGCTTGCGTCGAGAGTCTCTGGGGCGACATCGATACTCACATTAAGCCTTTCTTCGAATCGCACCTTCTCGATCTCGAGATAACAATTTACGAACTCAAGTTCGCGGCCCAGTGTTGTCATTTGGGTCCCTGCGGTTTCGAGACTGATTCGGAGCAGGTCGCCAAGACGCGTGATCATTCGATCGGCAGCTTCGACGTCCGTTAACATCAGCGCGGAAATGGAGTTCAGAGTGTTAAACAAAAAATGCGGCTGCAGTTGGCTCTTTAACGCTTGCAGGCGCGTCTTCTCCAGTTGTGCCTGCAGTTGCGAACTGCGCAATTCCCGCTCCCGAAAGCGCTGGTAGTACGACGCCACGTGTGCGATCAGGACGATTGGCAAATACGTAGTGACTACGTCGTCGACGACGTTTGAAAGGAAAAGACTCCTATACATATACCAATGGATTCGGACTCCGTGGGTTTGAGAATCCCACACGGCCGAGACCCAGTGCCGCACTCGAGGATCCCAAAACGCGTATGGAGTCAGACCTCTCAGGGCTACCTGTGCCACCGTAAACACCAAACCACCCGCAAGCAGCACGAGCGATCGCTGCGCCCACTTGCTTCGTTGCACCTGGTAGCGATTCGCGAACGCGAAAACGAAGGGAGTAAGCGGGGCATACGTGAGGACTTGGCTCGATTGCAGGCCTAGAACACTCAGGAAGCTCATGGACCCGCCGGTCGAACGATATAATTGGTAGATCGTTAGGGCATAGGCGAGCGCAACAAACGTCCACACGCCAAAGCTCAAAGCCCAAACTACTGCGGGACGAAAGGTCCCGGCGACATCGGTATTTGTTTTCTCCTTCGCTTTCACCGATACAGCCCGCCGCGGCCGCCGAACTAACTCGCCGCCGCAATGGGAGCAAATGTGATGCATGTTCGAGGAACAGACCGGACAGAAGGTACACTCGAAAGAGCACACGTATGCCACGCTGTCTCCTGGCAGAGCGAGCCCACAATCTTCGCAATTGATCTTCATGGCAGAAGCACCTTCAGCGGGCAACACTTCGCAGATACCGGAGAGCCGGCGTGGCAAGCTTGTTGGTCCGCGCGATGCCGCACGCGGCTTACATCATGAGCTAACTGAGCGGGCCGAGCAATCATTGGAGGTGGCGGCTGATGACAAGAGCCTCACGTCCCTCAAAATCTGCATTTCGTCCCGCGATAGTCAGCGAACCTATTCAAATTGAACACAGACTCCAAGAGCTTTCATGGGCACACTCATGCTATTCGCGGCTGGGCGCACTTTGATATGTACCTACGATTCGGGGGACAGGCGCTCTCAAACAGCTTACCAGTGCATAGAGGCTGGGGATCAAATGCCACGATCTAGGGATAGGCCGCGGGCTCAGAGCCCCCGTGCAGACAACCATTTGCATGCTCTTACGTCTATTCAACTGTCACACCCCTGTGAGGCGGCCAGTGATCCCTGATTCTGTTGGTTTGCCAGGCCAAGAACCACCGGTAGTGCGGACCGTTGTTGCCGATGACGAACGGCTGGCACGCCAAAAACTGCTCATCCTGCTGAAGTCCGAACCTCGCGTGAAAGTGGTGGCTGAGTGCCAGGATGGAAAGCAAGCTGTGGCTGCGATCCGCAATTTCCGCCCGGACATGCTGCTGCTCGACATCCAGATGCCGGAGTTGGATGGCTTCCAGGTGCTGGGCGAGATCCCTCCGGAGGAAATGCCGGTGGTCATCTTCACTTCCGCCTATGATCAGTATGCGATTCGCGCCTTTGAGGCAAATGCCCTCGATTACCTTCTAAAGCCGTTTGACCAGGAACGGCTGCACCACGCTGTTGAAAGGGCCCGATCCGAATTACTCAAGTCGCGCGACAGCGAGGTCACGCACCGCATTCTGAGTCTGTTATCGCAGGTCAGGTCAGCGACTCTTCCCGCATCGGAGCGAGATGACCGTTTGGTGATTAAGGTCAATGGAAGGGTCGTGTTCCTGGACTTGGACACTATTGATTGGGTAGAAGCTGCCGCCAATTATGTGCGCTTAAACGTCGGGAAGGAGTCCTACCTCCTACGTGAAACGATCGGCGGGATTTCCGAACGACTGGACGCGAACCACTTCGTCCGCATCCATCGTTCGACGATCGTAAACGTCCGCAAGATCAAGGAACTGATACCAGTCAACAGCGGAGAGTATGTGGTGGTGCTGAAGAACGGGAAAGAACTGTCCTGCAGCCGCGGCTACCGGGCAGGCCTGCAAGGGATTGTGGAGCGGAGTCCGTGAGCCCGGCCTCGGAGGAACGACCGTCGACAATTTCTACATCATCAATACAGACGTAAATCCAGAAGTGCAAAATTCAAGCGCTTGAAAAGATTGGTCGGCCCTAGGAGACGATTTTCGAACGTTTCTGTTTTGTCCGGTTCCGTGCTGCCACTCACCGCGACGGAATCGCCAAAGTTGTCACCCGCCACGCCGTCGGACGCCTTCAACTCCGCTTGCTGACTCCACGCTCCGCCATTTTCGACAAACACGTACGCCGCTCCGAGACCGTTCCCTGCCAGCGAAAACGGGTGATGAGGAGCCCCCACCACGATGGTGCTGCCGCTGACCGCGACGGAGTGGCCGAACTGGTCAAGTGCCGCCCCGTCGGATGCAGTCAGCTTCGCCTGCTGACTCCACGTTCCGCCGCTTTCGACGAACACGTACCCCGCTCCCTGGAGCGAATTCGGTCCGTTGGTCCGGGCCCCGACCACTGCAGTGCCGCCGTCCACCGCGACGGAAATACCGAATTCGCTCCCTGGCGACCCGTCGGACGCGGACAGCTCCGCCTGCTGAATCCAGGCTGGGTTGTCCGCTTCGAGCGCCGCCCGGATGGCGCGCCGAGCATCATGCCGCAGACTTGACCAGCCGGCCTCAGGATTTCCCTTGCTCGCGCGAACGTGTGCCACGGATTGCGGAATCGCGACCGAAGTTAGAACTAACAGAGTGGCCACTAAGTGCCAGAAACGCATGACGAGCTCCATTGAAGCAAGGAGATACTCGCGCGAACAGGCACGGGAGGTATGCCCCTGACGAGCCCGGTAAGTGTAGCCCTGGGAGAGTAGGAGTGGCAATGACGAAGATCAGAGATTGACGTAATATCCCCTATTACACTCATCTTTCGATTCCTGACGGATGGATCGGATACGACCTGAACCGCAAGCAGTCGAAATTTGAGCGCTATCGCCTGTTAACAACAACTATCAATAAACACAAGCCGACTTACCGGGACTTATCCAGAAACCCATAATTTCCGCAGATCAACGCCGCCCCCAAGCCAGTGCAAATGAAAGGGTTTGAGTTTGGACCTTCGGTTGCACTGCGTCTGAGCAGCAGTAGAGTCCGCAGCCAAGCTATCCGGCCTTCAATATCTTAAGCATCTTAAGCCCGGGCTCCTGGGGAGTGCTCGGGGGCAGTGGAAACCTAAGGGCAATACTCGGCGCCAAGCAAGCTAAGCATCGAGCCTTGAGCAGTTGCGGACACATCTTCGGCAGGAAGGAAACGAAAAGGAGCATGATGCGATTTGCAAAGATCGAAAACAGTGCAGCCAGAGTTGCAGTGGGAGCGCTTGCGCTCGTGAGTTTGCTGAGCATGACTGTGAGCGCGCGGGCACAGGAGGCAGAGAGGCCCTATCCGAAGATGCTGCCAATTTCGCAGTATTTAATGGACCGCAATGAGGCAATCGCGCTGGCGCGAAGCGCTGCTCCGGAGGGCATTTCAAAGGATGCGTCTGTTTTGGTGCTGACGCCCAAAGGCTGGGAAACAGCGGTCAAAGGTACAAACGGTTTTGTCTGCATGGCGGGGCCGGCATGGACGGCCAGCATTGACTTTTATGACGTCTGGAGTCCGAAGCAGAGAGGGGCGATTTGCCTCAATCCAGCGGCTGTGCGGTCGATCCTGCCGATTTTTCGTAAGCTGACGGAAATGACGCTCGCTGGAGTAACCTCTGTAAAAGAGCGCATCGCGGGCATTCAAGAGGCGTATGCGAAGAAGGAGATTCCGCCGGTGGAGCCGGGGGCAATGAGCTATATGATGTCCAAGGACGCATACCTTAGCCATTTGGGTTCACACAATTTATGCCACGTGATGTTCTTCTTGCCGATCAAAGATCCTGCTGAATTGAACGCCGATGATCCGAACTCACCCATTTCTTCGACATCGATCTGGTTCCCGGACCCCGACAAACCAGATAGTCCACTGAACAAAGAGCTGCCGCCGCTGCGGACCGTGCCAATCGAAGTGCCCTATTGGTCCGATGGCACTCCGGCGTTCCACTAAATATAGCCGTATGGCAACAGTACCGATCCCAGGAACGACCTCAGGTCCTGGCAAACGCGCTTGTCATCAGCTCGGAAATCGGGAGCCCTGTCTCGTAGTTGACGTAAAATCCCCATTGCACTCATCATGGCCTGTTCTCGTCACTTGAGCGAAAATAATCCCTATGGACGATGAGCGGCTGCAAAGGATCAAAGGCGGCGGATTGTTAGAAGTGATCCGTGAAAGGCCAGCAATGTACCTCGGCCAACGTTCACTCTCAGCCCTGTCGAGCTACCTACAAGGCTATCGGATGGCTCTATCCGTCTACGACATCCAATCCCCTACTTTACCGCCGGACGTTCATGACTGGGTGGCTTATCGCCTACACTTTTACGAGTCCACCAGCGGCTACAGGAACCTGATCTTAAAACGTGTCCCCGAAGAATCTGCCGCTCTTGATCGTTTCTTTGAACTCCTGGACGAACACAAGAATCGAAAGCCACGCGTCGTCGCACAAGTGCGGGGAGGCAAAGAATACACTTGGCGAACGGTGGAAGAGGGGCTTCCTCAGGAGCAACAAACTGGCACCTACCCCACCCTCAACCTGATCGCCTATACGGACGATCCGGGTTTTTTCGTTTCGTCCGCCGATGCGGATACCGATTTCCCACGCAAAGATCACTTCTTTCCAACGCTACAGTTGTTTGGGCGCAGATTTGGGATTAGCAAAGACGACCTGATGATTCTAGACGCCAGCACGTTCAATCGGTGGGTGAGCGAAGAGGACAGGCTCCCGCAGAGGGGCCAAAAGAGCAAGCCTTCCGCGTAACTGTTGCAAAATCCCCATTGCACTCATCGTGGGCCTGGTGGGCACATGACTGAAATGGCCTGGTTATGTAAACTATCCAGACGCCTCCCAGCCTGGCTTTCCCTGTTATGGGATTACTTCGTGTTTGCCCGTAATCCGGGATGTGGCCGCGATTCGACTGATTCCTCGCACTACCTGGTGGAAGCCGTGCCATCAGAGAACCCGTCCCAATGCGCTGATAAGCTCAGGACCTACAGCGTTTGCAGAAAATTGATCAGATCCTCCATCTGCTGCGAGGTCAGATTGATCTGAAAGCGCTCGTTGTAGAAGTTCACTACCTGCGACAGATTGGCGGCGGCGCCATTGTGAAAGTACGGGGCGCGGGCGGCGAGTCCGCGCAGAATAAGGCCCTTCCCGCGCCCGATATCGCTGCATTGCCCCGTGATCAGGGCCTTCCCCGGGTCCGTTGTATAGAATGTTTGCCCCGCAAGCGGTCCCTGGTTGCACACCAGTTGGAACACGGGCATCGTCGCCGGGGCCAACTGCTTCAACCCGGCGATAATGTTGGGATCGGTTTCGTATGCCAGCGACCGGCCGTTCCCGATATCGAGCGGCAGCGGGAATGAATGATCGCCGACGTTTGGTGAATCATGGCAGGTCGTGCAGGTACCCGAAATCTGCTCCCCGCCGGTGACCAGACCCGGCACGTTGCTGATGGTGAGCGGTTGCGTGTTGAAAATCTGTTCGCCACGAGCGATCGACGCCTGCTGACGGTTGCGCGAGTTCTGCCACGAGTTGTAGATCGTGAACACATTCGGATTGAACTGTTTGCCCTGCGGGTCGCCACCCAGCGAATCATTGATTCCCGGGTAATACGGTTGTGACTGCAAGTATTGCGGGCCGCCATAGGAACCGTTCTGTCTGTACAGATTTCCCGCATTAAAATCGACCATCTGGGCCGAGTTGAGCGCCGTCTCGAGGCTGACAATATCGGCGAGCTGAGTTTGCGTCGGGGCCTGAGCAGCCTGTGCGTGAGTAAGCGTGGCGTCAATCGCCTGTTGAGTTAGGTCGGCCTGCAGGTTTGCCTGGGAGGTCTGTTCATTGTTGAGCGGATTAAAGAACGACTCCCGGCCGTCAAACATCACCGCGCTCAGGAAACCGAGATTGGTTGTGGGAAGTGGCCGGCGGTAGATGGAGACCGTCGTCTGTCCTTGCGGGTTCGTGGTCAGGGCGCAGCCATAAGGGTCATCGACCGCAGTAATCGTGTACTGGGGCGAACTTGTGCTGAACTGATTCGGCGGTAGTTGAATGCCAATGCGAATCAGTCCGAAGTTTACGACTAGGTTGTTGTTGATGGGGCCAGTGGGACAGGTCGAACCATCGACCTGCGCGAACAGCGGATCTTTCCCATTCGATAGGAAATAGCGGATCTGGGCGTCGACCGCGCTTAACCCGAAGCCATCGCTCGGGGCATGACAAGTGCCACAGCTACGCCCGTTTGTCCCGAGGCTCTGAAAAAAGGCGCTGCTTAGATCGACGGAGCCCGTCGTGCTGTTGGTGGCGGAAAAGCCGGTAAAGTCGAGGAACGGGAAAAGATTCCGCAGGTAGACGTCGGCGATCGCAGTACCGCTGGTGAGGAGCCCAAGAGCGACAACCCAGTGCAGGATTCGTTTGCGGGTCCGGTTGGCACAGAACCACATGCGTATGTGCGGCATTTGAATCTCCTTCGCGGAAATTTGTCTTAGATAGTCCGGGTGGAAGCAGCGAGCTCTGGTGGGTCGTAGAGCCTTGTTCTGCCCTGAATTGGCGGGCCGCATGGGAACAATCGTGATAAAATCCCGGCCAGTTTCTGTCTTGCCGCAATCCGCCATTCCCCCGCGGCAAAAGTTACTTTGCATGCCCGTCACATGTCCTAAAATCGGCGCTCAAAAGTTCTCAAAACATCTAAAAACCGGGTTATGTCCACTCTGACCAGTAACTTGTACGAGTTCGATGAATTCCGTCTCGACCCCCAAAACCGGGTGTTGAGAAGGGGTGGGACAGCTGTATCACTAACCCCGAAGGCCTTCGATGTCTTGCTCTTGTTGATACAAAACGCCGGAAGGATTGTGACCAAAGACGAATTGATGAAAACGGTATGGCCGGACAGTTTCGTGGAAGAGTCGAACCTGACGCAGACCATTTTCATGGTGCGGAAAGCGTTGGATGAGACGGCCGATCGGCGCTACATCCTCACCGTGCAAGGCCAGGGTTACCGGTTTCTGGTGCCAGTTACAGCGACAGCCAATAGCGCGGCTGAGATAGAAGCACAGGAGATTGAGGAGCCGGCGCCGCCTCCAAGTGCGGGAAGTGCGCCCGAAACTCAATCGCACTCGTACCCGCAACGCGCGAGCGATTGGAGAGCGGCCGTCATTGCCTCGGGCGTTGTCGCGCTAGTCGTGATCGTGACGTCCACCATTTGGATCTGGGGTTCGCGGCACGGCGCGGTTGAACACCCTGGCAGAACCATGCTGGCAGTTCTGCCGTTCGAGAATTTCACCGGGGATGTGGGGCAGGAGTACTTCAGCGATGGTCTGACGGAAGAGATGATCAGCCAGCTCGGAGACCTCGATCCTGCGCATCTGGGTGTAATTGCACGGACTTCGGTGATGCACTACAAGCACTCGCGGGAATCAATTCCCCAGATTGGGAAGGATTTGGGGGTGCAGTATGTGATCGAGGGCAGCGTGCGTCGCGATTCGGAGCGGGTTCGTATCACGGCCCAGCTTATCCAAGTGAAGGACCAGAGCCATCTATGGGCGCGGGAATACGATCGCGATCTGGGCCATCTGCTGGAGCTGCAGGCGGAGATTGCGCGCGAAGTCGCCAACGAAATCGAATTCAGTCTGAGCGGGCAGCGGCCGATCGAGGCGGCGCGGCAGGCGGCGGAGCATGCGCCAGGTGCGAAGACCAGCGCGAACTTTTATGAAGTATATGACCTCTACCTGAAGGGTCGGTTTTTCTGGAACAACCGGACGTCGGAGGGATTTCGACAGGCAGCTGGCTACTTCCAGCAGGCGATTGACAAGGATCCGAATTACGCTCGCGCCTACGCCGGACTGGCGGATACGTTCGCCTTGACGAGCACGTGGTGCATGGGTCCGCAAAACGAGCTCATGCCGAAGGCGCGGGCCGCAGCCTTGCGGGCGCTGGAACTCGATGAGGGTCTCGCGGAGGCGCACGCCTCGCTTGCCCTGATCAAAGAAAATTACGATTATGACTGGACGGGGGCGGAGAAGGAATTCCGGCGGGCGATTCAACTCGATCCGCAATATGCGACCGCGCACCAGTGGTATGCGGAGTTTTTTTCCTGGCAAGGACGATTCGCCGAGGCATTTGCCGAGAGCGAGCAGGCTCGCCGGCTCGATCCCTTATCGCTGATTATTGCCCGCGATCATGTATCGATCCTGTATTTCTCGCGCCAATATGAGGACGCCCTGAAGCAATGCCATTCCATATTCGAACTGGACCCGAATTATGATCCTACCGGGAGTCTAATGATTCCTTCGGATCTGCAACTTGGCCGGTACGAAGAGGTAGTCCGCTTGATCAATCGCTGGAAGGATCGCTACGCAGGGCCATGGCTATGGGCGTGGCAGGCAGCCGTCTATGGCCGCTTGGGCCATGCGAAAGAGGCGCGGCACGCATTGATGAAACTCGAGCAGAGCGTCGGCTCGCGGGCGGAAGGAACCAAGATGTTGTTGATCGCCTATTCGGGCACAGGCCAGAGAGAACAGGTTATCGAGCTGCTGCAGCGAGCATATTTGGAGGACTCGAATGCAGTCGTGGCCATCAAGGTGGACCCGATATATGACCCGATTCGGAGCGATCCCCGGTTCCAGGATTTGCTGCGCCGCGTTGGATTGGCACAGTAAGAACTGCTTGGCTTTCGTGCCGAATCGTCGGCAATGCGAAGCGCTTTTAGTGGGGGCAGTAGACTGTCCGAAACCAAGCCAGTTCGTGGATAGTCGGCAAACCGGAAGTCATTCGAGACGGCCACGCCTGGCCCTAAGCACAGGGTAGCCGTGTAAGGTGCAGTGACAAGGCTCACTTCCCAAAATATCCCCTGGGACTGCCGACGCCGGTGCAGGGATCCCACTTGACGACGGCAATGTTTCCATCATAGAAGCTGCAGAGGCCATAAGTGATGTCGTTGTAGTCCGCGGGATAATTCGTTGACGAGGCGTAGGCAGCATAGATGGTAGTGAGATCGGCAGTGCTGGAGGCGGCAAAGTGACCGGCCGCGTTCACGATGCCTGCCCAGTTGGGCGACGCAACACTGGTGCCGCCGAAGACATACCAGCAGCAGCCATTGGTGGGATTGTTGTCATAGACACAGACTCCGGTGTTGGGGTTGGCATCGGAGGAGACGTCGGGCACAAGGCGATGTGTTGCACTCGGCAAGACGCCTTGGTAGGACGGGCGGGGTTCATAGGTGCTCAAGCCCCACCGCCATTCGTACAGGTCGTGCACCTGCACGATCCTTTCTTTGCTGGGGCGGCGGCCCAAAGAAGCGAGCTTCACTGCTTTGGAGTAATCGCCAGCGATTTTCTCGACCACTTCGAAATCCTTGGTTATGCGATCTACCAACGGAGACGACAGAGCCAATTGCAGCCGGCCACGACGCAGGAAAAATTGGATTCGGCATCACTTTCCTGTGTCTCCATCGTTTGCCATTCGTCATAAGTTCCGTTGCCGAGATACGAGTCGACCACCTGCTTTGGGGTTCCCATGTCGGTTCCTCCACCAGGGCTTTGTAGCCCTGACAATGTCCTAATCGTTATTGCCTAACCGCTGATCGTTCATGAGCGGCGACCCGAAGAATCCGCGTGACAGGCCAAGCAAGCCTTCAGCGAAATTGCATTCAACCATCGAAGGCGCAAAAGATGGGCGCCCGCCGAGCGGTAATTCTAAGAAAGCCAAAGCGTTTAGTCCTTCACCACTTGCGGGACGGTGTTCGAGGTGCTGGCTTTGTAGTCCCCGTCGCCGCCGTACACTGCCTTAACGTCTGATGTGCCCAAGGGTAGCGTCGCGATCTTGAAGCTAGCCGAGCCACCGCTCAGGACACCCGTCCCCAGCGCCGTTGTGCCACGCTCGAACGTTATCGTTTCCCCATTCAAGGGCGCAGGGGTGACCACGGCCGTAAAAGTCACCTCTTCCCCGTAAGTGGATGGATTCAGGGAAGATATGAGCGTAGTAGCCGTCGCGGTCCCCGACGGATTCAATTTGAACACCACGCCCCCGTTATAACTGGCTCCGCCTTGGAAGGCGGTTCCGTAGAGGTTACCGGCGCTGTCCAGAACTGGATTGTCGTAGGGAAAACCGCCGTCGGTGTTGTTAAAACTCCACAGGAGCTTGAATGTATAGCCCGTAGTGCTCTTAGCCAGCTCAAAGATTGTCCCACAACCAATATTCACGTTGTTGGTGTTCTGACATGGCGTGAGGTACTTGCCGGCGGTGGTGGTCGTGCCGTAGATGTTCCCGGAAGAGTCGAGAGTAACTCCGGATCCGGGGTAGTAGCCGGTTTTCTCGCCTGTGAAAGAATGAAGAATCCTTTTGGTGTAGGTTCCGGCAAGTGTTCCTGTTTTCACGGGGGTCAGCTTCCAGACCGTACCGCAGCCGTAAACGCAGTTTAATGTGCCACTCCCTCCGTTTGCCGTCGTCCCGTAAACATTGCCGAGGCTATCGACGGCAGGCGCGCCCGTAGGATTGTACCCATCGGGCACACCCGTGAAGGTGTGGATGTTGGTTGCGACCCAGACACCGGAGGAATTGCGGGAAAGCTTGAACACGTTCTGGTTATTGTCTTCCCCATAGAGGTTTCCCGAGGCATCGATGGCCAGGCCGCCGCCGTTCGTAGGCACCGGGTAAATCATAGCTTCGGTCCAACTGCTGCCGTTGGGGGAAAGCTCAAACACCCCGTTCTGGGTTATCCCGTAGAGATTCCTCGATGAATCCCGAACCAGGCCACCACTAGGATAGGTGTCGAAGTTATAGAGCACGGTCTCGCACCACCCGTTGCCAAGATTGGTGCCGCTTGGGCAACCAAAGCCGATGGGCAGGGGTTCGGGGCTGAGCTCGAAGGCAATGCCGCAGCCATTGGGGTCGCTGCTGCAACCGGTGCCGCCGTTGGAGGTGGTGCCGTAAAAGGTTCCCACGGCGGTGCTGAAATGGCCAAGCGGGGGCGCGAGGGTCAAATTGGAGATGGGCGAGGCTCCATCTGGGCAATCCTGGTAGTAATAAGCGTAGGGTGAACAAAAGCTGTAGAGCACGGTTTCGCACCAGCCGCTGCCCTGGTTGAATCCGCTGGGGCAGCCGGCCGCAGGCTCGGGGCTGAGTTGGAAGATCGCGCCGCCCACGCAAGCATAGTAGGCGCATGCCGCGGTGCCGCCAGATGCCAGGGTGCCATAGAAATTCCCGTACCTGTCTGGCGTGAGAGAGCCGCCTGGTGCGGCGCCGTCGTAGCAGAAACCGACTGAACAAAAGCTGTAAAGGACCGTCTCCGTCTGTGCCTGTGCCGTTTGGACCGAAGGCAGCAACGGGACTGAGAACACGGCCAATGTGGCCGCCGTGCGCAGTAGCGATTTAAGTTGCATATCGTCCTCCTTTTTTCGTTCTGATGTGAAATCGAGCACGGTGCTTCGCGCCCTCCTGTCCCACTGCTGTCGCTCAGCTCATTTCGCGCTGGCGTGAGGCAGTGCGGCAGATTGGCTCAGCTGCGCCTACTTCTCTTTCATCTGCTGCCGCTGTTGCTGCATCCCCTTCATGGTCTGCGGGTGGCGCGCCCATTCAATCTGCTTTTCAGGCGGTGCGCCATACAGCTCCGGGTGGATGTAGAAACCCTTCAGCCTCGCTTCCTTCTCTTCTTCCACTGGAATGCGATGCGCGTTCGCCCATGCATCCTGGCGGATGCCGGTGATCTGCCAGGACACTTCCATGCCCGGTTTGCCGCCGCCAATCTTGAATTGATTGTTGGTTAGCTTTTCGGCGATGTAGACGGGGGCGAAGCCGCCGATGCAGGTGAGCTGGTAGCGGAAATCGCGGTTCAGGACGCCGAACCACTCTGGCATCTGGATTATGGCTTCGCCGCTCGCGTCGAGCGCAGCTACTCCGTCATAGATGTTCTTCATGTCGGGCGATTCGACGAAGGAGTGATAGAGATACTTATTCGAAGGATCGAGGGGATGGTCGATTTTGAACGAGCCGCCGCTCTTGGAGAGATTCCCGGTGACCTGAACATCGCCGACAAAATGCCCGGCATAGCCGCTGCCTGCGTAAGCGAGGATTCCATCGCCACCCGTATGCCCAAGTCCCCCAAAGAAGACGCCGCCCGCCCCGTCGATCTGGCCACCAATTCCACCCTCGGCCTCGATTCCATTGCTGCCTTCTGAATTAACGCTCGGATCGCCGTTGCCCCCATTAGCAGAAATGGCGGCGGCGCTGTAGAGGCCGGACCCGGACGGTGCACTGAAACCGTAGGCTGCGACTGCGGGATAGAGGACATTCCCCGAATTGACCACGTCAGACACTGCTCCATGAACTTCCAACTGGCTGGAGGGCTGAGTCGTACCGATACCGACGTTGGTGCTGGCAGTTGCTCCGTTCACCCCGTTGACACTGCCCAACACAAGGGCATTGCTCTCCGAGACCAGTGCGTTGGCCCCAATCGCCGTGGCATTGTTCAAACTTCCCGTCGACATCGTGGCAAAGGCGCCGAGGAAGGTGTCACCAGATCCTGTTCCTGGTGAAAGGTCAGGGGGGGCACCGGCTTTGATGCCGCTAGCGGTGTTGTAGGCCCCGGTGGTGTTGTAGAGCGCTCCGACGCCGGTGGCGGTGTTCTGGTAGCCGGTGCCGTTGGAGTAGAGCGCCATCATGCCGTCGGCGTTGTTGAAGTTTCCACTGTTATTCTGGAGCGCCCCGTAACCGGTTGCGGTGTTGGCGAACGCGGCTGTGTTGCGTTGGAGCGCCGCGTAGCCGATGGCGGTGTTCTCAGCCCCGGTAGTGTTCGATTGGAGCGCGCCTACGCCACTGGCCGTGTTGTAGGTGCCGGTCGTCTTGGGGTTCCCGGCAAACCCGAGAAATGCGTTCCCATTGCCGACCGAACCGAAGCCGAACAGGTTGTTGCCAATTTCGAAGCTGCTGCCGGACACCGTCCCGGTGGCGCTCAGGTTCCCGTTCACCGTCTGATTGCCGGTGAAGGTGTTGGCGGCAGCCAGCAGCGGAACTTTGGTGCTATTCAGGTTGAGCGTAACGGCGCCGCTGGTCCCGCCGCCGGTCAGCCCCGTTCCAGCCGTCACGCTCGTGATTGTGCCCGTGCCTGCGTTACTGCATGCCCATGCAGTGCCGTTCCACTGCAACACCTGTTTTGACGCGCACGCGTTCGTCGGACTGAGGGCGAGCGTGCCGCTCGTGCCTCCCCCACTCAGCCCGCTGCCGCTCGCCGTCGTAACTCCCGTGATTGTCCCCCCGCCTCCGGCGAACGCAATGTCCAGCTCCGGGGCGTGACTCGTCGTCGTGTTCTCCTTGCTATCGAAGGTCGCGTTGAACGTGCTGTTCGCTACCAGCGCGATGCCGTTGTTCGTCTCGCTGCCGCTCAGCCATGCCTGCACCGCCGAAGTGACGTTAATGAGGATGTACTGATTTTTGTCCGCCGTGGTGACATCGACGTTCGAGGCAATGGTCGTGCCCAGCGGAGGCGCATTGCTGCTGTCAATCGTGCTCTCCGCCCAAGCGCTGTTGACGTAGTCCACATTGAAGCTGCCCGCCGTCGTTACCCCATTGACATAGAGTTTCAGCGTCGCCTGGCTGACGCTGGCCGTAGTGGGAATCGAAGCCAGGTTGAACTGGATATAGGTGATCTGGGAGGCGCCATCGACATCGAGCAGGGTCTTGGCGCCATAGTTGGTGGTGGGCGTCGCCGTGTTCGTGTAGCTGTCGGCGCTGGGCGTGATCTGCGCGTGAGCCGTTGTCCACGCGAACAAACTCAGGAACAATACCAGCGCGGGCAAGAAATGCAGCTTCTGGGCTTTCAGGACAAATTGAGCGTGTTTCATACATCCTCCTGCTTGGTGGGCTTCATGGCAGCAGGAATTCAGCTCGCATCGCCGAGGGTTCCTGACTCTACTGAGGAAATCGGAAACGGCGGGCAAAAGACGACAGGCGATCCAAAAAAACATTGGGCCAGGTACCCGGCACGTTGGCGGCCGGTGCGGGACCGGATTGGCCCGGGCCTAAGCTGTTTTAGTGGGTGGCTGCAGAGCGGTAGGCCGCGCGAGGAGTGACTTGGTTTAAGGATTGGCGAAGGAGGAATTGAGCGTTCGGAAGCTTGTCCGTCCAGTGGGTCCAGAGTTCGCTTCTCCGTGCTTCAAGCTGCTCGGCTTCGTCGGCCCGTCCAGTTCGCCGGAGAAGGTCGGCAAGCGCCGTCCAAGTGCGCGAAATGCACGTCGCGTCACGGAGATCGTTTTGAATGTCGGGCTTCCAGGCCATAAGCTTGTCCAACAGTTGCTGATAGGCTTCGACCGCTTTCGTGGGTTGGTCCGTTTCAGCGTAGTCGTCGGCCGAGGCTCGCAGGGCATCGTAGGCGTCGCTCATGGGCTCGACCTTGTCTGCCGGGTACCGTTGGGCGTCTCGCAGCAACTGAAACGCCCTTTCAATCCGTTGCCTCGCCTCGTCATTGCGACCGGCCGAACGAACGGCGTAAGACGAACCGGCCAGTAACTCCGCCTCGTCCCGCTGAGTGCTGGCGTTGGCTTTCGCTTCTCGAATGCGGGCAAGCGCTTGATCATAAACCGGCAACGCCTTACGCGGCTCGCTGTGACGAAGAATATTCCCGGCCTCCAGTGCGAATACGGCGACGTTGTGTCGGCCAAGATAATCCAGACGGTCCTTCCGTGCGAGGTCTTCGGCAATTTCCAGTGCTCGCTGAAAGGCCGCGAGTGCCTCAGGGGTGCGCCCAAGGCTAGGTTCAGCATCTTGCCTTCCCAGGATCATACCTTCAAAGTTCAGAGCATTGGCCAAATTGATGCGCAGCGATGCGTGTCCGCCAGCCGCTTCTTTCTCTTGGAGTTGGACTGCCTCAAGGGTAGTCTTCAGGGCGCCATCCAGGTCCCCGGCTTGCCAGCGCGCTGCTCCCAAAATCCCAAGAATGGGACCCCGGAGCCTGTGGGCTGTGACGTCCGGCTCGGAAATGTCCAAGGCCCGCTGGCAGTATCTTATTGCGCCGTCGAAATGTCTCAAGTCGTAATAAGCACCTGCAACATTCACGTAGAAATACGCCATGCTGTACACATCATGGGGCTCGATGTGGCCCAAACTCATGAAACGCTCGATGAGCAAAGAAGTTTGGACGGCCTCTTTCAATTCCTCCTCCGCACGACCCTGGCTGTCGGCTAAGTTCATGCGATCGTGCGCGATTGTTGCGGCAATAAATAACCCTCGCCGATTCATTGGATCTCCCGCAAGGACTGGATCCACGAAACTTGCCGCCTTGTTCAAGCTTATTTCTGCTTCGGCAAACTGGCCCAAATTCGGCGAAGTCGGATCACCTTGAGCATGTGCTACCCGCACGTAAGCGTAGGCAATTTCAAGGGCAAGATCGTTGTCCACGTGAGCTCCGCTGCTGAGCGAGGTCAGATACTGCAGCGAATCAGAAACCATTTGCATTCTGACTTCTGTCGAGCCTGGTACGCCTCTGATCTTGTTGTCGAGGTCGATGAATTTATTGGCCAATTGCCGTACTTGAGCGAACCGTCGCTCGGCGACCCTTCGCTGGCGATTTGCAACCAGCAGTCCCGTGGAGAGGCTGCCAATCACAAGCAAAAGGGCAGCAGCGGTTAGCGCCACCATGGTGCGATTGCGGCGCACAAACTTGGTCGTTCGGTAAGCAAATGTGTCCGGCCGGGCGCTGATCGGCTCTCGTTTCAGGTAGCGGCGCAGATCGTCTGCAAACGCGGTCACCGAGCGGTATCGCTCCTGTGGATTCTTCTTCAGAGCTTTGCCAACAATGGTGTCCAGATCGCCGCGTAATTGGCGGTGAAGTTTCTCGCGCGTCGTGCCACGCTTTTCTGCAATGGTCTTGCCCTCGGAGGAGGCGATTGTTTCCGAGGCTCGTGCAGGTTCGGTCTCGAGAATCGTCCTCACCAATTCAGCGGGAGAATGCGGCCCCGGGCCGGCGGGGTGCTGGCCGGTCAAAAGCAGATAAAGCAATGCGCCCAACGCGTAAACATCCGTTGCGGTGGTGACTGGCCGGCCGGAAAGCTGCTCGGGCGCTGCGTACTGCGGAGTGAGGGCCGAGCCGCTCTCGCGCGTGAGCATGGTGGCTGCGCCAAGTTCGCCCTCGCCCCCAAGCAACTTGGCAATACCGAAGTCCAGCAGCTTCACCTCACCGCCACTGCTGACCAGGACATTCGATGGCTTGATATCACGATGAATGACCAGGTTGGCGTGGGCGTGCGCCACAGCCTCCTGCACATCCAGAAACAAGCCGATACGCGCCTCCAGACCGAGCTTGTGCTCATCGCAATATTGATCGATCGCAGTGCCATCGACATATTCGAGGATCAGGTAGGGCTGGCCAGCCGCTGAGACGCCGGCATCCAGCAGTTCGGCAATGTGCGGATGGATCAGCCGGCCGAGGATGCTGCCTTCGCGCTTGAACCGTTCTTCAGTCGCACGACCGGCCAGCGCGAAACTCACGAACTTGATCGCAGCTTGCCGCTCGAACCGGCCGTCACTGCGCTGGGCCAGCCAAACGCTCCCCATTCCGCCTTGGCCAATCTGCGAGATCAGAGTGTATGGGCCAAGGGTCTGGCCTGGAAGTCCTGTGGAGTTCGGCAACGCGAATCGTCGATTCTCCAGAAAACCTTCCTGCGCCAGCACCCGGTGTTCGTCGAGGAGTGCTCCCAACTGTGCAGCCAGTGCGGGATCTTGCTTGCCGAGCGAGGACAGCCAAGTGGCACGCTCATCGTCGGTCATGGCAAGCGCCTGGTCCAGATACGGACTTAAAACCTGCCACTGATCGGGGCTGAGTGTGGACATCGTGATTCCTCAGAGCGACAAATCCGCGCGAATTGTTCGATGGAGATAAATGCGCGCTTTTTCCCAGTTCCGCTGCACCGTACGTTCTGATACGTCCCGCATAGCGGCGATTTCCGCGAACGAGAAGCCACAAAAGAACTTCAAGTCGACGATCTCGGCGAGGGCAGGCTCCACTTTGCCAAGCTCGTCCACCGTTTCGCCGATTCGGACAAGCTCTCGGTGATCGACCGGGTTTTGCATGGCTTCGGTGTCCAGCGAAGTAATCTCGAACAGGCCGCCGCGCTTGTGGGCGTGCCGTTCTCGGGCATGGTCGATGATCAGTCCGCGCATCACTCGGGCCGCATACCCCATGAATCGCGCCCGGTCGGGAAACGACGGGCCGTCGCGCGCCGCCATGTCCAGATACGTTTCGTGGAGGAGGGTAGTGGCGCTGAGGCTCACCTGTGATCCGCGCCGCGCCAGTTCACGCTTGGCGAGCCTATGCAACTCGGAATAAAGAGCAGCAAACAATGCTTTCGCGGCGGGCCTGTCCCCTTGTTCCGCTGCGAGAATGAGTGAAGAGATCGCCGATCCCACGTCTGTCTCCCTTGGCCGCGGCCACCGCCACCGCGTGACAGCCCCCAAGTGGCGACAGCTTCTCGCAGATCACTAGGATAGTCAAGCTCGCTCCTCTTTCACAGGTGTGCGATCAGTCTTCGTAAAAAGGTGTTTGCGCCCAGAACTCCCGCGGGTTGGACTGTCGGCAAAGGCGTAGACCAGTGAACCTTGAGCTTTGTCATCGCTGCAAGAAGTGCCCTGCCGCCAGCGGGTAAAAGATTAAATGCAGGCGAAGCCAGTGCGAAATGGCCCGAAAGTGAGGCTTCCGGCACGCGGGTGCCATTTGGTGTTGCTGCGAAAAAGGGGGCCGCGCTAAGAAAGGCGACCCCCGTTTAGGTCCCACACGAAGAAGGTGTGGACGACCCAGACGGTGCATCTTGCCCGCAGTGTCCTTTTTGGGCCGGACGCGATCGCTTTACCCATGAGCGTATTCCAGAATGTTGAAGGCAGGGACCGCGGTGAAAACACTCATGTTGGTTGCGCTCGACCGATTAACCATCTCATCCGTCATTTCGTTTTGTCTGCCACCTTGGACACGTTCTGTCGCAGCAATTGCTCGAACGCCTGTCGCTGTGACGGGCTTTGAAAAACGTGCTTGGGGATAACCGTAAATTGCTGCGGACCGTAATAGAGAATGAACGAGTACGCATCAACCAATGCCCACGTGTACATGCCCCATTTGAGGTCCGAGTCGATGTGTATCGTCCGAAAGTGGATTCCTTCCGACGAAAAGGTCAACGAGTATTCATCGCGGAACTTTGGTTGCCTGCGAAAGGCAAGACCCGGAATGATGGCGAAGGCGGCGACGAGGATCAAGGCGAGAAAGCCAGACAAGCAAAACGAGATGATCCCGAATCCCTGCGAGCCTGACCACCATTCGTAGGCACCAATAAGAGCGACCCCCACGATGACGGCTATATCAAGCTGCAATCTAAGGCGTCCCGCATAGTGGGCACGAAGGGCTCGGACGTAGTCCTGTTCAGCATAGCGAAACGAAAGATTCACGGTTTCCATACGCAACCATCATAGCTGCTGAAATCAGGCCATAGCACTCAGAACCCCCGGCTGGAAGGTCAGTGAGCGTAATGGCGATGTTACGCCATTTGAGGAGATTCCCTGCGTGTTCGTCTCGGACAACTTCCGGTTTGCCGACAAACCAGGAGCTATCGTCTGGCCACCCCGGTTGTGAGACAGGGCTGCGGGCGCGGCACGCTCGGACCACAGGCGCCCTTCGTTGACGGGGTAAGCGGAACACGCGGGAAACGGGGCCACCCCCACTTGAGAATGTCGAGCGGTTGAGTGGGGAATGGGGCGGCGGCGGGCCGGGCTAGGCAAGCGATGGGCGCGCGGGAGTACGGTGGGCGAGGAGCTGATGAAAATCTTGAGCACCGATGCCCTAACCAAGCGTCGCTGTCGTCTTTTCTCCACGAACAAGGAATGGTTTGCAAAATGCAGTATTCACTCCATTTAGAATCAATAACTTAGCATGTGAGTACGCTTCGCCCTCGCACTTACCCTACTGGAGTAGATTTGGAGAGTCCATTTTTTTTCTTGGACCATGGCGGATTTCTGCCGGCAAATACGATCTACAGAATGAGGGGATCCGAAGGCAACTTGCATCGTTTGAGGAGGTACTGATGTCCAAAACAGGGAAAATTTACGTTTACGCACAGGAAAAAGAGCTCTTGTCAGCTTTACTCTACGACTTCGATATAGGCTCGCCGGTGGTTAAAACGCAGCACAGTGATTGGTTGACGACGAATACACCGCGATACTTTGCCCGCGATATGAAGGCGATAGTCGTTGGACTGGCCAGCCGAACGGGGTCGGACTCTTTGAACATGAAACTCTCAAGGCACCGCGCCATGAACGTGGAAACCATTTTTAGGGCGCTGGCTCCGTCGAGTGCTCGTCCGGTAATGGACTTGAGAGTGGCTTTGGGCGAGGAAGCGGCGGCTATCGCCGGAATCAAGGATGGTGTTGAGGATGAGAGATGGCGTGCGGTCTTTCTGGGGATCGCGGATCCGCACAAGGTAACACTTGCCGAGATGCTTCGAGACAATATGATTCGAATGTCATTTAAGAGGAGGACTCACGTTACACTCATCATCGGCCAGGAGGTCGGGAAGCTAAATCCCGCGGGCGGGGAACCTGGAGAGCGGGCAGCTCAACTTGGGATGCAGGTTGCGGCGGGACTGGGCATATCGGGCGATCAAGTCCAGCGGGAAGAAACCGCGATTATGGACCAGGATGATACAGTTCTGAGGATCGCTATTAAGAGACGCGATACCTCGGGCGGCGGCCTGTACACAATCAAGTACCTGGATATTGATTACCAATGGGGACGGCTAAACGGCGGGGACCGCACTCTTATCATCAAGCCCTCGGATGACGATTTGAAGCTTGATCGCTCGTTGCGGGACGAAGTGTTACCGCTGAGCGTAGCGCAGATGAACATATGGCTGAGTGAGCCCTACATTGCTTGGGGCAGTCTGGGAAGACTGTGACACGGCCGAAGCGATAACAGTCCCGCTATGAGATCGGGTACGTGTCGAATCGGGGAATGTTCCGCGCCCCCAACCGCCTTTTTCTGCGCTCTATATTTCGACGTTGGTGATGTTCGCGTTCTCATTGGTCTTTGCTCGGAGTCACGCCATATTGGCGTTTCAGCAGATCCGTCGCCGCCATGCGCAAAACGGAGCAAGTGTTGTATGGCGCGCGTAAATCCAAAAGTGTCTTTGGAGTATTAGGCGCTAATACTCATTGAGTCAATCCCGCCTGTTCTCTCAGAAAATTGATTACCTTCTGGTATGTGGATCGCTTTACGCCTTCGCCGTTACGCATCTGCCGGATCGTATCGCGACGTACTCCGCTCCCCTTTCGAATTTCACGTTCTGACAATCCGGCCAATTGCCGTAGGGTTTCGGCGTTTGCCGCCACGTGTCCGTTGCTCGAAGCACAGATAAAAAGGAGACCGGCAATGAAGAAGGTTAGCACCAGAGCAGCAGCGCAGAGCAGGCCATTTCACTCAAGTGCCCGAGCGGCAAGGCATGATGAGTGTAATGGGGATTTTACGCCAGTTAGATTTCTAATGGCGGCGCAAGGTGGCGCGCTTCGGTACGCTGGCGGTTGGAGGAAACTACCGTGAACGAATTTGGATCTGATTGGTCCCGGCAGAAAACTGCTCTGCTACGACGTGCGCGCCGCTGTGATTAATGCGCTTGGCTATCTTGAACTCGTTCAGGACGAGACGGCCGACGAAAGCGCCGCCAAAAAAGCCTTGAAGGGGGCGCATCAGACTATCCGAGACGCAGGACGAAAAGCCGAGGAATTGTTTCAAGAGATTTGGAAGGCCGGAAACACCTAGATGAGTGTAATGGGGATTAATGAGATGGTCCGCCGCCGAGTAGGATTACGGCTCGGCAGTTTACGTGAGGAGGATCATCACATGCACATCGCATCCATCGGCATCGATTTGGGCAAGACCACCTTTCACCTGGTTGCATTGGGAGAATGTAACAAGGTTCTGCTGCGTAAGAAGTTCTCTCGTCCGCAACTGCTGGCCTACACTGCGAACCTACCGGCCGCGCTCATTGGTCTCGAGGCATGTGCCGGAGCACACTTTGTGGGAACCGCGCTCCGCGAACAAGGGCACCAGGTGCGGTTGATCCCGGCCCAGTTTGTCAAACCGTAGGGCCCAAGATCAGGGAATGTCAATGATCCGCGTCTCACGTCACACGGGGGAAGAGTGACCCGGCTACTAGGCCCAGCACCCGCTGTGTCCTTCCGGCAACTGTCACAATTGCTCCCCTCAACTGTTGCGACCAGGCCGATAACACTCAGAACCCCTGTTCCGGGCATTTTGAGTGTAATGGGGATATTTCGACAACTGCGGGCATTTTCAGTGGTATCTTCTCTGGAACATCAGAAAAACGGGTCGCGAAAGGATTTCCGGGTAGGCCGATGTGAGCGCTATCGGTAATCCTTTTGCGACCCTTTAGTCGTCCCATGCTCACCAGGCGACGCTTCAAACGTCCCCGATCAAGCTACACGCTTACTGCTTGAAAAGGTCGCTTAGATCGATCGTTTCAGGATAAGCGGCAGCGCCTAGAAGGGGCGTCACGTGGAAGATTTCCTGCAACGTTTTCAGTGTGGAGCTATGGTCGTAGGGGATGCTGTTGCTGTAACCCGTGTTACCGCTTCCCTTGGCAAACCGCGAAAGCAGGAACATCCCGATCGGCCCATCGCTGTAGGCCCCGTTGTCTTCGGCCTCATCCCAGATGATGAACAGGGCGCCACCTTGCTTGTACTGGTCCGACTCCAGAATCAAGGGCACATTTTGCGAAAGCCACGTATCCGCTCTCAACGTGTTGTTCTTACTTTCAAGCGCGTCACACGGAGAAATACCCTCGTGGCCGTCATGGCAGAGGTTTGGAGTGATGAAGTTGTACTGCGCCGCGGTATGGTTAGCTAGGTCGGTCGCAAGTTGATAATACGGCCGGACGTGCTTTATGCATTCCGCCGACTTTGGGTTCAAGTTGTGGTTGACATCGTTGAAATACACGAAAGCCAGATGTTCCACATCGAAGTACGTGAAATCCAGCGGGCAGGTGTCGAAAACCGGGCTGCCAAAGTCGGGCTCCGCATACGCGGTCCAGGAAATCCCTGCTTCTTCGAGAAGTCTTGTTAAATGAGCGTGTGTGTTCAATTGGGGCTGACCGGGCTGGGTATCTGCGAGGACTCCGAAGTTGCTGCCGGCTTCCAACCACAAATAATTAGGCTGGCTGGGATGGTTGCCGGGCGGGTTGTAATATTGCTCCGCGTGCGCCGAAGTGCTGAGCAGCACGCCGTTGGCATACGGGGCTAGCGGATTGCCCTTGAGATCCGGCGCACCGAATGCTGCACCGGCGTTATTGCCGGTCCAATTGTGATTTTCCATCAGGATCACCCACACCGTCTTTACGTTGCTCATTTGAGCGCTGGCTACGGCTGGAAGTATGCTAATGAACGACAGCAGCGTGATGCTGATCGGCAGAATTCGAAAGTGTTTCACGGCGTCCTCCAGAGTTGTAATGTGCGCCCGCCCCGGACCCAGAGGAGAATGATGCGGCATGGATGTAAACCCAGCGTGACAGACGAATGAAATTGGTGTGAATTGAGGTCGGAAGCAGGCGGAGGCTTCATGGCGTGGCTCCCAGAAGATCGGTCTCCAGACGTGCGAGCAACGGGACGATTGCCGGAAAGTCGACATATCCGAACGCGGGGTGACGGCCAGCATCGATGTAGTAAAGCTCGTCGGTATGGAAGCCGAGGGTGTCGTTGGTGGCGAGATGCACGATGAGGACCATCGCCACCGCGCCACCGTACAGAAGCGCCGCAATCAGCGGAGGGTGTCGGTCGCCAGCGCCAATTTGTGGTTCGATGTTCAGTATTATGCTGCAGACAGATGACTTCTGTTAGCCGTCAATCTCACTCAAGTGCCCAGCGCAACGCCATGATGAGTGAAATGGCGATGTTACGACAGCAATCCGGGGGCACTTACGCGAGTCTGGGCCTTTCGACATCCACGATCTTCTCTAGCGACCGCTCGCTCAAGATCTCATCGGCTTTTGCGAACATTTCCAGCAGCCGTGCGGCGTTAGGATCGGTAGCGGCGCGAGCTGCAAGTAAGGGGCGAACGTTTTCGGATAATGGCATGGTCTTGTCTCCTACACCGAGCTTAGGGGGAATGGAGCCAAGGAGACTGTTTCATAATGCTCTCTTCGGAAAATCTAAGGTCAAAGAGTGTAACGGGGATTCGCGACAGTTGATCGAGTCCGACAAGGGCGCGAGTATTTCGAGACTTGTGCACGTTCGAACAGACGCTCGATTGCCAGTTTGGGCATGATTATCTGTGAGCCTTCGGGGGAGTGAAATGGGATTGTTCGCCAACTGACTTCCAAGGCAGTCGTGCAAGTCCCTTTCTTTGATTGACTTACCCTGTCTTCCTGCCGAGAAACTACCGATAGTAGCGCAAGTCTGCTTCAACTGATCTGCCCTCCGGGCCTCGCAGCTACGGAAAACTTTTTTGCCTGACATGTCGTGTTTTGCTCGCCGTTCCCGCTTTCTTAAAGTAGAGAGGGAATCTTCGCCAGCCCAGCCTCCTCAGGGAACATTCGAAAATCGAACCTGGAGGAGATGGAAGAAACCAGTGAAGATATCCAGCTTTGCAACGAGTTGGAACAGCATTGGCGCGTGCCCGGCTACACCGTTCCGTCCAAAGGGTGGACATTTTGCGTGAGGTTCAACACCGACACTGTGATCTAGGCCGCCACGGAAATGCTTTCTGACCGAGCCGTTTCCGCTCTTGGTGTATGCCGACGAAGGAGGCAAGAGGCTATGCGTAAAATCTCGAGACAAAAAATCGTGGTGGTTGTCTCAGTTGTCTTCGCAGTTCTATTGTTCGCAGCTCAAGGGCTCCAGGCCCAGTGGGTGACGGCCACAATTGCCGCGGGCACCACCCCCAATGCCGTGGCTGTCAACCCGGCGACCAACATGATCTATGTGGTCAACGGTAGCGATAACGTAACCGTGATCAATGGCGAGACTAACGTGACCTCAACCGTCAGCGTCGGTAGCTACCCGCTTGCCATAGCCGTCAACCCACTCACGAATACCATCTACGTCGCCAACCATTTCGACGGCACCGTCACCGCCATCAACGGGGCGACTAACGCCACCACTACCATCAACGTAGGGGGGTACCCTAATGGCGTCGCCGTAAACCCGGCCACAAATACCATCTATGTGGCCGATACGGGCAATGGCCTTAATAACGTTACCGTCATCAACGGCGAGACCAACGCGACCACGACTGTCGCTGCCGGCACTTTAGAAGTGGGCGTAGCGGTAAATCCGACGACCAACATGATCTACGTGGCCAACTACAACAGCAACGACGTCACCGCGATCAATGGCGTGACCAATGCCGCCACCACGGTCAACACGGATGGCGTCCAGCCCAGTGAGCTGGCCGTCAACCCGATCACCAACATGATCTATGTGATCAACTCCGGGGAGAGCACCGTCACCGCGATCAACGGAGCGACCAACGCGATCGCCAAGATCAGCGTTGGTAGCAATCCACAAGCCATCGCCGTTAATCCGGTGACCAACATGATCTATGTGGCCAACTACGGCAGCAATAACGTCACCGTCATCAACGGAGCGACGAGCGCGACCACCACGATCGCCGCTGGGACCAAGCCCTACGCCATTGCCGTGAGCCCGGTGACCAATATGATCTACACGGCCAACGACGGGAGCAACAACGTCACGGTGATCAACGGAGCGACGAACGCGACCAGCACGCTGAGCACCGGAACCGCGCCATCCGCTGTCGCCGTCAACCCAGTGACGAACACGGCCTACGTGGCCAACAGCGGCAGCAACAACGTCACCGTCATTGACGGTGCGGCCTACTCTGTCCAGACCGCCCCAACGGGATCAGACATCTACGGCGCGGCGGTCGCCGTCAATTCTGCCACCGATCTGATTTATGTCACGAATTCCCAGTCCAATTCGGTCTCGGTCATTAACGGTGCTACCGGATGGACTGAAAATGAGATCGCGATGGGAAGCGAACCTTATGCGATCGCGGTCAACCCGGTGACGAACATGATCTATGTGACCAACACCGGTTATCCCAATAGCGTCACCGTCATCAATGGAGAAACCAACGCAACCACTAGTGTGAGGGTCGGGAGCAATCCCTACGCCATAGCGGTGAACCCGGTGACCAACATGATCTATGTGGCCAACTGGGCCAGCAACAATGTAACCGCGATCAACGGCGCAAACAACGCAACGACCACGATTCCCGCCGGGACCAACCCGTGGGCTATGGCTTTGAACCCGGTGACCAACATGATCTATGTGGCCAATGAGAACAGCAACAACGTCACCGTGATCAACGGGACCAACAATACCGTGGAAGCCACCATCAGCCTGGCTGCCATCCCTTACGACATTGCCGTCAACTCCGTGACGAACATGATCTATGTGGCCCAGCCAAACGCGAACACGGTGACTGTGATCAATGGTGCAACCAACGCGACAACTAACCTCACTGGAATCAGCGGACCTATGCTGCTGGCCGTCAACCCGGTCACGAACATGATCTACGCAGCCGCCTTTAGCTACAACACGGTTACAGTAATCAACGGTAGTACCAACGCAACCACCGCGGTATCCGCTTACATACCCGCCGCCATCACCGTCAACCCGGTCACCAATACCATCTATACGGTCAGTTGCGGATACCAGTGCCAGGGCATGACCGGCGGCGTTACCGTAATTAATGGCGTTACCAACGCAACCACTGCGATCAACATTCCCACCTCTGTTTACGGCCCGAGTCAGCAGGCCGCTGCCGTCAACCCCGTCACGAACACACTTTATGTGACTAACAGCAACACCGGCACAATCGCAGAAATTACCGAACAGCAGGCGCAGGAAAACCCGCTCCTCACGACGATTGACGCCCTGTATGGCAACTTTACCCAGAACACGACGCCGACGTTTGATCTGGAAGCGATCAGCGCGTACCCAACCGCGCCCACGCCGCAAGCGGTCTGGTATCAGTTGGACACGTGGCAGGGCCCGTGGTCGCAAGCCTCTGGCACAGCACCTTACTTCACACTGACCACGCCTACCTTGTCTCGAGGCACGCACATCCTCTATGCCTTCGCCAGCGATGGCCAGGATGCAAACTCGACCGGCGTGGCACAGCAATTCATTGGCGGCATGGCGGCGTATGTGTTCACCGTCACTCTGTCCTTAACGGAGACTGGTCTGGCGTCGGCCTCCAATCCGTCGAATCTGGGTCAATCGGTGACGTTCACGGCGACGGTGTTCGCGACCCCGCCGGTTGGCGTAACCCCCACAGGCACCGTGATCTTTTTCGACGGCGCCACCACGCTGGGCACTGAGACGCTGCTTTCGAATGGTCAGGCTGTCTATACTACCTCGGCTCTGACCGCCGGATCGCACAGCATAACGGCCAGTTACAGCGGGGACGCCAACTTCTGGGGCAGCAATTCGCAGGCGGTGACGCAGCAGGTGAACGGTTCCACGCTCACAGTAACGCCCACTTCGCTGAACTTCGGCAATCAGGCCATCAACGAAACTAGCGCGGCCAAGGCGGTGACCGTGACCAACGCGGGTGCAACCTCAGCGACCATCAACAGCATTACGGTGAGCGCCAACTTCGCAATTTCCTCGAAAACTTGTGGAACAACGCTCGCCGCGGGCGCGAAGTGCAAAGTGGAAGTGACCTTTACTCCGACCGCTTTGGGAGCGGCGAAGGGTACGCTCACCTTCACCGATAATTCGGCAAACAATCCGCAGACGATAGCGTTGTCGGGCACCGGCATCGTGCCGGCAGCGCTGACTCCGACCAGCGCTACATACCTGACGCAATCAGTGGGGACGACTAGCCCCGCGAAGACGTTCACTTTGACCAATAATCAGACGGTGGTGCTGACCGGCATCGCGATTTCGACAACCGGAGATTTTGCGGTCTCGGCGACGACGTGCACGACGAGCCTGGTAGCCAAGGGCAGATGCACAATCAGTGTAACGTTCACGCCGACGCAAACGGGAACCACTACTGGCCAGCTAAACGTCAGCGACAGCGCCAGCAATAGTCCGCAGACGTCGGCTCTGAAGGGCACGGGAAAGTGAGGTCATTCATTGCCACGACCCAGCCTCGCAGCGATGCGGGGCTTTTTTTTTGCTGCTAGCCCATGCGCGACGCCACTCTGGAATGACCGCGTAGTTCAGAAGTTTAGACGTTCAGCCTCAGCCGCGCACCTTCGCGGTTCGACTGGCCGCCCCGCGGACCAAGATTGCGCCGATACATTCGGTGCCGGTGTCGCTGAGTTATGACCTCGCTACCGCCAGCGACGATGGCATGCACGCTGCCGGCGGATTCGACCGCGAGGGTAATTCGCTCGCCGCGGAAATGCTTCCCGCACAAATTATCTTCAACGACGTGCAATTCAAACTCGCCTCCGCCAAAACCGGCGTTCCCAACGCGCTGGTGGCGAATGGCCAGACGATTGATTTTCCCGCGGGCCAGCACAACCGGGTCTATCTTCTTGCGGCTTCGGCGCACGGCGACGAAAAGGCAACATTCAAAGTTGGAGAAAAGAAAGTTGAACTCAACATCCAGGACTGGGGCGGATTCATCGGACAGTGGGATGACCGCCAATGGAGTTCAGGAGACACCTCCAGTGACAATTACGGAAAGATGACTGGTCTTACCCCGGCTTACATCAAGCGCGCCGACCTGGCCTGGTACAGCTCGCACCATCACAACGCAGCGGGCGAAAATGTCTCGTACAGGCCGTGCGGGACATGGTCACCCGGGGCAGAGTCTTATTCGCGATGGAACGATATAAAAAAGCGATGCTTCGCTTGGTAGAGCTGCCGAGCTTGCGGGAGTCCCGGTCGGACAGATGATGACGCTCCTGTCCGAGTTCGGGGTGCAGAGCAGGATCGAGGATAAGGATTACCTTCAAGGACTGGCGGCGATCCGAGAGGCGTGGTAACTCCTAAGCCCCTACTCTTCGCGAAAAGCGAGCTCTCAAACCAAGATCACTCCTCGAGCACGTCGGCCGCCGAAAACCGGTCGGCCGCCTCTGAGAATTCCGAGCCCTATTCATCGTGTCTCTGGGGCACCGCCAGGTAGCCGTGGAGGTTTCCCGCTGCATCGATGTAGAGGCCGACAATCTCGCCCCGGTGGTTGATGGCGAACGCATCGGTGAGAGTCGCGTTGAACGGCGGTCCGCTGGGGACGTCAATCGTGAGCGGCGCGTCTTCGCCCCAGCGCTGCAGGAATCCGTGTTCGTTGCCATTGGCGTCATCGTAGAGTCCTACGAAATCTGCAGCAGCGTTGATGCCCCAAATCTGCGTCGCCACGCTGCCAGAAATGTCGTAAGGGATAAACAAGCCGTGATCGACGATGTAGCCGCGGTATTGCCCGCTTGAATTCGGAGGATCGACATAAAGACCGATGATGATGGACCCATCGGGAGTAGCGCCGTTGTTCATCGACCCCAACACCGATTCCGTGGGGTTCTTCAGTTCGGCTCCACCGGTATCCAGGGTGATAAACGTGTCGAGGCCGATGCGGCCAAAACCAACCATCGAAGTGAAATAGTCGTCGTCGTGATCGCAACCGTAGATAGTTCCGTCCGGCGATATGGCGTTCGGGACAGAGCCTTTCTTGCCGGGCACCAGCACATCAGAAAATTGACCGTTGCGGTAGAGAAATCCCCGCCGGCACTGGGGCGAGAAGGGAGGCGTGTCGGTTGTGCAGGCTGGGGCTCCGGGCGCTCCCGGAGGAGCAAAATAGTCGCCGACGATGGCGCCCCCGTCATTGATGCCATTGGCCTCGGTTTGCAGCGTCCCGGACACGCCAACCAGGCTGCCGGGTACATCCACCGTGGAGAAGTTGCCGTTCTTCAGCAGGAAGCCGTGCTCGTTGCCGGCGCTATCGTAGTAGATCCCGACGATGACTCCGCGTGCATTGATGCCCGTGGCTATCGTATTAGAGGCGCCCGGCACGTCAACGGAAGAGAATGTGAAAGTTGTCCCGCTGGGTTCATCCATGGCGGGTCTGAGGACAGTCTGTCGCGATTGGGGATGACTGTGGTGGTCCTGCATTGTGGTCATGCCACGCATGCGCGGGTTCGGGATCGACTGCGCGGCGCTGTCGGCGCTGAGCACGAGCAACGCCGGCATCAGCGTGAAGATGTACACGAGCTTGGCAACCTGCAACCTGTTTCCTGAGTTTCTCATAGACATCCTCCAAGAGTTCTCTCGGTGTTTTGTTTCCTTGCTATTGAGAAGAAGCGCAAACGAGGGGTCAACTCCCTCACCGGAAAGGGAAATTTTTCTTAAGAGGGTTAGGGATCCCCGAAGATCCTCTGTTTTTCAAGGTTGACCTAGGCCAGGAATCAGGGTAGGCGAGCTTAGTTCGCCCCACTTCTCGCAGACAACGCGAGGAATGGGGCAGCCGGGCGAATAAGGCGATTAACAGGAAGAAGCCAACTCAGTTCACCCCACCGACTAGCACTGCAGAAACCTGGGCGCTACTCATGACGGGTGTTAAACCAGCAGTGACGTAGCAATACACCGAGGCAATAAAGCCTTGGCCGCTGTGATAATCAATCAGCGTAGCGTTCGAGCCCGCGAAATAAAGATAGGGCACATTAAGGGACAAAGAGGTGGCGTTCTGGCCGTCAAGTTCGCATGTTACGGCCGAGCCGTTGCTCGATTGGATGTCGGGGAAGATGACGACTGACGCCGTGATGATGTAGCTACCTGCCGGCAAGGCTAGTTGCGATGAAAAGCAACCGGGATAGGAGTCGCAAGTCGACCGCCCGACACCACTGACGAAATAACCATGACTCGGGCCCGTGGGTCCCGCTGGTCCCTGCGGTCCCGCTGGTCCCTTCGGTCCCGTGCTCCCAGTCGGTCCTTGGGATCCCGCGAGGCCCGGCGGTCCCGTAGCCCCGTTGGCACCTTGCGCGGCCATGACGCTCCACGCCGATGAATTCTGATCGGGCGTGGGATTGTTTGGCCCCTGACTGGCCGCGGTCGCCACATAGCTCGCGCCGCTGTAGGTGACAACGTCGTTCACTGCGTAGGACGCGCTGTTGTCAAACGCGTTGCGGAAGTTGAATCCGGTTCCATTCGCACCTGCGGGTCCAGCCGGGCCCGCCGCACCAGTTGCACCTGTCAATCCCGTCAGTCCCGGCAAACCTTGGGGACCTTGGGCTCCCTGAGCACCGCCAGGACCTGCTGGTCCTTGAGCTCCTGCTGGCCCTTGGGGACCGGCGGCTCCTGCGGCGCCCGCCGCACCCTGCGCGGCCATGACGCTCCACGCCGATGAATTCTGATCGGGCGTGGGATTGTTTGGCCCCTGACTGGCCGCGGTCGCCACATAGCTCGCGCCGCTGTAGGTGACAACGTCGTTCACTGCGTAGGACGTGCTGTTGTCAAACGCGTTGCGGAAATTAAATCCAATTCCGTTCGCCCCTGCTGGTCCTGCTGGCCCCGCCGCACCAGTTGCGCCTGTCAATCCCGTCAACCCCTGGATCCCCTGTTGTCCCGCCGGGCCGGGAGGTCCCGTCGCGCCCGCCGGTCCCACGGACCCAGTGGCTCCCTGCGATCCGGCTAGACCTTGTTGTCCCTGGGGTCCCTGAGGTCCTTGTGGTCCCTGAGGACCCGCCGATACCAGCGCAAGATTCAGTTGCGCGGTGTGGCTGGTGAAGACGTTCTCTTTGCTGTCGAAGGAGACCGAGATCGCGCTGCCGGAAGTGGGCGCCAGCGCAATCCCGTTGTTGGCCAGCGTCCCATTCAGCCAGGCCTGCACCGTCGAAGTCAGGTTCAGCGACAGGTAGCCGGTTTTGCTGACCGACACAGCGCTCAGAATCTTGTTGCCCAGCACTGGTTCACTGTTGTAGTTGATCGTGCCCTCCGACCAGGGGCCGTTGACAGCATAAACATCCATCGTGCCGGAGGTGAGCACCGCGTCCACATAGAGCACGGCATTGGCCCCGGAAATGCCGGAGCCGTTCATGCCCGAGGGCAGGTTGGCGAAGCTGAACTTTATATACGTATTCGATCCCGAACAGACGATCAGCGCGATGCTGCTCCCGTAATTTGTTTTCGGGGAGAACGACGATGTGTTGGCGTCATCGGTGACCACCACTTGTGCGCGAGACAACGCGGAGAACACAGTGAACAGCAACATCCAACTAAGCACGATTCTGGCGCGCATGACCGGCCTCCAAAGTGAGTTAGGAATCCACTTCTCTGTTTCGTCACACCTAAGGTGCTCGTTCCCTTGCTACTGGGAAGAAGCGCAAAGCAGAGGTCAACTCCCTCACGGAGCGCGAAATTATTTTTTCGGGGTTTCGGCTAAAATTGCGAAAACCCCTCTGTTTTCATCGCGTTGACTTAAGTCCAAAATTGGGGTATCGTCGGGCGAAATTCTGCGAGTCCGGTCCGCAGACTGGGGGCCAGCATTTGCCGGGCACCACATCCAACCAAGTTACCGAGCTACTGCGGAGATGGAGAGAAGGCGACCACGCGGCCCTTGACTCGCTGTTGCCGCTGGTCTACGACGAGCTTCGCCGGGTGGCACACAACTACCTGCAGCGGGAGCGCCTCGATCACACACTTCAAAGCACCGCGGTCGTACATGAAGCGTATCTCCGGCTGGTCGAGGGTGCGATTGAGTTTCAGAACCGGGAACACTTTTTCGCAGTGTCAGCGCAGTTGATGCGGCAAATCCTGGTGGATTATGCAAGAAGACATCGTTCGCTTAAGCGCGACGGCGGCTACAAACTCGCGCTCGACGAAGCCTTGAAACTTCCATCAAAGAACGTTGATCTCGTCAATCTCGATGATGCCCTCAAAGAACTTGCCTCCATGGATGCCCGGCAAGGTCGCATCGTAGAGTTGCGCTTCTTTGGTGGCCTGTCGATCGAGGAAACGGCTGACGTGTTGTCGCTGTCC
>Ga0210407_10000084_pt1 | contig 124764 bp, 95 predicted proteins | sample IncBWC27MmetaG_FD_150860 | JGI IMG/M metagenome (GOLD analysis project Ga0210407, IMG submission 150860) | Forest soil microbial communities from Barre Woods Harvard Forest LTER site, Petersham, Massachusetts, United States - Inc-BW-C-27-M | ecosystem: Environmental > Terrestrial > Soil >...
CGACGGCGACGAGATCAACTTTAACGGGCAGCGGGGAATTTTCAATAACATCAGCATGGACGGCGGCGATTACAACAACGGCTTCTTTGGCGAGCAGATGGGCGGGCAGCGCGCGGCCATCGACATCACGCTCGATGCCGTGAAGGAGTTCCAGGTGGTGGCGGCCGGCGCGAACGCGGAATTTGGAAGAACCGCGGGCGGCGTCGTCAACGTCGTCACGAAGTCGGGGACAAACAACATCCACGGAAGCGCCTTTGAGTATCAGCGGCTTGAGGCCCTGAGCTCGAACACGTCGGATGGCAAGCCTCTCAAGGATTTTTCTCGCGAACAATTCGGTGGCACGCTCGGCGGACCCATCGTCAAAGACAAGATGTTTTTCTTCGGAGCGGGCGAGGGAATCGTCGAAAACCTGACACGGGACAACCTCTCGGCGTCGATGGGCGCCTGCCCGGTGGCCACCCCGGTCGTCCCGGCGAACGAAGCAATCATTAACTCGAACACGGAGTGCCAGCGGCTGGCTCTTCTGAACTTTTACAAAACCAGTTTCAATGACAACGAGGGGAATCCGGTAACCCACCCCGTTCGCAACGGTTCCGCGCTCGGCCGCTTTGACTGGACCGTGACCCCGAAGAATCAATTTTCGGGGACGTACGATTTTGACTACTCGAAGAACACCAACCAGACCTTTGACGTACCCACGTACGGGGATACTGCCAACGGCATTGAGGGCCCGTCCAAGATCCAGACTTCCAACAACAACCTGTTCACCACGATAAGTCCAAACTTGCTCAACGAGCTTCACTTCACGTACGGGCGCGAAAATCGCCCCCGCGCCGCGTCGGACACCTCCGCCGTGCCGGACACCGGAATCGGGTTTGCCCCGTCATTTCGTTTTGGCCAGCCGTTCTTTCTGGAACCGACCGTCAATGAAATCTTCTGGCGCACGGATCTGCACGACAATTTTTCGATCATTCACGGCAAGCACACGATCAAGTTCGGCGGGGCCTGGTTGCACAGCAACAATACCCAAGTATTCCGCGGGTTTTTCGGAGGGCGATATTTGTTCGACAGCGTTGTAGGCTTCCTGCACTACGCTTCGCCCGCATCGATGGGACCCGGCTTCGGCCCCTCTACTGAGGAGTGCAAAAGCGGAGCCTTTACAGATGCGTCTCTCCTCACGCGTCCGATAGTCGGCGGCAAAGCTACTGCCACTTGCCCCGATGGGTCGCTTGCCGCTGACGGCCCCTTGCTTTTCTATCTTCAACACGGGCCGACAACTTCGGGCGAGTCGCTCGATGCGTCCGGATTTTCCAGCATCAACAACAACGAATACGCCCTTTTTGTGCAGGATCAATGGCAAGCTCTGCCGAGCCTGACCCTCAATTATGGCCTGCGCTGGGAGGCTCAGATTTTCCCCGATCCGACTCTTGCGCCATCGAAAACTGCTTACGGCGTGAATTTGTCGGATCCGCGTTTCCCTTCGACGGGCTTTCTGCCAAATCAGAAAAAAATGTTCCAGCCGAGAATCGGATTCGCCTGGGATATTTTCAAAAACAAGAAGTCAGTGCTGCGGGGAAGTTGGGGAATTTACAATGCTAGACAGAATATGTTGACCCAGGTCGGAGCTATCACGACCAACGGAGTACAGCAACAATCCATCTTTGCGTCGAGCTGCGTGAACGCTCCCAGTTGCACCCTGTTTAACACGGCAACCGGCGGTGCTCCTCCGACGTACCCCAATACAGTTCCGATTCCGACCCTGGCACCGGGGACATTCCCGTTTCAGCCGGGCGTTACGGTCTTTAGCAAAGATTACGCAAACCCCAGGATCTATACGGTTAACGGGCAATTTGAACAGCAATTCGCGGCGAACTGGTCCGGCTACGTTGACCTCACGTGGTCGAAGGGCGTGCATCTGACCCGTTTCGAGGATCCGAATTCGGCAGGTACTGGTTTCGCTCTTCCCACCTCCGGTTCGGATACGGTGACCTACCTCAATCCACTCACGATCTTTCCCAATCTCGGCAGCATCACAAACACGACCAGCGATGCCCGCTCCCTTTACCGTGGCGCCACTATCGGCGTGCGCAAACGGATGAGCAGCCGCTTCCAACTCGAAGCCAACTATACCTGGTCAGAGGATTTGGACGACGATTCCAACGAGCGCGATCCCTTTACCTTCCGGTACGCCAACTTTTTTGATCTCGCGAAGGAGTATTCCTACTCTGACCGCGATGAGAAACACAAATTCAATTTCTACACTTACGCGGACCTGCCGTGGAAAATCGTCGGCAACGTTCGCATGCAGGCCCACTCCGCGCAACCGGTGACCGACAACGTTCTCGGGACTGGCGTGGGTGCGCCCTGTAGCATCAACAACTCAGTGACGCGCTTCGTGATTTCAGGCGGCGTGGCGGTCGATTGTGGGCGCAACCACCTTCGCAAGGACAACGCGTTTTTCACGTTTGATTGGCGGCTCGAACGTGACTTCAAGCTCGGCGAACGCTTCACCTTGATACCCACGGTCGAGATGTTCAACACATTCAACAACAAGAACAACATCAACACGCTTACTTCGCCTTTGCTGTTCGATTTCAACGGCTTCTTGCGGGAAGGCGTCGGCGATCCGCGAGAGGCGCAACTGGCGCTGCGATTGACGTGGTAGTGAGATTCGACTCGCGGTCGCCTCTGACGACCTGAGTTGAGTGCTCCGGCCACAAAGAATCGACTGTCGCGCTGACGTCCAATCCGTCTGATTGGGCGTCAGCATGACTACTTCCATGTGTCGTCAGGAAGATTGACCACAATCGGTGCGGAAGTTCTCCTCACCACAACCCAACGAAACGGCGTGTCCTTCGACCGATTAATTTCCCGCGGGTTTAAAGACGCCCCTACTTACTTTTCTCGGTCTACCTCCCAACTTTCCGTTGGATCTGGATGCTCTCTGCTTGGCAACGCTTCTCGATTTGCCACCCACGTGGCCAAGCCTTGATGCCATCCATTTCCGAGAGCCGAGGACGCCTTGCAAGATCGCCGGCAGATAAAGATCCGCGTCCAACTTTGGGAAATGAATGCCAAAACCCGACGGGCTAATTTCAATTTCGTCCAGCTGTGACGGCTTGGCCTTCTCCAGACCCTGCGCATCTGTTGGAGAGAAACTCAGGTCCAGATTGGAGCTGAGTCGAACCACGACACGCCCATTTTCCCGGTCGTAGCGAGCAGAGAGAGCCCTGGGAAAAGACGCTTGGAGCGCCTTCGCCCGCCTGCTAGCGAGCTTGAAGTTGTCACGCGATTCCATGAATTTCCTCCCATCTCCGGCAAAGCTCTTCCAAGTGTTCCGTCAGTCCAATCTCGATCTTTGCAATCTCGCGTCTCGAGAACCCGTGGTTCTCTCTGAGGTCTACGGGTCCGGCTAGACAGTTCAGATTGAACGACGCCTCCCGGCCTTGACCGATCACGTGGACATGCGCCGGGCGATGATCGTTTTGGATAGATGACCACGCGCAGTCCGTCAAATCGGAGGACCGTCGGCACCATCACATTCTACCATTTATCCTAAGCGCTTGGGTAAAAGAAGCGATGCGATGTAGCGTAGGCCTACTTCCAGGCATCCTCGGGCAGATTGACCACAATCGGCTCGGATGAACTTCGGATCACAACCCACCGAAACGGCGTGTCCTTCGACCGATTGATTTCGCGGTGCACGAGCCACGCGGGCACATGCAGAAAATCCCCTGCGCGGGCGGTGAGGGAATGCTCTCCCTTCGCGCCCCACTGGATGAACGACTCGCCGTCCAAAACGTACGCGACGGTTTCCTGCGGGCCGTGATGATGAATCCCGGTCTGCGCTCCCGGCTCGACGAGAAATGTGCCGCCCCAGAGCGCCGAGTGAATGCCCAGTTCCGAAGACACGGCCGCGAATCGCTGCGAGCCCGGCGTCTGCGAAGTGCCTGCGCTGAATTGATTGGGATGGACGACGCTGATCGAGGGGGAATCGCTCTTGTTCATGCCCGATTCGATGCGGTCGGGCGCGCCGGGTTGCAACGCTGGACGCTAGGCGCGCGGCGGCGCGGTTCACTAGAAAACGTGCCAGTGGCGATGAACGAACCACCCAGCTATGAGCAGCAGACCCCAGACGACGTGAACGGCGACCGCTTTCCGAAACGCATCCGGCTCTTGTTCACGATAGATGCGCCTCTGCGCACGGGGTCCGCCGTTATTCCGGTAAATTGCGATAATGCGGCAAGGCCGATGAAGGCCAAACCGCAGAACACGAACGCCAAGGGGATCTCCCTGCAACTGCTGATGAGATGTTGCGCTTTGGCTACTTCTTGCCCGCAGCCTGCAACCTAGTCGTTTCGAGTGGGAATGTTTCTCGCGCTGTAGTCGAAATTCACGGTTTGAATGGCTACCGAGAGGCGCGTGTGCGCCTGATCCAGCAGATCAAAAATCCGCCCCTTCAATCCCGCGCTGGCGGCATCGTCTTTTTCTTTGGCGAAGTCCCACTCCGCCCGTTCGAGCAGCCGGAGGCTCTGATCGAGCCTTGCCGCCCAGGTCATGTGCGGATCGATGCGGGGAAGGTTGTGGGGCTTGGAGCGGCTCGCGCCGACCCCTTCCTCGATTTCCTTTACCGCCATGTCAATGTGTCCGACGGTGAGGCTGACTTCGTCCTGCCATTCGTTCGGGTGCTGAGCCCCGTCCGGCCGTTGCAGCAGTGCTCGCGCAAGGCGCAGATCATCCACCGCGTGGTCATAGCCCGGATGGCTGTGACCGGCAAAGGCGCTCGACGGCAGGCTCAGGAGCAGGCAAATCAAGCCCAACGAGCCGAATTTCCCAGTTCGGAATGCGGTTCTGAACATGGACACTACGCCTCCCTACCTGTTCAGAATCGCGGGAAGAACCGCCAGTGGCGATAGTACGTCGGTTTGACTGTCCCAAACTAATTAACGTTTCAGTACCGTCCGCAGGCCGCAGGCAGTCTCGACTCCGGCGTAGGCGATGAGCAGCACCATGATGGGTTCGATCGGGTGCCGGTAGCGGGCCTGGGTAAATGTCAGATAGTACGGAATTGGGTATAGCAACAACAGGCCAAAGAACAGGGGCCAGGCTCTCAAACGGCGCCGGTGAGCGATAAGCAGCGCGGGGAGCATCAGGAAGGAGACCACAACATAGCTCCACGGCGCCCAGTACCACGGCATCGCGCCGAAAAACTCCATGGAACTCCCGTCCCAAAAGTACGAAAGGCGCTTCACCGTTAGCTCGAAAAATTCGCGTGGCCGCTCCTTCACGAACTGAAGCGCCTGCTCCTGCCGCGAATGCACGTAGGCAATCTCTCCCATCTGCAAGTACTTGCCAAATTCCGTCTTGTTGCCGCTGGGGTGGGTGCCCCATCCGCGCCCCAGACTTCCGTGGTAATTCCCAAGTGCAAATTCGAATCCGAAATTGCTGCGCAGGAAAACCCATTGCCCAAAGGCCGCACGATTGCGCAGGAGCCAGGGGAAAATCACGATCGTGCACGCCGCGACGGAGACCACCGCCGGCCAAAACCACTTCTGACCGCGGCGGTAGAGCTGATAGCCGCACCACGCCAGCGAGAGCGGAAGGAGCGCGCCCAGCGACGGATTGACAAGCAGTGCGAAACCGCACCAAGCGCCGAATCCAATCCACATCTTGCGAGTGGCGCGAACCGGCTCTTCGGGCAATTTCACTGTGTACCAGAAGAGAGCCGCGAGCAGAAGCGCGCTCAGGCTCGTGTCCCACACCCAAGTCACGCCCCACCGGCTGAACCAGGGAAAGAGCGCCCAGATCCACGCAGCCCAACGGCCCGCCTGCCGGCCCACGGTGCGAGTGGCGATGCCGAAAATGGGCACGACGGTAAGCGCCGAGAAAAGGCTCTGCGCGACAAAGAGAAAGATGACCGCTTTCGGGGTCAAAGATCCAAGCCATCGAAATACAAACGAGACAAAATACGGGTAAACGGGCGCGAGCCATGCGGTTGGGCCCGTCGGATTGCCGTTCAGCGCCGAACTGAAACCGTGTCCGATCGCAATGGAAGTCGCGATGTTTGTCGTCTCGCCGGCGATGCGTGTGTCGTCGATGCGGCCCGGTTCGTACGTGCGCACGATGAACAGGAAGGCAAGGCGCAAGAGGAACCCGGCCACCACGGCCCAGAAAATGGTCGAGTTTCTCCAGGCAGGGGTGTCGCGCGGCCCTGGCAAGCCCGCCAGATCGGGAGGTTTCACTTCCTCTATCGCCGCTGCCAAAGTCGCCATGGACTCTTTCGTTGCTGAGTGGCACCTACCTGGAAGGCACGGAAGGCCGCTCACCCGCTAAATGAGCAAGACAAAGTTAATATTAACATTGGCATCGCGAGTCGCATTTCGTCCCTCTCCCTGATGTCGCGTTCCGGGCAATACAGAAGTTCGGTGCGCAGAGCTGGATCGAAAATCAAAGCCGGTCAGGGGCGGCCTGCGCGGGCCGCGGCGCCCGGGCCGCCATGCATCCGGCGCCGCGGTGTATAATGAGCTTTTCACGCGCGAGCCTCCCAGAGCGCCATGTCCATACCAGCTCAGATCGTCTCCTCAGATTCGGAAACGCTCCGTTGGGCTCATCCCGTCGTCCGCGAGTGGTTCAGTAGTCGCTTTGGCGCCGCGACGGAGCCGCAGGAGCAGGGCTGGCCGCACATCCTGGCCAACCGGACGACGCTCATATCCGCGCCGACGGGTTCCGGAAAGACGCTGGCTGCGTTTCTCACCTGCATCGATCGACTAGTGCGAAAAGCCATCGCCGGCGATCTGATCGACGCCACGCAAGTGCTCTACGTCTCCCCGCTGAAAGCCCTCGGCAATGACATCCAGAAGAACCTGGAGCAGCCGCTCGCCGAGATTCTCCAACTAGCGGGCGCACGCGGCCTGCTCATGCCGGAGATTCGCACCGCGGTTCGTACCGGCGACACCCTGATGAAAGACCGCCGCCTGATGCTGAGGCGGCCGCCGCACATCCTGGTGACGACGCCGGAATCTCTCTACATTCTCCTCACCGCGGAAAAAAGCCGCGAGATTCTCAAGACCGTCGAGGCCGTGATCGTGGACGAAATCCACGCCATCGCGGACGACAAGCGGGGGGCCCATCTCGCGCTCTCGCTCGAGCGACTGGAAGCGATGACCGAGCGCCCACCGGTGCGCGTCGGCCTCTCAGCAACGCAAAAACCGATTGAACTCGTCGCTCATTTTCTTGCCGGAGGCGGCCGGCCCGATCCCGTGGTCGTGCAAGTCGGCCACCAGCGCAAGATCGATATCGCCATCGAAGTTCCGCGCAGCGAACTCGGCCCCGTCGCCACGCACGAAATGTGGGACGAAATCTACAACCGGCTCGCGCAACTCGTTCAGGAACATCGCTCGACCCTATTGTTCGTAAATACCCGCCGCCTCGCGGAACGGGTCGCGCATCACCTGGCCGAACGCCTGGGCAATGAGGCGGTCGCGACGCATCACGGCAGCCTGTCGCGCAAGCTGCGCCTTGAAGCCGAAAGAAAATTGAAGGCCGGGGAAGTGAAAGCGCTGGTCGCCACCGCGTCCCTCGAACTCGGAATCGACATCGGCACGGTCGAACTGGTCTGCCAGATCGGTTCACCCCGGTCGATCGCGGTCGCCTGGCAGCGCATCGGCCGCTCAGGCCACTGGCGCGGCGCGATCCCCAAAGGGCGCCTCTTTGCGACCACGCGCAACGAACTGATCGAGTGCGCCGCGCTCATTCGCGCGATGCGCGGCGGCGAACTCGACCGCCTGAGCATCCCGGAAAATTCGCTCGACATTCTGGCTCAGCAAATCGTGGCCACATGCGCGACAGGCGATTGGAACGAAGACGATCTCTTCGCCCTCGTTCGCCGCGCGTATCCGTATCGCAACCTCGGTCGCGCCGAATTCGACGAAGTCATTGTCATGCTTTCAGAAGGCATCAGCGCGAGCCGCGGTCGCTTCGGCGCGTACTTGCATCGTGATCGCGTCAATGGCCGGGTACGGGCGCGACGCGGAAGCCGCATCGCGGCCATCACCAGCGGCGGCGCGATTCCCGACAACGCGCTTTACACCGTGGTGGCCGAACCGGACGGCGCGCACGTCGGCACCGTCGATGAGGATTTCGCGGTGGAGAGCATGCGCGGCGACATCATGCTCCTCGGCAACACGTCCTGGCGCATTCGCCGGGTCGAAGCCGGCCGGGTCCTTGTCGAGGACGCGAAAGGCGCGGCGCCGAATGTTCCGTTCTGGCGCGGCGAAGCGCCGTCGCGCACCCGCGAGCTGTCCGAGCAAGTCGCAGAGCTGCGCCAGAAAATCTCCGACCTGGCGCAAAACGTCGCCTACCACCCGCCCGTGCGTGAATCCCCCGCGGCGGCCCATGCGATTCGCTTTCTTCAAGAGGAATGCGGACTCGATCGCGCCGGTGCAGAGCAGGCCGTTGAATACGTCGTCGCCGGACGCTCCGTACTCGGCGCCGTTCCCACGCAGTCCACCATCATCGCCGAGCGATTTTTTGATGAAAGCGGCGGGATGCAACTTGTGATTCACGCGCCGTTCGGCGGCCGCCTGAACCGGGCTTGGGGGCTAGCCCTGCGAAAGCGTTTCTGCCGCTCTTTCAATCTCGAGTTGCAAGCGGCGGCCACGGACGAGGGCATCAACATCGCGCTCTCCGACCAGCACAGCTTTCCGCTCGCCGACGTGTTTCGCTTTCTGCATCCCAACTCGGTGGAAAAAGTTCTCGAGCAGGCCGTCCTCGCTTCGCCGCTTTTTACCACACGCTGGCGCTGGGATGCTTCCCGCGCGCTGGCGCTGCTTCGCTTTCAGGGCGGGCGCAAAGTTCCGCCGCAAATCCAGCGCATGCGCGCCGACGATCTTCTCGCCGCGGTTTTTCCGGACGCCGCAGCGTGCCAGGAAAATATCGAAGGCGAAATGCGGATCCCGGATCATCCGCTGATCCGCGAGGTGATGAAGGACGCGCTGACCGAAGCGATGGACCTCGAAGGCCTGCGGGCACTCTTGCCGCAAATTCTCGACGGACGCATCTGCTGCCTCGCCGTCGATACGCCCATCCCGTCGCAGTTCTCGCACGAGATTCTCAACGCGAATCCCTTCGCGTATCTCGACGACGCACCGCTCGAAGAGCGGCGCGCGCGCGCCGTCGAGATGCGCCGCGTCCTCCCGGAAACGGTCGCCTCCGATATCGGTAGCCTCGATCCCGCCGCGATCGAAGAAGTGCGCGCCGACGCGTGGCCCGATGTACGCGACGCCGACGAGCTTCACGACGCGCTCGAGACTCTGGTCGTTCTCCCCGAGCCTGCGGACTCGGCACCGGAAGGGGAAGCGCGCCTCGAACGCGCAGTGGCCGTCTCGACCGCTCGATGGCGGGAATATCTGGAACAGCTTGCCTCGCAGGGCCGCGCGGGACGGGCGGACTGCGCCGGTCGCAAGTATTGGGTTGCCGCCGAGAGAACAAATGTCGCGGCGGCCGCTTTTCCGGGCGTCCGCTTCGATTCGTCGATCGCGAAAATCGATCAGCCTACCGCGTCGAGAGAAGAGGCCCTTTCCGCGCTCCTCACCGGCTGGCTGCAGCATTCCGGCCCGGTTCACGCATCGGTGCTCGCGCGCGTGATGAATTTGCCGCTGTCCGACGTCTCGAATGCGCTCTTGCGCGTCGAGGCGACCGGAACGATTCTGCGCGGGCATTTCACGGAAACTCTCACGGACGCTCGCGCCAATGACATCGAGTGGTGCGAGCGCAGACTTCTTTCGCGAATTCACCGCCTCACGCTGGGAAAGCTGCGCAAGGAAATCGAGCCGGTAACCGCGGCGCAATTCATGAGCTGGCTCGCGCGCTGGCAGCACGTTGCGCCCGGCACGCTCGCTTTTGGAGAACGCGGCCTGCTCGAAGTCCTCGGCCAGTTGCAGGGATACGAAGGCCCCGCCAACGCCTGGGAAAACGAAATTCTCAAGCGGCGCGTGGCCGACTACGATCCATCGACGCTCGACACTCTTTGCCTCCGTGGCACCGTGGGCTGGGGCCGCCTTTCGCCGCATCCCGCGATGCTTGACGATAGCGGAACCCGCAACCGCCGCATCGTCCCCAGCAGCGTCGCTCCGATCACATTTTTCATTCGTGACGACGCCGAGTGGATGGCGTGCCGCCGCCACGGAGCGGATGCAAGTGATCAAAAGGCTTTGAGCCGAGGGGCAACGGAAATTCTCGATTTGCTGCGTGCTCGCGGCGCCTTGTTTTTCGCCGACATCGTTCGCGGGACGCGCAAACTCAAATCCGAAATAGAATCCGCGCTCTGGGAACTCGTCGCCGCCGGCAGGATCACCGCCGACGGCTTCGACAACCTGCGCGCGCTGATCGATCCCAAGCGCCGAGCGGGACAGGGAAGAGGCCGAGCCGCGCGTCCGCGGGACAGCGGCGGGCGCTGGTCGCTGCTTTTCACGGAAAAAACGGACGACCGCGCTCCGGCCATCGAATCGACCTGCCGCATGCTTCTGCGCCGCTACGGAATCGTGTTCCGCGAACTCCTCACGCGCGAATCGATCGAGCTCCCATGGCGAGAGGTTCTTATCGCGCTGCGCCGCCTCGAGGATCGCGGCGAAATTCGTGGCGGCAGATTTGTAAGCAGCTTTCTAGGCGAGCAGTTCGCTCTGCCCGTTGCCGCGGACTCGCTGCGAGCATCGCGCTCCCAGCCGCCCACGCAACAAACGATCCGCATTGCCGCTGCCGACCCGTTGAACCTCGTCGGGATCGTTCTTCCCGGTGAACGCATTCCGTCCAATTCGGGCCGAAGCTTCGCGCTGCGCGACGGTGTCGTCGTGGAAACCGAAGCACGTCCAATCGATAGCCTGCCTGCTGCACGGTTCGGTCCAGGCTCCTAAGCTGCAGATTCTAAAATAGATAGACGGGGGCAAGGAGCGCTTAATCCTGGCTCTCGGAAAACAGGGAACTGGCCACTGCTAAGTGAAGCCGCGCCCGATCACCGGGGCGCTGTCGCCTTTCCATTAGTAATTCATTGACATGCCACGAGATGTTTTCTACTTCGGCTTCCCTGCCTCTCTGCTAGCCTGACAAGCAAGGGAAGGTCCATTAGGCCACGCTTCGCCTGGCGACAAAAACCAAGCGGAATGACCTGTCGGAGATGGCATTTGGGAGAGTTGCATTGCGAATGCGAACCGGTCATTTTGTCAGGTCAATTGTGCGAACTCGAGGTCTCGAAATTGTAATTGCCTTGGGACTGCTGCTATTCAGTAGTCCGATTGTTGCTGCCCAGGACGCCCAATCTCTCTCGACGGATTCCCAGCAAACCGCTCTAATCAACAATCTGTTGCAACGCATCGACCAGCTCGAAGCGCGCGTCAAAGAGCTGGAAGCGAAAGAGGGAATTGCGCCAGCGCCCCCAGCCCAGCCGTCAGCGGCGCCTCCCGCACAGCCCCCGCCAAGACCAGCTCCGGAAGTTTCCGAGATGCCGATGGGACCTCCGCCGGGTCCCGAAAACATTCCGGCCGGCGTGCCCTCGCTGAAGATTCGCGGCTTCTCAAACGTTCTATGGTCTGACAGCGACCAGAAGGGCACGACGAACTCGTTCGCACTCGGCCAAACCGACTTGTTCATCACCTCCGCTCTGTCTCGCAGAATCGACATGCTGGCTGAAGTCGTCTTCGAGGCGGACACACACAATGCCGTCGGCGTGGACCTGGAGCGGATGCTGCTTCGTTATTCTTTCAACGACTATTTCAAATTGAGCGCCGGCCGCTATCACACCGCGATCGGCTTCTACAACACGGCCTACCATCACAGCACCTGGATGCAAACGGCCATCGACCGCCCATTCATCTTTCAGTTTGAAGACGATGGCGGAATCCTCCCGATCCACAATGTCGGAGTGTCGGCCACCGGCATTATTCCGTCGGGCAGGTTTGAACTGCACTACGTCGCGGAAATCGGGAATGGCCGCGCTTCCCGGACGCCCCTTGAGGAGCCCGTTCAGAACAGGGTGTCGGACCACAATGGCAAGGCGTTCAACGTCGCTTTGTTCGCGCGGCCGCAGATACTGCCGGGTTTACAATTCGGCGCCTCTTACTATCACGACAGCCTCGTCCCCCAAGGATTCCCGACGGTCCATGAAGAGATATTCTCCGCGCATGCCGTCTTCCAGGGGTCTCATTTCGAGTTTCTCAATGAAGGGCTTTTGATCCGTCATGCGTGGAGCGCCGTCCCGGCCGCATTCAATACCCCCGCGTTTTACACCCAGATCTCGGAAGGGATCGGACTGTTCCGGCCTTATTTTCGGTATCAATACCTGAATGCGTCGAATGCGGAGCCGATTTTCGGGGACGTAAGCCGGCGGAACGGGCCTTCCCTCGGCATCCGGTACGATTTCGGAGAATTTGCAAGTTTTAAGACCGAGATTAACCGGACCGATTTGCGTCAGAACAAGCCGGTGAACGGTATCACGACCCAGGTGGATTTCACTTTCTGATCGTCCGGACCGAGTGTGTGGCGCGGCAATGATCCAGAAGAATCACGGTGCAGCGCGGTTTTCGGATCGAAGCTCCCGCCTCTTGCAAAATCTCTGTTCCCACATGCAGGAGACATGCTGAAAACGATTTCTGCGCGAAAATATCTTCAAGTCCTCGCCCTTCTGGGAGCGATCGTCGCGATTGGCCTCTCCGCTGTCCTGGCGCAAACCGATTCGCGCGCCACTTTCGCCGTGATCGTCAATCCCCGCGTCCCGGTGGACGACATGAGCCTGGAAGACCTCCGCAAGGTTTTCCTCGGCGAGAGGCAATTCTGGAGCAGCAACATGCCCGTCGTTCCCTTGATCCGTCCGCAAGGCACGGCCGAGCGCGAAGTGATGCTCCGGGTTCTCTATCGGATGTCGGAGACGGAATACAAAAAATATTGGATCACCAAGGTGTTTCGCGCGGAGGCGACCAACGAGCCGGCCGTCGCGCTCACTAACTCTTTTGCCAACGACGCGGTGGCCGCTATTCCCGGCTCGATTACGTGCGAGAACCTCAAGGACGTACCCCACGGCGCCAAGGTGCTGCGGATCGATGGCCACAAGCCGGGCGATCCGGGCTACCCTTTGCGCTGACGGGATCGCCGGCGCGTTCATCGACATTTGATATGAGATTTAGTTCTCGCGCTTCGGAACAGTTCCTGGTCGTCGGCGCCATCGTCTTGACGGTGGCGGTGGCCTTCGGCGTTTACCGCCTGCGCGGCCAGGCCGACGAAAGCACGGCCATGCAAATCCTGCTGGGCCGCATCGAGTCCCAGACCATCCGCTTGCAGGGTTTGCAATGGCACGCGGCGGCCAATCGGCAAATCAGTTCGGAATTCCTCGGCCAGCTCAGAGGCGCGCGTCTGGATATGCTCCAAACCGCCAAGGAGCTGAAGGCACGCGATCCGAGCGATGAAACCCTCGGGCCGTTCTACAAAGCCTACGCGGACTACGTCGCGACCGTCGATCAGGAACTGCTCCTCATTGCCGTCGGGCACAGCGCCGAAGCCCTCAAACTCGACGATGAAGTGGGCGGCCCGCAGTACAAGGCGCTCACCGACGCAATCGAAGCCTCCGGCGCGATCTATAGCGCCCGCGCCCGCGAAACGCAGCACAAGGCGGAAATTCAGTCCGCCCTGGAAATCACGATCCCCGCCCTGGTCGTGTTCTTTTTGTTGTGGCGGTTACAGCGGGTCTTGCTGAAGAACGAAGAGCGCTTTCGCTCGCTTTCGGAAAATGCGTTCGACATCGTTGCCATCGTCGATCGCAAGGGCAAGCTGACATACCTGAGCAGTTCGGTCGAAAGTATCCTCGGATTTCCACCCTCCTTCGCGAGGAACAAGGATTTTCTCGCGCTCGTTCACCCGGAGGACGGAACGCTGGCGGAAAGCTGGATCGACGACGTTATACAGTCGAGCGGCAAGCCTGTGCCTGTGGAACTCCGGCTGAAGCATGCCAAGAACTCCTGGATTCAAGCGGAAGCGGTGGCCCGGAATCTCCTGAACGATCCGAATATTCAGGGCCTGGTCGTCAATTGCCGCGACATCTCCGCCCGCAAGAGTGCCGAGGAGCGCCTGACCCACAACGCGTTCCACGACGTCCTGACGAATCTGCCCAATCGCGCCCTATTCCTGGATCGGCTGCGGCGCGCGTTCTACCATGCCAAGCGCCACCCGGATTACAAGTTCGCGGTGCTCTTCATCGACCTCGACAACTTTAAGATCGTGAACGACAGCCTAGGGCACACGATCGGAGATCAACTCATCGGCGCCGTCGCGGACCGCCTGGTTCATGCGTTGCGGCACGAAGAAGGAATCTCGCGAAGCGCGATCCGCATCGGGCCGGACCGCCCGCCGGGCGACGACACGCTCGCTCGCTTTGGCGGTGATGAATTTACGGTTCTTCTTGTCGATATCGAGCATTCCAGAAACGCGCTGCGCGTCGGAACGCGCATTCACGAGTTCATGTCCACTCCTTTTGTCCTCGGCGGCCAGGAAGTCTACGCCACGGCCAGCATCGGAATCGCCACGAACGATACCCCGGGAAACCAGCCGGAAGATCTCCTCCGCGCAGCGGACACGGCGATGTACCGCGCAAAAGTTTCGGGCAAGGGACGCTGCGAGGTTTTCAATACGGAGATGCACTCGCTGGCCGTGAATCGCCTGAAGCTCGAAAGCGACCTGCGCAGGGCCATCGAGCGAGGCGAATTCAGCCTCAACTACCAGCCGATCGTCTCGCTCGCCGCAAATCGCATCGTGGGTTTTGAGGCGCTCATTCGCTGGAATCGCCCGCACGTCGGCATGGTTTCTCCGGCCGAGTTCATCACCACCGCCGAAGAGACGGGAATGATCATTCCGATCGGCCAGTGGGTCCTACGCGAAGCCTGCGAACGCGCGCGCGCCTGGAACGCCGCGCATCCCAATTCTCCGCCCGTAACGATGAGCGTGAATATCTCCTCTAAGCAGTTCGCGCAGCCCGACCTCGTGATCCAGATCCGCCGGGCCTTGCAGGAATCCGGCCTCGATCCCGCGCTCTTGAAGCTGGAAATCACGGAGAGCCTGGCCATGTCCGATGCCGAAAGATCTGAAACCATCCTGTGGCTGCTCAAGGGCCTCGGAATCGGCCTGAGCATCGACGACTTCGGCACGGGATATTCTTCACTGAGCTATCTCCGCCGTTTTCCCGTCAACACGCTCAAAATCGACCGCTCGTTCATCGCAGGCATCGGCAATGACACGGAAAGCGCGGAGATTGTCCGCACGATTGTCACCCTGTCACATAACTTGGGGCTGGACGTGGTGGCCGAAGGCGTGGAAACCGCCGAACACGCGGCCATGCTGAAAGAATTCGGCTGCGATTTTGCCCAGGGATACTTCTACTACAGGCCGCTCGATCAGGCAGCCGCCGAAGCCCTCCTCGAAAGCCAACGAACCTCGAAGGTGTAGGACATCGCCCGGCTCATCGCCGCGCTTTCGTAGCAACCCGGTTTCACTGTCATCCCGAGCAACGTGAGGGATCTGCTTTTCCGTCGACGCGGAGAAAAAAGCAGATTCCTCTGGCATGCCGCGCCCTCTAAGTGAAAGACTCCGTTTTTCCGTGACCCGCTTTATCCGCTCGTTCTTCAGTACAGTGTTCTCTCTCAGGCTCTAGCGCGGAGCACGCAACCTCACTCGTCCTGTGCGTACTGTGAGTGCTGCTTTGGGATTGTTACTTGACGGATATATAAACTAGTCAGAGTATCTCCACCACCACTCGTCGACCCTTCCGGCGATTTGGCCCGACCATGAATCGAGCGGCAAAACTATCTCTGCTCGTGTTGTTGTCTGCCGTTTCCTTGAGGGCGCAGACGTCGCCGGCTCTGGCGCGAACGGAATTGCTACCCGATCACATCCAGCCTTCTCGAAGTGTTTTCGTGCGGCCGTTCCTGGACACGCGAGATGCGTTTCTCTTCAAGGACAAAACCGAATCGATTCTTGCGGTAGCACAAGGGCTCTTCCTGATTTCCGACGGGATCGTCACTCGCTCCCGCGTGCGCAACGGCGACAGCTACGAAGGCAACCCGGCCGTCAGCTTTCTTACAGGGCGCTATCCGACTTGGGGCCGGATGGCGCCGCCCGGAGCGGTTCAAGAGGTTGTCGGAATCTGGCTCGGCACCGAAATGAAGCGAAGCCGAAACCATTTTTTCCGGAAAATCTGGTGGGTGCCGCAGGCCGTAGGAATCGGAGGGAATCTGTCCGGAACGGCATACGGAATCCTAACGAGGTAAGCCTCAAAGTGACAACAGGTTCTTCCATCCCGGGTGGAGAACCTGGACCTGACGGACCGCTACGCCGGTGAGAACCGGCATCCTCGGAATCAAGCCTCTCTTCCACAATAGGAAAAGCTTGCCGCGATCCTACTCCCCTGTAGCGCGTTCCTTTGGGCGGGTAGTCTGATATTGCGTGTCCACGGAAAATATCTTGAAGTCGGTAAAGGAGTGCTTTCTGTAAAAGCGGCGGCCTTGAAAATCCATATACAGCTCGGTGCTGGAGGGAAGCCAAAGCTCTAGATTCTTCGTGGACGATTTGACGGGACGATACTCGACGCTTTGGTGGTCCAAGCGAAGGCGAATCTTGGGGATGGATTGCACCAGGTCAATCTCCAGCCGCGCCACCTGATACGAACCTGCAAGAATCCAGGCCCTGCCCCGCAAGTTCACATCGTACGTCGTTCGATTTATGGTGAACGAGTAAGTGAGATTGGGGCGATCCGTCCGTTGCTCAAACCGAACCTGCCACGCCGGCTCTCCGTGCCATTGCCCCAGACCTTCGCACTCCATCTTGAAATTCCCGACGTATCGCGGGTGAAAAATCAGGACGAGGCTCGGCGTGCCGACCGTTGCGATATGATTCGGGAATGGCTCAAGGGAAAGACTCCCATCGCGAAACTCGTCCACGTGAAAAGAACCAGTAGAATCCTCGGTGTACGATACCAAATAATTAAATTGGGTCGTGGTGGAAGGTCCCATGTGACCTAAATGATCGACCGGCTGATGCATCAGGACTTCTGTCGCGGTAAATCGATCCACGTTGTGAACGAGCTCTACGATTCTTCGACCCGCGCCATCGAGCACGGCCGGCAGCGAACAGGCCGATCCAGAAGCGACGGGCGGCACGGCACGGTCAATGTCTTCCGGAATCCAGCTATCATTAGGCGTTCGGAGTTGAGACATGGAGGCAATGGCCTCGTCGGGCGTGTCAGTAAGCGGTATCGTCCCCGCAGTTTCGCTTGCTATCCCTGATTTCTGATCGATCATGGTGCTCGGTTCCGCTTCAAGCTTGGCCAGATACCGCCTCGCTACAACTTCCTGTGCTGGATCGTTCTGGTTTTTGAGCGCCATCCGCAACTCGGCCGCCGCGGCACCCTTGTCCCCCTGGGCGGCATAGATCTGGGCCAGCAGGAAGTAGAGGGGCAAGTAGTTATGATTTAGGTCGATCTCCGCGGCTTGCAGGGCATTCTTCTGCGCGTCAACGAGATTGTTTAGATAGAAGTACGCCATCGCTCGATAGTAATGCGCGTATCCATCGTTCTCGGGGTTGAGGCTGAGGGCGGCGTTCGCCAGTTCCAGGAGCCGCTGCCATTCTTGATTCCGCGCTGAAAACTCCGCCAGGCAAAGATATGCCGGAAAGTATTTCGCATCGATGGTTGTCACCTGGGAACAAGCATCGCGGCCTTCTTGCGCCTTATGTTCCTGATCGAGAACCACGCCTAACATCACCCACGCTGCGGAATAGTCTTTAAACGCGCCAATTGCGCGGCGCAAGTGCTGCTCGGCTACATCAAGGTTCTTTTTTTGAGACGCAATACACGCCTTTTCATACTCGCCCCTCGCCTTCGACGGAACTTTCAGTGCCTTCACTGTCGAACCGGTAATCTGCATCGCTGCAAGATTCCAGGGAAGGCATTTCTCGTCGTTGACAACTTCGGGCTTCATAAGCGGTGGTAAATCGCCAACCATCGGAGTAGCACAGGCCCCCGGGCTGGCGCAGACTGGGCCGCCACTCGGACCAACCTCCGCTCTGGTTTTCACTTGCGCATGGAGCGGTAGGGCCAAGAAGGCCAGCGCCAAAGCCCAAAGAGCCGCCTGTTTCCAGATCGGAATTAGGGCAAGTGCCCGGCGATCTGGTTTCGTCGTGTGGCAGTTCCGCTTGCGCATGATTTCATCCAAAAAAGGGACTCGCGGTCCGACGGCGGATAATCTTCCTGCTGTGGATGGTAGTCCTTATCCCACGCAGAATCAAAGATGATTCGTCGATATGAATCTTGCCCCTCGCAAAGTTCACTGCGAGGCATTTTCAAGCTGACCAGCATGAACGCTCAATCCCCAGGCCCGGTCACAGTACTCCCAGCACGCGGGTACGTGGTCGAACAGACCTTCCGGACTATTTGCTGCCCGGTGTTCCCTGCCTAGAGTTGTCGCCGGGCCCTCAAAGTGCGCGCACAAACCAAGGGAAAGCTCTCTGCCGTCATCCTCGCCGCAGTTGCGTGTGGTCTGTTCTTGCTTGCCTTCCAAGCCGCATCGCGCGCAGTCTCAGCCAGTGACTCGATCTCCGCGGCCCTCTGTCAAGTCGTGTATCCGCTGGATCAGTTTCCTGCGGCCAAGGACTTTCACTACACCTTCTTCGGAAACGGATTTTTCGTGAATGAGGACGGCTACCTCATCACCGCGAGTCACGTCGTATCGGCGTTTCGCGAGGGAGGCCGGCCGCATATCATCGTGGGCCCGCCCAACGAACCGCGCCAATTGCTGGAAGCGACCATCGTCGATGCGGATTGGGAGCATGACGTAGCGATCTTGCGGGCGACGCCCAACCCCTTTCGGAACGATAGCAAGATTGTGTACCTGCCTTTGTCGCTCGGGACGCCTCCTCGAGGAAACTCGGTCCTTACGGACTCGCTGCTTTCCTCCGACGTCGAAAATGCCTCGAGCCTCGATGCGCCACAGGAAGACCTCTCGCAGGGCCAGGTGCTCGACTACCAATTTCATCGCGAGGAGGGCGCTCCGGACAGTGAAGTCCTCCTCTTTAGCCAGCAGGTGCTGGCGGGCCAAAGCGGCTCGCCACTCGTCTCGGCGGACTCGCAGGGAGTGGTCGGCATCATTGTCGGGCGATGGCTGCTTCCCGTCGTGATGCCGCTGGCAGCCAACCGAAATCGCGTGGCGCTCGCGCCCGGCGCGGCCCTCCGCATTCACTACGCCGTCAGCCTGCTGGAGAAAAATCACATCGCGTGGCACGCGGTTGAGGAACCCACGCGGCCCGCGGAGCCTCCCGCGCAAGACCTCGGCTTCGTTCCTCCGGCCCCGGTTTCCGTGGTCGGCGTCAACTACCCGCCCCAGGCGCTCTTCGGCGGCGATGTTTTGCTGGATGTCCTGATAGATGCGGAAGGAAAGCCCGCGGACATCAAAGTACTCGCCGGCGACGGCCCGTTTCTCGAACCAGCGCTCAGCGCCGTGCGTACCTGGAGCTTCAAGCCGGCCACTCTGGACGGGCAGGCCGTGGAAGCCAGAATCGGAATCGTCTTTCAGTTTCCCCAATCGTTCCTGCCCAGGCTGACCCGGCCGGAACGCAAGCACGACGAGGTCTTGGCCGAGTCGGACGATCGAAGCGCCCTGCCTGTCCTTACCGTCGAGCCCGACTACCCGCCCAACAGCGTTGCGCAGGGCAGTGTCGGGCTGTACAGCTTGGTGGACTCGGAAGGTCACATCACCTCCACGTCCACCTTGCTCGACGTGGGCTCGCTGACGGCCCCAACCGCCACAGCCGTGCGCCGCTGGCAGTTCGCGCCGGCCAAACAAGCAGGAATAGCGACAGAGTCTGCGGTGGTCGTAGTGGAAACGTTCCGCCGCCCGTCACTCTGAGTGTTCGCACGGGAAGGCCAACTTCGGGGTTAGCTCGAAGAGAAACGCGTGTCAGCGGTAAGGTAACTCAAGCCTGAAAACCCACCGCTACAGCCACAACTATGCTCTCTTTTTACTCAGTCTGCTGGCGCCGTTTGCCCGCTTGACCGGTTCGGTGCTTACCGTTTCTTTTCTGCTTTGCTCAAGGAGCTTTCTGAATTCTCATGGGCTTCCAGGGAGTACTGGTGGGCCTTTGCTGAATATTCCATTGCCTGTCTCGAAATCTCGCGTGCGGTTTGGTGATCCTCTTGGCCGTGACGCATGGCGGCGACGCGGTGGGCGTGCGCGGCAAGATCGTGGAACTCGGCGGCTCTTTGGTGCCAGTCGCTTCGGCCTAGCCTGCTGTGATCGCCTCGGTTGCCGCGGTTGCGCATGGGTCACTCCTCTATGAAATCAAGCTGAATGGTACCATGCCGATTTCTCTGCGACAGGTTCCACATTCCGGCAAGGACTGACGCTTCGAAGCCCGACACGCGGAGTATTTTGTCGCTGTTGACGTCAGCGCGCAATAAACGCATCCAACTCAAGACCCCAGCCTTCAAAAAAACGAAGACTGGGCGCCCGAGATTCAACTTCGAAAGGCCCGCGCCACCCGCCCATAGTTCGCATGGACAGCCCAAGAGTAATCATCCTGGTTTGGAGCGCCTCTTCCGAGGCGTGGAATCTCCCTAATCGTCAAGGACAACCTTCAGGAGGGAAGCGTTGATGTGCAGGCCGCCGTCGGATCCGATGAAACCCAATTTCTTGAACTTGTTCATGAAAAAGTTTACGCGGGAGCGCGTGGTGCCCACCATTTCCGCCAGGGTTTCCTGGGAAATATCGGGAAGCGCCCTTTGGGGCTGGTCCGGCTTGCCATGATTGGCAAGCAAGAGTAGGGCGTGCGCCAACCGCTTTTCGCTGGAATTGAAAAGCTGATCGATCAGCTCCTCCTCGATCCGCAGTTTGCGTTGAAGCATATAGGTGATGAAGCGAGTGGAAAAGGCGCTTTCCGAATGGAGTACTCGGAGCATTTCCTTATTATCGATCACCAGCACGCTGACGGGCGCCAAGGCGGTAGCCGTTGCCGTTCGCCTGGGCTGCCCTGCCAAGCCCGATTCGCCGCAAAAATCGCCTGGTCCAAGAATCGCCACGACGCCTTCTTTGCCAGCCGTATTGACCACAGATAGCTTCACACCGCCGTCTCGAATGTAGAGGACGTTCTTCGCCGGATCGCCCTGCGAATACAGGGTCTCTTTTTTCCGAAACACAGCTACCCTTCTCCGCAAAACAGCCGAATTGAGAAATAATTCCACATCGAAAGAGGGACTTAGGTGACTTTCCTTTATAGCGCGAGGAGGGTCTGCAAATGCACGCCGATGAGAAGAACCCGGCATGATAAATGATACCACACGCCTCCCCCGGAACTGTTCAATATTGAACAGTATGATGCGGCTCCCAGGAGACGCCAAAGCAACGATTCAAGGCAGCACATATGGCCCGGCGGAATCCCTGCGATGATTGGTGACTATTAACTCCTAGCGGGGCCGTAGAGCTTTCCGCAACGACTGATGTACTTCTAATCCCCCGTCGTAGCTTATGAATCCCTGCTTCCGGAATTGGTTCATGAAGAGATTCACTCGCGGGCGCGTGGTGCCGACCATTTCCGCCAGAACTTGATGACTTAGGACGGGAATCTCGACGACCGGTGGGCCATTCTTATGCAGGTGCGCCAGCCGTAAAAGCACGCGCGCCAATCGTTGCTTGGCAGAAGAAGTCAGTAACTCCGAAACGTGGTCCTTGTACTTCTGGAGGCTGGACAGCAAATAGGCCACCAGGGAATTGGACGCCTTATTCTTTTTGCGAAGCATTTGGAGCATCTTCTGTTTCTGGATGGTACGTATGGAGCTGGCGGTTAACGTAACTGCGGTGGACATGCGGAGTGGATAGCCTGCAAGGCACAGCTCGCCAAAGAAATCACCCGCCCCGAGGATCGCGGTAACTGCCGATGGTTGCTGTTTCGTTTGGGTGCTGAGCCGCACCCCTCCTTCTTGAATGTAAAAGAGCGTTGGAGCAGGCGCGCCCTGTTTATAGATGTTCTGTTTGTCACGATAGTGCGAGACCTTGCCGCCCAGGCCGGCTCCTGATGAGAAATCGCTAAGTTGGCTTGTCGTATTTTTCGTGCGTTTCATGAGTCACTCCGTTCCTAGTCATTGCGTGCACGGATGTGCGGTCTTCCCGACATCCGCACGTCAGGTCGCCGCCGAACTCTCCAGAGCGAGCCTGTCCGTAAGAATTAAATTGCAGCCCTTCCATTGAATCAGCCCTTTCGCCTTAAATCCCGATAGAAGTCGTGTCACCGTTTCTCGCGAGGTCCCAATGACTTGGGAGATTTCCTCATGAGTTAAGGTAAGTCGCGCGCTGGTCTCATCACAGGCCGGGCGATCGTTCTCGCACCAATTGAGAAGAAACGTCGCAAGTTTTTGGCGCGCGGACCGCAAACGCCCCATCGCACGCACGCCGGCGATCGCGGAATAATAGGATTCACCCAACTGCAGGGCGACGCGCATTGCAAGATCGCCGTGGCGCCGGATGAGTTGAACCAGATACGCGCGCTCGACGAAGCCCGTCTGTGTCGGTTGAATCGCTTCCGCCCACGCCTCATAGGGCTGGCCCGAGAGCGCCGCAGCCAAGCCAAGTATCTCCCCGGGATCGGCAAACTTCAGGATGCGGGCTCTGCCATCCGCCGATGAGGTGAACAGCTTTACGCGGCCTGCGTAGAGAATAAATACCCCCCGGGGAGATTGCCCCTCGGCGAATAAGGCCGCACCCTTTGGGTGCCAAAAAGGAGTCGCAAATGCTGCGAGCCTGCCAACGACATCGGAGCGAGTATCGCGGCTCTTCCCGATTGGTCGATCGAACGGTTCGTGGGAATTCTCCACGGTCTCAAGCCGACGGGCTGCCAACATGCACACACCTCTCGCAAACTCGCTGTCTAATATCCAATCATTTGGCTTGAGCTAGCTGCTGAAGCGTAAAACTATCCCAGTGGATAAACTGTTCAATATTGAACAGCGGGTCCTGCGAGTAGGCGCGCAGAAAAGGCGGCATGTTCCTTTCTGTACGGAACCATCCCCCCCGACCTGATCTATTTCTGGCGAAATACATTCTTTCGGATATCGGGCCAGAATTCCTGGAAGATGTGATTCAGAACTGCGGATTCCATCTGCGTTCCCCAGTTCAAGGCCGTTTGACTTGGGCCGCTCTCCTGAGGCGGATAATAGGCGTTGGACAAACCTGCTTCCAGTCCATTTCCTGCTACCTCGGACCAGTTGAAGGTCGTGCCTCCAGAATCGGTCTTGGTGACGAAGGCGCGAGATATCGCGTAGGCCGTGCGCCGGAAAAACCCTCCTTTTCCCATCGTGTAATAGCGTGGATCCTCGTGCGTAATCGCCGGGACAATGGCCTCGGTGAAAAAAGTCCCCGACACTCCGTCGGTGAAGGTGCGCCAATAGTAGCGTCCATAACCCTTCACTCCGCGGCCCAGCTCCGGGTCGGAATTCAAGAGCATGGCTTGCCCGGCAAGAATTCCGGCCCACGTGTAGGAGGAATAGTCCACGACGCTATCCTGCGCGGCGAGTACGAATTTCTCGCGGGTGGACAGCGGCGGAAGCTGCGTATCGGCGTTCACAGCGCCAAAATTGGGAATGACCCAGAGCATGCGCTTGGTCTGCTGAAGGTGGGAATCGTCTCCTTGATTCTGGGCGTCCGTGGCCTGGTCTGGCGCCGCAGTCGTGGGCTTGTCAGGAAGCGTTGCAGTGGCGGGGGCGCTGGGAGGCGGGGACGATTGCTGCACATACTCAATGGAAGTAGAGTTCTCAGACGGTTGTGTCTGCGACCCGCCAATCGCAGGAGTGAGGAGAATGACAAGGATTAAGATAGCGCTCCGGACCTCGAGCAAGGCGTTTCCCCCAATTCGCGTACCATTCGATTTGTTCGCCGTGCATGGCTGGCCTTCTCAGTCGCAGCCCCGAGCGAGGGCGATCGGAGAACCGAGTCCTGAGCAAGATTCTTGGGTTTCGGTGGACAAGCCCCGGGCCATTTCTTCGAGTGTTCTGGCAAACTCCAACGGGCGAAGTGCCGGCAATCCCAGGCATTTTGTTCCGCCATCGATGGCCGGCAGCCAGTAACAGCTATTTTCCACCGGCAAGCAAAGGAACGCGGTAACCGGAAGGTGAGCCAGAGCCGTCAGCAGCCGGGAGCCGGTTCCATCGAGCAGATAGGTATGGCTGAGCACCAGATCAATCCGGTGCAAACTCAACAGGTCGCAGGCCGCTCGTATATTGCCGGCAAAATGATTTTTGAATTTCCAGCTTTGCAGCTTGTCCGTTAGGGACCGCGCCCTATGAAAATGCTGTCCGACCAAGAGCACATTCCGTCCGGATAGCGTCATTTAGGGCCTCCCACATACCGGCGCTTCGCTAGGATTGAGTACGTTACCCGAATCATCCGAAGCAAGGCTGTCCACTTTTGAACAGCGAGAACACTTTTGTCGTTTGCGCGCCGGACGTACAGAATTCTACGGTTATGACGCTGGCAACAAACTGGCGCAGAAGACCTGCCGCAAGGGTGACTCATTCATCGCGAAGAGATGGGTGGGGATTTCCGGTATCTCGAGACGAGCGACGGCGGGGGGAAGTGGTTCGCCCAGCCTTCAAAAACCGAAGACTGGAGCGCCCCAAAATTCAACCTCGTCACGGTTACCAACCCATTTGGCTCATCCGGCTAAGGATAATCGCGCTGTATTTATTCATGCGCTCGGGCCGGCGCCTCAGGGGAGCCGGCAGAATTGCGGCGAGCCGCGCAGCCTGTTGCCGGCCGATATCCCGGGCGGCGGTTTCGTCGTAGTAGCGGCACGCCGGCTCCGCGCCATAAATGCCGGGGCCCCATTCGATCACATTGAGGTAGATCTCCAGAATGCGCCGTTTGCCGAGGACGAATTCGGCTACCGGAACCAGTGTGGCCTCCGCGCCCTTGCGGAGGAAGGAGCGGCCCGTTCCGAAGAACAGATTTTTCACGAGTTGCTGCGTGATGGTGGAAGCCCCGCGAGTGCGCTCGCCTTCCAAATCGTCTTCGGCGGCAATCTGGATCTGCTGCCAGTCGAATCCATGGTGCTGGTAGAAGCGCGTGTCCTCCGCGGCGATCACGGCGTGCTGAAGATCGGCCGAGATTTGGCCGAGCGGAACGAATTTGTAGCGTTCGCGATACGCCGTGTGGTGAATCCAGGCCTGCAACCGCCGCTCGATATGCACCGCGGTCGTCGGCGGGTCGATCCACCGCGCAGCCACAAGCATCAGCGCGGCCAGCAACCAAAGAAGCACCACGCCGATAACAAGCCATCGAACAGCGGATCGGAGGAAGCCCGCCCGAGGCGGGGCCTGGGCGTCCGGGTTCTGAGTGTCGGGAGTCTGGATGTCTGTGTCCGGCATCGCAGTCACATTTCAGAATAATAGCCTGGGCTGGGTCGCCGCTGATGGATGATCTTGCGGCGAAGATACAGCGCTCCGTTCGACTCAGACAGCGCGGGACAGTTGGCCCAGCCTTTGTAGTCGAACTTGGGGTGCCCCGTCCTTCGGGTTTTGAAGGGCGGGGCTTTTTGATGTAATCCCCTACGGGTGATGAAATGCAGATGGCGCAGGCCGTACCGACGCCTCCAGCCTTTAGTCATGGCAAATCCAACCAAAGGCCCCGCCCTTGAAAAGCGTCAAGGACGGCACCCCCACACAATAAACGAATCCAACTCAAGAACCCCAGCCTTCAAAAACCGAAGGCTGGGGCACCCGCCGCTGATTCTGCCGGAACACCCGGAAACGGACCTGTTGCCTCAGCCTTAGATCACACGCTTCGGGGTCGCGGTATGCGATGATGTCCACGTCAGCGTAGCCATCGCATGAGCTACGTTGATGTGCCGCGTCGGCTAGTCGGAGAGCCGAAACCGACGCGGCGCCGACGTCGGGCCTCGAAGCTCTGATAGCCTTCCCTCCATACTTCCTGCTCCCGTCACTTGAGCCGTTATTCGTGTCCTTGTGTCGCAAGACTCAATTCAACATTCGCCGCACCTGTTCCTGCGACCAAGTATCGCGTCATCACATGGCCCCCTATACTGCAAATGAAGTGACTTTGAACGGACTAGTGTTTGGTACCGGAGTGGAAAATGCTGAGGCTTGATTATGTGTCCTGCTTTTTGACCATCCTCTCGACGGTTCTAGTCGGGAAGAAGCTATGGCAGGGCTGGGTTGTCGCTGGAGCGAACAGTATCATCATCTGTTTGATCGGAATGCGAACTGCGGAATTCGGATTCGTTCCTGGCAATCTTTTCTGCATCGGACTCTATGCAAGCAATCTGTGGAATTGGCGACAGAAAGCCACACATTCCCGCCCGCAATCCTCTTCGTAGCGAAGCGCCGCACACCTGCCTTGATTCGCTCCCGCGTTGTGTTCTGCATAGAGAACGCGCGCCTCGATGCATTAGTCTCCCTTACGGCCGCGAGTGACTCGGGGAAACACCCGAGACACACTCGCGCCGTCAACGCTGCCACAATTTCCAGAACGGTCTCAGTGCCGCAAGAGCGCAGTCCGCAGAATGGTTCTTCTTGTAGAGGTTGTGATTCTGCGTGCAGCGGCACGAAACTGAATAACAAAAGCCGCCACGGTGCCCAGCGAGCTGCCCAAGATGGCAAGTTCGACGCTTTGGGTCGTGTATGAGAATGCAAATCCTGCGATGTTGATGGCATGGAGAGAACCCAGAGCCAAAGCCTCCTGCGTGGCCAATTCAGACCGGAGAAGACTCGGCACCACGATCCCGGCAATGAACAAAGTGAATGCCACTTCGATAAGCAGTAGAGCAAGTGAGAAAACGTTTTGTCTCTTCATAGTTTGTCTCTTCATGGTGTTTGCTTTCAGCTTCACGAAGCATTTTCAAAGTACCTGTTTGTGACCGCATGGATTTGGCTGAGCAGCGGCAAGCATATGACCATCGCTTCTTTCAAGATTGCCCTCCGGGCTTATCACGGTAACTGGGAGTGGCGCCGTGCATCGTTTGCACCGGAGTAGGAGCAAGTGTATGTGCATCCATGGCAGCACCTGGGTCACAGTCAGGGACGCAATCCCCTCTCCAATTCGACGGGGCGTAAGTGATTGAGAATGATGGCAGAAGAAATCGTGTACCCAACTCACGGTAGGAAAAATTAAGTCAACACAATGGTAATTTATTCTCGCTTGTATAGGGGCACGCTCGATGTAGCCAGAGGTGATGGTTTAAGAGCGACGAATGTACGTGAAACCCTGTATTGCGACTCCTAGTGTGCAGGTGTAGCTTGCCGCAATCATGTGCGTCTAGGGCTCAATTGGTCTCACCTGGAGTTCCTTATGAGTAAACGAATTCTAGTTGTGGACGACAACTTTGCTATTCGGGGCTTAGTGCGGAAGATCATCGAATCCCGGCCCGGCCTCGAAATTTGTGGGGAAGCGACTGATGGCCTGGAAGGAATCGAAAAAGGTCGGGAGTTAAAACCGGACTTGATTGTTCTGGATTTTTTGATGCCTCGAATAAATGGCTTACAAGCAGCCGCGATATTTCATGAAATTGTGCCCAACACGCCGATCATACTATTCACTTTCTATAAGGACGCAGTACCCAGTGACCTGGCGCATGCAGCCGGTGTGGCCTCGATTCTATCGAAGACAGATCAAATCACCACGCTGGGTGATGAGGTTCAAAGACTCACCGCTGCCTGATCCGTTTCGGGTTGTTCACCTCCACAATCCATTCACGAAATGGCCCTCCTACTTGTGAGGGGTTGATACCCGCGACTGCTTCGCAATGAGATAGCTGACGAAGGCGGAGCACGCCACCAGCATGAAAATCGCGTCCTCTTGTTCGAGGTTCGCTTCCTCCATCAACGCGTGGCGAATCCCGTCTGCATCGCTCGTGTAGCCGTACAGCTTGTCAAAAGCGCTCCGCAGCGCTCCGTGAAGCGGAGCCTGTGAACCAATGACCTTCAGCGCGTCCCCTAGCGTTGCCTTCGTGTCGCCCGTGATGACCGCGCTGACGGCCTCGACGGCGCTAATCGACTCTTTGATTGAGTTTCGGAAGTCCGGCACGGGCTTGCGTCCGAGTAGATTGACCGCTTGTTGTAGGTGCTCAGCCGAGTTCGAGTATGGGCCGCGAGTTTGCTCGATGGCCCTCTCGACGGCCTGTGTTTCCTGCTCGGACGAGATAGGCACGACTCGGCCCGCAACAAGCCGATAAGCGGATAGCTCGTTTGCGAGAACTTCATTCACTTGCCGAGTGTTCCAATCCGAGGACGACGATGAGGTTCGCGCCACGACGAACTCGATGAAGTCATACACTTCGTTCCACCGGCACGCGAAGTAGTAGTCACGGATTTCAGCAACCGCTTGGTGAGGCCACGGCGGAATCGAGTCGATGGGCGTTTTGAAAAAGTTGTGCCACAGCCCACCACAAAAATCGTAGAGGTGCGTGTTGGGTTGGCTACCGAAGGGATAGCCCTCTCGATAACTTGGCAGCAGGCCACTCAACACGTTCCAAAGCCGATTCCTTAGTGCGTTATCAATCGAATCGATTTGAAGGATTTGTCGAGGCTGCTTCAGGCGCTGACGCTCAGAGAAGCTCATTCGATTACTATTCGTGCCCCCTCGGGATTTTTCTTGTGTTATCGATTTGTTACCAGAACGGGCCGAAAAGCCGCCTCCGCAAACCTCGAAGCCTTGAAAACTAAGGAGTAAGTGGTGCGCCCGGAGAGATTCGAACTCCCGGCCTTCTGGTTCGTAGCCAGACGCTCTATCCAGCTGAGCTACGGGCGCACATGGGTCGTAGAAGTTTAAGGCTGTTGCGATTTCAACGCAGAGATTGTAGCAGCTTCCACCGACGCGTCGCAAATTTCCTGATCTCCGCAAGCATGCGGGCGGAGTCAACTACCGCGAAATTTCCACTCCGGAGGGCGTTGCGCTGGCGCTCTCCGGCTGCCTAGCCGGAACTCCCACCAGCACATCCAACGCAACCGCAGCGCCGGCGCGCGTTGCCGGCTTGAATTTCCACTTGCCGAAGGCTTGCGCTGCCTCCGCGTCCATTTCGGGCAACACACCGCGAAATACCCGCACGCTGCCCACCGATCCGTCCGCTGCGATCATTCCTTGCAGGATGATGAGCTTGTCACCATCCTTGTCAGGAACGGGCAGGCGCCGGAAATCGAATTGCTGTTCGGGGGAGGGAGGGACGATGCCGGCCTGCATTTGCACGACGCCCGCAGTCGCAGGCACGGTGTTCGCCGGCGGCGCGCCGCTCGCTTCGTGCGCGCAATATTGCAGCGCCCAGTTTCTTCCCGGCATCGCCAAAAAAATGGAATACACTTTTCCGCAAGTCAGCGCGCCGTAGACATCGAGGCCGCCCCCGCCCATGGGACCGGCGGAAATCACCAGCGGCGCGTGCCGAAGTTTCGGAGCGATCGTCACTGGAAAGACCGCCGCAGGCAGCACCGGCGCGAGCAGTCCGTTCGCGTCCACGCCGCCCGACGTTCCGCTCCCGCCCACCGCGCTGAAGCTCGCCCGTCCCGGAGCCTCAGGTCCTGCGCCGCCGCCTCCCGACTTGCCGGTGCCGACACCGACGCTCGTGTCCCCTCCCCCGCCGGCCCCGCTTGCGGCGGGAGCGCCCGCTGAATTCGGCTTGCCTCCGGGAGACCCGAGCCCGGGCTTGCTCGGAGCAATGGCAATCGCTCCATAGCGATTCCCCTGCGCCAGCGTTGCCAGCTGCGAGAACGGAGCGGGCTGAGCGGACATGACGACAATGCTGCCCGCAGTGTCCGGCGAAGGGTCGGCGCTCGCGTCCTTCCGAGGCACGGCGGCCCCAGCGTCGTGCGGCGCGTGCAGCGAATCAGAAGTGAAATAGGCCGTCGGCATCTTCGGCTGCGGCACGGAAGCCGCAATCTTGAGAGGCAATTGCGGCGCGTCGGAAGGGATTGTTGGCGCCGCCGCGGCCTTCGAGTCAGGCAAAGGAGCGCGCGCCACCGGATGCAGCGAATCGGAAGTGAAGTAGGCCGTCGGCATCTTGGGCTGCGGGACGGAAGCCGCAATCTTGATGGGCAATTGCGGCGCATCGGAAGGGACGTTCGGCGCCGCCGCGGCCTGGGAGTCTGGCAAAGGAGCGCGCGCCACCGGATGCAGCGAATCGGAAGTGAAGTAGGAGGTCGGCATCTTTGGCTGCGGGACGGAAGCCGCAATCTTGATGGGCAATTGCGGCGCGTCGGAAGGGACGCTCGGCGCCGCCGCAGCCTGGGAGTCGGGCAAAGGATCGCGCGCCACCGGCTGATGAAGTTGCAGGTCCACTTGCGGCTTCGGCGGCGCGCCAGGCCCATCGGCCAAGACGATGTCCGGCAGTTGCTGGTCGACTTTGATGCTGAGGTCAGGCGGTGCCATCGACTGGCGAATCGCCTGCGTGTGGCTCTCCGCCTTGAGCGGGTTCACGATGATGGTGAACTTCGGACTCGTCCCCGTGCTCGCCTGGGGAGGATCTTGCGCCGTAGGATGCGGCGCCACTGCGGCGCGTGCGGCAACTCCCGGCATCCCCCCCGGTCCGCCCGGCTTCACGACGGGGAGGGCGCGCAGGATTTTTAGCTCCTTCAAAGCGCGAAGGTCGAGGTAGATGGGCGCGTCATCGGGTGCGGCCGCCGCGACAACAGGTTCGACGCGCGCCGCCATGCTGGCGTGCGAAAGCAGCACAAAGGCGCCGACATGCATAAGCAGGGAAGCGAGCAGTCCGCGAGCAGGCGCAAGCAAGGCGCGCTTTTTCAAGCCAGGGAACGATCGCATCGACCAGGCATCGCCCGTCGTTCGCGGCACCCGCGCGAAGATCGCGCCGAGGTCCTCCGCCCAGGCGCCGAGCCGTGATTCCCAAAGAATTTCAAAACGCCGACGAGTCCGCATAAAACCCGAGTCCAAGTGCGCGCATCACAAGAGGAGTCATTGTCCACGGCGGCGCTCTTCAGGGCAAGGGAAACGCGAACAATTCTGAGCAAGAACGCGGCGATCGTCTTTTCCTATTACTCACAGTACATTTTGTGATCGACATCACGCGGGCCTTCAAAGCAATGTTGGATTTCCAGTCTTCCGAATGTATTGCAAACAAAGGCTTCTAAGCGATTTTGAGTCTTTCGCGTTTCGTCCTGTAGACAATTCCCAGCCGGATGTCTCCGTTCGAGGACGGCACTTTTCCACAGCCTCATTTTCCCACTTGTATTTTTTTTCATTCACGCGTATACATATGTTCCGTCAGGTCGTCCCCCTGGCTAGGAATCCCATCACCAACCAAGTCGTTTGTAACGGGTTCTGTTTTTGTGCAGTCGCAGACTTTTGCGTCCAAATTTCTTGTCTGCGAGCACCCGCAGCCTTGGAGGATGTCGCCTGATGAGTGGTGACCTGATTCGAGTTTTTTTCTGCAGCCCCGATATTGCATTTGCCGAACCCTTGACGCACGCCTTGGGTCAAGGTTTTCAAATTCGCGCCACGCGGGAGCTTCGCTGGCCGGACCCCGCCGAATCCGGCAGGTATGACGTCCTTCTGCTGGACCTACAGGCGAACGACAGGGACCCGGTCATCAAGGGCGCTCTGGAGTTTCTGACGGAGTCGTCCCAGTCGCGGTTCCCCCTGCCCGTCGTCGCCATTCTTGCTTCGGAAGACCGCTCGCTGACGCTGCGCCTGATGGAGCTGGGCGTCCACCTGATCCTCACCACTCCGCCGGACATGATCGAATTGCGCATCGCCCTGCGCCGCGCCTGCCGCTTCCACCAGCTTGAGAAGGAAGCCCAGGAGTTGCGCGCGCAGGAGATGAAGATCACCGCGTCTTACACGATGGTGGGCGCGGAAGGCGCGTTGTCCGAAGTCCTGGCGATGGCGCAGAAAGTGGCGCCGTGCGACGTTACCGTCCTGATCACCGGCGAAACCGGCACGGGAAAAGAGCTGTGGGCGCGGGCGATTCACCGCATGAGCTCGCGCGCGACGCAGCCGTTTGTCGGTTTTTCATGCGCCAACCTGCCTGAAACGCTGATCGAAGACGAGCTCTTCGGCCACGAAAAGGGCGCCTTTACCGGCGCCACCAACTCCCGGCGTGGCCGCTTCGAGCTGGCCGACCGCGGCACGCTGTTTCTCGACGAAATCGGCGACCTCAGCCTCGGCCTGCAGCCGAAGCTGCTGCGCGTGGTCCAGGAACGCAGCTTCGAGCGACTCGGCGGATCGAAGCCCGTGGCCGTCGATGTCCGCATGATCTGCGCGACGCATCGCGATCTCGGACAAATGGTAGAGCAGGGACGATTCCGCGAGGACCTGTATTACCGGCTCAACGTGGTGCAGCTGCATCTGCCGCCGCTGCGGGAGCGGCGCGAGAGCATTCCCGAGCTGGCCCATTACTTCATGAAGCAATTCGCGACACAGTTCGGAAAAAAGACCAAGAGATTTGCGCCGCTCGCGCTCCAGGCCCTCGAGGAAAATCCGTGGCCGGGAAATGTGCGCGAACTCGAGAACGTCGTGCAGCGCGCCGTGGTGTTGGCGGAAGATACGACCATCGAGCTGGCTCATCTTCCGGAAAAACTTCGCAAGGGATTTTCGGACAGCTCGCCCGCGCAATCGTATGACGCCGAAATTCGTGAATTCAAAAAGCGCCTCGTCATAAGGGCGCTGCGCCAGTGCGGCTGGAAGAAAACCGAGACGGCGCGCTCGCTCGGCATCGCCAGAAACTATCTGCACCGCCTGATCAATCAACTGAACATCATTCCGGAGGAAGCAGGAATGCCTCCGGTATCCAGCAGCGTGCCCGCGCCGAAGTCAGACGCGATAAACTGATTGCGGGTTGGAACTCAAGTCCGGATCGAATCCATACTGAGTTCGCGAAAAGAATTGCCCATGCCTAGCCCCTCTCGTTCTCCCCGATTTCTTTTGTCCGGCGCCCGCGGTGTCGCGATCGTGGAATTTGCGCTGGTGGTGCCCGTCCTGACGACGATTCTGATCGGCACGTTCTGGCTTGGGCGGGCGGTCAGCGTTCATCAGGCGCTGGAGCGAGCGGCTCGCGAAGGCGCGAGGGTCGGCATCACGCCCGCGTGCGCGCTTTGCGGCTCCTCCACCGCGACCGACGCATCGATCGATGTGGCGGTGAACGGCGCGCTAGCGGCCGCGTCGCTGGACACGTCGAACCCCGGCCTGGAAATCGTGATCGCCCGCAATCAGCGCCTCGACTCCAACGATCCGGCGAATTACCAATCCTCCGGCGTGCAGGTCACCGTCTCCTATCCTGTGCAGCTGAACATTCCATTCACTTCCCAGAGGGCTACGACGATCAGTTTGACCTCGAGCGTGTCCATGCGGCAGGAGTTTTGAGCCATGGCGCGCACAAACAAAATGACAAACAATAAGCGTGGCGCGTTCGTTCGGCGCGCGGTCTCCGGCGAACGCGGCACGGAGTTGCTCGAGCTCGCCCTAGTCTTGCCGCTCTTGATGGTGATGCTGATCGGCATCGTGGATTTCGGCGAAGCGTGGGCGCTGAAGGACAAGCTGTCGGGCGCTGCGCGGGACGGCGCGCGCGCCGCCATTGCCGATTTCAATGACACGATGAATCCGCAATGCCCGGCCGCGACTCCCTGTTCCGTGCAGGCGGCGGCAGGCGCTGCGATTGCGGCGCTGAACAATGCGGGCGTAAACACCTGCGGGCTGGATCCTTCGACGACGGCTCCCGTGGCCGGAACGTTCACGTGGACCTACACGGCCGCGTGCGCGAATCCAATGACGATCAAAATCGAGCGAGCCGTGCCGGAAGTCGTCGACGGCACGACTTCGCTGTGCACGCGCGTCACGTTGACGTATCCCTACAGCTGGACGTTCTCGAACATGGCCGGGCTGATCGGAAACAGTTCGTTCACGAGCACGATTACTCTCAGCGGCGCGGAAATGATGGCAAATCTGAATTAGGTTTCTGAATTAGGTGTGACCATGATGCGCGCGCGTTCCAAAGCAAATCCACGACGCAACGACGAACGAGGCAGCACGCTGTTCATCGTCGCCGGCTGCCTGGTCGTTCTGCTTGGGATCGGCGCGCTGGCGATCGACGTTGCTTCGTTGTACGTCGCTCGCAGCGAATCCCAGCGCGCGGCCGACGCGGCGGCGCTCGCCGGCGCGAAAGTATTTGTGGAGTCCGGCTGCGTCACGAGCGGCGATTGCAGCTCGGAAGAGACGACCGCCACGGATCGCGCCACGCAGGTCGCTCTCCAGAATCTAGTCGAGGGCCAGCCAGTGACCATCGGCGCGATCACATTCACGGAGACACCTCAAAATCCGCAGATCACAGTAAAGGTGCAAAGCTCCAACTTGCACGTTTTCTTTGCCGGCGCGATCGGAATTACGAGCGCACCGAACGTTGCGGCGGCGGCCACCGCCGAAGCCTACAATCCGTCCGGTCAAGCGGGAGGGCCGCCATTCTGCACGGGCTGCGTGCGTCCGTGGCTCATTCCCAATTGCGATCCCTCATACCTCGGACCCTCGCACTGCCTGCTGAGTCCGGGGAGCAGCGTGGAGAATCCAGGCTGCGGTCCGGGCGGAGTGATCGGCCAGTCGATTCAAATCGCGATTGAAACGAACCCAACGCAATTCGCGGCCGTGGATGACGGCACAGGCTTCGCCGGTTATCAGAAATCAATCGTCACGTGCAACACCGGACAAATGACCTGCGGAAAGTGGGTCAACACGCTGCCCAACTCGCAAATCGCGTACCCGACGTCCGGCCTTAGCAGCCTTTTACACATCGCGTCTGGGAGTTCAGGACTGGGCCAGGGGCAGGATCGGATCGACACGACAATGTGTCCGCCGCAAATCCACGCAGGAAGCCTGAATCCGCTGGTCGCGCAGGGCGTAGTTGCCGCGGACGCCCTGGTCACCACGAGCGATTCGATCGTCACCGTGTATCTCTTTGACGGCGGCTTGTCCAAGCCGGCCACGCCGCAAGCCGTCCAAGTGCGTGGGTTCGCCCAGATTTTCGTCACGCAGCAGTATCAAAACGGCGACGTCGGAGGCGTAATCCTTGGCGTGGCCGGATGCGCCACCGCCGACAGCGATGGCGGTTGCGACTCGGGGTCGATCAAGGGATCCACGCTGTTGCCGATTCGATTGATCACGCCGGCAGGGAGCTAGAGCGGAATGGCGGCGCTGCCTACGCTCGCGGAGCCATCGAGCAGTTCTTCGCTCACGCTCGTGGGTGCAATTCGGCGCGTTTTTTCGTTTCCCGTCTTGCTTGGAGTTCTTCTTTTCGCGGGCACGTTTTCCCTGGCCAAAGACATGCTCTTCGACCCCGACATGTGGTGGCACATGGCGGTGGGCCAGCGGATTCTGGCCACGCATGCAGTGCCGTGGAGCGATACGTATTCCTCAACGGTTTCCGGCGCGCCCTGGATTGCTTACGAATGGCTCGGCGAAACCGCAATTGGCGCTGCAGCTTCGGTGGCCGGGCTCCGCTCTGCGGCTGCGCTGCTCGTCGTCTTGTCCGGAATTCTGGTTCTTCTCCTCTATCGCTACGCGGTTCTGAAGTGCGGCGACAGCAAAGCCGCGTTCGCCGCGTGCGCCGTCTTGGTTCCGGTGCTCGGAGTATTCTTCACCTTGCGCCCGCAATTGCTTGGCGCGATTTTCCTGGTGCTCACCCTCCTCATCGTCGAGCGATTCCGCCGGGGCCGTAGCCGCGCGCTCTGGGCCCTGCCGCCGCTGTTTCTACTGTGGGTCAACACGCACGGGTCGTTTGTCTTCGGTTTCCTGGTCCTCGGAATCGCGTGGCTCAGCGGCGAGTTTCAATTTTCCTCCGGCGGACTTTTTTCCGAACGATGGCACGAAAGCCAAAGCATCGAGCTCTTGCTGGCGATTCTTGCGAGCGCGCTCGTCTTGCCGATCACGCCTTACGGGACGCGCCTCGCAGCGTACCCCTTGACGCTGGCCTTCAGCCAGCCCGTGAACGTAACGAGCATCAACGAGTGGTCGCCGCTCGGGACCGGAAATTTCGTCGCAAAATATGTGATTGCCTTGCTCATCGCTTTTTTTTGCGCTGTACTGGCGGAGCGCCCGCGCTTTCGCCTGCACGATGTTCTCCTGGCGACGTTCGGAGCAATCGCGGCCTGCCTTCACGTGCGATTCCTTCTGCTCTTCGTTATCTTTCTCGCGCCGCTGTTCGCCGAACTCTTTGCGCGCTGGATTCCGCGCTACCGGGCGGACATGGACCGTCCCGCGTTCAACGCAATCTTGATCGCGATCATCGGCCTGGGAATTGTCTTTCTGTTTCCGTTGCGCCGCACTCTGGACAAGCAATCCGAGTCCGAGTATCCCCGTTCGGCCGTGCAATATTTGGCCGATCACCCGGTACACGGAATTCTGTTCAACGACTACGGTTGGGGTGGGTACCTGATCTGGGCCGCACCACAGCCGAGCAGGGTTTTCATCGATGGCCGCGCCGATGTTTACGAGTACGCCGGTGTGCTGGCCGACTATATGAGCATCATTCGCTTGGAACCCAATACCATGCAACTGCTCAAGAGATATGACATCCAAGCGTGCCTGATCCGGCGAAACGCCGCATTAGGAACGGCCCTGAGTGCTGCAGGCGGATGGGAGCGGGTTTATGAAGACCCCCTCGCCGCCGTTTATGTGAAAAAGCCGGGCACACTCACGCGCTAAGTCCCGCCAATAGAGTCGATTCCAAAAACAAGAAATGTGAACAATCGGAGTCCCCTACGCGCCGGAGGTGCCAGCCGCCCGCGCGAAGCCTGTCTCTCCTTTCGGTATCCCCTGAATTATCTGTGGGTTCCTTGCCGAATCGCAAGGAAATCCAATTGGTTTATGACATGCTCGGATTGAAAGTACTAGATAAGGAGTCAACGTCCGTCGATGGAGCGCGGGAAATGCCCAGCCCCTTGGTGCGTCTGTGGAAGGATCAGAAAGGGCAAGATTTGTTTGAGTACGCTCTCTTGCTGCTCCTGATCGCGCTGATGCTCGTTGCATCGACGAGATCCTTGTCACAAGCCATCGGCAATGCTTTCCGCACTGTCACGAATACGGTCTCAGCGGCGACCCCTACTAGCCCCGCCGGTAATGGAAACGGAACGGGCGGGGGCGGCGCACCTTAGAGCCGCGTTGGACTCTCCGCTGTCGCCTTGATCACCTCTAGTTAGCCTCAACCTCGGCCCTGAAGCGCCGAGTCAAGTAGCCGATCGTGGGCGTTCCGAATGGCGATTTGTCTACAAACGGTCACACTCTACGGGCTTTTCATTTGCCGTGGAGCAAACAAAACGCGGAAATAGACCAGTTTGAATAGGTTGCATCAGCTTCATTTTCAAAGCGCTTAACCCCCCATTGGCAGATGGAATGCTCATTCTACGCACCTAGCTCGGATGGGCTATGTCTATCTACCGCCGGAGGATCGAAATGAAGAGTTTGTTCAAGCGTTTGTGGAAAGAAGAATCAGGGCAGGATTTGACCGAATACGCCCTGCTCCTGGTTCTGATCGCCTTGGTCGCTGTAGCGGCGTTGCAAGGCCTCGCCACTGCGATCAATAAAGTCTATACCAACGTCGCCGCCAACCTCACCGGACAGGTACCATAGGCCTGGATCGACCGGATCGCCGCAGTCTGAACATGCAGACGGCCACGCGGCGGTTTTGGCGGCGGGGCCTTTCAGTGCGGAGGTTCGGAGTTTTCGCTCGACTGACGTTGTTTTGCTCATGCCGGTCGATCCGCAGAACCGCAGGCAACAGACCGCAGCGCCTCCAATGCCGCAGCGAATCAGTGACTGAGGGAGTTAGGTGTTAAATTTGTCGGCTGACATCACTTGGGGATTCGCGACAATCGTGGCCCTCTTGGCCGGCTGGATCGATTGGCGCTCGCGGCGCATCCCGAATTGGCTGACCGTTTCCGGTTTCTCGGCGGGCATTTTTGCCAACGCGATTCTGGGAGGTTGGGCCGGCGCGAAGACGTCTCTCCTCGGCGCCGGAATCGCGCTGGCGGCCCTCTTGCCGGTGGTACTCCTCCGCGGCCTGGGCGCGGGCGATTGGAAATTGATGGGAGCGCTCGGCGCGATCGTCGGCCAGGAGGAAATCGTCTACATCCTCTTCGCCGCGATCGTCGTGGCGGGAGTGATCGCCGTCGCGCAGATGATTCGAGAGAAGCGAGTCTTCGTGACGCTCTTGAACCTGTGGGAGCTCCTGCGCGGATTCTTTGTGTTCGGTCTGAAACCGCATCCGGAAATCAATCTGGAAAATCCCGCCGCTTCCACGCTGCCGTTCGGCGTGGCGGTTGCGGCGGCGACGTTGCTGTGTTGCGGCGCGGTTCTCGCGGGTGCTTGAAGTTTTGCTCGAGGTGAAATGATGAACTGGCAGAGGCTTGGCGGTGGTCTCGCGATCAGCTTGATAGTCGGCCTGCTGGCGGGCGGTTTCGTATTCACGCAATTCAGGAAATTGGCGCAAGCAAAATCCATCCCAACCGTCCCCGTCGTGGTGACGTCGCGGGCGATTCCGCTGGGGACGCGCCTGCAAGCCGGCGACTTGCGCGTGATGAATTGGCCGGCCGCGCGTCCAGTGCAGGGAATGTTCGCTCGGATTGAAGACTGCGTGAACCGCGCCGCGATCACCTCGCTGGTCGAAAACGAGCCGCTGCTCGAAGGCAAGCTCGCGCCGAAAGAGGGCGGCGCGGGGCTTTCCGCGACGATTCCGAGCGGAATGCGCGCCGTCTCCGTTTCCGTGAATGACGTCATCGGCGTCGCCGGATTCGTCGTGCCCGGAACGATGGTTGACGTTCTAGTGACGGGAAATATGGGCTCGGGCAGCGTGACGCGAACGATTCTCGAAAATGTGCGCGTTCTCGCGGCCGGGCAAAAGGTGGAGCAGGACCGCGAAGGCAAGCCGCAGACCGTGCCAGTGATCACGCTCCTGGTCAGTCCCGAAGATGCGAACTCGCTCACGATGGCAAGCACGCAAGGGCGCATTCAGCTGGCGCTTCGCAACACGCTCGACTCGGCCAAAGTCGATCCGGCGCCCGTGCTGCAAACTTCGCTATTCGGAGGCGTCACGGCGGCTCCCGCGGGCTCGGTGACAGCGAAAAAGACGCGCGCGCCGGAGAGGCCCAAGGTCGCGCCGGCCCCGGAAACATATAACGTGGAAATGATCCGCGGAAGCAAGAAGGAAGAGACCCAATTCCCGGTTGAGTAACCGAACCGGGCAGTCGTGAAAGAGCGATGACCAAAGGACATATGCGCGGAACTAAATCGGCGATAGCGATCGCCGCGCTCTGCTTTACCGTTCTGTGCTGCGTTATCTCCGCGCGCGGCCAGGATTCGGTGGGTGCCGTGACTCCAGCCGCGCCGCTCGAAGCTGCCAACGCGATCGCTCAGCAAACCAGTCCGGGGCAATCCGCGGCGGCCGCAAGCAGCGGGGAACGCCTGCACCTGCTCGTGGGCCGTTCGCTGGTCATCAGTTCGCCGTCTCCCGTGAAGCGCGTCTCGATTGCCGATCCGAATATCGCCGACGCCGTCGTGATCAGCCCGTACCAGGTATTGCTCAATGGCAGAAATCCGGGCGGAGTTTCTCTCGTGATGTGGGATGAATCCGACCAGAGCCAGACGTTCGAGGTCTTTGTGGACCTGGATATTTTGGGCCTGAGTCAAAAAATCCGCGAAGTTTTCCCCAACGAGCCCGTGCGCGTGGAAGCGTCGAAGGATTTGGTGATGGTGTCGGGCCGTACGTCATCGAAGGCGGTGGAAAATCAAATTCTCGCGATCGTCTCTTCCGTCACGCCCAAGGTCGTCAATTTGATGGAAGCGCCCACCGCGCCCGCGCTGGGGCAGATTATCCTGCAGGTGAAATTTGCCGAGGTCGATCGCTCGAACCTCAATCAATTCGGCGTGAACCTCTTCAGCCCGGGCACGGCCGCGAATGGGCCGAGGAGCACGGTCGGCTCAGCCGGCACCCAGGAGTTCAACGCCCCGAATCTCAATTCGCTGTCGTCGGGCAGCACCTCCACAGGCGCGGGCGGCGCCCAGAGCCTGGCGACGAATTTCACGTTCAGCAATCTGTTGAACATTTTTCTCTTTCGCCCCGATCTTGACCTCGGCGCGACCATCGAGGATCTCCAGCAGAAAAACATTCTGCAGATTCTGGCGGAGCCGAATCTCTTGACCGCCACCGGCAAGGAGGCAAGCTTCCTGGCCGGCGGAGAATTTCCGTATCCCGTGGTGCAGGCTTCGAGCATCTCCAACGCCGTCACGATTCAGTTCCGCGAATACGGCGTACGGCTCACATTCACGCCGACCATTTTGGAAAACGGCCAGATTCACCTGAAAGTCCGGCCCGAAGTAAGCGCCCTCGACTACAGCAACGCCGTGACGATTTCCGGCTTCACCATTCCGGCGCTTTCGACGCGCCGAGTGGAGTCGGAGATGGACTTGAACGACGGCCAGAGCTTCGCCATCGCCGGCCTCGTGGACGACCGCGTCACAAAAATTTTGAGCAAGGTCCCCGGAATCGGCGACATCCCTGTGCTTGGAAAACTTTTCCAAAGCACTTCGTTCAACAGATCGAAGACCGAGCTTTTGGTCCTGGTGACTCCGAGAATCGTCAAGCCGTTCTCGCCAAGCGAGACCCCGGCAGGCCCGCAATTTCCCATTCCCTTCCTGGCGCCCGCGGCGCCCGAGGGGAGCACTCAGCCGACGGCCAAACCATGACGCGTGTGCGAAAACTCGAGTTCCAGCGCTTGAGGCACAGAGGAGATCAAGTCGGGATATGTTAACGGTCGCAGTAGTCAGCAATGACGTCGCCAGCCGGACTGCCTTGGCGCATTGCCTCCACCAGACCGGCCTGGCGCGGGACATTTTCGAATGCGCGGACTCGCGCGACAGTTATCCCGCGTTCCGGGAGACGCTGCCGGATGTGGTGCTGCTCGATTTGTCGCCCGAAGACCCGGCGCCGCAGTTTGAATTCGCCGCCTTCCTTCATCGGCTGTCGCCGTCGATTCGCGTGGTGGCTTGCTCGGAGGTGGCGGAGCCGGATTCCGCCGTGCTGATGCGCGCGATGCGTCACGGGGTGCGCGAATTTCTGCGCAAGCCTTTGGAAGTCGCGCTCCTCCGCGAAGTGCTCGCGAGGTTTGAGCAGGAGCGAGGCACGGCTGCGCCGGTGGTGCCGAGGAAGCTGATCGCGGTCATCGGCGCGAAGGGCGGAGTGGGCACGACCACGGTGGCTGTGAATCTGAGCGTGCAGCTTGCGCGCATCAGCAAGAGGCGCGTCCTGCTGCTCGATCTGGCCCGGCCGATGGGTTTCGCGAGTCTGATGCTCGACTTGCAGCCGAAATTTTCGCTGCGCGACGCGACTCAAAGATCGGACCGCATCGACGCCCATCTTCTCGAAGGCCTGATTACGCCGCACAAGAGCGGGCTGGGCGTCCTCGCGGGAATTGCCGATCCGAACGACTGGTCGAGTATTCCCCTGGGCGCGATTCCCCGCGTCGCCGACGTGGCGCAGGCCAGCAGCGATTACGTCGTCGCGGATCTCGGTGTGTTTTGCCCCCCGGAATGGACGTCGCTCGTGAGCGAAGCGCGCTGCGCGCTCATCGTGTCGGAAGCGCACGTGGCTTCGCTGTGGGCCGCGGAAAGGCAAGTGGCCGCCCTCGCGTCGCGGAATGTGGACGCTGCGCTCCTGCGCCTGGTCATCAACCGGTGGCACCGCCGCGACGAGGGTGTGATCAAGAGCGTCGAGCAGAGGACCAAACGAAACGTGTTCCTGCGCCTTCCCAACAATTTTGCGAAGGTGAACGACGCGATGACCACCGGCATACCCATTGCGGACAATCACGACAACACCATCGTTTCGCGTTTGCGGGAGTTCGCCGTCGAAATTACGAGCGGTCCGGTTGCGCCGCGTCCCACGCAGCGGCGCGCCGGTCTTGGAAATTTCTTTTCGTCAAATTCATCGAGGTAGGGGAGTAAATGGCCGTGTCTTCGCCGTCCAGATCTGAACTGAATGCGCTGAAGGTTACGATTCACCGGAACCTCATTCAGAAGATCAATCTCGACCAGATGCAGGCGATGGATCGCGAAACGGTGCGCCGCGATCTGACGCGCGCCATCGAATCGCTGGTCGGCGGCGAAGCCACGCCGATGTCCCTGGTCGAGCGCGAGCGCCTCACGCAGGAGTTGCTGGACGAAGTATTCGGGCTCGGTCCTCTCGAGCCGCTCCTGAAGGACCCGGCCGTATCGGACATTCTCGTGAATTCCTACCGCGATGTGTTCGTCGAGCGGCGGGGAATTCTGGAGCGCACCACCACGCAATTTCGCGATGAGGCGCATCTGCGTTTGATTATCGATCGCATCGTGACCGCCGTCGGCCGTCGCGTGGATGAATCCTCGCCCATGGTCGATGCGCGCCTGCCCGACGGCTCGCGCGTGAACGCCATCATCTCGCCGCTGACGCTGGACGGCTCGTGCCTCTCCATCCGCCGGTTCGGCCACGATCGCTTGACCGCCGAGGATTTGCTGCGCAATCAGACGTTCACTCCGGGCATGCTTCAGTTCCTGGAGGGCTGCGTCCGCGCGCGGCTGAACATCCTGATCTCCGGCGGCACCGGCAGCGGAAAGACGACGATGTTGAACGTCCTCTCTTCCTACATCTCGAATCGGGAACGCATCATCACCATCGAGGACGCCGCGGAACTGCACCTGCGCCAGGATCACGTCGTGCGCCTCGAAACGCGCCCGCCGAACATGGAAGGCCAGGGCGCCGTGCGCCAACGCCAACTGGTGATCAACTCCCTGCGTATGCGGCCGGATCGCATCATCCTCGGCGAGGTTCGCGGCGAGGAAGCGCTGGACATGCTGCAGGCCATGAACACGGGCCACGACGGTTCGCTCACCACGATTCACGCCAATTCACCGCGCGACGCCCTGGCGCGCCTCGAAACCATGGCGGCAATGTCCGGCCTGAACCTGCCGGAGAGAGCGATTCGCCAGCAGTCGGCTTCCGCCATCAACATCATCGTGCAGATCACGCGCCTCAGCGACGGCTCGCGCAAAGTCGTATCCATTTCGGAAATTTCGGGAATGGAGGGCGACCTCGTTTCCATCCAGGAAATTTTCGTGTTCAAGAAGCGGGGAATCGGCGAGACAGGCGCGGTGCTCGGCGAATTTTCAGCGTCCGGAATTCGCCCGCGCTGCAGCGAACACTTGGCGATATCCGGCATTCAATTGCCGGTATCCATGTTTCGGCCGGAGATGAAGTACTAAGGCAATGACGATGGCGCTCGCACTCTCGGTCATGATCGGCATCGCGATTACCGTCGCGGTCTTTGGATTCATTTGGATCGGAAGCCCAAATCGCGTTCAGCAGATTGCTCGGCGGCTCGAGGAAAGCACGCCGCCGCGCCGATCCCTCGAAGCTTCCGCTGGCGCGCCCTTGTTCCGGGATGAGGGCTTGAGTGCTCTCCCCTGGCTCGATCGCGCGCTCGGAAACTGGTCGAAGATAGGCGATTTTCAGATGCTGCTCGCGCAGGCGGGAATCGAGACCAAGCCGGGGAAACTCCTGTTGACGACGGGCGTGATGGCGGTGCTGAGCTATCTGATCGTCTACTCGTTCTTCGGCAGCGTTTTGATGGCCGCCGGCGTTGCCGTGGTCATCGGCTCGATCCCGATCGTCACAATTTGGTACCGGCGGCGCGCGAGGTTGCGCGCCTTCGAGAAGAATTTCCCCGAGGCCATCGATTTGCTCGCGCGCGCGGTGCGCGCCGGTCACGCCCTCTACAACGGGATTGAGATCGTCGGCCAGGAAACGAATGAGCCGCTCTCCGGCGAATTTCGCAAGACGTTTGAGGAGCAGCGCCTGGGTCTGGAATTTCGCGAGGCGCTCGTCAATCTGACGAGACGCGTGCCCTTGCAGGACGTCAAGTTTTTCGCCGCGGCTCTGACGATTCAGGACGAAACCGGCGGGAACCTCGCCGAAATTCTGGCCAATCTCGCCGCCACCGTGCGCGAACGGTTCAAGATCCGGGGCGACGTGCGCGTGAAAACGGCACAAGGGCGGATGACCGCGGCGATTCTCACGTCGCTTCCGCCGAGTATGCTCATCCTGCTGAATTTCCTGAATCCGGGCTACTCGAGGCTCTTGTTTACGGATCCCTATGGAATCACCGCCCTTACTGTCGCGGGGACGCTGCAGCTGATTGGCGCAGTCATCTTGTGGAGAATTGTCGACATCGATGTGTAAGCGTCGAGAAAGGAGAAGGCAATGATACTCACAACCATTGCGGTGATCGTCGTCGCCGCTGTCGCCGTGGGCATGTCGATCGCGTTCATGGTGATCCCGCCCAGCGACCCGGCCCAGCGCCGCTTGTCCCGGCTATGGCGCGAGGCGAAAACCCCGACGCCCACTGTCACGTTCCGGCACAAGCAAAAGGAGCGCGCCGAACGCGTCCTCCAAGATGTTGGCAAAGTCATGCTGCCCTGGAGCAAAGACAATGGCCGGACAAATGTGTTATTAATGCGCGCGGGCTATCGGAAGCCCGACTCCCTCCTCGTGTACCAGGGGGCGAAAGTTGTCGTTCCCGCTCTGCTGGCAGTATTGATATTGTTCACGGGCGTCTACCGGTTCAATCCGGCTTTAGTGCTCGTCACCGCAGCAATCGTTGGGTTCGTCGCTCCCGATTTTTGGCTGACTGGACGAGTTCGGTCCAGGCAAAAGAAGATCGTTGCGGGCCTGCCGGACGCCCTCGACTTGCTGACCGTATGCGTCGAGGCGGGCATGGGGCTCGATCAGGCCATCTATCGAGTCAGCCAGGAAATTCAGATTTCGTGTCCCGAATTGAGCGAAGAGATGCGGCTGATGAATATGGAGGCGCGGTTCGGCAAGAGCCGTGCTGAATCCATGCGTGACATGGCCGCCCGCACCGGAGTCGAGGACGTCAAAACGGCCGTCGCGATGCTCATTCAGACTGACCGGTTTGGAACCGATCTTGCCCGCGCCCTGCGCGTCCACTCGATAACGATGCGTGTAAAGCGCCGCCAGCACGCGGAGGAGATGGCGTCGAAGACCTCGGTCAAAATGGTTCCGGCGCTCGTGTTCTTTATTTTTCCGGCGATGTTTGTGGTGATTCTTGGGCCCGCGGTGATTGCCCTGATGCGCACGCTGAAGCTGTAGGGGGACCTGAAGCGGCAGGAAATTTTTGGAGGGAGAGGAGGAGCCATGGACGGAGCAACAGTGATTCGGATCGTCTGCGGGATACTGGCGATTGTTGTCCTGGGGGTCATTATCTGGCGTCGGAAGCGCGAAGCGGTTCGGTAGTCTCGGTTCTGGAAGTAAAGGGATGGTACGGAAACGACTTTAATTTCTGAGAGTGTATTGTGCCAAACAAAGAAGAACGGATGTGCGTGCTGAATCGGACGCGCGAGCGATTCGTCGCTACGAACGTCTCCGTGGCCGATTCTTATTTTCGCAGGCTGGTCGGCCTGCTCGGAAAAACCCGCAAGTGGGCGCGCGCGGGGCGTGGGCTGTGGATTATCCCCTCGCACGGCATCCACACGATCGGGATGCTGTTTCCGATCGACCTGATTTTTCTCGACCGCGAAAAAAACGTTGTGCACCTCGAGGAGCACGTCAGGCCTTTCCGCATTTCCAGGGTTTCGCTGAAAAGTTACAGCGTGCTGGAACTGCCCGCGCATACGGTCTTTCGCACCGGCACCTGCGTGGGCGACCAGTTGGAATTTCTTCGCGCGGAAAACGGAAATTCCGCCGCCGAGCCGGTTTCGCAAGGCGCGCACAACAATTGAGCCTGGTGAGCCTGGATACGCGGCTAGGCCGCCTTGTTCAGCGGGCGCCGCGCAGCCTTGAGAGATTTTCCAGGGCCCAAAGCGGTTTCGAGTGTGTTGGTGTTTTTTGCCGGCGCTGAGCCCGCTATCCGTTTTGCCCTTCGCAAAAAATTTGGACTGCTAAATCCTGCCGTTCTTGCGGGAGCGCGTCTCGACGGCTTGCCTCTCGGCCCCAGCCTCGCTAAAGTGATTACGATGTTCACACTCCGGCGGGTCGCGCTTTGTGTTTCTGGTTTGACGCTGCTCCTTCTTCTTTCCTCGTGCCTCCCGGCCCGTGCGCAAGAGCAGGGGCAGAGCGGCAACATTCGCGTGAACGTGAACCTGGTCCTGGTCGACGCGACCGTGAAGGCCAAAGACGGCCAGATCATGTCCAGTTTGAAGAAGGAAGATTTCGAGGTCCGCGAGGACGGCACGCTGCAGAAGCTGGATGTTTTCAGCCGCGACGAAATGCAACTCCACGTCGCCCTTGTGCTCGACCTGAGCGATTCGCTCGAGCCGTTTCTCGGCCCGCTGCGCGACGCCGCCACCATCGCCCTTTCCGCTCTGAAGCCCGACGACGAAGTGGCGCTCTTCACGTTTGCAACGGAAGCTCAGCTGAGCGTGCCGCTCACGAAAGACAAGAGGAAGATCGCCGACCAAATCAATACGTTTGAGGCGCGCGGCGCGACCAACATCAACGACGGCATCTTCGTTGCCGCCGAATATCTCCTTAAGAACGCTCCGTCCGGGCGCCGCGTGATCATCCTGATCAGCGATGACGTCGGCACGGACGCCGGCGGGCAAGGCACGCGCGACATTGTCACCGAAGCGATCGCGGCAGACTCCGTCCTCTACAACTTGAAAGTACCCGGCTACAACCCGCCCTCAACTCTTTTCATGGCCAGCATGATTCCCGGGCTCGTGAACATCCGCAAGGTGATGGACGCGACAGGCGGGGAACTCTTCGACGTGCACGACGTCGCGCATCTGGACGAAGTCTTCAGCGCACTGATCCAGCGCATCAAGACGCGCTACACGCTGGGCTACTACACAAGCGCCAGCGGCGCCGAAGGCAAGCCGCACAAGCTGGAAGTGCGCCTCGCCAACTCGTTCGGCAAAAAGGGCCGCGACTACACAATTTTGGCCAAGAACAGTTACTACATTCGGTGAAGCGAACGTTGAAGGAAGCGTTGACTCGTTACGGTTTCGGAGCACTGGGTTTCGGAGGGCCGGGCTTCAGCCCGGCCGTAAGCGCGCTCACCTAACCGGCTTTAGCCGCTGAAGTCCCACGAAGCTCGCTTCGTGAAAACAGAATCCGTCCATGATAAAGCTCTCCGTCCTTGACCAATCGCCCGTGTCCGAAGGCTTCACTCCCGCGGACGCGCTGCAAAACACAATCGAGCTGGCTCGCCTGGCCGACAAGCTCGGCTACGAGCGCTACTGGATCGCCGAGCACCACGCCATCGTCACGCTCGCGAGCCCTGCCCCCGAAATCCTGATCGCGCGGATCGGCGCGGAAACTTCTGGCATTCGCATCGGCTCGGGAGGCGTGCTGCTCCCGCATTACAGCCCGCTCAAAGTTGCGGAATCGTTTCGCATGCTGCACGCGATGTATCCCGGCCGGATCGATCTGGGCATCGGCCGCGCGCCCGGCGGCAGCGGCCTCGAAGCGTTCGCCCTGCGGCGCGACCGCAGCGACCGCATCCAGAATGACGATTTCCAGGAGCAGCTGCTCGAGCTGCTCGCCTTTCTGCATCACGCATTTCCCGCCGAGCATCCCTTCGCCCGCATCAAGGTTTCGCCGGACATGCCCGGCGCGCCCGACGTTTGGCTGCTCGGCTCGAGCATGTGGAGTTCAAACGTGGCGGCGGCGTTGGGATTGCCGTACGCTTTCGCGCATTTCATTTCGTCCGAGGAAACGCGCGCGGCAGTCGAGAACTACCGATCGAATTTTCGCGCGTCAAAATATTTGGCAAAGCCGCAAGCGATCGTTGCCCTCGGCGCAGTCTGCGGCAATACTGAGGAAGAAGCGAAGCGGCTGTACACGAGCACGCGCCTGCATGTTCGCCGGATTCGCCTTCATGGGACGCGCTTGCCGGTCGCCTCACCCGAACAAGCGATCGCGGAGCTGGGAGATCTCGCTTTCGGTGACGATCCCGTCGTGCGCGGAGGCGGCGAGTGGCCGCGCTACGTTGTGGGCGCGCCGGAACAAGTGCGCGGGGAACTCGAACGCATCGCGACCGAACTGCAAATCGACGAGATCATGCTCATCGCGGTCATGCACGACTACCAGGCCCGCCAGCGTTCCTACCGCCTCATCGCCGAAGCGACGAATATTCCCGCCCGCGCGCTCGCAGCGCCGTAGCGCCGGCGTCTCGCCGGGGTCTTTGGTGTCATCATCCCGTTAAACCCTGCTGGCGAGACGCCGGCGCTACTGAATGCGCCGTCACGTCAGTCGAGCTCCACGGAAGAATCAGCCCCTCCGAATCAGCTTCGTCATTAAGTCCACGAAGAGTTTCTTGAAACGATCGTGGTCGATTTCCTGCAGCACATTCACCACGCCCGCGGACGGTGGCGGCCCCATGTAATATTGCCGCGGGTCGACGAACACGCGCCGGTCCGACGCGCTCACCGTTTTCGGCGCGGCCGCAACGCGATCCCAATTCTTCGGCCAGAACATCGCATCGCCATAACGCGGCCCGGGCGTCGTGCAAATGTCCACGTACATCGGCTCCGATTTCGTGAAGAGGCTCGGATCGATGACCTGCGCGGCAATCATTTCGTCAGCCATCCGAAACAGGCGCGCCTTGGGATTCTGGCGCACGGGCTCCACGGCGTATTTCTGAAAGAGGTCGGAAATGGGGCTCGCGGCGCGCGCCACGATTTCGTCGATCATCCTTCGCCCTGGAGGAAGCTCATCGTCTTCGTGGATTTCCTCCGCCAGGTCCACGGTGACGACGCTGCACTTTGGCCATCCGCCGCGCAGCACTTTTCGCGCGGACTCGGGATCGAAGAAAATGTTGAACGTATTCGTGAAGGTGTGGAAGCCCGTCCCCATGATCACGATTTCGGGTACGAGCGGCACGATGTCCGGCGCGAGCGCAATCGCGAGCGCGATATTCGTGAGCGGGCCGCCAGCGTAGATCGTCACCTCGCCCGGATTTTCGCGCACGGTCCTGATGATGAATCGCGCCGCGTGCTCCTCGCGCGCCTTCAGTTCAGCGAAGCGATCGTAGGGCGGAGGCAGCGGAGTGATTTCGTCCGGCCCGCCATTCGCGCGCCCGCCATTCATCAGATTGAATGCGCCCATCCAAGGGTCGAGCCGGTGTCCGCCGTAGAGCTGCTGCCGGAGCTGCCATTCTTCCTTCGTATTGAGCATCGGAAATTCCGCGCCGCCGTACACCGGAACCTCGGTGCGCCCCATCATCTCGAGAAGCCGCAGCGTGTACGCCATCTCCTGCTTCATCCAGGCGTCGCCGGTCACAAGCGTAATGCCGAGCAGATCGACGCTGTCCGCCTGAAGCATCATCAGCGTTCCCAGGATGTCCGTGCCGAACGGGCCGGAGTTGTCCTGGTCGTAGATGACTTTTTTCTTCCCACCGGGCGCAACTGGAGCAGGGGTCAGCTCGGAGGGAGGTTCGGAAGTTCGCTCGCGCGCTGCAGCGCTTTCCGGGGGCATTTGCGATATCGCGACGGCCGCGCCCACGGTCTTGATAAATTCCCTGCGTGTTGTGCTCATAGAAATTTGGCTCCTGCAAGATCGTGTAGCGCACGCCTGCCAGGCGGGCACCTCGGTCGTCCCGTCGACCGGCCGGATGCCCGCCTCGAAGGCGGGCGCTACACGGCGTTGCCCGATCGGCGAATCGCCTTTGTCATCAAATCCGTGAACAGCTCTCGGAACCGCTTCTTGTCGATTCCGCTCAGCACTTGAACGCGGCCGGCCTTGATCGCCGGATTGTTCTGCCCGGCGAGTTCGCCGCCGCGATCCTTCCAGTCGGCATCCCAGAACGAAGTGTCGCCGTAGTGGCCGTCGTTGTGCGTCACGATGTCGATATACATTTCATCGTAGCCGGCGAAAATCGATGGATCGATGGCGTGCGCCGCCATCATTTCATCGGGCATGCGGAACGAGCGCCGCTGCGGATTGGCGCGCTGCGGCTTCTGCTCGTACTCGCGAAAAAGATCGGCGATCGGCGACTGCGCGCGCGCGACGATTTCGTCCACCTTGCCGTCGTCCTGCATGTGCACCTGCTCGGCGAGATCGGTGATGACAATGGTGAATTTCGCAAATCCCGCGCGAAAACAGATCTTTGCAGCCTCGGCGTCGAAATAAACGTTCACCGAACTCGTCGAGTGATGAATGCCGCCGCCCATGAAAATCACTTCCTTGGTGATGGGCACGATGTCCGGCGCGAGCATCACGGCCAGCGCGAGATTTGTCATGGGTCCGCCGCAGTACATCGTCACTTCGCCAGGATTCGCACGAATCGTGCGGATGATGAAATCCGCGGCGGGCTCGGGCTGCGCCTCGATTTGCGCGAACCGGTTGTACGGCGGCGGCAAGGGACTGACTTCGTCGCGCCCGGGAGCGTCTTTCGCGAAGCTGCCGAGATAGCCTTCGTCGCCGAGCGACCTCGCGCCGAACGTCTGGTAGCGCATCTGCGCTTCAGCCTTGGTGTTCAGCAAAGGGTCCTGCGCGCCCGTGAAGACGGGAATTTCTGGCCGGCCCATGATTTCGAGGAGGCGCAGCGCGTACGCAGTTTCCTGCTTGGCCCACATGTCGCAGCTCACCGTGCAGATTCCCAGCAGATCGATGTTGTCCGCCTGCAGGAGCATCAGCGTCGCCGCTGTGTCGGTGGAAAGCGGTCCGCGGTGGTCCTGGTCGTAGATCAGTTTTTTCTTGGCGCCGGGTGCCGCGGAAGTTTGCGGCACAGGTGAGAACATGGCGCTGTGCGCGAGCAAATTGGGTGAGGATTGCATTGTGCCCCCTTACGTTTCGGAGCGATTCGATACACTTTAGCGGATCAAAAGTCAAAAGCCCCACCCTTGCAAAAACCGCAAGGATGGGGCACCCAAACCCCAAACCAAAAATCTGAAATCTCAAATCTGAAATGTCAAATCCCAGATTCCGAATCCGAAATCTCCAGCATTCTAACCTCCACCGTTTAGAACTTCCGAGTGTGCTGCTCGCCCCAGCGTTCGATCACGACCTTCTTGTCCGTGTAGAACTCGATCGCGTCGCGTCCTTGCGCGTGCATGTCACCGAAGAAGCTGCCTTTCCATCCGGTGAAAGGGAAGTACGCCATGGGCGCGGCGACGCCGATGTTGATGCCGATGTTGCCGGCGGGCGCTTCGTAGCGGAACTTGCGCGCGGCGGCGCCGCTCGACGTGAAGAGCGAAGCTTGGTTGCCGTATGGGCTGCGTTCGAGGAACGCGATTGCTTCATCGATGTCTCGCGCGTGGACTAGGCTGAGCACCGGCCCAAAAATTTCGGTGTCGGTCAGTTCGCTCGTCGAGGGCACGCCGTCCAGAATCGTCGGCTTCACGAAGCTGCCGGTTTCGTGTTTCGGAATTCGCGCGTTGCGCCCATCGAGCAGAACTTTCGCCCCTTCTTTTTCGCCCACGCCGATCAGCGATTCGATGCGTGCTTTGCTCTGCGCAGTGATCACCGGCCCCATCTGTACTCCCTCTTCGAGTCCGTCTCCCACGCGAAGAGACGCAGCAGCGGCAGTGATCGAGTCGCGAAACGTCTTCTGCGCCTCGCCAATCGTGACCGCGACGGAAACGGCCAGGCATCGCTGGCCCGCGCAACCAAACGCGCTGTCACTGATGATCTGCGTCGCCATTTTCATATCGGCGTCGGGCAGAACGATCACATGATTCTTCGCGCCGCCCTGGCATTGCGCCCGCTTTCCGTTGGCGCCCGCTCGCGCGTACACATATTTCGCGATGGGCGTTGAGCCCACGAAGCTGATCGCGCGAACTTTGGGATGATCGAGCAGCGCATCGACCACGGCCTTGCCACCATTCACCAGGCTGACGACTCCCTTGGGCAATCCAATCTGCTCGAGCAATTCAAACACGCGCATCATCGTGAGCGGTACGCGCTCGGACGGCTTCAGCACGAATGTGTTCCCCGTGGCGATGGCGTAAGGCAGAAACCAGAAGGGAATCATTCCCGGAAAATTAAACGGCGTGATCGCGGCCACGACTCCTAGCGGCTGGCGAATCATCGTTTCATCCACGCCGCGCGCCACGTCCTCGAGGTTGTAGCCCTGCATCATCGTCGGGATGCCGCAGGCAACCTCCACATTTTCGATCGCGCGCCGCAGCTCGGCCTTGCCCTCGGCAAACGTCTTCCCGTTTTCCTGGCTGATGATGCGGCCCAGTTCGTCGATGTGCTCCTCGAGCAGCATCTTCAGCTTGAAGAGCGGCTGGATGCGGTCTTCCGCGGGAGTGCGCCGCCACTCGCGAAAAGCAGCGGACGCGCCCTCGACCGCCGTGTCAACTTCGACCGCGGTGGACAGCGGGGCCTGTGCAATCGTCTCACCGGTGGCCGGATTAATAATGTCGCGCCACTCCGCCGTCTTCGATTCCGTCCAGCTTCCGTTGACGTAATTCAGAACTTTAGTTCGCGTCGCAGTTGCTCCGTCCATCACGATCCTCAATTCATTTGAAATCGATTTATATAAATCCCTATTTCCAGAAATTACGCGCTTACGCGCTGGCCTTCGCCGCCGAATTCAAAAACCGCTCGATCCGGTCGAGCACGTCCATGGCGGTGAGGCACTGCGCGACGCTGGCGTTAGGCTCGCGCTTTTCGCGGATCGCTGCGAAAAACTCGCGGTCCTGCAGCTCGATCCCGTTCATCGAGACGTCCACCTTGGAAACGTCGATCTTGTTTTCCTCGCCGTCCAGCAAATCGTCATACCGCGCGATGTATGTTCCGTTGTCGCAGATGTAGCGGAAGAACGTGCCCAGCGAACCCTTATTGTTGAACGAGAGCGACAGCGTGCAGATCGCGCCCGAGGGAACCTTCAACACGATGCCCATATCCATCGCGATTTTCAGCTCCGGATGAAGCGGCCCTTGCACGGCGTAGCACTCGGAAACGAGCTCGCCTGTCTGATACTGAAACAGGTCCACCGTGTGGCAGGCGTGGTGCCAGAGCAGGTGATCGGTCCAGCTACGCGGCTTTCCCGCCGCGTTCATATTCGTGCGCCGGAAGAAATACGTCTGCACGTTCATCTGCTGAACTTTCAGCTCGCGCGCAGTGATTTTTTTGTGGACGTACTGATGGCTGGGATTGAATCGGCGCGTGTGCCCGCCCATGCAGATGACGCCCGTTTCTTTTTGCACTCTCGCCAGCCGCTGCGAATCCGCCAGCGTGTCCGCGATGGGAATTTCAATCTGAACGTGCTTGCCGGCGCGCATGCACTGCTCGCCCTGATTGGCGTGCATCTGCGTGGGAGTCGCGAGGATCATCGCTTCGAGGCCGGGCTGCTTCAGGCTCTCGGCGAGGTCTCCCGTCCAATGGGGAATCTTGAATTTGCGCGCCACTTCTTCGGTGGCCGCCTGATTTCCGCCCGTCAAAGTGATGACTTCGATGCCCGGAATTTTGGCGATGGCCTCCAGGTGTTTCTGGCCAAACGCGCCCTGTCCCGCGACGCCAACTTTCATCTCTTTCTCCATGACTCTGAAGTTTTGCCTAACTACCTTACCATATTTCATTCAGCGGACAGCCCGGCGGCACAAGGCTCCGCCCTCCCAATTTTACTGAAAAAACGAGGTGGCAACGCGTACAAGCGCAGCTATTTTGCCGCAGCCACGTACACCTGATCGGGGCCTACGAGTTCCGCGTTCGGCACTTCCGTCTCCAGCTTCACATGCTGGTAGGACGGCTTTTTCTCCGGCTTGATCAAGAACTTAAGCAGGTATTGATGGCCAAGCCGGTCGGCGAACTCGTCCAGAAAGGGAGAGAACGAAACGGGCGTGCTGAATCCCTGAAAATACGATTCGCCGCCCGTTTTTTCGGTGAGTTGGGAAAGGTCATCTTGCCCGCGGCTAATCCTCCAATAGCTATGGCCGAAATGGCCTGCGGCTGACACAAAAATTGCGCTGACCTGAACACCTGCGCGCTGTGCGTCCTCGACGGAGGCATCCAGATACGTGTCCGTGATTCCCGGCTGGAGCGGGTCGACGCCATCTGAAACCATCAGGATGGCGCGACGAGCCTTCATATCATGCCAGTGCTTGATCGCGTCCGAAACCGCAAGGTACGGACTGCTCTCGCCTCCGAACATTCCCATGGGAATCCGAAGGGCTTTTCCCGCCGCTTCGTGGTCTGTCGTGAAGTCTTGGGCCATGCGGAGAGAGCCGTATTCGGAGTAGCCGACGGCGACGGCCGTTGTGCTCGGCTGAGCGCTCATGAATTTCCGGAGATCGTCGAACTGATTGGCGACCGTCGGGCTGGCGGCTTCGTCGATTAGGATGAGAAGCTCCAAGGCGGCGTGGTCTCCCTGTGCCGGGAACCATTCCAAGACTTGAAGGCGGTTATGACCCTGCATGACGCGGACGTCCTCTTTATTGATCACGGGGATATCCTTGCCGTGCTTCGCTTCAACGGTGACTACCGTGCCCACCGGAACCAGTTCTTCGGAGGTTTGCGGCGGAGGAAAAGCGTTCGCGGCGCCGCAGACTGACGAAATCATTCCGAGGGCCGACATGCAAATGAGGAGTTTGGTTTTCATTGGAGGGTTCCTTTCTCGCGTTGGTTTCTGAGTAGCCCAGCGTCCACGCAGGATATGATGCGTGTACTGCGAGTTTGTCGCTTGATCTGCAGGTTCTCAAGGACGAATCGGAAGGTCTTGTGCGTGGGGACCAGTGCGTGTTGGCCGGGTGACTGCATAGAGCTGCTGGAATTACGCGGTCCAGTGTTGTGTGCGTGGGCGATTGATGGAACAATCTGTGCGGGCATCCAATTCGGTCGCGTCATGAAGCGCCTTCCACCATTGTTCCGGTTGGTCCGCAAATGAGGGCTTCGGTTGAGCCCGGCCGGAGATTTCTGAGTGCTCGCGTCCCAGGCCTGCTCCTATTCATTTCGGTTTTATCATCGTTCATCGGCGTTCATCTGTGGATTCCCGTTTCCGCATCCGCGCAGTCGCACGCCGCCCCCGTTGGCCACACGCTCACTGGAATTGACGTGCTCGAGGCGCAAAACTTCGCGCCGCTGGCCGGAAAACGCATCGGCTTGATCACGAATCAGACCGACATTGACCGCAACGAGCGAAGCGCGATCGATCTGCTGGTGCATGCGCCCGGCGTGACGCTGGTGGCGCTCTTTAGCCCCGAGCACGGCATTCGCGGGACAATCGACGAGCGCTTCCCTTCTTCCCAGGACGCCGCGACTGGGTTGCCGGTCTACAGCCTGTACGGAGAAACCCTGGGTCCAACGGACGCGATGCTCGCCGGTGTCGATACACTCGTCTTTGATATTCAAGACGCCGGCGTGCGCTTCTACACGTACATTGCGACGATGGGATATGCGATGGAAGCGGCGGCAGCGCATCACATCGCGTTCTACGTGATGGACCGGCCGGACCCGCTGCGTGGAGACCGCGTCGAGGGCCCCATGCTCGATCGCGACCGCCTCAATTTCGTCGGCTACTTTCCAATGCCGGTGCGCATGGGCATGACACTCGGCGAAATGGCGCAAATGTTCAACGCGGAAAACAAGATCGGTTGCGATCTGCACGTGATTCAGATGCAAGGCTGGCGGCGCTCGTACTGGTTTGACCAGACGGGGCTGCCTTGGGTGAATCCCTCGCCAAATCTGCGTTCCCTAACCGAAAACGTGCTCTATCCCGGTCTGGAGATCTTGCAGCAAGGCGGCGTGTCGGTCGGGCGCGGAACGAGCCAGCCGTTTGAACTTGTGGGCGCGCCATGGATCAACGGTGAAGAGCTTGCCGGGTATCTGAATCAACGAGCAATTCCCGGCGTACGTTTCGAGCGGACGACGTTTAGGCCTGGCTCAGGCTTGTACAGGGGCGAGTTGTGCCAGGGAGTGAAGCTGGCGCTAACCGATCGCGACGCCTTGAAGCCGCTGCAAATGGCAATTGAAATCGCTGTGGCGCTGGACAAACTTCATCCCGGAGAATTTGACGCAGCGAGAATGATCGAATTGGTTGGCAGCGCCGCGACAATTGGACAACTCACGCATGGCGATGCTCCCGCCGCGATCACAGCGAGTTGGGACAAGGATATCGAAGCCTTTGGCAAGATGCGCGCCAAATATTTGCTCTACGAATGAGTGCGCGGGGCGAGCTGTGTATGACAGCCACTCCTGGCTGCCCCGCGGACGTGCCCGTGCTGGCCCCGTCTCCGTTCGACGACAAATGCCGCCGTCGCACGGCGGACAGCCAGGAGTGGCTGTCCCACTCTTCGTGATACATTTTGTCTCATGAAGATTTGCTCTCTTCTGCCTTCGGCTACCGAAATCTTATTTGCGCTGGGCCTCGGCGATCATGTGGCCGGCGTCAGCCACGAATGCGATTTCCCGCCCGAGGCGCGATCGAAGCCTGTCCTCATCAAATCGCGGATCACGCATACAGAGAGCGCAGCGGCGATCGACAGCCAGGTGCGCGAATTTCTCGCGCGGGGCGAGAGCCTCTACAGCGTCGATTTTGAAATGCTGCGCACCATCGAGCCGGACCTTATCGTCACGCAAGACCTCTGCCACGTATGTGCCGCGACTCCGGACGATTTGGGCGCGGCGCTCGCGCACCTCGAACGCCAGCCACGAGTCGTGACCCTCAATCCGCATTCGCTCGCGGATGTGTGCGCCGACATTCGCGCGGTGGGAGACGCGACCGATCGCACGGCGGAAGCGCAGGCTGGCGTCGCGGAATTTGAACGAAGCATCGCGGAAGTGGAGCGAACGGTTGCCGGCCTCGAGCGTCCGCGCGTGGTGTGCCTCGAATGGCTCGATCCGCCGTATGTCGCGGGCCACTGGGTGCCGGAAATGGTCGAGCGCGCGGGCGGAATCGATGTCTTGGGACGCGCGGAAACGCCGTCGTTTTGTGTGGACTGGGAAGCGGTGCTGGCGGCGCGGCCGGAAGTGATCGTGATCATGCCGTGCGGGTACAGCCTCGCGTCAGCCGATGAAGAGTTTCGCAAATTGCTGCTACCCGATGGCTGGAAGGATTTGCCGGCCGTGCGCGATGGCCGCGTGTTCGTGGTCGAAGCGTCAGGATATTTTTCCAGGCCAGGACCGCGCCTGGCCGACGGATTGGCGATTCTGGCGAACGCGATTCATTCCGCGAGTCAATTTCGCGTCCCATCGACAGATGCGCCGCCGCAGTTCACGCGAGTCGCTTCCACTGGCGTCTAGTGCTAGAGCAGTGCCGGCCCGAGTGGCGCCGGCATCTTGCTTGCCCAGAAGCATGAGGGGCCGGCGGTTTCTTCGCCGCGCGCCGAGTTCGAAACCGCCGGCCCCTCATACTTCTGGGCAAGCGGGACGCCGGCGCCACGGTGCGTGATTCGAACAATTTAGGAATGAGCAGACAGCTTTTTCCGCCAGTGCCGGTAAAAAATCAATCCCGATAACATCAATACGAGGCCGATAGACGAACGAACGGGACGCGCTAGCCACAACGTCACCGTCAGCGCCGCTGCGCCCGCCAGAAACGCCGCGGGAACCCAGGGATACCCAAAGCAGCGATATGGACGCGCGAGTTCGGGTTCGGTGCGGCGTAGTCGCATCATCGCTGCGACTGCGAACGCGTAAAAAATCCAGGACGCGAAGAGAAACAGGGAAGTCAGCTCTTCGAACGATCCCGTGAGCGCAAGAATGCTCGCGAGAACGAATTCGAACGCAAGCGCGCCGCCCGGCGTTCGAAAGCGCGGATGAATTCCCGCGGTCGCTCGAAAGAAAAGTCCGTCGCGCGCCATCGCATACGGCACGCGCGCGCCCGACAGGATCGAGGAATTCAGCGTGCCGATGGCGGAGATCGCCATCGCCAGCGTGACCCACAGCGCCGAGCGGCGGCCCGCGACGCGAGCCACGACGTCCGAACCGACGGAGCGTGAGTGCGCAACCGCCTCGAACGAAAGCGCTGAGTGCGCGGCGAGACTGAAGAGAATGAAAATCGCAGCGCAGAAGAGAACGCCCAGGATGAGCGCGCGCGGAATATTTCGCTGCGGATTCTCAACTTCCGATCCCACGAGGTTCAAGTCTTCCCATCCGTCGTAGGCCCACAGCGCTGCCGCGAGCGCGCCGAAGAACCCCTTAAAAACCGCGGCGCCGGGTCCCGCGGGGAGAAGCGGATGGAAACCCGCTCCGCCGGGGCGCACCAGCGCCAGCCCGATGAAAATGATGGCCACGACGGCCGCGACTTTGATCGCAGTCAGAATCACCTGCACGCGTCCGCCCGCGCGCACGCCGAGGAAATTGATGAACGCAAAAAGGCCGATCGCCGCGACGGCTCCGGGTTGCGCCCAGGTGAAGCTGAAAACGTACGGCTCAGCAAAAAGTGGAAGCGGGATGCGCGCGGTGAAAATCGGGGCGGCGAGCGCGGGCAGCAGGAACCCGCAAAAACGAAGAAGCCCGGCGGCGATCGAGGACATGGAGGCCGGTCGCCCGACGATCGAGTGCATCCAACCGAAGAGGAATCCCCAAACCGGGCCGAACGCGCGGCGCAAGTATGCGTACTCGCCGCCGGCTTCGGGAATCGCCGCGCCCAGTTCGGCAAACGCGAGCGCGCCAAAAAGAGAGAGCAGCCCGCCGACAACCCACGCGGCAAGCACGATGGACAGGGAACCCGCGTCGGCGGCCATTTCCGCGGGCTTCAGGAAAATTCCCGTTCCCACCATCGTGCCGACGACAATCGCGGCCGCGGACCATTTTCCGAGGCCGCGCACGAGGTCGAGCTTATTACCGTCGGTCATCTCGGCTCCGTCACCGTTACGCGAGGTTGCGTGGTGACGCTTACGACCACGCCCACGACGAACGTGATCGCGGCGCTGAGCGGAACGTACCAGGTCCACAGCAGCGGCGTGCGAAACCGGGCGTAGAGAATCGCGACGAGTCCCGCGAACATGCCGGTGAGCACTCCCGGCGCGGTCGCGCGCGCAAATAAGAACGTCAACAGAAATAGCCCGAGCAAGCTTCCGAGCGTGATGGCGGCGATCGTCAATCCCGCCTCGAGCATCGGTCCCCACTGAATCGTGGCGAGCGCCGCGAGCGCTACTCCCCAAACCAGCGTCATCCATCGCGAGCGGCGCAGCAGGCGCTGAGGGTTATTCTCCATCTCACGCAATCCGCGCAGATGCTGAAAATCAATCACGCTGGACGCGGCCAGGGAGTTGAGCGAGCCGCTGGCATTGGACATGGCAACCGCCAGAATCGCGGCCAGGAGCACGCCGCGCGCGCCGCTCGGCATCGCAGTCACGATGAAGTCAGGGAACACCGAATCGTAGCTGCGCCCCGCGACGATCGCCGGCGCGCCCTGCCACGCGTAAAGCATCACGCCGAGAACCAGAAACAACGCAAATTGCACGAGGATGACGATGCCGCTCGCCAGCAGCGCTTTCTTGCTGTCGCGTTCGGATCGCGCGGCGAGCAACCGCTGCACGATCGTCTGATCCGTTCCGTGGCTGCCCATCGTGAAAAACGTGCCGCCGATCACGCCGGACGAGAACGTGTAAAGCTTCGCGGGGTTCGTGAAGCTGAAAGAAAAATCGAGGAGCCGAAATTTGTGTGCCGGCGCAGCGGCGGCGACGACCGCATCCCATCCTCCGGGGATGCGGTGAAGCAACAAGAAAAAAGCCGCCAGCGAACCGAAAAAATAGAGAAAGAATTGCGCGACGTCGGTCCAGATGACAGCCTTCATGCCGCCCTCAAACGTGTAGATGAGAACGAGCGCCATGATCAGCAGGATCGAAGCGCGCTGCCCGGTGCCCAGCGCCACGGTCACAACCAGGGCGATCGCCGCGACCCTCACGCCTTCGGCAAGAACGCGCGTGACGAGAAACGTGGATGCAGCGACCGCCTTGACCCTTGCACCGAACCGCTTCTCCATCATTTGGTACGCGGTATAATATTCGCCGCGGAAGTAGTGGGGAAGAAACAGCAGTACGATCACCACGCGTCCGATCAAATATCCAAACACGAATTGCAGAAACGTGAGATTCCCCGAAAAGGCGACCGCCGGCGTGCCGACAATCGTGAGCGTCGAGGTTTCCGTGGCGACGATCGAGAGCGCCAGCGCCCACCACGGCGCGGAGCGGCCGCCCAGAAAATAGTCGCGAACGCTGCTCTGCCCTCGCCGAAACGCGACGCCGAACAAAGTGATGCCCGCGAGATAAGCGGCGATGACGGCAAGGTCCAGCGAGGTCAGGCGCATGGGGAAGCGTGGCGATCATAGGTGCGCAGCCAGGAAGCGTCAAGCGCACGAGGCCTGGGATGCTGGCGGAAAGCGTCGGGCCGCACTAATGCCTCGTCGCTGAGATCCTCGACGGCACGCGAGTCGTGGCATTCTGTCGGAGGGCCGGGCTTTCAGCCCGGCCGCTGAGCGCGAGCCTGAACCGGCTTTAGCCGCTGAAGCTACTTGCAGACTCGTATGAGGATGCGAGTCGACACCGCCAGCGGCTAAAGCCGGTCTCGTGCGGGCGGCTGGCGGCACGGCTGAAGCCGTGCCCTACAAACATTTGCTGGCTTTCGCGGAAATTTTGCGGCCACGGGGTTGGGTGCAACGCGAGGAAGCACGAATCGACATGAGCTACTTTCTTGGATTTGACGGCGGTGGCACTAAGACGGACTGCGTCCTGCTTGACGCAACCGGGTCCGTTGTCGGGCAAGGGCGCGGCGGCCCGGCGAATCCGTTGCGCTCCGGGTACGATCAGACGTTCTCCTCGCTGCGCGAAGCTGCGGCGCAGGCAATCGTGGCGGCAAAAATTTGTTCCGACGAAGTTACGCACGTTTGCGCGGGCCTCGCGGGGGCGGGGCGCAAGAGCGTGATTCGCCAGGTCATGGTTTTTCTCGCGCAGGCATTTCCTGCGGCGCTTACGCAGGTTGCCACCGACTCCGAAATTGCGCTCGAAGCTGGCGCAGGTTCCGGCCCAGGCGTCGTTCTGATTGCCGGGACGGGATCGGTCGCGTATGGGCGCAACGCCGCGGGGGCGACGGCGCGCGCGGGCGGCTACGGTCCCTGGATCGACGACGAAGGCAGCGCGTTTGAAATCGGCCGGCAAGCGGTTTCCGCGGCGGCTCGGGCGCGCGATTCCGACGCGCCGGCCACTATGCTGACGGCGATGATTCCGACGGTTCTCAACTGCCCGGATTGGGACGACTTGATTTTGCGAATCATGAAAGCGCCGGACGAGGTTTTTCCAAAATTGTTTCCGGTCGTGGCAGAGGCGGCGGAAAAGAGTGACGCTGTAGCGATGGAAATCTTGGCGGACTCAGCGATGCGGCTGGGCCATCTGGCCGCGACGGTGGTTCGCCGTCTGGGAATGAACGACCAGGAATTCGCAATGGTGAAATGCGGCGGCGTTTTTGGCCGCAGCCGAACACTGGATACGCAAGTCGATTCCGCTCTGGCCGGCACCGCACCACGCGCTAAAGTCTCGCGCCTCGAAATTTCTCCCGCCTTGGGAGCGGCGCGAATGGCCGCGCGGCTCTCCGAATCTTCCTCGCACACCGCGTCTCATGGCGTCTGAAGACACTGCCGAAGCTCGCGCCGCGCGCGCGGCCGCGCAGGAAGCTTTTCCCGATCTCGTCACCTCGGCGAACGAAACCGTGCTGCGCGCGCTGATTGAAAATCCCGCCTTCGGCGAGACGCACGTGTGCCTCTTGCTCGAGAGAAAAGACCTCTCCGGCCTGCTGCTCGAGGAAATCAGCAAGCGCAAGGAATGGCGCGGAAGCTATCGCGTCCGGCTGGGCCTGGCGGCGCATCCGCGCACGCCGCGCCTGATCGCGATGCGCCTCCTGCGCGAGCTGCACTTGATGGACCTCGTGCGCATCAGCCTGCTCCCGGCATCGCCGATGGAGTTGCGGCGGCTCGCCGACGAACGTGTGCTGGCGCAGCTGCCCCAACTGCCGCTGGGTCAAAAGCTGATGCTGGCGCGCCGCGGATCGGCGCGAATCGCGGCGGGCCTTGTCGCGGACGGCCCGGAGCAAGTGGCCCGCGTCGCGCTGGACAATTCGTTTCTGACGGAAGCGCAACTGCTGAAGGCCCTGGCAAAGGAAGCGATCACCGCGCGGATTCTCGGCGCCGTGGCGCGGCACGACAAGTGGTCCAAGATCATCAACATTCGTGTGGCGTTGCTTCGCCATTCGCATTTGCCCGTGGATAGCGCACCTGCACTGGCGCACGACCTGCCCAGGCGCGACATGGAGGACCTGATCGGCCTCTCGCGCCTGCGGGAAAACATTCGCGCGTGTCTGCGTAAAGAAATCAAAGACGAGTAGGCTCGATGATGTGGAGAGACAAGAACGCTTTGGGAAGTGGATCGATCCCGCTAACCTTCAGAGGCTGAGGCCCACGACCAAAGCGCGGAATACGACCGAGCTGAAGCTCGGCCCTCCGAAAGGCATTTCCGCGACAGTTCGAGAATCAGTGTTAGGCGCTGAAGGGGAGCGGAAATCCTGAGCGCTTTCAGGGCGAACTTGAAGCTTAGGCCGTGTCCCCGGGGCGTTGCCCCGGCCGTATAATCCTTTCGCGCCGTTGGCGCGAGAGGGTGCTGCGCTAATCTTGCGTTGCTTAGCGCACTACCCGCGAGAGCGGAACCTTGACACTCCGGCGCATGGCACATAGCATCCTGCTTGGGGGCAGGCGATGACGACCCAACCGGTGGAGGAAGCGCCCGAGCAGGCGGAACGGCGCGATCATCCGCGCAAGAAATTTGATGCAAAGATTGAAATCGAGTGGGGCGCGGCGGTGTTGACGGGAACGGTGCGAGACATCGGTGCGGCGGGCCTCTTCGTTGAACTGATTCCGCCGCTCTGGCTTGGGGCCGCGTTTCGCGCGCGACTTATCCTGAATCCCGAGTTGGCTCTAGATTGTACCGTCGTGCGGGTCGAGCCGAGCGGCGGCATGGCCGTCACCTATCAAGTCACGGAAGACGGCAGGGAACAACTCGAAAAGCTTCTGGCGGGTCTTGCCCTGGCATGATGCGCTGTCTCGATTGCGGCGCCGATCGACTGGGCGATCAGTGCCCATCGTGCGGGCTCACGTCGGCTGCGGCTGAGCTTGTGGTCCGGCGGCGGCTGGTGCGGCGGACGGCTTTCTTTTTGGTGGGCATCATCGTCTTTGTCGCGGCCAGCCAGGTGTTTCCCGCGCTTGAACTCGATTCCATTCTGATTTTCGGCGGCATCGTGTTTTTTTGTTCCCTCGCGCTCGGGTACTGGATCGACTACCGCGCCCGCAAACACGAGGAAGTCGAAGCCATGAAGCGAATCTACTTCGGCATGATTCCGGTGCCGTGGATTTTCGCGGGGCTGCTTTTTCTGAACGGCAAGCTGGACACGTCGCGCCCGATTCGCGTTCCGGCGAGCGTGGTGGGAAAGGTGGCGACGGGTGCGTTTCCGCGGAGCCGCCGCCTGATTGTTACCTCCTGGCGAATGGGACGCCGCTTTGAACATATTGCCGTCGATCAGAACGACTTCGATCGCTTCCAGAAGGGCGATGACATTGTCGTTCAAGCGCAGAAGGGCGCGCTTGGGATTCCCTGGATCTATGGAGTCTTCCGCCAGTAAATCAGTTCTTTAATGAAAACGTGACTGTGATCGTGGTGTCGACTTCGCGGGCTTCGCCGTCGACCAGCATTGGCTTGTAGCGCCACTGGCGAACGGCTTCGACGGCTGCTGGCGCCAGCGCATCGTCTCCCGACAACACGTGGACCTCGGAGATTTTTCCCTCTTTGTCGATGATGGCGCGGAGGAGCACTTCCCCCTGAATCAGCTTCGCGCGCGCTTCCGGCGGATACGCCGGCGCCGCCTGAGTCACGATCGAAGCAGCCTCCACGCTGGCGGGAACGACGACCGGGGGGCCAGACGATTTCGCAGCGGCAGGCGAGGGCGCGGGCGTAGCCGAGGGCCCTCCGGCGGCGCTTTTCGCTGCGTCACTTTGCGCGGTTTGGCCGGGTGAAGCTGGAGGTGCCGTTTCAGGCGCTGGCGGAGCGGTTGCAGGCGCGGATGGATTGGCAGGCGCGGCCGGCGCGGATGCGGTCTGCGTCTCAGCAGGCTCCGGCTCGGCAGGCTTCTTGGGAACAGGCCCGGGAGAAAAGCGCCACGCGATATTGCTGATCTCCGAATTCGCCGCGCCGAGATCGAGCACGAGCATTTCCGTATCGAAGTCCCCGAGGAAAAGACGGTCGATCCTGCCGGCTTCGAAATCGCCCTGGCCGAAGGCTACGATCCGGTTCGCTCTCATATTTTCTTCAATATCCTTGTAAGAGAGCTTGTAGCACAAGTCTGGAGCCCTCGAGCAGTTCGAGCCCGCGCCGGCCTTGGACACGTACTCATGGGCTCTGCGGTCAATCTCATCGGCAAATAGGGCGTGGTACTTGTCGTAGAGCTTTTGCAGGTCGGCGGGAGTCATGGGCACGCGCACGTTGGCGACGACCGGCGCGCCGGTGAACGCCTTGGCGCGCAGGACGCTGTTGTTCGAGTCATAGTAAACGGGCCCGATCGGGAGCCACGCGTCGCGGTGAGCCTGCGCGAAGGAAACTTTGGCGTCTCGGAAGGTCGTGTCCGCTTCGTATTGGAATTTATCGCCGTCGTTCTTCAGGACCTGCTCCCACTCCTGCTTGCGGGCCTGATCGCGGGCGCTCACGTCGGTCATTTCCATGAACTTGGAATTGATTTCCGCGGAAGCATCCCGGTAGGACTTGCTGTAGGTCTGAAAGTAGGCGCTTTCCTTCGGGGGATCGAGCAACTTCGCGTACTCGGGGTCCTTGGTGATGATCTTCCGGCCTTGGGCGGGAGCAGCCGGCGTAGCGGTGGATTGCGCCGAGTCATTCGATTGCGCGACGAGCCGGGCGGCTCCAAATGCCGCGATGGAAACAAGCAAGAAGGTGAGCCTGACTCTCATTTCTTTGTCCCGAACGAAGCCCGCGAATCCGCTGTCAGCTCCTACAATGCCATGCGACCGGCGGATTCCATTCCCAGAAGGCGATGAATTCATGATATCCGATCAGGCCCACGCGGTGTCGAACTTCTTGCAGGATTGCCAGTAAAGAGGGAACTGCGTGGCGGCGCGATACCTCCGGAACCCGGACTAACCAGCGCCGGAGTACGTCTTGCGGCGGAGAAATTCCCCCGCGCCGGGCTTGCCGGTGAAGTTTCCGTTGTCGATGATGACGCGGCCGCGCGAGAGGACGGTCTTCGTCAGGCCCTTCACGCGCATGCCCTCGAACATGGAGTAGTCGACGCGCATGTGGTGCGTCGCGGCGCTGATGATTTGCTCGGCGTTGGGATCGAAAATCACGATGTCCGCGTCCGAACCCGCCGCGATCGTTCCCTTGCGAGGATACAGCCCAAACAATTTTGCGGGAGCCGTGGACACCAGCTGCACGAACCGGTTGGCCGAAAATTTCCCGCCGTGCACTCCGCCGGAATAGATCAGGCTGAGGCGATGCTCGACGCCCGGCCCGCCGTTCGGAATTTTCGTGAAATCATTCTTGCCCAGCTCCTTTTGCTCCTTGAAGCAGAAGGGGCAATGATCGGTGGAGACAACTTGCAGCGTGTCGCGCGCCAGGCCTTGCCACAGCTTTTCCTGATGCCATTTTTCGCGCAGCGGCGGGGTGAAGACGTACTTCGCACCCTCGAAACCCGGTGCGTCCATATTTTCGAGCGAGAGATGCAGATATTGCGGGCACGTCTCCGCATAAGCGGGGAGGCCGCGATCGCGCGCCTCGCGCACTTTCTCGAGCGCGTCGTTGCACGAAAGATGGACGATGTACACGGGCGCGCCGGCCATTTCGGCGAGCGCGATGGCTCGCGATGTGGCTTCGCCCTCCGCCGTGGTCGGGCGCGTGAGGGCGTGATACTTCGGCGCGGTTTTTCCCTCGGCCAGGGCGCGCTGCACGAGGACGTCGATGGCGCCGCCATTTTCCGCGTGCATGCAGATCATGCCGCCGTGTTTTGCGGCCTGCAGCATGGCCTTGAAGATCGTCGCGTCATCCAGCATGAAGACGCCCGGGTAGGCCATGAAGAGCTTGAACGACGAAACGCCTTCGCGCACGAGCGCGCCCATTTCATCCATCTGCGCGTCGCCCAGCTCGGTGATGATGCAGTGAAAGGCGTAATCGGCAACGGCTTTGCCTTCGGCCTTCTTCATCCAGGTGTCAAAGGCGTGACGCAGGGTCTGGCCTTTGTACTGAATCGCGAAATCGATGAGCGTGGTCGTGCCGCCGAAGGCCGCGGCGCGCGTGCCGGTCTCAAAATCATCGGCGCTGGTCGTGCCGCCGAAGGGCATGTCGAGGTGGGTGTGAACGTCGATGCCGCCGGGAATGACGATGCAGCCGGCGGCGTCGATTAATTTGCTCGCGTTGTCGATGGGGAGGTTCTTCCCAATGGCGGAGATTTGTCCGTTGGCGATGCCGATGTCGGCGGCGTACGTATCCGTTGCGGTGACGATCGTGCCGTTGCGAATCATCGTGTCGAACGCCATCGGTCCCCCAGAGCCGCCCAAAGCGGAAGGCAGGGATGCATCTTAGGCCATGCGAGGAACGCGGATCAAGCTGGGGCGTTTTTGCGCCTTGTCCTTGGAGCTTGTGGTCCAAAATGAGGCTATAATCCTCATCGCCGATGACCCTCACTGCCGGAACGAAACTTGGTCCGTACGCAATCCAGGCGACACTGGGCGCCGGCGGAATGGGCGAAGTGTATCGCGCGCGCGATACGCGCCTGGGCCGCGACGTGGCAATCAAGGTGATGCCCGCGTCGTTCGCGAGCGATGCCGATCGGCTGCGCCGGTTCGAGCAAGAAGCGCGCGCCGTTGCCGCGCTGAATCATCCGAATATCCTCGCGGTGCACGACATTGGCACGCAGGACGGAATCCCCTACATCGTTACGGAATTGCTCGAAGGGCGAACACTGCGCGAGCAGCTGAACGACGGTGCGCTGCCGGTTCGCAAGGCCCTCGACTACGCGGAGCAAATTTCGGAGGGACTCGCCGCGGCGCACAGCCGCGGAATCATTCATCGCGACCTGAAACCCGAAAATGTTTTCTGCACCAAGGACGGCCGCGTAAAGATTTTGGATTTTGGCCTCGCGAAGCAGAGCGTTTCGCCCGCGCCGCACCTGGACGCGACGATGAATGGCGCCACCATGCCGGATGTCCTCACCGAGCCGGGCCTGGTGATGGGCACCGTTGGGTACATGTCTCCCGAGCAGGTGCGCGGCCTGCCGGCCGATCACCGCTCCGATCTATTTTCGTTGGGCGCAATTCTGTACGAGATGCTCTCGGGCCAGCGCGCTTTCAAGCGCGACACAAGCGCCGAAACGATGACGGCGATCTTGAGGGAGGAGCCGCCCGAATTGACCGGAACGAATCCGGCGATCGCGCCCGGGCTTGAGCGGATCGTCCACCGCTGCCTCGAGAAAGAGCCGTCGCAGCGGTTCCAATCCGCTTCCGATCTGGGATTCGCGATCGAGGCGTTGTCCGGCACAACCAAATCCGCTCCGGTTCCGGCGGCGGCCCTGCGAAGCGTGCGCTGGCGCACCGCGGCGTTTGCGGGCCTGGTACCGGTGGCGCTAATAGCGGGCTGGCTTGCCCGCAGCGCGACGCTTGCTCCAAAGGCCAGCCCGACGTTTCATCAAATCACCTATCGCCGCGGCACCGTCTATGAGGCGCGACTCGCGCCCGACGGCAAGACCATCGTGTACAGCGCGGCCTGGGGCGACGATCCTCTCCAAGTGTACGTGACGAACGATCAGTTTCCCGAATCTCGCGCGATCGACCTGAACCAGAGCCTGCTGCTTTCCATCAATTCGTCCAGCCAGATGGCCATTCTGACCGGCGCAAAGTCGGTTGATCACTACGAGTATCTGGGCACGCTGTCTATCATGCCTTTGAGCGGCGGCGCGCCTCGAGAAATCCTCCAGGGCGTGACGGGCGCCGACTGGTCTCTGGACGGCCAGTCGCTTGCCGTCGTCCGCGTGGTTTCTGGGAAATATCGCTTGGAGTATCCAATCGGAAAGACAATCTTTGAGACGCCGGGATCGATCACGCAGCCTCGGGTTTCCCGTGACGGCAAGAGCGTCGCCTTTCTGTTTCATCCGGTCCAAGGCGACGACCGCGGCAGCGTGATGGTCGCCTCGCCTGGCGCAGATCCCAAAGTGTTGTCGGACGGCTGGGAGGCGGAGGAGGGTCTCGCTTGGGGGCCCAAAGGCGACGAAGTGTGGTTCTCCGCCGCCGTGGGTTCGGCATCCCTGACCGTGCACGCGGCTTCTCTCTCCGGCAAGACGCGCGAAGTTTTCACGGGTCCTGGAGGAGCACGCATCCTTGACATCGCTCCCGACGGGCGATTTCTGGTCTCGCGCAACGATTTCACATACGCCGTGACGGCGAGTGTCAATGGCGCGCCCGAGCGCGACCTCTCGTGGTTGGACAATTCGTTTGCACCGTCGTTGTCGGATGACGGGAAGAAGATTCTGTTTTGCGACGGGGCGGCCGAGGCAAAGGGCTTTTACACCGTCTGCCTTCGCAGCACGGACGGCTCTCCGGTCATTCGCTTGGGGGAGGGGGCCGCAATCGGCCTCTCCCCGGATGGGGCGTGGGCTTTGGCATTGCTGGAAAAGAGTCCTCCTGAAATAGAAATGCTGCCGACCGGTCCCGGGGAAGCGCGCCATTGGACAAATCCGAATATCGAGCACTATGCTGGCATTGGCTGGATGCCGAACTCCCAGGAAATCCTTCTGGCCGGGAACGAACCGGGGCATGCAACCCGCTTCTACGTCCAAAAGGCCACCGGCGGGGCGCTAAATCCGGTAAGTCCCGAAGGTTTCAGCGTCGAACTGCGCATGGCAGTTTCGCCGGATGGCAAGCAATTCGCCGCGCGGAACCAGCAGACCAACGCTTGGAATGTGTGCGAGGTCGACAGCCAGCGGTGTACGCCCCTGCGGGGTGTCGATGAGTTGGACTCTCCTATGGCTTGGACCTCGGACGGAAAGTCACTTTACGTCGGCAACCGCAAGGCAGGTCCCGAGACAGGCATTTGGAAGATCGAAGTGTCCAGTGGCCGCCGCGAACTTTGGAAGAAGATTGCCCCGCCTGATTCGGCTGGAGCGGTGGAAATATTTCCTGTGTCGATCACGCCGGATGGGAAATCCTATGCGGTTCAGTACGACCGAAGCCTGGATGAGCTGTACACCATGGAAGGATTGAACTGAAGCGGGGCAAATGATCGGGAAATCGGGCCAATGTCGCACACTCCTCGCGATTGCCCGTCAGGCCCAACGCTGCCGGTGAATGATTCTAGACTGCAACCGCGGGCGGGAGATCGACGAGCCACTTCTCGAGGATCTTCACTTGATCTTCAGGCGTATCGATGAACACTACACCCATTCCGATTCCTTGCTGTACGTAGAGAGTCTTCGCCCGCGTCTCGAACGCCCCTTGATCGCAGGTGATGCGCAGTTTCAGCATCGTCCCGACGGGTAGTGGATGCACGATATCAACAAAACAGCCTTGGCGGCTTACTTCGGTGACCCGGCCAGAGAGCCGCAAGGCATGCGCCGAGTCGGTAATCTCCGTGGTAGCGACGAAGGCGTGGCGCGGATTTACGCGCCGGTCGGCACCTGTTGACGCAGTCTTGCCCTGCGACTTATCAGAACTCTGCACAGCGTGTCTCCCTTTGAATCATAGGATGGCATGGCTAACGCAATCCCACTAGGGGAAGGAGGCAAGGTGGCGCGAAAGAACAAACTCCGTTCAGACGGGTAAGGCGAGCCGATTCTGCACGATGGCCTGTCGTTGGCAGGCTCTCAGCAAGAATGCCCAGGGATGCGGTTCTTGCCCCAACGCCGCGAATTTGCCAAAGATTGCGCGTATCCCGCAGTGCTAGAATGGCGCTGGAAATTCGGCCCTGAGGCCCGGTGGGAATGTTGGTCCACCGGGTTGCGTGTTTCAGGGGTAGACACGGACTTGAGGTGAGCGCATGCCCCTTCGCGAGACCGCTCCGAAATTGCCCCCGGAAAAATACGAGCACAATTTTGCGGACATCACGCCGCCCTTGAATCCGCGCCAGGCGGCCATCGAAGCGGCTCGCTGCCTGTACTGTTTCGATGCGCCTTGCACACAGGCGTGCCCCACCCGGATCGATGTGCCCGGTTTTATCAAGCGCATCATGACGGGGAATGTGCGTGGGGCGGCGCGCGTCATTCTCGATGCCAATATCCTGGGACAGAGCTGCGGCCGCGTGTGTCCCACGGAAGTTCTATGCGAGGGTGCATGCGTGATGCTCGAAAAAGGCGAGCAGGCGATTCAGATTGGTCGCCTACAGCGGTTTGCGGTGGATTATGTGCTGGATCGGAACATCCGGCTGTTTCATGCAGGAGCACCGAACGGGCGTCGCGTCGCGTGTATCGGATCTGGTCCCGCGTCACTCGCTTGCGCCGCGCAACTTGCCCGGCATGGTTATGGCGTGACCATCTTTGACCGGCGGGAGCTTTCCGGGGGGCTGAACACCTACGGCATCGCGGCGTACAAGATGCGTGTCGCCGATTCGCTGCGCGAAGTGGAGATGGTGAAATCGCTGGGTGTGGAGTTTCGGCAGAAGGTCGAAATTGGAAAGGACATTACGTTCGCGCAGCTCGAGAAGGATTTCGACGCGATTTTCATCGGCGTGGGATTAGGAGAAACCTGGGCCATGAATATTCCGGGCGAGGACCTCGAGGGAGTGTGCGGCGCGCTGGAGTTTATCGAGCCGACCAAGTCGCTCCCGTTTTCGCAGGTGAAGATCGGGCGGCGCATTGCTTGTATCGGAGCGGGGAACACGGCGATCGACGTAGTCACGGCGGCGCGGCGGCTCGGCGCGGAGGCGGTCTACCTGATTTACCGGCGCAGCGAGCAGGAAATGCCCGCGTTCCGCTACGAGTACGATCTGGCCAAGAGCGACGGCGTGACCTTTTTGTGGCAGACGCAGCCTGTGCGCATTTTGGGTTCGGAGGGGGTTGTGACCGGGCTCGAGTGTTTGCGCACGCGCCTCGGCGGGCCCGATGATCGCGGCAAGCGCTCGCCCGAAACGGTTCCGAACAGCACGTTCAAGATCGACGTGGATATGGTGGTGCGCGCCGTCGGGCAGAAACAGGCCACGGATTTTCTGCGCGCGGTGCCGGGCATCGAGGTGCGCAAAAACGGGACCGTCGCCGTCGATGCCGCGCACCGCACGGGCAGTCCGAAATATTTTGCGGGAGGCGATTGTGTGAATGGCGGCAGGGAAGTCGTCGACGCGGTTGCGGAAGGCATGGCCGCGGCGCGGGGAATGGACGCTTGGCTTGCGGGCGCAGCGGCGGGTTCGCAGCGCAAGGAGAATTAGCACCGATGGAAATTCCCGCCGCGCTCAGCGAACGCTTTCCGTTTCTCGACGTGCTCGAAGAAGAGTGGGAACCGATTTCCCGTGGCGCTCTGATCGGCTGGCTCGGTTTTTACGTGGTGCTGATCGGGAACGCGCTCTTCGGCGGCCATCTGTTCAACTGGTTCGATCTCGTGTTCATTCCCATTCACGAGGGCGGCCACCTGCTCTTTCGGCTTTTCGGCGAATGGATCTCCGTGGCGGGGGGAACGTTCCTGCAGCTGTTCGTGCCGTTTACCCTGGCCACCTATTTCGCGTTTCGGCGGCAAGCGATGGGCACGGCCTTCTGCGCCTTCTTTTTCTTCGAGCAGTTTCTGCCGACCGCCACGTACATGGCCGACGCCCGCGCCCAGGAATTGCCGCTGCTCACCGTCGGCGACTCCGAAGACGTGATCCACGACTGGTTCTATTTGTTCTCGCACGCAGGCGTGTTGGAGCACGACACGCAGATTGCGAGCATGGTCCGCATAGCGGGCTGGGTGGGGATGCTGGCTACAGTCGCGTGGTTCTTCTATCGCGGCATGCGAAAGGCTTGAAACCACGGATGCACACGGATAAACACGGATGAAGAAAAATGCGTCTTAATCTTATCCGTGTTCATCCGTGTGCATCCGTGGTTCCAAAGATTTTTCACGAGGTGCATCATGGCTGATCTGCGTGTGAATTTTTGCGGGGTTGAATCCCCGAATCCGTTCTGGCTTGCCTCCGGGCCGCCGACGAATACAGCGGGGCAGATTATGCGGGCGTTTGACGCGGGGTGGGGCGGGGCGGTGTGGAAGACGATTGGCGAGCCGATCGTCAATACGTCCTCGCGCTACGGGGCGGTGGATTACAACGGAACGAAGATGATGGGTTTTACGAACATCGAGCTGATCAGCGACCGGCCCACCGAAGTGAATGTCCGCGAAATCGCCGAGGTGAAGAAACGCTATCCGAAAAATCTAGTGATTGCATCGCTGATGGTGGAGTCGAAACGCGAGAGCTGGCACGAAATGGTGCGCCGCGTGGAAGGCGCCGGCGCCGACGCGCTCGAGCTGAATTTCGGCTGCCCGCACGGGATGAGCGAGCGGGGCATGGGCTCCTCCGTGGGGCAAGTACCTGAATACACGGAAATGATCACGGGTTGGGTGAAGGAAGCCGCGAAAACACCCGTGATCGTTAAGCTCACGCCGAACGTTACGGACATCACGCGCGTGGCGATCGCGGCGGAAAAGGGCGGCGCGGATGCCGTGAGCCTGATCAACACGCTCAACTCGATTATCGGCGTGGACCTCGAGACATTTTCGCCGAAGCCCAACGTGGGTGGCAAATCCTCGCACGGCGGCTACTGCGGACCGGCGCTGAAGCCGATCGCTTTGCACCTGCTTTCGAGCGTGGCGAAGGCGGTGAAAATTCCGATCGCGGGGATCGGCGGGATCGGCTACTGGAATGACGCCGCCGAGCACATCGCGCTGGGCGCATCCGTCACGCAGGTGTGCACTGCGGCGATGCATTACGGATTCCGCATCGTCGAGGACATGATCGACGGCCTGTCCGCCTATATGGACGACCACGGGTTTCGGACCATCGCGGATTTTCGCGGGCGCGCCGTGCCGAATATAAACGATTGGGGCGACCTCGACCTGAATTACAAAATCGTGGCCGACATTCGCCACGAACTCTGCATCGGCTGCCAGTTGTGCTACGTCGCCTGCGAAGACGGCGCGCACCAGTGCATCGAACCGTACACAGTGGCGGGAAACGGCAAGAAAAATCCGAGCGGCATGGGCGTGCACGTTCCTCGCATCATCGAGGACGAGTGCGTGGGCTGTAATCTGTGCGCCCTGGTTTGTCCCGTGGATCAGTGCATCACGATGAAGCAGATCGACACGGGGCTGCCGTTTGAAAGCTGGAAGATGCGCGTGAACCGGCTGGCGCACTAGGAGTTCACAATCACCCGGCTAGATAAGACACAGGCCGGGTGCCCCCATGCTAGCGAAGCGAGGTGGGGGTTTCTGTTTTGGGCCGGGGAATTGCGCGAGGCTGAAACGCTCGGTTGAAGGACAAGAGGCCGTACCGGACAGGTTGAAGTCTGCGGCTGACTCCGCTCGCCATTTACTCTCAATCTAGCCACTCTGAAACGCGACCTGACGCAAGCGGCGACCCGCAAAGCAAAAAGGGCCGGATCGCTCCGGCCCTTTTTGCCTCCCGTTGCTTAACGCGAAGAGACCAGTTGGGGTGTCACATGGATCAGGGCACCGGGATTGGCGTCTTCCAGCATCCACAGCGAGCCATCGGGGGCTTCTTCCACATCGCGGATGCGGTGACCCACCTCCCAGCGCTCGGCGGTTTTGGCGCCGCCATGGCCGTCAAAGATGATGCGGACGAGCGACTTAGTGACTAGGCCGCTGACGAAGCCGCTGCCGTTCCACTGCGGGAAGGTCTGGGTGCCCGTGTAGAACATGAGATTGCCCGGCGCGATCACCGGGACCCAATAGAGCACCGGCAGCGCAAAATCGGGCTGCGTGTCGGGCTTCGGAATGGGTACGCCGTTATAGTTGTCGCCAAAAGACACTACAGGCCAGCCATAATTCCTGCCCTTCTCGATCAGGTTCAGCTTGTCTCCGCCCTTCGGACCGTGCTCGACCTCCCACAATTCGCCGGCGGGCGAAAACGCCATGCCATAGGGCGTGCGGTGGCCGCTGGTCCAGGTCTCAGCCGGCGTCAGGTTCGGGCCGGGAAAGGTATAAGTGCTCACCACCGGCGCGGTTTTGGCGGCTTCGGTGTCCTTCGGCGGATCGATCAGCGGAATGGTGGCAGCGCCGACCTTGTCGAAGAAAGGATTGCCGGGGGCGGGCTTGCCGTCCAGCGTCAGGCGCAGGATCTTGCCTTCGGGCTGGTTTGGATCTTGGGCGGGAGTCATGCGCTGGCGGTCGCCAACGGTGAGGAACAGATACTGGCCATCGGGTGAGAAGGCGATCTGCGCGCCTTCCTGGCCGCCTTTGCCCTTGGGCATCTGGTGCCACAGCACCTCGAAGTTCTCCAGTTTCGCCGAGGTGTCGGTGAGGGTCAGCTTGGCGCGGCCCAGCGCCAGGCCGCCGCCATAGTCTCCCGGTTCGGCATAGGTGAGATAGATACTCTGGTCGGTGGCGTAGTGGGGAGAGAGGAAGACGCCCAGCATTCCGTTCTGGCCCTGCCAATACACTGCGGGCGTATTGGCCACCGGCGCGATCTTCTGTCCCTGCAGGGACACCAGCCAAACGGGCCCGACCTTTTCGGTGATCAGCATGCGGCCATCGGGCAGGAAGGCGATCCGCCAGGGCAATTCAAATGTGTTCACCGTGGTCAGGGTGAATGGCATGCTAGCTTCGGGCTTCTGTTCGCCCACATTGACCTGGGCCCAGGCCGTCGTTGATGCCAGGGTGATAAACAACGCCGCTATCCCCAATTTCATGGATATTTCTCCTTGTTCCGCTCGCTTCCCAAGCGCACGACCTTAAGCGATCCAGCGCGCCGTGGCCGATCTTATACTAACGTGCGGTTCGTTCCCAATAAGTGCTCTATGAAAGGTCACCAGCGTTGTAATCAAAAGGCCCAGTGGGCTGCTAGGCAGGCATTACATGATATACGGTAAATGTTTGACCCACTGGCGGGTACTTCTGAGAGTATTTTTTCGCTCTGACCTGGAGCACGGCTTCTCTTTCGGCCGAATCAGTGACAACCGACAAGGTACGATCATACAAGTCATTGCCTACCTTCAGACGCACATGGGGATCGCGAGCCACATTTCGAGGCCATGATCTGACCGCAGCCCCGGAAGTAGCGACGTAAAGCTGGCCATTGTAGGCGATACACCAAATTGTTACCGAGTGGGGAATCAGATACCAGGTGTTGGTTTGAAGCTTCACGGTTTGAATTTTCTCAGTGAATGACCAGTCGGCAACCGGAGTCGTGACGAGATTCCCGCTGAGCCATAAACCGGGATAACTGCCAGGGCCGGGAGTATCCCCGTGAGGATTAAGGCCGGTGAACCGCAGCGTCACCAGCAGCAGAACCATGCAAATCACAATCGCTCCAAGAATCTTTAATAGCGTCTTCATGGTTGGCTCCCAAGAGTTGCAAGTGAAGTAGCGTCCGTTCCCTCCTCGCCAACTATACGACTAAACTAGTGCCCTTGGCGCGGAACGTCTTACTCCTCTGCCTGAAGCCGACGAGGTGCCCAGCGGCAGGCCAATCCCTAGAATGCATTTGGAATCACTGCCAGATTGACGAACTCAGCCCGCAGATAAATCTAGGTGAGATGAACCTTCCTGAGTTGATCCAGGCCCTTTCGCAAACAGTGTACTTGCGATCAGTAGCCCGTCGCGGTCACCGGTGCATGATCTGGCAAAGAGTTGAGCAGCGGCATCGGTTGAAGCGGAAGGTGTTCCTCTGCGTCCGGATTCTCAAAAACCTTGCGGATTCCATACGTCGTTGAGCGCTCGGCAGGGATCCGTCCAATGGTTCGGATCATGGCACGGAATTCGCCGGGCGAGACATATTCGCCGAAATTTGCCCCAGCCATCTTCGAGATGCTTTCCTCCATCAACGTGCCCCCGAAATCGTTCGCTCCCGCTTGCATGCACGTCAAGGATTGCTCAAAGCCAAGTTTGACCCAAGACACTTGAATGTTGCGGATGTAGCCGTGCAAAAGCACGCGGGCGAGCGCATGAACGATCAAATCCTCGTGGTCCGAACGGCCCGCGCGGGCAGCTCCGCTCTGGAAAAGTTTGGTTTTGGAATGGATGAATCCAAGCGGAACAAATTCCGTAAATCCGCGAGTTTCCTTTTGAATGTCGCGAAGCAGAAGCATGTGCCTGACCCAGTGTTCGGGAAGCTCGGTATGGCCGTACATCATCGTGGAAGTCGAGGGGATGCCAAGGCTGTGTGCCGTGCGAATGACTTCAATCCATTGCCGCACCTTCAATTTATTGGGGCTAAGCGATCTGCGCACATCGTCGTCGAGAATTTCCGCGGCCGTTCCCGGAATGCTGCCCAACCCGGATTCTTTCAACATGATCAGATACTCGCGCAGGGGCAGACGCGTTTTCTCGACGCCGTACGTGATTTCCATGGGCGAAAAGGCGTGCACGTGAAGTTCAGGCAATCGAGCCTTGATGGCACGAAGAAGTTCAACGTAATAGTAGCCGTCGAGGTCTTTTGGGAGACCGCCTTGAATGCATACTTCCGTGGCCCCGCGCTTGACTGCTTCGAGGGACTTGGCAATCAGCGTGTCCGTGGAATGAAAATAAGCTTCCGGCGAATCCGGCCCCCGGCTAAATCCGCAAAACGCGCAGCCGACGATGCAGACGTTGGTGAAATTCAAATTCCTGTTCACTACATATGTGACGCGGTCGCGGACTGCGCCCCGCCGAAGTTCATCCGCGACTTTCAGCAGAGCCAGCAGGTCGTTCCCTTCGACCGTGGCCAGGGTCAGTCCCTCATCGAGGCCCAAATCGCTTCCCGCGAGGGCCTTTTCCAGGGCCGCGGCGACGTTTCGGCTCGCCGCAGCAATCGCTCGATCCAAGGGAATTGCGATCCATTCGGCATCCACCGGTTTCAGCATGGGTTGCACTCCCCTCGAGCGTAGCCATCTCCACCCTGCAGCCTTCGAACATACGGTTGCAATTGCTCGCTTACGAAATCCGGGCGCGACGAAAATTCCGGATAGATTGCCAGCCGTTCGCGCAAGACGAACCCTGCCTTCGAAGTTCTCTCCGCGAGCGAAGAGATCTGCGGCCAGGCGGCTTCCGGGTTGATGAAATCTTTTGTCACTGGAGAAACTCCGCCCCAGTCGTTGATTCCCGCAGTCAGCAATTCCGGATAGCGTTTCGAGAGCAGATTGGGCGGGGATTGAATGTTCATCTTGCCGCCAAGAATCAAGCGCGCCACTGCAATCGTGCGCAGTAAATCCTCGTTGGAGGGCTCCGGCGCCAGCGCCATGCGAATATCCAACTTTACGCGAAACGGCTGGACGATCACTTCCTGCACGTGACCGTACTTATCATGGGCTGCGCGGATCGCCAGCAGCGCATCCACGCGCTCCTCGGGGGTCTCACCGATACCGATCAAGATGCCTGTCGTGAAGGCCATGGACAATTGGCCCGCATTTTCGATGGTCCGTAGGCGATGCGAAGGAACTTTGTCCGGCGCTCTCCAGTGCGCCCCACCGGGACGCCCCAGCCGAGGACTAGCGCTCTCCAGCATGATGCCCACGCTGACATTTGTCTCGCGCAGCCGACACAGGTCTTTTTCGCCCATCAGGCCCGGATTCGAATGCGGAAGCAAACCGGTCTTTGAAAGGACCAATTCACTCATCGCCGCAAGGTATTCGAGCGTGCTATCGAAGCCCAACGTTCGCAGAAATTCTTTCGCCTCCGGAAATAACCGCTCGGGCTGGTCGCCAAGGCTGAATAGAGCCTCTTTGCACCCCGCGCGGCGGCCAGCCTCGGCTACCGCAAGTACTTCGTCTGGCGTCATGTACGCCGGCACACCCGGCTGCGGATCAGCACGGAACGTGCAGTAACCGCAATAGTCGCGGCACAGGTGGGTGAGCGGAATGAAGACTTTTCTGGAATAACTTACAGAATTGCCTTTGAAGCGGTCCCGGACAGATGCCGCAGTCTGGAGCAAGGTCTCTAACGGGGCTTCTTCCATCAACGAAAGCGCATCTTGGCGGGTGATACCACGCCCCTCTAATCCACGCTCGAGAGCGGCATCCACATGGTAAGGAATCGCCACATTTGGCATTGGGACGCCTTTGGAAAAATCTCCCGTTGAAACTAGCCTGAGGAAAAGGATATGCGCCCACCCCAGTAGTGTCAACTTATACGAAGGAATTGATCTAGACCGGCCACTCACTTCAACGCTGGTGTTAGCAATGAAGCGAACGGTGCGTGGCGGTCCAGTTTCCGGTAAGCGGACTTCACAGGACTTGGCAAAGACTGCGAGGGCCAAGTCGCACTGTGCTTTATATTCCCTTTGCCACAGGCACACTGCGCAGAGTTTCAGAGGAAGGATGTGGCTTTATGGTTTATCCCGATGATACTAACGGGGACGTGCTTCGGCGCATGGAAGCAAAGGGCGATGATTTGACCCGACCGAGAAATATCGACTACACAGTCGTTTTCGCGGACGAAAACTCCGCTGAACAGTTTGCGGAACATTTCCGTGAATTAGGCCACGACGTTTCTGTGAAGGAAACAGGAACGGAACAAGACTTTCCTTGGGATGTGGTTGTCGTTCAGCACATGGTGCCCTCCCATGATGGGATCAGCAATTTTGAGAACTTCCTGCAATCCGAAGCAGATGGTTGGGGAGGGCACAACGATGGATGGGGTTGTTTCTCTGGGCCGTCCTGAGCCGCGTCCAGCGCAGGATGAAGTGTTGTCTTTGCCAAAGCCAGTTTCCGAGAAGCCGACTTCACAGGACTTGGCGAACAATACCCATGTCAAATCATTCTCCTGCCTGCTGCGCTCGCCACATTTGGATTGCCCTGATGATTAACCAAACGTCGAATGCAATTACAACCAACTGAATCGGGAGTGACAGTGCAAGGTTAATCAGGTGGGAAGCGCGGGGATAGTCGGGGGGAGGCGCACGCAGGGTCCATGGAATACCCGGAATGACCCAAGCGCTGAGACCAATAGCCGCCAACCATACCAAGCCTTCCCCAACAAAAGTGGGACGTGGTTTGGAGATTCGGACTGTTCGTGTCAGTCTTACGGCATCCAATATAAGCTCCACATCGCACCATGTGACGAGTATGGTGGTGGCTACGGAAACGAGGTAAATCGTTATCATCATCAAGTCGAAGTACCGGATACCTCCCAAAACGGCTTTAATACTTAAAAAGAGCGACATGCAACTTAAGACCACTGCCCCAACCCACATGAGGCATCTTCCGGAGCGCGGCGAGCGGGGCTGAATGAGCGCTCCCAAGATAAGCGGTGCCGAGAAAATCGGCCCTAAAAGTGATAGGAACATCAAAAAGGCACCTGCGACACACGCAGCGGCAATAGCGACACCGCGTATGCGGGCTGGCATGGTTTCCGTGGTTTCGGACATACCTCATCGAGTCTACCTCCCGTACCAACTGTGAGGAACTTCAGGCTCGTTCTTGTAACCGATTGAATAATGCTCTGTTGGGGACTACGTCTCGATAAACGCGCTTCGGGAAAGAGGCCGTAGCGCCTAGCAGGCCAGTGCCTGAGAAATGGGGTGGTCTCAATGGGTCGACGCAACACTTGCTCAAAGTCTTCCTGTAGGAGTCTAGGAAGCTGATTTCGTTCGCGGGCGTCAACTCAAACAAATCAAAAGCCCTGCTTAGGTTCTGATTGAGTACTGCCATACGGATTGATTCTCGATGGCAAGTATTGTGAGATCAGATGGTTATAGGGTGTTGCACCGACCGGTTGAGCTGGCAGGGATTCTCGGAAACTAGCCTTCTACCGAACGATGCGATGGTTGCCGCAACATACCAACAATATGCGAGAATAAAACCGATGCCCTGCAAAGTCACCTCTGAACAATCGCATCGCCCGTAGGACCATTGATGGCTAATGCCCTGACGGCCCTTCGCTTACTCCTTGTGGTCCCATTCGCGTTGTTCATGAGCAAGGGAGATGCACGTTTTGCGGTTTTCGCTTTGGTTGTTTGGGTAGTCGCGCTGATCACCGATTTTCTGGACGGGCCCATCGCGCGCCGCAGAGACACGGTGACCGCCTGGAGCGGGGCATTCGATCACACGACCGATTTTCTGTTTGTCACCAGCGGTTTATTTGCCGGTGCATTCCGGGGGGTATTTCCATGGATACTGCCGGTCTTGATCGGCGCGGCCTTTTCGCAGTATGTCATCGATTCTTACTGGATCCACCGTCAGGCCAAGCTCCGCGGGAGCAAGCTTGGGCGGTATAACGGCATGCTGTACTTCGTCCCGCCCTGCATGGAAATTTTCGTTCGACTGGGCGCGCACTGGCTGCAGCCCTTGCTTGCGATTTTGGTCTGGATGTTGGTTTTGAGCACGCTGGTATCCATGGGCCAGCGCCTGATGCTCAGCAGACTACCCGAACATCTCCCGACTCGCTCGCCGGAGAAATAGCAGGCCGACTCCGGCGTTAAAGAAGATAAAGAAATTATGCATGACGAACCCAAACGCGGTCATCTGTCCGGGCCTGTCTGGAAAGAGCAGAACCCAGAAAAGGATAGCGACCGAGTGCATCGGCCCCGGCATGGCCGCGCCGAAGAAAATGACCGGCAGATATCCCAACATTTCGCCAAAGCCGACCGTGCCCCCAAAGAGCCTTAAAGCCAGGGTATAAACAATCACGCCGGCGATGACCAGCGGTGCGCGCATGGCAATCACCGCTCCGTATTGCCACACTTTTGCCAGCCGGAACGCGCGGAAGATCGGGCGCTCGCGCAACGCGATCCCCGCGCCGATTTTTCCGGTGAAGAAGAGATGGAAAAACACAAAGAAAACGCAGGAACCCAGGGCGATCCAAGGAATAATGTGAAAAACGTTCTGAATGTTGTTCCACCTCAGCAGCGCGCCGATGGACGCCCATAGCATCAGGCTGTAATACTCGCAAAACATGAGGAAGAGCATGCTGGAGCCGATCTCCCATCCGGGCAAACCATCCCGCCGGTTCAGATAGAGTGCGATGGCGCCTTTACTGACTTGTTCGTTTACTAAAGATAGGATATAGGCGCTGGCCCGAATTGGCAGGATATCCACGTACCGGATTTTTGCGTTGAACCAGTTAATCACAGCCCAAACAACCAGGCTGTCAATCAGAAGATAGAGAAAACAGTACGGAATCACCAAGGCCAGCCAATGAAGCCAGTTCACATTCTCGAAGCTTTTTAAGAGGTACGCAAGCAGCCCACCGCCTTCGGCTGCAGCGGCTCCCCTGAGACGGGTGTAAAGATAGGCGAAGCAAGCCACCGTAATGGCGAATGGCAAAATCCGCTGCCACGGTTTGGCCTTTTTGCCGGCTGGGATTGAAGACGCGCTGGTGGTTGGGACGCTCTCACTCATTTTGTCATCCTTGGCCTAAACTGTTTTTAATCATTTCGTCGATTCCGGTGAGTTCGATTCCGAGCGCAGACGCGGCCGGCTGCGGATTCAGGCGCGTGTCCGCCGTGATTACGTCAAGAGCATCCCGCGAAAATCCGGGTTTACCGATGTGCTGACGGATCGCCAGCGCCAACGAAAACCAATACTTCGGAATCGAACCGATCCGCACGTGGCGACCTAGCAAACGAGCGGCACGCTCGACGAGTTCCCGCTCCGGCACGGAGACCGGGCCAACGAGGTCTAGAACAAGGTTGTTCGCAACCGATGCGTTTGTGGCGGCCACTGCAGCCCGCGCCAGGTCCCCTACATAGAGGGGCTGCTGAAGATTGCGACCCCCACCGATTAGCTTAGCCCTGCTGTGGCTTAGGTGCCGCCCGAGTGCTGCGCCCCCTGCGGTGCCAGGGCCAAGCAAAAGCGGGGCGCGCAGCACCGTATAATTCAGTCCCGATGCTCGCACCAGAGTCTCCGCCTGCCCTTTGGTGCGGTAGTACCGATTACTAGACGTCTCATCGGCTCCCGTGGCGCTCACCAGCACGATTTTCTGCACCCCGTTCCGCTTCGCGGCTTCCACGACGCCCCGGGTTGACGCAACATTGGCCTGCTCATAAGTCGAATCCGGCGTTTCGATGAGAATTCCCGCGAGGTGGATAACTGCAAAAGCTCCCTGAAACGCGGCGTCCAGACTCGCGGGGTCATCGTACGAGATTCGTGCAACGCCGTTGGCATTACCGGTTTTCGAGCGGATCTGTTCGGCAGCGCTGGCAGACCGGACTGCGGCGACAAATGTATTCGTCGTAACGTCGTGTTTCGGCCCGCATCGCAGAATGGACTGACCGACAGCGCTATTGGCCCCGGTGATGACGATCTTCATGCAGGATTCCCGATCAGCCGACTACGTGAAATACGTCTATCGTTGCATTCGCTGGAACTTTCAACTGGTATTTTTTCTCTCTGACCTGGACCACGGCATCCTTCTCCGCCGGATCGGTGACCAGAACGAGCGTACGATCGTAAAGCTTATCTCCGATTTTAATGCGCACGTGGGGGTCACGCATCACGTTCTCGTCCCAGCTTCTCGGCGCTCCTGCAGGATGAGTGGACGAAACGTAGAGCTGGCCCTTGTAGGCGAGACAATTAATTGTTACCGAGTGCGGGAGTAGAAATCGACTCTGGGTCTGCAGCTTGATGTTGGGAACTTCATCCGTGAACGACCAATCGGTGACCGGAGTGGTGACGAGGTCTCCTGTAAGCCACAGACCAGGGATTCTGTCATGCGGGTTAAGTCCTGTGAAGCGCAACACGACCAACAGTAACGTCAAGCAAACTATTATTCCGCCTACGATCTTTAACAGCATCTTCATTGCTGGCTCCCCAATTTGACGATGCCCTTGCACGAACATTGATCGACCATCAAAGACCTGAAGACATTCCTTGCGTTACGCGCCCAATATAAACCATGCCCCCTGATTTGGATGTCTTATTCGCGTATCGTAATGTTTCTCTCGTTGTGGACCCAACGAATTGGCTGCCAGAGGCACCTTCGAGATCGGAACTAAACGAAATTTTTACAGACTGCCAATCGGTGGTGTAGCATCACCCGGGACGAGCATCGCTATTCAGGAAGCGAACGATGAAAATATTAAAAGTAGGAATCATAGTGATCGCAGCGATCCTGGCGGTAGCGCTCTTGACGCTCCGCGTGACCGGTCTCGAACCGGAATACCTCGACTTGGACCAACTCCGCGCCCACCACATGATTGCCCGCCCCGGCTTGTGGCTGAAAGGCGAAGTCGTCACCACTCCCGTCACCGACTGGTCCTTTGTCGAGAAAGTGCCTCACCCCGGACGCAGCCTCAACACCGTCCTGATCGAGACGCGAACGCCCTATTTCATTCCCCACTCGGTCCGGACGATGCCTACCGTGCATAACGGCGAGCTCTTCATCCGTTCGCACCAGGATCGAATGGACGTGCCGTTTCCACATGACAAGTCCTGGACATCCAATGTGGCCCGCGACCCGCGCGTGCGTATAAAAATCGGCGATAAACTATACGAAGCGACCATGGTGTTGGTCGCGGATCGCGCCGAAGCCATCGCCTTTCTAGGCAGGAACCCTGAAATCGTGGAGAAGGGTCCCGACGGGCAACAACACGTCGTGGGCTATGACCATATCTATCGTGTTTTCCAAAGGAACGTCCCGGAGTATGGCGGTAGTCAGCCATCCCTGAGTTCGGCGGGCCTTATCCCTGAGAACAAACCTTAGGAATTATGGCGCGGGCTCCAGACGGAACGGAGCAGAACAGACAGACGAAATCGACGCGTACCACTTTGCCCTTCAACTTTTCAGGCATGAGCGGCGAGGAATTGGGCCCACGCGACGGCGCCATCCGAGCTAGCGAGGGAACGCTTCGCTCCCGATCGAAATTCTTTGCCCGTTAATCTGTGTCGAAGTGTCGTCAAGCTGGAAGAAAGTCCGACGGTTCAAATGCCTGACTGCCCTTCAGGGATGATATGAAGTCGCGCCCGCGCTGGTTCTACCACCGAGCTCTGCACTTCTACCCTAAGGCAATGCGCAAGCCCCCAGGCGAAAGTCTTCGTAATGTGCGTCACGGGATTTGCCGCAGTCCGTCCCTCGCATATTTTCTGTTGCATGGTGCACTAGGCTTCACCCATCGGAGGCGCAGAACGTGGTGCTCCGCGTCAGACCCAGTGCGGTGATCGTTCACGGATGTCGGGAAGGCACCGAAATCTTCCTGGCTCTCGAGTGGGCCAACCGGAACCTACAACGGGCCGAACGCAGAAAATCCCGATTGGAACAATGTGAAACGTCAGGGGGCGACTGCGTATTGGGCGATTTCCATCGACATTCTAGGTCCGAGGTATAGCAGGAAGGACCAGCGCGAAGGCATCCACAAAGGGTTTTCCGAAAACGACTACGCGAGATTGAGCAGCATCCCTGAGGAGCATATCTCGCGCACCAATTCATACTCTAACGCGTCACGAGGATGACGCGATGGTAGGCATGCTCCCTTGGTATCACTGAAAGCACTTGTAGCTTGAAGCCGTCTTCTTTCAAGCGTCGAGGCCACCAATCGCTTCCGATTCCCCCCTCGCCGGAGTAAAGGAGAAAGACGGGATGTTCCGCGATAAATGGCTTGAAGTCGTAAACAGGCAGATCTGTGTAATCGCGTAAGATCGCCAGTCCCTTGTCGCCTGTGTCACTCCCGGTATAAATGACCGCTTGCTCTGGATCGACTAGGAGGACAAATCGCTTTTGCCAACTTTTGTTCGTGTAGTGCTGTAACCGCATGAAATCGTGCGTATCGGAAATAACCACCGGGAGGTCTGGATGGCCCGCGGCGCTCACAAAATCCTCCTCAAACCGCGTCGGAGAAACAAGTTGACCATCATAGCCCCGCCAGAACAGGGATTCCTGCGGCACGATCACACACAGCAGTACGGCTATGGGAGCTGCCAAAAGAAGAAGGCCCCAGCGCGCCGGTAGCCTGGGAAGCGAGAAGCCGAATGCCAGGGAGAACCCAAGCACGGAAGACAAGAGATACTTCGAGTTCATCCCGCTGTGGGCGAGTGCCGCGGCCCCAAAGCCCACCAGGGGCAAACTCAGAAGGCCAAGGGCAAGCGCGAGTTCCTGGACTGGTGCGCCTACCGGGGGTTCACCCCGCGAAGTTCGTCGACGTGTCGCGAGCAGCGTGAAGAGAACCGCGAGAACTGCCGCTCCAACCAAATACAGCCCGCCCCACATTTCGGTCCAGGGAAAATATGAGCTATAGCTGCTTAGGGTCACCTCCCATGTCGGTTTTGTGAAGTAATACTGGCCGTAAGTCTTGTGCATGCCGTAGATCGTGGGCCATGAGCATGCCACCGGCACGAAGCCAACAAAAAGCGCTATCCAAACACTCCTGCGAAAATCCCGCGTCATTCCATAGTGCACTGCTTCCGCCAGAAGAAACGGCAGAAAGGCAAACACCGCTAAATAGTGAAAGGATTCAGCGAGAAGCAGGCTCAGGCCAAGCGAAATCACCCAGCGACGAGTTGGAACTCGCTGGTAACAGACGATCGCGAAAGCGACGCAAGCAACGAGCATCGAATAACCGCGGGCTTCCACCGCAAATCTATCGAAAAGAACTGTCGTTAGTGGAATCGCGGCGCAAACCAATGCGATTGCGCTCCCCTTGCGCGTCCTTATGGCAACGAACAAGGACGAGAGCGTGACGGCAAAGCCAAGAATGGAAATACCTCGGTAAGCCAGATTTTCATTGCGGATGAATGCCGCTGCGATCCGTTCGATCAGGTAAAAAGTAATCGGAGCGCTGTCGGCGCCTCGCGAGAGGGCTTGCCACAACCGGGAAATGTGTTCCTGCTGAGACAGGAGCACGGTGCAGATTTCGTCGAACCACATAGGCTTAACAATGGTTTGGCAAATGTTGCGGACCGCAGCGTAGAGGATCAGCACGGCCAGCCCAATGAAGGCCGATTTATCCGCGATTGAACCGGGCACAGCGGACGAACCCGTTACCCTGGGCTCCAGGGACAGGCCGTGCCCCTGGGGCGGGCGCCGCGCCAATTCTTTTTCCGTAAGCGTAGGCATAGGATAATGCTAGGGTTCCTTGTCGAATTGTTCAGACTCTACCAGCCTAACATGGGCGGTTTTTTTAAACGTCTCAGTTGCAAACAGGTTGCTGAAATGCTCACCGCACCCTGAAGATTCCCCGCGCGTATCCACCGCTGACCGGGCGAGCCCCTCGAGCGATCTAATTGCGAAAGCGAGCAAGCGAATTGAGTTAAGCATTCGGGCGTGGCACCGTAGATTTATTGGGGGCGCTCGCCTCGTCCCATTCTGCTTATCTTCCTTGATTGTTTGGGACGGATGGCCGTTCGAATGAGTGGCCACCGCGAGGTGCTGCATTGGTTACAGTTTTCGAGCCTGCGCTTGCCGAACCCTAAAAACAAAATCAAACTGGAACACATCCATGGGCCTTGCCAGAACCATGTTACGTGTGGCCAAACGGGTTTTTATCTCCGCGCGATTGAGTCTGTTGCGTCCCGCTGTCGATTACATTTTGTCACTTTTTTTGCGCGGTCTCTCTCGGTACGAGCCACGTCCTTATGCGTGCCGTCGATTCACAATGGCTTTGTCAGCATCGGCTATCCGCGCCCACAACAGGAAACTTGAGTCTCCTGTGAGGGGTTAATTTGCCCGATACTGCAAGGGCGCGGCTAGATGTTCTGCTGGCTCAAGCCGAAGAGAGGCGTCGATGTCCGTGAACGCAACGGCCGCCCCCACAACAGACAGCTCCTGGGGTCCCGAAGCACTGGACGAAGTCCGTGAAGCTCGGCGGAAACATCAGGAAGCAACCGCGGAGCGCCGGCACAAGTGGATTCTCTCCAATCGATATTTCTATGACCGGCTCAAGCGGGTTCTGAAATACATTGTCGAGCCAAGGAAACGAGTTCTTGAGATTCGATGTGAAACCGGCCAACTGCTCGCTTCAGTGGAACCCTCTTACGGGGTTGGCGTGGAAATCAGCGACGCCATGGTTGAGTGCGCGCGACGTCAGTTCCCGGAATTCCATTTTGTAAGAAGCAATCCGGAAAGCCTGCAACTGAACGAAACATTCGACTACATTCTTTTCAACCACGTCTTCGACACGGTGGACATTCTGCACGCATTCGAGAGTGTCCGGAGGCATTGTTCGCCTGAAACGAAGATTGTCGTAATCAATTACAATCAGTTATGGCAGCCCATTCTCGAATTTGCCAGCAACGTCGGCCTGCGGTCACGGTTCGTTGAACCGAACTGGATCAGTGAGAACGACCTTCGGGGATTTCTCAAGCTGGCTGGGTTCCGCGTGGTCCACAAGCATCGCATTATGTTACTTCCAAAGTGGATTCCTCTTCTTTCAAGCGTGATCAATGATTTCGTCGCACGGCTTCCGGGTTTGCGAAGACTGTGTTTAATGCAGGTCATGGTCGGCCGAGCGTTGGCAGAACCAAAACGCGAGGAAGATCTCGCGGTCTCAGTCGTCATACCCTGCCGCAACGAGGCGGGTAACATACAACATGCTGTGGAGCGTCTTCCCGCAATGGGCCGCCACACGGAGATCCTCTTCTGCGATGACAAGTCTACGGATGGCACCGCGGACGAAATCAGGCGCATGCAGGAGCTCTACCCTTGGAAGGACATTCGCTTGGTCGAAGGTCCAGGGATATGTAAGGCAGAAAATGTTTGGACGGGTTTCCGCGCAGCGCGCGGCGATGTGCTGATGATTCTAGACGCTGACTTAACTGTTATGCCTGAAGAATTGCCTGTGTTTCTCCGCGCACTGGCGACATGCAGGGCGGAGTTTGTTAACGGAAGCCGGTTGGTTTACCCGATGCCGGACCTCGCGATGAAATTTGCAAACATCATTGGCAACAAATTGTTCGGGGTGGTTTTTTCGTTTTTGTTGGACCAGCGCATCAAGGACACGCTGTGCGGGACAAAGGTGTTCTGGCGCAAGGATTGGGTCGGCATGGAGAAAAATCTAGGAGGCTGGGGAATCAAGGATCTGTGGGGCGACTATGAGTTGCTCTTTGGGGCCAGCAAGCTGCATCTCGAGATCATCGAGGTTCCCGTGCACTATCAGGAACGCATCCACGGCGTCACGAAGATGACAAAAGTATTTTCCAACGGCTTGCGCATGTTGGGCATTTGTTGGCATGCGTGGAATCGGCTGGAAGGATAACCTTTTGCGTTTCCACCCTGCTCTTGAGGATTTTCATTGTTTGCAAAGATTATTCATCGCTTGTTGGATCACCCCCTCACGGCCGGAATGGCGCTGGACGACCCTGCCACGACAGGGATGCGGAGACGGATCATTTCATCGAAGCCATTTCTCAAGGCCATTTATGAGGAATGGTATCGCATGATTGCCGCGGAACTTCCATCAGGAATAGGCGACGTATTGGAGCTTGGTTCGGGCGCGGGCTGCTGCGATCGTTACATTAAAGGGCTCATAACCTCAGAAGTCTTTCCATGTCCGACTGCGCGACTCGTAATTGATGCGCACGACCTTCCGTTCGACGATGGGTCGCTCCGTGCAATCGTATTTACCGATGTACTTCACCACATGCCTGATGTTCGTCAGTTCTTTTCAGAGGCTTCAAGGTGTTTGCGTCCCGGAGGGAAAATCGTAATGATCGAACCCTGGGTTACCCCCTGGTCCAAATTGATTTTTATGAATCTCCACCATGAGCCGTTTCTTCCAGAGGCTCAAAGTTGGTCTTTCCCCTCTGCCGGACCCCTTTCCGGCGCCAATGGCGCCATCCCGTGGATCGTATTTGTGAGGGACCGCATTACTTTCGAGTCCGAGTTCCCCGACTTGCACATTGAACAGATTCGACCGTTTCTGCCTTTTCGATACCTCGTTTCTGGCGGCGTTGGTATGCGCACCTTAATGCCCGCCTTTACCTATCCGTTCTGGGTCCGTCTGGAAAAGATGATCGAGTCCCAGATGCCCCGACTGGCCATGTTTGCCTTCGTGTCTCTTCGGAGAGGCTGAATGACTTTCCCCGCCCCCGGGATCGGTCAACGCAACCCGAGAGAAATCCTCCGAGCAATCCAATCGTTTTTCTGGAAGAGGGTTCCATCCGTCGAATGAGCCCAGACGCACAGACTGGCGCCAAAACGCCGCGCGATCAAATGAGACTCCATTGTCCCGCCTGTAGCGCCATGGTTGGAGGCGAAACCATTGAAGTGCATGATCATGAGTACGGTCTTCGTCAGATCGCACAATATTTGGAATGTGGAGCATGCGGCACATTATTCCAAGAACCTATGCCGACCCTCGCTGAGCTAGCTGCATTTTATCCATCTGATTATCACAGCATGACTCACGCCGGCCTGCTGAACAAGATTCGCAATGATATGCGAATTCGGCGCCTCTCGAAATTGCTAATCGATGAAGGCGTGATTCTCGATTATGGTTGTGGCGATGGGGCATTTATGGTCCAAGCTGCCAAGAACCTGCCGCAGCGGCATTTTTGGGGCTTTGAAATCGCCGACCGCACGGAGACAACCATCCTCGTCCAAGGGAGGGTTACCCTTGTTAGGGGAAGCCTGCGGGATCTCCTCGCCATCCTGCCGGGCTGCGGTTTGATCACGCTAAATCACGTGATCGAACACCTTCCGGACCCGCTGGGTGTTGTGAAGGCATTGGCAGACAGGCTGCTGCCCGGTGGAATATTCGAAGGACAGACGCCCGCTTCCGATTCTCTAGAACGATCTGTTTTCGGCAAGAAGTGGAGTGGTTATCACGCCCCGCGGCACACCGTCATTTTCTCGCGAGGCGGGCTTTGCCGCATGCTCGAGCGATCCGGGCTCTCGATGCCAAGCGTCTTGGGAGCCTTTAATCCAGCAGCCCTTGCAGTCAGCCTTGGGTCTCTACCGCACAAAGAGGGTGGGCGTATTCGCCGTAGCGGCTGGAAATGGTTTGCCCTCATTGCATTGGCTGGCGGCTTAGCCCCAATCGATTTGTGGTCTGGCAGACCAGGCATAATCAATTTCATGGCTTTCAAACGTCCGCGGTGACAATGACACAGCGAATTGAATTGGCGAACTACAAGAAGCGTTCGGACCTGCGATCTCTTCTAACGATCACGGCGCACCTGGGACTCGTATTTGCACCCGTTTACATTGCCGTCTTAACAGGCCCAAGCATGCTTTGGCTTGCTCTCTGGCTCTGCTTCGGCCTGCTCATGAATGGCATGCTGAATCTCATGCACGAGTGCGCTCATTACCACGTTTTTTCCGAGCGGAGGGGATCTAATCTGCTGGGTCGCTGGGTACTGGGCCCGCTGTTACTCGCGGATTTTGACGGCTATCGTTGGCGACACTGGGAACATCACACGCACCTCGGTGTAGACGGAGACACGAAAGACGCTTATCTTGTCGACATTAAAGGACGTTATCTCTTTGGCTTGTTGCTGCGCTGTTTAACCCTAGTCGAAGCATTTCGCAAGTTCGGGGTCCAGACGGTCGTGTACAAGGGCAGGGGGCAGGAACCTTCGAAACCAGTGATTTTGCTTGGACGGGCCGCTTTGGTCCACAGTTTGTTTTTTGCCTCTCTTGTGCTATTCGCGGGTCCAGTGGCTCAGCGGCCGTGGCCAAAAGCCTTCATGGTCGCGGCTTTGGCATACAGCTTCGTATACGGATACGGACTCGCGTCGATAACGGTTTTTGCGGCTACACTGCGCGCTATTGCAGAGCACCAATTGGAGGAAGGTGAGCTTTCTTCGACTGGGCGAGCGGCACTGCGAAATTTCAGCTGCGGTCCGGCTGCACGGTTGATCTTCGGCGCTTACGGATTCGCCGAACATGCCAGTCATCACTGCCAACCGGGTCTGCCGTACTATCACCTGGTCGAAGTTACCGAGGAACTCGCATCTCACGACCCAAACTTCATCCCGAAACATCGATACTGGGGTGAACTGATGAAACTCGCCAAGCAAGCATAGCGAGATCCCCGTTGCTCATCCTGCCAGGTCACGAATATATATCTCAGTAAACAGTTTATACTTAATTGGGGCCTTTTCTGGTCGGTCACGGCCCACGAAAACAAAGCGAACCTGTACCTCCTACAAAATAGCCAAAACGTACCATGGCGACTAACTTTCGCTCCAGGCACTCTAGTACTGTGATTTGTAGGTGTCGTTTCCGCATGGAATAGAAAGGAAGGCCCAGCGCATGCGAAAACTAGACCGAATTTCCACGACGGTACTAGTCATGTTTCTCACGATGTTCGCGGGAGCTTGGACTGGCTTAAGTGCCCAGTCCCAAGTCACCGACGATGGCGGCACGTCGCACGCAGATCGGGATGATCGAAGCCACAACGCCAAACTGAAGGTGACGTCCTTCCCTCCAGGCGCTCATGTCTCCATTGACGGCGAGGAGATGCGTAAGGTCACGCCGATGATGGCAGACCTGCAAGTCGGGCAGCACCAGGTCCGCGTCTTCGCGCGAGGATCGGGATGGAATGTGGATACTCAAACGGTTCAGCTCATCTCGGGGGATAACGAGCTTGATGTGACGTTGATCCCAACTGTTACCGTGGGCTCCCCAGGCCCTCAGGGCCCTGCAGGATTTGCCGGAGCGCCGGGACCTCCTGGTCCAGCAGGCGCTAACGGTTCCCAGGGGCCCGCAGGACCATCGGGGCCTATCGGAGCTAGTGGTGGTCAAGGACCGGCCGGACCGACAGGACCTACTGGCCCGCAGGGACCTCCGGGAGCAGTTCCCCAGAGCACCTACGTTCTGGGAAAGCAGGATTCGAGCGAACTGCCAACATCTGTCGCCAATCCAACTGCGTACTACGGCTTGGATGCGCAGCCCGCCATACCGGGCGGCTTGGATGACGAATTTAACGGCGTTTCTCTCGATACGACCCGATGGTCATGGTTCAATCAGGGAGGTGCCAGCGCCTCGCTTGGCAATAGCCTTGTGACACTGCAAGCTCCCCCTAGCACGGGACAGGACGCCCGAGGGATTTATCAGACTGCGCCCGCCCCTCCGTGGACTGCCGTTGCGAAATTGGTCGCTATGGATATGGCTTCCTACACGAACTACGCGCAGGTGGGGATACTTCTGGTTGATGGAAGCGGCAAAGCTGTCACCTGCGCTATGTCAGTCCGGTCGACTAGTCCGACGTTCGGATTCGACATCAGCTACTGGAATAGCGGCAGTTCGTGGAACGAGTCCCCAACCGGTGCGCTCGACGTCATGCCTACCGTAGTTTTCCCGCTCTACTTAAAGGTGCAGGACGATGGCACAAACGTTACCTGCTCCTTCTCCCGCACCGGAACCGCGTATTTTCAAGTGGGTCAAGTAAATCGAACGGAGTGGCTACCCTCTGGACCGCAGGGCGTTGGACTCCTCATCGGGTCAAACGCATCCAACCAGGTAGTAGCCGGGACTTACGAATACTTTAGACAGATACAATAATTTCACCCATATTTCACAGACGAGAATGCAGGGGCCTTTCGCCCCTGCATCCCGCCCGCCTTTTTCGAGAAGTGACGCTCGGCTATTCTGCGTCTCCGCGCAGCGATAGCGTGAAATCCCTTGAATGGATTTCGAATCCGCCGCGTCTGCCGTTCCAGCGCTACGACTGCGAGGGGGAGCAATCGACGGTCCAATTTAGGACAGCGAGCCTGGGTAGGTTTGAGAGCAGAACGCTTAGAGCCAACAAACAAACGACAGAACTCCCGATTGCCGGGTGCGCCAGCGTTTAAGACGGATTTGAACTTGCGGGTGCCCATTCTTGCGAAGCAAGGGTGGGGCTTTCGTTTCGGCTATTGGATATCGTACCAATATTGGTTAGGCCGAAAAGAAGAAAAGGCCGGGCGTCTGGACCCGGCCTTCGATTTCAAGAATTGGTTGCGGAGGTTGGATTTGAACCAACGACCTTCGGGTTATGAGTCGGTTGCAGCGAAACATATCAGGGACGGTCGCGGCGTCTAAGAGACTATCAAATGTATAGATTCGCTAAAACCCATGATCGTCCCTGATATAGCCAGATAGAAATAGACTCACTACAATTTTCACTACAATTTGTCTGGCGCTAAAAATTGGTGCTCAGCCAGTACTCAAGTCCCTCCATGAGAAGGCCGGTTAGTAAAAACGGTGCAGCACCGGTGGATGGCAGTCGAAGACTCAAGACCGTCAATAAGGCGTAAGAAAGTTCGGGCGGGCAGAACAGCTCACCATCGGGGCCGCTTGTACCAAGCTGTGCGGCTTTCAAAAATCCCTTCGCATCCGGCCCGCGATAAGTGATTGATTCCAAGCGTCTGTCGAGTATGCCTCACAGCTTTCAAGAATCACCAGTTTGTTGAAGAACCGAGGGCCCGGGTCGGCGAAGATACTACGCAGGAACTCCCTTTGCCGTGTTGTCATCCGGTTGACGACGAACTGGCCAAGAAGCGCGAATGAGGAATCAGTCCGGCGTTAGGATGGCGGGCAGGGCGGCAGAAGTCCATAGCTAGTCGACTGCAAGCCCGACGGCACGGAACTCCCCGATCTGAATTGTTACGCGGTCGCCGCGCTTTACCCTTCTTCCGCTGTTTGAGAACGCCATCCAATACACTTTCCCAGCTTCCGGCGTGCTGCTTTGGCGCAGAATGCCCACCTGTTCGAGCGTCGGCACCACCAGTTTGACTCCAGCCTGCGGGTCGATCAGTGACGGCTCGAGTGCTTTGTCATTCAAGGTTTTGGCCTTTTGTGCATCCAGAATCCGATAGGAGAAACGCACGATTTCTCCCTGCTCGGCCCACTTCACTGAGAGCGAGTCGACGCCCCAAATGAGCGAATAGTAGGTGCCGGCTCGTCCGGCGAATCGGTTGGGCTGATAGCGCATGCGAGATGCACGCGGCGCCTGAGTGGGAGCGGCGGGATTCGACGGCGATTGCGCGGCAGCGGGCAAGACTCCGCAGCTCACAATTCCAGCGAGGAGCGCGAACGTGATTTTCGTCATCTTGGTGCGGTGAGGCATCGTCAGTGTGTCCTTTCCTGTAAGAGGTCCCGCGAGAGGGAGTGATGCGCCAAACGGGCGGCCATCCGATGGACCGGATGACCGCCCGTTTGGAATTCGTAGTGGTTAGTTCCCGTTGAACGTGGGGCTCGTTGCGGTGCCGGATCCTCCGAATCCTCCGGCGCCGGTAAAGCCCAAGCCCGTCAGCGTGATGTGGGCGGTTTCCGTTGCGTTGTTCCCATTTGTCGGTGGCACGTACTGGACGATCACGGTGCAGCTGCTTCCGGGATCGACCGAGAGGCCGGCGACGCAGGTCCCGCCGGTGATGGAGAAGACTCCACCCCCGCCGAAGCCCTTGACGACTTGCGCGAAGGACAGGACGAACGGACCGGCGTTAGCACCGGTGGCCGTGTTGGTGACAGTCACCGTACCGGTCTTTGCGGTTCGGTTGGCCACTACCGTGGTCAACAACGGACTCGGCGCGGTGAAGCCAGCCGTTGCCGAGGTAACGTGGAACGGAGTTCCCAGCGGCTGCCCGCTGACCGTCACGTTGTAGTTGCCCGGAGCGATGGTGCGCGGGATGCTGATGATCACGTTGATCGACGAGTCGTTCACGACGGTGAAGCTGTTGACGCGGATGCCGGCAAAGCCTCCTGCTCCGAACGAAACGCCGGTCACACCCGTGAAGCCCGTACCGGACAGATTCACGGTGATGTTCGTGGAGCCGACCGGAGCCGTGTTCGGATCGAGAGAAATGATCTCGGGTCCGGTGCTGCCAACGGTAGTGGAGATCTCCACCGCGCCGGGTTCCAACCCGTTGCAGGCGCCCGTTGTCTTTCGGGGCGTGCCATAGAAGTCGAACGCCGGTGCGTCGTTGTAGTCCTGCGTCGCGCAATGGACCAAGCCGTTTGTGGATGAGCCAGTCACCAGTCCGTAGTTGCCCAGGGTGACATTCGTCACCGGGTTCACCAGGGACAGAGGACCCCACCGCAGGTTGACCCAGTTGTTGCCTTCGTCCACGGTGGCCACCGGAGTGAGATTGAAGACCGGGTTCGGTACGGTCGCGTCCGAAATTCCGGGCGGAACGTCCCAGCCGGACTGGGCAAACTCGGGCGGCTGCCGCGAGCCATCGCAGTACATGCTGATGAACCCGGGATCGCTGGCGCTGTTCGTCCTGAAAGCCGCGCCTGGATATCCAGTGACGTTCGTCAGCACGGACGACGTCGGAGCGAGAGTGACCGTCGAGCTGTGATTCGTCGGTCCGGTGTCGCCGCGCACGCCGATGTCCCAGTAGCTTGCGGCAACACACTGACCGGTGACCGTTTGGTTTGTCGGCGCTGATCCGCCCATGTTGAGCAGCGTGACGACGTTCTGCTGATTCTGGGTTCCTGGAGCGATCCCGCCCACGCTGATGTAGTACGAGCTGTTATGCCAGAAGATATCGTTCTCCACCTTCGGATATGAGACCTTCGTGCAGCTCGGGTGATCCACGGGGCACGTGATCGTGAGCGGTTGCATGTTGGCGGTCAGAACCGCGCTGTTCTGGATGGCGACGAGTCCCGCGGGCTGCGGGGCAGTGGTCGTCCCGCAATTCGCGGTGCAGGTCGGCCCTTGCTGGCTGGCGAGAGGTGCTCCGAGCGTGTTGAAGAGAACGCCCGAGCTGGCTGTGGTCGCGTTGGCCGCGATCGTGTTGTTGATCACGTCCACCGCGAGCGAATCCTCCAGCGAAACTCCGGCGCCGTCCCAGCCGGCCACGTTGTCTGTGACTATGTTGTTGGTGAAGGTCACCGTGTTCCAGTTTTCCGGAGCGGTCGGGAACGCGATGACGTCCGAGCCGTTGACGGCCTGGAAAGCAATCCCGCCTCCGGTTCCCGCTTCGGCCGCGTTCCCCATGATCAAGTTCGCGTTGATCAGGAGGTTCGGACCCGCGCCATCGCTCGGACCAACGGCGCCTACCGGAGTGTTGCCGGGAGTGCCACCTGGTGCTCCGAACGGTGCGCAATCTTGGTCGGTAACGGGGTTGCCGTTCGTGTTGCACACGATATCCGCGTCGGGTGTTCCCATCACGACGAGTCCGCCGCCATTCGCCGGGATCGTCGGGTTGGTGCTCTGGTTGAAGATGATCGTGTTGTGCTCGATATCTCCGTTGTAGCTGAAGCCGAGGTGACCCACGCCGCCGCCATCGCCGCTGGTCAGGTTGCCGCACACCCAGTTGTAGTTGAACTGGTAGTAGTCGGAACCGGTGCAGAAGCTGATGCCGCCCGCGCCCGCCGGTGTGGCCGAGAAGAGCTCGTCACCGGTGGAGGAGTTGAGAGCGATGAAGTTGTTGTGAACGTTTACGTTGACGTTCTGGCAGTACGGGAGAACTGTTCCTGCCGGCAGCGTCGGATCATTCAAGCACGAGCCGGGAGCCGCATTGGTCGCGCTGCCCTGCACATATGCCGGAGGATATTCGCCTTGGCCGACGTTGATGCCGCCCGAGAGCGTGCCGGCGTTGTTGTAGATCCGGTTGTTGGCGATTTGCAAATTGCTGCCCCATCCGTGGACGAAGATCCCGCCACCGCCCTGCGAGCTGTCCGTGAGACCCAGGCCGTCGATGCTCGCCGGGTTGCACGAGAAGTTGCTCGGGTAAGGATTGGGCACGAGTTCCACGGTTGTGCGGCCGCTCCTTCGAGTGCACTCGGCAGTGGATCCCTGCAGCAGGGTTGCGTTAGCAGGGAAACCCATCAGCAGCGTCGGATCGTACGGATCCGCGCAGTTCCTGCTGTTGACCGTCGTACTGCCACCGCACAAATCGACGCCCTTGGAGAGCACAGTGATCGCCGCGCCTTCCAGTGCGCCCATGAGGGACGGTTCCTGCAACATTTCAGCGAGGTTGCCGTTGAGTTCGGCGCTCCACCCAATTACGGCTTCGAGCGGCAGCCGATCGACTTGCGCGTTGTACGAGTAGCGGTTCGTCGAAGAGCCTGCACCGGGCGTGGTGCCGACTTCGTTGAATGAGTGGAAGTTGGTCCAGGGATTTCCCGCCGGGGAAGTGGTGGAGCTGCAGGCCACCTGACCCATCGGGTCAAACACATTCGCGGTCGCGCCAGCGCCGGTTCCGTTGGGGCTACCTACGGCGACTCCGCTCAGCGTCAACCCAAACAAGCAGTTGACGTATTCCCGCCACGTGTTGATCTTGCCCGCGGGTTGTGTGTTGGCGTTGACAATGCTGGAAGCAGCGCCGACGCCTTGCAGCCGGACGGGCTTCCACATGATCACCATTTCGTTGTGCGCCGCTTTCGTTGACGTTTGAGTCGCGGCGCCCGCAGTCGGATGGAGCGCGGACGCGCTGCACGCAACCGCGGATCCGCCGGCGGCCGGAGCGCACGTCGGGTCGATGATAAGCATATCGCCCGGCGCGGCCTTGTCGATGGCGGCCTGGATCGAGTCCGAAGCGGCCACGTGAGTCGGAGCCTTACCGCCAATCGTGACCGTCACGGCGTCGATGGATTGACGCCCGTTGCCTGCGGTGATCACGAGTTCACCGCAGAGGGCGGTGGACCCACCGTACTGCGCTTGCTGCTGAATGGCGCACTGAGGAATGCTGCTGCCAAAGCCTCCGGTAGACACGCTGACCTTGATCTGCGTGTCGGACCAGGACGTGATCGTCATGGAGCGGCCGGCGATGGTCACGGACGAGACGGCCTTGCAAGTCGAGCTGAGCGACGTGCACCGCGTGCCGAAGCCGTAGTGCCGTGTCGCGGTTTTGGCGTTAAACGGCGCGTTCTTGGCGGAAGGCCCGGAGTAGCCGTAGTTGGGCACTTGCTGATCGCCGAGTGCGGTGATCGTGAGCGTGTGCGTGCCGCCGAGCTGAACCCAAGGTCCAACGCCGGTATCGCCGTCCACTTCCGCGATCGCCGGGGTCTGGTCGGGATACGAGCAGTCCACGTTGTTGTAGCCCGCGCCCGCGAAGCCGGCTGTCGGCACCACTGGCGTGTCCATGTACTGCGTCTGGCCCGGCATGAACGGAATTTCGTAGCAGAACTGGCTGTACTCCGGATTGAACAGCGGATCGGTAACCATCGTTCCGCGGGGACCCGGAATCGGGCCGGGATCGTTCATGCAAACCACCATCATCGTGGGCGCATATCCGGTCGGGTTGGGAGGATTGACTTCCCAAGTCGAATACTGCAGGCCGTCGTAGTTGCCCCAGTGATCGGCGTAGGTGCGGGAGATTTCGTTGCCGTTGAAGTCCTTGATGGAAATCGGCAGGTCCGGCGGCGAGAATTTTTCGCCGAACTGCGGAGAGAACGGATCGAATTCCGATGTGTAGTCGTCAGTGATCACGCCCGTGAAGTGTGCGGCGGCGTGGGTCGAAGTGAAGACGTAGAACTTCGCCAGCGCCGACATTTGATTTTCGAGCGTGATTTCCTTGCGGTCGCAAAGATTGCGCGTTGCGCCGGCAAACGGAGCGACTTCGAACGACCCCGGGAACAGGCTGATGTAGTCGGGAACGATGCGCGCTTCTCCGACGCAGGGCCAGTACTGCTCGATGGAACCGGTGTCGCCCTCACCTTGCGGCAGCGTCGGGCGGCCGAGATTCGTGGTCGAGTTCTGAGGATCGTTGGCGTTGAATGCGGAACCTACAGCGGCCTGGTCGGGCAGAATGAAGATGTTGCCCAGTCCGCCGAATTCCTGCGTGACCGGCGCGATGTAGTTGTCTCCGATAAGGATGTTCTTGTCTTCTTCCTTCACTAGTTCGTAGCCGGGCGGCACCACGACTTCCACGACGTACTTTGCGGCGGGAAGCATCGGTGTGCCGAAGCGATACGCATCGGTCGAGTCGGGGTCAGTCGTGCAAGCCGTGCAGTTCGTTGTGAGCGGCTTACCGGTCGTTGGGTCCATGCTGGTGACGCTCGGGAACTGGTAGTAGCCGTCGTACGGTGCAGGCTCCAACTGGTTCCAGTTGTGCATGCCGTCATAGCACTTGAACTGTGCATTGTTCGGCAGCAAGGTAGACGCGGGACCGCCGTGCTGCGAGTTGTACACGTCGAGGTAGTTGGGCTGATTGAACAGCGAGAAGAAAAAGAGATCGGCGTTCGCGCCCGTATCCCGTCCCTGGCCAGGGCAGTTCATGTTCGGCATATGGTCGGTACGGAAACCCTGCGCCCACGCGTCCCAGCTGGTGGTCGTGGTGTGGTCCACGAGAGTCAAGGTTGGCGTCACGTTGTCGGCAGCGAAGCCTTCCATGTACAGGTTGATAGTGACGTTCGGAACCAGCGGCTCCCAGCTCGTCTGTAGCAGGAGGTTCGGGTCGTCAAACGGCCGCGTGGAGGCATAGATCACGTGTCCCTTGATGCCGCCGTTTTCACCGGCTGCGTAGGGCGTTTTTCCGAACTCGAGGAACGAGTTCTGTCCCGAGAATCCCTGCCAGCCCTCCGTCAGGACCCAGGGGGGATCGATTCGGCCCGTGGAGTTGGGCGCGCTCGCCGTGTTGGGACCGTCCTTGATCGATTGGCCCGTGCAGTCCGCAGTCGTGCAATAGACCGCGCCGGGCACGTGGAGATTTCCAGGCACCGGAACGGCTTCGTACGTGTTCGCCAGGAATTGGCCAATATTCGAACTGCCGCACTGCGCTGTTGGCGGATTTGCGGACCCGCCGCAGGGTGTGCCGTCCGCCGGTCCGCCCGCGTCGTACACCACGTGGGTTCCTGTGTTCTTGTAGCGGGTCGCGTCCGTTTCGACGACGTACCAGCTGAACAGCGGGAAGACTTCGTTGAAGCCGGCGTTGCCGCTCAAGTCCGTGTTGTTGAAGTTGGAGAAGCTCCCGTCACGGAAGCGGATGTTCGTCGCCACCAGGCTGAGTCCCGGCTCAGTATCCTGGCGCACTCCGTCACCATTCTGGTCAAAGAACGTCGACGTATAGATGTTCGCCTGCCATTGATTCGCCGCGATGTCCCCAATACTTCCGGAGTTGGGGTTGGTGTGATCGAGGCGAACCGGAGTCGAGAGACCGTCCACCAGCTGATCGTTCCATTGATCGAACGTGGTGACTCGCCAGTCCCCATCGGGCATGTTGTCGAGCTCAAACGTTCCGTCGGCGTTGCACTTTGTGAAGGCGAAATCTTCGCCGTCCGGATCGCCGAAGCTCACATAGCATTGCGTGAAGGAGAAGCTGTCGCGCGAACCGCTGCTGTAAAGCCGCTCGTCCGGCGTGCGGCTCATGCGCTCAGTCGTGACCTTTCCAGTCACCTTGTTCGTGCAATTCAAGCCGATCAACCCGGTTGGGTCGGTGCCGTTGCAAACTCCATGGTACCGGGAATTAATGATCGCCGGATTGGCAAAGCCTATCGCGACGTGATATCCGGCCGGGCCGTATTCCTGGAAGAAGCCCGGCTCGCCGACGCGCAGGAACGAGTCGTGCGCCTTTTGGCCGTCCAGGGTGTTGGTCTGCAGCCATTCCTCGCCGCGGGCGATGCGATCGGCGCCCGGCGTCGCCACTACTCCATACCGTCCGGGCATCAAGTTGGCCACGACAGCCTGGCCAGCTAGTGGAGACGGAGTCTGGCCGTCCGATTCAAATTCGGGGCAAACGACGATCGTGCCGGTGATACCGGTCGAAGTCGAGTCGGAAGCCGACCGCGGATTCGCCGAAACCGGGCAGGCATCGTTTCCATTAGTAGGGTCGCTCGTGCCGGCAAGCGAGTTCACGAGCGGCTGGTTGAACATGTCGTACGTCATCTGGCCGGTCGCGTCGCCGGAGCCGCCCGCATCGTCAAACAGGGTGATATTGAAATGGCCGAGGCCGGGCTCGTTGTTGGTATTCACGTTGCCCGTGCCGCCGCCACCGTCCTGCTCGCCGTTCAGTGGGAAGTCATCTTCGAACACGAAGACGGAGAGCTTCGAAGGCGTCAGGGGAGTTGGCTCGACGAGAACGGCAACCGCAGTGTTCACCGCCGGGAACGCAACCGGCGCGCCGCCCATCGTGTGTCCGGGGACCGCGTTGGCTGTATTGAACGGATTGGCCGCATCGCCGGGGAGAACGGAGATGTAATAGCGCTTCGTCGGATCGAGAACGACGGATTTCGGATCAACCGGTGCCTCGCCGTTTCCGCTGGCATCCGGCCGACAAACGCCGTTGCCGATGTCGCAGACCACGGGCGCGCCCAGCGACTTTTGGCCGGACTCGCAAGAGAGCGGCCCCGTGCAACCGGTCGCCACCACCGGCATGTAGCTGGTGTGGAAGTTCACGCCAAACGTCGGAGGAACGACGCAAGTGGCGGGGTTATTGGTGCAATCCGTCGAGCTCGGCGAGCCTGAAGAAGTCGTCGTGGTGTTCTTGGGGTCGACGTAGAACGTGCGGTCTTCTTCGATGATCCAGCGGTAGTCCGTAACAGCCGCGCCGGTTACGCCGTCCTTGACCGACACCGTGAGATTGCTCGGCTGCGGGAAAATCAAAGTGACCGTCGCCGTGCCGCTGGTGACGCCTTGCGTGTTTTGCGCCTGGTAAGTGAACGAGTAAGTTCCCGGGCCCGGAACGTTGGCGCTGAAGCCGCCGTTCGCGTCGAGAATGTACGTTCCGCCACCCGCCAGATTTTGCGGCGTGAGCGGCGCGGCGTTCGTGACGGCGTGCAACGGAAAGCCGGCATTGTCCTTGTCCACGGACAGCACGCCGGGATTGTTGATCGCGATGTGGGTGGATGTGGTCGCGGTGTAAGAGATATTGCTGACAGCAATTCCGAGGGTGTCAGCTGCGGCCGCTCCCAATGTGACCAGTGCGCAGGCCGGTCCAGAAACTGTCCCGTTCCCGCAGTACGTGAAGGATGTGGGAACGCCGGCGGTGTACGTGAAAGTTCCGTCGGTGTTTAGGCTCAGCCCCGTGGGCGTGGTTCCGACCACCTTCACGCCGAAGACGTTGATGTCATTTCCAACTACGCCCTTGGCGGGATCCGAAACCGTGAGCGTCTGCCCGGCGACCACCGAATTGTAGGTGTCCGGGTTGGCTTTTGCGGTTGCAAACGCGCCCGCCGCGGGAAGACCAGCGCCGTTCACGCTGACATACGCAAGCATTCCGGCATCGCGCGTCGTTCCGTTGGCGGACAGGCTCAATTCCCGGTCATAAATCGGGAGCGCCGTTCCGACGGTGACTGGCGCGTTGATCATTATGTCGTACGTCTTGCCCGCGGCCATGAATACTTCGCTCTGCACTCGAGGAACACCCGGCAGCGGATTGCCGTCTTCTGCAATCAGCGAGAAGCCCGCGGACGAATTCGTGCCCGTGGTCGATCCGACGATCGAGGGAACGTGCATGCGCAATCCCGCGTTCACCAGGCGCACGAGCACCGTACCGGCTACGCCGGTCGCCGGGAGCGCGCTGAAGAGCGACTTGGAGGGCGTCGTCTTGTCGAGCGCCGTACCGTTGATCAGGTAATAGAGCGGTGTGTAGTTGACGGCCGGCGGATAGCAGGTCTGGGTCGACGCACAGCCGCCCGGCAACCCGGACCAGACCGTTGTTTCGCTGAAGCCCACGGTGCCGACTGCCAATTGAACGGCGTTGTTCTGGACCGGATCGATTTCGCTGAACAGCAACGGAATTTCGCCGTTGTAATTCACGCTGGGATACGCGACCCCTGCGGAGGTGCCAGCAGGCGCCGCTGTAACCACGAGGATACCGTACAAGCCCATCGGCCCTTGAATGGACGGATGGGTACCCGATTCGATCAGGTACGTGCCAGGTTGCGGCGCGGTCCAGGTGAGGGAGCCACTCCCCCCTCCGCCCGCGATTTCCGTGGAGAACGAGCGAACCCGGTTGGCCTGCACGGGAGGATTAATCGGACTGCCCGCTCCACCGGCGATGGGCCAAGTGGTCGCGGACTGAGCGCCGGAATGATCTGGCGACGTAGTAGAGCCGCCCGGAGTTCCGAGGCCGCCGCCCAGCTGACCCACAATGACGATCGACGTGGGAATATTTCCACCGGCGAACGTCAAGTTGTTGGTCAGATTGATCTGCAGGTCCTGACCGGTCGGGACTGTGATCACGACCGGCGACCAAACGCCGGCTGCCGGAGCGGGATTCACGAGCGGCGCGCAGTTGGCGTTCACTGTGGCGCAGGTGTAACCCCACATCGGCACCTGGGTTCCATCCGGCAAGGTCGCGGTTGCGGGGCCGGCCGACAAACCTACCGTCGTCGTCTGGGCGAAGGAGGCAATCGCGCCGAAGAGAAGCAGACCGATGACTCGGGCCGCCGAATTCAGAATTGATTTCATATTATGAGTTCGCATCGCTTTCCTCGTCATTAGTTGGTTTCGTCGATCACAAATTCCCGGGAATCCACCAGCATCATCATCAACATTCCGCCGGGGAAAACGTTGTTCGTGGTGATTTCGCGCTCGTTGTGCGAGTGCCACATGAAGGCGTAGCCGGCCTCGCTGGAGGGGCTATTGGCGATCGTTCCGGAAGGAGGCGTCGTGCCCGTCGTGCTGCACGAAGTTGTGTTGTTGCTGCCGGTGCAGGTCCCGGCCGTGGCTCGGGAAGTCGCGTCCGGACCGAGATATGGGCTGCCGCTGTACCATGCCCCGTTCGTAAACAGGTTGGGATCGGGAAGCGTCGCCGGTCCGCCCGAAGCCACATCGCCGAAGGGAGCAACTTCCAGCGGTTTGTTGTGGTCCTGGCACCATTCGTAGTAGTTGAGTGCGTTCGGATCGCCCGTGTTGTAGCCGTTTGCGTCAGGACTGCACGGAAGCATTGCGTTCGGGTCGTTCGTACTGGAACTGGGTTTGTGCCCGTACGCATCCCAGTTCAGGCCCTTGCCGGTCCAGTAGAAAATGCCGTCGAAGGCGACGCCTGGAGTCGTCGTTGTGGTGAAGAGGAGGGGCCCAGCCAGGCTCGAGCCGTCCGGAGCGAGAATCAGGTTGCCGTCACGGCCGAGGATGCGGACGTGGTTTCCGTGCTCGTGGAACGGATGCTGCCAGCGGCCCTGGCCGATGACGCGGACGAGCACCTGCTCGCCTGGATGCATGTGCGGATCGCCGTTGTAGGGCTGGTGCGGATATTCGGTCGCATAGTTCGGATCCATGTCATCCGGCATCGAGCGGCCATTGATCAGGAAGTAGGACGGATGATACGGCTCGGTGGGAACTTCCAGACTGCATCCGGCTGATCCGGCGCCGTTGGCCAGGCAAGCAGCCGCGGTGGCCGAGACTTGCTGCTCGGCTTTTTTGTGGATCGTTGGATCTATTTCAGAAAACTGGAAGAGATACTCGCGGTCATAGCAGGTCTTCGGATTGTCGTAAGCAGCTGCCGCCAGGCGATAGTCCAATTCGCCCCAGTGGCCTTCGGCCGCGACGTTCTTGGCCCCGAATGAGCCTGCCGCAGTGCATTGGCTAGGTACCGTTGCCGGGAGCACAATGATGGCGCCGTACAGGCCCATCTCAATCTGGAGGTCGCCCTGCGTGCCGCTGTAATAGGCGTGCGTTCCGGGAGTGGACGCGACGAACTTGTACTGAACGGTGCCACTGGGCGCGGCCTCCTGCGTCATCAGGCCCGCAATGCCGCCGCTCACACTCGTGAGCGTGAAGCCGGAAAAAATGATCGACGTGTTGCCGGCCGCCGCGGGGAGATTGTTGGTCAGATTCACGGTGACCGTCGCTCCCTCGGTGACGATGAGCGTCGGTCCCGGAACCTGCATCTCGCTGCAGAACGCAGCAAGGCTGAGGTTCGTCGGCCGAAATGCCGGCGTGCTTCCGGTCACACAACCGTAGCCCCAGGAGTAGACCGCCTGGCCATCCGGCTGGGTAATGTAGGCCGCTTGCGCGGTTAAGTTGAATGTGCCCGCTGTCCCATCGGTTGCGGTCATGCCGGGAGCGGTGGCGTGCGCCGCAGCCGCGAGCCACAGAGCCACGACGGTCGCCAGGAGGAGTCGTGCCATCGAAATCGTCTTGTTCATGTTCATCGCCCTCATTGTTACTCTCCTAGTTAACGTGGACTTCAGTCATCAGCCCGCCGAAATTCTCGGCGTCGTTGGACAGGTGGTCGAGATTGGGGGTGTAAAGGTAGTAGGTACCCGTGGCCATCGGCGCGGTGCAGGTGACGCTGGGATCGGGGCGCGCCACGGTGCAGGTATCGAGAATCACATCGAGCGATTCACCGCCGCCCAGCGTGATGGAGTTCGTACTGTAAAACAGGTTGTTGCCGGCTTGATCGCGCAACAACTTTGCGTTCAGCGCAATCACCGTCATGCGAACGCCGATGGAGGCCAATGTTTGATACTCCGAGACGTCCAGATCGGAAATCCGCAAGAGCGCCCGCTGGCCGGCGGTGATGTTGACAATTGCCGACATCGGCTGCGAGAAGTGGCCGCGCCCGTCTGCCGCTGCCGTTTCCATCGTGCCCGCCATTACGGTGTCGGGATAGCTTCGGCCATTCAGCAGGAAATACTTGTCCTTCATGTCCGCGAAACCTTCGGGGTTGAAAGTCATGCCCACGAAGTGGAAGTTCGGATCGAATCCGTGGATTTGGAGCGGATATTCGACGTCGTAGTACGTCGAGGCATCGCCATCGTTGTAAGCGTAGTTGCCAGTTGCTGCGCGATTCGCGCCGGTATTTACCAACGGAATTGGATTGCCACAAAGAATATCGGCGTTGGAGTCGCACTTGGTGCGGTTGTCGGTTTGCTGCTGCTGTAGAGCAGCAAGAAGACTGTGGCCGACTTGAACCCGATTCTGGCGCGGGCGAACGAAGAGCTGCCCGACCATGCCCATCTGCAGGTGCTCCGGCGGGGTGATGTGGCAGTGCCAGAAATACGTGCCGGCATCGGGCGCGAGGTAGTAATACGTGAAGCTGGCGCCGATGTTGATCGCGACTGAGGCGTCGGGCACGCCGTCATACACCGACGAAGCGTTCGGATAGCCGTGGAAGTGAACCGTGTGCTGCTCGAAGAGGTCCGGCCGCATGATCATGCCGACGTTGCTGAGCGTGAGGAAGTACTCGTCGTCTTCGTCAATGGCCATGAGCGGCGCCGGAATGTTGCCGTTCATCACGCCGATGTCCATGATCTGGCGCGGGTCGACGTGGCCGTCCAAACACGGTGCGGTGCATAGGCCGTTGGCGATCGCGTCCGTGTCGGGAATCAGGCCCACGGCGCCGTTATAGCTAAACGCGCCGCCCCCATCGACCGTCACGGCGGGGTCGCCAGGCAGGAGTGTGCCCGGATACACGGTATTGAAGACGTTCGGGAATTGCGGCCCCGGCTTGCCGGCTGCGATGTCCGCGAGCCCCGCCAACGGGCCGAACGAGAACATAAACGTCTGCGTCCCGTCCGCCATCGTCGCGTAGCCGTCGCCGCCGGAAATCTGCATGCACTTGATCGCGCCGTTGACGTTCGCGGTCGGCGTTACGAATTCCCCGGCGCCCGTGGTGAGCGTCGTCGGGCCGTTGTACGCCGGCTCCGCATTGTTGACCCCCTTGTTGCCGGGGTCCGGGTGCGTGACCGTGCTGGTCGGGCACTGAACGCGGAACGATTGCGCGCGCGCGGTGAGCGGCGCGAGACAGAGAAGCAATGGGAGTAAATATTTGTACGTCTTCGTCATGACGGAACGATCTCCTTCCAGGCCTGCCGGCGCCTGCGTCTCACTCGCTGCGGCGAAAGCCGCGGTGTGCCTGAGCGAAACGCTTAGGTCGCAAATTTTGTGCTCCATGCAAAGTACGACGGCTCAGCTCCAAACGTCCCTGCACATTCGCAAACAAGCAGGGAAGAACTTGAAAATAAAACATATCCCTTGGAGACAAGTCATTATTCGTGTCTCCAATCGATTGAGTTCTCGCCACGCGAGGTGCCCGTGTCCCGTGGGTTCCGGATGTTGAACGGAGTGGATCGCGCGATGATCGTTTCCAACGAGCACTCCAACTCCGGCCCGCACGCCGCGGCAGCTATGCGCAGGCGGTGCAGCATCCGCCAAGCCGTTTTGTAGGTGACGCCGGTTTCCCGTTGAATTCTTCTCGCGGTGACTTTGCCTTCCGCGGAAGCCAGCAGCCCGATCGCGTAAAACCACTTTCGCAGCGAGGTCGAGCTTGCCGCGAACACCGTTCCGTGCAGCGGATATACGTGATTCCCGCAGCGGTCGCAGGCATACGCCTTGCGTCCCGTCGCGCGATGATGTTTGCGCTCGGCGCGGCACCTCTTGCAGCGAAGGATCCCGTTCGGCCAACGCCGTTCCTTTATGAATTCCAGGCACGCGTCCTCGGTCGGAAATTCGGCAATCAAATCGTTCGCCACGCCGCTGGGCTCGCTGCGCAGCTGCGCCGCGTGGAGCATCGATTGGTCTGGATTCGCTGTATTCATTGTTCGCGTGTGTCGCTATCAGCAGAGGCTCAGCAGATGAGGCACGCTGTGAATTTCAATCGTTTCCCGGCGCAGCCGGATGATTCCCTCGGCCCGCCACTTCGAGAGCAGACGGCAGACGGAGAAAGAATTCATGCCGGTCATCCGGCCGAGAGTTTCCTGAGAGACTCTTACTTCGACGTGGTTATCCACGCGCTCTCCGATTTGATCCACGAGGTAGACCAGGCCGTTCGCAAGCCGCGGCGATGCCGTCTTGGTTGATACCTCCCAGTAGCGCCGGGACAGTTCCGCCAGGCGATTCTCCAGAATTCGCCCCACATTTTTTCGAAGATCGGGAAAGCACTTCAGCGCGGCATCAAAGTTCGCGAGTTCCCAGGACAGCGCCTTGCTGTCCTGGATCGCCAGCACTGTCGAGGAATGTCTTCCACCGGACACGAGCATCGGCTCGGAAATGATTTCTCCGGGAACCGCCAATCGAAGAACAACTTCCTGGCCGCTTTCGCTGAACTGCGATTTCTTGACGCAGCCCTGCGTCAGCAGGAACACCTCGGTGACCGGATCGTCCGCGAGACAGACGACGTCCCCGGAAGCGAATTCCACCGCGCGAGCGATGGAGGTCACCCGTTGGACATCGGCGCTTGGGATGCCTTCGAAGAGTTCGCAATCGCCGGCCGAAAAACAAAGCTGCTTTACGCTTGCCATTCCGCGTCTCCTGGCCTGGGTCGGGTCGCTGACTGCACTTCATCTGCAGCTGGCTCTGCCGTTGTCGCAGGCAAGAATAGGGGCTGAAGCGGGATCGTTGGATGATCTGGAGCAAGCTAAGCGTCGTGTTTGCAATAGTTTGCAAGTATTCCGAAACAATGCATGAGAACGGATGCGGTTTGCACAATGGCAGCGTGGATTACGCGCATTAGAGCACAAGGCCAGGCGTGTTAAATGACTTTGCACAAATTCGCACGACAAGGATGGCAAAGGCAGGCGGAGAGGGTGGAGGATCTTCAGCGCGCGGACGAAGGAGGATGTTGCAGGCCAGGTGTTTCAGCCGAGCTTATAACGCGAACTTGTAGCCCACTCCCGGCGCGGTAAGGATCAGCTTTGGCTTTCCAGGATCATCTTCCAATTTTTGCCGCAGGCTCGCCACATGCGTATCGACCGTGCGTGTGAACGTGCCGTCTTCATAGCCCCAGAGTGAACGCAACAACTCCGCCCGAGGGACGGTGCTCCCCGCGCGTTCCATCAGATAGCACAGAAGCTGAAATTCGCGGCTCGTGAGATAAACCGGTTTTCCGTCCCGGGTAACTTCCGCTTTTCGCACGTCGACGCGAAGCGAGCCGAACTGATGAGCTCCCTGCCCGGCGCGGCTCGGCAATCGTCGCAGCAAGGCCTGGATGCGCGCGATCAGTTCCGCAGACTCAAACGGCTTGGTCATATAGTCGTCGGCGCCGAGATTGAGACCAACGACTTTGTCAACAGTCTGGTCGCGGACCGTCAACATGAGAATGGGGGTCGCGAGACCCTGTTGCCGGACGCCGCGGCATACGTCGAAGCCGCTGCGGTACGGCAGCATAACGTCGAGAATGATCAAATCGAACGGCAGATCCGTGGCCTTTTGCAGGCCCTCATTGCCGTCGATAGCCGTGTCAACCACGTAGCCCTCCGAGCGGAGCCGCGTTTCGAGCGCCGTACGGAGTGCCTGTTCGTCTTCGACTACCAGGAGATTCTCATTCATAAGCGCCGCGCCTCTGTGGATTCCGGGATAAGGTCGATGGGTTCCGCTTCCGACTTTGACGTGACAGGCAAGTGCAGGGTGAACGTGCTCCCCACGCCGACCTCGCTCGTCACTGTCAGTTGCCCGCCCATCGCTTCCGCAATTCGTCTTGCAACCGCCAGCCCCAGGCCCGTGCCGTGAATTTGCGCGTCGACGACCTTGGGACTGCGGTAGAACGGTTTGAAGACTTGGGTCAACTCTGCCGCGCTGATGCCCGCGCCGCGATCGCTCACGCTGATTTGTACTTCTTTCCCGCGATTCTTTACTTCGTGTATCGATGCCGAGATTCCAATCCAGCGATTCTTTCCGCCGTACTTGACCGCATTAGAAACCAGATTTTGCACGCATTGTGAAAGCGCCGGCAGATCTCCAATCACACAGGGCAGTCCACCATCCACGCGCTCCTCGATCTCGAACCCCGCCCCCTCCACCAGGACGGCCACATTTTCGCGAACAGATTGCAATATCCCGGGCACATGAAGCGGGCGCAGATGATAGCGGTTTGTGCCGCTCTCCGTCGAGGCAAACAGCAGAATCTGCCGGACCAGGTCTGTGAGCTGTCGGGCCTGGCTGGTGATGATCGAGCCGTGGGCGACCATATCACTTTGCGTGCGCACCAGTCCGTCCGTGAAATTCTGCCCCGTGCAATAAATGGCAGCCAAGGGCGTCAACAGCTCATGCGAAACCGAAGCGACGAAGTCGAGCTGAAGCTTCGCCAGGGTCTGCGCGCGGCGACTGGTGAAGAGAATCAAAGCCATGCCGATCGTCAGAAGCAGCAGGACGATGCCCCCGGTCAGCAAGTTTCTGCGCCAGATATTGGAAGCGATAGCCGCCAGCGGCCCGGTCCGATGTTGCAGGACGAGTACCCAGGGCTCCGCGGAGGACGTGTATTGAACCACTGGAAACCAGACCGGCGCCGAAAAATTGCGCCACTCCATGGTCTCGCTGCTCTTGATGGATTCTCCCAAGTTGCTTTCCAGGCTTTTGGGCGGCGGCCCGAAGATATTCATTTTGGAATCGAATGGGTCTTGATCGATGTCCGGAAATCCCGGTCGCGAAGTATAGATCAGCTTGGGCGCCTTCCCGGGGTCGACCACCGCGACCTTGTACTCCAGCCCTTCAGGCCCGGCAAAATAACGCGTTGTGAGCGCAGGGAGAATTTTGTTTTGAATATAGTTGAGGTCCAGCACCACCACCATCCAATCCACGGCCCCGCGCTTCACGGGCGTGAGCGAATTGAACGGATTCACGTGGTGGACCACGGGATGAACCAGGGCCGGAATGCGGTCGTCAAACTGCCAGCCGGCAAGCGCGTTGCCGCGTAAATCGAGTGACTGGGCCCGATCCTCGTGCGAAGGACTGAACTCCCAGGCGCGCATCGCCATTCCCACGTCTGCCGAGTTCGCCTGCAGCCGCGACAGCAGCGGTTCCCATCCCGCCGGCATGCTGACGATGTTCAGCGTCTTGCTGTTCGGATCGAGGCGAAGCAATTCGGGAGCGCCAGGCGCGCTGGTTTGCCACTCGTAAATCCCGCGAACCAGATAGAATTTGGGATCGGAGGCCTCGGCCACTTCGCCATTTTGTCCGGCCTGATTCCATTCCGCAAAACGCTGCAGGTAATCATTCCAGTTGTCGCGCGCGCCCGAATCGGGGCCGACCTGCATCGCCACGCAGATCGCGGAAAGTTCGCCGTACAAGTCGAGATGCCACTCGAGCATCAGCGGCTTCAACGTACTGCCGATGCGGGCTTCGGCCGCTTCGCTGAGCTCCTTCGTCCATCGGTACTGCAACACCCCGACCATGACCAGAAGCGAGGCCATCGCTGCAATCACGAGGACCCAAAACAAAGGAAACGCGCTGATAGCCCATTCGCTGTGGCGCTTGGTACCGTAGTGCGATAAAGATTTCATAAGGATGCACCGGCGATCTACATTTCGCTGAGCACGATCGATGCCAATTTACCCGTCTTGTCGAGCGAAAACGCCACGCTATCAGACAGTCCGGCTGACGCACGATCTCCGACGCCAAACGATCTGAAATGCAGATCCCGTACAAATTCTTAAAGACATTATAGCCGATTGTACGCTGCCCTGAGTTATCGCGCCTCAACTGGAAATGGAAAAGAGTTATCCGTTAAGATAACGGCCGAACACATGAAGAAGCAACGGAAGCATCACCGGGAAAAACTGGACCATTCCCACTCGGAGGAGTCTTTCCGCGGGGTGTCGCTAGATTTGGCCTCATCACAACCGATCCCCCTCGATGCGTACGAATTTCATTTGCGATCGCGGCGATCTAAGTGATTAGGCGGTTAACTGAACTCGGAGGCAAACGCGGTGACTCCCGCAACTAAAACGAAAAAGGGCGCTTCGAGGTTTGACCTCTCAGCGCCCATGGTTGCGGGGGTTGGATTTGAACCAACGACCTTCGGGTTATGAGAACGTACTAAAATATCTGTCCCGTTGATTCTGTGCGAGTTAACGGGAGATTGCGCAACCGGACTTCTTTCCCAAATCTTTCCCGCGCGAAGGAGCACAGGGGCGCGCAAATCCCCCGGGCCGATAGCAAGCCGCCAGTTGCTAAGAGTTGGTATCAAGAGCGGATTTGGTTTTCGAGGGGACACGCGCGCGTGGCGGGGTTTTCTGGAGCAGCTTTCGAGATATCGGGCGGAGCTCCTCGGGATGTTCGCGGAGGTAGTCGAGCAGCCGCTGCTTCTTCTGCTTTCCCCGGCCTTGTCTCGCTCCATCCACCTGCGAACGGCCTGGAACAAGGTCCGGCCGGGACGCGGCCACCCGATCGTAAATCGCCCGCCACGTAGTCTTGACGGTGAAAAGTGAAATGCCTGACGTGTGAGCCAATTCCTCATCGGTTGCCCCGGTCAGGGCCGACGACAGCTGGCGCTGTTCAGATCGACTGAAGCCGAACTGTGGTGGCGGATGCAGGAACAATGACCCCACCCACGAGGCGCCATGAGTAAGGGCCAACTCGTGCGTCATTCCAACGCTCCGAGGTTCGTCAGAGAAGTCCGCTCGGTCTACTTTAGGAAAATCTCCGTAGTGGCTCCGGGCATGGTCGAAATACAAGCCACCCGCATTTCGCGTCACCCACATGTGCTCGATGCAATCGGGTTGCACAATCACTTCCCGAAGGCAGTAGCCGCGATAGCTGGCGTCGAAGGCATTCATCGACGTCGTTGCGACCTCTGCTCTCGTCATGTCTTCCGGATAAGGCGTATCGTGCCAGACGACCAGGTTTAGCCCCACTGTCGAGTTCGACTTCCGAACCTGAGCGTCGGACAAGAGCGGGGAGACTCCTTGAGCGATGCGCTTAGATAATTCCGGCGCGATCCACAAGTGTGGAGTCGATTTTACCTCGTGTAGAAAATCATCTGTGGTAAACACCGCTATGCCCGCGCCCAAGAATCTGATTGCGCGACCTTGGAACTCCTCGAACACGAGGGCGACCGTGGCGTCTTTCCCAAGGGCTCCGTGCAACGCCGCAGGCAGGTACTCAATCGAGGCTCCGTAGCGCCGGGCGAGAACCGGATGCGCCGCAATGTGTTCGACAAAGCGACGGACGTCTTTCGGCTGCATCGGCCTGTAGCGGACGCTCACGGGAGGGCGAAAAGCCACCTCATGCAAAACGGTTTTTTACCACCCTTTTAGAGGGCTTGCTTATAGCACAGTTCTAAATATGCTGTCACGCATCGCGCGGAGGCCATTCCCCAGCTTCCCGCGAAACATACCCGAAATGCTCGGAGGATCTCATGCAGAGAATGGCCCAGCCTTCCCTGGTGCGATGGTTGTCGGAGTTTTGCATGCGCAAGCCAGTGATTTATTTGCTCGTGGCGTTCCTCCTGTCTGCCCTCCCCGCCGTTCTCAAAGCGCAGGGCCCCACATCGCGCGAGATACCATTTGATTTCGTCTTCTCTCGCCTGCCGTTCGGCAGCACTCAGAAGATCACAGTGGAGGTGTGGGACGCGTCGGCGGGCGGCAATTTGATTTTCTCCGAAGTTCATCCCACCGTGAAAGTCGGTCTGCTCGGCGAGATCGATTTTGTGCTCGGTTCGTTGACGCCGGGCGGCATACCCGTGAGCGATTTTCCCTCGGGCGCGTCGCGCTATCTGGATGTTGTGGATGTAAAAAACGCGAGCGTATTGTCAAACGGCCGCGTACCGCTGTACGCGACAAGTTTCGCACTCACGCCGGGGCCTCCGGGTCCGCAAGGACCGGCCGGACCGCAAGGGCCGCAGGGACCTTCCGGAGCCAACGGGCTTTCCGGTGGGCCGGGTCCACAAGGCCTGCAGGGTGCCCAGGGTTCGCAAGGCGCGCCGGGGCTGGTGAATCGCGGAGCCTGGAACGGAACGACAGCGTACAACGCGAACGATGCTGTGACGGACGCGGGATCCTACTGGCTGGCCATTTACACCAACACGAACTCCGAGCCTTCCGCCACGAACACGAATTGGCAGCAAGTTGCCGCCGCAGGCGCTCCCGGAGCGGCAGGGCCTGCCGGGCTACAAGGCTCCGTGGGGCCGCAAGGGCAAACGGGAGCCACGGGCGCTCAAGGAGCAATCGGACTCACCGGAGCAACCGGCACGACAGGGCCACAAGGACAATCTGGAGCGACCGGCGCCCAAGGTGCACCCGGGGCAACTGGAGCTCAAGGACCGATTGGTCCCCAGGGCCTGGCCGGACCGCAAGGGCCACAGGGGCAAGCGGGACCTCAGGGGACACAAGGGCTGATGGGAATTCCTGGCCTTCAAGGACCTCCAGGCCCCATGCCCACGGGTGCGGCGATCACAACGACCTCCAACACCTTCGCTGCCACCCAGACCATCAATGGAAACTTGATCCTCGGTGGAGCGGGGAGCGGAATTCAGTTCGCCGATGGAACCACGCAAACTAGCGCCGCTGTGGGAGGCACCGTCGTACCATCGGGATATGGACTTGTTGGGACCTCGTCGCTTCCGCCGCCCGGATCTTCTGTTGTGGGCAGCCTCACGCTATCGGGTAACACATGGAGCGTCTACCGGACCCTAAGCGATCAGGGCAGCACCACCGTGGTATACCCCCGGGCGTTCTCCGGTGTGGCGTCCATCAGCGGAACGATCTATGTTATGGGTGGTTACACCGGCAGCCTGCGCCAACAAGTAACTAGTTCGGTTCTCTTCTGCAATACCCTCGCTACCCCTACCTGCTGGACGAGCATTGCTCCCATGCTCACGGCGAGAGAGTCACTTGCCGCAGTCAGTCTCAACGGCAAGGTCTACGCAATCGGCGGGGACTCTGGCGCAACCTCAACTACGTCCGTCGGTGCCGTAAATGCGGTTGAGGTCTATGATCCGACCGCGAATACTTGGACGTCGAAAGCACCGATTCCGACAGCGACGACCGCTGCGGGCGCGGTAGCCGTAAACGGAAAGATTTATGTGATTGGGGGCGCTGATGGCAATTTTAACGCCATCCTCACGCTTGCTATCTACGATCCCGGCACCGACACATGGAGCCAGGCGGCAACACCTGTCCCGGCGGACGCAGCCGGTGCCTTCTGCGATGTGCTCAACGGCAAGATTTATTGCATCGGCGCCTCCACCAATGTTTACGATCCATCTCTCGATGCTTGGAGCACCGCGGCCCCGCCGCCAGCAAACGCGGTGAACGCGGCTGTCGTTGCTGTCAACGGAAAGATTTATGCCGTCGGCGGATTCCTCGGCGCAAACCCCACCAACACAGTGGCCATGTATGACCCGGCCGGCAATACTTGGACGTTCTTAGCGCCTTTCCCTAACCTTAGAGGCCAATCCGCTGTAACTTCAGATGGCAATGGCTTTCTTTACGTAATCGGAGGCCAATCAACTATCCCGTTCACAGCGCAAACAGAGGTTGATCGGTTCGTGCCGCCCGTTATTATCTGGTTCTTTAACAAAAACTAGATCTGGGGACTGGATGCCCTCTGATGGCCCGTTAGGGCTTCGGCAAGATCGCGTTCTACGGCGCGGAGTGTATTACTAGTACTGAATCTAAATGAGGAGTTAGAAGGAGAATTCAAATGACGAGAAAACTGATCCTAGCGGCGATGTTCACCTTACCCCTTGCTCTGCTTCTGTCGTTCTCATCCACCGCTCACGGTGGTCAACCCGCTTCAGGGCTGGTGATCCAGGGCGATGCGGACTTCGTTTCCTGTGGCTGCGTCTCGAGCGGGACCGGATCGAAGGCCGACCCTTACGTGGTTGGACCGCTCTCGATTAACAACGTAACCGGAGCCGCTGTGTCCATCGACGGTACGAACCTCACCAAGTCCTTCCTGCTCTTGAACCTGACCATAGCGGGTAACGGTGCTGTAACTAGCCAGGGAGTCGTGCTAAACCACATCAATCCGAATGGAACGCAAGACATTGTCGCTGAAGTGATTGGCAATCAAACATCAATTCAAACTGTGGGAGTCGGCATTGTGGTGGAAAACTCCAGCTACGTCACTCTGGATGGTGGCGGCGAGAACACGAATGGGCCGGGCGTGCTCAACAAGGGCGCTGGCACTATCAACAAGGCTGTCAGCGGCTCGATCAACCTCGAAAACAGCGGCTACGTTATGGTGAAAGGCTGGCAAATGTCCGCCTCGGGCGCAAGCCCCCAGCCGGATTGGATCACGCTCGATCCTTCGCTCCCGTTCTGGGGCGTCGGCGGAGTGCGAATGTTCGGCGTAAATCACTCGACCATTGACCACAACGCCGCCAACAACTGCACCAGCGTTTCCTACTCCCTGTTCAACTCCAGCCACAATACGATCAGCAACAACACGGCAGACTATCCCTTCGTCACAAATTTCATCCTGACGGATGGGTCTTCCTACAATGTTGTGACGAACAATCAGTTTGGCACAGGTGACTTCATCAACTTCCTGGTCGCTGATCCGCTCCCGGGAACCCCGACTCTCAACGCATACGGAGCTTCGCACGACAATGTACTCAGTGGAAATTTCAGCAACGCCAACGGGCCCACCGGCTCCGAGATCAAAAACCATCTCGCGCCGGCTTTCCTGGGCGGCATCGTTGTGTTAAACGGCACCTACAACAACACGATCACGGGCAACACAGTCACGCAAGGCAGCGGCTCAGGCCTCACATGGGCGCAAGCGGTTCCGGATAATCAGACCCCGATCGGTGTGGTCACTGAGCCCCCTACGTTGCACTGCAACGTAACAGCCTCGGAAGGGGGCGGCGGGCCGCTGAATCTCAACGGGAACGTGTGGTCGGGGAACACATTCAAAACCGCTGACTCCTGCATACCCAATCCTTGAGCCGCAGGGCGAGGCATTGATGGAGTGTCTCAGGAAGGGGGCACTGGCAAATAAAAAGGGGTTCGGTTCGAGAAACAGACGCAGTGAAAAGGAGCGGACCATCCGCAACGTGGCAAGGACGTTGGCCGGACGGGCGTGGCCACCGCTGCCAGTGTAGGCGCTGATTTTCTCGGACGGGTAGCCCGGCCTTTAGTTGTTAATTTCGGATGCCCCATCTGTCACGCCGCGTGACACGTGGGACTCTTGACTTTGACTACTTTATCTCAAAGTATCCATTCTTATCTGGGCAAATGAAGCATCTCTGGTGTGTTGTCATTATAACTTCAGCCGGTGATTGGCCCGAAAAGCGAAAGGCCGGGCGTTTGGACCCGGCCTTGGATTTCAGAAATTGGTTGCGGGGGTTGGATTTGAACCAACGACCTTCGGGTTATGAGCCCGACGAGCTACCAGGCTGCTCCACCCCGCGCCATAGATACTACGCGACTTGCCGCTTTTCTGCAAATACTCAGGTGCCCGTTAAGTGTGTAATTTGGCGGCAAGGGCATCATTTGACTGAATTTGCGATGAATCTGCCGGGCTATTAGCCCGACGATCACAATCAGGCCGTTCTCCCGCGCCGTTACTACGTGAGCTGCGCTTTAGTGCGCTGGATAAGACCCTCTGCTCACAAAGCAGAGGGCCATGCGAACGAGGCGTACGAGTGCGGCGTCACCTTAGTACGTGACACTTGCAGCTTCTCCAAGATCGATGCCAAGCGCGGAGATCACTTCCTACAAGCCGACTTACCATTACCAATGATATCCGTTGGAGAGGCAAAGTGCTTTCAGATATGTAGAATCGAAGGAGGGAAAGGACAATCACACTAGAAGCTTGGAGCCAGAAGTCTCTAACCAAACGTGAAATCAAGGGCGTGGACGCCAGGATCGAGGAATTCGATCTCGATGGTTCGGTCTACGATGGGACCTTTTTGCCGGATGAGCTGGTAGAGGCGGGGCTCGCGAATTTCGCCGGAGCCATCCGGGGCAGTGTCAATGCCGCAATTTTCGCCGGGAGCGGCGCCATCCAATCGTACGACAAAGCGTGCTGGCTTGCCGTCCTTCCCAGGAGCCAGCACCAAGTGCAGATCTCGGCTGTGGAACCGAAATACGATCTTTCCAGGCACTACCTCGAGTACGGCGCTCTCGGCATTGACGTTCCACGATCCGCTCAATCCCCAACGGTTCAACGATGGTTTCGCGGGCGCGCTGAATAGCTGGGTTGAATCCTTATGCAGTTTTTCGGGTGAGGCGAAATTCTGGGCCTGGCGATATCCGAGATATGTCTCGGGAGATCGCCCATCCGTCCAGTCAGGAGCGGCCTCGATTCCAACAGCGGTTACGTTAGTCGTGTCAGAAGCCAGGCCAGTTGCCCCGTTTTCCTTCAGGAGTTCCTGGATGACGCGCTCGATGTCGCCATAGTCGCCTTCCCCAAAGTGGTGGTACCGAATTCGCCCTTTCGCGTCCACGAGATACTGGGCGGGCCAAGCTTCGTTATTAAACGAACGCCAGATCCCGTAGTTGCTGTCGATGGCCACCGGAAAAGAAATGTTCAAAGTGCGGACGGCATTTTCTACGTTCATCGGTTCGTGTTCGAACGAAAACTCCGGCGTATGCGCGCCAATCACAACTAGGCCCGCATCCTTATACTTTGCCGCCCAGCTCCTGACGTAGGGCATGGGTCGAAGAGAGTTGATACAAGTGTAGGTCCAGAAATTGACCAGCACGACCTTTCCGCGGAGCGACTTCCGATTCAGGGGAGCAGAGTTGAGCCAGCCGACGGCTCCGCCCAAGTCAGGCATGGGGCCTTCGTCCAAGAGAGCGGCGCTCGCAGTCGAAACAACGGGTTTCTGTGAATGTAATATCACGATGACGACTCCCAGGATCAGCGACACTTCCAGCGCGCGACGGATCCAAACCAGAAACGACAAAGCACGCTTCATGATCGCGAACTCCTTTGCTACTTACTCAATGTTAGATTCTGGGTCGCGGCATGTACTGCAAGCAACGGTTCTCGGCAAATGGTTTTCAGTTCTCATCGGGAATACTATTCGTAGTACCGTCCGTTCGCTTCTTCGCCCATGATCGCGAAATCTGCCCGCGATTTCTCAAGTGGATCGGACTTCCACGAAAACCCAATCGACGGCACCTCGACCTGTGCTTCGAGCTGACACGAAGCGCGAAACCCCGTAAAGCGAAATTGTCTATGCGGATCGTCGTAAGCAACCCGATCCCCGGTCGATTTCCAAACCATCTTGAATGTCATCTTCGCAGGTGTAGCGACGGAATCCAGTGCCGGCCACCTAGGCTGATCAACGACCGGGACGTTCTGCATTTCCAGAGTGAAGGTGCTGCCATCCGGACTGATCGTAAGGCCGCGCTCTGGCACAGGAACGACCCAATAAAGTCCGGAGGCTGCAATGGAAGGGTGAAGGTCGTGGATCTGGTTTGCAGGGACCGCCGGTCCCTGGAAGAAGGTCAGTCATATATGGGTGAATGCCCCCTGCTGTGCTGCGCGGGCTGCCCAGTATTCGCCCTGCATTACGCCGTAGTCCGTCGTCGGGCTGCCAAACGCGATACGATTTCCTTGATTGTCAGTCCCCATCCCGGCGAAGGTGCTACAGCGAGCGACACGACCCTTGAAATGATAAATGTGCGATGGTTCGAGATTGGGGCCTGCCGGCTGATTATGACTGCCATTCTTATCCAGCCAAGGAATCGGATACGGATCGCTACCGCCGTTTGCAGTAGCAAGCGATTGATCCGGGAAGGCGTTGTCCGATGGGGAAATGGCAAACGAGAAGAGGGCCGCGGCGCCCGATTTCAAAAGAAATCTGCGACTGTGTCGCTGGGGATTTAGCTGCGTAGTGAGTTTCATCGATGTCCTCCATTTTTCTTGGCGCGTGGAGAATACCTTCGAAATTCATTTATCGCGCAGTCGCTGCTGCACTTCCAGAAGTTTCGGTCGCGTCCGCGTCAGTGGAGACGCTGATCTGTCGCCAGCGTTCTGCATCGGCTGCGCGGGCCGCTTCGGCCTGGGTAGCGTATCGAATAGCGTCACTCCCGAGCAGGAGGTGCGCTGGTAAGTGGTCGCTAGAGGCAAGGCGAAGAATGACTTGAGCCACCTTGGCCGGATCGCCATTCTCGTGACCCCAAAGCGGCCTCAATCCATTGATTATTGCGCCTACGGATGGCTCGTAATCTGATAGCAATTGAGGTGTATCTTGGTGCGCACGGGCTCCCCAGTTTGTCCGCATAGCACCGGGTTCGAGCGCACACACCTTGACGCCGAACGGTGCTACTTCCTGGGCGAGAGACTCCGTGAACCCGCCGACCGCCCACTTGGCTGCGTGGTAGGCCGTACTGCCTGGGAAGGCCAACCGTCCACCTACTGACGATATCTGGAAAATGTAACCGCTCTTTTGCTTTCGCATAATAGGCAGTGCGGCGCGGGTGACATTTACGACGCCATAGAAGTTGGTATCGATCACCGCCCTAAATCTATCCGAACTCAACTGCTCGAACGGTGCGACATCACCATACCCCGCGTTATTCACCACCACATCGAGACGTCCAAACGCGGCAACCGCTGCTTGCACAGTGGCTTTGGCCGCCTCCTCATCGGCCACATCGAGCGGAGCCGTGCGAATGCTCTCGCCATGCTTCTGTACGAGGTCATCAAGGCGGCGAGGTTCACGTGCTGTTGCTATCAGGAGATCACCAGCCGCGAGCACTGCTTCAGAAATGTTACGGCCCAAGCCGCTTGCGCTGCCAGTCACTAACCAAACTTTAGACATTGGACCCTCCTTTCAGATTCGCGGATTTGTCATCGGCCATCGTCTAACCGTTAACGTCGATCACAGCTTTGGCAAAAGCCTCTGGGGCTTCCTGAGGCAGGTTGTGCCCAATGCCTCCCGTGATATTCCGGTGCGCATACTTGCCAGTGAATTTCTTGGCGTAAGCGCTAGGATCCGGATGCGGTGCGCCATTGGCATCGCCTTCCATGGTGATGGTGGGTACGGTGATGACTGGAGCTTCGGCAAGACGCTTTTCGAGATCGTTGTATTTCGACTCGCTTTCCGCCAGCCCGAGACGCCAGCGATAGTTGTGGATGACGATAGCGACGTGGTCCGGATTTTCGAACGATACCGCACTGCGATCGAATGTGGCATCGTCGAACTTCCACTTCGGCGAAGCCGTCTGCCAAATAAGCTTCGCAAAGTCGTGCCGGTATTTGTCATACCCGGCCCGACCGCGTTCCGTAGCAAAATAATATTGATACCACCACTGGAGCTCGGCCTTTGGCGGCAACGGTATCTCTCCGGATTCCTGGCTGCCGATGAGATAGCCACTGACGGAGACGATACCCTTGCAACGCTCGGGCCAGAGAGCGGCAATGATGCCGGCCGTCCGCGCTCCCCAATCAAAACCGGCGATGATAGGCTTCTGCATCTTGAGAGCATCCATCAAAGCGATGATGTCGAGAGCAACTGCAGATGGCTGGCCATTGCGGAACGTCTCACTGGAAAGAAAGTGCGTCGCGCCATAGCCGCGCAGATACGGAACAATCACCCGGTAACCTGCGGATGCCAAAATAGGCGCGACCTCGACGAAGCTGTGAATATCGTACGGCCAGCCGTGCAGAAGAATTACCGCGGGAGCATCGGCACGGCCGGATTCAGCGTAGCTAATATTCAGCAAGCCTGCGTCGATCTGCTTCAGGGGACCGAACGACGTGCTCGTCCCTCGCTTACTCGACGTCGTGCCTGCCGATGTTGCTTTGCGGGGTTGCGCGTCAGCAGAACCGAAAATGCCAAGCTGGGCGGCGGCAATCGTCATGGCCGCAGTGCCAACAAAACGGCGGCGATTCTCGTTGATGTCTTCCAAAACTTTTCTCGTACTTATTCTTGAATCTCCCTGCGTCGATTTCATCGCAGTCATTTCGCCATCTCCTTGGTTTAACTACTCAGTGCTGAGTTTCCTTCGTTCCATCGCTACATGCCGCGCTGGGCGGCGTCCGCGGCCGTGGCGAGTTCGCTCAGAAACGAGAAAAAGGCAGGCGACTGTCCGATGAACAGCCCCATGGCGGTTAGAAATTTGAGCGCTCCTGTCGCAACCCCCGTCGTGTTCGTCGGACGGATCACCGAACATGGCGGCAGATTGGTGCTGATAAACGGGCAAGGTTCCGGCATGATCAGGTTAGTCTGGAACATCTGCCTGACTGCTGCGCCCGTTGCCCCGTTGTTGGGGTCTACGCCAGAGTTGAGGTTAGGGAATGTCAGACCATTGGTCGGGTCGGTGAGCGGCGGCGCGTCGCCCGCCGTTTCTGATAAGGTTTGAAAATGCATGATCTCGATTGGTCCCATGCTGATTAGGAGTCGTAGCACTTCCACGCTTGTAGCCCTTTGCGCCAGCGCCGTGCGCAAACTACCGCCGCCTTGTTCTACAGTCGGGATATGGAATGCCGCGGTGTTGGCAATGGCCTGAATGTGGTCCTCGGGGAACAAATCGTTATCCGTCCTCGGGATAGCCGTGAATTGCCCCTTGTGGAGGTCCGGAACGGCCTGCGGGTCCACCAACTGGAGTCTATTGTCAGCTGCATTAGGTTTGTAAGCCGCACCTTTCCGCTCGATCCTGTCGCGGTGCTGCCCTGCAACGTGCGATACGGTTCCAGGTCCACAGGTTCGGCCCCCTTCGAGACCAGATATGCATTCAGGAAATCGCGATGGCTCATCTCGTCGTCGGTGATGTCATGAATGTACTGAGAGAAATTGGGATCGATTCTTCTTAGGGCATGGGCATAGATTCGATTGCCGCTTCCTCCCGGAACTTCGTCGTCCCGGTGTCCGCCCAGTTCGTTATATTGGGTGTAAAAGTCAGCTTCGAGCGCTTCTCCGGCGGCCAGAAATCGCAGGATGGCGGCATCACCTTGAGTGAGTCCACCGCCCGAGGATGTCCCTTGGGCCCGTGCACGTGCGAGCAGGCCGGTCCCCATGGTTGCTGCGCCGGCAACCGCCAATCCGGTTTTTAGAAAGCTGCGGCGGTTACTAGCGTTGCTAATCGTATTTTCGTTCGTCTTCATCTTGTTCCTCCTTGCTTACTTACTTCTTTTCAGTCCTTTTCTCGCTTAATCCACTCCCGTACATAGGCCGGACAATTCTTGAGCTTGATGCCATCGGTTTCGCAATGCCTAAGAAAATTGACCACGTCTTGATCTACGAAGGTCATGTCACTCAGGTCCAAGTAGACGCCCTGTCCGCTCGTTTCCCCGCTGAGCAGCGCTTCCAACTCAGCTATGTTTTTTGTTTCAATTCGACCGCTCAGCCTAAAGACCACTTCTCCGTTTGTTGTTCTCGTGATCCTTAGCATCTACCCTCTCGTCAGAATCCTCGCCTCTGTCAATCTCGCTACAGACCAATCGGATTGCAATGACGAGTCCAAATCTAAGCCATTGAAAACAGGGTCATGAATGGAATCCGGTATTTCGAAATTCCGAAAATTTCCGAATTTTCGAAACCTTTGCTTCTAGCGCCGAGGAGGGGGCTTACATGCGGTCTGTTGAAGGATCTGTGGCTTTGAAGCGATTCTTGTTGATCTTTAGCGACCTGATCTTCGAGTCCAGCGTAGATCCTGGAACACCGAGCTTGGCGGCCGCGCCCGATGGTCCGGAGACCCGTCCTCCGCTTTCGCGCAGGGCTGCTTCAATCATCTCTTTCTCTTGGGAAGCAAGCTTTCGAGTTAGTTCCGTCCGGCTTTTCGGCTCGCTTGCAAGGGGCTGCCACGAGAGCCAGCTTTCATCTATTGAGAAATTTTCCGTGTCGCACACGATTACGGATCGTTCGATGACGTTCTGCAATTCCCGAATATTTCCCGGCCAAGCGTACGACTGAAGCAAGTCCAGGCTCTTTGCATTCATTCCGCGGATGCTCTTTCCTGCTTTCCTCGCATAGCGATGGATGAAGTACTCAACCAGCACCGGAATGTCTTCCCGTCGTTCCCGCAGGGAAGGCACGTCGATCGGAAAAACATTGAGCCGGTAGTATAGGTCGCGCCGAAACGTACCCCCAGCGATGGCCGCCTGCAAGTCTCGATTCGTGGCGGCAATCAACCGGACATCCGTTTGGATGGATTTAGTTCCACCAACACGCTCAAATTCATGTTCTTGCAGAACACGCAAGAGAGCGATCTGGGTCTCGGCAGGCAGCTCTCCGACCTCATCGAGAAAGAGCGTTCCCCCTTCGGCCAACTCAAAGCGGCCCAAACGTTGCTGGGTGGCCCCTGTAAAGGCGCCCTTCTCGTGGCCGAACAATTCTGACGCGATCAAGTCACGCGGGATTCCCGCGCAGTTCACACCCAAAAATGCGCGTGCGGAGCGATGAGACCTCTTGTGGATGGCGCGAGCGACAAGTTCCTTGCCCGTCCCGGTTTCTCCGGTGATCAGAACGGTGGAATCAGTCGGTGCGACTCTGGCTACTTGCGCCAAGGTGTTGCGAAGCGCTTTCGAGGAGCCCACAATCTCCTCGAACAAAGATGCTTGATCGATTTCTTGTCTTAGGGCGATGTTCTCCTCGAGTAATTGATCCTTCAGTTTCTTGATTTCGTCGAACGCCTTCTGTAGTTCATTTTCGGCCCGCTTGCGGTCGTCGATGTCGGCCATCGAGCTAAACCAGCGGATGATTCGTCCCTCAGCGTCACGCTGAGGGACGATGTGAGACTGAAACCAGCGGTAAACACCATCAGCACGACGAAGGCGCTCAACGATGTCCCACGGTTGCCCGGTTTCGATAGAGTGTCTGAAGCCGGCGATCACTTGGGGGAGATCAGATGGGTGGATGACATCTATGGTCATCCAACTTTTCAATTCCTCGAGCGTCCTGCCGAAGTAATTCAGGGATTGCTGATTGAAGAACTCGACTTCACCCGCCGCAGTTGCGGTAGTTACGAAACCAGGAATGCAATCGACGATCTGCCGCCAGGAGCGTTCGCTCGCTCGCAGTCCCTCCTCCGTCTGTTTCAAGTCATCGATGTCGGTATTGATCCCACACCAGCGGATGAGATTGGATTGCTCATCGTGAACCGGCGCCGCAGCGATCTGGAACCAGCGATAAGCTCCGTCGAATCGACGAAGGCGCTTTTCCGTTGTGGCGGCTTCCTGGGACTGGCTGAGATGCTGCCACCAGGTTTCAAGCTTTTGGATATCGTCCGGATGGACAGCCGATTTCCACTTCAACCCGGTCAACTGATCCGAAGAAAGCCCCGTGTAATCGCGAAATCGCTGGTTGATGAAATCC